>BFBZ01000013.1_pt23:0-755000 | contig 1356732 bp, 1080 predicted proteins | sample 1888401 | NCBI WGS metagenome assembly BFBZ01 (sample SAMD00112614, study PRJDB3348) | symbiont metagenome | host: Chara braunii | reverse complement strand
GCGTCGCATATAGAAGTTTATTAGAGGTAGAGCTACTGATTGGGCTAGGGGGCTTCACCGCCTACCAAACCCTGACAAACTCCGAATGCTAATAAATATCTGCGGCAGTGAGGCTGCGGGTGCTAAGATCCGTGGCCGAGAGGGAAATAACCCAGATTAGCAACTAAGGTCCCTAATACGTAGTTAAGTTGATCAAACGAAGTTTGAACCCTATAACAGCCAGGATGTTGGCTTGGAAGCAGCCATTCATTTAAAGAGTGCGTAACAGCTCACTGGTCGAGGGTTCAGGCACGGAAAATAATCGGGCATCAAACTACGAACCGAAGTTCTAAGATTGCCACTACGTGGTATATCGGTAGGGGAGCATTCTGACAGCATCGAAGGTGTACGGCGACGTATGCTGGAGCGGTCAGAAAAGAAAATGTAGGTATAAGTAACGATAAATAAAGTGAAAAACTTTATCGCCGTAAGTCTAAGGGTTCCTGATCAACGTTAATCGGATCAGGGTTAGTCGGGTCCTTAGGAAAACCCGAAAGGGGCATCTGATGGAAAACTGGTTAATATTCCAGTACCCGCTTTAGTTTCGATGGGGTGACGCAGAAGTGAAAATCACACGATGGATACGGAATTCCACGTTTAAGTACGTAGCTATATCTTTTACAGGCAAATCCGTAATTGATGGCGAAATACGAAAGTATATGAGGCCTTCGGGCCGATTGAGTGATGTAATAGCTGCCGAGAAAAACCTCTAAGGTTAGGCTAAAGCGGCCCGTACCGCAAACCGACACAGGTAGACGAGAAGAATATTCTAAGGCGCTCGGGTGAGCCGTGGAGAAGGAACTAGGCAAATTGTGGCTGTAACTTCGGGATAAAGCCAGCCTACTTCGGTAGGCCTCAGTAAAATGGTTCAACCAACTGTTTAACAAAAACACAGGGCCCTGCAAAATCGTAAGATGACGTATAGAGCCTGATACCTGCCCGGTGCTGGAAGGTTAAGGAAGGATRTTCGGMGCAAKCCAAAGCTTCTGACTGAAGCCCCAGTAAACGGCGGCCGTAACTATAACGGTCCTAAGGTAGCGAAATTCCTTGTCGGGTAAGTTCCGACCTGCACGAATGGTCTAATGAGTTGAACACTGTCTCCTCCACGAGCCCGGTGAAATTGTAGTATCGGTGAAGATGCCGGTTACCCGTCACGGGACGGAAAGACCCCGTGAACCTTCACTACAACTTTGCATTGATTTTGAATTACGGATGTGTAGAATAGTTGGGACACTTTGAAGCAGTGGCGCCAGCCATTGTGGAGTGGTCGTTGAAATACCAACCTTCTTTGATTTAGAGTCTAACCCCTTGCGGGGAACAGTGCATGGTGGGTAGTTTGACTGGGGTGGTCGCCTCCTAAAATGTAACGGAGGCTTGCAAAGGTACCCTCAGTACGGTTGGTAATCGTACGAAGAGCGCATTAGTATAAGGGTGCTTGACTGTGAGGCATACAGGCCGAGCAGGAGCGAAAGCTGGCTAAAGTGATCCGGCGGTTCTGTATGGAAGGGCCGTCGCTCAAAGGATAAAAGGTACTCCGGGGATAACAGGCTGATCTCCCCCAAGAGCTCATATCGACGGGGAGGTTTGGCACCTCGATGTCGGTTCGTCACATCCTGGGGCTGGAGAAGGTCCCAAGGGTTCGGCTGTTCGCCGATTAAAGTGGCACGTGAACTGGGTTCAGAACGTCGCAAGACAGTTCGGTCCCTATCTGTGATGGGCGTTAGAAAATTGAGTGGACATGACCTTAGTACGAGAGGACCGGGTCGTACGTACCGCTGGTGTATCTGTTGTGCCGCCAGGTGCAGTGCAGAGTAGCTATGTACGGACAGGATAAACGCTGAAAGCATCTAAGCGTGAAACCTTCCACAAGATGAGTTTTCTTTTAAGGGTCGTCAGAGACTATGACGTTGATAGGCTATAGGTATAAAACTGGTAACAGTAAAGCCGAGTAGTACTAATTGCCCGTATGCTTTAATTTTTTTTGTTACTTAGTATTACAACCTCCCAATATGACATTATTTTGGTCAATATGACCCATGATCTTATGGTGGTTTTGCCGAGGGTGTTCACCTCTTCCCATACCGAACAGAGAAGTTAAGCCCCTCATGGCCGATGGTACTGCACCACAATGCGGGAGAGTAGGTAGCTGCCATATTCATTGAAGCCCTGTAGTTTTACTACGGGGCTTTTTTTTGCCCATATGGATCGCATAGGAAGAGTTTCGTCAGGCAGAGGACTACATATGTGCAAGTGTGCTATCGGACAATGGGATATATTTACAAAATGAAATGGTTCGTCCTGCTTTATCTGCTGCATCTCTCTCTTTTTCTGCCGAACCCTTCTCCCCGCGCCTTCCACCTCTCCGGCCACGCCCAGGGCACTACCTGGCACATTACCTATTACAATAACGACAGCACCATCCTTGCCAGCCAGATCGATAGCATACTTGATAAACTGGATAGCTCGCTGTCCCTGTATAAGCCGTACTCATTGATCTGTCAGTTCAACCGGGACACCGGCTACGTTGCCGACGATGGCAGCGGAAAAGACTGCCAGCACGGGGTCCGGATGGATGCACACCTAAAGGCCGTAGTCCAGACATCCCTCGACGTCTGGAGACAAACCGGCGGTCTTTTCGACATCACGGTCCAGCCTCTTGTCGAAGCCTGGGGCTTTAGCGCTCACAAACCCGATGAATACCCGGACTCTGCCGGGGTCCGCAAGATCCTTCCCTGTATCGGAACGGGATTGCTGTCCATAAAAGGGAATTATCTCCTAAAAACAAAACCCTGCGTACGCATCGATCTGGACGGTATCGCCCAGGGATACAGTGTGGACGTACTCGCTGACTTCCTGGAACAACATCATGTTATGAACTATCTGGTGGAACTGGGCGGTGAACTCCGTGTGAGGGGACGCAAACAGCCTTCAGGAGAACGCATGCGGGTGGGGATCGAGGCGCCAGATGAGGATGGGGTTGGAGAACAGCTGATAGAACGGGTGATCTTCCCGGACAGCGGCGCTGTCACCACTTCCGGCAATTACCGGGCCTTTCATGAACGCGGCGGCAAAAGGTTTAGCCATACCATCAACCCTCGTACAGGCTACCCTTCCGACAATGAACTGATAAGCGTAACCGTATTCGCCCGACAAGCCATCATCGCCGACGCCTATGACAACGTCCTTATGTTGATGGGGCTGGAGAAGGCCATGCGATTTGTTGATGGACGGAAGGACCTGGCGGCCTTTTTTATCTACCGGAATAAAGAGGGCGCAATCGTTTCCGCAACTTCCAAATCTTTTAATGCATTACTATACCCCTGAACCCTTATCTTAGTCCCCCAATCCGACGGAATGCTAAGAAGGCGATTTATACAACAGACAGGAGCGCTTGCAGGTGGATTCCTATTGAACAAATCAAAGGCTTTTGCAACTGATACCACCCCTATTCAAATAGGGATTATCGGCTGCGGAGACAGGGGCAAGGGCATCATGAGCATTCTGCTGCAGATGCCCGAACTGTTCAATATCGCCGCTGTTTGTGATGTATTGGATTTTCGCCTGGCGGAAACAAGAAAACTGGGGAGTTTTACTGAGCTAACAGACTATCGCCGGCTGTTGGATAACAAACAAATCCCGGCCGTAGTCATCGCCGTCCCGCTAAACCGCCATTTTGATATAGCTCTCGATGCCTTGATGGCAGGCAAACACGTGTATCTGGAAAAAACGATGACCTATAACATCCCTCAGGCGATAGAACTAGTGACCAAGGCAAAGCAATATCCCAAACAGGTGTTGCAGGTGGGACATCAATACAGATATTCCCCCCTCTACTTTCGCGTAAAGGATATGATCGAAAAAGGGTATCTGGGAAAAGTGACACAGATAGACTGTCGCTGGGACAGGAATTGGAACTGGCGCAGACCCGTGCCCGACCCCTCTCTCGAAAGAAAGATCAACTGGCGGATGTACAAAGAGTATTCGGGCGGGCTCGCAGCCGAACTATTGTCCCACCAGATCGACTTTATCAACTGGGCCTTTAATACGCATCCCGATGAAGTGTTTGGCACCGGAGGCATCGACTTTTATAAAGACGGCCGTGAAACCTACGACAATGTGCAGGTGATGCTACGCTACACGAAGTCCGGCATGGTTGGTAATTTCGGAGCTACCTGCGGCAATTCACACGAAGGTTATGTCTTCAAAATTAAAGGCACAAAAGGTATGGTGTCCCTGTTGGTGAACGAAGGCGTTTTTTATCCCGAGCCCGATACAAGGAAGGAACTTTCCACCGTGGACGGCGTCACCGGAGCTACAAAGATCGAATGGAACAAGGATGGGGGGATTCCAGTCCTGAAGGAGAAACTAAAAGACGGCACCTGGTATGCATTCCAGGATTTTTACCAAAGCATCGGTAAAGGACAATTGCCGGCATCCAATGTATTCATGGGCGCCACAACTGCTTGCTGTGTCCATCTGGCTAACCAGGCCCTCTATGGACATAGCATCGGAAAATGGTCAGCTGATTATAATTTTTTATAAATTTTCTTGCATATGAAGAAGACCTTTTTAGCGCTTATCGTCATTAGCTCTACTGCCAGCGTGTATGCCCAGACGGGATGGACCTCCCTTTTTGATGGAAAAACATTGAATGGCTGGAAAAGGCTGGCCGGCACAGCGGATTATAAAGTGGAGAACGGTGTTATTGTCGGCACCACTGTATTTGGCTCCGGGAATACGTTTCTCGTTACCGAAAAGGAATATGGCGACTTTGCCCTGGAATTGGATATCAAAATAGACGATACCACCGCCAATTCAGGCGTACAGGTGAGAAGCCATTATAACCCCGCCGGTCATGAGGGGAAAGGACTTGTCTATGGCTGCCAGATGGAAATAGATCCTTCTTCCCGTCACTGGTCGGGTGGCATCTATGACGAAGGAAGAAGGGACTGGCTGTATCCGGGCTCACTCAATCCCGCGGCCCAGTCGGCATTAAAGGTCGGCGGGTACAATCATATCCGGGTGGAATGCATCGGACATGAGATGAAGACCTGGATCAATAATATACCAGTGGCCTACCTGGTAGACACCATGGATCAAAAGGGTTTCATCGGTCTTCAGGTACATGCCGTAGGTAAACAGGAACTTTCCGGCGAGAAAGTATATTTTAAGAATATCCGTATACAAACGGCCCCTGTGAAGTCCGTAGCTTTCCCCCCGGGCATCTATGTAGTAAACAATATCCCCAATACGCTGGTAAACTATGAAAAGAACAGCGGTTGGAAATTACTCTTCGATGGGCACAGCTCGAAAGGCTGGGTGGGAGCGTACAAAAAAACCTTCCCTGAAAAGGGATGGGTCGTCGGAGACGGCGTAATGAAAGTGCTGTCTTCGGAAGGAAAGGAGTCTACCAACGGCGGCGATATTGTAACAACAGACGAATACAAGACCTTTGACATCTCCTTTGATTTCCTACTTACACCCGGCGCGAACAGCGGTGTGAAATATTTTGTCACATTGTCTGAGAATAATTCGGGCTCGGCCATTGGACTCGAATACCAGGTGCTGGATGACACGCTGCACCCGGATGCCAAACTGGGCCGCGAGGGGAATCGTACCATGGCCTCCCTGTACGATCTGATAAAAGCCAATAAACAAAAACGATTTATTCATCCCATGGGAAAATGGAATACAGGCCGGATCGTAGTGTATCCCAACAACCATGTGGAGCACTATCTGAATGGCGTCAAAGTGCTGGAATATGAAAGAGGTTCACAGGCATTCCGTGACCTGGTAGCCATCAGCAAATACAAAGTATGGAAGAACTTCGGAGAAGCTCCTCAAGGCCATATCCTGCTGCAGGACCATGGCAATGAAGTAAGCTTCCGCAGCATAAAGATCAGGACGCTTTAAGTATGGGAATGGCAGGTGCCAGGTGAGTGGCTGCCTGCGTGGCTGGGGGCCGGGAGCCAGGCGGATCGTCAGACTTTCGGCTCCCATCCTTTTTCATATGTCCGACGCCAGAGCGCTGCCGCAGCATTGTCATTGAGGATATGTCCATTTGCCGGATCGCAATGCAAAACACCCGAGGTACGTTGAGCGATGTTGGCAAGATGGCAAAGCAATACGCTTTTGGAAGCCTCATTGACCGGAGAGTTTAGTGTGGCCTCGCCTCTGACGGCCTTTATAAAATTATCAAAATGATACAGGTCGAGATTCCCACTGGCGCTGACGGGGTTGGTGGGATCCGCCACGACCTCGGACTTCACTTCTTTTACCAATTTGTTCTTTTCATCAAATATTTTATAGTCGCCGCCGCCGAGATTGACGAGTGTGCCTTTTTCTCCATAGATGATAAAACCTCTGCCGGCGCCCTCTACGCCGAAATTGTTGCAACTGCGGCTTTCCCATGTGATGGCCTTGCCGTCAGGGAATTCAAAACAGGCAACCTGGGTATCGGGTGTCTCCCAGTCATCCTTATATGCATAACGGCCTCCGGATGAGGTGACCTTTTGCGGATAGTCGACACCGAGGAACCACCTGCAGCAATCTATCTCATGGGTCCCGTTGTTGCAGGCTTCTCCTGTACCCCAATGCCAGAACCAATGCCAGTTGTAATGGACGAGGTTATCCCGATAATCCCGGCGGGGCGCAGGCCCCTGCCAGAGCTCAAAGTCCAGGGTCGCAGGTACGGGTACTTTTTTACCATATCCGATGGGTTTCCTATTATTGGCATACCAGGCTTTTGCAAAATAAGGTTTGCCGATGACGCCATTCCTCACCTGTTGCACCGCTTCGATCAGGGTGGGCATGGAACGCCGCTGGTTACCCATTTGAATATGCCGCCCATAAAGACTGATGGCTTTGGACAGCAACTCACCTTCGTAAGGGTTTTGTCCGCAAGGTTTCTCCACATAGACATGCTTGCCGTGGGCGGCGCCCATCAGAGCTGCAGGAGCATGCCAGTGGTCAGGAGCAGCGATGATCAACGCATCGAGATCCTTTTGTCCGACGAGCTTACGGATATCCTTTACGATAGCAGGCTTGCGGGGAGCATCTTTTAGCGCATCCAGGCCATTCTGCAGGGCTTTTTCTTCGACATCACAGATATAAGCTACTTCCACATTTGGTAACTGGGAATAAGATTTTGCCAGATAAGCACCCCGGCTGTTGACACCCATCACTCCTAAAATGACCTTGTTGCTGGGCGCCATTTTGCCACGGACGGGAAAGTTAATGATCGTCAACCCGGCAGTAGCCAGGGAAATATCCTGTATGAATTTTCTGCGATGCATAAGGCAAACAAATTTTTATTCGACCTAAGATAAAGGTTTAATGTTTTAGCTGACATTAAAATGTTGCCGCTCCGCCACCAGGTGGGCTTTGCCGTCGGGCAGAGCAGCGGGGATCGGGTAGGGGCAAGAAAAAATCCTTTCCGGAGAGGAAAGGATTTTGACAAAGAGATATATTGATTGCATTAATTAATAATCCCTGTTGTAGCCGCCACCGCCGCCGCGGTCATAACCACCTTTCTTGTAACCTCCGCCGCCACCGCCGCCGAAGCTTCTCTTTTTGAAGCCACCGCCGCCACCGCCTTGTTGCTTAGGCTGTGATTCGTTTACGATGATCTTGCGGCCCATCACTTCGCTGTCGTACAGGTTAGTGATAGCTTGCTGCGCTTCACCATCGTCTTCCATTTCAACAAAGCCAAAGCCTTTGCTACGGCCGGAAACTTTGTCCTTGACGATTTTGGCAGAAGCAACAGTGCCGTGTTGTTCAAAAAGGTTCCTGAGATCCTCATCGGTCATTTGCCAAGAGAGGTTGCCTACATAAATGTTCATTGTACAAAAAATTAAAAATGATAAAAACTCACTCTACTCATTGATAGTATAGGATGAACTGAGGGATCTGACTGGAAAGAAAGTTACGACAGCGCACAATACGGCCAATAAACAATAGAGCTATTGTAAAGATAGGGATTTTTATTACTTATTTAAATTTTAGTAAAATTTGCCAGGATTTAGGATTGGTCAGGATTTCAGCGGGTTTTATCCATCTGAAAAAACGATTTTGTATAGCCCGTATTTGATGTTTTTTAATGAATCTGTCATATTTTATTATTAATTAATAAAAAAGCCCGCGATTTATTCGCGGGCTTTCAAGTATCACTTGTATCTTCTAAATAATAATATAACAGACCTATTCCGCAGTGACCTCAAATTCTACTTCTGCCTCATTACTATTGCCAAAATCGACCTTTGCCTTATAGGTTCCCAGTTCCTTTACTTCATCAAGGATGTGGATCCTACGGCGGTCGATGTCATAACCCTTTTGGTCACGGATCGCACGGGCGATCTGTACGGAGGTTACGCTGCCGAAGATCTTGCCGCTGGTGCCGGTTTTGGCGCCAATCTTGAGGGGAGCGGCTTTCAGGACTTCGATCACCTTGTTGACCTCGGCCATCATCTTCGCCTCTTTTTTCTTCAATTGTTTGATCCTCTCGTCCAGCTGTTTGAGGTTGGAAGGATTGGCTTCGACAGCCAGTTTGCGGGGAATCAGATAGTTACGTGCATAACCATTCTTTACGCTTACTTTTTCGTGAGCGGCGCCCAGGTTGTCTACGTCTTGAATTAAAATGACTTCCATTACTGTTGTTTTGTTCACCGTTTTCCCAATCCGTCGACTGACGGACTGTCCCCCCTTTCATTTGAGAAAGGGGTTAGGGTGAGGTTACTTTAAAAGATCTGTTACATAAGGCAACAAAGCCATCTGACGGGCCTTTTTCACCGCATCGGATACTTTACGCTGATATTTCAGAGAGTTCCCGGTGATACGGCGGGGCAATAGCTTGCCTTGCTCGTTCAGGAATTTTTTGAGGAATTCGGCGTCCTTGTAGTCAATGTACTTTATGCCGTATTTCTTGAAACGGCAGAACTTTTTGGCACGCTTCTCGGGTTTGATAGCTGTGAGATATTTTATCTCGTTTGCTTTTGCCATGGTTTAAGCCCCCACTTTTTCGTTGCCTGTAGGTACACCACTTCTTCTTTTGGCATTGTACTCGACGGCGTATTTATCGAGTTTGGTAGCCATGAAACGTAACACGGTTTCATCGCGGAGAATCTGGATCTTCAGCTTCTCATTGAAGTCGGATGGCGCATTGTATTCCAGTACCCAGTACAAGCCTGTGGTTTTCTTCTGGATGGGATACGCCAGTGATTTCAGACCCCAGGGATTTTCGTGCACCACTTCACCTCCATTGTCTTTTATGAAGGAAGCGTATTTTTTCTGGGCGGCTTTGTAATCCTCCTCAGATAGCACAGGGGTAAAAATCACCATCAATTCATAATTGTTCATGATCCCTGTTTTTTTGTTTAAAAATTAAAAATGTTCAAAATGGGCTGCAAAGGTAGTGTATTTGCAGGAAAGGGCAAAAGCAGGCCCGGGAAAGTTTTGAGCGATCAAGAGACTAAAAAATGACGTAAAAGCCAATTTGACAGTGTGGCAGGACCTGTTGGAATGGCATTGGGTTTGTGAAGAGGCCTTTGGCCAAAATTTAACGGTTTACAGCCAGGCCAGGGAGATCATGTTCGAGTTGCTCCGGCAGAAAGACCGCAACATTTAATATTAAAAACTTTAGCCATGCAAAAAGGGAGTATCCGGGTTCAGACAGAGAATATCTTTCCTATTATCAAAAAGTTCCTGTACAGCGAGCATGATATCTTTATAAGAGAGCTGGTGAGCAATGCAGTCGATGCTACCCAGAAGTTGAAAACACTGTCTTCCCTGGGGGAGGTAAAAGGGGAATTAGGGGATTTGAGTATTGACATTCAATTAGATACGGATAAAAAGACGATCACTATCTCCGATAAAGGTATCGGAATGACCGCTGAAGAAGTGGATAAGTACCTCAACCAGGTGGCTTTTAGCGGTGCGGAGGAGTTCCTGAACAAATATAAAGGACAGAATGAAGCTAATATCATCGGTCACTTCGGATTGGGTTTCTATTCCTCTTTTATGGTGAGCGAGCGGGTAGAAGTGGTCACTAAAAGTTATAAGGAAGATGCCAGGGCGGTGAAATGGGAATGTGATGGAAGTCCCGAATTCTCACTGGAAGATGCTGACAAAGCGGGAAGGGGGACGGATATTATCCTGCATATCAATGAGGAAAGTAAAGAGTTCCTGGATGCCGGCAGGATCAGGACGGTATTACAGAAATTTTGTCGTTTTCTACCGGTGCCCATCAACTTTGAAGGCAAACAGATAAATAATACGCATCCGGCCTGGACAAAAAAGCCCAGCGAGCTGACCCCCCAGGATTACCAGGATTTTTATAAGGAGCTTTATCCCTTTAGCGAAGCTCCTCTTTTCTGGATCCACCTGAATGTGGACTATCCCTTTAACCTTACGGGTATCCTTTATTTCCCGAAGATCAAACAGAGCTATGAGATCCAGAAGGATAAGATCCAACTGTACAGCAACCAGGTCTTTGTCACCGACGAAGTAAAGGATATTGTCCCGGAATTTCTCATGTTGCTGCATGGGGTTATCGACAGTCCTGATATCCCATTGAACGTCAGCCGCAGCTATCTGCAAGGTGATCCCAATGTAAAGAAGATCAATAACCACATCACTAAAAAGGTAGCTGATAAGCTGGAGGAGATATTCAACAAGGAAAGGAAAGAGTTCGAGGAGAAATGGGAAAGCCTTGGGCTTTTTGTGAAGTACGGCATGATGACAGATGACAAGTTCCTTGAAAAAGCCGTCCGTTTCCACATTATGGAAGATGTAAACGGCGGTAAGTTCTATACATTGGAAGAATACAGGATGGCGGCAGAAACTTTGCAGAAGAACAAGGATGGCAAGCTGGTGATCCTTTATACCACTAACCCCGTACAACAGGATGCTTATATCCGTCAGGCGCAGGCAAAGGGATATATCGGGGTCAAGATGGAGACTATCGTGGATGCAGCCTTTATCAACCAGATGGAATCGAAATGGCAGGATGTACACTTCGTAAGGGTGGATGCGGATATTGCCGACAACCTGATCGACAAGGCAGAGGGGGCAAACTCGGTGCTTAACGCAGAGGAGGAGGGAAGTCTGAAAGAGCTGTTCCAACGGCAGGTACCCGAACTGCATGTGACAGTGGAAGTCAAAGGGCTAAGCCCGGAAGTTCCTCCTGTCATCGCCACCAGACCCGAGTTCTCCCGGCGGATGAAGGATATGGCTTCGGTCAGCGGGCCAATGGGAAGTTTTTATGCTAACATGCCGGATGAAGTGATCCTTACCGTTAATGGCAATCACAAGATATATCAGCAGTTGTTGAAGGAAGAGGATAAGGATAAAAAGGAGAAGCTGGTGCACAATCTGGCAGACCTGGCTTTGTTGTCCCAGGGGTTGCTGAAGGGAAACCACCTCACCAGCTTTATAGACAGGAGTGTGGAACTGATGTCGGGAGAGCAACAAAAAGGTAGGATAATATTAGGAGCATAAAAAGGGAAGAGAACTTCGTCGGAGCTGCGCTCGGTTATCTAGGAGGCGCAGGCAGGAAAATGATCGTATGAACGGAAGGGTTATTCGTTGCCGCTGAGATCGAAGTCGAAGACCTTTAATTGCAGTGTTTTGCGGCCATTCCATTCATTTTCCTCCAGGGTGAAGACGATGTCGATGGGGTACCGGGAGGCGAGCAGGTGAAATTTTTCGGCCAGGTTGTATCCGATGCCCTGGAGTGTATTCCTTCCCTGGCAAAGGGAGAACCGGATATGGAGGTCTTTTACGACCTTGCAATAACCAGTGTCAAACACCTTGCGTGCTATAAACAGGGGTTGAGGGTTGCCCGGGCCGAATGGCTCCATCTCATCCAGGGCCTGGAAGAAAGCCGGTTGGATATCATCGAAAGTAATTTCCGCATCGATAGTTAGTTCCGGAACCAATGATTGAGGTTCGATGGTGGCTGCCACGATCTCTTCAAATTTATGGCTAAACGCTTCCACCTGGTCGGGCAAGAGCGTTAGGCCTGCGGCAGCGGGATGTCCTCCATAACCGACCAGGTGCTCACGACAGGCATGGATGGCTTCATACAGGTTGAACCCGCTGAAGCTTCTCGCGCTGCCTGAGACAAAATCTCCATTGCGGGTAAGCACGACGGTGGGGCGGGAATATTTTTCGGTGAGGCGGGATGCCACGATCCCGATGACTCCTTTATGCCAATGTTCCTGATACAGGACAATGGACTTTTTGTCCGCCTGGCCGGCATCTTTTTCCAGCAGGGTCAGGGCTTCCTCGGTGATATTCAGGTCTGCCGTTTTTCGTTCAGTATTTGCTGTGTGCAGGAGATCGGCAAAAGCCAGGGCTTCCTCCTGATCGGAGGTAGTGAATAGCTCTACGACTTTTCGGGCGTCGTCCATTCGTCCCGCAGCATTTATACGGGGAGCTATCATGAAGACGAGGGTGTTCATCCTCAACGGCTTTGACACTCCTACCAGCTGTATCATCGTTTTTATCCCATTGTTAGGGGTTTCATTGATCTTTTTAAGGCCGTAATATGCCAGGATCCTGTTCTCTCCGTCCAGCGGGACGATGTCTGCCGCGATGGCGGCGGCCACCAGGTCAAGGTATTGATGGGGTTCTTCTTCGGAGAGACCTAACCGTTCTGCCAGGGCTGTGATCAATTTGTACCCCACTCCGCATCCGCATAGCTCTTTATAAGGATAGGCGCAGCCCGGCTGTTTGGGGTCGAGGATGGCTACAGCCGGGGGCAAAAGATCATCCGGCAGGTGATGGTCGCATACGATAAAATCGATGCCCAGGTGTTTTGCCTGATCGATGAGGTCTCCTGACCGGATGCCGCAGTCCAGGGAAATGATCAGCGTGAAACCGTTCTCTTTGGCCCAAAGGATACCTTGCATGGAAATTCCATACCCTTCCCTGTAACGGTGAGGTATATAGTAGTCGATCCGTTCTCTTTTATATATTTTCCGGAGGAACTGCACCATGCAGGCAACTGCCGTTGTGCCATCGGCGTCGTAATCTCCGTAGATAAGTATTTTCTCCTGTTTGTCAAAGGCTTCCAGTATCCTGTCGACAGCTGCCGGCATGTTCTTCATCAGCCATGGGCTGTGCAGGTCTTTTAACTGGGGAAGGAAAAATGCTTTTGCCAGCGGAAAGTTTTCGATACCCCGGTTGACGAGTATTTCGCAAAGCGTTGGATGGACATTCTTCAGCTCAGCCTGTAATGCCGCCACCCTCGCAGGGTCCGCCTGTAATATGTTCCAACGTTTTTGCATAGTTGTCCTTCTTCTCAGGATCAATATTTCCTGTCAGTAGTATATCTTACCAGTTCTTCCAGTCCTTTACGGGAGTCATTTTCTTCAAATTCATGGAGTATAGCCAGGGCCTCGTCCCGATAGGCATTCATTTTCCGGGTGGCATATTCGATGCCCCCTGCTTCCGTCACCTTCCTGATGACGTACTGCACTTTTTCGTGGTCCTTATTCTGGTGTTTAATGATGTAGATCAGCTCCCTACGCGTAGCTTTGTCGATATTGTTCAGGGTATAGATCAACGGGAGGGTGAGCTTTTTTTCCTTGATATCATTACCCGTAGGCTTGCCTATTGCCTCGCTGCCATAGTCAAAAAGGTCGTCTTTGATCTGAAAGGCGATGCCCACTTTTTCTCCGAACCGGCGCATTTTTTCGGCCAGGGCTTCATCCTGCGACGAAGCAAAGGCCCCTGCCGCACAGGATGAGGCCAGGAGGGAGGCTGTCTTGTTCCGGATGATCTCGAAATAAACTTCTTCGCTGAGGTTGAGGGACCTGGTTTTTTCCAACTGGAGCAGCTCGCCTTCGCTGATCTTACGAACTGCGTCTGATAGAAGCTGTAATATGCGGAAATCATTATGATCCAGGGATAAGAGCAATCCTTTAGACAAAAGGTAGTCTCCCACCAGTACGGATATTTTAGTTTTCCACAATGCATAGGTGGAAAAGAATCCTCTCCTTTCCAGCGATTCGTCCACTACGTCGTCATGTACGAGGGTAGCCGTATGTAATAATTCTACGAGGGAGGCTGCCCGGTAGGCCGGCTCGTTAATGGGACCGCAGAGCTTGGCGGAAAGCAGCACGAACATGGGCCTCAGTTGTTTACCCTTTCTGTTGACAATGAACCTCATAATCCTGTCAAGCAGGGGGACCTGGCTCTTCACCGCCTCTTTGAATTTTTTTTCAAAAACGACTAGCTCTTCCTGTAATATGGTTTGTGCAAATTGCATTTTAAAAAGTGAACGGACGGCAAACTTAAGATTTTATAATATTTTCTTTTTTTTAGTTTTCAAGCATCAAATTGTAAATTTCGATTGTCTAACGGTGTGTTCAATACTACTTTAATTTCATATGTATTGTTAAAAAAATTTGGTTTTTGCTGCTCAATATCTATTTTTGCACCATATTCTTCTCAGGTTTAATTCATTCATTCACATAAACTTCAGTTATGGCAAGTAAAAAATTGACTCTTTTAATCGGGGTTCTCTGCCTGTTTCTGTCGTATGCTGATGCCCAGGTGGGTGCCAGCTATGATATAAGAGACTCCTCGTTGATTCCTACCCGACGACTGGCACAGCACAATGAATTCCTGAATAACGCATACCCCTTCCCTGCCAAACCGAGGAATGAATGGGAGATCGGAGTTAAAGGAGGTTACACATATGGATTTACGGATGTCCACAACTGGGGCCCGACCGGTGGCTTTGGCGTTCATGTTCGCAAGGCGCTGGGCTATTTATTCTCCCTTCGGATGGAATATGACTGGATCAGGCTGCGTGGTCTGAATTATCAACCTACCCAGGCTTATGGAAAGAACCCAGTTTTAGCCAGTTACTATGGGACGGGTGCTGCTACGGGTACCAACAGGGACCTTATCTTCTACAACTTCCGGTCAACCGTCCACGAACTTACGCTGCAAGGCCTCTTTTCATTTAACAATATCAATTTCCACCGTGCCAAGACCGGGTGGAACTATTATATGTTCATAGGTGGTGGCGCCATGACGTACAGCACCTTCTATAAGACGGTGGATGGGAATGGCGTGCCTTACGATTATTCCAGCGTCATTACTCAGTTCAACGGACAGTTTGATTACAAGCACAGGAAGGACATCCGCAAGGCTGTAAAAGATAAACTTACCGGCGGCTGGACTACGCTGGCTGACAGGAATGGGGTAGGAGCCACGCTGGGAGGCGCTCCTCTTGCTGCTGTCGGTGTCATAGGTATGGGGGTCGAGTTCAAACTAAACAACAGGTTCAACATCGCCCTGGAAGACAAATATTCTTTCACCACTTCCGACCTGATAGACGGTCAGCAATGGCAGAACAACTTCAGCCCGGCTGCCCCCCAGGCTATCGCCATGACAAAATCGAACGACAGCTATAATTTCCTCTCTCTCGGATTGAACTACAACATCGGCAAGCATGCTGTTGAGCCTCTCTGGTGGCTGAATCCCCTGGATTATGCTTACAACGAGATCAATGCCCCCCGTCACATGAAGCTTCCCAAGCCTGTGCTGGATGATGCCGATGGGGATGGCGTTACCGACCAGTTCGATCTCGAGCCCAACACTCCCAAAGGAGCTCCTGTAGATTCTCATGGTGTAAGCCGTGATACAGACGGTGACGGTGTTCCCGACTTCAAGGATAAAGAGCTGATCACTCCCACGCAATGTCAGCCTGTGGATGCTGATGGTGTAGGCAAATGCCCTGATCCGCAATGCTGTAAGGACCTGAGGGATTCGCTGGAATCCGGCGCTTATGGCGGCAGGGGCGGTAAGTGCAATATCGGTGATCTGCCCAGCATCACGTTCAAAGGCCGTTCGGTAGCGTTGAGCAATGATGCGAAAGCTCTTCTGGCCAGCACTGCTGAAAAGATGAAGAATAACCCCAACTGTAAGGTTGCTGTCATCGGCTATGGCGAATCCAGCAAGGCCGCTCAACAGCTGAGCTGGGATCGGGTGAATTCCGTGATCAATTATCTGGTTGAAAAAGAAGGTATTAGCTCCGACCGGTTCATCTTCCGCTATGGTCAATCAGGTGGTGATGAAAATACGGTGGATCTCAGAGACGGCACCAACGAAGAAGGTCCGAATACGGTACCTGCTCCGCACCCGAACCTGAGGAAGAAAAAATAGATGATTAATTAACTATAATTTAGAGCCTCCCGGTCATACCGGGGGGCTTTTTTGTCTAAAAAACCGTAAATTGCAGGCCTTTATGCGCTTATTTACCGTATTGTTTATAGCGATATTTACGCTCAACTCCTGCTCGCACTTCTCTAAAGTGTTGAAAAGCAATGATTACGATTATAAGCTCCGCATGGCTGACAAGTATTATGCGGATAAGGATTACAATCATGCCCAACAGTTGTTTGAGGAACTTTTCCGGGTGTTCAAGGGTAGTGAGCATTTTGAGGACATCTATTACAAGTTTGCGTATTGCGCCTATTACCTCCGGGATTATGCAAATGCAGAGAACCTCTTTAAAGGTTTTGTAGAAGTATTTCCAAATAGCGCCAAGGCTGAAGAGATGGATTATATGCGGGCCTATACCTTTTACAGACAATCTCCCAAAGTGGATCTGGACCAGACCAATACGACCAAGTCCATCGGTTTTATGCAGGCCTTTATCAATACGCACCCGGGGTCTCCCAAGATAAAAGAAGCGACGGAGATCATCGATAAATGCCGGGCCAAGCTGGAACTAAAGGACTTCCGGAGCGCACAGCTGTATTATGATCTGGGCTATTACAAGGCGGCTGGGGTCGCTCTTAACAGCCTGATGAACAGTTATCCGGACTCAGAAAAGAGCGACGAATATAAGTTGTTGATCATCAAGTCTTACTATCAATACGCCCAGTCCAGTATAGAAGAGAGGAAAGAAGACAGGTTTGGACAGGTGGTAACACAATGCAACGAGTTCATCGATCGTTTTCCGGAAAGCAAGCTGACAAAATACGTACAGGAATACCTGAGTTTATCTCAAAACAATATTAAAGCAGTAAAAAATGAGCAGACTAAGAAGGCAAGTTAATGCCAATACCACGAATGTCGTGGAAACCAAAAATCTCACCGATATAAAGGCAAAGACGGGCAATCTGTATGAGTCCATTGCCATTATTGCCAAACGGGCTAACCAGATCAATATCTCCCTGAAGGAGGAATTGCATAACAAACTGGAAGAGTTTGCCAGCCATACGGACAGCCTGGAAGAGATCCATGAGAACAAGGAGCAGATAGAGATCTCCAAGGCATATGAAAGGATGCCGAATCCTGCGCTGCTGGCTACCCAGGAGTTTATGGACGAGAAGATCTATTATCGGAAGAATGACGATGATCTTTTTAAATAGTGATCATATATTATTGAGCAGGGCGCCTAAGGGCGCCTTTTTTGCAGGTACGCATAGCATGTCAGCATGTTGAAAGGGAAAAAAATATTATTAGGCGTAACGGGAAGCATTGCGGCCTACAAGGCCTTGTTATTGGTGCGTTTGTTGATAAAAGAAGGGGCGGAGGTAAAAGTGATTATGACGCCTGCTGCCAGAGATTTTGTAACTCCGTTGTCACTCGCCACTCTGTCCAAACATCCTGTTCTTTCTGACCTGTTTGCAGGGGACACCTGGGCGAATCATGTGGAATTGGGCCGGTGGGCGGACCTGATGCTGATAGCCCCCCTCAGCTGTAATACCCTGGCAAAAATGGCACAGGGGATGTGTGATAATTTGTTGATGGCTACGTACTTATCTGTTGCATGCCCGGTTGTCGCTGCTCCCGCCATGGACGAAGATATGTGGAAACATCCTTCCACCAGGGCGAATCTGGCGCGTATACAGGGGTATGGCAACCGGGTGATACCGGTGGAAAAGGGTGAACTGGCCAGCGGGCTTTATGGGGACGGCAGGATGGCGGAGCCGGAAACGATCCTGGCGTATATCCGGGAGCAATTGTCGGGCGGGGTACGGGAACTGGCATTCGACGGTGGATCGGGGCAGATGTCTGATGGGAATGGGCAGGATCTGGCGGGTAAGAGAGCGTTGGTGACCGCGGGGCCGACCTATGAGGCTATCGACCCCGTACGTTTTATTGGAAATCATTCTTCCGGGAAAATGGGGATTGCTATTGCCCGGGAGTTGGCCGGCAGGGGAGCCCGGGTGGATCTCGTGCTTGGACCGACATCCGTACCTGCGGAGTACCCTGGTGTAACGGTGCATAAAGTGACTTCGGCTGAAGAGATGTATAATGCCTGTATGGGCATCTTTCCGGAGGTCGATGTAGCAATCATGTCGGCAGCCGTGGCGGACTTTAGACCTGTAGCCCCTGCAGTGGAGAAGATCAAGAAAAAGGATGACAAGCTGATCCTGGAGCTGACCAAAACAAAAGATATCCTGCTGACCCTGGGACAGCAGAAGAAGGGGCAAGTGCTGGTGGGGTTTGCGCTCGAAACTACAGGAGAAAGGGCTTATGCGCTGGATAAGCTAAAAACAAAGAATGCGGACCTGATCGTCCTCAATTCCTTGGGCGATGCCGGCGCGGGTTTTGGATATGATACCAATAAGATTACCATCTTTGACAGGCAAGGCGGGGAAACCGTCTATGAGAGAAAGCCAAAGCAACAAGTAGCGGCAGACATCGTTGATAGAGTTGTAAATATGTTGTATGCGTAAAAAAAATCTTTTACTCATCCTCGTGTGGATGGCTGTGCTGCCGGGTCTGCACGCCCAGGAGCTGAATGCCAAGGTCACTGTTCTTGCTAACAGGGTGCCGAATACTATTGACCATAAGATCTTTCAGACCCTGCAAACCTCGCTGTTTAATTTCCTCAATAACCGGAAGTGGTCCAATGAGAATTTTCAGACCAACGAAAAGATCGTTTGTAATTTTCTTTTGAATATAAGTTCTGCGGGAGATAACAATACTTTCCAGGCCAGCCTTATGGTGCAGGCGGGGAGACCAGTGTATAATTCCTCTTATCAGAGCCCGTTGGTCAATTTTAATGACGAGTCATTTACCTTCCGGTACGTAGAATATCAGCCATTGGATTTTAATGAGAGCAGGGTTCAGGGCTCTGAGCCATATGCCGCCAATCTTACGGCGGAATTTGCCTATTACGTTTACATTATCCTGGGTTTGAACTTCGACTCCTATGCTTTGCGCGGGGGCGATCCTTATTTTCAAAAGGCATTGAATATCGTCAACAACGCTCCCGACAGCCGGGATATCAATGGGTGGAAGCCTTTCGACGGCATCCGCAACAGGTATTGGCTGATAGAGAACCTTACCAACAGCAAATACACGTTGGTCCACGACGCCTATTACAGCTATTACCGAAGTGGTCTGGATCAGATGTATGATAAGGAGGCGGAGGGCAGGACGGCTATTTTGAACACGCTGAATATGTTGAACAACATCAACACCGAAACGCCCAATACGATGGTGATGCAATTCTTTTTTCAGGGTAAGTCAGGAGAGATATCCAAGATATTCCAGAAATCTCCCCCCGATGAAAAGTCACGCGCCCTCGATCTGCTGACCAAACTGGATATCTCTAATATCAATAAATATAAACAGGACCTTCAATGAGGATAGTTGCCGGCCTTTTATGTATTCTTTTGATAGCTGGCTGTTCGGAAAAGGATAAGATTCCTTCGGGTGTCATCGACAAGGAGGAGATGGAAAAGATACTTTGGGATATGATGCTGGCGGACCAGTATGCGGCTAATTATATTATAAAGGATTCCAGCAAGGTGAATGTAAAGATGGAGACACTCAAGTTGTATGAGGAGGTTTTCCGGCTGCATAAGATCACCAGGGACGAGTTTCGTAAGAGTTTCCAATTTTATCAGGGGCGTCCTGATATTACCCGGGTGATGTTTGACAGTCTGGTGGCCAGGGGGAATCGTGCGAGGATGGAAAATTATACCCGGCCGCCACAGCCGCCGCCGGTGGTTCCGCAAGTAAAGGCCGCGGACAGTACGCTCAAGGCGAAAGCTGCCGCAACAAAGAGTGGAGCGAAGCCTGTCGTGGGGCCACCTGCGGGAGCGAAACGCGGGGGTCTTCCAGACAGGGGAAATCTTTTTTTGCGCCGGGGATCTGGTCATCCTCTGAAGGCCGGCGAGATGCCTTTCAGGCCTGTCCGTAAGGATTCTGTCTCCAGAGGTCATCAATAGGGACGTAAATCGTATTTTCACGCCAAAATCTTGCCAGATGAAAAAAATCGTTGCAAGCGCAGACGAGGCTATTAAAGATATAAAGGATGGCGCCACCGTCATGCTGGGTGGTTTTGGTCTCTGCGGCATACCTGAGAACTGTATAGCGGCCCTTGCCCGGAAGGGCATAAAAGATCTTACCTGTATCTCCAACAATGCCGGGGTGGATGATTTTGGTCTGGGGTTGCTGCTAAAAACCCGACAGATCAAAAAAATGATCAGCTCTTATGTAGGAGAGAATGAAGAATTCGAAAGACAATTGCTCAGTGGGGAACTGGAGGTCGATCTGGTGCCTCAGGGAACTTTGGCTACCCGTATCCAGATGGCAGGGATGGGTATTCCCGCCTTTTTTACCCCTGCCGGTGTTGGTACGGAAATAGCGATTGGGAAGGAAGTAAGGGAATTCTCCGGAAAACCCTATTTGATGGAACTGGCCCTGTCTGCCAACTTTGCCATTGTCAAGGCCTGGAAGGGAGATCCTGCCGGCAACCTGGTGTTCCGGAAGACGACCCGCAACTTCTCTACGTCCATGGCCAAGGCAGGACAAGTCACCATTGTCGAAGTAGAGGAACTGGTGGAGTCCGGCGCTATCGATCCCGATGAGGTGCATGTGCCGGGGATCTATGTACACAGGATCTTCCAGGGGGGCGATTATCAAAAACGTATTGAAAAAAAGACGATCAGGTTGCACGTGTAACCCGGATCCGGGACCGTCAGCTGAAGGTCATTAAACCCTATTTACATGGCTTTGGACAAATTCGGTATCGCGCGGCGCATAGCGCAGGAATTGAGGGATGGGATGTATATCAACCTGGGCATCGGCATTCCGACCCTGGTGGCGAATTATATCCCTTCCGGTATTTCCATCATGCTGCAGTCGGAGAATGGCATGTTGGGAATTGGGCCGTACCCCACTGAAGAGGAGATGGATGCGGACCTGATCAATGCAGGGAAAGAGACAGTGACCATTTTGCCGGGCGGAGCTTTTTTTGACAGTGCGGAAAGTTTTGGGATGATCAGGGCCGGAAAAGTAGATCTAACGGTGCTGGGCGCTATGGAAGTATCCGATTCGGGGGATATTGCCAACTGGAAGATACCCGGAAAGATGGTGAAAGGGATGGGGGGAGCTATGGACCTGGTAGCCAGTGCCCGTAATATCATTGTAGCCATGCAACATACAAATCCCAAGGGAGAGCCCAAGCTGTTGTCTTCGTGTACCCTTCCGCTGACGGGTGTAAAGTGCGTGAAAAAGGTAGTTACTGACCTGGCTGTCATGGATATTACTCCGGATGGGTTCCTGTTGTTGGAGCGGGCGCCGGGGGTATCCACTGAGGAGATAAAGGAAAAGACCAGGGGGCGATTGATCATAAAAGGGGAGGTCCCCGAAATGCGACTCCTTTAATATCTATTCAGCCGGAACCTCATCCCGGCCCGGCAGGGCTGCCAGCATATACAGGCAGTACCGTATAATAGCCGCGAGGGACAGGAGTACTTTATTCTCCGCATTCAGCCTGCCGCCGGGGTCGGCCCATTTCAAAAGCAAAAGAATGATGATATAGAAGAGTGTGCCTCCGGCAATCCAGAATAGGGATGAGCGGAATATATTCAGGCCTTTAGCCTGTACCAGGAAAGGCAGGCTTAACAGGATCACTCCAATCAGCATGCTGTTCTGTATGATCTCCAGACCCGGGGCATTGTTTTCCCATCCTTTTATAGATAACCAGGTAAGCAAGGACGAAAGGAATGCCACCAGCGTAATAGTAAGAATTTCGCGGCAGGGTTTTGTCAGCGTAGTCCTGAACAGACGAGCAAGCAGGATCAGTTCTATCGGATAGCAAACATTGTCGAGGACATTCTGTCCCTCGCTGTTCAGCATATGTAGATGTATGGGGAGGTCCCGTATAAAATTGACCAGACAGATAATGAGGAGGATATCCAAGGGGCCTTTCCCGAAGTTTTTTTGGAAAATGATGAACATCGCCGGTAATAGCGGAAGAAAGGTAACAGTAATAAAAAGATAGTCAGCAAAACTATTCCCGGATTTGAACATAATGCTTAGCGATTCATAGAGGATGAAGGCAGGAGAAGAGGGGCGGATGTAGTCCTGAGGGCTAGTCGATCAGATTGTTCTTTACGGCGAAAAAGACGAGTCCTGCTGTGTTCTTTGCACCAAAGCGCTCCATCAGACGGTCTTTTATTGCCTCAACGGTCCTGGGGCTTACATCGATCTTTTGTGCTATTTCCTGGGCTGTAAATTCCATACAGATATATCGCACCACTTCTCTTTCCCGTTCATTCAGGGTGATCTCGGTATTGAGGCTGGGTATGACCTTGGTACGGGTGTGAGATTTTTTCAGCAGGATACGGTTGACAAAATTATTCAGATAATAGCCTTTGGTCGCCACTTCGATGATGGCCCGCTTGATCTCGGAAGGGTCGGCGCTTTTGAGCAGGTAGCCATTGGCGCCTATTTCCATCATATGGCTTACAAAGCGTTCGTCCTCATACATTGTGAGGGCAATGATATGGATGGAAGGGTATTGTTTGGCAATGATCTTGGTCGTCTCGATACCGTCTTTAAGGGGCATTCTCAGGTCCATCAGCACTACATCGGGCTCTGAAGCGGCCAGACCGTCCAATAATTCCTGACCATTCTCTGCTTCCTGGACAAATTTTATGGCGTTATAAGGGCGTAGAGATAAAATGACACCCTTTCGGAATATCTTGTGGTCATCGGCTATTGCAACTTTAATTACTCCCATAGGCTATTCTGGATTTCGGTCTTCTCATTAAAGATACGCATAAATTCTATTCCTGTTCACTCAGCTTATCTTCCTCGTCCTTAATCAGTTCTATAGTAACTTTATAGTAGGTCTGGGACATGTCCTTTTCAAAAAAGATCTTACCATGTAAGACTTTTAACCGGCTTTGGATATTTTTCAGGCCTAGGCCTACATTGCTTTTGTTCAGCTTGTTAAAATCGTTTTGCGTGATGCCTCTTCCATCGTGGTGAAGACGGATAAAGAACTTTTCGCCGCTGGTATTCTGGGTAAGGTGTATAAAACTGGCATTGCTGTGCTTAAGGATATTATTGACCAGTTCCTGGATCACCCGGAAAATGATCAGTTCATTCTCTGCCTGTAGTCTTTCCCGGTAGTCGTGGAAGCGGGAGCTGGCGTTCATGCTGCCTGAGCCGCTGATCTTCTGGAAAAGGTCGTTAACGGCGGATTCCAGCCCGAAATTCTTGAGGGTAGGGGGCATCAGGCTATGAGAGATATTACGTATCAGCTGGATGGTATCGTCGATGATCTGTTTGGCGTTGTAGATGCTCTGCAACTGGGTGGTCTTGTCCAGGTTGACAAGGTTCTCATTCAGGTATAATCTGGCAGTGGCAAGCAAGGGGCCTGCGTCATCGTGCAGGTCGGCGGCAATACGCTGACGTTCTTCTTCCTGCAGGCGTATGGAGGCGTTCAGCAGCAGCTTTTGCTGGTCCTGTTCCATGCGTTGGAGGCGCATCTGGTAACGTATCACTTTGCGCTGATGGAAGATGATAAAAACAATGAGCCCGATGGTGAGGGCAAGCATACCTATAGTGCCAAAATATAGCACCAGGGATACGTTGCTGCCGGGGTTTGTTGCTTCTAGGAATATCATTTACTTGCGCCTTCTCCGGCAGGCGGACGGGTTATTTTGCGGTTAAGGTTTCTCATTTGGTTAAGGGTTTATAAAAGGTCCGGGTTATAATTTATAGAATTTTGCTTGGAATCGTTCTTTTTCATAGCAAAGGATATGCAGAAAAGGGTATTCTTCAAAATCTCAAACAAATTATTTATGATCCAATAGCTGCTGCTCTGTGGATTGATAAAATCTGCCGCGAAAAGGAACAGGAACAGGGTGGAAGAAAAATAAACAAAAATGGCAATAACGATCCAGAACCTCTTTGTGTTATAGACGTAGATGACCTCAGAATTGGTGATCTGGCTGTAGAGGAAGATGATACTGTAAATGATCATCAAGATGGCCTCCATGGAGGCGGAAAGAGAGTCAAAAGCCTTGGTATTTTTCTGGTAGAAGGTGATGAAGACAATGCTGTAAAAAAGCAATGTCCCGATGAGGGGGATATACTTTGTCTTTTTGTTTTTAAAAGCGAAAAAGAAGAAGAGCGCGAAAAGGCTATATTCGACGATGGTATAACTGGCCCAAAAGTAGAACATGTAAGTCTGGTGAACCTTCGCGATGACTACTGCTGCCAGTTCAGCTACGATAGAAAAAACACAAGATAAAAATATTATCCACAGCCCTTCTCCCCTGTTCCTTTTGAAAAAACAGAGAAAAAAGACTACGGACAATATTTCAGACAAATATGCTATCTCTCGAAGCAATGCCTTGATTTTTTATCAAATATAACAGGCATTGTTTTATAATCCAAGCTATTAGCTAATTAAAAGGGCCACAACCAGGAAGGAAGGATGGTGGGAGAGGTGCCCGGGCCAACCCTATCTGCTACAATAGCGTTCTGCTCAGAAATATTTCCTGCAGCATCGACAATAACCTTCTTGATCATGTCGTTGCCTTGTGCATCAACTCCTACATAGACCAGCGTAGTTTGTCCTATTTCATTGATGGCATTGTAAAAGCGTAATCCAACACAACCCGGCTGAGCCAGGATCTGATCGATAATGTTACGACCTACGGTGTAACCAAGGGTAGCGTCAGGGTGGGCATTTTTGTAGGATCTTACGAAGTCAGCCGCCATTTCATGGCTAATCTCTTCTCCGATGGTGGCCACTTCTTTGGTAAGTAACTCTTTTTGCAACATAAAGTAAGTTTTTAGAGGTTTGAAATGTTAGTTTGTGAGGCTAAGTAACCCCTAAAAAAAAAGATGGACAACGGCCAAAATTTATGTTAAAATGCTTTAAATTGCCTGTAATTCAAGTCAGTACTGGGTTTGACGTGTTTTTCCCAGGGCATTTACGAGGTCAAAATAGAGTAGTTTCACGTGTGTAAAATAGTATTTTTACTATCGTAAATTTGGCAAAATAAAATCGGAAAAACACGAAAGAAGAGAGATATCCACAATTGGAAAATAATGTGGATAAGTGTGTCTGGTGTGGATTAATACGTTCCCATGAAATTTAATTCCTGTTTTATCGTTTTATTGGTCGACCATTCGGCCAAATACAGGTAAAAAAGCAGTACTTTTCTATACGAAGGCGGGGATGGGTTTTGGAAAAAGAGGAGAAGTTGACTGATATTGGATTTTAAGTCGGCTTTCAAGGATATTGAAATCTTTTACTGGACGGTATTGGACGTTGGATGGTTTTGTGATACGATCCGTAATCAATCAACTTCTGAGACAAAAATAAAAGATAAATATCTGGTACACAATAGCAGAACTGCTCATTTTAACATATTCGGAAATTACTTTTTTGTGCGTAAAAGTGCGATGAGCATTGGCTGGTATTTTTTCCTTACCCTGTGGTTATGGCATATAATAATCTGATTATCAAACAAAAATTTTGACCTATACCTATTAACTCTACAAACCTGCCGGTATGACTGCTGAACTAGTAATCAAGGTATCGATCGCGGATGATCATAAGATTTTCCGTGACGGTATTAAAATGGCGTTGAAGAATAAGGAGTATTTGAGAATTCTATGGGAGGCTGAAGACGGAAAAGACCTGGTGCACAAAATGCAGATCAAGCGTCCGGATGTGTTGTTGATGGATATCCGGATGCCGGAAGTGGACGGGATCAATGCTATCGGGCTCTTACGAAAGGAATATGAGGATGTCAAGATCATCGTGCTGACCATGTACGATGACCAGGAAATGATCTCGAAGATGATGGAAATGGGAGCTAATGCTTATCTGACCAAGACTACGGACCCCGACGAAATATACCAGGCTATACTTACCTGTATGAACGACGATTTCTACTTCAATGACCTGGTGAATAAGGCGGTGCTTTCCAAACTACAGACCAAGCGGCAGGTGAGACAATTTTATCCAAGCCCGATCAAGTTCTCCGAAAAGGAGATCCGCATTCTTAAATTATTAGCAGAAGACAAGACTACTGAAGAGATATCCAAGGAAGTGTTTCTCAGCACCCGCACCATCGAGACGATACGGCAGAATATGAAGACAAAGATCGGCGCGAAGACCATTGCGGGTCTGATCATGTATGCCATGCGAAATAAGCTTATCGATTAGGGCTATCAATACTCCAGGGTGACAACCCCGCTTTTTATCGCATAGATTGCCAGGCCGACACGGCTTTTTACATTTAGTTTAATAAACAAGGCGTCCCGATAGTTATCTATCGTTCTGGGGCTAATTTTCATCATTGTGGCTATCTCCTTATAGGTCATGTCTGTGCTGGCCAGTTTGAGAAAGAGGAGCTCATTTTCGCTTAATGAGAGCCTTTCGACCTGGTTGCTATTCGATTTGTCCTTTTTGAACAAATTGACCAGCTTGCCGGCAGAACTATAGGAATAAAAGTAGCCGCTCATCATTACCGACTGGATAGCCATATTTAATTCACCGGGATGTATGTCTTTTTTCAGGAACCCTCTTGCCCCGGCCTGCAGCAGCCGCAGCAGCGTTATTTCGGAATCGTACATGGTCAGCACAAGCACATAGATGTCCGGATAATGCATTCTAAGGTGCCTGGCAGTTTCATAACCGTCCATTTCGGGCATATTGAGGTCGAGAATGACGAGGTCGGGCAGGTTGTCCGGCTGTAATTTCTCCAGGAACTCTTTCCCATGTGCCGCAAGCAGAATGACTTTACAGTTGTCAAACCTGTCGATGACAGTGGCCAGGGCATCCCGGATAAGGATGTGGTCGTCGACCATCGCAATCTTAACAGGTATTTTTAATAATGACATATTGATTATTTTTATTTAATAAGGGACCAGAAGCGTTAGCGTGGTCCCTGTATCCCGTATGCTTTCTACCTTGAAACCGGCATCTATCATCTTCGCTCTCTTTCTCATATTATTCAACCCGGAAGTATTCTTTTGCGTACCGGTCATTTCCGGATCAAATCCCCGGCCATTGTCCCGGATGATCATGGTAAGGCTGTTGTTCTCATAGGAGAGGGAAATGCAGAGAAGGGCCGCTCCCGAGTGTTTGATGACATTATTAATAGCTTCCTGCAATATGCGCAGTATGAAGATCTCTTTTTGTTCATCCAGGAATTGATAATCACCTTTCAACTCGTAGCTGACCCGGGGAGCCGTGAGCTTTTGCAGCTGAATAACCACCTGTTCGATAGCCTTGGTGAGGCCTCCATCACGGATGATCTCGGAGCTCAGGCTCCGGGAGAGGTCGCGCAACTCATCCAGGGCATGGGTAAGCAGATCAACCGTGTCACCTATCCTTTGAGCAACGGGTGCGTCTTCCCGGATCTCCAGGGTATTCAGGTGTAGCTTGGCCAGGGAAATGAACTGGCCGATGTTGTCGTGGATCTCCCGGGAAATGTATTGAAAAGTGTCCTCTTGTATCTCCAACTGGGTTTTTAATAGTTCTTTGTCATAATTGGCTTTGATGGTTTCGAGGCGGGTATTAAAAAGATTTTGTTTTCTCTGGTAGAGGAGCAGGATAAAGGCAATAAAACCGATTAAAATAATAATCAGCAGCGTGCAGATGATGACGATGGATATTACGACTTCTTTATCCTGCATGTGAAGCCTTTGATGAATAGCAGATAAGTAACCACGAGGGCAAAGCTATTTATAGATGCTAAGTTTCTTACTGCCTTTGTCAGTCCGTGGGAAAACATATAATCAGTGGCGGCGCACAAGGGTATGATGGTTGCCAGGTAAAAGAATATCCCGGTGACCAGCCAGAAAGAGGGCGTTTTTAGCAGATCAATTGGCTCTTTACCGGTGAAAAGCTCCCGGTAAAAGGTCAGACATGGAATAATGATAATGAGGCTTTCCAGGACTATCAAAGACATATTGTTTTTTTTACCAATATCTGTCTGTAGTAAATAGAAAATAAAATAAATGCTGAACAGAATGACCAGTGCGATCAGCAATCGCCTTATCAAAGATGATCTGAGCACCTGAAAAAGGAACCATGCGAATACATATAGCTCGAAGAGGGTGTAGAGATTATAAATTACCTTTTTTGCATACGGTTGGTGATCCCCGAAGATGCTGAAATGGAAGACCTTGCCGATAAAGGCGCCCGCTATCACCTCGACGGCCAGGGATACAAAAAGATAAACCGGGAATATCCTCAGATAAGGCGGGCTGGACCGTCTGTAGCAATAAAGCAAACCAATTATAAGAGCAACCAGGTTGCCGGTCAGGTTGGATATAGTGGAAATAAGATATATAGTCAGGGGCATGCTAAAAAAGGAAAGATACAACAGCTGACTCGTCCGGACAGGGTGAAAACACCCTATGGCTGTAAGAAAAGTACCCAACGTTCCGCGTGTTTACACTGGTATTTTGAGAGTATCGGGGGATAATTTTGAAAAGTCATGAATCTGGAACAAGCTCAATTACTTAAAAGAAGACTTCAATATCTGGAAGGGCTTATTGCCTGGAATAGCCGGGAGTATATATGGAAAGTGATCATTGGGCCCAAGGACCCCCGGCATTGGGAGCATTTCAGGAGCCTGGTGAACCCTTCCTTTCCTATCGACCCGGGAGCTATCCTGCAACCCTTCAGGCAGGAAGAGCTGACCGTCTATTTTTTTCTCAAAGCAAAAGGGCAGCTTATCTGCCGGGAGTACCGGGAGTTCCTTTTCTCCAACGATCTGCAGGTGCTGGACGATGAGCCCGCCACTCTGGCGGTACGTATATTCAGCGAATAAAAAATGCCTGCTTTTCAGGTGCATCATTCCAAATACCGTGACGCAGGAAAGCAGGCAAAAACTTTACAGATAGTCGCGCAGAGCGAAGACTACGAACCAGGTAGATAAGGCTTGACAAGGATGTTGGATCTGGCGGTTTATTCACAGGGTATCCGAGACTTGAGCCATTATAGGCTTGTCATGGGATACTGATTTGGTTTTCAAAGAAGTTGATTGACATTGGATTTTGCGGTGGATTTCATAGAATATTGAAAATCATTCTGGACGGTTTCTAGGACATTGGACGGTCTGAGGCTGCTAATCCTCGTCAATCAACTTATGACTCAAAAATAAATGTGAATAACTATGTGGACAAGAGCACATTTGCTCGTTTTTATTTATTCAGTTTTTACCTTGGGTATTCGTAAATCTCCGGGAGGGGCGATCGGATAAATTCTCTTTCATATTAGTAAAAAAACCACTTATCTTCGTAAAAGGGGCGTAGTCCTATATAGGATGCTTGGCAGGATTACGTATATTCCGTAACATCTTTATTTCGTAAATTTCCTATAGTAAGTGTTGCATTTTTTGTTTCAATTTGCAGGAAGTTTGTACAAGCACAAGGAGTTGAGCCTCCTATATGAAAAATACAGAATCGTATGAAAAAACCGGATTTCGATCAACCTATCAAGGTAGCCATTGCCGATGACCATGCCCTTTTCAGAGCCGGCGTAAAAACTGCGCTTGCAGTTAAAAAAGATGTAGAGCTGATAGCCGAAGCAGACAACGGCATGCAATTGCTTAACTTACTCAAACACGTAGAGCCTGACGTAATTTTACTAGATATACAAATGCCCATCATGGATGGGATCCAAACTCTTCCCGAGATCCGCAAGGAACATCCCCATGTAAAGGTCATCATACTTTCGATGCATAATGATCATTCCATGATCTCCAAACTGATGGAGATAGGGGCCAACTCTTATCTCACGAAAAATTCCGATAGTGAGACGATCTATCAGGCCATCAAGACTTGTTACGAACAGGAATTCTTCTTTAATGAGCTGACTAATAAAGCTTTACTGACAGGCTTACGTACTAAGCGGCCCGAGGTAGGGACGCCTCAGGACGTCAATCTGACGGAGAAGGAGCTGACTGTCCTTAAATTGATGTGCGAGGAAAAAACGACCAAGGAGATCGCCGATATTGTAGATATCAGTCCCCGTACGGTGGAAGCCATACGTGATAAGCTGAAGACCAAGACCGGGGCCAAATCCATGGCGGGTCTTGTCATGTATGCTGTAAAAAATGGCATTATCGAGCAACAGTAGGTGAGCAGCTTTATAATTTTTAACGGGTCTTTCTTCCCTTCCGGGTCCCCTCTTCTTGCAGCTGACAACCGGGGTTTCCGGTATGGTGACGGTCTATTCGAAACCATCCGGATAAAAGATGGCCGTATCCTTCTATCTCAGTATCATTTTGAGCGGCTGTTGAATGGATGTCGTCTGCTTGGCCTCGAAGCTTTAACAATCGAACAATTTACGGCGGGTATTTTGGAGCTTTGTGAAAAGAACGGACATGCTTTATCCGCCAGGGTGCGGCTGACTGTATTCCGGGGAGAGATGGGGCGAGGTGATGCTGATACCAATTATATTATCCAGTCATCGCCGTTGGATCTCGTGAATGTGGGCACAGGGGTGACACTGGGTGTATTTCCGAAGGGGCGCAAGGCCTGTGATGGCTTCTCTCAGTTGAAATCGAATAATTATTTAATATATTCTATGGCGGCTATGTATGCCCGAAGCCACGGATGGGATGATTGCCTGGTCCTGAACAGTCGGGAAAGAATAGCCGACAGCAGTATTGCCAATCTTTTTTATGTGAAGGGAGCAACTATTTACACTCCTCCTTTATCCGAGGGGTGCGTGGCCGGGGTAATGCGTCGCTGGCTGATGACGGTCTTGCCGGGAGAGGGTCATCATGTGGTGGAAAAACCGGTGGCGCCGGAAGATCTGATCGTGGCTGACGAGGTCTTTCTTACCAATGCCATCCGGGGTGTCCGGTGGGTGGGGAATTTCGCGGGGACGACTTATGGCAGCCAGGTTGCTCAGACCGTAAAAAAGATGGTGGATGAGGGACTCTATTAATATCTTCTGGTTTCGCCGCGATCTGCGGCTATATGATAATGCGGGTCTTTATCACGCGCTAAAAAGTGACCGGCCTGTATTGCCCCTGTTTATTTTTGACCGGAATATCCTCGATAAGCTGGATGAGAAAGCCGATGCACGGGTGCAATTTATCCGGGATACGCTCGTGGAGATGCAGAAGGAATTGGATAAGCGGGGTACAGGGTTGGAAGTACACTACGGGTTTCCGGAGGAGGTATTCCAGCAGCTGCTTTCGAAATACGAGGTAGGGCATGTCTATACCAATCATGATTACGAGCCTTATGCCAGGCAGCGAGATGAGGGGATTACAAAGCTCCTGGCAAAGGCAGGGGTGTCTTTTTCCTCCTTTAAGGATCAGGTGATCTTTGACAGAGATGAGGTGCTGAAGGATGATGGTACTCCTTATACAGTGTTTACTCCCTATAGCAAGCGATGGAAGGCTTTGTTGAATGACTTTTATCTGAGGGCGTATCCGGTGGAAAAGTATGAGGGGAATTTTTGCCGGCAGAAGGGCGGAAAGATCCCTTCATTGTCTTTTATGGGGTTTAAGTCTTCAACAATTCCTATCCCTTCCCGGACGCTGAAAAGGGGAGGCCTGGAGAAATATAAAGAACAACGGGATTTTCCGGGCATCGAAGGGGGCACGAGCCGGATGGGGGTTCATTTACGTTTTGGTACGGTGAGTGTGCGGGAACTGGGCCGGAAGGCTGCCGGGGTGAGCGAGGTTTATCTGAATGAACTTATCTGGCGGGATTTTTTTCATATGATCCTCTGGCATTTTCCGGCAGTGGGAAAGGGAAAATCTTTTAGACCGGCCTATGATCTTATCAGGTGGCGGAATAGTGAGCAGGAATTTGAAAAGTGGTGTCAGGGGCAGACGGGTTATCCCATCGTGGATGCGGGTATGCGGGAGCTGAATGCCACGGGGTTTATGCATAACAGGGTACGGATGATCGTGGCTTCTTTTCTTGTGAAACACCTGTTGATCGACTGGCGATGGGGGGAAGCATATTTTGCAGAAAAGCTGTTGGATTACGATCTGGCCTCCAATAATGGTAATTGGCAGTGGGCGGCGGGCTGCGGCTGTGATGCGGCCCCCTATTTCCGGGTGTTCAATCCTTCCCTGCAAACGGAGAAATTTGACCCTGACCTACGATATATACGCAAGTGGGTACCGGAGCTGGATGGGTTTGATTATCCCCCGCGGGTGGTGGAGCACGAGGCGGCCCGGAAGAGGGCCCTGGAGGTTTATGGGAGGGCGGTGAAGGAAAAGGTAGGGGATGTGCGGGGAAAGTAAGGTTCAGCGTGTATTGACGTCGGTGTATGTTTTCATCAGGGTCTTTACTGCCCGGTGACCGTCCTCACCCAGGTCCAGTGAATAATTATTTACATAAAGATCGATGTGCTGCCGCATGACATGCTCATCCATTTCCTGCGAGTGTTGTCTTACGTAATCCGGAAGGGTGGGGTAGTTCCGGAAAGCATATTCGAGACTTTTACGGATAAGCCGGTTGATTTTCTCCGCCGTGCCGGGCGCCAGGTCTTTTTTTGCAAGGATCCCACCGAGGGGTATGGGGGCGCCGGTGCTTGTTTCCCAAAATTCTCCCAGATCGGCCAGTTTCACCAGTCCTTTTTGCCCGTATGTAAAGCGGTTCTCATGGATGATGACCCCGCAATCTACCTGTCCCGAGAGGACGGCGTCTTCGATGGCGGAGAAGATCATGAACTGTTTGTTGCGGGCTTGCGGATAGGCCAGGGAAAAGAGCAGGTGGGCCGTGGTATTTTGACCGGGGATGGCGATGGTGCAGTCCGGGATCTTTTTTGCCGGGATAGGTTGTTTTGCGATCAACAAGGGGCCTACGCCCTTACCCAAGGCGCCGCCTGCGTCCAGAAGTTCGTATCTGTCTACCACGAGAGGCAGGACGCCATAACTTATTTTGGATAGGTCCAGCCTGCCTTGCAAAGCCCATTGATTGAGAGTCTGTACATCTTCCAGGTGCACGTCGAAGTCGAAGCCTTCGCTGTCTATTTTTTTGTTGACGAGGGCATCAAAAATAAAGGTATCGTTGGGGCAAGGGCTGAATCCGAGGGTAAGTCGCATCTGTTATAATTTTTTTAGGATCTGTATGAGCTGGAGGTTCAGGCTGGTGATGGCGGTCTTGATATCCCACTTGCTTTTGTCCCGTACGCCAATGTCATTGCTGACGGACCGGACCTGCAAAAAGGGGATGCCTTCTTTCAGACAGGTGAAATGAAGGGCCCCGCCTTCCATGCTTTCAACAACGGGAGCTATATTTTGTTGATACCACCCAATGCGGGTTTTGTCGGTGCTGATCTCGTTGATGGTAATGCCTCTTACTTTTTCCAGCCCGGTGATGTCCAGCAGGGCTTGATGGGGATTGATCAACAGACCATTGGAAAAGGGGGGAATATCTGGGGCCGTAAGATGGAGGTCGAAGACGGTCCTGAATTGACCGCCTTCCTGTACACCCAGATCTCCCAGGGCCTCTTCTTTTATGACGAGGACCTCGCCTATCCGTCCGGGGAGAAAACATCCGGCTATCCCTGCCTGAATGATGATGTCAGGTTTCCGCCTGCCAATCTGGCGCATGAGTGTATAAACAGTAGGGATGGAGCCGATGCCTGTGATGACTATATCTGTCTCATGTCCTTCCGGAAGGGAGGGGCTTGCTTTCAGTTGGTCGATAGTAGGCTGAATTTCAAAGCTTGTGGCGGCTGCCAGCAGGATGTACATGGTGCAAATATCCGGAAAATCTAATATCCGGGATCTTCAGGCAACGAACCTTCGGCTCGTTCTGTCGATTATGTTTAACTTTGCGGGGAAATTTTAGGAACTTGTTAATTCAGATGTATGGTGTATTTGACCCGTGTAGAACATTTTAATGCGGCGCATAGGCTGTTTAACCCCGGCTGGAGCAAGGAACAGAATGAAGCGGTATTTGGGAAATGCGCCAATGAGAACTGGCATGGACACAATTATGAACTTTTTGTAACCATTAAAGGCGAGCCGGATCCGAATACCGGATTTTTATTTGATGTCAAACGGCTGAGCGAACTGATCAGGGATCATGTTATCGAGAAGGTGGATCATAAAAACCTGAACATGGATGTGGATTTCCTGCAGGGACAAATGTGCTCTACCGAAAACTTGGCCATCGGCATCTGGAGGCAATTACAGCCGCATCTTCCTTCGTCCGTACAATTGCACTGTATCAAGCTGTACGAGACGCCGAGGATATATGTGGAGTATTTTGGTTGAGGTGGTTTATTAAAAAAGATACGTATGAACGTGAGTAACAAGGTGGCTGTTTTCCGAAAGGAGCATTTTAATGCGGCGCATCGCATTTTCAATCCTGCATGGGATGATAAAAAGAATTTTGAGGTCTTTGGCAAATGCAGCAACCCGCATTATCACGGGCACAATTACGAGTTGATCGTGAAAGTGGTGGGCGAGCCGGACCCGGAGACGGGATACGTGATGGATATGAAGAAATTATCTGTCATCGTAAAAGAGGAAGTGCTGGATAGGTTTGATCATAAGAACCTCAACTTAGATACCGTAGAATTCAGGAACCTGAATCCTACCGCGGAGAATATTGTAAAAGTGATCTATGATTTGCTGCGAAAAAGGATCGATCCGGATCTATACGTCCTGGTAAGGCTGCACGAGACGGAAAGGAATTTTGTGGAATACCCGGCATAGAACAGACGGTACAAACGACGAATAGTAAGAACAGTAAATATTAAAATTTCGAGAAGCCATGGCCTATAAGAAAGTCGAGCAGTATGATGAAAAGATCACTTCAGGACTTACCGGTAATTACAAGAATGCGCTGGCGCTGTTGGGAGAAGACCCTGACAGGGAGGGGCTTTTGAAGACTCCGGAAAGGGTTGCCAAAGCTATGCAATTCTTAACGCAGGGGTATGACATGGATGCAAAAGCTATTCTGGATTCTGCCAAGTTCCATGAAGATGTCAGCGAGATGATCCTGGTAAAGGATATTGAAATATATAGTTTGTGCGAACATCATATGCTGCCTTTTTTTGGGAAAGCGCATGTAGCATATATACCCAATGGCTGGATCACGGGACTCAGCAAGATCGCCCGGGTGGTAGACGTTTATTCGCGCCGTCTGCAGGTGCAGGAAAGACTGACCACGCAGATACTGCACGCTATAAAAGAATCCCTGAACCCATTGGGTGTGGCGGTGGTCATCGAGGCATCTCATCTTTGTATGATGATGAGGGGCGTCCAGAAACAAAATTCCGTCACAACTACTTCCGCCTTCTGGGGAGAATTTGAGAAGAATGAAACCCGCAGTGAGTTTGTCAAATTGATCTCTTCCAGGCTCCATTGATCTCTACCGAATGGGATCGGGTGCTCGAACGAGGGGCCGGCGGCCATTCTCATAACAATTTTTTGCCGAAATATTTTCTTTTTTGAATCGGGTCTTTGTGGCATATTTGTTTTATAAACCCTATTGTGTATGAAGCATGCGTTTATTTTTCCAGGACAGGGATCTCAATTCCCGGGTATGGGAAAAACCCTTTATGAGAATAGCGCTTTTGCAAAGAAATTATTTGAACAGGCGAATGAAATTGCAGGGTTTCGCATCTCCGATGTCATGTTCTCCGGCAGTGAAGCAGACCTGAAGCAGACAAAGGTTACGCAGCCGGCCATCTTTCTTCATTCGGTGATTGCTTTCAAAGGGATCGAGAATAACAAGCCGGATATGGTGGCGGGACATTCTTTAGGGGAGTTCTCCGCCCTTGTAGCAAATAGCGTACTGAGCTTTGAGGATGGCCTGAAACTGGTGATCGCGCGTGCGCAGGCCATGCAGCGTGCATGTGAAAAAACGCCGTCTACTATGGCGGCAGTATTGGGTCTGGCAGATGAGAAAGTGGAAGCTATTTGTGCGGAAGTACAGCAGGAGACGGGCGAGGTTGTCGTACCAGCCAATTATAACTGTCCGGGTCAACTTGTAATAAGCGGTTCGATAAAAGGTGTGGAAATAGCCTGCGAGCGGCTGAAAGCCGCGGGCGCCAAACGGGCGTTACTCTTGCCGGTGGGAGGCGCGTTCCATTCTCCTCTGATGAATGATGCCAAAGATGAGTTACAGCAGGCCATCGAGAAAACGACTTTTTATAACCCCACCTGTCCCATTTATCAGAATGTAGCCGCCAAGGCTGTAGTTGCCAGGGATGAGATAAAAAAGAACCTGATCGATCAACTGACAGGGGCTGTGCGCTGGACCCAAAGTGTGCAAGCCATGATTACTGATGGGGCGTCTCAATTCACGGAGATCGGGCCAGGCAAAGTGCTCCAGGGACTAGTGCAGAAGATCAATAAGGAAATGCAGGTCAGCGGGGTCAACTAAGGGCGGAAGTCCGGATTATCTATTGCGCAATTGATCCAGCCTGCATCGAAAGCAGCCTTATATTTTTTATAGAAGTTGATAGCGGGCTCGTTCCAATCCAATACCTGCCAAGCCATTCCCTGGAAATTCTTTTCCTTTACTTCTATCAGCAACCGGTCAAACAATAATTTACCCAGTCCTTTCCCCCGCATCTTTTCGGTGACGATGAGATCTTCGAGGTACATCCGTTGTCCTTTCCAGGTGCTATAGCGAATGTAATAAAGCGCAAATCCCTCTACTTTTCCATCAATGTCAGCTACAAATGCCCACCAGACGGGGTGAGGGCCAAAGCCACTATCAATAAAATGTTGTAGTGTAACAATAACTTCATGATGTGCCCGCTCATAATCCGCCAGTTCCCGGACGAGTTCGAGTAACCGGGGGCAGTCTTCCTCCACTGCGCGGCGTATTTCTATATTCATGGCTTTGATCTTTTTTCGCAGCTGGTAGTTTGCGGCTATTTAATGTCCCCACTTTACGAGGGTTGCGCCCCAGGTAAAACCTCCGCCAAAAGCGGCCAGGACGAGGTTGTCCCCTTTATTCAATTTGTTTTCCCAGTCCCACAGGCAGAGAGGAATGGTGCCGGCGGTGGTGTTCCCGTAACGTTGTATGTTTACCATGACCTTTTCTCCGGAGAGTCCCATGCGATGGGCCGTGGCATCGATGATGCGTTTGTTGGCCTGGTGCGGCACCAGCCAGGCGATGTCATCGGCCGACAGGCGATTGCGCTCCATCAGCTCGGCGCTGACATCTGCCATTCCTTTTACGGCAAACTTGAATACGGCCTGTCCTTCCTGATAAATGTAATGTTCTTTTGCGGCAACCGTCTCAAAAGAGGAGGGACGAAGTGATCCGCCGGCTTTCATATGCAGGTGGGTACGACCGCTGCCATCGCTTTTCAGGATGCTGTCCAGTATGCCATAACCCTGGTAATTTGGTTCCAACAGCACTCCCCCGGCGCCGTCGCCAAAGATGATACAGGTAGTACGATCGCTGTAGTCGACGATGCTGCTCATCTTATCCGCGCCGACGACGATAACTTTTTTGAACCTTCCGCTTTCGATATACATCGCGCCTGAGGTAAGGGCGTATAAAAAGCCGGAACAGGCTGCGCTCATGTCAAACCCCCATGCATTCTTTGCTCCTACCTTATCACAGGTGATATTGGCGGTGGAAGGGAACAACATATCGGGAGTTACGGTGGCTACGATAAGACAATCAATCTCTTCCGGGCTGATGCCTCTTTTTTTGCAGATCTCCTGCACCACGGGGACACAAAGGTCTGAAGTGGCTTTGCCTTCTCCCTTCAGTATCCTTCTTTCTTCTATGCCAGTGCGTGTGCGGATCCATTCATCATTTGTATCAACTATCTTTTCCAGGTCGGTGTTGGTAAGACGGTCTTCGGGTACATATCCTCCGACGGCTGTGATCGCGGCGGTCAATTTTTGGCTCATTATGATTTCCAATCAGGTTAATAAAAAATTTTCACAAAGGTGGGGAAAAATATTCATAGTTTCGGGGGCTCACAACCAGTTAAGTATGATTGCTTTTTTACGTGGAGATTTTGTCCTCAAGAGTCCTGCCCTTTTGCATGTGGATGTTGGCGGTGTGGGATATGAGCTGCAAATAAGCCTGCATACCTATTCACAGATACAGGACCTGGATAAGGGGCTCCTGCTGACATATCTGCATATCAGGGAAGATGCCCATGTTCTATACGGCTTTTTTGACAGGGCGGAGAAGGACCTGTTTATCCAACTGATCAGCGTCTCGGGTGTAGGCGCTTCCACGGCCAGGATGATGTTGTCCTCCATGAAACCGGAGGAAATCACCCGCGCCATTCTCCAGGGGAATGCCCGGCAATTGGAGAGTATCAAAGGCATCGGGAAAAAGTCGGCGGAAAGGGTCATTTTGGAGCTGCGGGACAAGCTGGGTAAGAACAAAGTGGAAACAAATATTTCATCATTGATAGACAATAGCTTGGAACAGGATGCGTTAAATGCACTAATTGCGCTTGGCATAGCCCGGCCTGCCGCAGAAAATGCCGTTCGCAAGGTCCTGAGTGAGAAGTCCGAAAGCCATAAGGTTGAGGACGTTATTAAGAAAGCTTTAAAAACACTTTAGCCTATCGTTCCTACTTGTACTTAACCTAATTCTTGGGGGAAAATTGACGCGATATTTGTTTCATTTGGTTTCAACGGTGATGACCGCCGCTCTGGTAGGGTTATGTATAACCGTATCCGCTCAACAGACCCAGGATTCCACAAAACGGGCAGATTCCACACAAAAGGGAAAGGATACAGCAGGACGTCCTGCCGACTCGATGCATTTTCCCCTGCATGACCGCAGGGGCGACCCGTTTACCAACCGGAACAGGAACCCTTTTGATCTGAGGGACCCGTCAAATATCCGGGATTCTATCGAGTACGACCCTGTTACCAAGCATTATTATATTGTAGAAAAAATTGGGAATCAATATTATAGAAAACCCACCTATCTTACATTTGACGAGTTGATGATGTTGCAGTCCCAGCAGTCGGAGAATGATTATTTCCGGAAGCGGGCGGATGCGTTGAGCGCCTTGAATAAAAAGCTCCTGCGTCCAAAACTGTCTGTCGGGGACAATCTTTTCAACCGGATATTTGGCAACGGGAAGATAGATATCCGGCCCCAGGGTAATGTGGACCTTACGGTGGGCTACCAGGGGCAAAATATCCAGAACCCCACCCTTCCGGAAAGGGCCCGGAGAACCGGCGGCTTCGACTTCCAGGAAAATGCCAATATAAATGTCATCGGTAATATCGGGGATAAACTAAAGCTGCCCATCAGCTATAACACACTCGCCAACTTTGACTTTGAGAACCAATTAAAACTGGACTATACAGGCGGCCCCGATGAGATCATCAAGAAGATAGAAGCGGGGAATGTCTCTTTTACTACGCCCAGTACCCTGATGAGCGGCGCCCAATCCCTTTTTGGGATCAAAACAAAGCTGCAGTTCGGAAAATTGTCCGTTACTGCGGTCCTGGCCAACCAGCGTTCCCAAAAGCAATCGGTGTCTTCCCAGGGCGGAGCGGCGGTGACCTCGTATCAATTCAAGGCGGATGACTATGAAGAGAACCGGCACTTCCTGCTGTCGCAGTATTTCCGCAAATATTTTAACAGGGCCATGTCCAAGCTGCCCGTCGTCACTTCGCAGGTGAATATCCTCCGGATGGAAGTGTGGGTCACCAACCGTAATGGGATCGATACGGGCTCGAGGAATATCGTGGGGCTTATGGACCTGGGTGAAAGCGCTCCATATAACCCTAATATTATACCAAGGACGGGATTGGAGTATCCTTTCAACGCAGCCAACTCCGAATACAGCAGCATTATCAGCGATCCGGCCAGCCGCATCCCCTCACAGGCGGCTAATAAACTTAATTCCTTGGGGCTGCAGCAGGTGCAGGATTTTGAAATGGTGTATGCCCGGAAGCTCAGCGCCAGCGATTATTATTTCAACCCGCAAATCGGCTTTATCTCGGTGAACCAGACCCTTCAGGCCAATGATGTGCTGGCGGTGGCATATCAGTACAGTTATAATGGAAAGATCTACCAGGTGGGTGAGTTCTCATCGGACGTACCGCCGGATACGGTGGCGGGCACGGGATCCGGCTCCCAGAAAGTGTTGTACCTCAAGCTGCTGAAGGCCACTTCTCAACGGACCAACCTTCCTTTGTGGAACCTGATGATGAAGAACGTGTATGCGCTGAAAACGGCCACCGGCAACTATTTATCCAATATACAGCAGGCGGGGTTCCAGTTCAATATATTATATGATGAGCCCAGCAAAGGCACCAAGCGTTATATACCTGAAGGGCCGAAGGCGAACATACCTCTGCTGACCCTGCTGAATCTCGACCGTCTTAATACCCGTAATGACCCTCAGCCGGATGGGATCTTCGACTATCTTGAGGGCTATACGGTCTTGTCCCAGCAGGGAAGGGTTATTTTTCCTTTGCTTGAGCCTTTTGGGCATGACCTGGATTCGGTGGCTTTTACGGGAGCGCCCCAGGACCTGAAGGCTAAATATATCTTTCACCAACTGTATGACACCATCAAGGCGGTGGCTCAGACCTATGCCAACGTGGACCGGTACGTCCTCCAGGGCGTAGCCAAGGGGCAGGCCACAGCCAATCTTCAACTGGGGGCATATAATGTGCCGCCGGGCTCGGTGGTCGTGACGGCTGGCGGGTTGACCTTGAAGGAGAACGTGGATTATGTCGTGGACTATAACATGGGCACGGTACAGGTGATCAACCAGGCTATCCTTAATTCCGGCGTTCCCGTGAATGTCTCTTATGAGAATAATGCCAGTTTTGGGCTTCAGCAACGGAGCTTTATGGGGCTCCGGTTTGACTATCAGGCGAAAAATACGCCGAAGGAAGCCCTCAATATCGGAGCTACTATCGAAAGACTGAACGAGCGTCCTTTTTTCAGCAAGACCAACTATGGAGAGGACCCGATACGCAATACCATGTATGGCGCGGATATCAGTTACCGGGGGCAACTGCCGCAACTGACGCGGCTGCTTGACAAACTGCCTTTCTATACTACAAAGGAAATGAGCACGATCAATGCGTATGGGGAAATGGCCATTCTGAAGCCGGGTCATCCTCCGCAGATAGGAAAGGGAACCAGCGGTGCTGTCTATATCGATGATTTTGAAGGGTCGACCAGTTCTATCGACCTGCGTTTTCCTCTGACGAGCTGGGCGCTGGCCTCTACTCCGCAGAAGAACGGGCTTTTCCCGGAAGCCGACCTGAAAGATTCAATAGAATATGGGTTTAATCGCGCCAAACTGGCCTGGTACAATATCGAGCCTACTTTACAGGACCAGAGCAATCCCAATAACCCCGTAAAGTATCAGAACTCACGGCTGGACCCCCGGATATCTCCTGTCTTTGTACAGGATATCTTCCCGCAGCAATCAGTACAGACGGGGCAGGCGCAGCTGGTGACCTTTGACCTGGCCTTTTATCCCAGGGAGAAAGGACCTTATAACTATGATGCCCGTCCGGGAAGCATCAATGCCGCCACAGGGAGGCTCAACAACCCGCAAAAGCGCTGGGGGGGTATTATGCGCGCCATCGACCAGACAGACTTCGAGACAAATAATATTGAAGTCATCCAGTTCTGGATGCAAAGTCCCTTTCTGAATAATGCCCCAAATCCTACGGGCCAATTGTATTTCGATCTGGGCAGCGTTTCGGAGGACATTCTCCGGGATGGGAAGAAGCAATTTGAGAATGGGCTCAATACGCCCAATATCAATGCGGCCATTGACAACAGCAGTGTATGGGGACGGGTGCCGGCCAATCCCATACAGGTGACAACGGCTTTTAGCAATGATGCGTCGGACCGGCCGTATCAGGATGTGGGTTTTGACGGTATGAATGACGATGATGAAAGGACCAAGTACCAGAATTATCTGAACACGCTGGCTGCGCAATACGGTACGGGATCGGCCATTTATCAAAGCGCCCTTGCCGACCCTTCCAGTGATGACTTTATCAACTATCGGGATGCTAACTATGATAAATCCCAAACGGGTATCCTTGGTCGATATAAAAACGTAAACAACCCACAGGGCAACTCTCCCATCGCCACCGCGGGCCAGACGACACTGACGGCCTATACGCTGTATCCCGACCAGGAAGACCTTAACAGGGACAACACGATGAACGAGCTGGAAGAGTACTGGGAATATAAGGTGGATCTGCATAGGGACAGCATCGGGGTAGGGAAGGGGTTTGTAACGGACAGTATCACCTTCACCCCCAGGGGGGGCGGCACCCAGCAGACATGGTATCAATTCCGCATACCCATCTCGGAATATTACAAGAAGGTGGGGAATATCCCAGACTTCAAGTCCATTCAATTTATGCGGATGTACCTTACGGGTTTTGATGATTCGGTGGTATGTCGCTTTGCCAAGCTGGAGCTGGTGAGGAACTCATGGAGAAGTTTTACCTATGTCATCGACACCACGGGCAACTACACGCTGCTGCCTACGAATAACACCACCTTTAACGTGACGGCGGTGAATATCGAACAGAACAGCTCCCGGACGCCTATTGCCTATGTCTCTCCTCCCGGCGTATTGCGTCAGCAGGAGCTGAGCAACAACAATGTCAATCTTCTTCTTAACGAACAGGCGATGAGCCTGCAGATATGCGGTCTGAAGAACGGTGACGTACGGGGCGTGTACAAGACTACGGTGCTGGACCTGCGCAGATATGGCACCATGGATATGTTTATCCATGCGGAAGGCGTAACCAGCACGAACGGGATCAGCGATAATGACCTTTCGGCGGTGATCCGTCTGGGGAGTGATTTTGTCAGCAACTATTATGAGATCAAGATACCGTTGAAGCGAACGAACTGGGGGGCTACGCTGGATACGGACGTATGGCCCGCCGACAATAACCTCAATCTTACCCTCCAGCGGCTGATACAGCTGAAGATCAACCGTAACAGTCATGGCACCAGCAATGTCTACTATAAGGAAACGGACCCGAACGGAAGGTCCTTTGCGATCCTGGGGAATCCCAACCTGGGATCGGTGGAAGCCATCTTTTTAGGCGTACAGAACGTACGGCAACCTACTATTTGTACAGAGGTATGGTTTAACGAGCTGCGACTCACGGACATCAGCCAGAAGGGCGGCTGGGCGGCCGTGGGCAAGGTGGAAACGAAACTGGCTGACCTGGGTACGGTAAATATCTCGGGAAGCGTCAGGACGGCGGGCTTTGGCTCTATCGATCAAAATACGAATGAGCGAAGTCTGGATAACAATACCCAGTTCGATGCGGCGGCCAACCTGGAACTGGGCAAGCTCCTGCCGAAAAAAGCGGCCATGTCCATTCCTGTATATGCAGGCATAACAAAGACCACCAGTACCCCTCAATACGATCCTTTCGACCTGGACATTAAGTTGAAGGATAAGATCAATGGGACCCCGTCTGCACAAAAGGATTCCGTCAGGGAGCAGGCGGTGGATCAAACGACAGTGCAGACCGTGAACTTCACCAATGTACATAAGAATAACACCACGGGTAAGCCGAACAAGATATATAGTATCGAGAACTTTAATGTCAGCTATTCTTACAACCGGAGCGAGCACCATAGTCCGCTGGCTGTAGAGGATGAGCTGATCACGAACAAGGCTAGTCTTGCCTATAACTACACGCATACAGCCAGGTACTGGGAGCCTTTTAAAAAGATGAAACCCAGAACGCCATGGCTGGCGCTGATACGGGATTTCAACATCAACCCAGTGCCTTCGGTACTGGGCTTCCAGGCCAACGTGGTCCGGCAATTCGGCGCCTATCGCAGCCGTAATATCGGAGGGCCCAAGGATATACTGCCGGAGACATACAATAAGTTCTTCACCTTTGACAGGATGTATACTTTGCGATGGGATCTGACAAGATCGTTCTCCGTCGATTATACGGCTACCAACAGGGCCTGGGTGGATGAGGACAGCGGCCGGCTGAATAGCTCGCAGCGCAGGAAGATGTGGCGGAACTTCTGGAAAGGCGGCAGGACCATTTTATATATGCAGAGCGCCAATGCGACCTATACGTTGCCGACCGCCAAGATCCCGGCGCTCGACTGGACCACGATACGTGCCGGCTATTCGTCCACTTTCACCTGGACGGGCGCTTCTCAATTGGCCGCTTACCTTGGTAACAGCATACAGAATACGCAGCAAAGGACCTTACTCGCGGACCTGGATTTTACAAGATTGTATAGTAAATGGAAAATATTGGGGCGTCTGGACCAGACTGGCGCGCCGCCCGGCAGACCCCCGGCCACGGGTAAGGACACAGCCAGGAACAAACCTTCTTTCCAGCGTCCGGTGCCGGAATTGAAGGGAGTTGCCAAGGGGCTCGCGAAACTGCTGACTTCCCTGAAGCATGTCACTTTTAATTATTCGGACAATTCGTCTTCGACTATCTATGGTTTCCTGGACAGCACGCAGGCGCTGGGGATGAACTGGCGTGACAACCAGCCGGGCTGGGGTTATGTGTTTGGGAAAAGACCGGATACCACTTTTATCAATAAGCTGGGGCAAAAAAGGCTGCTGACCACCGACACGACCTTTAATAACCAGAATATTATCACTTATTCGCAGCGGATAACGGCTACGGCTATCCTGGAACCTGTCCGGGACCTGCATATTTCCATCACTTTTGATAAAACCTTTGGAAAGAACTATTCGGAGTTGTACAAGGATACGGCTGGCGGGTCAGGATATTCCAGGTTGAACCCCTATATGGCGGGTACGTTCAGCATCAGCTATATTTCCTTTGGTACTTTGTTTGAGAAGTATAAACCCAATGAGCTGTCACAGACATTCCAGAAATTCGAGAACTACCGGAGCATTATCTCCCAGCGGCTGGGCAGCATCAACAAATATACGGGAGGGCTGGTAGGCGCCGACGGGTATGCGCTGGGCTATAGCAAGTATGCGCAGGATGTGCTGATACCTGCCTTTATTGCGGCTTACACGGGTAAAAGTCCTTCCAAGGTGGCGCTGATCAACGAGACGGGCGGCAGCGATGTGACATCCAATCCTTTCTCCGGCTATCTTCCCAAACCGAACTGGAACATCAGCTATACGGGGCTCGCCAAGTTGCCAGGATTTAATAAGGTCTTTACCAGCTTTAATATCACCAATGCGTATACCAGTACGCTGAGCATGAACAGCTTTAACTCACAGTTGAATTATCAGGACCCACTGGGTTATGGGCAACCGGGATTCAGGGACTCCATCAGCGGTAATTTCGTTCCGTATTATCAGGTGCCCAACATTACTATCCAGGAGCAATTTGCGCCGTTGCTGGATGTGGATATGCAGTTTGTCAATCAACTGCAGGCGAAGGTCGGTTATAGCAAGTCCCGTCAGCTGAGTCTTAGCCTGATCGATTTCCAATTAAGCGAGACGCGTTCGACAGAGATCACCATCGGCGCGGGTTTCCGCAAGCGGGGGGTGTCGCTGCCTTTTAAGATAAAGATGCCGGGGCAGAGCGCCTCTTCCAATAAGCTGCAGAATGATCTTACGCTGCGGCTGGATTTTAGTATACGGGATAATGCGACTTCCAGCAGCTATCTGGATCAGAATGCCGCCTTGCCTACGGGCGGACAGCGGATAGTGCGGATATCTCCATCGATCGATTATGTGTTGAATAACCGGATCAATGTGAAATTCTATTTTGATCAGAGCAGGACGACTCCGAAGATCTCTACAACACCTCCGATCACGACGACGAAGGGAGGGTTGCAGATACGGATATCGCTGGCGCCTTAAGTTTTGCCAGATGCAGTATGTCTTTTCCTTTGTCGGCAGCTATGAGCCTTCCGTCGCTGTACATTGGGTACCACTGAGATTTGGTGCTATATTTAGCGGAGATATCTATTTGACAGTAGTAACTGACTCTCCAGGCCCAATGTAAGGCTCCTTAGCTGCCGCAGGAGATAGGGGTCTGGTGTTGATCAGATGTTCCAGATGAGATATGTATTACTGACCGGCGTTACGGTATAACCGAGCGCAGCGAAGGTTACGAACAAGGAGGAACAAGGGACGACGTTCCGACGAAGTCCTAGCGACGGAACGGTTAGGGCTGGCGCATTGCGGAGAAGCCTCTATCATGCATTCCCGCTGCGATTGTAATAAAACGAATTTGCCTGTGCCAGACAGGTGATATTCACTTCATTGATGCAAACATGGATGGGCAGACCTGCGCAATAATAGATGGTGTCGGCAACGTCTTCCGCCCGCAGGGGTGTGTAACCTTCATAGATCTTTTGGGCCTGGCTCATGTCCCCTTTAAAGCGGACCTTTGAGAATTCGGTGTCGGCGGCGCCGGGATGGATGACCGTAACTTTTATACGGTGTTGCAGCAGATCGATCCGCATGGCTTTGGATATGGCGTCGACTGCATATTTGCTGGCGCAATAGACATTCCCTTTTTCATAGACCTCCTTGCCGGCAATGGATCCCAGGTTGATGATGTGTCCGCTGTTGCGGGCGATCATGAGGGGAACTACGGCTTTTGAAACATAGAGGAGCCCTTTTACATTAGTGTCAAGCATAGTCTCCCAATCGTCCAGGCTGGCGTCGCCAAAGAGATCCCTGCCGAGGGCGAGGCCGGCGTTGTTCACCAGGATATCGATGTCTTTCCATGCTGCGGGGAGATTGTCGATGGCGGCAAATACCGCATCCTTATCCTGGACATCGAAAACGAGGGGGAGGACATCAGTCTTCAACTCTTTTGCCAGCGTCTCCAGTCTTTCTTTTCTTCTGCCTGTGATAATGAGCCGATAGCCGCCGGCAGCAAACTGGCGGGCGCAGGCTTCCCCAAAACCTGAGGTAGCGCCTGTGATTAAAACGATCTTGTTCATATTAATTCATTCAAAAATTCTTCCAGTATGTGACTCGTCCGGGGGGAGTTTTCCAACATTCCCATATGCCCAGCCTGTTCAAGTATGTAAATGTAGGACACATCGGGCATATGACTTTGCTGCAGGCTAATGGTCAGGGGTATCATACTATCCTCCTCCCCGATGATAAATAGCACGGGCCGGGGGAATTGTCTGAGTACGTGTGACCTGTCTGGCCGGCGGATCATCGCTTCATAATAGCGGATGAGCGAGTCGGGATTGAAGTCTGTATATCTTTCGATCAGCGTGTTGATCCATTCCGGATGTCTGTTGCGCGATGTTTCGGAAAAAAGGTTGGAGGTGGTTTGTTTTATAAATGGGGCGGCACCGTTCTTCCGGATAAAGTCGATGCCTTTTCTCCGGGCTGCCTTTTTTTCTTCGCTATCGGCATAAGATGTGGAATGGAACAGCCCGAAAGCGCTTAACATCTGAGGATATAGCTCTGCGAATGCGAGGGTGACGTACCCTCCCATGCTGTGCCCGATGAGGACGCACTGGCTTATCCCTTCCGCATCCAGCACGGCTTTTATGGCGTCTGCCAGTTCTTCCATGCCGGCGTCCCCGGGTAAGGGGGATGACCGGCCGCTGCCGGGAAGGTCGGGGATGATCAGGCGATGGCTACTTTTCAGGTATGCTATCTGGTGATCCCAGATGGAGCTGTCTTCCGCAAACCCGTGGACGAGGACGAGGGGTGTAGTCCGGGAGATGGCTCCCGGAGTAAAGGATCTGTAGGTGAGGTTGACCGTTCGATATATAATCGTTCTATCCACGGGGTTTCCTGTTTTTTATGATCTGTACCGGCGTCCATACAGCGAGTAAGATAGCGGCAAGGATAGCCAGGCGGGAGAGCAGGTCACCATATTTAACATAGAAGGTCTGTTCCTGTTCAGCAGGGATATGTGTTTTTATCACGGCGGATTGGAACCAGGGGCGTTCTTCGAAGGGACGGCCCGTGGGATCGATGATGCAGGAGACGCCTGTGTTGGCGCTTCTTACCACCCAGCGGCGGGTTTCGATGGCCCTGAGCCTGGCGTAATATTCGTGCTGTGTATAACCGGGGGTATTACCCCACCACCCGTCGTTGGTGATGATGGCGATGATATCGGCGCCGTTGCGAACATAATTTGTCATAAACTCTCCATAGATGCTTTCGTAGCAAACGGCGGGGGCGATGGTATAACTGTTGTTGGAAGTATGCAGCGGTGTCCGGTCGGATTGACCTGTGTACCCGGCGGTAGTGCCGCCGAATTTTTCAAACAAGGGGTCGAGGAAGTGGAGAAAGAAGGGAAGCGTCTCCACGCCGGGCACCAGCTTGGACTTATGATAGAAATGAAGGGGGCCGGTGCTGTCGAAAATAATGGCGGCATTATAGCTGTCTACATAAATATTGGAGTTGGGAATGGGTCTGGCGGTACTGCTTTGCCCGCCGTCCTGATATGCGCGATAGCTTTCCACGCCCGACAACAGGTTGATCTGCGGATGGCGGCGAAGGAAATCCCATAGAGGGTTTAGAAAATAGTTGGCCTTCATGTTGTCCTCGCTGATGCCATTCTCCATGTACAAGGCCGTTTCCGGCCATATGACGAGGGTTGTGTTGTTATCGATGGCGGAATCGCTGAGGCGAATGAGCTTGTGGATCATGGCTTCAAAGCTGCCAGTGGAAAGTTTCTCATAGGGGTCGATGTTTGGCTGGACGATGACGATGTTGTTTTTTGGGGGGGCCGGAAGAAGGGTGCGAAGGTCAGCAGGATAAGATAATAAAGAAAGAATAAAAGGGAGAATAAGGGTGACGATGACCAGGATGATGGGTTTCTTTGGAAAGGGCCGGGCCGGGAGCTTTGTCAGCAGCTGGATGATTAAAATATTTGCGATGAGGATCCACAGACCTCCGCCGCTGGTGCCGGTGTAACTATACCATTGTACCCATCCAGGATGTCCGGCAAAGACATTGCCCAGGGTCAGCCAGGGCCAGCTGAGTCCCCAGTCCTGGAGATGAATATATTCAAAGGTCAGCCATAGAGCTACCAGTGCGGGATAGCCCCATTTTGGACCCAGCTTTGCCTTTACAAAATGGAAGCCGAGCCAGGGGAGACACATGATCAGGCTGTTGGCCAGTATGGTGCCGATGGCGCCGGGGGCTGTGGCGTTCCAGATCCACCAGGTGGTGGTTGCGTTCCAGGTGAGCATGGTGATATATACCCATCCGAAGAATTTTCTGCGACTTATGCCCTGGTGCTCCAGCCATAGCAAAGGGACGAAGGCGATAAAGATAAGGAAGGTAAGAGGAGAGGCCGGCCAGGCGGCAAACAGTAATAGTCCCGAAAGAAATGACAGCAGAAAGGGATGAAAGTTCTTCATTTTTACCGGCTGTAGTTTGGCGCCTCTTTTGTGATCTCTATATCGTGAGCGTGGCTTTCTTTCATGCCTGCATTGGTGATCTTGATGAACTGTGATTGTTGTTGCAGGGCCCGGATGTTCGCCGCGCCGCAATAACCCATGCCTGCCCGGAGACCGCCTACGTATTGTTGTATCACTTCGGTGAGGGAGCCTTTGAAAGCTACCCGGCCTTCAATGCCTTCCGGCACCAGCTTTTTTATGTCGTCTTCCACGTCCTGGAAATACCGGTCGCTGCTGCCCTGGGTCATTGCGCCAATGGAGCCCATGCCTCTGTATTGTTTGAATTTTCTGGCCCTGGGTCATTGCGCCAATGGAGCCCATGCCTCTGTATTGTTTGAATTTTCTGCCTTCGTAGATGATGGTTTCACCGGGGCTCTCTTCCACTCCTGCAAACACGCTGCCCATCATCACCACATTGGCGCCGGCTGCGAGTGCTTTTACCATATCGCCGGTATAACGGATACCGCCATCGGCGATCAGCGGAATGCCTTTGGCTTTCAGTGCGTGACTGGCTTCCATAATGGCTGTGATCTGGGGAACACCTGCACCGGCTACGATACGGGTGGTACAGATGGAGCCAGGGCCTATTCCCACTTTTACGGCGTCGGCGCCAGCGTCTGCGAGCGCTTTCGCTCCTGCCGCCGTACCGATGTTGCCGGCGATTACCTGGAGGTTCTTAAAGGATTTCTTGAGTGTCTTAAGGGCATTGATAACGCCGATGTGATGCCCGTGCGCGCTGTCAAGCGTGACGACGTCGACGCCGATCTGCTGCAAGGCGCCGGCGCGGTCCAGCAGGTCTTTTGTAATACCCAGGGCTGCGCCTACGAGCAGGCGTCCGTAAGAATCTTTTACTGCATTGGGGTAACTGGTTACCTGAAGGATATCACGATAAGTTATCAATCCAATGAGTTTGCCTTGTTTGCCTACGACGGGCAATTTCTCGATCTTATATTTCTGTAGGATCTTTTCGGCTTTTTTTAAGTCGGTGCCTTCGGGGGCTGTGATCAGATTGTCCCGGGTCATGACCTCGCTGACCTTGCGGCGTTTGTTGTCTTCAAACCGGAGATCGCGATTGGTAAGGATACCGACCAGCACTTTATTGTTATCGACGATGGGAATACCGCCTATTTTGTTCTCTTTCATCAGCCGTAAGGCATCGCCGATGGTGGCATCTTCGTGCAGTGTGATGGGGTCGATGATGAGTCCGCTTTCGCTGCGTTTGACCTTTCTCACCTGCTCCACCTGTTTTTCGATGCTCATGTTCTTGTGGAGGATCCCAATACCACCTTCTCTTGCAAGAGCTATGGCGAGTGTCGCTTCGGTCACGGTGTCCATGGCGGCGGACAGCATGGGGATATTGAGGGTTATATTGCGGGTGAGCTTACTACGGATATCTACTTCGCGGGGTAAAACCTGCGAAAAAGCCGGTAACAGCAGCACATCATCGAACGTTAATCCTTCTCCGAAAAATTTTGAGGGTGATTTTGTCTTACTGGTGGGGGGATTTATTCTTGCCATGTGCAAAGGTAGGGCAGCGGATAAATACGGCCCAAATTTTTATGAACATGGCTGTGGAAACTGTGGGCAAAGACTTAGCAATGACAGAGTTGCATCTGTAACGAACCGGAGGTTCGTTGGCTGTAACCGCAAGGTTATGCCCAAGGAGGAGCGTGTCGAAGCAGCTCCGACGAAGGGCCCATCATTAGATCTTTCCGGAAAACGGGCTAAATTTTTGTGAGGCCCGTTTTCCGGACATGTTCATGCGCAAAGCCTGTACATTTTTCCCGGAAGTGTGCTGATATGTCCCAGGAGCTCCAGGTTAAGCAGGGTGATAGCGAGGGTGACTGCGTCCTGGTGGGTTTGCGCATGAATGTCTGTGAGGGAAAGCGTTTGTTTTTCTCTAAAGAGCTGCAGCAAGGATCTTTCATTGTCTGTCAGACCGGGGTTTTCTATGGAAGGGGGGAATAAGGATGTTTGTATGGAGGCGGGTTTTGCGGGGGGCTGCTGCCAATTCATTTCTTCCATTAATTGAGCAGCGTCAGTGAGCAGCCGGGTCTTGCCTTCCCGGATCAGGGTGTTGCAGCCGGCGCTTTTTTCGTCTGTGATCCTGCCGGGGATGGCGAAGATCTTTCGTTGATAGGTGAGGGCATTATCCACGGTGAGCAGGCTGCCTCCCCGGGAGCGGGATTCGGTGACGATGACTGCATCGCTGATGCCTGCGACGACGCGGTTGCGGATGGGAAAGTTATATGCGTCAGGGCTGGTGGCAATGTTGAACTTTGTGAGCAGTCCTCCTGTATTCAGCATTTCTTTTGCCAGGCTGGTATGTTCACGCGGATATATCTGGTCCAGGCCATGGCCCAGAACCCCTACGGTGGGGAGTTGGTATTTGAGGGCGGCCTTGTGTGCAACCGCATCGATGCCGTATGCCAGGCCGCTGATGATCAATGCGCCGGGGGAGAGGGATGCGATGTCCTTTATGAGTTTTTCCGTCGTCTGTCTGCCATATTCGGAAGGGCTGCGGGTGCCTATAATGGAGATGATCTTTGTTGCATTAAGGTCCGCATGGCCTTTGAAAAATAAAAGGATGGGTGCATCGGGACAGCGTAACAGGCGTTGTGGATAATGAGGGTCTGTGATAAAAAGACATCGGATGGAGTATTTGTCTAAAAAAGCCTGCTCTTTTTCGAGGGCGGAGAAAGTTTTGAAGTGGGCGATGTCGTGCGCTCTTTTGGATCCCAGGCCGGGGATGTTGATCAATGTGGATTCTGGCGCCTGGAAGACGGCCCTGGCTTCGCCAAAGTGATGAAGCAGTCTTCTCGTGTATACGGGGCCGATACCCGGAACTTTGCCGAGGGCCAATTGATATATAGTATCTTTTTCCATGGGAAAGGCTATTAGGATGGGGTGTAAAGATACTAAATAAATTAGTATTTTGGGTGTCACCGGCTGATGACCTTTAATTCGGTGCGGCGGTTTTGCGCCCGGCCTTCCGGGGTGGCATTATTTGCTATGGGCTGTGTATCGCCCCAGCCTTTGAATGAGAGTCTGGCGGTATTGATACTTTTGGAAATTATGTACGTCGTTACAGATTTTGCCCTATTCTCCGAGAGTGTGATATTATCGGATGTTTTTCCGGAGTTGTCGGTGTGTCCGTTGATCTGGATTTTCAATGTAGGGTTGTCTTTCAGCAACTGCACCACTTTATCCAGCTCCACCTGTGACTCGGGTTTCAATTCGTATTTATTGGTTTCAAAAAAGATATTTTTTAGTACGATAGCTGCGCCGTCCTCGATGGGTTGGAGAGGGATGTCGATATTGTATGCCGTATCCTCCTTGTGTTGGCTAAGCGGGAAGTTCTCGGAGAAGAATAGATATCCTTTTCTGTTGACGTTGAATGCATAGTCTTTTCCTTTTGGCAGGGTGATCAGGTAATTGCCTGTCTCGTCTGTCTGCAGTTGGCTGATGACAGTGCGGGTGGAGAGATCGGTGAGCTCGACGCCGGAGGGTAATCCTTTCCGGGTGGTCTTGTCGAATACCTTTCCTTTGACCCATAGGGTTTGTGCGGGGCGGATGTCACTCCGCAGCTGGAAGGTATACAGGTCAAGTCCGCCGCGGCTGTCGGCGCGGTCACTGGCATAGTAGGCTGTTTTACCGTCGGCGGCTATTACCAGGCTCCCTTCGTTCTCGATGGTATTGATGGGATAGCCGAGGTTCTCGGGTTTTTGCCATACGCCGCCGGGTCCTTTTCTGGATACGAAGAGATCATCTCCTCCATAGCCGGGATGGCCATTGGATGTAAAGTAAAGGCTTTGGTTGTCTGCGTGTATGAAGGGGGTACCTTCATCACCTATTGTGTTGATGACGGGCCCCAGATTTTCCGGGGAGCTCCAGGTGCTGTTGCGCAGGCGATGGCTGACATAGATATCGCTGCCTCCATAGCCATCCGGGCGTCTGCTGGCAAAGTAAAGGTCCCGTTTATCTGGGGAGAGGGAGGGGGCTGACTCCCAAAATTCAGTATTGATGCTATCTCCGAGGTTCTCCGGTGTACTCCACCCCCTATCTGTGAGATAGGAGATATACAGGTCGCAGCTGCCTTTGCCTTCCGGGAAATTGCATCCTGTAAAGATGAGCCACTGACCATCCTGGGAAATGTTCTGCGCTCCTTCGTTCTGATTGGTGTTGATATTGCCTTCCAGGCTTTTTGACTTATGAAAGCCATCCTTATCCTTGTCGGACTCATAGAAGTCCTCGTTGAAATTGTTCACACGCCGGGTATAGATGAGCTTGTTGCCGTCGATGGTAAGGGTGGGATAATATTCGGAGACGGGTGAGTTAATACTGTCGCCCAGGTTTTGAGGTTCGAATTTATAGCCGGCATAGTCGTGGGTACGGGCATAGTCCAGGGCGAACCGATAGCATTTTTGTCTGAACTCTCCTGCCTTCCGGCTCTGTTCATTGAGGTTAGTGACGGTGAGGAAAAGGGTCACGGCTTCCAGTGCTTTTTCAAATTCCCCTTTCCCTGCCAGGTTGATGGAGTAGGGGAGGTTGTAGTCGAGGAAGTAATTGCTATCGATGGCTCTTGCTTTTTCGTAGTTGTCGATGGCGGCCTGATAGTTCTTGAGTTCTCCGTACATGCCGGCCATGGAGAGGTAGGCATCCGCGTATCCGGCGTCAATCTTTACAGCCTGCTGCAGGGTTTCGATGCCGCCCTTAAAATCGTCTCCCTGGGCTTGTTCGATGGCTTTTGAGTAAAGCTGGGCTGCCTTTTTACTTACTTTTTCGGGTCTGTACTGGGCCCATACCGCCGGGGCAGCTGTGATAAATAGTAAGATCAGGAGTAAGCGGCGGTTCTTCATATAGGAAAGTTACAAATCAATATGTTAACGTAAGTTATAAAGATTTATTCTCCTGCGGGTCAAGGAAGGGACGGGGAGGAGGGTCAGGGAACGTTTATGTACTTATGCAACTGCAGGGAAAATTCCCATTGGGGGTGGTTTTTGATGTATTCGATGATCAGGGGAGTGACGGCGGCCGATCTGCTCCATTCGGGTTGCAGGAATAATTTACAACCGGGGGATACCCGGGCGGCCCATTGTTCGGCCCATTCAAAGTCTGTCTTATTGTAGATGACTACTTTTAATTCGCTGGCCTTTGGCGGTATTTCGGGCAGGGGCGCTTTGAATTTTTTGGGGGAGAGACAGATCCAGTCCCATTCTCCGCTGAGCGGCCAGGCGCCGGAGGTTTCGATGTTGGTGGTGAATCCAGCTTTGTGTAATTCTTCGGTGAGAGCAGTGCAGTCGTGCATCAGCGGTTCGCCTCCTGTGACCACTGCCATGCGGCCGGGAAAGCGGGCTGCTTCCGTCACTATGTCTGTTATGGATTGTTTTGGATGGGCTGCTGCGTCCCAACTTTCTTTTACGTCGCACCATACGCAGCCTACATCACATCCGCCCAGGCGGATGAAATAGGCGGCTTTCCCCTGATGGCAGCCTTCTCCCTGGATGGTGTAGAATGCTTCCATTACGGGCAGGGTGTCTGTCTGCCGGGGGAGGATAGCTTGTGTCATGTCGGATGGCATTCGTGATTTAAATAAGGCTGCCTCCACTTCTTTCTTCGCAGGCCATGAAAGTGTTTTTCATCAGGGCGGCGATGGTCATGGGACCGACTCCACCGGGTACCGGCGTGATGTAACTGCTATGGGGGGCAACTTCGTCAAACTTTACATCGCCTTTCAGTGCAAAGCCGCTTTTTTTGGCGGCATCGGGGACGCGGGTGATGCCGACATCTATGATGACGGCGCCTTTCTTTACCATATCCGCCTTTACAAACCCGGGCTTACCTAAGGCGGCTACGATGATGTCGGCCTCCCGGCATATTTCGGGAAGGTTGCGGGTGTGTGAATGGCAGATGGTTACGGTGCAGTTGCCTGTGGGGGTATTGCTACTGAGCAGGATGCTCATCGGTCTGCCTACGATGTTGCTTCTTCCCACGACCACGGCGTGCTTGCCTTTTGTATCTATCTTATAGTGTTCCAACAAGAGCAAGATGCCGTGGGGAGTGGCGGAAATAAAGGTGGGCAGTCCCTGTACCATTTTACCCACATTGACGGGGTGAAAGCCGTCCACGTCCTTGGAAGGGTGGATGGTGTTGATCACTTTTTCGTCAGAAATATGTTTAGGCAGGGGGAGTTGGACCAGTATGCCGTCCACGTCTATGTCGTTGTTCAGTTCTTCAATAATACCCAGGAGTCTGGATTCGCTGATGTCTTCTTCCAGCCGAAGGAGGGTGGATTTGTAGCCTATTTCGGCACAGGCTTTTACCTTAGCTCCTACATAGGTTTCGCTGGCGCCATTGTCGCCCACCAGCACGGCGGCCAGGTGAGGTACTTTTTTGCCTTCAGCGATCAGTTGTCCTACTTTTAGCTTTAGCCCTTCCTTGATTGTCTTTGAAACGAGTTGACCGTCTAATAATTCCATGGCGCAAAGGTACAATTCGGGGATTAGATTGCGTACAAACGAATGCGATACCGCAGTAAAACTGCAGGAAAGCCCCCGGGGTACTGCCGTTCAAAATATTATTTTCTCTTTTGGGAACCTATTTTAACGATTTGTGCCGCAATCTGCTATAAGATTTAAATTTTTTTACTCATTCATATATTTTAACTTTTTTTTTGCTAATTTTCTAAAATCCATATTTTTGGTTCTGTCTTAAATCAAAATTACTGTCACATGAGAAAACTTCTAACACTGTTAGCAGTGCTGGTACTATCTTCCGTACTGGCATTTGCTCAGACCAAGCTTATCACAGGACGGGTGACGGATCAACAAGGTCAACCTGTTCCATTTTCCACTATCAGGGTCAAGGGTACAAAAAAGGGTGTCAGTGCGGATGCTGACGGGAACTATTCTATCCGGGCGAACAGCGGCGAGACGCTGATCGTGTCCGGGACGGGGATAGAGCTCAAGGAAGCTGCCGTCGGGGTAGGGTCCACGGTGGATTTTACTGTTAACCGCAAGAATTCCAATCTTGCCGAGGTAGTGGTTGTCGGTTATGGCGTACAGAAAAAGTCCGACGTGACGGGCAATATTTCCACTGTGAAAGGTGCTTCCATTGCGGACAATCCGGTACAGAGCTTTGATGCGGCCCTGGGCGGAAAGGCTGCGGGTGTGCAGATCACGTCCGCCAACGGGGTGGTGAACAACCCGCCTGTGTTCCGTATTCGCGGTACCAATTCCATTTCGCTTTCTTCTTATCCCCTGATCGTGATCGACGGGGTGCCGACCTTTACGGGAGATGTCAGCATGTCGGAAGCTGCGTCCAACCCCCTGGCCAGCATCAATCCTGCCGATATCGAAAGCCTGGACGTATTGAAGGATGCCGCCGCCACGGCGATCTACGGCAGCCGTGCCGCCAATGGCGTAGTGATCATTACCACGAAGCATGGCAAGAGGGGCAAGACAAAGGTGACCTATGACGGCTGGGTAGGCCAGACCAAGGCATTCCGTCTGTGGAAGATGCTGGATGCCGACCAGTACATGATGATCAAGAACGAAGGTGTTGCCAATAAGACCGGCGCCACGGCAAAGTTCCTGCCTACCAATGGTCCTGACGGCAAAGAGATCAACACTAACTGGAAGGATTATGTTTATCATACGGGTATCTCTCACAGCCACTCGCTGAATATTTCCGGTGGTAACGAGGCGACGACCTACTATATCGCGGCAGGCTATACCAGGCAGGAAGGCATTATCGTGACGAATACCTTTGAAAGGAAGAACTTCCGTTTCAACCTGGATCATAAGGTATCGAAGATCTTTTCAATAGGCGTCAATGCGGGATATTCCAATGAACTCAACAAGGCTGCCACATCGACGGGGTCGCTTCCGGGGCAGGCTTATTCCACGGGGGGGCTGGGCCGTATCGCCCTGATCCTTCCTCCGAATATCGCTCCCCGTAACAATGACGGCTCCTACAATACCAATGGCGCCGCCATCGGACCCATGAACAATGTAAAACCCGGCATCAGCTATTACAACCCGGTCGTGCTGATCGAGAACAACCATTCGAGCACGGAGAACAACCATATCCAGGGGAATGCATATCTGCAACTAAAACCTATCCCGGACATCACGCTGCGGACGGTATATGGGGTGGATAACCTGAACTCTGACAACGACTTTTATCTTACGCCGCTGAACGGGGATGGATATCCCGGCGGCGAGGCCATCAATACTTTTCTTAAATACAAGCGGTGGATATGGACCACTACTGCGCAGTTCGATCATATATTCGCCGACAGGCACACGTTGGGATTCCTCGTGGGTACGGAACAGCAAAATACCACCCAACTGGGTTTTGGGCTTGACCGGACGAATGTGAACGACGTGTACTATACGAATGCCCAGGGGGGCTGGACGGACAACGTATCGGCCACGGTCAATAACAATACGAATGGTATCAACACACAGAACTACCTGGTGTCCGGGTTTGGAAGGTTGAACTATGATTTTGACAAGAAGTACTTTGTCAGCGGAAGTTTCCGCCGGGATGGATATTCCGCGTTTGCGCCCGGCCGTAAATACGGTAATTTCTGGAGCGCCTCTGTAGCTTATGACCTGGCAAAAGAAACCTTCTGGGCGAACAGCGGCATTGGCAAGGTGATAAACACCCTGCGTCTGCGCGGCAGCTATGGTACAGTGGGAAATATTACCGGCATTGCCGACTTTGCTTCTTATCCTTTCCATAGCACAAAGCTTTATGACGGGACCACGGGTTTATATTTCAGCCAGGCGGGCAACAAGGACCTTAGCTGGGAGACGAGCAAGAAGACGGATGTCGGACTTCAATTCAGTCTGTGGAACGACCTGATCACCGGTGACGTCGCCTGGTATAAGAACAGCATCGACGGACTGATCATCAATATCCCTCAGGCCGGATCCACGGGCATACCCGGCGTACCCAACCTGACTATCCCGATGAACGTCGGTTCCATGTACAACAGGGGCTGGGAGGTCACTTTGAACGCAAGACCTATCTCCAACAAAAATTTCCGTTGGAACACCTCTTTTAACATTACGTTCAATAAGAACATGGTGACGGCGCTGGCGCCCACGGTACCCAACATTACCTATACCACCAGCGGCCTGGAGCAGACCAGTATTACCCTGCCCGGCTATTCTATCGGCACTATCTATGTCCTGCCGACGGCCGGGGTTGATCCTGCCACGGGCAGAAGGATCTTTGTCAACGCCGCTGATCAGAAGCTGGGGTATGATTTTAACGTCAAAAAGTATTACGATCTGAAGACGGGTGCGGTGGCGAAGTCCATCGATCCTGTAAAGGACAAACGCCCCATGTTCAATGCCGTGCCGAAGTATTACGGCGGGTTTGAGAATACTTTCCACTATGGAGCATTTGATCTGGGCGTCCTGGCGACCTATGAGGGCGGGTTCTATGTGTACAACGGCACGCAGGCCAGCATCAGGGACCAGCGCTTCTGGAACAGTTCTGTGGATGTATTGCGTCGCTGGACACATGCCGGCCAGGTAACGGATATCCCCAGGATCGTATATGGAGACAATGTCTCTAACGGCAGCGCCAATCCTATATCCGAGAATGTGCAGAAAGGCGATTTTATCAAGATCAGGAATGCCAGCATCGGCTATACGCTGCCGACGAAGTTACTGTCGAAGGGAGGCATCTCCAATGCAAGGGTATATATCAGTGGTCAGAACCTGGTGGTGATCACCAAGTATAAAGGACCGGATCCGGAAGTCAGCACCAATGGCAACGATACACAAGGGCAGGGCGTCGACAGGAACTCTGTTGCGAATGGCCGTACGCTCACCATTGGTCTTAACATCGGATTTTAAACATGCGTTCATCATGTCTAACTTTAAAAAGAGCAAAATGAAAAAATACATATATCAATTTATCATTTTATCCGGCCTGGCATTGGCGGCAGGGTCCTGTAGTAAGGCCAAGCTGAACCCTGTGTCGTCCACTGATATACCTTCCAACTTTGTTTTTCTGACAAAGGATCGTATCGCTCACCAGGTGAATGGCTTGTATGCCCAGCTTAAGGTCGGCAACTTGTTGGGGGGAAGATGGGTGATCTATAATGACGTCCGCGGGGACAATTTTATCAACATGACCGGCAACGGGGTGACTGCATTGCTGATCTGGAATTTTAGCGTTACCGGCTCGGATGCCGAGATCAACAATACCTGGAATGCGGCTTATAATACGATCAACCAGTGTAATCTTTTCCTGGATGGAATGACTGCCGGCGGGGACACGGTGATAAAGGATGCAGCGCTGGTAGCGCAGTATCATGGGGAAGCAAAATTTGTACGGGCATTGGCCTATTTCAGTCTGCTGCAATTGTATGCACAACCCTATTCAAAGGACAATGGCGCATCTCCGGGTCTTCCGCTGCGGCTGAAAGGTCTTACGGATAATGGTCACAATGACCTTGCCAGGAGTACGGTAGCCCAGGTGTACACTCAGATACTCAGTGATCTGAATGATGCGGAAGCGGGTGTGCCCGGGGATTATGGCGACGGTAGTCTGAATGTTACCCATGCGCATAAAAATGCCGTTATTGCATTGAAAGAGCGGGTATATCTGCACCAAGGGGATTGGGACAACGTGATCGCGGAAGCAAATAAAATCGTCCCGGCTTCTGCACCTTTTAAGGCGCCGACGGGTGTGGCCAATACGCTGGCTACTGATCTGAAAGATGTCTTTACAAAGTATACGACCCCTGAGTCTGTCCTTTCCATGCCCTTTACGGGAGCCAATGAGCAGCCCGGGACGCAGAACCAGCTGGCGTATTACTACCTGCCTGACCTGGGCAATGGCGAGTATTCGCTGAATGATGATGGGATCATTTCTGACGCGGCCTGGAAGACTACGGACGCTCGCAGGGCTTTTGTTAATAAAGACGGTGACGGCGTGTCCTGGTTGAGGAAATATCCCGGGGGCGACCCTTATGTCGACTGGATACCCATTATACGGTATTCCGATGTGCTGTTAATGCTGGCGGAGGCCCGTACGAGAAAGACCAATAGCGTGGATGCCCAGGCTGTGGACCTGCTCAATGCCGTCCGTCACCGCAGCGATCCGAGCACGACGTTCGCGCCTGCTTCGGCCACGGAATTGATTGGCGACATCTTACATGAAAGGGATATTGAATTCCTGGGTGAAGGTCTGAGAGGGCTGGATATTACCCGTCTGCTGCAAACCTTCCCGGCGAAGGGCAGTGCGGGTGCTATTGACCCTTCGAATGCCGCGTATATTTTCCCTGCGCCTACCAGCGAGACGCAGTATAACCATAACTGGTAATAGAGCGATATAGGTTTAAAACTTGAAAAGGCCGCCGTTTGGCGGCCTTTTTTAATTGTGGTATCTTGCGGGGATAATAGATCAATATGTCCGAGAATCAGCAGCCCAATAGCCAGCTTAATATAGAGATCAGCGAGGAGATGGCGGAAGGACAGTATGCCAACCTTGCCATCATTACCCATTCCCATGCCGAATTTGTCATTGATTTTGTAAATGTGATGCCGGGTACGCCCAAGAGCAAGGTAAAGAGCCGTATCATACTTACACCTCAGCATGCCAAGCGTTTTATGAAGGCATTGACGGAGAATCTCACCCGGTTTGAGGCGGCCAACGGGAAGATACAGGACCTGGAGGAAGTGCAGTTGCCGATGAATTTTGGGGGGCCGACGGCGCAGGCTTGATTTTCGGCCTTCGGGTTGTCGGGAATATACCCTCCGGCCGAAAACATCTAACGATGGCCCTTCGGGCGGCGGACCTGTGGTCCGCTTTGGTTTCGGCCTTCGGGTTGCCTGTGGCACAATCAGAGCAGGCCTGCATCTGCAAAGCTAAAATGGCCCTTTTCGCTGACGATGATGTGATCCAGCAATTTAATGTCGAGGTATCCCGCTCCCTTTTTTATTTTATGGGTGAATTCTTCATCCGCCTTGCTGGGTCGGAGATTGCCTGACGGGTGGTTGTGACCCAGTATGATGCTTATGGCATTTTCTTCCAGCGCTTTTTTGAGGATGATGCGGGGGTCGGCCACTGTGCCAGTGAGTCCGCCGTGGCTCACCGTATCGAATTTCAGCACTGTTCCTGCGTTGTTGAGATAGATAGCTGCGAATACTTCGTGTGGGAGATATCGCAGCTTGTCACAGAGGTATCTGGCTGCCTCCCGGCCATTTTTCAACTGGGTTTTTCCCGGAATCAATTCTTCTTCTTTTTGCCATCGTCTGCATAGTTCCATGGCGGCGGCAATGATCGTCGCCTTGGCTATTCCCATACCCTTCAATCTCTTCAATTCGCTGGCGGTCAGACGGCCCAGCCGGAGGAGGCTGTCTTCTCCCATTTTGAGGACAGTTTTTGCCAGCTCGGTGGCGTTACGGCCGGGAGAACCCGTACGGATAAGAATGGCCAGCAGTTCGGAATCACTCAGTGCCTGCGGTCCTTTACTAAGTAGTTTTTCGCGTGGTTTATCGTCATTTTTCCAGTCGCGTATGCGGATATTTTCAGGGTTCTCGACTTGCATGGATCAATTTAAACTATTATTTTGTAGTTTCTAAGGAAGAGTTAAAATAAGGACCCAACTCTTTCGTTATTAGCGAAAGACCAACGTTCGTAGAAATCCGTAATCTTTTGAAAATCTTAATCTAAAATCCAATGAAACGAACAACCTTTAACGCAATCGGCGGCTGGCAAAATTTTCTTTTTTGTATCGGCATGTATGTAGTCGCCCTCTTCTTCTCCATTTTTGTTTGTTCTTCTATTTTTTATGTGTTGAATTCGAAATCGGGAAAAGACGCTGAAAAGACAGTGGCTGTAGGGGCTCAATCTGCTGCGAGAGAGCAATTGGCTTCAGTTAATCATTAACACCTTATAATTTTTTCGAGTTCGTTCTGTGGCTAAAAAGCCACGGAACGGATTCTTTTTTTATATCTTCGCCGCACATTTACCTTCTTATGCAGCATTCAGCCAAGATCTTCTCCGGCACTGGGTCTCAATACCTTGCCGAGAAAATTGCACAGCAATTCGGCACCCCTACCGGAAAGGTTAATATTCAACGATTTAGCGATGGAGAAATTCAAACGACCTTTGATGAAAGCATCCGGGGCGACATGGTTTTTCTCGTGCAAAGTACGTTTGCTCCTGCGGAGAACCTGCTGGAGCTGTTGTTAATGATCGATGCAGCCCGCCGTGCGTCTGCTTACAAGGTGGTGGCGGTGATCCCTTACTATGGATATGCCCGTCAGGACAGAAAGGATAAGCCCCGGGTTGCGATAGGTAGTAAGCTGATAGCCAATATGTTAGTGGCTGCGGGCGCCGACCGGGTCATTACGATGGACCTGCATGCTCCCCAGATCCAGGGATATTTTGATATTCCGGTGGACCATCTGGACAGCAGCGCTATTTTTATCCCTTACATTGAGCAACTTAAGGTGGAAAATCTTACCTTTGCGGCCCCTGACGTGGGAAGTGCCAATCGTATTAGGGAGATCGCCAGCTATTTTAATGCGGAAATGGTGATCTGTGACAAGCACAGGAAGCGCGCCAATGAGATAGCGAGCATGGTGGTCATCGGAGATGTAACAAATAAGGATCTTGTGTTGATAGATGACATCTGTGATACGGGGGGGACGCTGGCGAAATCCGCCGGTCTTTTAAAAGAGAAAGGTGCGAGGAGTGTGAGAGCGTTGTGTACGCATCCGGTGCTTAGCGGTAAGGCGTATGATAATATAGAGAACAGTGTATTGGAAGAGTTAGTGGTGTGCGACACGATACCGCTGAAGCGTCCGAGTTCTAAGATCAAGGTGTTGAGTGTTGCTGAACTGTTTGCTGTAGCTATCCGCAATGCCCATGAGAACAGGAGTATCACGGGGCTGTTCATCCACTCTCAATTGAGGAACAAGTAATTTATTAATAAACATAAACAATGAGAACGATTACAATCGAAGGACAACTCAGGACCGAAATGGGCAAACAAGCCACCCGCCAACTTCGCTCTGAGGAAAAAGTGCCCGGTGTAATTTACGGGGGTGCAAAGGAGGTGAACTTCTCAGCTCTTGCGACATCTTTTAAATCACTGGTCTACACACCTGATTTCCAATTAGCCGAGGTTAAGGTTGACGGTAAGTCTTACAAGTGTATCCTGAAGGACCTCCAATTTGACAAGGTGACGGATGAGCTGATCCATGCTGACTTCCTTGAGCTTGTGGATGACAAGAAGGTGATAGCTACCATTCCTCTTAAGTTTACAGGCGCAGCGAAAGGTGTAAAGGATGGCGGTAAGCTCATCACCAAGATGAAGGCTTTAAAAGTGAAGACTTATCCGAAGTATCTGAAAGAAAATATCGAAGTCGATCTGACCGACCTGGAATTGAACGGCAACGTGCGGGTAGAGGATGTGAAAGCGGAGAACTATGAGATCCTGAACTCTCCCCGTATCCCTATCGCCTCGATCGTATTGACGCGTCAATTGAAACAGGAAGAAGCTGCTGCTGCCCCGGCTGCTGGCGGCGCTGCTCCCGCTGCCGCTGCTGCTCCTGCGGCTAAACCTGCGGCAGGCGGTAAGAAATAAAGTAATTTATTAGGAGGAACCCGGTTAGAGATTAACCGGGTTTTTGCTATTTTTAATCCCCTTTGACTGACCCCCGCTTATGGCTAAGTATCTCATCGTGGGATTGGGTAATATCGGGTCTGATTACGCAGGTACCCGGCACAATATTGGTTTTGACGTAGCGGATGCGCTGGTAAAGAAGCATGAAGGATCGTTCCGACAGGACCGCTTAGCCGAAATCGCGGAGATCAGATGGAAAGGAAAGATCCTGGTCTGTATCAAGCCCACTACCTTTATGAATCTCAGCGGCAAGGCCGTGAAATACTGGATGGACAAGGAAAAGATCCCTCTGGAAAATGTGCTGGTCATCGTCGATGAACTTGCGCTACCTCTGTCAAAGTTCAGGCTTCGGGCGGGAGGAAGTGCTGCGGGGCACAATGGGTTGCGAAGCATCGAAGAGGTGTTAGGGACCGATGGTTACCCCAGATTACGTTTTGGCATCGGCAATGATTTCCCCAAGGGAAGACAGGTAGATTTTGTGCTGGGGAGATGGAGGGATGATGAGTTGCCGCTGGTGAGGGGGAAGGTAGAAAAGTCGGTAGAACTGGTTGAAAGCTTTGCCACCAGCGGGATTGAGAGGGCCATGAACCTGTACAATAATTTGGATTTTACACTATGATTTGTAAAGGGGAATCTTTATTTTCGCATAAATATTGCATTCATCCCTAATGAGTAGATATTTTAATATTCAATATTCCTGTGCTGGTGCCCGGGGTCTTTTCAGGCTGAATGAAAACTGGTTTAAAGAATTTTCTATTTAAAAACCCTGATTGAATATGAAAATATTCTGTGTTGGCCGTAACTATGTGGCTCATGCCAAGGAGTTAAATAATGAGATCCCGGACGAGCCTATTATATTTATGAAGCCTAAGAGCGCATTGCTGCAGGCGCATACGCCATTTTACTATCCGGAATTTACCAACGAATTGCACTATGAATGCGAGCTGGTGTTGCGGATATCCAAGAACGGTAAATATATCCAGGACCGCTTTGCCAGTAAATATTATGATGCAGTTACTGTAGGCATTGATTTTACCGCTCGTGACATCCAGAATGAATTAAAGGAAAAGGGGCTCCCCTGGGAAAAAGCGAAGGCATGGGATAACTCGGCGGCCATCGGCAAGTGGATACCTCTTCAGAATGTAAAGAATAAGAAAGATCTTAATTTCTGTCTTTATAAGAACAAAGAGTTGGTGCAGCAAGGTAACTCCAGCCTGATGATCAATAGCTTTGATAAGGTAGTGGCCTATATATCCAATTATTTTTCCGTCAATATCGGGGACCTTGTATTTACGGGTACGCCTGCGGGTGTCGGAGAGTGCGTGGTAGGAGATGAACTGGAGGCATTTATTGAAGACGATAGCTTGCTGGCCATAGAAATAAAATAATTTTATCGTCGTTAGATGGGTGCCATTCTGTGAGATACAGGATGGCATTTTTTTTCCGTCGTACGATAAAAAGTACTCCGGATAATATTTAATAATGGACCTTCGGTCATCGGACCTGTGGTCCGATCTGTAATGTCCATACATGATAACTGTTGATATCCTGTTACGCGCCTATCGTCTTATGTGCATCGCCCGTGAGCTGGCGTCGACATATGAAAACAACCGTTCCATCTGTAAGTATGTACATTCTACTTCCAGGGGGCATGAGGCCATTCAATTAGCTGCTGCGTTCCATCTCCAGCCCTGTGATTGGGTCAGTCCTTATTATCGTGATGAGAGCATTTTGCTGGGGCTTGGGTTCGAGCCTTACCAGTTGATGTTGCAATTGCTGGCCAAGGGCGGAGACCCTTTTACGGGCGGGCGCGAATATTATGCGCACCCCAATTATCGTGGAAAAGATAAGCCGGGGATTGTCCATCAAAGCAGCGCCACGGGCATGCAGGCTATCCCTACCACGGGGATAGCGCAGGGGCTTCGGTACCTGGAAAGCATCGGATCTCCTTTATTCAGAAGAGGTGCAGAGGGAGAGGCGCCTGTCGTCATTTGCAGCCTGGGAGATGCCAGCGTGACGGAAGGGGAGGTCAGCGAGGCGTTTCAATTTGCCGTACTGAAAGAGCTGCCGATCATTTACCTGGTGCAGGACAACGACTGGGGTATCAGTGTTAAGAGCGAGGAGTCCAGGGCGATGGACGCCTATGAATATGCCGGAGGCTTCAAGGGCATGGGGCGTATACGGATTGACGGTAGTGATTTTCAGGAAAGCTATGAGGCCATGGACCGGGTGATCCGGGACGTCCGGCAAGGGAGGCGGCCTTACCTGGTACAGGCGAAGGTGCCTTTACTTGGTCATCACACCAGCGGTGTCAGGAAGGAATTCTACCGAAGTGCGGAAGACCTGGAAGCGCATACAATACATGATCCCCTGCCAAAGTTGAGGGCACGTATGCTGGGGCTGGGGCTTGACAGAGCGCAGCTGGTAGACATTGAGAAAGCTGCTGTTGTGTTGGTGGCCGAACAGTTCCAGGCTGCTGTTGCCGCGCCGGACCCTGATCCGGCCACTGTGGAGAAATATGTTTTTGCGCCGACGCCTGTGACGGAAGAGAAGGGGGAGCGGAGCCCGGCCGGAGGGGAAAAAGTGATCATGGTAGATGCCGCCTTATTTGCCATCCGGGAGATCATGGAGGATCATCCGGAAGCGCTGTTATATGGTCAGGATGTAGGCCGGAGGCTGGGAGGCGTATTCAGGGAGGCCGCGACGCTGGCCGAGCATTTTGGGGATCACAGAGTTTTTAACACTGCCATCCAGGAAGCATATATCATCGGCTCCACGGTAGGGATGAGCGCCGTAGGCGCCAAGCCCATCGTCGAGGTACAATTTGCGGACTATATTTATCCGGGATTTAATCAACTGGTGACCGAGATCTCCAAGTCCTGTTATCTCAGTGCCGGGAAATTCCCCGTACAGACGCTGATACGCGTACCTATCGGCGCGTATGGGGGAGGAGGTCCCTACCATAGCGGCAGTATCGAATCCACGCTGCTGTCCATCAAAGGGATCAAGGTAGTTTATCCATCGAATGCCGCGGATATGAAAGGGTTGATGAAGGCCGCCTTTATGGACCCTAACCCTGTAGTGATGCTGGAGCACAAAGGTCTTTATTGGAGCAAGGTGCCGGGTACGGAGGATGCAAAATGCGTCGAGCCCTCCAGGGAATATATCCTTCCCCTTGGCAAGGCGGCTATTGCGCTGCATGCGGATGAGGGCGCCACCCGGCGGGGTGAGACGTGTTGTGTCATCACCTATGGTATGGGTGTATACTGGGCAAAGGCAGCCGCCAAATATTTCCCCGGATGCGTGGAAGTGGTAGACCTGCGGACGTTGTATCCACTGGATGAAGCACTGATCTTCTCCACTGTCCGTCGTCACGGGAAGTGCCTGGTGCTAACGGAAGAACAACAAAACAACTCTTTTGCGGAAGCATTGGCCTGGCGGATATCCGGCAATTGTTACGCTCAACTGGACGCTCCTGTGGAAGTGAAAGGAGCTTTAAACCTGCCTGCGGTACCCATGAATATGGGGCTTGAGAACGCCATGCTCCCGAGTGCGCTCAAGGTTAGTGAAATAATCGAAAGATTGCTGGATTACTGAGCCTGTCAGGGTTTGGGACCTTTGCAAGTCCTTGTGGAAAATTATTTTAAAAGTCTATAAAATTAGTGGACTATTTATTTGGAGTTACGAATGCGCCGTGGTATCTTTATTTTATGAAACAGTGCGATAGGAAAAATTCCCTGATACCCTGGTTAGCAGGCTTGATTTGACGGAACGGCAGGTGGTTGCTTATTCCTGTACGGTCAGCAGTTGCCAGGGCATCAGGGAACTGAGCGCATCTTGTGCCAGCAGTGTGGGGTTAAAAAATAAAATCATATGCAACGGCTAGCAATCTTTTCTTTTATCGGGGTCATACTCCTGCTTTTTGCCTTTACGGCAAGTGAAATAAAAAAGCCGGCCCCTGTGTGTAAGGTTGCCGGCCAGTTAAATAGTATAAAGACGCCTGGCGCCGGGTATTAATATTTCGTCAGTTCAGGCTGTACCTCGTCGATATAAGATAGTATACCTCCTTTAAGGTTGTAGAGGTTTGTAAATCCGAATTTTTCTTCCAGTTCGCGGATGGCCTTTGCGCTTCTTCCTCCCATTTTGCAATGAATCACCACTTTTTTCTCCGCGTCGATCCTGGCTGCGTTATCGGGGACTGTGGCCAGGGGGATCAGTTCTCCGCCGATGTTGACGATATCGTATTCGTGCGGTTCGCGTACATCGATGAGCTGGAATTTTTCTCCTCTCACCTGCCAGTCGTATAGTTCTTTTGCGGTGATCTCTTTCAGGGGTTTTTCTTCGACGGCCCGCATACCGCAGAATTGTTCGTAATCGATGAGCGCCTTTATAGTGGGGTTTTTCCCGCTGATGGGGTTGTCTTCCCTAGCCTTGATATTAAAGGTCCTGCTTTCGAAATTAACCGCATCGAAAATATAAAATCGTCCGGAGAGGGTTTCGCCTACACCTGTGATGACTTTGATCACTTCCAGCGCCTGGAGGCTGCCGATGATACCTGGTAATACGCCGAGTACGCCGCCTTCTGCGCAACTGGGTACCAGACCCGGAGGGGGAGGTGTGGGATAGAGGTCGCGGTAATTTGGACCGGTGTTGCCTTTGCCATCCGTGTAGTTGAAAACGGAAACTTGTCCTTCAAACTGGAAGATCGATGCATATACGTTGGGCTTGCCCAGCAGTACGGCTGCGTCGTTGACAAGGTAGCGGGTGGGGAAGTTATCCGTGCCGTCCGCGATGACATCGTAATCCTTCAGGATATCCAGCGCATTCCCGGAGTTAAGATGCGTGTTATAAATATTGAGTTGTATGTAGGGGTTCAGGGCCGCCAGCCTTCTTCTGGCTGCCTCTACTTTGGGCTTGCCAATCTCATCGATACCGAAGAGCACTTGTCTCTGCAGGTTGCTATCATCCACGACGTCAAAGTCGACAATACCGAGGGTGCCTACGCCGGCTGCCGCCAGGTACAATAGAACGGGGCTGCCCAGGCCGCCCGAGCCGATGACCAGGACCTTTGCTTTCTTTAGTTTTTGCTGGGCTTCCATACCGAAGCCGGGTATGATAATATGTCTGTTGTAACGGGCCAGTTCTTCTTTTGTGAAGAGGGGGGCCTCGTCGGGGCTGCCGCCGGCGATAGCCGGAACGATGCTGATGACGGTGTCTTCCTGAACAGCTGTATTTTCCTGCTGAAGATCGCGGATATCGTTGTTGCCTACAAAGATATTTACGTAGGAGCGGATGCTTCCTCCGTCATCCAGCAGGTGCTTTTTCAGATCGGGAAAGTTCCGGGTCAACTCATTGACTGTGTCCTGTATGGTACCGCCGCTGACTTGCAGCCGTGCTGTATTATTGGTGAATTTCCTCAGGGGAGTGGGAATGATCACTGTTGCCATTTTATTTGTCTTTTTTATTTTAAGTGAATTGATAATCGTTGATTTTTTCTTCTTCGAATTGCTGATCGTCATTTAGCAGCCACGAACGAATGGTGATGGTTTCTTTTTCTATTACGGAGATGATCACATAAGAGAAAAAGGGCTGGGCGGCCTTGCGGTCATGTTCCGACGGGATGGCCGGATGATTGGGGTGGGAGTGGTATACTCCCAGGAGCGTCCAGTCATGGTCCAGAGCGTGTTGTTCGGCCGTCATATAGTCCAGGGGGGAGATCTCAAAACGCCGGCGTTTGTCTCCTTCCTTGGAATTATCTACAGCCAGTATGTCCAGGATGAGGCGTGTACCGTCTGTTTCTTCCCTGCCGAACAGGAAGCCGCAGCATTCATCGGGGAATGTATCTACTGCATCCTCTACCATTAGTTGTCGGACCCGGGGTTCGATGATGATCATGTTATAAGATTTTTTTTATGACTTCACTGTATTTATCTGCATTGTCGGGCAGGATGGTGACGACAGTACCTTCTTCCAGTTGTTGGGCGATACGGATGGCGCCGGCCAGGTTGGCTGCCGAGGAGGGACTCAACAACAGTCCTTCATGTTTGTAGGCTGCCCTGATGATCTCGTGCGCCTCTTCGGTGCTGACCTCATAATTCTCATCGGCCACTGTGGGATCGTAGATCTCAGGGACGATGGCTGTCTCCAAATGCTTCCAGCCTTCCATTCCGTGCAGGGCCGCGTCGGGTTGCAGGGAGATAAGGCGGATGGAGGGGGTAAGTTCCCGCAGGCGCCGGCCTGTACCTACAAAAGTACCTGTAGTGCCCAGACCTGCAATAAAATGTGTAATACCGGGCAGTTCTCTGAAGATCTCGGGCGCTGTGGAATGATAATGAGCCTTCCAATTATATTGGTTTTTGTATTGATCGGCATAGTAGTAGGTGGCAGGGTCTGCGACTGCCAGCTCTTTTGCCACCTGCTGGGCGCCATCCGTGCCTTCAAAGCGGGAAGTGAGGATGAGACGGACTCCCAGCGACTCCAGGATGTCCTTCCGCTCTTTGGAGGCATTTTCCGGCAGGCAGAGTGCGACAGGGATACCCAACTGGCTGGCGATATGCGCATAGGCGATACCGGTGTTCCCGCTGGTGGCGTCTAAAAGCGTCTTTTCCCTGGTGAGCTGTCCGTTCTCGATGGCTTTCCGGATAATATTGTAACCGGCGCGGGCTTTTACGCTGCCCGACAGCTGCATCCATTCCTGTTTGGCATATAGCCGTACCTTCTTTTTATCAAAAAGGCGGGTGATAGGCAGCAACGGGGTGTTGCCTATCTTTTTCTCCAACCCCCGGACTGAAGCGAGCAGGTTGTTACTGGTGGTCAGGTCTGTTGTTGTTGACATAATCGCTATAATGAAAAAAGCCCCACTTGTGGTGGAGCTTTATATGTTTGTTGTTTAAAACAGTTCTTACTAAGCTTATGAGAGGTCATCCTCCACCCAAATAACCGAATTTTGCTTACAACAGCAACAACAACAAGTTATATTTGCAAATGTGCGGTTCACCTGGGATGAATGAGGATATAAAAGTAGGGAAATTAACTTTCCCCACCAAAAAAGTAGAGTAATCATATATAAAACATTGATAATCATGGAGAATCCTTCTGTTAAAGGAAAAAGGCTTGCTGCCGAAAAGGCAATTGAATACATTCGGCCGGGTATGACCCTGGGGTTGGGTACGGGATCTACTGCCTATTGGGCCATCCAGGGTATTGGGAACCTGGTAAAAGAGGGCATGGCGGTGAAGGCGGTGGCAACATCTGTACAGTCCGAATCGCTGGCCAGGGAGCTTAATATTCCTATCATTCCTTTTTCGGAGGTGGATCGTCTGGATATTACTATCGATGGGGCGGACGAGGTGGATAAGGAGCTGAACCTGATCAAGGGTGGGGGCGGCGCTCTATTGAGGGAAAAGATCGTTGCCGCGGTGACAAAATTCTATATCATTATTGTGGATGAAAGCAAGCTGGTAGATAAGCTGGGCAAGTTCCCCCTGCCGGTGGAGATCGCTCCTTTTGCATGGGAACTGACGATGCGCAAACTGGCGGCGTTGGGATGTACTCCTCATATGAGAATGGCGGGAGATAAACCCTATCTGACGGACAATAGTCATTATATCCTGGATTGCGCCTTTGGCGTGATCAATGATCCGGCGAAGCTGCATGAGCAGGTGAGCGCTATTACGGGGGTTATGGAGGATGGTTTTTTCAATGGTATGGCCGATGTTGTGATCGCGGGGACGGCCGGGGGAGAGACGAGGGTGATCACCAGAAATGGAAAGAGTAAATAATTGATTTGCAATTTTTTATAGTGTAAAGGGGAGAGGGGGGATAGTCGTGAAAAAGTTGTAAATTTGGGAAAATTAAGAGTTGTATGGCAAAACCAAGAGGAGGCCCAAAGCCTAATACTCCATATCCCAGTATAAGGACTAATCATAAATAGCCCGTACTATTATAAATATTGCTATAGCTATAAGCAATAGGGATATTTTTAACGTTCTTCTATACTGAGCAGACCTTTTTGCATTAGAGATCACCATTCTTTCGATCCTGTCCTGCATTCTTTCTATTTCATTATACAAAACATTCTTGTGTCCTTCTTCTGCTGATAAGTCAGTAAATACTTCATTGTAGAATATTTGTTTGGGCGGGCTTCCTTTGTAAAATACGCCCTTCGGATATATCAGTTGAAATAAGAGCGTGAAAGAGTAGATGGAAAGAATAGCAATACAGATGGAAAAACAAATGATCCAGCCACTGCCATGTGTGATCTTCGACTTTTCGGAGAATGCATAGCCCAAGAGCCCTGATAGCGCTGCTATATAGGATAGCAGGATGGACATCCCTCTTTTTGTAATAGCCTGGGACTCCTCTATGATCTCGTTCAAGTGTTCTTTCGCCTGGTCAAGAACGAATTTGTAGGAGTCAACGGATATTTTCTCCCAGTCCACGACATCGGATTCCCATAGTAATTGCTCGCTCATAAGTAAGGGTTATCTTCGGGCAATGAAGGTAATTTTTATTTTTTTAACAATCTTACTTTTTGCCGCCGACCTGGCTGCTCAGGACAAGCATATATTTTCATTCCGGGACAATGAATTCCTGTTGGACGGCAAGCCTTTCCAGATCATCAGCGGGGAGATGCATCCTGCCCGTATACCGAGGGAATACTGGCGGCATCGGATCCGTATGGCCAGGGCAATGGGGTGCAATACCGTCGCGGTATATCTTTTCTGGAATTATCACGAATCATCGCCGGGTGTATGGGACTTCCGGACGGGCAATCATGATATAGCGGCGTTTATCCGTATTTGTAAAGAGGAAAAGATGTGGGTGTTGTTACGACCGGGGCCGTACGTATGTGCGGAGTGGGATTGGGGCGGTCTGCCTTTTTATCTTTTGAAGATACCCGATATAAAGGTGCGTTGTATGGACCCCCGGTATATGAGCGCGGTGAGAAGATATGTCACCCGTGTCTCGGCGGAGGTGGCTTCCTTACAATGTGACAAAGGCGGTCCTATCTTGATGACCCAGATAGAGAATGAATATGGCAGTTATGGCAATGACCGGACGTATTTGGAGACGTTGAGAAAATTATGGCGGGAACAGGGGATCACGGTGCCTTTTTATACGGCGGATGGCCCTACGGATTTTATGCTGGAAGCGGGCAGTTTACCCGGCTGTGCGATCGGGCTGGACAGCGGCGGGAGTGACGTGGATTTTGAACAGGCCAGCAAACAGGACCCTCACGTACCGGCATTTAGCAGTGAAACCTATCCTGGCTGGCTCACGCATTGGATGGAGAAATGGCAACGCCCGGATACGGCGGGTATCTTACGGGACGTACGCTATCTGCTCTCGCATAAGCGTTCCTTTAATTTGTATGTGGTACATGGCGGAACGAATTTTGGTTTTACCGCAGGCGCCAACGCCTTTACGCCTGTCCAGTTCCAGCCGGATGTCACGAGTTATGATTATGATGCGCCTATCGACGAACAGGGCAATGCTACCCCTAAGTACTATGCTTTGCGCAAATTGATCGGAGAATATTCGGGGACCGGGTTACCTGAGGTGCCGGCGGCTGTGCCGACGATGGAGGTGGCGTCTTTTACGCTAGCTCCTTTTACGTCTCTGTGGGATCATTTGCCTGTGGCGGTGCACTCGCCGCAACCCCGTCCCATGGAGGACTATGGTCAGCATAGCGGTCTTACGTTGTATAGAACAAAGCTTATAGGACATAAGAGTGGTAGTCTGACCATAACCGAACCCCATGATTATGCCCTGGTCTTTTTGAATGGTAAATTCATCGATACGGTGTACAGGGATGGTGGTAAATGGACGGTGAAATTGCCAAAGTCGGATGTAAAAGATCCTGTGTTGGATATATTAGTGGAAGGGATGGGGCATATCAATTTTGCCCAGTATATGATCGACAGGAAAGGGATCACGGACAGGGTAACGTTGAATGGAATGACGTTGATGAACTGGGAGATATTTAATCTTCCCCTGGATGAAGGTTATGTGCAGGGGTTAAAAGAGAGCAGGGGTGTTTCCAGAGAAGGCGTTTTCTTCAGGGGCAGCTTTGAGCTCAGTACAACGGCCGACACTTATTTTGACATGAGCGGCTTTAAGAAGGGGGTTGTATGGGTGAATGGTCATAACCTTGGGAGATACTGGTATGTCGGTCCTCAACAGCGGCTATACTGTCCTGCCAGTTGGCTGAAGAAGGGAAGGAACACTATGATCGTGCTGGATCTGCATCAACGACAGACGGCCGAAGTGAAAGGGGCCAGGACGCTGGAATAAGGATTGCTTAAGCAGCAAGTATGGATTCTATCACACATATCGCTTTAGGGGCTATTATTGGGGATGCACTGGCGGGACGTCAGCTTGGGAAAAAGGCTATGTTGTTGGGGGCTGTGGCGCAAAGTCTGCCTGATGTCGACTTTATAGCCGGGTTTTGGCTGGATACGGCCCATGACGTGATGGCGCACAGGGGTATCACGCATTCCCTGTTGTTTGTTGCGGTGGTGGCAGTATTATTTGCCTGGGTGGGGCGTCGTATCTGGCGTGGTGCGGGGATGTCTTTTGGGCATTGGCTGTTGTTTGCAGCGCTGGAGCTGTTTATCCATATTTTTATCGATGCGTTCAATGCTTATGGCACGGGCTGGTTTGAACCATTCAGTCATTACCGGGTATCCTTTAACATACTGTTTGTAGCGGACCCGTTCTTTTCCATCTGGCCGGGTATCTCTTTTCTGGTCTTGCTGATCCTTCGGCGGGGCAGCAGATGGCGTGGTTTCTGGATACGTTTTGGATTGATTTTAAGTTGTTGTTATCTGTATTATTGTCTGCTGAATAAATACCGGATCGACCGGTGGGCTGTCCAATCTCTGGAGGCTCATCAGATACACTACAAACGGTACTTCACTACTCCGACACCCTTGAATAACTGGCTATGGTATATTGTCGCGGAGGATTCGACGGGTTATCATACGGGTTATTTGTCCCTGCTAACCCGGGTCAGGAAGGTACAATATCATTATTTCCCCCGTAACGACTCTTTGTTGAATGTGTTGAGGTCCAGGGGGGATGTGCGGGCGCTGATGCGATTTTGCCAGGGATATTATACTGCCGAGCAGTGGGGGGATACGCTGGTGTTCAATGACCTGCGGTTTGGACAGATACGGGGATGGGAGGATGGACAGGCCCGGTTTGTCTTCCATTATTATCTGCACCAGCCGGGAGACAATGAGGTGATCCTGCAACGGGGGCGTTTTGCGGGATGGAACAGGCAAACGTTCCGGACCTTTGTGAGGAAGATCGAGGGGGATTAAAAGAAAGCCGGGGGAGGGGCTGGTTGAAGGCGGTCAGGAAATTTTTGCCGGTTGACGGATGGACTGGGGGGTGGATGGTGAAGAGGCGCCTTTTTCCTGCCGGAAGTAAAAAGTAAAGAGGAAGAACAGTATCCGTATGGTCTGGAAAGCGCCCCATTGGAGGAATTGTTTGTAGAGGGGATGGTGAAAGTTCTCCGGGGTCATACGGACGCAATGGTGATCGATGATCTCATTCAATTCCTGCTCCACTTTTGCCGCAAAATCGGAATTACGGACGTCCATGTTCAACTCTACGCTGGCATAGGCGCTGATCTTATTGGCATTATAGGAGCCATTGGTCACCCATTCTCCGTCGTAGACGGCCAGTTTGCCGTGAAGGATGGTGTCCTGGTATTCGTATACCTCGATCTTGTTGCGAAAAAGCCAGCGGTACATATATTGTTCGGCCAGCCGGGAGATCTTTACATCCGAGATGCCGCCTACAATCAGGCGGATATTTACCCCACGGCGGGCGGCCATGGTCATATTCCGTCGGAAGATCGAGCCGGGCAGAAAGTAACTTGACAGGATGGTGATGTGGTGGTGAGCATTGCGGAACATTTCTAGATAGCTTTTTGAGATCTGGTTCTCGCCTTGTACCCAGTCGTTGCGTCGCACTCTTACCAGGCATTCTTCTGTGGGAATGATACCAGGGAGCCATTGGAACTTTTCCTTCCGGCCTCCATCTTTTTTCCAATAGGCCTTTGTCCACATGTCCCTGCAGATGATATGGAGTTTTAGGGCTGCCTCGCCTTCGACAAAAAGGGCCCGGTCCAACCAGGCTTTTTGTCCATCGATGTCGTTGTATCTATCACTGATGTTAACCCCTCCTGCCAGGCCATAGGATGCGTCGATGACCGTCACTTTATGGTGCATGCGGCGACCGAAGTAGAATTTACGGCTTCTGAAAAGGGGCCAGAACCAGCGGAAGCGAATGCCGGCTGCTCTCCATTCTTTTATAATTTGTTTGGAGAGGTCCTGGGAGGCATACCCATCCAGCAGGACATATACCTGTACTTTACGATGGGCGGCGCGTATCAACGCTTCGCTTACCATCAGTCCTGTCTCGTCCCCTTCATAAATATAGGTTTGCAGATGGATCACGGATTGGGCCTGGTCGATCATCTGTACGAGGGTGGTAAAATAGTCGTTGCCGCCGTGGACCAGCCTGACCTTGTTGTGATGTGTATAGCCTGCCAGTAATTTGGGTGTTTTCTTCTTCTTAGACATGGACGTTAAATCAGGTGGCGTAAAGATCGGAAAATTTAGGGTAAGGCCGGGAGAGGGGGGAGGAGTATATCCCGGGTGAATTTCTCCATCAGGACAATAAAATATTTGTTATTACATTAAATAATTGTTAACTTAATAGAGCTCTCTAACGTTAAAATTCCTGCCATGATTGCTTGCCATTTTTTTCGCCGTTTGGCGATAGGGGTCATCTTTTTGCCCTATTTATCAATAGCTCAAAGCAACTATGTATGGTCTGCCGGCTATCCAATGGATGGGGCGGGCAAAGGCGTTGTTGCTACAATCCCCCTGAACGAGGTGAATATCCATGCTTACAAGCATTTTTATAAGCACTGGCCATCTGTTGAAGGAGAGATATGGAGCAGGGTGGCGGATGGTTTTGCGGTGACTTTTATGGAGCGGTCGGTCCGCAACCGTGTCTTTTTTAATACACGGGGCCGACTGTTATGCGCGCTAAAGTATTATCCGGGAGAGGATATCTCCCCGGAACTGGCGGACATGGTGTATAAGAAGTACCCGGGTTATACGATCAAAGTAGTAACAGAGATGACGGACAGGAATAAGACTTTTTACCTGGTGAATATCCGCAATAGGGCCTACATAAAGAATCTTTTTATTAATGATGGAAAAATAGAGCTCAGGGATGAGATGATCAATGGCGATCCCACCTGGCATTGAAGGACTGACCGGGTGCTTATTATTTACCTACGGTACGGCCTTTTAAAGTACGGGATTTACGCTCGATCTTATCCATGACGCTTTTCCGGACCAGGAGGGTGACGGAGGCCACGTCCTGACAGGTACCGCAATGGGCCCTGAATTTATTGGAATCGTAGGTCACCGCGGTGGTGCCATTCCTCCATTCCGTGCCATATAAGGAATATTCATTAAATGTATACCCGCTGCCGGGACCGAAGGGAAGGTTGTTATTACCTTTTTCAAAGCTGATCAGCAGCTTGTCTCCATCTGCATTTTCGCAGACGCCGGGGGTAAAGGCGGGGATGATGACCTGGTTGATATATTTCCCATTTTCCAGTTTGACGACACCGGAGGTCACTGCCACTTTCTGATCTCCCAGGTTGCGGTCCAGGATCAGTTTTTGATCGATGTAGAATTGCACCTGTTTGAGGTCAATGTTCTCTCTTTCCAGTTTCTGCCTCAGATCTTTGGTAAAGGGTACCAGGTTGGCCCTGGATACTCTGGAGCTGCTGCAGCCTGTCATGGATATGCCTAAAAACAATAGTACGGAGCTTAGTGTAACCATCAGCCCATTGCTTCGTCTCATAGTATAGTTTTATGGGGGATTAGACCCTGGTTTGGGGTAATAGTTTAGTTGAGAATGGACTTTTTTTTGGCCCGGGTGCAACAAATTCCATGGTCAGGCGCCTTTATCCAGATGGGAAAGAAAAAAATTATCATATGATAAAGAACTTCTTCAAAGTCGCCGTCCGCAATCTTTGGAAGCATAAGGGGTATAGTTTTCTGAACATTTTTGGGTTGGCAATGGGCATGACCTGCAGTTTGCTGATCCTTTTATGGATCAGGGATGAACAGAGCGTGGATGGTTTCCATACCAAGGGGGACAGGATCTATCGGGTGTATGAGCGGCAGTATTACGATGGGAAGATAGAGGCGGGCTATTATACCCCCGGGGTGTTGGCGGCGGAGATGAAAAAGGTAGTGCCGGAGGTGGAATTGGCTTCGGGGTTTACCTGGGAGGACAACGGTACATTCCAGGTGGGGGATAAGATCATGAAAGAGAAGGGGAGTGCGGCCGGCACTGACTTTTTCCAGATATTCAGCTATCCCTTGTTACAGGGTAACCCGGCGACGGCCTTGCCTTCTTTGTCAAATATTGCCATTTCCCGTAAGATGGCGGTGGATCTTTTTGGCAGCCCCCGGGAGGCTATGGGAAAGACCATCCGATACCAGAACCGCAAGAATTTTATGGTGTCGTCGGTGTTTGAGGACCTGCCGGAGAATACTTCGGATAAATTCGACTATCTGTTGCACTGGGATACTTTTCTGGAGGAGAATAGCTGGGCAAAAGAGTGGGGGAATAATGGACCATCCACCTACCTGCTGCTGCGCAAGGATGCGAGTCCTGCCCTGGTGACCAAAAAGATTACGAAGTTTCTGGATAATTATAACAAAGAACAGAGTAAGAGCTTCCGGATCGAGCTGGGTATGCAGCGTGCTGCTGATATTTATTTACATGCCAGTTTTAAGAATGGAGAGATAGCGGGCGGCCGTATCGAGTATGTCAGGTTATTCAGCATCGTTGCCATTTTTATCCTGCTGATCGCCTGTATCAACTTTATGAACCTGACCACGGCGCGTAGTGTGAACAGGGCCAAGGAGATCGGCATCCGGAAAGTGGTGGGGGCTGTCCGTCCGGCGTTGGTGCGGCAATTTATCAGCGAAGCGGTCCTGCTCGCTTTTTTTTCGATGATACTGGCGATGGCAATGGTCATCCTGTTGCTGCCGGCCTTTAATCAGTTGACGGGAAAGCATATTGTTTTTCCTTACGGGTCTTCTTCCTTCTGGTGGTGGATGGCGGCGCTGACCTTGATCACGGGTGTTTTTGCGGGCTCTTACCCGGCCTTGTTCCTTTCCTCTTTCAAACCTATAAGAGTATTAAAAGGAAGCGAGGGAATCCGAAGCTTCCGAACGAGGAAGGAGCGAGGGACGAAGCTCCGACGAAGTTCTCTAAAGTTCAGTGCGGGGGCTGCCTGGTTTCGGAAGGGGCTGGTGGTCTTTCAATTCGCCCTTTCCATCGTACTGATCATCGGTACGATAGTAGTGGCCAGGCAGGTGAACTATATCCGGACGATCAATCTGGGGTTTGACAGGGAGAACCTTGTTTATATACCGTTGGAAGGGGATCTGACGGGAAAGTATAAGACTTTTAAGGAGGAGGCTTTGCGTCTGCCGGGGATCAGCGATGTGTCACGTATGAGCGATGCGCCCACCAGTCTTGGAAGTAACACTGGCGGAGTGGATTGGGATGGCAAGGACCCGAACGTTACGCCTATGTTCACACAGGTTTCTGTCGGATATGATATGGCTAAGACATTGCATTTACGATTTGTGGCCGGCCGGGACTTTTCCCGGGATTTCCCCACGGATTCGGTGGGTTATATCCTAAATGAAGCAGCGTTAAAAAAGATAGGTTATAAGGATCCCATCGGTCAGCGGCTGACCTTCTGGCAAAAGAAAGGGAAGATTGTAGGTGTGATCAGGGATTTTCATTATGCTTCGCTGCATGATCCTATTCTGCCGCTGATCATCCGGCTGCGTGAAGATGAGGGGTGGGGCAATGCGTTGGTGCGGACGAGGGCGGGACAGACCAGGGAGGCATTGGCGGGGCTGGAACGGTTGTGCAAGCAGCTGAACCCGCGATTCCCGTTTACTTACCAGTTCTCGGATGAGGAATATCAAAAATTATATAAGAGTGAAGCGATCGTGGATCGTCTTTCCAATTGTTTTGCCTGTCTGGCGATCTTTATCTCCTGTCTGGGTTTGTTAGGGCTGGCTATGTTCACGGCAGAGCAGCGGACAAAGGAGTTTGGTATCCGGAAGGTGCTGGGAGCCAGGGTAAGCACGTTGTTTGGGCTGTTATCCCGGGAATTCCTTTTGCTGGTGCTCATCGCTTTCCTGGTGGCTTCTCCTCTGGCCTGGTGGGCCATGCATCAATGGCTGCGGAATTTTGCCTATCATATCAATGTCGAGTGGTGGGTATTTCTTCTGGCGGGAATGATGGCTTTGTTCATTGCCTTGTTGACGGTGAGTTTTCAGGCTTTGAAGGTGGCCGTTGCTAATCCTGTGAAGAGTTTGAGGGCGGAGTAGAGGAGGATGGGTTTGTGGCCCGGATAGATGCCAGGACGGCCCGTATCTCTCCAAAGCTGTAATTATCTCCCAGTCTGGCCTTGAGGGCATTCAGGGTGGTGTTGCCCAATGCTGAAAAGGTGGTGCGGATGGTGTCGATCTTTTCTTCCGGCACCAGTTCCTTTATATCGATCTCCCCGGTGGGGATAAAGGTGGCCAGGTGTCCTTCCACGGTGGTGACGGCCAGGTTGCGGCGGGCGGCGATCTCGGCAATAGGGATACCTGCCTTGTAGAGGTGCAGGCTGATGCGGTGGGTTTCTCCTTTGGGTGTTTTGCCGGGTGTGGGCGTGGGTGTGGCGGTCGTTGCCGCGGGTGGGGGCGTTTCCCTGTTCTTCCGGGCTTCCTGCAAGCCGGACAGGAGTTGGGTGGTATCGAGGCCTTTTTGCAGCCCGTCCACCATTTGCAGGGCATCTTCCAATTGTTGCCGTCTGCGGGTGAACATGGCTTTTAATTCCTGTAATTCCGTGAGGTACTTCTTTATTTTCTTTTGGATTTTTACCTCTTCGATATGTTGTTGCAGGGGTTTGATCTGATCTTCGTCCAATGATTGCAGAAAGTAAGCGGTTGCAGCCTGCATCCGCTGTTGCAGCTGTTGGTAGCCGTCCTGCCGGGCCGAGTAGAGCAGCAGATCGAGCTGCCGGGAGAATTTTTGGGCGGTTTCCTGTTGATGGACGGATTTTTCCAGCCATGCGGCGGAGAGTGTGATGGCTTTTATTTTGACGGGTATCTGCCGGTGGTCATAGGCGGTATGATGATCAAGCAGGGAACTGGTGATACGGGTCCAGTCAAAGGCTTTTTGCAGCGTGTTATGTATATATGTATGCTGTTCTTCCAGCAGATGTGTCCGGATCTCATGATCCGACATCCTGCTGTCTGTGTATTCGATGACTCTGGGATCTGTGCTGATAGCGGAAGGAGGGATACGGGATTGTAATATGAGCCCGTCGATGGACCGGAGCCTGCTGAGGGCTACGTATACCTGACCCGGCGCAAAGGAGCCGCCCGCATCGATGACGGCTTTGTCGAAGGTGAGTCCCTGGCTTTTGTGGATGGTGATGGCCCAGGCCAGCCGGATGGGGTATTGGGAAAAGGTACCCAGCTCTTCTTCTTCTATCTTGTCTTTTTCCCTGTTGTATTTATAACGAATATTTCTCCAGATCTCTTTTTCCAGTACCAGATCGTCCGGCTCGTCCGGGAATTGGATGGTGATCTTTTCGCCAATGTTTTTGATCTTACCGATCTTGCCGTTGAAATACCGCCGGGTTTCTCCTTTATCATTTTTTATGAGCATGATCTGTGCGCCTTCTTTGAGCTGTAATGTCTTTTCGGCGGGATAGGCTTTGTCATTGAATTCCCCGGTGACGGTGGCTTCGAAGGCGTGCAGTTTGCCCCGGATCCGGCCCAGCTCGGCCTGGTTGATATGTTCGGCACGGGCGTTGTGGGAGGTAAGGGTGATGTAGCTGCTGTCTTTGGGCGACATGAAATCCGGCTCGTAGTGATCATGCAATTTCTCCAGGTCGTAGGGGGTTGCCCGGTTGTTGCGGATGTTGTTCAAAATATCGATGAAGACGGCTTCCTTCTGACGATAGATCTTTTTCAGCTCGATATAGATGGGCGGCTGCTCCCGAATGACTTTAGCGTCGAAAAAGAAAGGGCTGTTATAATATTCTTTCAGGAGCTGCCATTCTTCCTGGGAGATGACGGGGGGTAGCTGAAAGAGGTCGCCGATGTAGAGTACTTGTACCCCGCCAAAAGGCGCCAGGGGTTGCTGACGGAAGTGACGGAGAATGGCGTCTACCGCATCCAGCGTATCAGCCCGGACCATGCTGATCTCGTCGATGATCAATAGCTCAAGTTCCTGCAGCAGCTCGCGTTTGTTCGCATTGAAGCGGATGTTGGCAAAAAGGCTGTTGGGATCGGTGACGCCGGAGCGGCCGACATTCCATCCATATTGAGGCGCAGGTACGAAGGGGCCAAAAGGCAGCTGAAAGAAGGAGTGCATGGTGGTGCCGCCCGCGTTGATGGCAGCCACGCCGGTGGGCGCTACGACAGCCAGCTTTTTAAAGGTATTTTCTCTTATGAATTGCAGGAAGGTGGTCTTGCCTGTGCCGGCCTTACCGGTGAGGAATATGGACCTGCCCGTCTGGTTGACAAACCGGGCGGCCAACTGAAAGTCCAGGTTGCTATCATCGGATGGCATAACTTCTTGGGTGTGATGAATTGGAGGCGCAATTTAGTCATTTCTCGAAAACGATGGTTTCGGGATTTACACCCAATTCGGTGAGATACTGGTTGATATCAGCTATCATTTTATCCGGTCCGCAGACGTAGAAGGGTTTGCTGTAGTCGGTGATCTCCTGCCGGAGGAATTCTTTATTGACAGGTCCTTTACGGTACGCCGGGTTTTCTTCCCTGGTGAGGATATAATGTACATTGTTCCCCAGTATGGTGTCGAACTCTTCTTTCAGGATGATGTCGTGGCTGGTCTTATTGGAAAAATAAAGCTGATTGCCTTTTGTATTGCCTTCTTTATGCAACTCGCGGAAGATGGCGATGAACGGCGTGATACCTGCTCCTCCGGCAATAAAATAGCCCTCGCCTTTGTAGGAAATGGCGCCCCATACGTCGCGCAGGATCAACTCATCGCCCGGGACCAGTTTGCTCAACTCGTGGGTGACGCCATCGTGGTCATGATAGGACTTGATGGTGAATTCCAGGAAGGGCCATTCGTTGAGGCTGGTGAAGGTGAAAGGTCTTCGTTCGTCCTTCCATTTGTCCTTGTTGATGGATACTTCGGTGGCCTGTCCGGGGACGAATGAGTATCCCTCCGGCTTTTCGATCCGATAGGATCTTACATTGTGTGTCACGTTCCGGATGGATAGTATTTTAACGATCTTTTCCATGGATACAATTTACGAAGAAAGCGGGTTAACTTTTCATCCGGGAGGAAGCGGAAGGGGAAAAACTTACATTTGAAGCATGAAAAAGGCAAATGTTCGTATTATAAAGACGGATATCCTTTCCGACAATTGGTACACCCTGCGGAAGGTGACGTATGAGATAGAGAAGAAGGATGGGGCCTGGCAGACGCAAAGCAGGGAAGCATATGACCGGGGTAATGGCGCTACGATCCTGTTGTATCACGTAAAGGAGAGGAAGGTGATCCTCACACGGCAGTTCAGGCTGCCTACATTTGTCAACGGGAATGCATCGGGTATGTTGATAGAGGCTTGCGCGGGATTGTTGGACAAGGACAATCCTGAAGATGCCATTCGCCGGGAGACGGAAGAAGAGACGGGATATAAGGTAACGCATGTCCGGAAGATCTTTGAAGCGTATATGTCGCCCGGGTCCGTCACGGAGATACTTTATTTTTTTGTGGCGGAATATGAGCGGAGCATGAAGGTGAACGAAGGCGGGGGTGTGGATGAAGGAGAGGACATTGAGGTGCTGGAGCTGGATGCGGATAAGGCGATACAGATGATCGACACCGGTGAGATACGGGATGGCAAGACGATCATGCTATTGCAATATGCGAGATTAAATAAACTAATATGAGCGAGCCCGTTTTTTCTCATGTTGAGCCTATATTCCCTGTCCGGGACATTCCGGAAACCATCCGGTACTGGCAGGAGACACTTGGATTTACTCATCAATGGACCTGGGGCGATCCACCGAGCGTCGGAGGTGTCGCGTGGCAAAAGGCTTTTGTACAGTTCATGCGTCATCCTGTCCTTGCGGAAGCCTCGAAGGGAAATGCCATTTGGATCAGGCTGCGTCATGTAGAGGACCTTTATATTTTTCATCAAAGCAGGAATGCGGAGATCGTCGCTCCCCTGGAAGTGCATGAATATGGGATGGCCCAATATACGGTGAGGGAGCTCAATGGATATTATGTACATTTTGCGGGGAATCCGGCGGGCCGCGGGGAGGGCACGAGAGATGGGGGCCATGAAAGGGTGATAATTGTGGCACGCAAGCCGACTGTGATGGAATATAGCCAGGTGCAGGGGGCATTAGGCGGGCAGACGGAGCGGCCGGAAATAGCGGCAAATATTATTTCCACTGCGGCATTTGGGGTAGTGGCGGAAGACGCTGTCAGCGGCGAGGTGGTCGGGTGTGCATTTTTACTTACGGATCATGCGGGTTTTTATTATGTAAAGAATGTCATGGTAAGAACGGACCGGCAAGGCAGCGGGATAGGATCGGCCCTTATGAGAGCGTTGATGGAGTGGCTGGAAAGAAATGTCACCATGCCTTCGCTGGTGGGATTGTTTGCCCGTGAGTCTCTTGAACCTTTTTATCAGCAGTTCGGATTTCTTCCGTCATTTGGCATGGTGAAAGAGATAGGGGAGGGACCGGGTGATTAAGTCAGCAATTTATCCACTGCGTCCTTGTAGCTTCTGCCTACGGGGAGCAGGGTGTCGTTCACCAGTATCTCTTTTGGTGTTATCTTATTGATAAAATGTTTTTGTACGGCATAGCTGCGATGTATCCGTATAAAGTTTTGAAAGGTCTTTTCCTTTAGCAGGTGACTAAGGGGTGACAGTACGCAATATTTTTTTTGCCGGGTAATGATGCCTGTATAATCTTTCAGGGCTTCGAGATAAATTATATCGTACAACTGCAGTTTGATGTGGCTGTGTCCGTCCTTTATAAAGAGGGTATCTTCTCCCAGGGTATAATCCAGCAATTCGGCCTTATAATGGATCTCCAGGAAACGCTGCAGTCTTCCCATGGCCTTTTCAAAGCGCTCGGTTCTCAGGGGTTTGACCAGGAAGTCCAGGGCGGCTGTCTCGAAGCTTTCCAGGGCGAATTCGGGGTGGGAGGTGATAAATATACAGGCGGGTACCTGTTCCAGCTGTTTGCGGAGGTCCAGGCCGTTGATGCCGGGCATGTCTATATCCAACAGGAGGATGTCGGGGGGGGACTTTTGGGCCAGGTCCAACGCCTGTCTGGCGGAGCCGAAAACCCCATCGATATCGAGAAAAGGGTACCTGCGGGCGTGGGATAAAATAGAGAGCCTGTCTAATTCATTATCATCTATGATAAAACATTTGTAAGTTTTTTTTAATACTTCCATTGCCAGGCTCCTTTGTGATTCCAAGATACTCATTTTGCTCCGTCCCTGCCAGGTTATGCGGGGCAAAAGCATGGAAAGTTAATCCCCCTAATAGGGGATCATTCGTCTATTTAAAATGCAGTTCGGCGATTGGTCATGCGACCCTTTCTACAAGGAGTTAGCTTTACTAAAAAGTCGAGCTATCATGGAAAAAATGTACTATTCTTCGCAGTTGAGGCAAACGGTCCGCAAGGGGGGTGATCTGGCGTGGCGGGACAGGATCGCAAGGGACCTGCACGATGATATCGGGGCTACCTTATCCAATATCAATATACTGTCGGCCATCACCCTGAACAATCTGGACAAACCGGATGAAGCCATCCTGCATCTCAAGAGGATCAGCGAAGAGGTGAGTTATTGCAGCCAGGCGCTGGACGACATAATATGGAACGCCAGTTCCAGGAATGATACCCTGGATGAAACCATCGCCCGTATGCGTCGTTACTGTGTGGAATTATTTGAGGCTCCTGGCCGTACTATCTGTCATCTCGATATGGATGAGCAATTCCCTGCCCGTAAGCTGTCTATGGAGCAACGCCGGGATATTTACCTCCTTTATAAAGAAGCATTGAACAATATCTACAAGCATGCGTTGGCAAGCGCTGCGTGGATCAGTGTCGGCGTAAAAGGGAATTCCCTGGAACTGAGGTTCTCCGACAATGGCAAGGGGTTTGACGTTGCGCAGGCTTCCCATGGCAATGGATTAAAGAATATGCGAGCGAGGGTAAACAGGTGGCGGGGAAGGATCTCCATTCGCTCAGAAAAACAAAAAGGCACCCGGATACTGATAGTGTTACCTATCGATCATTCCAACAGGTGAGCTGTATATCATTAATTTTTAAAACTATGGCACTACGTATCATTATATTCGAGGACAATGACAAACTCAGGGAATCGCTGGTATTCCTCCTGAAAAATACGGGTGACTATGAAGTGGCGGGGGATTATAACAACTGTGTCGACGCGGGTAATATTACCCGTGTATACGAGCCTGACGTGGTGTTGATGGACATCGATATGCCCGAGGTGACGGGTATAAAGGGGGTTCGCATGGTAAAGGAGGCAAGGCCTGATACGGCCGTGATCATGTTCACCGTATTTGAGGACGACGAAAAGTTATTTCAGAGTCTTTGTGCGGGTGCAAATGGATATCTGTTGAAAAAGATCTCTCCATCGAGGTTATTTGACGCCATACATGAGGTGATGGAAGGGGGGGCTCCCATGTCTCCTGCCATTGCCCGAAAAGTGCTGGGCAGCTTCCGGCAGGGAAGGACCAATCAGTATTCTATTACGGCCAGGGAACTGGAAGTGCTGACAATGCTGACAAAGGGGTACAGCACGAAGATGATAGCGTCGGATCTTAATATCTCGTTTGAGACGGCCCGGTCGCACCTGAAGAATATCTATACCAAGCTACATGTCAATTGCGGGAAGGAGGCCATCTCGAAGGCGTTGAAGGAGCATATCATATAGGGGCCGGGTGAGAGCGCAGGGTAGAGAGCGGCTCATTTTTTTGCTTCGAATAATGTCCAGGGATATGCTTTCAGGGCGGTGAGATATTTTGCCTGCCAGGCGTATTCGGGATGCAGTTTGTAAAAGGGGGCGGCGATGAAATCCTGTCCGCAAGGATGGCCCATGTGCGCCCATAATTTGAGGTCTTTTGCCAGACTGGCCGTCGTCAGTTTGCTTTGCACGGTCCCGCCGGGGTAGTAAGCGCCCCAGTCCCATTCCATACAGCCATTTTTATCTTCGTCAACGTGTCCGCAGACCACGCATTTATTATTGGCGGTGGTGTGATGGATAGCGTCGTAGTGGTCAGACTCTATCTTTTTTCCTTCGTCCAGGTCAATTTTCCCTTTCAGGCTGGTGACCAGTTGTTCCATTCTTTTTTTGCGGGCATTGGGGGAGGTGGTGGAGTCCCGGACCTTAAAGGTTGTCTCTTCCGCGATCAGTTTGGGGTCGCTGGCGAAATTGGCCCCGATGATCGCGGTATCTTTTGACCGCCAGACCTGGTGGTCTTTCAGGCCGAGCTCTAATCTGGCTACTTCGTTGGTCTTTATATCACCGATGAGCCAGTCGTTGGCATAGCCGCCGTTGTTGCCGGTGACAAAGAGTTTTATTACATCGTCGATGCTATTCGAATATTGCGCTGATCTCCTTGCCCGGACGAATTCGGGTATTTGGGTGGAGTCAAAGCCTTTGAATTGGGTGATGGTGGTTTCGGTGATGAGGATGCCATTGCCTGTCACGACAAAATCATCTCCGCTGTGGATAAAGCCGGGCATGCAATCCATGAGCATATGGCTGCCTTTCTCCGGGACGATGTCGGCAATCACATTCCAGTGCTGGCCGACCATATAGGCTGTCCAGTTGTTGTGACCTATTACTATTTTACCGTCTTTTGTATAGCTGCCTGTGGCAATGAATGCGCTGCAATTGCCCGGCGCTTTGTTGTCCCCGCTGCCGGGCTTTTGTTGATCCATCAACTGAGGCACATAGTAATAAGCCAGCTCTTCCATGGCGTTGAGGGCGGTGATATCGAGACTGTCATAGCCTTTGTGTTGTGCTGCGAGTCCGGCTACGATGCCGTTGATCTCGTCTTTATATTCACGGTCGACTTTATTCCATAAAAAGTTGGCGGCGCATTGTCTGTAGAATTGCCAATCCTTTTTTGTCTCGTGTTCGAGGTAGGCCGCCACGGTCCGGATATTGGTGTCGATCTCCGGGGCGAGCAGATAGCCGTGCTGATAGCCGATGGTGGAGGGGCTGCCTTCCAGGTGGACGTATATCCAGCCGTTGGTGTCATGTCTGGATGCTCCCGTCAGGGGCGTGTCCCTAGTTGTGGTCGTCCGGCAGGAGAGGGCCAGCAGACAGATGAAAAGCAGGAGTTGGGGGGTATAGTAATTCATATAAGATGGATTGAGGATTGTCTTAAAGTTAATAAAAAAAGCTGCTAGGGAGGACGGTTTTTGATATATATGTATTTTAGACGTATGAAAAATCAGGCATTCACCATGAGTAAATTATTCATTTTGTGTTTATTGATCAGCAGCGTAGTTTTTGCCCAGGAACCTCCAAAACCGTATGGCGTGCTGCCGACAAAGGGGCAGCTGGCGTGGCATGAGATGGAAATGTATTGTCTCATCCATTACGGAGTGGATACGTATACGGATAAGGAATGGGGTTTTGGGGATGAGGACCCCGCACTTGTGAACCCGGTCCATTTTGATGCCATGCAGATCGTCGGTGCGGCCAAGGCGGGAGGATTTAAAGGAGTGGTGGTTGTCGCCAAGCATCATGACGGGCTTTGCATCTGGCCCACGAAAACGACGGAGCATAACATCAGCAAAAGTCCCTGGAAGAATGGCAAGGGGGATATGGTGAAGGAATATCAACTGGCCTGTAATAAGCTGGGCATGCGGCTGGGGTTGTATTGCTCGCCCTGGGACCGGAACAACCCACAATATGGGATGTCTGCCTATGTACAAATCTATCGGGCGCAATTAAAAGAGCTGTGCACACGGTATGGACCTTTATTTATGTCCTGGCATGATGGGGCAAATGGGGGGGACGGTTATTATGGCGGCGCCAGGGAGGTGAGAAAGATCGATCGCACGACCTATTACGGGTGGGATACTACCTGGGGTATCGTACGGCAGCTGCAGCCTGCGGCGGCGATCTTTGGTGATGTGGGACCCGATGTCCGGTGGGTAGGCAATGAAGAGGGGCATGCAGAGGCTACCTGTTGGGCCACGTATACACCGGAGGCTCCTGATGAAGGGAGGAAGCCTGCCAACGGCTATGTCAAATCTTCGAAAGGGACGGAGGGTACGCGGAATGGTATCTACTGGATGCCGGCCGAATGTGATGTGCCGTTGCGTCCGGGATGGTTTTATCACGCTTCGCAGAATGAACAGGTGAAAACGCCTTACCAACTGCTGGATCTTTATTGCCAGAGCGTGGGAAGGGGGGCTAGTCTTGATCTGGGCATCGCGCCTAACAAGGATGGGGTATTGGATGAGCGGGATGTGGCGTCGCTCAGGGCATTTGGCGATCTGCTACGACAGACGTTTGCCGTCAACCTGGCAAAGGGGGCGGCTTTTACGGCCAGCAATGTCCGTGGTAAGGATCCGGGGAGGTTTGGTCCGGCCTTTTTGACTGACGGCGACCGATATAGTTACTGGGCGACGGACGATGCGATCCATACGCCGGAGCTGGTGGTGGATATGGGGAAATCTACAGTATTCAACGTTATCCGTCTGCGTGAGAATATCAAGCTGGGACAAAGGATCAGCGCTTTTACGATAGAAGCATTTGCGGACGGGACATGGAGGAAGATAGGAGAGGGCACTAGCATTGGGGCAAACCGGCTTATCCGTCTGCCGCAGCAAGTGGCTGCGAGCAAGGTACGGCTGCGGATCACGGGCTCGGCCGTTTGTATAGCGTTAAGCGATTTTGGTTTGTACCGGGAGCCTGCACATCTGGCAGGCAGTGAAGTCAGCACACGGTTGTCAGGGGTATCGAAAGCGGAATGGAAGGATATCAGTATCGATATGGGGAGTGTGAATTAAATGACCCGAAGGCAGCTGTCCTGTATGAGACGCCGCCTCCGGGTGACGATGGTCAGGACATTTTTTTATTCAATGTTGATGCCGGCGTCTTCTTATTATCCTTTTGAGGTTTGGCAATGGCTTCTTCGATGATGGGATATAGCTCCTCCGCAACGGCCTGCAGCCGATTTACACGGTAGATGGCCCCGTTGCGATCGATCATGAAAGGGTGTGGGTAGCCTGTCACATTATATGCTTTTATCAGCGGGTCTTCCGTGCCCCTACCATTTGTGTAGAGGTTCACTACATTTTCCCGGTCGGGAGAAGAATAGGCGCCGCTCTTTACGCTCTTTATCCAGGTGGCCTTGTCGGCGTCGATGCTGATGGTGATAAAAACGATGTTCGGATCATCCTTATATTTTTCTTCTACGCGGGAGAGCTGGTATTGATAAAATTTGGCGCAGGCGCCGCATCCGGTGTACCATAGGTCCACGAAAACGATCTTTCCCGCAAAATCACTGAGCTTCCTGATATTCCCGTCGATGTCGGGGAGTGTGAAATTATAGGCGGGGCGCCCGATGCTCTGGGTGTTATAGATCTTTTTCACCTGGGAGAGTGCGAAATCACTTTGGACCGTAGTGACGGCATCGTTCAGGGCCTCCTGGTTGTCCTTCATATAGAAGAAGACCTTTATGAGGAAGTCGGCTATCAGCTTGTCCCGGAGAGGGCCTGTATATTTTCCCTTCAGGTATTCGTATTGTTTGTCCTTTGGACCCAGGTAGTAGGCCTGATCTGTCAGGTAATGGATATAGTCTTTGGAGAGGATGAGGGCAGCGGACGGTATACCTGATATATCGGCGCCGGATCTGTTCTCATAGGTCACGCGTAGTTGCTGGCAGAGGGACTGGTAGAACGAGGGGCTGATGGCCGGGTCGCCGGCGGAAGGACGTAACAGCGAGTACAGGCGGACATTGGAGGCTTCCGTGTTCCCTATGACATTTGCCCGGGTGATCTGGTAAGCTTCGGGGGACATTTTATTTTCATATCCCTTTAATGTAGCGAGCTGAAAATCCAGGATAGCCTTGCGGTCTTCCAGGATGCGGCCCATCATGGCGGGGTAGCCCGAATAGTAGGCTGAATCGTAGGCTTTTGGTTGAGCGGTCTGAGGCGGTTGTTTTAGCGTGTAGGAAGTTTTTAGCCAGTGTTGGGTGAGGCTGTCGAGACGGCTGGTGAATTCACCTTTTGCGGAGCCTTTTCCGGTGAAGCCGACATTGACGATGCGGTAGCCTGTGAAAGTGTCCTCGGCATCTCCGTAGAAGTGCGTATAGGACCTGACCAGGCTGTCCATATGGATATTGATATCATCACCGGGTTCCAGCAGGTACTGGGAAAGGACGGAGACATCATGACCGAATGTCTTCTCTTTGTCTTTTACGAGGGAGAAGTATACGGGATGCGCCAGGTGGTCGATCTTATAGCGAAAGGTCCCTTTTTCGTTGATCGTGGTATAGGTGCGATAGGGTAATTCGCCGGCGCTGCGTTCGGAGAGGTTGTCTTCCCAAACCAATAGCCGGATGGTATCTGTGGGAGTGGCGTTCCCGATGGTGCAAGTGATCTTTGCCGAGGTGCTTTTTTTCTGTGCTATAGCCGGCCAGGCGGCGGCTGTTGCCAGGGCGAGCAAGAAGAGCTTTGTTTTCATTGTATGCTGGTTTTATGTTTTTTTATCAGCGGTTGTTTTGTTGTATACCGCTAAGGTTAATGACATTGGGCGGGATGGGCAGGGTGTACAGGGGGCTGTTGGGGGGCAGCGTGTAGGTCTGACCGTTAAGCACGCGGGTAAGGGTAATGTTATAACCTTCTTTATTGAGTCTTCGAAGGTCCATCCAGCGGAGGCCGCCCCTCAATTCCAGCTCTTTTCTTCTTTCCGTCAGCACCTGCCCAAGGGCGTCGGCTGCGTCTGTTGCGGTGTAGGGAGAAAAGGGGGCGGAGAATCGTTTGGCGAGAAGGGTGTTAAGGTCTGTCATGGCGGCGTCTGTCTGTCCTGCGCGGGCGAAGCTTTCCGCGCGAATGAGATACAACTCGTCCGTGGCCAGACCGCTGAAGGTGAACAGGCTCCCGCTGTAGCCGCCGCGGGGGCCGGGGCCGGTGGAGGCATTGAAATAGATGGTGCGGCGGAGGTCGTTGGATGCATAGGAATTATAGAGATTGGAGTCGATGATGGCGATGCCGGCGAGAGGAACGAGCACCAGGGCGTTGCCTGAAAAGTTCGACTGGAAGATCGTCTCGTCGTTGTTGTTCCTGAAGGGCAGAAAGGATGGGGTGACGTTGTTATAGTCGATGAGCTTGCTGTAGAGTCGCAGGGCGCTGTCAGCCGCAGCGCCGGCTTCTTTGTAGGCGCGCATGCTTTGGTAGACCCTTGCCAGACAGGCATAGGCGGCGATCCCGGAGGGCCGGTTCCTGGTGGCTGTGGGGAGGGCCGCGGGTGCGAGCCGGCTTGCCTGGTGAAGATCATCCAGTATCCTTTCGTAGGAGTCTTTTACAGATGAGCGTTTTGACCGGATGGTTATATCCGATGCCAGCCGGAGAGGAATGCCCGGGTCGGTAGCGGCAGTGGCGCTGTCGTAAGGCGGTGCGAAGAGCTGGGCGATGTTGAAAAAAGCATAAGCCCTGTAAAAGAGTGCATAGCCTGTGAGGGTATGGATATCCTGCTGGTTGTCTGTCGTCACTTTCATTTTGGCCAGACCGTCGAGGACGACGTTGGCATTGAACACCTGCTGGTAAGGATAATTCCAGTCGTCGATGTTGGTGGAAGCGCCGAAGATGTCCCTGGCCCAGATGTACGTATTCTGGTCGATGGGCTGTGCGGACTGGAAACGGTCATAGGGCAGGTAGTAGTTATCCGCGGAAGCTTCCCCCAAACTGGGAGCGATGTTCATGGTTTCTGAGTAGTCGAGGATAGCCTGGAAATCCTGGATGGTGGTGGGGATAACGAGGCTGGTTTGCGGCTTGGCATTCAGCAGATCATTTTTTTTGCAGGAGCCGAGGAGCAGCGCCAGGAAAAGAGGGGACCACCAGCTGTGGTCGTATCGGTCGAATATCTTTTTCATTGTTGGGTGCATTTAGTTTATTTGGTCTTTTTACAAGTCCAGTTTGATGCCGGCGGAGAAGGACCTGGGGTTAGGATAGGTAAAGCCGTTGCTCAGGGGTACTGCATCGGGATCGATGCCGGACTTGTTAGCGCGCCACAGTATACCGATGTTGCCGGCATAGAGATAGAAGCGGATGCCTTCGAAGGGCAGCTTTACAAATTGTTTTTTTGTGAGGTCGTAGCTGAATTGCAGGTCCTGCAGCCGGATATAGTCTCCTTTTTCCACCAGGGCCGTTGAATAGAGGTAGATGACGTCTCGGTAAGCAGGGTTGGGATAGACCATGGAAGGCACATTGGTATGCTGTTCGTCGCCGGGTTTCTGCCAGCGTCTGGTATAATCGGCTGTTCCGCCTCCGCCGCCGGAGATGCTGAACAGGGTGGTATAGTTTGTAGAAGGTCTTCTGAACCATGCTCCGAACTTGTAGGACACCAGGAAGGAGAATGTGAATCGGCGCCAGGAGACGGTATTACGCATGCTGCCGTATATGGGCGGGTTGAGCGGGCCGACATATTTGAGGTTGTCGAAGTTGGTGGACGTGCCCAGACCTGTGTAGTTTTCGCTGGGTTTCCCGTCCAGGATTGCCTGGGGATTGCCGGAAGCGTCGAGGCCTGCCCATTTGAAAGCATACAGCGAGTACAGGGGATGACCGGGAAGGGGATTGAAGACGCCGGTGTTTACGTATACACCGATGGCGGCTTTTTGGGCTTTGTACACCGTCACTTCGTCTTTTGCATAATTGAACAGAAAGGTCGTGTACCATTTGACCTGCCGGTTGATATTGATGGTGTTGATCGTGAGGTCGATGCCATGGGCTTTCATATTGCCGGCGTTCCCTGTGAAACCGGAAGTGCCTGTGGTGGGATCCAGGGGGCTGGGGGCGATGAGATCGGAGCCTTTTTTGAGATAATAGTCGATGTTGCCGCTGATGATGTTGTGCCGGGTGGCGAATTCGACGGCGAAGTTGACCTGGTTGACCTTTTCCCAGCGAAGAGTAGGGTTGGGATAGTTGCTGATGCTTGCTATCTGAGCGCCGTAGACGTTGGTGATTGCGCCGTAGGAGGCGGTGGTCATGGCGGCGACGCCTGAATTTACGTTACCCTGGTAACCGTCGGTGATGCGCAGCTTGAGGTAGGGAAGCCAGCCCAATCTATAGAATTTTTCACGGGAAAGGGTCCAGGCAGCGCCGGCGGACCAGAGGGGGACGCCTTTTTGGTTGGCGCTGACACCGAAAAGATTGGATTCGTCCCTTCGGATGCTGCCTGTTATGGTATAGCGTTCGTCATAGGTATAGCCGGCATTGGCATAATAGGAAATAAAGTTTTTGAGGGTACCGAGGTTACTGATATTCGAATATATCTGCCGGGGGAAACCTCCTATGAATTGAGGAAAGAGATCGGCGTAGTCTATATTGGCGCTGGTAGTAATTTCCGGATCGTAGCCGTATTGTCTGTTCGTTCTGGAAAAGGAGCTGAACTTGTTGACCTCTGTGCCGGCAAGCACACTGAGGGCATGGACGCCCTGCCAGACGTGATTATAGGCGAGGATGCCACGGACATTGTTGGATTCGTAATCGTTCTGGGTCCTGTCCAGTATCCCTCCCAGGGGTATCGGTCTTTTCACGGTGTTGCCGCTGATCTGGCTGTAGCTGTTGATCAGGTCACGGGTGAAGAAAGTGGCCTGGCTGTTGTAGACCTGATGTTCGCTGTTGCCTTTATTGTATTGATAAAAGAGAGAGGCTTCCAGGCCTTTTATGACCTTGTATTTGATGCCAAGGTTGATATGGTAGTCTGTGAGGTTAGTGACATCGTTTGCATTGTGAAGTTCGTCCAGCGGTCTGTAATGCCAGTCCAGGAGCTTGCCCTGACCTACGGTGTCTATATAGGAGGTGCGATAGCTGTAAGGTACTGCGAGCGCATTTCCGCCGGCGTCGGCAAACCTTATATAAGGAAAGTTTGTAGAGACACCACCGGTATTGTTGTTGCGATTGGTGCTTTGAGTAAACTGGATATCGGTGCTCAGTTCTAATTTCTGGCGCCAGAAGGAGAGTGTATTACCACCTTTTACGGTCACGCGTTTGAGGCTGTTATAGTTGAGGATGGGCAGATTATAATCATATCCGCCGGACATGTAATACTTGTTATGGCTGTCCCCCCCGGAGAAATTGGCGGAGTATTGCTGGTTTACCGTGTTGCGGTATAAATATCGGGCGATATCGTCGCGAATATCTTGTGTACGATAGACGTTGATCTGTGCGGCCGCCTGTTCAGGGGTTATGGCGCCGGCTTTTTGTTGCGCCAGCAACTGCACGACGGGGCTTATGAGGGTATAGGGGTTGGCGAGAGTGCCGTTGTAGAACCCTTTGTCGAAAAGGAATTGTTCTACGTCGATGTAGTCGCCGGTGCCCATCCAGGGTTGATAGCCGAGGTCAGGCTTACCGGTGACGGTGACATTCCCGTTGAAAGAGGCCTTTAGCGGCTGGTTATATTTTCCTTTTTTGGTAGTGATAACGATGACGCCATTCCCTGAAAAGGCGCCCCAGATGGATGCGGCGGCGGCATCCTTGAGGACAGTGATGCTTTCCACGTCATTGGGATTGATGGTACTGAGGTCGCCGTCATAGGGGAAATTGTCGACGACGATGAGGGAGTTGGGATTGGAGTTAATCGTGCTTCTTCCGCGGATGGCGATGGTGGCCTGGTTGATCTGCTGATAAGCCCGGTTGGTAATGATGTTTTTATTGAAGGCTACTCCGCTGGTGACATTTTCCAGTCTGTCGAGGATATTGGTGGATATGCTACGGTTGATGAGCTCATTGTCGACGAAGGTAAAGGCGCCGGTGGCCCTTTCTTTTGGTATTTGCTGATACCCGGTGGAGTAGGAGGTGACCTCAACGCCGGATAAGGTGGTGACGGATGGTTTCAGGGTTATAGTGCCTATGTCGGCGGCATGGACGTGTATCTCCCTGTTCTGGAAGCCTACGAAGGAAATGATGAGCACGTCGTTCATACTTGCCTGTATGGTGAATCGCCCGTTCTGACCGGCTGTTACAAAGGCTTTTGATCCTTTGACTGTAATGGTGGCGCCGGCCAGGGGCATGCCTGCCGAATCGGTGATCAGGCCGGTGATGGGTTGAATGGCGACGACCTCGTGCTGTGGAGCGGGATGGGCGATGTCGGAAGATGGAGCCTTTCGTGTGATGACGATGGTCTTGTTTTTGATCACGAAGCTGAAGGGTTGGTCCCTGAACAATTTTTGCAGGAAGCTTTCCAGGGGCTGGTCTTTTGCAGAGATAGTGACGGGCTTTGCCTGGTCCAGCTCGTTGTAATTATAAAATACGACGAAGCCTGTCTGCTGTTCGATGGCGGTGAACACTTTTTGAAGGGGGACATCCTTTCCGGAGAAAGTAATGGTCTGGGAGGCGACTTTGGCGCTGACATTCATTAGCGTTACTGTCAAAAGGCATGCAGTAAGCTTCATAGCCAGGAAGGGCCTTCTCAATTTAATTCGCATAAATTGCAGCAGTTTTTGGGTTTAATAAATTATCGGCGGGACAAGGCAATCACTCCTAGGAAATGGCAAATGGTCGGTGATTGGCCAGCGGTGGTTACTGGCCGGCAGGCTTACCGGTGATCCAGAAGAAGGTTTAAGTTTTTAGTGATTCAGGGCATTACGATGATCTTTCTTCCGTCTATTCTGAAATGGACGTCTGTTTTTTCCAGGATATCCAGCATATCTTTCAGGTAGAGGTCGCGTTGCATTTTTCCCCCGAATTTCATTTCGGGGATATTTTTTTCGTATACGATGTCCATATCATACCAGCGGGACAATTGCCGCATGACCTGATCGAGGCTGGCGCGGTTGAATTGGAAAAATCCGTTCTTCCAGGCCATTGTCTCTTCGAGATCGACATGCGAGAGGACCTGGATCTTTCCCCCGGCATCGACCTGTGCCTGTTGTCCGGCTGTCAGAAGGGCCGGGGGGCGGGTACCGGAGTTGTTGGAAACCCTTATGCTGCCTTCCAGCAAGGTGGTCCTGACGGTGGATTCGTCCTGGTAAGCATTGACATTGAAATGAGTGCCCAGCACTTCGATATCCATATCTTTTGTTGTGCCGCGGGCATTGTCCGGGGGGGCAGTGACTTTTACAAGGAACGGCCGGGCTTTATCCTTTGCGATCTCGAAATAGGCTTCCCCGGTGACACTGACCATCCTTCGATGGCCCGTGAATGCCACAGGATAGGTGATAGAAGAGGCGGAATTGAGCCAGACCTTTGTCCCGTCGGGCAGGTCAAGCTGGTACTGTCCTCCCCTGGGAGTGGACAGGGTATTATAGGAGAGGTTATGGGTTGCGGGTGAGGACGAAGATTGAGCAGTGTAAGCCAGCCGGCCATTACCCAGTTTGACAATCTTTATACTGTCTTGTTGCAGGAGTGCGCCGTCCTGTGCGCTGTCGAGAATGATCTGTCGTCCACCGGCCAGGGTGAGAGTGGCCTTGTTCCTTCCGGGAGGAATGTTGTCTGCGGTGGCGGGTATGCCGGAAGGAGATGGAATCTTTTCCATAGATGGCCGGTGGAACAGGTATATTCCGGCAATGACCAGTAGTACTGCCGCGGCTGCGGGATAAGGCCAGCGTCGTATAAGACGTATCCTGTGAATCCGGCTTGTCGCCGGAGCAGCGGTCTTCTGTATGACGGTGCGGGTCTGTAATCTTTGCCATACGGCTTCTTCCCGCATCCTTTCCATTTTCTCCATCGCGGACGCTACCTGTTCGGGACTTTCGAGATATCTCAGCAAGCTGCGGTTCTCTTCCGATCTGTTCAGCCAATCCTCCAGTTCAGCCTGTTCCGCAGGCGTGAGATCTTCCCGGAGATGTTTGAGAATAAGTGATTTTATATGATCGGTCATGCGTGTTCAGCTTGTTATCTATAAGGGAGACAGGCAGCCATGCATTTCATCCAAATAAAAAGAAAGATTTTTTATTTACCATCCAGCAGGATCATGGCGAGGAGGATGACGGCCAGGTGGTTCCGTTTGAGCAACCTGGTCCTGAGCAACTGGATAGCCCTTGCTTTTTGCGAACGTATGGTCTGGACATTCAGGGAAAGGGCGGTTGCGATCTGTTCGGTGGACAATCCCTGGATAAAGATCATCCTGAAGATCTGTCCGCATTTATCAGGCAGCTCTTCTATTTCCTGATAGATCTCGTGCAGCAGTTCTGCCCGGAGGATCTCGTTTTCGAACAATTCTTCATCGTGCTGCTCGTATTGTTTCAGGTAGCGTATGTGGGTGTGTGCGATCCTGTGGGATTTTTCCGAGATGGCATAGTTGAGACTAGCGTTCCGTACCAGCCGGTACAGAAAGGCCTTAAAGTTGTCAAAGGCTTGAAACTCCTGGCGTCTGTCCCATCCTTTTTCCAGGGCTTCGGCGACGATGTCCTCGGAAGCCTCCAGCCTGGAAGTGATCTGTTCGGAATACAGGCACAGAGGTTTAAAGAGCTTTCTGAATACGGCATTCTCAGCCGTTGCATCCCCTTTTTTAAAAGACGCGAACAGGGTTATATCGAGTGTAATTGCGCTCACTAATCAGCCTTGTAACTTGTAATAAAGATATTAAAAATGAGCATTCCGGGATCCATTATATTTTATCCCGAAAGAAAATATCGCTATTTTACGGGGATAGATCATGAAGACACAGCTATTCCTGTTATTTTGTCTGTTGTCCGCGGGGGGCGGCATTGAAGCGCAGAAATTACCTCTGCTGCCTGTAGGAGAGGATGCGTATTTGCAATGGGATAAATGGTATATACAGCGTATCGGGGCGAGGACCTATATGCGCAGCACGTACGACCGCAAGGGCGGCAATGAATCCGCCGACGCCAGCCATTTCCTTTATATGAAAGAAGAGGACAAGAATGTGACGCTGGATATAGCAGGGAACGGGGTCGTTTATTTTATACGTACCAATCACTGGCATGGCAGCCCCTGGCACTATATAGTGGATGGGAAAGACAATATCATACAGGAGACGGGCACCAGCGATCCCGTGCATGCAAAAAAGCGGTTTACAACCACGGAGTTTATTCCCGCCCGACCTTTTCCCCAGCCATTGGCATGGACCTGGAGCGCCACCAAGGGGGCGGACCTGGTATGGACGCCGCTGTCTTTCGACAGCAGTTTTCAACTAGCCTATTCCCGCACGCATTATGGAACGGGGTATTATATCTACCAGTTGTATGCGAACAAGGAGCAATTGTCAAGACCTCTACGGACATGGGATATCAACCGTATACCAGACAGGCGGGTGATCGACCTGCTGGCACGCAGCGGGACGGATATCGCCCCTCAGCACATAAAAAAGATCAGCGGCTCCCTGCTGTTGGACAAAGAAAGTCTTGTGCTTGCCGAGGTTAAAGCAAAGGCTTCCGTCATCCGTGCGCTGAAGCTTACCCTGCCGCTGGATAAAGCCCTTTCTTTGGAAAGAATACAGTTGAAAATTTACTGGGATAATGCCGTCCAACCTTCCATCGATGCACCTCTGTGCCTTTTTTTTGGAGCGGGCACTTTGTATAACCGGGATAACCGGGAATTCCTGGTGAAAGGTTTTCCTATCAATGTCCGGGTTGATCAGGCCGGCGGGAAGGTGGAGCTTGGGTGTTATTACCCCATGCCTTTTTCCCATGCGGCCCGTGTGGAGTTGAGCGGTATAACGCCGGGAGATGCGCATATAGATTATGAGATACGGTATGAGCCGAACAAGCTGCCGGAATCTTACAGCGCATATTTTCACGCTACTTACCAGGATATCCCTCATCCTGAGCCTGGTGCGGACATGACCCTGCTGGATACCCGGGGCGTGGAAGGCAGACAGCAATGGTCAGGCAGTTTTGTGGGCATGTCCTTTATTTTTTCTCATAACGGTGCGCTGAATACGCTGGAGGGCGACCCCCGTTTCTTTTTTGACGACAGCCGAACCCCTCAGGCGTATGGTACGGGTACGGAGGAATGGGGCGGTGGAGGCGACTACTGGGGTGGACAGAATATGACATTGCCGCTGGCGGGACATCCATTGGGAGCGGTGAGTAAAAAAGAGGCGAAAGATGATAAGGACCTGATCGAGTCCGGGTACAGATTCCTCCTTGCGGATCTGATGCCTTTTGGGAATCGCGCGCTTATCCGTCTGGAACATGGAGGGGAGAACTTATCTACGGAACACTATGAGGCGGTGACATATTGGTACGGCTCTCCGGCGGCCTCGTTGATCAGAACGGATGAGATTGATGTCGGCGACGTGTCCAGTGAGCAGGCGCATGCATATCGCTCGCCCCAGGCTTCTGCCGTACAAACCATCACCTCCCGATATGAATGGGGGATCGATACTTTCCCGGCGAAAGTTTGGGGTATGGACGTGAGTAAGATGCCCTGGTATACGGAAAAGATGGGAAAGGAAGTTTATCCCGCACAGCAGGAAGACGGTCGTTATACAAAGGGCAGCTCAGAATTTACGATTGCGCTTGATCCGGGCAACCTGGGGGCATTGCTCCGAAGGACGCTGGACTATAGTTTTCCCAATCAGCGTGCGGAGGTGTATGTTTCGGATGTGGGAGCAAACGAGCGATGGGAGCATGCGGGTACCTGGTGGCTTGCAGGCAGCAATACCTGCGTATTTTCGGGCCCGGAGGGTGAACTGGACAAAAGATCGTATAATGTACAGACTTCCAATCGTCGTCTGCGGGATGATGAATTCCTGATACCCGCACGTCTGGTGAGGGGCAAGAAGTCGGTGAGGGTACGGATTACGTTCACACCGGTGGATATAGAGCTATATCCGGGGCAGCCTTTTCCCAGGGAGAGCGCCTGGAGCGAGCTGAAATACGAGGTATATAGCTATGTGGCGCCGTCAGGCGTCATTTAGGCGCGGCGATCGGCTGCTCTTTGTCATCCAGCAGGATGATGAAGTCCTTTTCTTTATCCATCAGATAGTTCAGGATAAACTTTGCGGGTGTCGTACCGGATGCGTTGTCAAAGTGGGTGATCACTGTTTCAGCGGGCTCATAGAAAGGGTCACCTGCTTTTAAAGTTTTTTCCGGCTCTCCCTTTATCTGAAAAAGTATAGTGCCTGAGACGATGTATCCGACTACGGGACAGGGATGTTTGTGAAGCGGGCCTTTTTGTCCCGGCGCGAGATTGATCTCCCGTATATCGACCCTGGAGACGGGCCGGCTTTTGAATTGTGCGAGCATCAATTGTTTGCGTACGATGGGGGGCGGTGTTGGGCTTTGTGCGGCGGCCATAACAGATTGGAGCAGCAGAAGGACGATCAGCAGGGGGATCAGGTTTTGGTATTTCATCGTTTGTAAGTTTTAGACAAAATAAACAAACTTTTGCGGGAAGGATATTTGAAAACCGGTTAAAATCGGTATATTAGTATAGGGTAAAATAAACCTATACCCATGGGAAGCTCTTCTTTAATCGTGCTTTTTTTTGCCGGGGTCGCTTTTGCAGCCGGAGGAATCGCTGTCGCCCGGATCTTTGTAAAAGGGACAAAAAATCTGCAAAAGGGACAGGCATACGAGTGCGGCATCCCATCTTCCGGCACTCCCTGGACCCAATTTAACGTGGGGTATTATCTATATGCGCTCATCTTTCTCATTTTTGACGTAGAGCTTGTCTTTATGTACCCCTGGGCGGTGGCTGTCAAAAATATAGGGATGGCCGCGTTGGGTGAGATCGTGATATTTCTTTTCATTCTGTTTATGGGATTTTTGTATGCGCATAAAAAGGGGGCGTTGAAATGGATGTGAACGTGCAAAATACAGAAAACAGGCCCTTTCCCGGAGAGGTGCATCCGACGGCGGGGGGTGGGATCCTGGTGACCAAATTGGATGAGGTGATAGGCTGGGCCCGAAGTAACTCGCTCTGGCCATTGGTGTTCGGCACCAGTTGCTGTGCTATTGAGATGATGTCTACGGCTGCAGCGAAATACGACTGGTCCAGATTTGGATTTGAAGTGGCGAGGGCTACGCCGAGACAGGCTGATGTGATCATCATTGCGGGGACCATTGTCAATAAAATGGCTCCGGTGCTGAAAAGGTTGTACGATCAGATGGCTGACCCCAAGTATGTGATAGCGATGGGGGCTTGTGCTACCAGCGGGGGGCCATTCTTTTATAACACCTACTCGGTGGTAAAAGGCGCGGATCATGTGATCCCTGTGGATGTATATGTAGCCGGATGTCCGCCCCGTCCGGAAGCCTTGTTGCATGCATTGATCGCTTTACAGGAAAAAATCAGGAACGGAGTTTCATGAACAAGGAAGAATTAAAGATAAGACTGGAATCGCTGCTTGTTTCGCCAACCTTTGAGGATGCGGCGGAATGGCTTACGGTGATCATCGATCCGGAAGTGTGGGAGGGGTTTGCGCGACAGCTACGGTCAACTGAAGGGTTTGATCTTGACTATTTGTTTTGTGTAACGGCGGTGGACTGGCGAACGCATTTTACCGTGGTGTATCATCTGACATCTACGGTGCATCGGCATATGTTGGTGGTGAAGGCCAGGCTGGACCGTGAGCGGCCTGAGATCAGGACGGTGTCGGATATCTGGCGGACGGCGGAGTTCCATGAGCGGGAGGCGTACGATCTTATGGGTATTGTATTTACGGGTCATCCCGATCTGCGGAGGTTGTTTATGACGGATGAGTGGAAGGGGTGGCCGTTGCGGAAGGATTACGAAGATCCTGTCAACATGATAAAACTATAAAATGATCCAGGAAGTAGGCACGACTGAGCAAGGGGACCTGGTGGTCAATCTGGGCCCGCAACATCCTTCCACGCATGGAGTGTTGCACCTTGTTGTTACGCTGAATGGGGAGACGATCAAAAAGGTCGAGCCTCATCTTGGATATATCCATCGCAGCATCGAGAAGATGTGCGAAAGTCTTTCCTACCGGCAATTTATATATGTCACCAGCCGTATGGATTATCTTTCTTCCCATATCAACAATCATGGCTGTGCTCTTTGTGTGGAAAAGGGGATGCAGATAGAAGTGCCTCCCCGTGCGAAAGCGATCCGGGTCCTGATGGGCGAGCTGACCCGACTTGCTTCCCATCAACTGTGGTGGGGGGCAATGGCGATGGATATAGGGGCCCTTACGCCATTTTTTCATGCTTTCCGGGAGAGGGAGGCAATCAACGATATTATGGAAGAAACCTGTGGGGCCAGGCTGACGATGAACTATATGGTGCCCGGGGGCGTAATGGCCGACCTGCACCCTAACTTTCAAAAAAGAGTAAAGGAGTTTATAAATTTTTTCCGTGGGAAGCTGCATGAATATGACGAGCTGGTAACAGGAAATATTATCTTTAAAAGCCGGATGGAGGGTATTGGTTATCTTTCGCCGGAGGACGCTGTTTCTTATGGCTGCACGGGACCTACCGCCAGGGGCAGCGGCGTGAGCTGTGATATCCGGAAATTATATCCTTATGAAGTATACGGCGAGCTTCAATTTGAGGAAGTGACTGCTACCGGGGGGGATTGTTTTGCGCGTTACATGGTCCGGATGCAGGAAATGCGTCAATCCATATCCATTATAGAGCAACTGATCGACAATATCCCAGAAGGGCAATTTCAGGCAAAGACGAAGGCGGTGTTAAAGCTACCCAAGGGAGAGTTTTATTCAAGGGTAGAAACGGCACGGGGTGAGTTTGGAGTTTATATTATAAGTGAGGGCGGGACGACGCCTTACCGGATCAAATTCCGGAGTCCGGGGTTCTCCAATCTCTCTGCGCTGGATCATATGGCGAGGGGGCATAAGATCGGGGACCTGGTGGCGATCATGGGGACGTTGGACCTGGTGATACCGGATATTGACAGGTGAAGTGCCGGGCTGGTCTGGTGAAGTGGCGGATGAACAAATATAACGATGCTTAGCATAGAAAATATAACCCATTCCATCGATGCGTGGTTGAACGGCACGTTCAATCCCACAGTCGCCGTATTGCTGGAGTCCCTGATCGTGGGGTTTTGTGTGATCGGGCTTTTTGCCCTGCTGGGTCTGATACTGGTGCTTATGGAAAGGAAGGTTTCTGCCTATATGCAGATCAGGCTGGGGCCCAACCGGGTCGGACCGGGAGGAACGCTGCAAACGGTGGCGGACACCTTGAAACTGGCGATGAAGGAAGGGTTGACACCTGACGGCGCGGACAAGTTTCTCTTCAACCTGGCGCCTTTTCTTGTGATCGTCGTGGCCATGATGATACTTGCCCCTGTGGCCTTTGCGAAAGGGACCCAGATCTGGGATATCAACATCGGGGTATTGTATATCTCGGCCGTATCTTCTCTTTCCGTCATCGGCATCCTGATGGCGGGGTGGGCCAGCAATAATAAATATTCCCTGTTAGGCGCCATGCGTAGCGGCGCGCAGATCGTCAGCTATGAATTGTCGGCGGGGCTCTCGATCATTTCCATCGTGGTGCTTACGGGCAGCCTGCGGATATCGGACATCATCGCTTCCCAGGAGGATGGGTGGTGGATATTCAAGGGGCATATCCCTGCCGTCATTTCATTTATCATTTTTATCATTGCCGTCACGGCGGAGACTAACCGGGCGCCTTTTGACCTGGCCGAAGCGGAGTCTGAGCTTACCGCGGGCTTTCATACGGAATATTCGGGGATGAAATTTGCGTTGTTCTTTCTGGCCGAGTACGTAAACATTTTTATCGTGTGCGCAATTGCGGCCACTTTGTTCCTGGGAGGCTGGATGCCCCTGCATATCGGGCATTGGGCGGGATTCAACCGGGTGATGGATTATGTGCCGTCCTCCCTGTGGTTTACGGGTAAGACCTTTTTTCTGATCTTTCTGATCATGTGGTTCCGCTGGACCTTCCCCCGGCTGCGTATCGATCAGTTGCTGAACCTGGAATGGAAGTATCTATTGCCGATGAGCATGGTCAATTTATTATTAATAACACTCATTGCCATCAAAGGGTGGCATTTTTAAAATGTTCTTAAAGAAATACATATCGGACGTATTTGGCGCGGTACGATCCCTCTTAAAGGGCATGCGGCTGACGGGGTATTATTTCACCCACCGGAAGGAGATCATAACGCAGCAATATCCTGACAACAGGGAGGAAATGAAGCTTCCTGAACGGTTCCGCGGGGAAGTGGTCATGCTGCATGACGAACATAATGAGCATGCCTGTACAGGCTGTACGGCCTGCGAGCTGGCCTGTCCCAATGGGACCATCAAGATCATTACCAAGTTTGATATAACTCCGGAAGGCAAGAAGAAAAAGGCGCTGGATACTTTTATTTATCACCTGGAGCTTTGTACGATGTGCAATTTATGTATCGAGGCTTGTCCCACGGATGCCATCAAGATGGCACAGAATTTTGAACACAGTGTGTATGACCGCAGCGAACTAACAAAAAAATTAAATAAACCGGGTTCTAAAATCAGAGAGGGCGTTGAATGATGAGCGCGTCTGCCGTCGTTTTTTATATACTTTCCTTTTTTATCCTGGCTACCGGCCTGCTGGCGGTGACCTCCAGGAAAATATTCCGTTCAGCCATCTGGCTGTTGTTCTCTCTTACCGGCATTGCGGGGTTGTATTTCTGGCTGCAGATGGAGTTTGTCGCGGCAGTCCAGGTCGTAGTCTATGTAGGAGGGATCGTGGTGTTGATCATCTTTTCTATTTTTCTTACGCAACAATCAGGAAAGGACCTGCCTGCGCCCCTGCGCAGCAGGGCTATATTTTCCGTACTGGCCGTCTGTGCGGGTTTTGTGCTTACCTGTGTTTTATTACGGGGTTATGTTTTTGTACCGGCAGGGCATTCCGGGATAGCGGGCACCGGGGTGGTGGACGCGAGTGTAGGAAATATCGGAGCACAAATGCTTAGCACTTCAGAGCATGGGTATGTATTACCTTTTGAAGTGATCAGTATCCTTTTGCTGGCCGCCATGATCGGCTGTATCGTCATTGCAATGAAACCAAAACCGGGAGATAAATGAACCAGGTACCCTTGAGCCATATCTTATTTGTGAGCACGGCACTCTTCTTTATAGGGATGTACGGACTGTTCACAAGACGGAATATGATCACGATGCTGATGTCGGTGGAACTGATCCTGAACAGCGTGAATATCAATTTTGTCGCTTTTAACAGATACCTGTACGCGGATAAGCTGGAGGGCGTTTTTTTTACTTTGTTTATTGTCGCTATTGCCGCCGCGGAAGCGGCGGTGGCCATTGCAATCATTATCAATCTGTACAGGAACCTTCATTCCATCGATGTGGAGGCTGCTGATGAAATGAAATTCTGAATGTTATCGATATGCCGAATTATGCGTATATTATTTTAATCCCTTTGTTGCCACTGGCTGCTTTTGTCGTGCTGGGGTTGTTTGGCAGAAAATATCTACGGGGCATTTCCGGTGTCATCGGGACCGGGGTGGTGCTGATCTCCGTAGTGTTATCGCTGTGGGTGGCTTACGGGTATTTTTTCTCCGTGGGAAAGGTGGACGGGGTCTATCAGCCTGTGATCGCATGGAAGGCGGTGTGGCTATCTTTTTCGCCTGGTCTTTCCATCGACATGAGCATTATCCTCGACCCTATTTCGGTGATGATGATCGTCGTAGTCAGTTTTGTTTCTTTTATGGTGCATCTTTTTAGTCTGGGGTATATGAAGGGTGAGGAGCGGTTCGGCACTTACTATGCCTTTCTCGGGCTTTTTACTTTTTCCATGCTGGGGTTGGTGTTGTCCGGGAATATCTTCGAGATCTATATTTTCTGGGAGCTCGTGGGATGTTCATCTTTCCTGCTCATCGGGTATTATTTTGACAGACCGACGGCTGTCGCTGCGGCAAAAAAGGCTTTTATTGTCACGCGTTTTGCCGACCTGGGATTTCTGATAGGCATATTGATATTATCCCTGCATGCGGAGACGTTGGATTTTCGCACGTTGATCCAGCGGTTTACGGAACCTTCTCCCCAACTGGCGGGGATTACCTCGGCCTCCTTTTTGGGTATTTCCCTGCTGTCCTGGGGACTTACGCTTGTATTTATTGGCGGTGCGGGTAAATCGGCCTTATTCCCCCTGCATATCTGGCTACCGGATGCGATGGAAGGGCCTACGCCTGTCTCTGCGCTTATCCATGCGGCGACGATGGTAGTAGCGGGCGTATACCTGGTGGCGAGGTTGTACCCGGTGTATGCACTGTCTGATCCGGCGGTGTTACAGGTGATCCTTTTTGTCGGGGCCATTTCCGCCTTACTGGCGGCGGTCATTGCCTGTACACAGACGGATATTAAACGGGTACTGGCCTATTCGACGATGTCACAGATAGGGTATATGATGTTTGCGTTGGGGACTTTCCATTCCGGAGAGGAAGGGGCGCTGGGGTATACGGCCGGTATGTTCCATCTTTTTACCCATGCTTTTTTTAAGGCTTTGCTTTTCCTCTGTGCCGGGGTGATCATTCACAAAGTACATAGCAATGAAATGCGGGATATGGGAGGGCTCCGGAGGTCGATGCCCCTGACGCACGGCTGCTTTTTGATAGCCTGTCTGGCTATTGCCGGTATTCCCCCTTTCTCTGGTTTTTTTAGTAAGGAGGAGATCCTGCTGGCAGCCTATCGGGCGAATAAGTTTGTGTATGTTATAGGGCTGTTGACATCCTGTCTGACGGCCTTTTATATGTTCCGGCTATATTTTTCTGTTTTTTGGTGGAGAGAGGGCGGGGCTTCGGCCGGTGATCATGGAGAAGGTCCGGCTTCCATGAAGATACCGTTGGTGGTACTGGCGGCGGGCGCACTGCTGGCGGGGTTTGTTCCTTTTTCAAGGCTGGTTACATTTGATGGCGCTGCAATGGATACCCCTGGAGTGGGGGTGTTTGCGATTGCTCCTGTGATGCTGGCGATCCTGGGCATCCTGCTGGCCGGCTATCTGTACCGGAAAGAGAGCGACAGACCCCGGAAGGCGGCGGGGGTGTTTGGCGTTTTGTACAAACTGGCCTATCACAAATTTTATATCGACGAGATCTATTCCTTTGTTACGAAGAAAATTATTTTCAATCTTATCGGCAGGCCCGCGGCGTGGATAGACAGGAATATCGTGGATGGGTTGATGAATTCCCTCGCAGGAGTTACGGCCAGGATCTCTGCGGGGATAAAAGGGTTTCAATCGGGGAGGGTACAGGATTATGTCTTGTATTTCTTTGCCGGAATAGCAGTATTAGCAGTCTTATTTATTTATATATACACATGAATCTGTCATTGCTGGTGCTGATGCCATTGATCACGGCGATAGTCGTTCTGTTCTCCCGGAGGGAGGGTGGAGCCCGTTGGGTATCCCTGACCGGGGTTACGGTGCAATTGCTATTGTCTTTCGGGTTATTGATCCTGTATTGGAAAGAGCGTGCCGCGGGCAGTATGGGCATGCTGTTTGAGTACCGTCATGTCTGGTTTAAACCTCTCAATATCTGGTATCATGTCGGTGTGGATGGCATTTCGGTAGCCATGATCCTGTTGACGGCGGTCGTCATGGTGGCGGCTGTACTGGTATCCTGGCGGGTCCAGTCATGGGATAAGGAGTTTTTTGTTTTATTACTTTTTCTCAGCGCGGGGGCCTATGGTTTTTTTCTTTCCCTCGATCTGTTCACCCTTTTCTTTTTTCTGGAAATTTCGGTGATCCCCAAGTTCTTATTGATTGGGATATGGGGGAGTGGGAAGAAGGAGTACAGCGCTATGAAACTGGCGTTGATGCTCATGGGCGGCTCGGCATTGGTGTTTGTGGGGTTGTTGGGTGTGTATTACAACACCGGCGGCGCCGCGGGTCCATATACTTTTGATTGGCCGGTGATCGCGCAGATGCATCTTCCGGTGGAAGCGCAACGAAGATTTTTCCCTCTTTTATTTGTGGGATTCGGCATTTTTACGGCGCTTTTCCCTTTTCACACCTGGGTGCCGGACGGGCATTCTTCCGCGCCGACGGCGGCGTCGATGTTCCTGGCCGGTATTTCGATGAAGCTGGGTGGTTATGGCTGTCTGCGGGTAGCGGTGAGTCTTATGCCTATAGCGGCACGGGAATATTCACCCGTCATCATCCTGCTGGCGACGATAGCGATCGTGTATGGCGCCTTTGCCACGATGATGCAGAAAGACCTTAAGTATATCAATGCGTACTCATCTATTAGCCATTGCGGGTTTATCCTGTTGGGCATCGGTATGCTGACCAGGACGGCTGTCATGGGCGCCGTCATGCAAATGATTTCTCATGGTCTGATGACAGCCCTCTTTTTTGCCGCCATCGGGATGATCTATGACAGGACGCATACGAGGCTGGTTGAGCGGCTGGGCGGTCTGTTAAAAATAATGCCTTTTATCTCGACGATATTTGTGATAGCGGGTCTGTGTTCGCTGGGATTGCCCGGACTCAGCGGTTTTGTAGCAGAGGTCACGGTCTTTATGGGTTCCTGGCAGCGGACGGGCGAAGCATACCGGATCGCGACGATACTCGCCTGCGCCTCGATCGTGATCACGGCGGTGTATATTCTCCGGGCTACAGGACAATCGATCATGGGCCCCGTGAAAGACCAGCAATATTACGGGCTTGCGGATGCGACGTGGAATGAAAAACTGGCGGCGGTCATATTGGGTGCAGGTATTATAGCCATTGGGGTTGCTCCCTTTTGGTTAAGTGATCTGCTGAATATTAAATAAAAAAAATTATGTGGGCTGACACCATTCTCTCGTTGCGGCAGGAACTACTGGTTGCGGTTATTATCTTCCTTCTTTTGTTTATAAAGGTAGGGGCTGCTGCGTACAGGACTGAAGTCATCCTCCATCTTGTCAATTTGTTGCTGTTGGTAAATTTTGCCCTGGGCTTTTGGGAATACCGGGATTCCATTTTGTTTAACGGCATGTTCCATACCAATAAGCTACTGGTCCTGGAGAAGAATATCCTCAACCTGGGGACGCTGATCATTTCGTTACAGGCTTATAGCTGGCTGAAAGATCACCGGCAAGCGACTGAGTTTTACATATTGTTATTATCGACCCTGATGGGGTTTTTCTTTATGATCTCATCGGGCAACCTGTTGATGTTCTATCTTGGTCTTGAGCTGTCTACCATCCCTCTGACGGCCCTTTCCAGCTTTGACCTGGAAAAAAGACAGTCTTCAGAAGCTGCCATGAAGTTTATCCTGTCCTCCGCCTTTTCTTCCGGCCTGCTTTTATTTGGTATCTCCCTGCTGTACGGCGCTACGGGGACCCTGAGTTTTGACATCATCGCACAACGGCTGGATGGCAGCGCTTTCCAACTATTTGCTTTTATTTTGATCCTATCGGGTTTTGCCTTTAAGATCTCGGCTGTCCCTTTTCATTTATGGACGGCGGACGTGTATGAGGGGTCACCTATTACGGTCACCGCCTATTTATCCGTCATCTCGAAAGGCGCGGTGTTCTTTATATTTATCCAAACCTTGTATACTGTCTTTAAGCCAATGGCCGGCAACTGGTACAGGATATTGGTGCTTTTGTCGGTGCTGACCATGGTGACGGGCAACCTGTTCGCCCTGCGTCAAAACAAGCTCAAACGACTGCTGGCTTTTTCTTCCATCGCGCAATCGGGGTTTATTCTTGCGGGTATCACCGGCAGTTCGCGCGCGGGTGACGCGTCTGTGATCTATTTTATACTCGTCTATATTTTTTCCAATCTGGGCGCTTTTGGCGTCGTATCTTTTATCAGCACGCAGACAGGGAGGGAGAGCATTGACGACTATAAGGGGCTATATGCTACCAACCCTTTACTGTCCTGGATAATGGCGCTCTCTTTATTCTCGCTGGCGGGTATTCCCCCTACAGCGGGTTTTTTTGGTAAATTCTTTTTGCTGATGGCGGGGGCGGGGAAGGGTAATTATGTATTTATCGGTATTGCCGCCCTGAACATGGTCATTTCACTGTATTACTACCTGCGGGTGATAAAAGCTATTTTTATGGATAGCCAGCCTCAGCCGATAGGGAAGCTGAAGATACCGTTGTTACCAAACATCGCTTTCCTGGTCTGTCTTGGGGGTATTGTCGTAATGGGTCTGATGGGGTGGGTATATGACTATATTTATTCATTGAGCATCGGGTTTTAAATTATATGGCTATCAATCAAAACCATTTATTCGAAGAGCTGAACGGGGTAAAATGCGCTATCGTCGAAAAGAATGTTACGGCGGAGCGGGTGGAGTTCCTGCGGTCCCTTTTGGAGTTTAATAAGTATACCGTGGTGGTGGTTCCGAGCGCGACGCCGGAAACATTTACGATTGGTGTGACGGACGTGATGTTCAACCCGGTGAATGCCATTTTCGGCAGGCTGTTAAAGACGCGGGAAGGGCATGTCGTTACACTTGCGTACTGGCAGCAGAAGGAAAAGGACTCGAATGACGAAGCGCCTTATTTTGGGACGATTTGTTGACTATCTACGGATGGATGATGTATTTATTATAAGCTCTCCGGGCAGGTGGACTTGTCTGGTATGCCGCCTTTCAATATTTTCAATTAAGATACGGGTCGCCTGCTGCCCCATTTCCCTGATGGGTTGTCTGATATATGTTGGGGGGACATCGAATAATTCGGATGCTTCTGTTTCATCAAAACTAACGATGGCTATTTCGTCCGGAACTTTTATTCCCTGTTGGCGGAGGTATATCATGCCTTGAATATAGAGCATGTTGGTGGAGAAAAATAAAGCTTCGGGGCGAGTGGGCAGGGCCAGCATATCTGCGACGGCTTTTTTTATTCCCGGGGCAGGGTCCGCCATATTGATCTCCCTGATCCATTTTTTATTTATGGGGATGCCTGCTTCCCTGAGGGCTGAGAGATATCCATTCCTGCGTTCGTTGATATGAAAAAAACTTGTTTTAAAAGTGATCAGACCAATGCGTCTGTTACCTTCCCGGATCAGGTGTCTTACGGCTTCCCGGGCGGCCTGGAAGTTGTCCAGGGCCACATAGCTACACTTAAGGTCCGGGAAGTATCTGTCGACGAGCACAAAGGGCGTTGCCGATCTCTGCAGGGCGCGGATCTGGGGCTTCGTGTTTTCTGCGGGCGCTATGATCAGTCCATCGACCTGGCGGTCAAGGAATACGTTGATGAGGTTTTGAGATTTCTGTTCGTTCTCATCCGAGCTTGCAAAGATGACGGTGTAATTGGCGGCGGCAGCCTGGTCTTCGATGAACCTGGCCAACTGTGAAAAGAAAGGGTTGGAGATATCGGCTACGATCAATCCCAGTGTGGCGGTCTTGTTTGTTTTCAGGCTTCGGGCTATTTGATTTGTCCGGTAGTTCATTTTTTTTGCCGTACTCCTGATCTTTTTTGCGACTTCCTTGCTGATGCGATCTTCCCTTTTATTGTTCAATACATAGGATACGAGAGCGGTGGAAACGCCTACCTGTTGAGCTATATCCTTTAAAGACACTTTCTTTTTTCGTAGTGACATATATACCAGCTTGTTGCGCTGTGTTAAATTTACATAATAATGGTTAATCGATTAAACAAAAGTTCGTATATTTGCAGATAGATTTTTTTTGAATTAAAACAAAAGTGTTATGGAAACTGTGAAGAAGAATGTTGGATTGATCGAGTTTGATCCCAATGGAAAAAAGACGCAGATCGGAGAGAACCTTGGTGTTGCGCGTCAGACCTTGAAAAAGGTCTTTACGGCCGGGAATCCTGACAATGTCAAGCTCCATTATCCTGAGGCCGAGGTGGTAAATGATACGCATAGTATCATACAGGACAACTCGATAGAACTGATCATCATATCGAGCGGGGAGCGCCGTGATCTGGAATTTATAGGTGATGCGCTAAAGTCGGGAAAGAATCTCCTGATGATCTGAGAATAATGATGAGTTTATGTGGAGGCCTGCTATATGAATTAGCGGGCCTCCCTTTTTTTATAGGCTCTCATTGCAAAGAAATAAGCCACGAGCATAATCCCGGCGCACCATGCAATGGCAACCCATATCTTACTGCCTACCGGCTGATTGGCAAGCAGGGCGCGGATGGTTTCCACTATCGAGGTTACCGGCTGATTTTCTGCAAAGGCGCGAACGCCCGACGGCATCGACCTGGTCGGCACAAATGCTGAACTGATCAACGGCAGGAAGTGGATCGGATAGGCAATTGCGCTTGCGCCATCCACTGATGACGCCGACAATCCGGCAATCGCCGCGATCCATGTTAGGGTCAGCGTAAACAGCGCGAGTATACCGGCCACGGAAAGCCATGACAATACCCCGGCAGGCGAGCGGAAACCCATGATGAGCGCTACAAGAATGATTACGGCAATCGAAATCACATTGGATAGCAATGAGGTCAGTACATGCCCCCACAGCGCGGCCGAACGCGCGATGGGCATGGAGTGAAAACGCTCGAATATACCCCGTTGTACATCGGAAAACAGGCGGAAAGATACGTAGCCTACACTGTTTGCAACGGCAATTAGCAGTATGCCAGGCAATAGGTAATTTACATAGTTATCCGTCCCGCTCTGAATCGCACCGCCCAACACATAGACGAACAACAGCATAAGTGCAATCGGCATGATGGTAACTGTTATGATCGTGTCCATGCTGCGGAGAATATGGCGCATGGAGCGTCCAAGCATGACAGCCATATCACTGAAAAAATAGTTCTTTGTCGTTTCCATTTATTTTTCCTTTTTTTTGCCAATGATTGCAAGAAATATCTCTTCCAACGTCGGCTGTTTTTCAATATATTCTACTTGTGCGGGAGGGAACAGTTTTTTCAACTCAGCGAGCGTGCCGCTTACGATGATCTCACCTTTATGAAGAATGGCGATCCTATCGGCGAGCTGTTCAACTTCCTCCAAATACTGGGTGGTCAGGAATACCGTCGTACCGCTGCCGGCAAGTTCCTTTATGATCTTCCAAACCTCAATACGCGCCTCGGGATCAAGCCCGGTGGTCGGCTCGTCGAGAAAAATAAGCGGTGATCTTCCCACAAGGCTCATGGCGATGTCAAGTCTGCGGCGCATACCGCCCGAATAGGTGGAAGCCCTGCGGTCGGCGGCATCGGTCAGGCCGAAGCGTTTTAATAGATCATCCGCGACCTGAGGTGGGTGTTTGAGGTGCCATAGCCTGGCGATCATGATCAGATTTTCCCGTCCGGTCAAAACCTCGTCCACGGCTGCAGATTGTCCTGTCAGACTGATAGACTGTCGTACATTTTCGGGCTTTGATAAAACGTCAAATCCATTGACAGTGACATCCCCGCTGTCTTGTTTCAGCAGTGTGGCGAGGACCTTAACAATCGTTGTCTTGCCTGCACCGTTGGAGCCGAGCAGGGCGAAAATACTGCCTGTTCTTACTTCAAAATCTACTCCTGTCAACACGCGGACATTTTTGTAGGATTTTTTTAATCCTTTCACCGAGATGGCGATCTCATTTTGGGTCATGTTTATTATTTTCCTATGTTGTTAATAATGTGATACCACTTAAGTTCGCTTTCCCATTTTTCAGGAATTCATAGGTCATCCGATCTGTCCGGCAGTCAATAAACCGGACCCGTTTCAAACTTTTATTTTTAAAGAAAGTGTTAATAAGCGTTGCATTCTGGAACGTCACCCTGGTGAATGCGCAGTTTTCAAAATAGCAGTCTTCCACTGTGCCATCGAAAACCAAGTCGGCAAGCTGTGTGGCAATAAAAGAAGTGCGATTCCAAACTGCATTTGTCATGGTGCTATTCCCGAGGCCGCCGGATCTAACAACTGCCCTGGTAAAATCGGCGCCGGAGAAATCGCAGCCGCTGATATAGCTTCCTGAAAATTCGGTTTCTTTTAATGAACAGTCCTTAAAGAGATTGTTGGCTAAGTTGGAACTCTGAATGTGACTACTGCTGAAGTCGGAACCTGAGAAGTCACAGCGATCAACGTTATTATTTTTTAGAAAAAGCCCTGACAGTACTGAACCGATAAATTTGCAGCGCTGCATGTTGGAGGAACTGAATTTTTCATGCAGATCTTTCAACCCGGAAAAGTCGGCGTCCACCCAGTTCCCCCGTGACATATCCCAGCTAAGCTTATCCTTCTGTTTTTCGGGTGACAATTCAGCGGACGGTCTTTCTAAAAGTTCAGGGGGGGCTGTTGCCGTGGCGTCAGGCTCTATGCCATCCGAGAAATAGTTAAGGTCTACGCCCAGGATGTTTGTCAGGTGGCTTAAAGTAATTATGTCCGGCATTGATTCGCCCCGCTCCCATTTTCCGACTGCCTGTGGGCTGACAAATACACGTTGAGCAAGTTGCGCTTGAGAAATATTCATTTTTTTCCGTGCTATGGCAATTTTGCCACCGATGATCTTAGCATCCATAGAGATTATCCTTTTTTGTTTATTTTTTCGACATTGTAAAGATAGCCGGATGCATTTCCGGAATCAGAAAAACGGAGAAACTTATAGTTGTAAATACGCTACTTATAGTAGCTATTTGACAACCAACGGTAGTGGTCGGTCGTTTAAATTAATTTTCAATGAGTTAGAAAGGGGTTTAGTCGAAATTTTTTGTATCTTTTTACAAAAATGAAAGGACCGACTGCCCTGGTATTGTTATTATTGCATACAGCTTTTGCATTTTCCCAGCAGGATGCAACTGTTCGGGAGTATACAAAGGAGTTTACCACGTATCCCTATTCCGACGCCAATCCTGTGGCGTTGTTATCCCCGGTGTACCCATACTTCAGGTATGATGGGTTTACGGACAAGCCTGTCCGGAAGCAATGGAAGGTGGTAGAGTTGCGCAATGATTTTATTACGGTGTTGATAACGCCTGAAATAGGAGGGAAGATATGGGGGGCATTCGAGAATAAGACAGGCAGACCTTTTATATATTATAATGGAGCGGTAAAATTCAGGGACGTCGCCATGCGCGGGCCCTGGACGAGCGGGGGGCTGGAGGCAAACTATGGCATCATCGGGCATGCTCCCAGTTGTGCCGCACCGGTGGATTATGTCGCATATAAGAACAATGACGGTAGTGTCAGCTGTATGATAGGGGCGCTGGACCTGCTGACACGCAGCGAATGGAGGATAGAGATCAATCTTCCCAGGGATAAGGCATTTTTTACTACCCGGTCTATCTGGTACAACCATACTCCTTTATCACAGCCTTACTACCATTGGATGAATCTGGGCATGCCATCAAAAGGCGGGCTTGAGTTTATTTTCCCCGGCACGCATTATATAGGACACGAGGGGGAATATGCGGACTGGCCGGTGAATATGAGTAATGGCCGGCGTATCAATTTTTATGATCAGAATGATTTCGGGGGTTATAAATCCTATCATGTGGTGGGTAAGATGACGCATTTTTTTGGGGCTTACTATCATAGTGATGACAACGGAATGGTGAGATATGGCTCTTATGACGACAAGGCTGGAAAAAAGATATGGATATGGGGTTTATCCCGGCAGGGAATGATCTGGGAGAAAATGCTCACGGACACCAGTGGGCAATATGTGGAGATACAGTCCGGCAGGCTGTTTAATCAAAATGCGCCGGGCAGCACCTTTACCCCATTCAAGCATATAGGATTTGTACCATATGCCACGGATGCCTGGACGGAGTACTGGTACCCTGTTTCCGGTATCCAGGGAATGGTGGAGGCGAATGCTTATGGCGCATTGAATGTCAGGAAAGAGAACGGTTGGTTGAAAGTATATTTGTCGGCTGTGCAAAGGATCGATGATGTGTTGGAGGTCAGCGCAGAGGGTAAGGTGGTGTATAGCAAAAGGGTTAGATTAGAGCCATTGCGGTCGTTGGTGGATTCGGTGAGGGTTGGCGGGGAGCGTTTTTTTGTGAAGCTGGGGGCGGGGAAGATCGTTTATAATTCGGATACTACGGCTGAGGTGTTACACCGTCCGATAGAGGCGCCAAAGGATTTTAACTGGAACAGCGCCTATGGAGAATATATACGGGGAAGGGAGCTGATGGACCAGAAGTTATATGCTGAAGCCGGCGGGCATTTGCAGCAGGCGCTGGAAAAGGACGGGAATTTTTTACCCGCTCTGGTAGAAATGGCTGCGCTTCAATACAGGAACCTGCAGTATGGGGAGGCATTGGCGACGATAAGAAAGGCCTTACAGATAGATGCGTTTTCGGGGGAGGCTAATTATTACTATGGATTGATCAACGACCGGCTGAACAACACAGCCGACGCAAAAGACGGATATAGCATCGCCGCTGTGACACAGGAATACAGGAGTGCTGCCTATACTGCTCTCGCGAGGCTGGCGGGTAAGGAAAAGGCGTATGACCAGTCCATCCAATATGCAGAGAAAGCCATCGACTTTAACCGTCGTAATATGGATGCGCTGATGTTGGAAGCGGTGGCTTACAGGAAGCTTGGCGATACGGCAACGGCATCAGGGGTTTTAAGTACAATGCTTACGTACGATCCGCTAAGCCATTTTGCCAGGTGTGAAAGATATTTTGGACGGCGGGCGGAGACGGATAAAGCAGAATTTGTTTCGTTGATCAGGAGTGAGCTTCCTCACGAAACCTATGCGGAGCTGGCTATCTGGTACTACAATGCGGGGTATGTGGATGAGGCGAAGGAGCTGTTTGCTATGGACCCGGGCGCTGTGGAGTCTGTCTGTTGGCTGGCTTTTTTACAAGGCGCCCATGTGGATCGTTCAAGGCTCGACCCTACGCTTGTTTTCCCCTTCCGAAGTGAAACGGCGGCCGTGCTGGAGCGCTTGTTGAAAGATCAGGACGATTGGCAGCTGAAGTATCTGCTGGCATTGATATATAAGGACAGGGACCGGATAGATGAATGTAAGACGCTGTTGAAAGGTTGTGGTACGGAACCGGGGTTTGCCCCTTTTTATGCTGTACGGGCGACCATTTTTAAACAGGATAGCGTGCAATGTCTGCAGGATCTGCAGCGGGCGCTGGCATTGGATAAAGGGCAATGGAGGTACCACAAATTACTCGCTGAGTATTATATCGGGCGGGGACGGTCTGTGGAGGCGCTGGCTATTGCTGAACCATTCTATCATGTTCATCCGGATCAATATATCATGGGGATGTTGTATGCCAAGACCCTTTTATTGAATAAAAGGTACCGGGATGTGGATGTAATACTTTCAAAGCTGGATATCATCCCTTTTGAAGGGGCCACCGAAGGGCGGGCCCTTTACCGGGAAGCCAAGCTGATGCAGGCGGCGGAGGCCCTTGGCAGGAAAGATTATAAAAAAGCGACGAAGTATATAGCTTCGGCGAGGTTGTGGCCGGAGAACCTGGGTGCCGGTAAACCCTACGATGAAGATATCGACAATCGTCTGGAAGACTGGATGGAGTATATTTCCGGGGGGAGGAGGTCCGGCCAGATATTGGACCGGGTCCTCTTATTCACACCCCGGGTGGATAATACCGTCAGGAATTTTATTCCTTCGAATGCACTCGTGACGGCCTGGGCGATGGAGAAAAAGCTGGGAAGGGATCAGGCGATTACCTGGCTTGACGGGCAGGTGAAAGCTTATCCTGCTTTTGGAGACGTGTTGCGGTGGTGTAAGGAGGTGTTTGAAAACGGCCGGGCTATACGATTTGACGGGGCGGATGCGAATGCGGGAATATTGGAGGCGTTGATGGATCGATCCATATCAGGAAAGTAATACCGTTACCAGGCTTAATAAACATTTATTGATGGCACTCCGGATGCAGCCGCCTATGATGTTCTCCGTGCTGGTCCAGGTAGTTAATTTCTTTCATTTCCGGGGCTTGTTCTTATCTGCCACCCCGGAGGCGTTTTCTTCCGATAAAAATCAAAAAGGTTAAAGGGGGAGGAGTTACAAAAATAATTACTAAAATAATTTAGTAATTAAATGCTATTTAAAAAATAATAATTCTATATTAGCTCTTTAATTAAAATAATTTAATAATTAACGGAGGCTTAATGTAATAAATTTAGAAAATATGACTGTTTCAACGTCCTTTGCCGCCGACATACCGTACGCCTTGACTAGCCGTTATGCCACACTTTATAAGGAAGAGCTGCTCAATAACATTCTGCCTTTTTGGATGAACCACAGCCAGGATGTTCAGCATGGCGGGTATTTCACTTGTTTGAACCGTGATGGCAGTGTGTACGACTCAGACAAATTCATGTGGCTGCAGGGAAGGGAGGTCTGGTGTTTCGCCTATATGTATAATAACTTAGAACCCAGGAATCAATGGCTTGATATGGCCCTCCATGGGGCCGAATTCATGAAAAAGTTTGGCAGGGACGGGAAGGGCAGATGGTTCTTTTCGCTTACTGCCGACGGAAAGCCGCTTACCCAGGCATATAATATATTCAGCGATTGTTTTGCCGCCATGGGCTTTTCTGCGCTGGATAGGGCCCTTCCGGGTAAAGGTTACGATACCATTGCATTGCAGACGTTTGACAATATCTTATCCAGGATGAACGATTGGAAAGGTATCTATGAGAAAACCTTTCCGGGAACCCGTCCACTGAGGAGCTTTGCTCTACCTATGATCCTCTCCAACCTTTCCATTGAAATGGAGCATCTTCTTGGTAAAGAAAGGGTCGATGCTTTTCTTCCCTCCCTTGTCCATGATGTATTGGAAGTATTCTACCAGCCTGACACGGGGCTTGTGGTAGAGTATGTGTTGAAGGACGGCACTCCCAGTAATAGTTTTGAAGGTCGTCTGCTCAACCCGGGGCATGCCATAGAGGCCATGTGGTTTCTGATGGACATCGGCCATCGAAACCAGGACAAATCGCTGGTAGAGCGATCTGTGTCTATCATGTTGCATACGCTTGAGCATGGCTGGGACAAGGAGTACGGCGGCATCTTTTACTTCATGGATCGAATGGGGTATCCGCTGCAGCAACTGGAGTGGGACCAAAAATTATGGTGGGTGCATGTGGAGGCCCTGGTTGCGCTGGCCAAAGGTTTTGCCCTTACCGGGGACCTGCGATGCTTCCGATGGTTTGAGAAAGTGCATGAATATACCTGGACACATTTCAGGGATAAAGAATATGGCGAATGGTTCGGCTATCTCAATCGCCGGGGGGAAGTATTGACCAGCGCCAAGGGAGGAAAGTGGAAGGGCTGTTTCCATATCCCGCGCGCGCTTTACCAGGTATGGAAGACCTTACAATGAAAAAAAATTATCGACGTACCTCTTAAACTGTAAGAACCTGTCTTATCCTATCAGCAAATTAATTATCTAAGGTTATCATTAAAAAACGTAAAAGACAAGGTTATGACTCTCCCAAAACTTTCATTGCTTATGAGGTCTAAAACGCTGTTGCTGCTCTTTTCCTGCTTGTTTCAGCATGTCCTCGTCCAGGCTCAGTCGTCGAAGGCAAGCGGTATCGTCACCGACGACAAGGGGGCGCCCCTGCAAAAGGTCACTGTGCGGAGCCTCGATGGTAAATCTTCTGCCGTCACGGGCCAGGATGGCCGATTTGAGATCACGCTGAGGCTTCCGCGGGTTTCGCTGGAAATATCGATGGTGGGGTACCAGGCTCAGCAAGTGGTAGTTCATCCCGGCGAATCCCTGACGGTCGTGCTTAAGGAAAAGCAAAGTCAGTTGGACGATGTGGTGGTCGTCGGTTATGGCAAACAGAAGAAGAAGGATCTTACGGGTTCGGTGGTGTCTATCAAGTCGGAGGAGCTTATGAAATCGAATCCTGTGTCGGTGGAGCAAGGTATCCAGGGTAGGGCAGCGGGCGTATTCGTTACCCAGACGGATGGGGCGCCGGGGGCGGGTATGAGCATCCAGATAAGGGGAACGAACTCTTTCCTCGGGGGCACCGAGCCGTTGTACGTCATCGACGGAGTACCTATGGAGGCCGACAACACCAGCAGCACGCCTTCTTCGGGCTCGTCCTATGAGCAAGCGAAGGTAAACGTGCTGTCATTTTTGAACCCGAACGACATTGCTTCCATCGAGATACTAAAGGATGCATCGGCTACGGCCATTTATGGTTCGAGGGGTGCCAACGGTGTGGTGATGATCACGACAAAAAAAGGGACCCTCAACCAGGACCGTATCGACTTCAGTGCGCTTACCAGCGTGTCGGAGATCACCAAGAAGTACAAGCTGTTGAATGCGGAGCAATTCGCGAACTACCAGAATGAGTCGTATATCAATTCCGATATTTATCTGGGCACGAACTACCAGGCTACCGAGACCATTCCTTATCCCGGCAAGTATGATTCGGTTCAAAAAAGGTATCTGAAGGCGCCGTCCGACTTCCGTGGCAAGGGGACGAACTGGCAGGACATATTGTTCCACCGGGCGCCGAAGCAGGAATATACGCTGACCTTCAGCGGGGGGGCCAACAGGAACACTTACCTGCTTAGCGGGAGCTATCTGGAGCAATCGGGTATCGTGATCAATTCAAAGTTCCGCCGGTACAATATCAGGGCCAATGTGGACAGGGCGGTGAAAAGCTGGCTGCAGGTGGGTACTTCCTTCAACTATTCCAATACGATCAACCAGATGGTCACGACTGGTGCAAGCATCGTGGGGCCTGAGGGTGGGGTAATCAAGTCCGCGCTGACCTTCCTGCCGACAGTGGAACTGATAGATACGACCACAGGCTTGTACACACAGCTGTTTTATACGTCCAATCCATATCAATATGCCAAGCAGGCGCTGGACAAGGTCACCGGTACGCGCATGTTTAATTCTTCCTATATAGAAGCGACGATAATGCCGCAGTTGAAATTCAGAAGTGTGCTGGGATGGAATGTGTCTGCGGAGCGGAGGGATCAATATTTTCCCAGTACGATCAATGAAGGAGCCTCTGCGAGCGGGCGGGCGTATGTGTCTACGAGCAACAGCGCAAATGTAAGCTCTGAGAATTATTTTACGTATGATCAGAAATGGGGCATTCATGCCATCAATGCCACGGCAGGTTTTTCTTACAATAATGGCGTCTGGCAATACCAGATGGACGGTGTCAGCAAGTTCATGAACGATGCCCTGCAGAACAATAACCTGGGCGCTGCCGCTGTGTATAACCAGCCGGCCAGCGGCAAGTCTGACTGGCGGCTGCTGTCCTTTTATGGCAGGGTAAACTATATCCTCAATGACAAATATCTTTTCACGGTGACCTACCGCCGTGACGGATCGAGCAAGTTCGCGGCCGACAACAAATGGGCGGGTTTTACTTCGGGCGCCATCGCCTGGAGGATATCGCAGGAGAATTTCCTGAAGGATATCAAATGGCTCAGCAATCTGAAAGCACGTACCAGCCTGGGCCAGTCGGGCAACCAGGGCATCGGTTCATATAGTTCCCTGTCCCAGATAGGCGCGTCGAACTACCCTTACGGAGGAACGGTGTCCAACGGTTATATCGTATCCGGGCTGGGTAATGACAAGCTGAAGTGGGAAACCACTACGCAATTCGACGGGGGCCTGGATATCGGGATCTTCAAAGACCGGGTGAGCCTGGTACTGGATTACTACTATAAGAAGACGACAGATCTGTTGCAGTATGTCACGCTGCCTACCAGTACAGGGTTCGCATCCCAGCTGATGAATGTAGGTACGGTACAGAACAGGGGTTTCGAGGCGGCTATCAATGCGAAAATTGTCGACACCCGTACATTTAGCTGGACAGTGGGGGCCAATATTTCGACCAATCGTAACAAGATACTGGACCTGGGCGGCGTGAAAGAGCAGTGGGTGCAGACCATCGGTACGGAACCTGTCAATTATCAGCCATTCATTCAGCGGGTGGGCCAGCCTATCGGGCTGATCATGGGATGGAAGGAAGACGGTATCTTCCAGAACGAAAAGGAAGTACAGGACAGTAAATTATTCGCCGGGCAGCCTGCCTCGATCATCAAGCGTATGGTGGGAGAGATACGGTATAAGGACATCGATACGAATGGCGTGATCGATAATAACGACAGAACGATCATCGGGAACGTCAATCCCAAATACTATTATGGGTTTACGACGGGCTTTACCTATAAGGATTTTGATCTGAGCGTTTTCTTTCAGGGTGTGCAGGGAGGGAATATCATTAATACCCTGAAATATGTCACGGATAACCTGGGCAGCTATTCGAACACGACGGTAGATGCCTATAACAAGCGCTGGACCGGGTCAGGTTCAGGGGGGACAAACCCCAAGGCCATCTTGAACTCGTGGAGGAGCCTGCGTTTTTCCGACCGTTATGTGGAAGATGGCAGCTACCTGCGACTGAAGAATGTGAACGTGGGGTACACCATCAGGCTGAAGAACCAGGATATCATCAAGAGTCTGCGTGTGTATGGCAGCGTGAATAACGTATTCACCATCACGCATTACAGCGGCTACGATCCCGAGGTCAACGGTTTTGGGCAGGACCCTTCCCGCAGGGGAGTGGACCTGGGCAATTACCCGACTTCGCGCACTTATACCTTAGGGGTTAACTGTTCATTCTAAATCATCAATCGAAAAGTTATGAAGATCTATAAATATATTTTGGCAGTTGCGGTGCTGGCGGGTATGAGCGCCGGTTGTAAGAAGACGCTGCAGGAGAGTCCTTATTCTTTCTATTCCCCGAATAACCTGTACAAGACCCAGGCTGACGCCGAGTCCGCCATAACGGGCCTCTATGGCATCCTTACGGGCTGGAGCTTTTTCAAGGCGCCGTATCTTTTCAGCGAAGACGCCGATCACGATCATATTGTCGGTCCTGTGTGGAATTTCAGCAGCCAGGGCGCCGGCGCGTACGACCAATACTGGGGCGTGGGTTCCATGTGGCAGGGGTTATATAATATTTCGGCCCAGGTGAACACGATCCTGGAAAAGGTGCCGGGCATAACTTTCACGGCGGATTCGATCAAGAACCGAGTGATGGGGGAGGCTTATTTTTTCAGGGGGTGGTCGTACTTCAACCTGGTGCGGTTGTGGGGGGCGGTGCCGATGCGCCTGACCAATGTGACAACCACCTCAGCCGACAAGGCAAAATCCTCTGTAGCGGAAATATACAACCAGGTCATTTCGGACCTGTCGCAGGCGGAGAACCTGCTGCCGGGAAAAAAGAGCGTATTTGCGGGACCCGCGGGTACTGTTACGCGGGGTGCTGCTAAAGCTTTGCTTGCAAAGGTATACCTGACGATGGCTTCCGGTGCGGCTACAGGATCGGTGAAGGTGCAGGGGGGAACGGATAATGCCTATTATGTATTTGCTAAAGAGGTAGTGGCGGGCTATGAGGGGATGGACAGTAAGACATTGTTCGCCAAGGCGAGGGACAAGGCCCAGGAGGTTATCAGCAGCGGAGACTATTCGCTTCAGGCGCATTATATGGACATTTGGGGAAGGGCTAATAAGAACAACCCGGAAATGATCTGGGAGTACCAGTCGCAGGACAATGGCAATTACGGTACTTACCTGCAATATTGGTATTCGTCACCCTGGTATGGCGGGACTTCCTATATGTGGATGGCGAGGAACCTGTATGACAGCTACCAGCAGCAGGACGAACGGGCTTTGAATGGTGTGTTCCATCAATATTTCATGTATGGGGCGTGGATGCTTTATCCTGAGCGTGATTCGGCGCTATACAAAAATGCGCCGGGCGGGAATTTAGCAAAGTTTTATTCCAGCTATTCTCATCCTTTTACCAAGAAATACTGGATCGGCACATCCGACGAGATAGGGGATGCGGCCACGTCCACGAATGGCGGGCTGCGGGACGTGAACTTTCCAATGCTGCGTTATGCTGATGTATTGCTGGTGTATGCGGAGGCGGCCAGTGAGGCAAACGAGGGGCCGACGACGGAGGCTTATACAGCTTTGAACCAGGTGCGGCACCGCAGTAATGAGCAGGATACGACGGGGCTTAACAAGGAAGATTTCAGATCGCTGGTGCTTGAAGAGCGGGGGAAGGAATTATACCAGGAGAACAACCGGCGTTTTGATCTTATCCGCTGGGGGATATTCACCCAGGTGATGAACCAGGTGGGGGCGATGGAGAATGTGATCAAGACGCGGTCGAAGAAGAATTTGCTGTTCCCTATTCCCCAGAGCGAGATAAACGCCAATAAGCTGATAGGCGAGAATAATTTCGGTTGGTAAAAGTTATTTCGATGAGACGGATGATGTCAATTTTCGGATGGGTATTACTGTTGTTCTTTTGTTGTCCATTGCCCGGCAGGACTGCAACGATCTTCCTGGATGAGCTGGACACGCGGTATATGCTGCAGGACTGGGGGACGCCGCAGGTGAACAAGTCGGTGCTGGGCGGAGCGTTCCGGGTAGCGGGTGTGGACTATGCCAGGGGGATCGGGACGCATTCCATCAGCCGGCTGCTCATCGACCTGGAAGGGAAGGCCACTTCTTTTTCCGGCTGGGTGGGGGCGGACGATCTCAATGATTTCAGCGGCGACATGGAGTTCGAGCTTATCGCGGACGAGGTGTTGGTGTGGACCAGCGGCGTCATCCGTAAAGGCGTGCCTGCGCGTCCTTTTGCCATCGACCTGCGGGGTGTGCGGAAGTTGGCTCTACTGGTGAAGGAAGGAGGCGATGGGATCATGTACGATCATGCCGACTGGCTGGATGCGCGGTTTGAAACGACGGGCCGTATCATACCTGAACAGTCTGTACCTGTGAAGATCGATGTTGCGAAATATATATTAACCCCTCTGCCCCCGGCACAACCCAGGATCAACGGTCCGAAGGTGCTGGGGGTACGACCGGGCAACCCGGTGCTGTTCGCGATACCGGCCACAGGTGAACGGCCTGTACGGTTCAGTGCGGAGCATCTGCCCGAAGGGTTGACCCTCGATCCTGCCAGCGGGGTGATACGTGGGATCATCAGAGAAGCGGGGGCTTACAATGTGGCAATAAGGGTGGAGAATAGCAAGGGAAGCGATGTCCGTATCCTGCGGATCGAGGCCGGCGACCGGATATGTCTCACACCGCCCATGGGATGGAATAGCTGGAACTGCTGGGGATTGAAGGTGGACGAGCAAAAGGTGAATGATGCTGCGGATCTTATGGGGAGGAAGCTGATACAGCATGGCTGGAGCTATATCAATATCGATGACGGATGGGAGGCTGCGCAGCGGTCTGTGGGCGGTATGCTGAACGGCAATGCGAAATTCCCCGACTTCAGGAGGTTGTGCGGTTCGATCCATGACAAGGGATTAAAATTCGGGATCTATTCGTCCCCGGGACCCCGTACCTGCGGAGGTCACCTTGGTTCCTATGGTTATGAAGTGAAAGATGCGGCCACGTGGGCGGATTGGGGAGTGGACTATCTGAAATACGACTATTGTTATTATTCGCAGATTGCACCGGTGCCTACCGAAGAGCTAATTAAACGACCATATACCTTGATGCGACAGGCGTTGGACAGCGTAAAGCGGGATATTGTCTATTGCGTAGGGTTTGGCGCTCCCAATGTCTGGAACTGGGGGAGGGAAGCGGGTGGCAATCAATGGCGAACGACGAGGGATATCACGGATGAATGGAATGTGGTGACGGCCATTGGTTTTTTCCAGGATGTATGTGCGTCTGCCGTCAGCCCGGGTCATTACAACGACCCGGATATGCTGGTGGTGGGCAGGCTGGGTCAGGGGTGGGGGGATAAGGTGCATGATTCCCGTCTGACGGCCGACGAGCAATACACGCATGTCAGTCTATGGTGCCTGCAGTCGGCCCCGCTGCTCATAGGATGTGATATGTCGGAAATAGATGATTTTACCATGAACCTGCTTACCAATGATGAGGTGATCGCGGTGGACCAGGATCCGCTGGCGATGCCGGCCAGAAAGCTGGTGAAACCGGAGGGGCAGGTGTGGTATAAGTACCTGGAAGACGGCAGCATTGCCATCGGACTTTTCAACGTGGACCCTTATTTCATCCTGTGGGATAAGAGCAGGGGTGAAAGCATCCAGCGGGAGAAGACCTCCATGACTCTTGTGTTCTCCGACCTGGGACTGAAGGGGAAGTACAGGGTGCGGGACCTTTGGCGACAGCAGGATCTGGGCACTTTTGATGGCAGCTATTCCACGTCCGTACCTTATCATGGCGTGCAACTGATCAGGCTGATGCCTGAAAAATAATTATAAAAATCCGAATGCATGAACAGACGTAATTTTTTGACCCTGGGAAGCCTGGGCGCTACGGGGCTGCTTGCCAGGGGCAGACTACAGGCCAGGACGCTTGGCACGGCCCGGAAAAATCCGAAGATAAAGCCTATCGCGGGCACCTGGTTTGATTTTCAGCATCTCAATATCGAGGAAGGGTTGTACTGGGATCCTGCCCTGAAAGATTTTACCGCGGAGCAATGGAAAGAGAAAGTGAGGGAGATAAAGGGTGTGGGAATGGAATATATAGTGCTGATGGGCATTGCCGCATTCGGCAAGGCGTTCTATCCCACCACCCTGGCGCCGCGTTTTGGGCTGGCGTGCGAAGATCCCCTGGAGGCAGTGCTCACGGCTGCGGACGAGGAGGGCATGAAGTTTTTCGTCAGCAATGATTTTTGGGGCGATGGGCGTGATCCGGTGAAGATGATGAAGGACCCGGAGATCAGGAAGACACGGGAGAAGGCAATGGTGGAAGTGGCTGCCCGGTATGGCCATCACAAAAGCTTTTACGGCTGGTATTTCCCCAATGAGGCCTGGCTGCACCCATACCTGGATGAATTCTTCGTCGACTATGTGAATGACTGCGCACGGATAGCGAAATCACTTACACCAAGCAGTGTCAACCTCATCGCACCCTATAATATAAAGGCGGAGAGGGCGGATGACGGATACGTCCGGCAACTGGAGCGGCTGAATGTGGAAGTGGTGGCATACCAGGACGGTGTCGGTGTAAATTCCACGAAGCTGGGAGAGCCGGCGCGATATTTCGAGCATCTTTACGAGGCTCATCAAAAGGCGGCGAGATCGAGGATATGGGCGGATATGGAGCTGTTCTATTTCGAGGACAAGACCAAGGGTAATCTGATGCCGGCGGATTTTGACACCCGCATATTGAAGCAAATGGAGGACCTCTCTCCTTTCGTCGACAAGATACTTTGCTACCAGTATATCGGCATCATGAACAAGCCGGACTCTAAAGCATTTGCGGGGCATAAAGATTCGGTGAGGCTCTACAATCAATACAAGAGGTGGCTGGATCGTCAAAAGGAGGGAAGATGAGAAAGGCGCTGCTGTGTTCTATTTATTTACTAGTCTATGGGATGACGCCTGCTGTCGCGCAGGGTGATCTGCGTCTACCTGCGATCCTGGGGGACCATGCGGTGCTGCAACGGTCATCCGATGTAAAACTGTGGGGATGGTGTCCTTCCGTATGGACGATGAAGGTCGTGTGCAGTTGGGCCCCTGCAGATACGGTGACGGCGACTCCGGGACGGAATAATGCCTGGACAGTTGTCGTGCGAACGCCTGCGAAGAGAGGGCCGTATACCATCCGCTTCATAGGGGACAAGGAAACCAGGGAGATCCACGATATCCTGGTGGGTGAAGTATGGCTTTGTTCGGGACAATCCAATATGGAATACAATGTCAAATGGGGTGTTTCCGATGCCGGGGATGCACTGGAAAGCCCTGACAACCAGGATATAAGATGGTTCCAGCCGGTCCATGCTTCCGCCGACTATCCCCTGGGGGATGTGCCGGGGGAATGGAAGCTCTGCACAGCGGCTGAGGTAAAGGATTTCAGTGCAGTGGCCTATTTTTTCGGACGGAGACTACAGGCGCAGTTGCAAACACCTGTGGGACTGATCGGTTCCTACTGGGGCGGCACTTCGGTACAACCCTGGACGCCGAAGGAGGTGTATGAGAAGGACACGGCTCTTGCATCACTGGCCAGACGAATACAGCCCAGTTGGGCGCCCGTTGCCGGCAGCGTGATCTATAACGCGATGATATACCCGTTGACCAGGTACTGCCTTGCTGGCGTCATCTGGTACCAGGGGGAGTCCAATAATGGCGAGCCGGAAGATTATGGTCGGCTGTTTGCCGGCATGATCAGGGGCTGGCGTGCTGCTTTTCAGCAGGACCTTCCTTTTTATTATGTACAGATAGCTCCGTGGAGCGGATATCCCGGCATCAATGGCGCTTTGCTACGGGAGCAGCAGGCAGGGGCACTGTCGTTGCCAAAAACGGGGATGGCGGCCATCGGCGACCTGATAGAGGATGTAAAGGAGCTGCATCCTTCCGCCAAACGGCAGGTGGGCGAGCGGCTTGCCAACCTGCCGTTGAAAGAGCGGTACGGCATGTCGGGGCTGCAGCCTTATTTCCCGAAGTTTTCCGGCCTCCGGTTGCGCGGGATGGAAGCCATTGTCACCTTGTCTTCGCTCGGCAGGCTGAACAACCGGGAGAAGGATATTCGTGGCTTTGAGGTTGCGGGGGCCGACAGGATGTTCTATCCGGCAGTGGTCCGCATGGAGAAAGATGGCTCTTTCATCGTCCGCAGCCCCCGGGTGCAGCAGCCGGCGGCTGTCCGGTACTGTTTTACGAATGATGGCCGCCCGGGGCTTTACGACATCAATGGCCTGCCCGTGCTGCCTTTTAGAACAGATAAATGGTAAACAACAGTATAGTAAATTAATACAGATCAATGGTAAAGCTACTATTTGCGATTTGTTCGATGATCGGGGCCTCTATACCGGCATGCGCATTTTCACAGGCCCCTGAGCTGAAGTTCAGGGACCACAAGTTCAGGATATTACAGCTTACGGACCTGCATTGGATCGAGGGGGGCGGCTTCCGGAAAGGGAATGACAGCGCGCTTACGCTCATGCGCTACCTGCTCATGAAGGAGCGGCCCGACCTGGTGGTGTTTACGGGAGATATTGTCGTATCGCGCAGCGCGACGGCCGGCTGGAAGGCGGTGACGCGGCAGCTGGATGAAATGCGAATACCCTTTGCCGTAGCCTTCGGCAACCACGATACGGAGACAGACCTGACCAAGGCGCAGGCGCTGGAAGTGATCCGGTCCAGCCTTTATAATGTCACATACAATGCAGACAGCAACCTTTCGGGCGTAGGCAACTGTGTCCTGCCCGTGAAGGATGAGGCCGGCAGAAAGGATAAATGGCTGATATACCTTTTCGACTCGCATGCCTATGCGCCGGACAGCGTGATAAAGGGATACGATTGGATACATAACGACCAGATACAGTGGTACCGCGGTCAAAGCGCCTCGTATACGCGGGCGAACGGCGCGCCTCTTCCCTCTCTGGCTTTCTTCCATATCCCGCTGCAGGAATTCGAAAAGGTCAGCCGTCAGCCCTCCACGGTGGGCAAGAGCGGAGAGGATGTGTGCGCTCCTCCTGTCAACAGCGGACTCTTTGCCTCCTTTGTGGAGATGGGCGACGTCTGCGGGGTATTTGCGGGGCATGACCATAACAACGACTTCGTGGGCGTGCTGGATGACATCTGTCTGGGGTATGGACGCAAGACAGGTTACAATGCGCCGTACCCGGAGATACTGGAAAAAGGGGGAAGGGTGATCGAATTGTATGAAAATGATAAAAAGATCGATACCTATATACGTACGTTGAGCGGGCGTTATGATCTGTATAACTATACTCCGAGGCGGGGTGCGGCGGGCGGTGGTATGGCTTCCCGGCCTGTCTCGGATGGGACCTTTATACAGTCCAGCCTGGTGGCGCATTGGGATGATCGCCGCTGGCAGCAGGAGCTGCGTGCGCTAAAGGATGCGGGGATGCACTACCTGGTTTTTGCTCCTACTCTTCATACGGAGAAGAATGGCGTCTCGACCACGCTCTATCCCTCTGCGTTGCCGGGGGTGAAGCAGGAATATGCGTCCGACCTGGTGGAAAATTGTCTGCGTAACGCGAAAAAGGCGGGGATCAAGGTTTTTCTGGGATTGAACTTTCATGAGAGATGGTGGGATGTGGATTTTTCCGTTGACTGGCTGTACGGGCAGATGGAGACAGGCAACAAAGTTGCGGATGAGCTGGTGAAAAGATACAAACGGCGATATGACTCCACTTTTTACGGATGGTACTGGGTCTGGGAAGTGGATAATATGCACTGCAAGACGGAACCTCTCCAGGAAATCCTTGCGAATGCCCTGAACAGGAACCTCGATCACCTACATGCACTCACGCCTTCCATGCCTTTTATGCTATGCCCGTTCATGAATTTCAGGGTGGGGACATCTTCCGAATGTCAGCAGATGTGGACCACCGTTTTTTCCCGTACCCATTTCAGGAAGGGGGATATATTCGCGCCCCAGGATGGCATCGGAGCTGGAGGGCTGGATCTGGATAAACTGCAGGACTGGTATGCGAAGTTGTGGACGGCGGTGGATACCAAGCCGGGGTTGTTGTTCTGGAGCGACGCGGAAACCTTCGATCAGCGTTTTTGGACCATTGCCCCTTTGGACAGGTGGGTCAGACAAATGGAACTGGTGAAACCCTATGTAAGTAATATTATAGATTTTTCTTACAGCCATTACTACAGTCCATTCAAGGTGAACCCTGCTTATCATGATGCGTACCTTTATTATACCCGTAACGGGGCATTGCCATCCATGGCTCCGCCCCTGCCGGTGACCGGCTTGTCAGTGAACGGCGACAGCACGGCGCCAGTCCTTTCGTGGAAGGCTCCCGTGGAGCGGAAGGAGATAGCGGGATATTATATTTACCGCAATGGGAAGCTGGTGGGCAACAACCAGTACGACAGGGAAGGGAAATGCAAGATGAGCTTTGTGGATAAGGAAGCCGTGTCACCGGGTGTTTGCCGCTGGGAGATTTGCGCTTATACTTGTACGGGAGTGGTTTCGCCGGAGAAAGAGGTGGCATGGTCACGGGACGGTTTTCTTCACAATAAGGTGATCGCCCACCGGGGGGCCTGGAAGGATTATGGGGTCAGCGAGAATTCCGTCAGCTCGTTGAGGAAGGCCATCGAGCTGGGTTGCGAGGGGTCGGAATTCGACGTATGGATGTCTGCGGACAGTGTGCCTGTGATCTCGCATGACCCGGTGATCGGGGGCAGGACGATAGAAAAGACAACGGCGGCAGAACTGACGGCTATATCGCTGAAGAATGGCGATCATGTTCCCACCTTACAGGAGTACCTGGATGTCATACGGACGCAGCACCGGACGCGCCTGTTCCTGGAGATCAAATCTTCCCAGGTGAGCCAGGAGCGTTCGCTGGCGCTGACCGACAGGGTGGTGCGCATGGTGCATGACAGTCGTGCGGAAGCCTGGGTCAGCTATATCAGCTTCAATTTCGGCGTTTTGCTGCGGGTGAAGGAGCTGGACCCGAAAGCCGAAACGGCTTATCTTTCTGGTGATAAAGGGGTGCCGGAGCTGAAGGCTGCCGGAATGGGAGGATTAGACTATCCGTACTATTCCTTTCATGGAGATACGGCCCTGGTGCGGGCCGCTCGGGAGGCGGGATTGAATGTCAACGTATGGACGGTGGATACCAACGAGGAGATGCATTTTTTGCTTGGACAGGGGGTGGACAGGATCACGACGAATGAGCCTGTGTTGCTGCTGGGGTTGCTTACAAAGGGAGAATAGAATTATACTAAATAAGAAAACGGATGGAAATGAAGAAGAGCTTGACGGTTGCCGCACCGTTGATGGCGGGTGCGCACAATATGGGCTATGTGGTTTTCCTTTCGGTGGTGGCTGCGCTGGGAGGGTTTTTATTCGGTTATGATACGGCCGTCATTTCGGGCACGATCGACCAGGTGACCGTTCAGTACCATTTAAATCCGATACAGCAGGGATGGTATGTGGGCTGTGCGCTGGTGGGCTCGATCATGGGCGTACTGGCGGCCGGTGTGTTTAGCGACAGGTGGGGAAGGAAGAAGACGATGATCGCCTCGGCGGTCCTTTTTACGGTGTCGGGTATGGGATGCGCTATCTCGGGCAATATCGACGAACTGGTGATCTATCGCATCGTCGGGGGCATCGGCATCGGGGTCGTCTCTATTATTTCGCCGCTATATATTTCGGAAGTAGCTATCACGAAGTACAGGGGTCGGCTGGTGTCGCTGTACCAGTTGGCGATCACCATCGGGTTTCTCGGCGCCTACCTGGTGAACTATGAATTGCTCAAAGTGGCGGTGAGCGGGGCCTTTTCGGGAAATGCGCTTTTGTCGAAGATCTTTGTCACAGAATCGTGGCGGGGGATGCTGGGTATGGAATCTCTGCCGGCCTTCCTGTTCTTCCTCATCATATTTTTCATACCTGAAAGTCCACGCTGGCTTATTGCGCAGCGGCAGGGGGGGAGGGCGCTGGCCATCATGGGCCGGATCTACAGGGACCCCCGGGAGGTGGATGTACGGGCGAACGAAGTGCGGCAGCAATTGGACGAGGGCCGGCAATCGGACCTGCGGCTGCTGTTCAGGCCCTCTTATTTCAAGGCGTTGATGATCGGTGTGGCTATCGCCATCCTGGGGCAGTTCATGGGAGTGAACGCGGTGCTGTATTATGGTCCTACGATCTTCAGGAATAGCGGGCTGTCCGATGGCGACTCGCTCCTTTACCAGGTATTGGTGGGGGTGGTCAATGCCCTGACCACTGTACTGGCGCTGCTGATCATCGACAAGGTAGGGAGGAAGAAGCTGGTATACTATGGGGTATCCGGCATGATCGTGACATTATTGCTCATCGGGCTTTATTTTATAAAGGGTCAGGAATGGAAGGTCCCGGCGGGGCTCTTGCTGACTTTTTTCCTCTTGTATATATTTTGCTGTGCAGTCTCGATATGCGCGGTGATATGGGTGCTCCTGTCGGAGATGTACCCGACTGCTGTGCGGGGTATTGCCATGTCGATAGCGGGATTTTCCTTATGGATAGGGACGTATCTGATCGGTCAGCTTACGCCCTGGATGCTGACGACCTTGTCGCCGGCGGGGACTTTTTTCCTCTTTGCCTGCATGTGCCTTCCTTATCTCTGGATCGTACGGAAGCTGGTGCCGGAGACTGCGGGGAGATCGCTGGAAGAGATCGAGCGCATGTGGATACATTAAATTAAAATATGGATATGATAAAAAAAATGGGCATAGCCATTTTCCCTTTGCTGTTGGTTGCAAGCGTTTACGGGCAGCAACCGGAGTGGCAGGGGGACCTGAAAGAGCTGTTCAAAGGACCTGAGGCGCCTTCACAATACGGCCAGTGGTGGAAGTCGATGCAGGAATGGAGAAAACGCGTGAGGGATTCATTGAGGTATACCGATACGGTATATCTGCGGCCGGAACTGGGGTGGACGGCCCGGAGCTTTATCTATGCCCAGGTGATGGCACATGACCGCTGGCTGTACGATCCGTCGACCCGTAAGTATACGGTGGACCGATACCTCAACGATTGTAAAAGACGGTATGGCGGTCTGGACGCTGTGCTGATCTGGCCCACTTATCCGAACATCGGCGTGGACGACCGCAACCAGTTCGACCTGGTGAGCGACATGCCTGGTGGATTGGCGGGTGTACGGCAGATGGTGATGGATTTTAAAAAGAGAGGTGTACGGGTATTTTTCCCCATCATGATCTGGGATAGGGGCACCCATGATATCGGTATACCCATGCCTGTGGCCTTGGTGCAGGAGATGAAAGCCATTGGCGCGGACGGATTGAACGGAGATACCATGTTTGGCGTAACGGACGACTTCCTGCATGCCTGCGACAGTCTGGAATACCCGCTGGTATTGCAACCCGAGGTAGCCATCAATGACCTGAAGATGACGGAATGGAACCAGATGAGCTGGGGATATTTCTGGAAATATGCATTCGTTCCGGGCGTGAGCGCGCCCAAATGGCTGGAACCGAGGCATCAGGTGCAGGTGACTAATAGGTGGATCATCGATAAGACGGATGATCTGCAATATGCTTTTTTCAACGGTGTAGGATATAATGCATGGGAGAACATATGGGGTATCTGGAACCAGGTGCCGGAGCGTCATGCGGAAGCGATAAAACGGATTGCGGCTATTTACCGGCAATTCCCGGGCGTATGGAACAGTGCGGGCTGGAGGCCCCATGTACCCACTTTGCAGAAGGGCGTCTTCGCTTCTTTATTCCCCGGGACCGACATATGGATCTATACGCTGGTGAACAGGGACAGCGCGGATTGCAATGGAAGGCAGCTACGGGTGTCCTATGAGGAGGGATTACGTTATTTCGATCTGTGGCATGGCCGTGAACTGGCAGTCCGGCGCGAGGGAAACATGGCAACCCTGGAATTCAGTGTGGAGGGGCGGGGATATGGGGCTGTCCTGGCCGCCAGGTCTTATGCATTGGACAGTTCTTTCTTTCGATGGTTATCGCAGATGCGTATGCGTGGCTCCAGGCCTTTGAAGGATTACCCGGCCGACTGGTCGCCGCTGGAGCAGCGGATCGCGCCTATTGGCAGCATGGAGGTTGGCAAGGACCGCGAAGGTATGGTATTCATACCCGGAACGGAAAAATACCTTTTCGAATCGAAAGGAGTGATGATCGAAGGCGATGACCTTCCTACGGCTATGGGGGTGCAGCACCCCTGGGAAAAACATCCCTCCCGCAACCAGCAACATATGATGAGGATATCTTCTTTCTATATGGATGAATATCCTGTGACCAACAGGCAATTCAAATCCTTCATGGATGCGACGCATTATCGACCCGAGGACCCACATAATTTCCTGAAGGACTGGACGGGGGGGGATTATCCCCGGGGGTGGGACGATAAGCCCGTGACATGGGTATCCATCGAGGATGCAAGGGCCTTTGCCCGCTGGACGGGCAAACGGCTGCCACACGAGTGGGAATGGCAGTATGCAGCGCAGGGTGGTACGGGCCGGCTGTATCCGTGGGGAGAAAAGATGGACAGCTCGAGGATGCCGCTGCCGGATACGGGCCGCAGCAGGCGACCTCCTTCGGATGTGCATGCCTTCCCCGAAGGGGTAAGCCCTTTCGGTATAAAGGATATGGTGGGCAACGTGTGGCAATGGACAGACGAATATGCGGATATACATACCCGTTCGGCTATCCTGAAAGGGGGCAGCTATTACCGACCCAGGACCTCTATGTGGTATTTCCCGCAAGCGCTGGAAGTAAATAAATACGGTAAATATCTATTGATGGCCCCGGGCATCGACAGAGCGGGAACCATCGGTTTTCGCTGTGCGGCCGACGGACCATCGGATAAAAAAAAGCATTGAGCAATGGTGGATTCAATGGAAAAGATACCTGTGGAGATATTCCCGGACTGGAAAAAAGGATCGCTGCGGGTGGCGTCGGAGATAGCGGCCCTCATTCGTGAAAGGGAGCGATCGGGCCGGTGTTGCGTGCTGGGCCTGGCTACAGGATCTACTCCCGTGCTGGTGTACGAGGAACTGGTGCGTCTCCACAAGGAGGAAGGGCTCAGCTTCCGGAACGTGGTCACCTTCAACCTGGATGAATATTATCCTATCGCAAGGTCTTCGCCGGGCAGCTACAGGTATTTCATGCAGCGGCATTTATTCGATCATGTGGATATCGACCCGTCGAATATTCATATCCCGGACGGGGAATTGCCCAAGGACAAGGTGAAGGGGGCTTGTATGCAGTATGAGCAGGAGATCGTGGCGGCGGGTGGCATTGATGTGCAGTTGCTGGGGATCGGGAACAACGGTCATATCGGCTTCAATGAGCCGGGGTCTTCCCTATTCTCGCTTACGCGGCTAATAAATCTGGACGACAGTACCCGCCAGGCCAATGCCCGTGCGTTCCGGAATGAGGGAAGCGTTCCCCGGCTGGCGATCACGATGGGGATCAGCTCCATTCTCCATGCCCGCCGGATACTTCTCATGGCCTGGGGCCAGAAGGCCGGCATTGTAGCAAGGGTGGTGGAGGGATCTGTGACCGAGCAGGTGCCTGCCAGTTGTCTTCAGCAGCATGCAAATTGTCATTTTATCCTGGATGAAGCTGCTGCATCGGAGCTGACCCGTTACCGGAGCCCCTGGCTAACCGGCGAAGTGGAGTGGACGCCGGCCATTGTCCGTAAGGCAGTGGTCAATATGGCTCTCCGGCTGCACAAGCCTATTTTAAGCCTTACCGACGGCGATTATAAGGATAATGGACTGAGCGATCTGCTGGTGGAGAAAGGGGACGCTTACCAGATCAACCTGGATGTGTTCTACCAGTTGAGGGACAGCATTACTGGCTGGCCGGCGGGCAGGCCCGGAATGTCATTACCCTCGCACCCTGAACGCAGTCTGCCCTATCCCAAACGGTGTCTGATATTTTCCCCCCATCCAGATGACGACATTATTTCCATGGGTGGTACCTTCATGCGTTTGCACGACCAGGAAAACGAGGTACATGTGGCTTATCAGACCTCCGGCAATATAGCGGTGACCGACGAGTTCGTCACGCGTTTCCTGGATTTTGCCGTAGGATTTGAAGATCTGTCGGGTATCGACAGTGGGGAGTCTTCCCGGATATTGCAGGAAGCGAGGGCATTTTTGCAACAAAAGCAGCCCGGCGGGAAGGATACACCGGCAATCCGCCGGATCAAGGGACTGATCCGCTGCTGTGAAGCCAGGGCCACCTGCCGCTATGTCGGCATACCGGATGAGCGGGTGCATTTCATGAATCTGCCATTCTATGAGACGGGCACGATAGAGAAAAGGCCGATGGGGGAAGAGGACATTCAATTGACGATATCATTGTTGCGCAAGGTGCAGCCTCACCAGGTGTATTGCGCGGGCGATCTGGCGGACCCGCATGGTACGCACAAGGTCTGTCTTGATATCGTCTTCGAATCTCTGCGCAGATTGAAGTCCGAAGGGGACGGCTGGCTGAAAGACTGCTGGGTATGGCTGTACAAGGGCGCCTGGCAGGAGTGGGATATCGACGAGATCGAAATGGCTGTCCCGATGAGCCCGGACCAGGTGAGGAAAAAACGTTTCGGCATTTTTATTCACCAATCGCAGAAGGATACGGTCCCTTTCCAGGGAAGCGACAGCCGCGAGTTCTGGCAGCGTGCAGAGGATAGGAACGCCAATACGGCGAGGTTATACCAGCAGTTGGGCTTAACGGCTTATGCGGCCATGGAGGCTTTCGTAAGATGGCCTACAAAGCCATGGGCGGATGCGGACGGAAGATAGTCATTCCACAACGATAACGGAAATTCAGGACGAAGGCTTAATATTGCAGCAAATGAGCGGTCAATATAGAAAAGATATTTACCCCGGGCTGGAGGTTGCAATCGTACTTAAGAAGGACCAGCGAAGCGGGAAACTGACATATGGTGTTGTAAAGGATATCCTGACGTCCGCCGCGTATCATTCAAGAGGGATAAAGGTACGTCTGGAGGACGGGCAGGTCGGCCGGGTGGCAGAAACAGATGTGGCTGACCCGGAGGGAGAATAAATTATATTTTATGCCCTGTACGTTTATTAAAAGCGAGGCGCCGGAGCTTTTTGATCTTTTGACCAATGTATTTAAGTACAAATTAAAATTGGCCGAGATCGGGATTACGGATTTACTGATCTATAAGCTGACGGAGTATTGTGATGTAAATCACCTTTCCAATGTGGCTATTTATCATGCTAAGCAAGAGTCGGTGTATGGAGCCGATATTGATCTTTTTGTCGAACAGACTACAGGCAAGTTTATTTGGTTTGCCCTGCAGGCAAAAGTAATGAACCACCAGGGGGTATATAAAGATCTGCGAATAAAGAAGAAAAGCCCCCAGCAGTGGGAAAAGTTAAAGCATAATGAAGCCACACACGGCGCCAAGGCGTACTATCTTTTCTATAACGGGGACTATACTTCCTTCGGTCTGCCGACGCCTACCCGTTCAGATTGTCAGGGCGTCCCTGGTATTTCCGACTATGGATATGGGATAGTGGAACGAAGACATATCGAAGCCCATTTTTCCGGAGGTGCGTTAAAGGCGAAGCTTACTGACTTTTACCCACATGATATGGATGCATTGAGAAAACTGTTGTGTTGCGATTATGATGATCCTATGGGTCTTACCGAATATGCATACGCAGATATTCATACGGCTGCCCCATATGTTCAAATTTATCCGAGGGAGGTAAATCCTGACACTGGGATCAGGGCTAATCCGGATGTGAGTGCATTTGCGCCATTCAGAATAGTTGTTTCAAAGCCTTTGGCGGCTGATGATCCTTATGATATAAGTTTGCACAGACCGATGCGTGTCCTCGAGCCCTTGAAGTTTAAAAGGCCATAATCATGGAAGAAATATTTTTTATCCCCGTCGTCTATAAGACCGTGCAATATGAGTTTGAGGCCACGCTACAGCAATCACGGTATGCGCATGCGTTCCATGTGAAAGTAGACGGGACGCTTGTCATTTTTGAACAGGATGAGGAGGGGAATTACAGGGCGCGGATCCCGTCCGAAGAGAAAGGTAAAGTGCCGGATAGGGAGCTGCTGCAAGCCATTGGAGAGGCGATCATGGGTATATTGAAATAATACCGTGTCTTAAAATAAACCCCTGATGCCAGGTCTTTTAACAGGCTCTATACCACCTGTCCCATCAGCGGGTCGCTGAAGCTTTCCTTACCCGTCTCCACGTGGCCGGCAAATCTCCTTTCAAACACGCCATTACCCGTGACGCGGACGGTCACATCATACCATCCAAAACTTTTGCTACAGTCGATGACGACAATATCCTCCGCACCCTGCGTTCCGGCCTTACCCAATGTCCTTCGTATTACCTCGCCCCCATATGCGTTGTCCGTGATTGTCACGATGGTATGCAGTTCCTTGTTATGGTTGGTTATTTCCAATTGAATGTTTCCCGTCAACTGTCGTCTGAGTAGCCTGCTCCTTTGATATTCGCAGGCGATCTCCAGGGCGGGGTCGGCTGCGTTTCCGCCAAACGCCCTATAGTAACCGTTGGGCCCGTATACTTCCAGGTGGTATGCGGCCAGGTCGAAATCAGCCAGGTCCCAACTATCGGACAGGGTATCTCCCGCAGCCACAGTATAATTCCATACACGCATCTCACGGACCGGCGACCAATGCAGATCCTTACCAGGAAGGCCGGGATGCCAGGGGCCATCTTTCCAGGTACCCGTTGCATAAACGATAAAGGGGCAGCCGGCGGCTGTATCCCGGAACACCTCTTTTGATACATGGAAGGAAACTGAAAAAGTTCTTTTGTCTTTGCTCAGGAGCCCGCCTGTATACAGTTGATAAGGCAATGGCCTCGACGGACGAATACCTTTTTCCTGCTGCGGCATAAGCGGGAACGTACGAGGGTCTTTGTTGACAGCTGCAATCCCGGAGGGCGACAAAGGTACGAATGCCGGTATCGGGGGCTTGAACCTGGCATTCGTGATCAGTTCCATATGATCTTCTCTTCCGACAGGCTGCAGGTGGGGCAATGTCTCCCCGTGATAGGGTTTGAAGCAGGCGCTCAGATCACCACATACCGTCCTTCTCCAGGCGGTGATATTCGTCTCTTCAATCTTTTTGCCTGTCTTGTGACTGCAAAACTTCTCCAGCAGCTGCAGTACGCTTGTATGATCGAATATCTGCGAACAAACTGCTCCCCCCCGGCTCCATGGGCTGGCAACGATCATCGGCACACGATAACCAAGCCCGATGGGTCCAGTCCGTCCTTCATTGCCTGGCTGCCCCTTCCCGCGCTCGATTTCCTGCCAGGCGGCTACATGCTCGACATGGGTGTCGATGTGGGTGGACGCTTTGCCGCTGTTGGGGAAGTGAGGGTTGGGCGCTACAAACGGAGGAATATGATCGAAGTAACCATCGTTCTCATCATAGTTGAGGATAAATATTGTTTTCTTCCATACTTCCGGGTTTTTTGTAAGAATATCGATCACTTCGGAGAGATACCATACCCCATACCAGGGGCCTCCGGGATGGTCGGAAAACCTTGCCGAAGCCACGATCCAGGAAACCGCCGGCAGCTGTCCATTATTTACATCTTCGCGGAACTGATGTAAGACATCCCCTTTGGGGATACGGACGGATCTTTCGTCGGCGCCATCCATATATGTATGTGTCATCAGCTCATGAAAATGAGGGTCCTTGCTGTTGACGGTGAATGCCTTTTCATGCAGGCTTTTTGACAGCGGAGACAAAGTTTCATACCCCTCCGGCGGCCAATTCTTTAGGTCCGCGATCACATTGGGGAGCAGTTCCTCTGCATCGGCGAGGGATTCCATCAGCTCCCTTTTTTCATCCGCAGTGCCGGAAAAGGTTTCTAATTTTTTCTTCATTTCGGCGATTGCGCCCGGCAGCTTCTCCTTTTGATCCTGTAGCCAGGAATAATACCCTTTGGAATAGCGGACATTGAACTGCCGGAACCACTCGATCGGGTTATCGGTGAAATTACAGAGCCATTCCTGTTCTTCGAATGGCAGTCCCTTGTCCAGGCTAAGTTCATTCTGGTAGATCTTCCAGGAGACGTCACCCGCCTCCAATCTTTCGGGAAAAGTAGCCCAGGACGCCCATTGCCAGAAATCTACGTCACTATTCCTGACATTGGCTTTGGAATGTATGTCCGGCTTCTCTCTGATGGTCCCTGTCCAGTGGTAAAGCCTGTTGGGAGTAGTCCCGGTCAATGACGAGCAGAAATAGTGGTCGCAAACGGTGAAAGCGTCAGCCAGCGCATAATAGAATGGGACATCCTCTCTATTATAATATCCCATTGCAAGGGGCATGGCCCTGTATTCGGGATTACCGGATTTTTTTACCTCCAGCCATTTGTCATGGCGCCCATGGTTGCGGGCATCCGACTGGTCCTCCCAGCGATGGGGCAGGGAACTCATCCAGGTGATCTTTGTATCCTTGAGGTTATAGCGGAATGGTATGTATGTATTGTTCTTTTCGTCAGTCTGTAGCCAGACGCGGTTCTGATCCGGCAGACGGATGGCTCTTGGGTCGTTGAAACCCCTAACTCCCCTCAAAGTGCCGAAAGTATGGTCAAAAGACCGGTTTTCCTGCATCAGGATCACAACATGCTCTGCATCCAGCCAGGTGGTGCCGGGGTCCGGATTGATGGCGAAAGCTTTCCGGATAGAGGAAGGAAGCGCACCTGATAAGCCAGCTGCACCGGAAAGGAGGGCCGCTTTCTTCAAAAAATCTCTTCTGTTGTCCATTTGATGGGGGTTTATCATATAGAGGATCGCCGCGGCCTGCAATACCCATCGCTAATGTGAAAAAAATGTTATCATCCTGGCAAATTCAGCTCATACTTCTGAATTCAACCGGTGTTTTTCCTGTTTTTTTCTTGAAGAGTTTATTAAAGTATTGGGGATATTCAAACCCTAATGAGTACGCTATTTCACCAACAGATCTATTTGTATTTAACAGGATATTCTTTGCTTCCTCGATCAAATAAAAATGTATGTGATCCTGGGTGTTCCTGCCTGTTTCTTTTTTGAGTAAGTCACTCAAATATCCAGGTGACAAATTCACCTGCTCTGCCAGATGTTTTACTGTAGGCAGACCTTTTTCACTTATATCCTTTCTCTTAAAATATTCGCTCAGGATCTTTTCAATCTGAACCACCACGGCGTTGTTGGAGCTTTTTCGCGTAATAAATTGCCGTCCATAAAACCGGGAGCAATAATTTAAAAGCAGTTCAAGCGTGGAAACAATGATGGCCTGGCTATGTATATCTATATTTTCCTGTAGTTCCGTCTGGATTTTTATTACACAATCATATAAGATTTGTTTTTCTTTTTCCGACAGATGAAGCGCTTCTGATATTTCGTAAGAGAAAAAGTTATAGTTCTGTATGTGGTCATTCAACGGGGTGGCTCTGATCAGATCAGGGTGGAAGAATACACCCCAACCCATCATGTTTTCTGACACCTCTATATCGTAGTCCATTTCGATCACCTGGTTAGGGGCCATACAGATCAGACTGCCATCCTGAAAATCAACGATTTTGCGACCGTATTTTATATAATTTTTGTTATAGTTCTTGAATATTATGCAGTAGTAGTCCGCAGAAACTTTTGTCGCCTCTACTACGTGGTCATCTACCTTGCTAAAATCTATAACGGCAATCAGGGGATGCTGGATGTTCGTATCCAGCCGGAATAGTTTGAATAGATCTGAAACCTTTTGCAAATGGACAAATTCGCTCATAATTAAATTTCTTTTGGGCCCAAAAGAATGTGTTTAAACAAAGAGATTAAAGTCCTAATTGTGCTCGTATTCCTGCAATAAAAGATGCGTCATCTGCCTGCTTGCGGTTTGCTATTATTATTTTTGCATCTTCGCCCGCAGTATATCTCAGTTGATTGCTTCCATCGGTAGCGGCTTCGTAGATTACGCCGGCAACCACACTTGCGGGAGCGGCATTGGTGAACATGGTTTGCGTTGCCGCCATTAATTTCCCAACTATCGGTTGATATTCGGCAAGGGTTGTATCGTTGGTGAAATCGAATGAACGACCCGCAAAATCGGTGGCAATCGCACCAGGTTCAACAATTTTTACTTTCCCGCCAAATTCTTCGACCTCATAGCTCAAGGATTCAGAAATGCCTTCAACCGCAAATTTGGTCCCGTGGTATAAAGCGCCCAGCGGGAAGGTTACTTTACCCCCAATAGAAGAAATGTTAATGATGATGCCGCTTTTATTCTGACGAAAATGAGGCAACAATGCTTTGGTGACATCTAAAAGCCCAATCACATTGGTGTTAAACTGACGAACGATATTCTCTCTTGGAAAGGACTCCAACGGGCCGTAGGCGCCGTAACCGGCGTTGTTGACCAATACATCAATTTTACCAAATTTCTGAATACCCTCGTTTACTGCCTGTTTGATAGAATCCAGGTCCAGCACATCGAGTTTGGTCACCCAAACATTCTCCAGTCCGGATAATTCCGTTTCATTTCCCGGATTCCGCATCGTAGCGATAACATTCCACCCCTTTGATTGGAAGAACTTTGCAGTCGCCTTCCCTATACCTGTACTTGCACCCGTAATAAAAATTGTCTTTTTCATTTTTTTGATACTTTAATTATGATGTAAAGTTCGGATTAAAAGGGGGCTTGCCGGTAATACTAATCCACGGAAGTTGTATCCTTTTTACGTTGAGGGGCCCGCATCGTCTGTTTTGATCAAACTAATTTATCCCTAAGGGCTTTGGCGACAGCTTCTGTATTGTTATTGACGTGTAATTTAGTATAAATATTTTTAATATGACTTTTGACGGTTTCAAAACTGATGGACATGCCGGCTGCGATTAGTTTGTAGCTTTTCCCGTTGACGAGGTGTTGTAGAACTTCCTTTTCCTTTGGCGTTAGCTTTTCGTGAAGACTGTTTTTGCCTTCCTGCTGGAAGAAGTTGGCAATGCGACGGGCAATCCCCGGGGAAAATGCGCTACCCCCCTGGTATACATCGATGATTGCCTGGAGCAATTGTTCTGTCGTGGCGCTTTTTACTATATACCCCGAGCCGCCTGCGCGAAGGGATTGAAAGATTTTTTCATCGTCATCAAAGGCGGTGAGCATCAGGACGGGGATGCCGGGAAAATAATTCCTGGATAGCAATACGGCCTCAATGCCGCTGACCCCGGGCATTTCAATATCCATCAATATAATCCCGGGACGGGCGGTGGTGATGTCCGACTTTAGCCTTTTGGCGTTTTTACAAACACCGGCGCACATGAAGTTATCTGATTGATCGAGGAGTATCTCCAGCGAGTCGGCAAAATGTTCGTTGTCCTCAAAGATCAAAACGCGTATTTTATCGGCTGTATCCATAGAAGGGCTGATAAAAATTAAAGGTATTAATTAAAGCGCAGCAGCGCATACCGAATTTTGGGGAGAGGGATTTGGACCCGTACTATGCAGCCTTGTCCCGGAGTGGATTGTATGTTGAGGCTGCCGCCGCAGTCACGGGCGCGCTGAGCCATTGTGTCCATGCCGTTGTTGAAGCTGGCGGATCGTATGTCAAAACCTATCCCATTATCAGCAATATTTATGACAATGCCCTCCGTCGTAACGGACAAGGAAAGAGAAATATGGGTGGCTTGCGCATGTTTTAAGGCATTGTTGATCGCCTCCTTGCATATCAATAAGATATTCCTGCGGGTGTCCATTGTCAATTTTATCCCGGATAGCCTGTCATCTATATCGGATTGTACTTCCAGGCCTGCATCCACGGGAATCTGGAGCAGCTTCTCCAGTTTTTCCTGCAGACTGCTGCCGTCGTCATTGCCGGGCTTCATGGCCCATACGATATCGTTCATTTTGTCCATCACTTCTTTGGCGTTATGACTGATCTTCTGCAGCGCGTTCTGATAGGATGGGCCGGAGTTTTTTTGCTGTACCATATTGCTTAACAGGTAAATGCTGCTGAGGGAGCTTCCAATGTCGTCGTGCAGGTCGCCGGCTATACGGTTCCGCATTTGCATGTCTTTCAATTGTTGTCTGGTGCGATATTGCTTCAGTATGGCAATCCCCGCAACCAGGATCAGGGCAATGATGCCGAATGAAAAAAACAGGACCAGCCGGTTTTGTTGTAGTTTTTTTCCGGTGATGACCTGTTGCGCATTGAGGAGCTGTATGTCCTGTTCTTTTTTGTCTGTTTCGTATTTAATAAGAAGATTGTTGATGGATTTTTTTTCATTTAAGGAGTCGATGATGTTCTTATAGGTTTCGGACTGGCGCAGGTATTCAAAGGCCTTTTCAAATTGTTGTTGCTGTGCGTAAATGGCGCTCAGCCCACTTGTCGCCTCATAGGCGTGGTTATAAGCATTTCCTGTTTTAAACACGGAGAGGGCGGCAGTTAATTTCCGGATCGCCTTGTCCTTTTCGTTTAATAATGAGAGTGCCTTACCGATGTTCAGCTCTTCGTAGGCAATATCATTTTGGTTGCCAAAGGTTTTGAAAATGGCGGCTGCCTGTTGATAATAGTGCAAAGCTGAGTCTGCAAAAAAAAGGGTATTGTTCTCTGTGGCCCGATTATAGTAGACGTCGCCGATGTTTTCGCTGGAAATTGCCTGTCCGTTGGTATTGTTGATCCGGGTATTGGCCGCCAAAGCATTGCGGAATTGTGATAAAGCATTGTCATACTGGTGCAGGCTGTTGTAAAGGATACCGAGCGTGACCATTGCGTCGGTCAGGTATTCGTCGTGATGCAAAGTGACGGAGAGATGGATCCCTTTTTGCAGATAGTCCATTGCCTTGCGGATATCCCCCGTTTTGTAATATACATTCCCGATATTAATAAAGGCATTGAGTTTTATAAAGGGATTGGAGAAGCTGTCTACCAGCGGTAATACAGTCATCAGGCAGTCCAGTTCTTTTTGATTGTTGTCTTCTTCGTCGTATACGGCAGCGAGGTTGAGAAGGGACTTGCATTCTTTGGTTATACTGTTGTATTTCCTGAAGATGGCGACGGATTGGGTGATGTTGTTGATAGCTGAATCGTTTTTGCCGAGTCTGAACCAGGCCCATCCTCTGGAACTGAGGCAGGAGGCGAGGGTGGTGTCGTTATGGCGGCTGCGGGCGATGGAAATGCCTTTATTGGCGAGGGCCAGGCCGCTGTCGGGGTTGCTTTCGGAGACGAATAGACTTAGCTGGCTCAGCAGGATGGTTGTCTGGGTAGGATCCCTGGTATGCTGTAAAGCTTGCTGTAGGGAATCGATAATGGTAAACGGGTGGTTTTGCGCCTGTCCGCCGCCCAATATGCAGAAAAGAAAGACTGTAAACAATAAGTGTTTTGGGAGCAATGCCGCTGATTTTTAATTAATTAATGGCTGTTGTGGCAATATCCTTTCTTTGTTTATACCCCCCATTTTCGGGATTGTACCCCAATGGATAATATTAAAACTTTACAGCGCAAAAAGAGGGGTAAGCATGAAGGTAAGGAATTGTCCTGAGATGCTGGCTCAAAGCAGAGAGATAAAGGTAACCTCAATATACTAATAACCATGAATAAAAAGCTATTGAACTTATTGCTGATGCTGACTGCGGTAGCGGGCGCCTGTGCGCAACAAGGGGTGGGTATCGGGACGACTGCGACTTTTGCCAGACTGCAAGTTGGAGGGATTAGTAGTGCAGCCTACCCTATGCTTGCCCTTCAAGACAGCGGCACTAATAGCTTCCCGCAAATATATCTTGGGAATTCAAATCACCTTTTGAACTGGAATGTCGGAGGCGCGATTACGGGCAATGCTCCTACTGATTTTTTTAACATCAGTTACGGTGGCGTCCCATTCTACAGTACTTATTTTTCTATTAACGGCAATGGACAGATAGGTGTCGCGGGGACTACCAGCCAGAATAACTGGCTGCAGATAGGCAATGTTCCGAGTATTTTTTCCGGCAACGGTCTTGCCATCGGAACCGGCAGCCAGGCCATGTCATTTGCGCAATATCCCAGCACTTCTACCTGGTACAGTAATACCTCATTCTCCCTGATGCCTAATACGGGCAACGGATATCTGGGGGTTGGAACACAGGCTCCGGCTGCCGCCGTGCATGTCTATTCTCCCAGCACGACGGCTGTCCCCAATATCCTGGCGGAGCAAAGTAATGCGGATTTTTCCAGGCTCATGTTCAAGAACAGAAATGGCAACTCCTTTACCGTGGCTGCGTCGAACGGAGGGGGGAGCGGAACGGACAATTTCAATATATTCAGCAATTCGCTGGGTACCAACCTGGTCAATATTACGACGCAGTCTATTGTACCCTCGCAACCCACCGGCTCCATCAACCTGAATGGAATTACAGATATGAACCAGGCTACGGTATTAAAGTATGCCCTGGCAACCTTTGCCGACGGCACCGTCAATGATAATTGGCTATTGCCCAATAGTACGCTGGTCTATTTACAGGACGACGGATCGTCCACTTCACCTATTACGGTGACGGGGTTTGCGGGTGGGGTAGCAGGGCGTGTTGTGGTTTGTTATAACGCCGTTGTCAGGCCGATTACTTTAAAAAATGCGGACTCAAGAAGTGCATTTGTAAATCAGTTCAGCATTTCGGGGGATCTCACGCTCCAATTCGGAGATATTGTAACTCTTATCTATCTGCAGGGGCATTGGTCGCTCTTGTCAAAAAATTTCTAACGTTTTAAAATTCACCTTATGAGTAAACATCGATTCATTTTTGTAGTGGCGGCCGGATTGACGGCAATGGTTGTCTCTTCCTGTAAAAAAAGCAGCAGCGGGCCGGCCGTATCGCATTGGACGTTCAACAACCAATCGTATACCGCCACTTCCACAGGCTTTCCCTCAACACCCGCACATACGCTGATTGCGTATGATACGGCGGTCCAGCCACAGCTGAAAGTGGAGCTCGTATTTGGACATATGCCGACCTCCAATCAGTCGTTTGGGGTGGTGAATGCTTTTTCGGGCACAATCGACAGCCTGCATTGCGCTATTGGTTTGATCTCGGGTCCGGCGTCTTCAATGGGTATCGCGGGGGCTTCCTCTGGCGGCGGAACGGTAAATGTCACCCTATCCAATGGCAAGGTTACGGCCAGTTTCAATAATATAAGCATACAAACCACCCCCACCAACTTTACTACTATCTCGGGGGTGTTGATCGAACAGTAATTTTTTCCCGCTATTCAGATTACAATGAGTATACTATGAAGATTAAATTGTCTTTGTTCCCGGGCGGCCTGGTTTTCTGTCTGTTGGGAATGCTGTTTATAGATGGTGGTTGCAAACGCGATCATGAGAACGGTCCTGCCGGAGGAGGTGCGCCTGTCTTTACCTGTGGGGGGAATTTTGCGGATACTTCGATCATAAAAGGACCTGCGGTCGGGGAGAACGGGAATGATCATGATAATCCATTCCGTTCGCTGGCTATCGATCCCGGTAATCCACTGGTGTTGTATGTCGGCAGCGAAGGGAATGGCGTATTCCGGAGTACCGATGGCGGCAATAACTGGCAGTGGCTTCGTAATGGCATCCATCATTGTGAGGAATATCCTGAGATCTATTCGATTGCTATCGACCCTGCCAATCCTGCGCATCTGTTGATGGCGACTAATTCCGGGCCGGGTGTACCTGGCTGGCATGGCGATGGGGTTTATATGAGCAACGACAGTGGAAACCACTGGATGGGCATCGATACCGGGCTTACCAGCGGGGCCGCTAATTCAGTAGCTTTTTCTCCATTCAACCCACAGATTTGTCTTGCCGGCATCGCCGGAGGCCGGAGCACCAATCGCAACAATCAGGGACAGCTTTTTTCCGGCGGGCTCTTTTCGTCAACCAATGGCGGCGGCAGGTGGCAGCCCTTTTACAATACGGCCCCGGCGAATATTAACAACTGGTGGGAGATCAAGATCCGGGTATCCAACAATACTTTTTCGGTGTACAGTCTGGGCGCCAGCAGTACCACCGATGCTTCATCGCAGCCATCGGGGCTTTTTGTGGCTTCCGGGAATGGTACGGTCAAGCGGTTGCTGTTTGACAGTATCGTATTGGGCAGCCCCTTCAACGGATCTATGTTTGATGTATCAGCCGATCAGCGGTATCTGTATGTAAACAACGACTCTTACGGCATCCCGCTCAGGACGATCCGGTCAACGGACAGTGGGGCCACCTGGGTCCAAACCGCACAGGCAGGTAATGGGCCTATCCGGATCGTTGGCAACAATCCGAATGCCGTGGTGTTTGCCATTTATTCAGATATCTATCGCTCGTCCGACGGGATGAATACCGCGACACTGGCTTTTAGCGGATCTTCCCTGCACCTGGATAATGATGTAATGGACATCGAGGTGGCTCCTTCCAATAGCAATATTGTGTATGCGGTTGCAAAGGGGCTGCATGTATATAAAAGCTCCAACGGAGGGGCGGGCTTTACCGAGGTGGCCAATTTGCGGAATTTTATAAACACCCATTGACAAATGAATAAGATCGTCGTCCTTCTGATCACCTGGCAGATCTGCATTGCCGGCGCCCTGCGGGCGCAGCTTAACGTAAACAACACGATACTGTATATACCCGGAGGTGATTATGTATCGGTGCAGAAGGATGTGATCAGCAATGTAAATATCCAGGGTACAGGGAAGCTGCTGCTGAACGGGAAGTTCGGCCAGGTGATAAATATGGGGGGCAATAAGCTGTATAGCATGGATATCAATGATACGGCCGGCGTAAAACTGGCTTCCAATATGGCGGCTGACGGGATAGTCAGTTTTATTAACGGGATCTTCGACCTGCAAAGTTATGTGCTGGACCTGGGCAGCGCCGGCGGTACGCTTAACGGAGAAACCAATGGCAGCAGGATCACGGCTACGACGGGGACCGTCGACAAAACTGCTGTATTTAATGGACCCAATCTTTTTAATCCCGGTGATCTTGGTCTGGTTATTACCAGTTCGGCCAGTATGGGAACGCTTACGATAAAACGGGGGCATCAGCAGCAGACCAGCGCCAATGGCGGACTTAGTATCCACCGTTATTATGATATTTCCCCTCCTGCTGGCAATAGCGGGCTGAATGCCACCTTCAATTTCTCCTATTTTGACGGAGAGCTGGCCGGCAGGACTAAGAGCGAATTGACCCTATGGACCAGTGAGGATAACGGACTATCCTGGAATAACCTGGGAGTCGACAACAACGATCCTGTAAAAGACCAGGTTACCAAAAACGGCATTCCTCATTTCAGCAGATTTACACTGGCCAGTCCTGTAAATAATCCATTGCCCCTGATGCTATTGGGTTTTAGCGGAATCCGGATGAACGGGGTGGACATATTGAAATGGCAAACCGCCGACGAACAAAATACACGTTTGTTTGAGGTAGAATATAGTACGGATGGCAGCGGGTTTTCATCCGTAGGGAGCGTCCTTGCGATGGGGAGCGGGAGCCATATTTATTCTTTTACGCACCCGGCCGCCGGACCGGCGTATTACCGGCTAAAGATGATCGATATGGACGACCACTTTACCTATAGTAAGGTTATTGCCCTGAGTGGCGGACAGAATATCCGGGCCTCTCAGCTACAGCCCAATCCTGCCTATGCAGGTACGCAATTGGTGATTGGAGACAATCGGCTGCTGGGAACACAGGCACTGCTGTTTGATGGAGCCGGCGGGCTGATCAGAATGATCACTATTTCCTACCAGCAACAGGATGTAGATGTGAGCAGTCTTGCAGAAGGGATATACTACATAAAATTGCAGAATGGGGAGGTGCTGACATTGGTGAAGAAATAAGGGGCGCCGGACTATCTACTCAAATCCAACGTCATTTGCCTCCCACAATTCAATTTTGTTGTCTTCGGGATCCAGTATATGGACAAACTTTCCATAGTCAAAACTTTGAATCTCGTCAAGAATGGTCACGCCTTCGGCTTTTAGTTGTTGGACGACCCATTCAATATTTGCCACCCTATAATTGATCATAAACTCTTTTGGGGAGGGCTCAAAGTAAGTGGTCGACGCCCCAAACGGACTCCAGACCGTGATCCCTTTTTTAGCGGGATCTTCCACCTGGCGCCATTCAAAGGTTGTCCCGAAATCGCCTATTTGTAATCCAAGGTGTTTCCCATACCATGTTTTTAGTTGTTCCACGTCTTTGCATTTAAAGAAGATACCGCCGAGGCCGATGACTCTTTTCATATGTTGATTTTTTTTATCAGTTTCCTGGTGTTGGAGATCATGTATGTAAAATTAGCAGCCTGGGGCAACTGGGGCTCATACTTTCGGGTGATTTCCGGGGGCGGTCCATAATTTCACTCAAAAGTATGAGCCAATCTACGTGGTTTAAAATATTGAAGATCAACGGAGCGATTTGAACGCGGCGCGAAGTTCCGTTGTAAGAAGCTGGGGTTGTTCCCAGGCTGCGAAATGGCCTCCTTTTTCAAGTTTGTTATAATAGATAAGTTTGGGGTACGCTTTCTCTGCCCATTTTTTTGGAGCTGCATAAATCTCATCGGGGAAAACGCTTACGGCAACCGGGATGGTCACGTTCCTCGGATCAAAAAAGCCGGCTTTTGGAAGCTGAAAGGTTTCCCAATAAAGGCGGGCCGAAGAGACGGCTGTATTTGTAAGCCAGTATAGTGTAATATTGTCCAGGATATCATCGCGGGTGAGGCCTTCTTTTTGTCCGTTGAAAACGCGTGCAATGAGCGCATAGCTTCGTGCATCATGATCTAATATCCAGCCTGCGAGGCCTATGGGAGAATCTTCGATACCATACAGCGTCTGTGGGCGAAGACCCATTTCGTTGGCGTAGCCGAGGCCTTTGCTGTAGAAAAAGCCGAGTTGCTGGTAAGCATTCTTTTCATCGGCCGAGGAGCCTGCCGGCGGCTGATCACCTGATGCGAGCGCTTTTGAAATTTCTGCCGGGACGGTGGCAGGCATATTGGTATGGATCCCGAGTAATTCCGGAGGTGCGATCAGCGCCATTATCTCAGAGACGGCATTACCCCAATCCCCGCCTTGCGCCACGTATCTTTTGTACCCAAGCCGCCTCATCAGTTCTATCCAGGCTTTTGCTATATGGACAGGTTCCCACCCTGTGGCTGTGGGCTTGCCTGAAAAACCGTAGCCCGGGAGTGAAGGGATCACTACATCAAAAGCGTCTTCCGCCTTTCCGCCATAGGCAACAGGGTCGGTGAGCGGGCCAATGATTTTTAGCTGCTCAATAACAGAGCCGGGCCATCCGTGCGTGATAATGATGGGTAAGGCATTGGGATAGGTGGAACGAACATGAATAAAATGAATATCTACCCCATCAATTGTTGTGATAAATTGTGGAAAGGAATTCAGCTTTGTTTCCACTTTTCGCCAGTCGTACTGTTTTTCCCAATAGAGGGCGAGCGCTTGCATTGTGGCAAGCTGCACTCCTTGTGACTGGTCCCCGACGGTTTCGCGTTCGGGCCACTTTGTTGCTGAAATGCGGTGACGCAGATCATTGATCTTTGTTTGGGGAACATGTATTTTGAACGGACGTATTGAATGGTCTGCCCCCTGTGTAACTAAAGGGCCACTTTGTGCGTAGCCTAAGGCAATTTGCATTACTAATGCACCGGTGACGGCTGCATTTACAAGTAAACGTTTAACCTTTTTCATTTTATATTTTTTTAGGTTTGTTTATTTTTTGGGTGGGTGATGATTTCCTGGGTTATATAAATGACCGATCGGTCACGTTTTGGGTAAAAAAAATCAAAGCAATTGAGCCTCGATCATTTTTTTTAGGTTGCGGTTGATAATGGCCATTTTGTCTGTCTTCCGGGTGGTTCTGCTGATCAGGATGCCGCCTTCGATCATTGCGAACATCAATGTGGCGAATTCCTTATAGTTCCAGTCGGGCTTGAAAATGCCTTGCCGGATCCCTTTTGCAATGATATCAATAATTAATTGCTGGCTTTTATTCACCATGGCCGCCACCTGTTCACGTACGGTTTCAATCTGATCATCGGCTTCCATTCCGAAATTAAGCATTGGGCAGCCACCAATCACCGGAGGGTCGATAGGGTTGCGGTAGGCGTCGATGTATGCGAAAAGCTTTTCTTTTGGATTGTCGAATTGGCTGATGGCCGACATGAGTTTTTTTGATAGGAGTTCCAGGTTAAAATCTACCGCGGCCTCGGCCAGGACATCCTTGTTGTCAAAATGAACATAAAGGCTGCCCTTGGCAAGTTTAGTCGCATCCATTATATCGCTCATTGCCGTGGCTGCTATTCCTTTTTTGTTAAAGATAGGCGCCGACCTTTCGATGATCATTTGCCGTGTTTGTTCCCCTTTGCTCATATAGTTCATTTGAGAACACAAAGATAAATGACCGTTCGGTCATTTCAAAATTTATTTTCAAATTTATCATTTTCCACTGGTCAGGCATTCTCTTCGCGTTCGGGAGTAGAGAAGTCATCTCAGGAACGGCGCCGGGAAATTTAATTAAATATTCCATTCATTTCCGTTAGTATTATAGGCTTTCCATTGGTGACAACGATCGTATGTTCATGTTGCGCCATATATCCCCCCTTGTTGCCGACCATCGTCCATCCGTCTTTTAGCTCCACTGCATATGTAGATGATGTTGAAATAAACGTTTCTATTGCTACGACTGAATTCTTCTTAAATCTCCTCTGGTCAAAGCGGTTTTTATAGTTCAACAATTCAGCAGGATCTTCGTGGAGGCCCCGTCCGATGCCATGGCCCCCCAGGTTTTTTATAACCTTGTAACCATGTTTTTTTGCTTCTGTTTCCATCAGATGGCCAATATCTGCTATTTTTACTCCTCCCTTTATATTGCTGATTGCGTTACGCAGAATATTTTTTGAAGTGTCGACTAATTTTTGGTGTTGATTGACATCTTCTCCAAGGACAAAGGAACCTCCATTATCGGCCCAGAACCCGGCAAGTTCGGCAGAAACGTCAATATTTATAAGATCTCCCTCTTTTAAAAGACGGTTGTCCCTGGGAATTCCGTGACAAAATTCATCGCCGACACTTATGCATGTCCAGCCCGGGAACCCGTATGTCAGATATGGCGCTGATTTTGCTCCAAAACCGGACAGGATCCCGGCGCCAAACTCATCAAGCTCTTTTGTGCTCATGCCGGGTTGTGCATAATTAATCATTTCCTTTAATGTGTATGCAACAGCTTCACTTGCTTTTTGCATTCCAAATAATTCCGATTCTTTTGTTATTGACATATTTTCCTTTTTTCGAGTCTTTCGGGGGTAGTCTAATAACAAAGTTATACTAAATACTCCGTGAATGCTGTAAACGCAAGGGGTTGTTTCGCAAATACTTATGCGAAGACATCTAATAGGGAGTAAGCTGAATTAACACGGATCAGTCTGTTCTCAAACTCTTCACCGGGTTTGCAAGCGCCGCTTTTATTGCCTGGAAGCTCACAGTGATTAATGTTATAACCAATGCGCCGACCCCTGACACAACGAATACCCAAGCCGATGTAGATGTTCTGTAATCGTATTGCTGCAGCCAATTATTTAAATAATACCATGCTAACGGTATGGCAATAAAACAGGAAATAATTACCAGCAATGCAAACTCTTTTGAAAGCATTTGCCATAAATCGTAAGTTGATGCGCCTAATACTTTGCGTACACCAATTTCTTTTTTACGCTGCTCTGCAACAAAAGAGGATAAGCCGAATAAACCAAGACATGAAATAAATATGGCAAGAATAGTGAAGAGGGTTGCCAGTTTGCCGATCCGCTGTTCATCTGCAAATTTTTTTGCATAATCTTCATCATTAAAAGTATAATTAAAAGGCAGGTCGGGGTTGTATTTTTTAAACACCGTTTCTATTTTAGCCAATGCATCTTTCACCGGTACGCCGGTTTTTATAGCAACAGTTACATTGCCTATCCAGGTATGGCTGAGCAGATAAACCATTGGTGTTACTGGCTTATAAGGCGATTCCTGGATGATGTCCTTCACCACACCAATCACATGATAATTTTTGCCGTCGTACTGTATATTCTCCCCCACAATATCTTTCTTCATGCCTATTTGTTTCACGGCTGATTCGTTCAGTATCATGGCTAAGCTATCTGTACTAAAATCTTTGGAGAAATCCCTTCCTTCTTTCATTTGCCAGCCGATGGTTTTACCAAAATCCTCCGTCATAAGCATGAAACCAAAGCTTGGCAATGTGTTCGGGTTTTTGCCTGCCCAGTTAAATCCAGTACGCCATGCACCAAGATAGGTAGTTCCGTCTGATGCCCCGGCCATATTATCTACCACGCCGGATGCCAACAGGTCATTTCTTACAGCGTCGTAAAAGTTGGGCAACCCCTGGGTGACCCCGCCGACGGATATCAATCTCTCTTTTCTGTAATTAATGGGTCTGTTTTTGGCAAATTGAATTTGTTTAAAAACAGTAACAGTACCAATGATCAATGCAATAGAAAAGGTGAATTGCAACACCACCAAAACCTTGCGAGGCAGCGAAGCATACCTGCCCGCCCGAAAGGTGCTTTTCAATACTTTTATAGGTTCAAACCTTGATAGATACAATGCAGGATAGCTGCCGGAAAGCAAGCCGGTGAGGCAGGTAAATGTCAGTGTGCAAAGCCAGAATGCAGGGCTACGCCATGGCAGTTGTATATTTTTAGCGGCGAGCGAATTGAACAAGGGCAGCAATATGGTAACCAACAGAATAGAAAATATAAATGACACGAAAGCTACCAGCACACTCTCTGTTAGAAACTGGCGTATGAGTTGGGTGCGCAACGAGCCAACTGTTTTTCGGATGCCCACTTCTTTTGCACGCTTTTCGCTGCGTGCTGTGCTAAGGTTCATAAAGTTAATGCACGCAAGCAGCAGCACAAATACGCCGATGATGGAAAACAGCCATACGAACTGTATGGGGCCTCCCGTGGGTGTTCCATCTTTAAACTCGCTGTACAAATGCCATTTATCCATTGGATACAGGTAAGAACTTTGAACGCCATCCGCCTTATTTCTATGCGCCATCACCACGTTCTTTATCCTCTCTGTTTCTTTATCCATATCAATGTTGTCAGCCAACTGCGCAAAGCACAGCCACGACTGGTCGTTCCAATCCGTGGCAGCATCTTTCACCCATTGTTCTGTGGTGATATATTTTTTCCAGGGCAGGAAATATTTTGCATCGTATAAGGTAGTGTTATCCGGAAAATCTCTGAACACCCCGGCCACTTTATAATTGTCTTTGCTATCGAGCCTGATTATTTTGCCCATGGGGTCAGCATCGCCAAACAATGTTTTCGACATTGAGGCATTTATAATAATAGCCGTAGGGTCGTTTAATGCATTGATGTTTCCCTTTAGCATATTAAGAGAAAACATTGTTGGAAATTTATCTTCTACCCATGGGCCATGGGCTGAAATTATCTTATCGCCCACCGCCAGCGAATGCCCCCAGCTCCACGTCGCCATGGCGATATTTTTAAAATCGCTGCCGTATTTATTACGCAATTCCCCGGCAATAGGCCTGCACACATTGGGTACGGTGCTTGATGATCCATCGTCGCTGATGGAGGTGGTCATTACCTGCGCAAGCTGCCGGTGGTTGGTAAACGATCTGTCATACGTAATTTCATCCCATATCCATAAACCGATCAGCATGGCAACAGCCATGCCTGCTGCGAGCCCCAGCACGTTTATAACTGAATACACTTTGCTTTTAGTAAGGTGTCTCCAGGCAATTTTTAAATAGTTTTTGAACATAAACTTTGGTTTATCGATGCATGATGTGTTTCGCTTATAGCTGTCAGGCATCGGCAATCGGCACCATACTCACGCCAGTTTTGTAGTGTATTGATAGTGAGTGTGTTTTGCGTATTTATGGGTTGATGTACCGTGCGAAAACGTTACAGCAGGTGTGCGCAATTGGCGGGAATGACTTTTACGGCATTGTTCCCATCCCTGGTGACTCGGGGAGTAGCCAGGAATGCAAATTGGGTTACCAACATATGGAAAATTATTTATCTATCGACCCCCAAGCCTCTTAAACTCTCTGCTGTTGAATCCCCGTCCCGGGGCTTGTCGAAGAGATTTCCGATTAAATAGACCAGATAGGGGCCGAACAGGGACTCGCCCAAGCCAAGAAAGACAACAAAGCTACCAATGTCGTCAGGTGTAATAGCTTGTCTTATTAAAATTGCCAGGAGAAATAATATTAAAAGAAAGGATAGAAAGAGTGCTGTAAATGCATAGATCCGGCCGACTTTTTTCCCGGAATCGGGTTTATGCCGGCGATTGACAATATAGACAACCATGGGGATGCTATAGGCTGTAAACAAAGGTGATAGGACAGATAAAACCGATTTCATAGTGGAGTCATCATATTTTTCGGTGAGCCGGAACCAGATGACCAGGACGATAATTCCAAAATGTGATATTATGTACGTTAGGCTAAGCCAATTTTTCAGGGAGCTTTTAGACATGGTTTATAGTGTAAAGAATTATAAAAGCTATCGATAAGCGATATACCCAAATTTTGCATTTCGTCCCTATAGTCTTTTTCCAAGAGGCATGATCGGTCAAAAGCAGCTTCTGTAATACCAGTAGTAGTCAATTTTACGTATTGTCCATCAATGGAGCATTGAATCATTAAGTGGTTGCCGGAAACCTGGATATTGTCCAGTTTGACCTGTACATTTTCCCAATAGGTGTGTGTGACGTATCCTTTAACGTGTTTCAGTATTTCAGTAGGTGGGTTTTGGGAAGTCAACAGGGCACAGTTGTGGTATCGATCTCCGAAATAGGTCTGAAGGAACCGGCTTGCTTTTTCTTCCCAGGTTTGCAATGGAATCTTTCTCATATCCGGACTGATCTTGAAATAGGTGCGGACCGAAATTGAAGATTCTGCATGTGCGTTATGGCTTGTCAGGGAAGCGGTGTTTTTTATATTCAGGTAAAAGGGGATATTGCCGATCTGATTTTGACCTGTTGGGTGTTGTTCCGCAGGATTGCCTTCTGAATCCAACTGGTCTGTCTTTTTTAATAATTGGGGGACTCTTGTTCTCACATAATTGAAAAGATCGTCTATGTAAATGATGCCCTTCTTATTAATATCGGCTTTTCCTTTTTGAAGGCCTTCAATAAGCGCTTGTGTAAAGACGCCATGCCCCCAGGACTTGTTTTCAAAACTATCTTCCCGGGCGCTGCAAGAGGAAAAGATAGCCAGGGCATTGGGGGAGTGGATCAACTCATTAATTGCCTCGCTGACCCCGGATTTTCCGGATGATTTTCTACCTGCTATTCCTCCGCTGTGGCAGGCATCAATAAAAATGATCTTTTTGCAATCGAAGCCTTTTAACCTGGCAAGGATATCATTGGTAAAGTTGATGCGGGATTTTGAACCCGGTGTTTCAGACCTACTCCCGATGAGTTCTACCCCATACTCAGAAACCATGGCATGTCCTGAAATGAATATAATTAACACATCATTCTTGCCCGACAGTGTGGTTGTAAGCCCGGTAAGCACTTTCAGAATATTATTCCCAGTGGCGGCCGGGCCGATCAGCGTATCGATCCGGACGTGACGAAAAAGCTTTCCTTTGCCTGCCTGGTTGGAAAACAGACGAGCGAAGGCTCTGGCATCCTGCTGTGGATAATTCAGATCACTCTTTGTACCGATGGATAACACATAGAGATTGGCTTGCAAGGGCCGGACAATCGAATCAACTTTGCTTGTCCCGGTATTGATCTTATTCAAGGATGATGTTTGGGCCGAAAGAAGTTCAGGACAAACAATGCATATAAGTAATGTGAAAAGAACGCCCTGCAAGAAGCAATATAAAATCCTGAAAATCATTAGTGACTTTTTGGAAAAAGCGCTCGCAGATGATTGCTGAGGGCAAAAATCTTATCAGGTTGGAAGGGGGCGGTCAGATATACGAACGAAAGCCAAAAAAGGATTTCTTTTCGAATACTTTTTTATTTCTGCAATCTTATAATTGTTCATTCACTTTTCTAATGCCAAACACTCTTTGAGGGCATGGATGAGATCCTAAAATGGGTGAGCTATTTCAGGGGTAAATGTTATTGTAAGTCAATTATTTGTAAAAGGTTGTGCAAAAATAAAGATTGACTTTTGAAAATATAAAGCAGGTCTTTATAATTGCAAGAATATGAAAACTTTACCTCGTTACTAATACTCTCCTACCTCCTGATATAACCAATCGTCTCCCGGCAGTACAACAGGCAATCCTGCTGTTTGGGCTTGCTGCATGTTGGCTGGCAACCCGCAGAAATACCAGGCAACCTGCCCTGTTAATTTGGGGTTAATCAAGTAAAAGCGTTTAACCGTTGCCAACTGCTCAGGAAGGGCTTCGAACAAGGCCAGGAAATCATCCGGCAAAAAATCGGCATGGGTGTCCGCATACAGTTCACCTACAGGCAGACCATGGGACGAAACTGTGGCGATATAACGCCGGCCGTCAGTGGAAACCGTCTCGGCAATCTGGACCGGCACCTCCGGCAGTAGCCGGGTCAGGGCATTTTGTACCAGATCCGAGAGATCTCCTGCCTGGTGGATGCATTCGACATCCAGGGAAAAATCTGTCAGATCGAATTGCTCCTGGAGTCGTTTGACTTTTTGGTCGAAGGGTTCTTTGTCGATGGGCGGCATAGGGCATAAAGATAAGGATCAAGGCAGAAATATCCCCCTTCCGTCCCTAACCCCAACCTTTCCAATTTTTTCTATATTTTTAGACCGGAGGTAATAAATTTCTATGAAACTGGGATTTTTACGAAAGTGGTCAGCGACCGTTTGGATAGCAATCGGTATCGGGGTCATTATTTTTGTCGGTTGGCTCCTGGTCAGGACATGGGTGGTCGGGGCCTACAATGTGCCCACAACGGCCATGGAGAAAACCATCCGCAGCGGGAGTAAGGTATTGGTAAATAAGCTAAACTATCGCCCGATCAAGAGAGGAGATATCCTCGTGTTCCATTTCCCCATGGGGGACACTGTCATCGACTTACCCGAATACCAATCCATGCGGCCCTATTATGACGTGATCCGGGAACTAGGTCGTGGAAACGCCGATTCTGGCAGACAGATCGTGTTGTCTAACCCGGATGACTATCCGCTGACCATTCGCCCAGTGTATAAGCGGGAGGTCTATTTAAAACGCTGTATCGCCACTGCGGGCGATACACTTGAGATGCGCGATGAGGTAGTCTATATCAACGGACGCCCGCAGGCCTGGGCGCCGGAGTCGCAGACCTATTTTCGTGTCGTTACCAACGGACAGCCCCTCGACGAAACAAGTATAAAGGCGCAGTACGGTCTTGATATCACCAACGCTGATGAAGTTCATCCGCTCGGCAATACGACTGAATTTGATATGCTGCTGACCTGGAAAACCCGGGAAAAAATGCTAAAGGATGGTTTCGCCCGAAAAATTAGCCTGGATATAGACTCCTCTACCGAAGGAGTTTTTCCGAATGATGAATTACATCACTGGACGAGAGACAGTTACGGACCGCTCTGGATGCCCAAGAAGGGTGTGTCGATACAACTGACGCCACTCAACTATCCAATCTATGAACGTGTCATTCGCACTTACGAGGGCAACAAACTGGACATACGGGACGATAAGATCTATATCAATGATCGCGAAGCAACCAGCTATACCTTCAAAACGAATTACTATTGGGTGATCGGCGACAATCTCCATGGGTCCCAGGACTCCCGGTACTGGGGCTTTGTGCCGGAAGATCATATGATCGGGAAGGTATCGATGATCCTGTGACGGAATTCCCTATTTTCGTGCCCCGCCGAGGACATGCGTTTATGGATGTAGTTTGACAGAAGGCCCAGGATGCAATGAGCTTTTGGGGAGCCTTGTTCGATATGGAATCAAAACAGTTCAGTGCGCTGTCTTTTAATGGCGAAGGTTGAAGGATGGCTCATAAGTCGCTATTTTATCGCGCCAAACGCACCGAAGCACGAGTTTTTGTGTAATATATCTATTTTACAAAATCCAACTTTCTCCAGCAAAGCAATCTGATAGTTCAGCGAACGTGGGGTATCCTCATAATGTACATAATCCAGTACTTTCTGACGGTATTCGGGGCCTCCCAGGGTATCTAAATAGCTGCTATATTTATCCTCAAATAGAGTAGTGATGGGTTCAGAGTGATGTGTGATAAAGTCGGAAACCCAAAAGCTACCTCCTGGACTGAGCGCTTTATATATTTTAGCAAACATCAATTCCCAGTCGTTATCATCGCGTAAATGATGCAAGGTGGCCGCTGCAAGAATAATATCAAAACGATTGTCCGGCAGATCCAGGTTTCTCATGTCGTCCTGGATTAAAGTAACCGTACCCTTTGTTTGAGGCGAGACCCTTTCCCTGGCTTTTTGCAACATGGGCATGCTCAAGTCATTCAGCAAGCAGTTCAGGTTAGGGATCTTACTCAACATTTTCAGGGTGTAGTTGCCCGCGCCGCAACCGATGTCCAGCAGTTCCCTTGCGTGCGGAGTAGCATATTTTGCGGCCTCTGTACATAATTCCATGGTTAGCGGTGCGTCAATAGTGGTTTGCTGGCCTGTCTCAAGGTTGGAAAAACGTTCGGTGTCTTTGTCAAATCTTTCCCTGATCTGCTGGTTGGTTGCTTTTTTTGAATAATCCTGCTTCATACGTAAACTTTGATTTGGTGAAATTAGCGGGTTTAAGCATATTTGAAAGTATCAATTTTATCAATTATTGATACCTTACAGGTATGGAACTAAGACATCTTTTATATTTTAAAACGGTCGCCGAGCAATTGCATTTCCGAAAGGCCGCGTCCAAGCTCTTTATTTCTCAACCGCCTTTAAGCCGGCAAATAAAGGAGTTGGAAAATGAATTAGGCGTACTACTATTTACAAGAAAGGATAAGCAGGTAACCCTTACTGACGCCGGTAAATATTTTAAAACCGAGGTGGATGCTATTTTTGCACGCCTTGAAGAAAGCAAAGGCATAGTGCGGCAGATACATAAAAGCGAAAGCGGTGAGCTGAAGATCGGGTACATCAGTTCCGTATATCAGTCACACCTCGCAGATGTCTTAATAGCTATGCGTGATGCCTTCCCCTATATTAAAACGAATTTATTTGAGATGCCGACGTTGCCACAGATAAAAGCACTGGAACAGGGAAGCCTCGACGTGGGGATCTTGCGTGCTCCTGTAATTTCCAACCAGTTAAAAGTGCAGACGCTATTCTTTGATCCTTTTGTGGTGGTTGCTCCTCTAATGAAGAGCAGGTTTAAACAGCAGGAGAAACTCGCAACGTATCTGAAAAGTAGTCCGTTCATATTTTTTAGCAAGGACTTTGCGCCTCAATATAATGACAAGCTCATTGAAATATGTGCGAGGATGGGTTTTAAGCCCGACATTGTGCATGAAGCTAATAATGCTCATTCAATATTACAATTGATTGAAGCGGGCCTCGGTGTATCTATTTTGCCTTATTCGCTTAAGCAACAATATGGTTACTTAAAGATATCCTTTATCGAATTGGAAGATATACCGGTGAACACGGAAGTTGTATTGGCTTATAAGCAAAGCAATAAGAGTGCAGCGCTTAATTGGTTTATTGAACATTATCATAGAGAAAAATGAAATAGAGATATGGGGTATCAATTTTCTAGGTTTTTATAGAGATCATTGAAAAACAATAAAAAAGGATCACATTAAGTGATCCTTTTTGGCGGTGTAGCGAGATCGGGAGTTGAACCCGAGACCTCCGGGTTATGAATCCGACGCTCTAACCATCTGAGCTATCTCGCCAATTATCCGTCATGAGCAGCCTCGGCAAAGAGGCTTTGAAACGGGTTGCAAATGTATAGAAAAGCCGGGAGAAAATGGAGGAAAATCTAATAGAAAAGGATTTGACCTGGGGAGGGAGAATGGGATAGGAAAGGGGGAGTTATGGCCAGGGGGAGGAATGGGATAAGGGCAAAAAAAAGGCCCTCTGTAGAAACAGAAGGCCGTCTAACGATTGCTTGCCATATGAAAAGAGATAATGATCTTGTTGTGTATTGCGCTGCACTATTCTTACTCTACTATCCATTCAGCTGCGCAAAGTTACTGGGGGAATCTTTCTAAACAAAGAGCTTAAGATTATCAAATAGTTAAAAACGTTATCCAAACTGCTAAAACCTTTTTTCAACCCCTTCTTTTGTCTCTAACTACTTGTCTGATGTAATCTGAATCAAATGTCGGAAGAAATTTTGGAACAAGCAAATTAGTTGGTGATATTTTCATAAAAAAATGCCAAAAAACTTACAATTTAATACATGTAATTATTTATCATGTGTTTTTTGGCCTAAAAAAGGGTCAAAAAGCGGTGATTTGGCGGAATTGGTTGTTTTTTAAAATATATACAATTTATTATTATATGATTTTTATTAAATTTTACCCGGATATTTTTCCAGGGCTTTTTCAAGACAGTCCATCGCCTTATGTAGTGCGTCAGTATTGAGTACATACGCTAAACGTATTTCTTTTTGACCTAATCCGGGAGTTCCGTAAAAGCCTCCGGCAGGGGCCAGCATTACGGTCTGGTTGTCGTATGAAAAGGATTCTAATATCCACTGGCAGAATTTATCCGTATCGTCTACGGGAAGACTTGCCATGGCATAAAAGGCTCCGCCTGGGTTGGGGCAGAATACGCCGGGGATCGCATTCAGGCGGCTGACCAGGACGTCCCTTCTTTTCAGGTATTCGGCCTTTGTGGCATCGAAATAGTCTGCGGGAAGGTCGGTCGCAGCCTCTCCCAGTATCTGGGCAAAAGAGGGGGGACTTAGCCTTGCCTGTGCGAATTTCAGGACTGTGTCCAGCAGGTCCTGGTTGCGTGTGACAAGCGCTCCGATCCGGCCTCCACAGGCGCTATATCGCTTGGAGATGGTGTCGATCATTACTACGCGGTCCTCCACACCTTTCAGGTTCAGGGAGGCGATGTGTTCGCCTGTGTAGCAGAAATCGCGGTAGGCTTCGTCGGCAAAAAGATACAGGTCATGTTTGAGGATCAATTGCCGGAGCGTCTCCATCTCTTCGCGGCTGTATAAATAACCTGTAGGGTTATTCGGATTGCAGATCATGATGCCCCTGGTACGGGGACCAATGAGCTTTTCGAACTCGGCTACGGGGGGAAGGGAAAACCCCTTATCTATATAGGAGGTGAGTGGTTTGACCACTACGCCTGCTGATACGGCAAAACCGTTGTAATTGGCGTAAAAGGGCTCCGGTATGATGACCTCGTCACCGGCATCAAGACAGCTCATAAAGGCAAAAAGGATGGCCTCGGACCCCCCTGTGGTGACGATGATCTGCTGGTAATCGATGTCCATGCCCGCACGCTTGTAATAGGCGGACAGTTTCTTCCTGTAGCTTTCGTTACCTGCGCTGTGGCTATATTCCAGCACTTTAAAATCGAAGTTCCGTACGGCATCCAGCGCCATTTTAGGGGTTTCAATATCGGGCTGGCCGATGTTGAGATGGTATACCTTTACGCCTCTTTTTTTTGCGGCCTCGGCATAGGGCACGAGTTTCCGGATCGGCGAAGCCGGCATTTGCTGTCCGCGGTGACTGATGGTTAACATTCGGCAAAAATACAAAGAGGCCCCAAGCTTTTGCCAGGGGCCTCAGAAAATTTGACGAACGGATCGGATTCGCTGGTCGAAGACCAATTTATGAGATCCGGTATATAGCGTTATTTTATTTACCTCCTACCTTGCCTGTCTTTGTAGCATCCGCAGACAGGACTTCTCCTGTGATCTTTAACTGGAGCGGCATATCAATACCTGCTACTTTTACTGTAATACTTTTATTAAATGGTCCGACCGCTGCTGCGTTGAACCCGGCAGTGATCTTGTTATCCTTGCCTTTGGGGATAGCTCCTTCCGGCTTGATGGGTGTCGTACAACCGCAGGATGGAGTGGCTGATTCGATGATCACGGGTGCATCACTGATGTTGGTAAAAGCAAAATCATGTGTTACGGGAACGCCCTGCTTGATCTTGCCAAAGTCATATGACAATTCCCTGAACTTGATGACGTCTTCTGCCTTTTTCTGAGTGGCCTGTTGTGCGAACATAGTGGTCGAAAGCACTATAGCACTGGCAAATAGGAATAGTTTCTTCATTTTTATCAGTTTATTTGTTTTAATAATTGGACAGATGGATTTTCGGGCGCGGAAGTGACGGGTGTTTTATACACTTCCCCGGATATCGTGATCGTCTTTGTTGTATTTGTATTATAGACGATGGTGACAGTCTTTGTAAAGGGGCCTTCCGCATAGGCATTGTACCCTACCTTTATTTTGGCCGTACCGCCTGCCTCGATGGCGTCCCTGCTCCATTCGGGCGTGGTACATCCGCAGGAGGCCTGGACATTGTCCAGTCTGAGCGGGGTATTGCCGGTGTTTACGATCTCAAAAATATATACTGCGGGCCTTCCCTGGGGGATCTTTCCAAAATTATGGCTATTCTCCTTCAATTGCAGCATGTCTGCGGGCCTGGGTACGGCCACCCCCTTTCCTGCAGTCAGCTGCTGTGCATGACTGGAAAGAATGGTGAAAAATAGGCCGGTAACAATTGCTATTTTTTTCATAGTTTGCCCGTTGTAAACGTGTATAAAATTAGGTTTTTAACGCCAGGTTTGCCAATAAATTATCGAAGCGACCTATTTTTTTAACAATCAATCGTATAGATCGCTGCCGGGTTGGTTGGAGAATGGTAACTTTGCATTATTGGCCCTTCAAATTTTACGCTAAATGGAAAACCTTTCTACTAACGAACTCATTGATCAGGAGAAATTATCCTTCGATAGATTCCGGGAGGAAGTATTGAAGGACTACCGCACTGCCTGCGAAAGCCGTGAAGCCAGCCTGTTGGGGAGAAAAGAGGTATTGACGGGCAAGGCCAAGTTCGGGATCTTCGGGGACGGAAAGGAAGTTCCACAGGTAGCCATGGCCAAGTTCTTCAGACCCGGCGATTTTTATGCCGGCTATTACCGGGATCAAACTTTTGCTTTTGCTACCGGCGCCGCCACCATCGAAGAATTCTTTTCTCAATTATACGCGGACCCGGACGTGCGTAATGACCCCCATAGCGCCGGCAGGCAAATGAACTCTCATTTCGCCACTCCTTTTGTCGGACCGGATGGGGAAACGCTGGACCTGATCAACCGTAAGAACCTTACTGCCGGCCTCGCGCCTACCGCCGCACAAATGCCCAGGGCCCTGGGGCTGGCTTATGCATCCAAGGCCTTCCGGGAAGTGGAACAGCTGAGGTCTTTTACAGACTTATCCAACAATGGCAACGAGGTGTGCTTCTGTACTATCGGGGATGCCTCCACCAGCGAAGGGCATTTTTTTGAAACCATCAATGCCGCCGGCGTCCTGCAGGTACCCCTGGCCATTTTTGTATGGGATGACGGTTATGGTATCTCCGTTCCCAGAAAATACCAGACGACCAAGGGCTCCATCTCGGAAGCGCTGAAAGGTTTCCAGAAAGAGGAAGGCACCAACGGGATAGAAATATTCAGGGTAAAGGCCTGGGATTATGCGGGTATGTGCGAGGCATTCGAAGCGGGCATTCGCGCGATAAGGCTCACCCATACGCCAGTGGTCTTCCATGTCGAAGAAGTGACCCAGCCGCAAGGACATTCCACTTCGGGCAGTCATGAGCGATATAAATCTCCCGAACGGCTGGAATGGGAGAGGGAATGGGACGGTATAAAGAAGATGAAGGAATGGATCATCGACAATGAACTGGCCGGTGAAGAAGAACTGGATGATATCGAAACCTCCGCTAAAGAATCCGTTCGTCATAGCAGGAATACAGCCTGGGAGAAATACCAGGAGCCGCTGAAACAGCAGGTGGCCCGCTCTGTAGCGCTCATCCGTGAACTGGTGGACCATTTCCCATACAGAGGGGAGATGCTGGAGAAATTAGCCGGAGAGCTGGCCGCCAACCGGGAACCAGGTCGTAAGGATGTGCTCCGGACCCTGCACCAGGCGCTGGACCTTGCCGGTGACGACCCGATAGCAGGCCCTCTCAAGGAATACTATCTTGATCTAAAGAAGGAAAATGCTGCGTTGTATAATACGCACCTTTATCACGAAGGCGGGAAAAACATATTACATATCGGAGAAGTACAAGCCGAATACGAGGAGAGCGCTCCCATGATCAATGGATACGAGATCCTCAATCATTATTTTGACCAACTGTTTACACATAACCCCAAGGTACTGGCTTTTGGCGAAGACCTGGGGAAGATAGGGGATGTCAACCAGGGATTTGCCGGCCTCCAGGCAAAACATGGCGCCAGCAGGATCTTTGATACGGGCATACGCGAACTGACCATCATGGGCCAGGGCATCGGCTTGGCTTTCCGTGGTCTGCGTCCCATCGCCGAAATTCAATATTTAGATTATCTTCTATACGGACTCCAACCTCTCAGTGATGATCTGGCGAGTCTTCAATACCGGACGGTGGGCCAGCAAACGGCACCGCTGATCGTGCGTACCCGGGGACATCGTCTGGAGGGCATCTGGCACAGCGGATCACCCATGGGTATGGCTATCCATGCGTTGAGGGGTATGCATATCTGTGTTCCCCGTAATATGACACAGGCCGCCGGCATGTACAATACATTGTTGAAAGGCGCTGACCCCGCCCTGGTGATCGAATGTCTCAACGGCTACCGGCTGAAGGAAAAGCTGCCTTCGAATCTCCTGGAATTCCAGGTGCCGCTGGGTGTTCCTGAAGTCATCAGAGAAGGAGAGGATATCACACTCGTGTCTTATGGCGCCACGCTCCGTATCGTCATGGAAGCGGCGGGCGCGTTGCAGGAATTGGGCATCAGCTGTGAAGTTGTAGATGTACAGACTCTACTGCCTTTTGATATTCACCATAAGATATTGGAATCTCTGAAGAAGACCAGCCGTATCGTCATTATCGACGAGGATGTACCAGGCGGCGCTGCGGGCTTTATCTTTAATAAAGTGATGGAAGAACAAGGAGGGTACCGTTGGCTGGATACGACGCCGCGGACCATCACAGCCCAGGCGCATAGGCCAGCTTATGCTACTGACGGGGATTATTTCAGCAAACCCAATGCTGAGCAGATCATCGACATCGTCAAGGAAGTTGTGGCAGAGTAGCTGGTCCGATGGCCGGCCCGGCGTATGTTTATTTTAAGTTGTAAAAGACTTTTTGTACGTCCTCATCCTGCTCAAGCTTGTCCACGAGCTTTAACACGTCCTGAGCCTGATCTTCGGATAATTCCACAGTGGTGGCAGGGATCCATTCGATCTCGGCGCTGATGGGAGTGATACCTTTTTCTTCCAGCGCCTTCTGCATGCTGCCGAAATCGCTGAACGCAACCCGGAGCACGATAACGGGAATATCGTGCTCTCCCGTGCCCTCGCCCATTTCTTCCAGGCCGTAGTCGATGAGCTCCAGTTCCAGGTCTTCTGTATTGAGCCCTTCGGGTTTTAACTTGAATACGCCCATTTTTTTGAACTGGAAGCTTACGCTGCCGCTGTTGCCTAAGGTACCGCCCCCTTTATTAAAATGGGACTTTACGTTGGCTACTGTCCGGACATGGTTGTCAGTGGCAGTCTCTACCAATACGGCGATCCCATGGGGAGCATAGCCTTCATAGAGGATCTCTTCATAGTTCTCCATCTCTTTTCCCTGTGCCCGTTTGATAGCGGCCTCTACCCTGTCCTTGGGCATATTGACGCTTTTGGCGTTCTGAAAACACCGGCGAAGGGCGGGGTTGGTGGCGGGATCGGGGCCTCCGGTCTTTACGGCGATGGCTATTTCCTTCCCGATACGGGTGAATTGCTTGGCCATCCGGTCCCAGCGGGCAAACATGGCATGCTTACGTACTTCGAATATGCGACCCATAAAATAAATATCCTTTTTGAAGGATGCAAAGGTAAGAAATTTGAAGGTGTAAATAAAAGGCCCGGTGGAAGCCGGGCCTTTCTATGAGGTTATAAGTGATTTAATTTACTGTGGCTCTTGCTGTAACCGAAATAGACCAGGAGGCCTATCACCATCCAGACAAGGGCGCTGATAAGGGTGTGGGGGTCCAGTGCAATGATCATCCCGGCACATATCAGGATGCCCATAATAGGTACGAAGGGCACCAGGGGAGCCCTGAAGGGCCTCTCCACATTCGGATTGGACTTGCGCATGACCCAGACGCCGGCGCTTACAAGCACAAAGGCGAACAGGGTGCCGAAGGAGGTCAGGTCGCCTGCCACGCTGCCGGGTACGAAGGCGGCAAAAGCGCCTACGAAGACGAACAGGATCATATTGGACTTATAAGGTGTCCTGAATTTAGGATGTAGATCGGAAAAGACCTTGGGCAGCAGGCCGTCATTGGCCATGGAATAGAAGACCCGGGACTGTCCGAGCAGCATCACAAGGATCACGGAAGAGAAGCCGGCCAGGATGGCGATGGTGACGGCAGTAGCCAGCCAGCTGTAGCCTGTCATATACGTCCTGATGGCATAGGCAACGGAAGCTTCTTTACCCTGGGCAGCGAATTCCTTCCAATTGGCAACCCCTGTCATAACGTGTGAGAAGAGTATATATAATATGGTACATACTACCAGGGAGCCTAATATACCGATGGGCATATCCTTTTTTGGATTTTTTGCTTCCTGTGCTGCTGTAGATACGGCATCAAAGCCAATGAACGCGAAGAATACAATCCCTGCACCGCCCAGGACGCCGCCCCAGCCATATTTAAAGAACCCTTCGTGACCGGGTGTCCCTTCCGGGATCATATAGGGCGTATGGTTGGCGGGATTGATGAAGTGCCAGCCTACGGCTATGAATATCAATACAATAGCCACTTTTATAAAAACAATGACACCATTTACAAGAGCAGATTCTTCAGTCCCTTTTATGAGCAGCAGGCTCAGGAGCAACAGGATGATCAGCGAAGGGAGGTTGACCAGGCCATGATGAGTGACTACCAATGCATGTAGGTTAGGGGCGAGACTTTTTACTTCAGTGTCGCTCAGCAGCAGGATACCATTTTTTGCCAGACGAGCCAGTCCCTCCGGAAATTGGGAGATGTTGCTTCCCAGGACCTGGTTGACATGTTCAAATGGCGAATGGCTCCATTCATAAGGAATCGCGCCCCCCAACAACGCATTAAGATATTCGCTCCAACTGATGGATACGGTGGCCGCACCAAGCGCATATTCCATGATCAGCGCCCAGCCGATGATCCAGGCTACGAGCTCGCCCAGAGTGGTATAGGCGTAGGTGTAAGCGCTACCAGCGATGGGGATCATGGCGGCAAACTCGGCGTAACAAAGACCTGCAAAGACGCAGCCTATAGCTGCCACGATGAAGGAGAGTGTAACGGCGGGGCCGGCGGCTTCCGCTGAAGCAGAGGCCGTCCTTACAAAAAGACCGGCGCCAATAATGGCGCCGATGCCCAGGGCGACAAGGCTAATAGGGCCCAGGGTCCTTTTCAGGCCCTTGGCATCCCCGGCCTGCGCCAGCAATACATCCAGGGATTTCTTTCGAAATAAACTCATGATAAGTCGTTTTGATTTGTGCACCCACCGGGACCATGATCCGAATGGTGCGGGCTAAATAATAATAATTTGTGTGTGACGATTCAGGGTCGTAAAATAAACAAATATTTAATATTCAGCCTCCAATTCTTACCAGTGGGCTGTTTTTTAGGATTAAAGTTTTGCCAATTCAGGATTTTTCGATTCTTTGCATGTTTAAAGACGGGGTGTAATTATGCGAAAGATCAGTCTTACGAGCTGGATTATGATCGCCATGGTGACGGGGGTGGTCGTGGGACTATGGGTACATTATAATGGGACGGCTGCGCAAATAGATAGTTTTTCCGGCGGCATTTCCGTATTGACGGATATATTCCTCCGGCTGATCAAAATGATCATCGCTCCCCTGGTATTTTCCACATTGGTGGTAGGTATCGCCAAGTTGGGGGATGTAAAGTCGGTGGGACGAATAGGGGGGAAGACTCTTCTGTGGTTCATGGGAGCCTCTTTACTCTCCCTTTTCCTGGGTTTGGCTATTATGCATGCTCTGGACCTGGGGAATGACCTGGGGCTTCCCCTGCCTGCGTCCAATGCCGCGACGGGCCTCGATCAGACCGGGATGACTTTTAAGACGTTTATCACACATGTTTTTCCCAATAGCATATTCGAAGCTATGGCGGGAAATCAGATATTGCAGATAGTTGTTTTCGCGGTGTTCTTTGGGATTGCCACTGCTTCCATCGGGGAGCAGGGCAAAGTGGTGATCAAGGGGTTGGATGCCGTAGCCCATGTCATCCTGCGGGTGACGGGCTATGTCATGTATTTTGCTCCTGTAGCTGCTATGGCCGCCATCGCTTCTGTCCTGGCGGTGAAAGGCCCGGAACTGCTGCTGACCTATGGAAAGTTCATCCTCAGCTTTTATCTAAGCATTCTGGGGCTTTGGCTGTTGCTTCTTTTGATCGCCTCCTTATTTATCGGAAGAAGGGTGATCGATCTGGCCATTGCAGTAAAAGATATGATCCTGCTGGCTTTTAGCACAGCCAGTTCGGAAGCAGCCTTTCCCCGGCTGACACAGGAACTGGAGAGCTTTGGATGTCCTCCCAAGATCGTTAGTTTTGTGCTGCCCCTGGGGTACTCTTTTAACCTGGACGGCAGCATGTTATATATGACCTTTGCTTCTCTTTTTATAGCACAGGCCTATGGGGTGCAACTGACGATCGGACAGGAGATATCCATGCTGCTTGTGCTGATGCTTACCAGTAAGGGTATGGCAGGCGTACCCCGGGCGGCATTGGTGGTCGTGGCAGGAACCCTTACTATGTACAATATTCCACAGCAGGGGATGTTATTATTATTGGCGATCGATCAGGTACTGGATATGGCGCGGAGCGCAACAAACGTATTGGGAAACAGCATTGCCGCAGTGGTGGTGAGCAAATGGGAAGGTGAGCTGGAAGAAGCCGCTGTGAATACCTATAAATAGCACCATTTTTTATGATTCAACTCTTGGACTTTACCTGGCAGCAGCTACTTAAACCTGAATTCTATATCAACAACGGCGGCCTATGGGTCATGTTATTTATTGTCTTTGCCGAAACGGGTCTGATGGTGGGTTTTTTCCTGCCGGGGGATAGCCTGTTGTTCGTAGCAGGCATCTATAGTGAAAAACTGATCGCCAGCTTTCTGCCGGGCGGAACGGGCAGCGATTTCCTGGACCTGGTGATCCTCCTCATCCTGGTTGCCCTTGCCGGTATTATCGGGAATGCGCTGGGATACTGGTTTGGTAAAAAAAGCGGTCCTTTTCTTTTTCACCGGAAAGACAGCTTGCTCTTCAAACAACGGTATTTACACCAGGCCAAGGAATTTTATGATAAACATGGAGGACAGGCGATCGTCTTTGCCCGCTTCCTCCCCATTGTGCGGACCTTTGCCCCTATTATCGCAGGGATCGTGAGCATGGATAAAAAGAAATTTATGTCCTATAACATCATAGGTTGTGTGGCCTGGGTATTCACTATGCTGTTTGCCGGACATTACCTTCAGAAATTCCTCATAAAGAAATATAGTTTCGATCTGACGAAACATTTGGAGGTCATTGTCGTTGGCATCGTGGTGGTCACCACTGCTCCTGTCTTGTACAAGCTGTTTTTTGGAAAGAAAAAAACTGCTGCCAAATAGCAGACCACAGGTCTGCTGGCTGTAACCGAGCGAAGCGAAGGTTATGAACGAGAAGGAGCGTGTCGAAGCAGCTCCGCCGAAGTTCCCATCATAAACGTGCACCGGGGATGGGTTACATTTTCGGATAAACCATACCCGGTGCACAATATAATATCCTTTTAAAAACATAATGATTGCATGGAACAAAAGAAAATTCCTCTATTTAACCTGGCCGTTATCGTTGGGGCGTTAGGTTATTTTGTAGATGTTTATGATCTCCTGCTTTTTAGCATTATCCGTGTACCTTCTTTGAAGTCCATTGGATTGAGCGCGGATGATATCGCGAAAAAAGGCGCAGACATCATCAGTACGCAAATGATCGGGCTCCTGATAGGCGGTATTATCTGGGGGGTACTGGGAGATAAACTGGGGCGGCTGCGGGTCTTATTCGCCTCTATTATATTGTATTCCCTGGGCAGCATCGCCAATGGTTTTGTCCATACGGCGGGGCAATACGAACTGATGCGATTTATCACGGGTTTGGGGTTGGCAGGTGAATTGGGAGCGGGTATCACGCTGGTGAGCGAGATCATGCCAAAGGAACGCCGTGGACTTGCCACCTCCCTGGTGGCGGGTATTGGGCTCAGCGGCGCTGTATTTGCTTATTTTATACGGGTATGGCTGGTAGGTCCTGACGGAGAGGGCTGGCGGACCTGCTATTTCATCGGCGGCGGATTGGGTTTTGTGCTGCTGTTCCTGCGCGTGGGGGTACTGGAATCAGGCATGTATAAGAATCTGGAACATGCATCGGTGAGCAGGGGGAACTTTTTTATGCTGTTCACCAACGGCAAGCGTCTAAAAAAATACCTGACGGCCATACTGATCGCATTGCCAAACTGGTACGTCATTGGCGTCCTGATCACCTTTTCCGATAAGTTTGCAAAGGAAATGGATGTCAAGGGTGCGGTGGATCCCGGAAAAGGGATCATGGTGGCGTATGCGGCCATCTCAGTGGGTGATATTGCCATCGGATTTATCAGTCAATGGTTCAGGAGCCGGAAGAGATCGCTGTGGTTGTTCCATATTATTACCGCCTTCGCCGTTGTCTGGTATTTCAATCTGCAAGGAGCGACCTCGGCAACACTGTATTGGGTCTGTCTGTTCCTGGGACTGGGGACGGGATTCTGGGCCATGTTTGTCACCATGGCGGCAGAACAGTTCGGGACGAATATCCGTGCGACGGTAGCAACTACAGTACCCAATATGGCGAGGGGGTCATTATCAGTAGTGGTGTTGCCCTTGTTCAAAGCCCTGATCCCTTCGCAGGGATATTTTAAAGCAGGATGGGTAGCAGGCATTATCATATTTGCCGTCGCATTTGTCGCTTTAGCAATGACGGAAGAGACGTTTGGGAAAGATCTGAATTACATCGAGGCATAGATGAAGTTCCTTATTATACGTTTCAGCTCTATCGGGGACATCGTCCTTACTACTCCTGTCATCAGGTGTCTGAAAAAACAGGTGGTCACGGCCGAAGTACACTATCTGACCAAGGCGTCCTTCCAGCCTGTGCTCGCGGCCAATCCTTACATAGATAAGTTTCATCTATTAGGAGATAATTGGGGCGGATTAATGGAACAGCTGCAAAAGGAGGATTTCGACTACGTGATCGACCTGCATCGGAATATTAGGTCGCTGAAAGTAAAAAAGGCGCTGGGGAAGAAGTCCTTTTCTTTTAATAAGTTGAATATAGAGAAATGGCTGTACACGAATTTTAAGTGGAACAGGCTGCCGGAGGTGCACATCGTGGACCGGAACTTACATACGTTGAGCGCTTTTGGCGTGCATAATGATGGAGCCGGATTGGATTATTTTATCCCACCGGCCGATGAGCTAAAGCCCAATGATATTCCTACCTCTCATCAGGCGGGATATATCGGCCTGGTGATCGGCGCGGCACTTGCTACCAAGAAATTACCTTTTCACAAGCTGAAGGAATTGTGTACTATCATCGAACATCCTTTGATCCTTTTAGGCGGCCCGGAGGATGCAGCGGCGGGAGCGCAGTTGTCGGCCATCGACCCTATACGGATCTATAATGCCTGCGGGAAGTTCAATCTGAATGAATCAGCTGGGTTGGTGCGTCAGGCGCGGCTTGTCGTCACGCATGATACGGGGCTGATGCATATAGCGGCTGCCTTCAAACGACCGATTGTCTCCATCTGGGGCAATACGGTGCCGGAGTTTGGAATGTACCCGTATTATGGCGGGAATTATTTACAGAATTATGCGCAGGTGAGGAAGGGGGAGGTCGCTTTTAGCCGCCCGTATGAGGTGGTGGAGGTCAGACCATTGTCTTGCCGCCCCTGTTCAAAAATAGGGTATAAGAAATGTCCCAGGGGGCATTTTAAATGTATGGAGCTGATAAGCCCGGAGAAACTGGCGGAGGATATCTATAAAAGATTAAAGGGCTGATCGAATGACCAGCCCTTTGGAGGATTTATAACGTTTTCAGCACGTCGTTCATACTGCGAACGGCGTCTGCGCTCTTGTTAAAGAGAGCCTGCTCTTCGGCATCGAGACCAAAGTCGAGGATCTTTTCCCATCCATTACGGCCAATGACCACGGGTACGCCCAGACAGATGTCTTTTTGTCCGTATTCGCCGTTGAGGGAAACGCAGCAGGTGAATAATTTCTTTTCGTCACGCAGGATGCTTTTTACCAGGGCCGCACCAGCTGCACCGGGGGCATACCAGGCGGAAGTTCCGATGAGTTTGGTCAGGGTGGCGCCGCCTACCATGGTGTCGGCAACGATCTGTTTTTGCTGGTCTGCGGAGAGGAATTTGGTTACGGGTGCGCTGTTCCAGGTAGCCAGGCGGATGAGGGGGATCATGGTGGTGTCACCATGACCGCCGACAACCACTGCATTCAGATCTGCAGGGCTGCATCCCAGGTGTTGGCTCAGCTGATATTTGAAACGGGCGCTATCAAGCGTGCCTCCCATCCCGATGATACGCTGTTTGGGAAGACCGGTGGCTGTCAGGGCCAGGTAGGTCATGGTATCCATCGGGTTGCTGATAATGATGATGATGGCGTTGGGAGAATGTTTGAGGATATTCTCTGCTACGCCTTTTACGATGCCGGCATTGGTGCCGATGAGCTCTTCACGGGTCATCCCGGGTTTGCGGGGCAGACCTGAGGTGATAACCACCACGTCGCTGCCGGCTGTCTTGGAATAATCATTGGTGCTGCCTGTGATGCGGGTGTCGAAGCCCAGCAGGGCGGCGGTCTGCATCATGTCCTGAGCTTTTCCTTCGGCTAATCCTTCCTTGATGTCCAACAGCACCAGCTCCTCGGCGAGTGCCGCACGTGCGATATTATCAGCACAGGTAGCACCCACGGCGCCTGCGCCTACAACCGTAACTTTCATCATTCAATATTTTATAAGTGATCAAAACGTGAATTTCGGGGCAAAGGTAGGGGTATTGCACTTTTCAATGGCTAATCTTCATTCCCTTTTTGCTGAAAGGCTTTTACAATGGTCTCCACTTTCTGGGTGCCTTCAAAAGTGGTGATCAGATTACCCTTTTTGTCATAGAGCGCCAGGTAAGGCAGGTTGCGTATCTTATAAAAAGGCGCCAAAAAGAATTTTTCATCCCTGCCAATTTTGATATTGGGATGTTCGAACAGACGATAGTGCGTATTGAATTCCTTCATTTCGGAGAAAGGCTGATAGGTAGCCATGACGATCTCGACATCCTTAAAATCGGCAAAATCGGACAGGATGGATTCCGTCTGGTGTTTACAATGGTCGCAATCGGGGCTGAAGAACATGACGATGGTGCGGCGATGTTTTTTTATATCATCCTTTGTCAGATAGGTTGCGCTATCCAATTTCAACAGGTGAAAGGGGGGGATGGTCGGATATTTCAGATAGGGCGCCTGATCCAGAGGTGCAGTGGTGGCTGTTGGCTGTTGTTGTTGCTGGGCAAATAAAAAATGAGAGCAGGCTAGTATGAGTACGACCAGGGATATTTTTTTCATCTTAATGTTTTCTAGATAATTAGATAGATAATTCCATAGTTGGAACCAAGAGCAAAATTAAAAGTTTAACGAAAAAGTGGATTTTTTATTTGTCAATTACGAAAAAGTCGTAGATTTACGAAAACTTCGTAATTATGGAAAAACTTACTGCGCAGGAAGAAGAGGCAATGCAGGCTGTGTGGAAGGTGGGAGAGGGGAATGTGAAATCCTTCCTGGAAAATATGGAGACGCCCAGGCCACCGTATACGACCCTGGCTTCTACGATCAAGAATCTTGAAAAGAAGGGTTTTCTTACGAGCCGGCTTATCGGGAACGCTTATCTCTACAAGGCGTCGATCACGGAGGCCGACTATAAGAAAAAATTTATGAACGGGTTTGTAAAAGACTATTTCGCCGACAGCTATAAGGAACTGGTGAACTTTTTTGTAGAGGAAAAGAAGCTGAGCGCGGGAGAGCTGAAGGAGATCATCAACCTGATAGAAAAATCCGATCCAGGGGAGGGGAAACACTAATGCCTCCCATCATTATATACCTATTGAAGTGCCAGATATGTCTGGCCATTGTCTGGCTGTTCTATCAACTATTGTTGCGCCGGCTGACCTTTTACAGACTGAACAGGTGGTACCTGCTGGGGTACGCATGTTTGTCCTTTCTCCTGCCGTTGGTGCATATCGTATTGCCTGAAGAAAGCGCGGTTACGGGAAAGGTACAGGTGATAAGCTATATCCCTGTGATCATCGGCGGGCCGGCCGCAAAGCCAGAGGGGGTTGCGTTTACGGGTTGGGATATCCTGCTGTGCGTACTGATGTTGGGGGCATTGTTTCTGACTGGCCGACTACTGATCAGATGGTTGTCGTTACGCCGGATAGAAAAGGAGGCCATGCTGATGCAAGGAGTTGTCCGGGACGACAGCGTAATGGTTTACCAGGTGGACAGGCCCATCATTCCCTTTTCTTTTGGGAATGCCATCTACATCAATTCCGGAATGCACACGGAAAAAGAGCTGGAAGATATTATCCTGCATGAGTATGTGCATGTACGACAGCGGCATACGGTGGACATCCTGCTGGCGGAACTGATCTGTATCCTCAGCTGGTATAACCCTTTTTGCTGGCTGATACGTCATACTATCCGTCAGAACCTGGAATTTATTGCGGATCAGCAGGTGCTGGCCAGCGGGCTGAACAAAAAAAGCTATCAATATCATTTGCTGAAAGTCGCAGGCGAACCTGTCTATCGCCTGGCCAATAATTTTAATTTTTCTTCTTTAAAAAAACGAATTGTCATGATGAACAAATCCAAAAGCGCCCGTCTCCACCTACTGAAGTTCCTCTTTATCGTCCCCTTGCTGGGCGTATTGCTGGTGGCCTTCCGGGACAAGGTGAATATCAGTCTGACGGTACTTGACAGCAAGGCGGGCGAAATAAATATTGGGCGGAGGATCGGCGATACTACGCCCGTGAAATCTTATTCCGGGGTGATTTCGCTGAAGCTGGATTCGGTGAAACCCATGTACATCGTCGATGAAGTGGAATCGGAAGGCGGGATAAAGGATCTGAACGCCGAAGACATTGCCTGGATCAGTGTGCTGAAACAGGATTCGGAGTTTGGTGCACGTGGTGTGAATGGCGTAATATTGATCTACCGGAAGAAATATAAAGCGACGGGCGTCGTCAGGCTAAAGGATGGTACGAAGGTGAAGGTGGACCGGAAGATCCCCACGACATGGCCGAAGAAAGAGGGACGTGACACGCTGAAGACCGGGCGTTTGGACGTCCATGACCAGATGGCTCCCCCTGATCAGCCGATAGATGCCAAGGTCATCGTCCGTGATACATTGAAGCTGGGGACAGAGGACAATATGGCGAATCCTGACGAACTGCGCAAATGTCTGTTCATCCTGGACGGCAAGGTATCTTCGTATGACGAGGTATTCAAACTGTCTCCCGGCAGGATCGCCTCTATCAATATCCTGAAAGACAAGTCGGCCGAGGCTATATATGGGTCGAGAGGAAAGGATGGGGTGATAGTGGTTACCACTAAGGGACCGGGATTCAAAGGGGATGCAACGATCACCAGTATTGGAAAGGGAGATACTGTAACGGTGCGCGCGGATACCATACAGCTGCATGACCCGGTGAAGCCTGATAACAGGTGATGAATGAGAACTCTATTGTCTTATCAGGTGAAGTTACCCGCAAGCCTGTGTCTGACCTGTCTTATAAGTCTGTCCGCATTTTGTCAGTACAGGACCCTCACGGAGTCGCCCATGTTCAGAAAGGACAAAGTGAATCTCTTCCAGGACAGCGCGGGGCAAGCGATATACGGGCTACCCTACATGGATAGCTTATACAAGGCCGGGCTTGCCAGATTCCAGATCTTTTCCATGCATACCAGCGGGAACAGTGTCTTCTGGCATATCAGATTCATCAGTTCATTACCTTCTATCAGATCCAACTGGATAGGGAAGTCATTTCCCGTGACTATATTTTTTGATGTCGACCGTCATATTATCAATACCGAAAAATTGAAAGGAGCGATCGTCATTATCAATTGCTGGAGCGTGACATGTGGTCCCTGCGTCGCAGAGATCCCCGATCTCAATAGGCTGGTGGACAGTCTCGGGGGGAAGAAGGTTGTTTTTTTAGGGATCACGTATGACCAGCTGCCGGAAATAGATCAATTTTTCAGATCGCAAAAGCTTAAAGAATTCCTGCATACGGAAAAACCTGTATTCAGGTTCCGGCTGATAGGCGAGCAAAAGGACTTCCTGAACAACAAGTTGGGCGTGATATCCTATCCTACAACGTTTATCGTCGGGACAGATGGGATTATCAGGGAGGTGCTGGAGGGGGTGGATCTGGATAAGGATCGACAGCCCAGGTCGTATGAAAGGATACGGGCGGCCATCGACCATTTGATGCCATAAGTCTTGGCTGGGTGTTGTTTTTGCCGTACTTTTGCCCCCCGCCCACGTAGAACCGGGGGGTAAAAATTTTACAGGATATATGGCAAATACAGCAGACATCAGTCGTGGTATGATCATCAAACTGGACGGTAGTTTATACTCCGTCGTGGAATTCGGGGAGAACAAGACTGCCCGGGCCGCCGCAAAGGTTTGGGCTAAATTGAAAGGGGTAGACAATAGCAGGTCTATCGAGAAGACCTGGAACAGCGGTGATACGATCTACCCTGTGCGTGTGGAAAGAAAAGCATTTCAATTCCTGTACAAGGATGACACTGGTTACAACTTTATGGATAATGAGACGTTTGAGCAGATTGCCCTGCAAGAACATCTGATCGATGCTCCTCAATTTTTAAAAGACGGACAAGAGGTATCTGTATTGATCAATACGGATACTGACCAGCCTATGAGCGTTGAATTACCTGACAAGATCGTACTTTTAGTAACTTACTCCGAACCCGGTGTAAAAGGGGACACGGCTACGCGTACGTTGAAACCCGCTACTGTAGAGACCGGCGCCACGGTGAACGTACCTTTATTTGTGAATGAAGGCGAGCTGATCCGAGTCAACACCAAGACGGGTGAGTATGTAGAAAGGGTGAAATAGTACTGATTGTCAGACCGTTGAATTTTGAAATTTCATCGGTGTTTTTGGGTATTTTTAGCTTTTAATCCCTAATTTGCCGCCCAAACACTGTAAATTCATCCATATGGATTTTAAACAGATTCAGGAATTGATCAAGATGATCAATAAGTCAAACATTGGAGAAGTCAGCATTGAGGAGAAAGGATTTAAATTGACGATCAAACAAAAAGAAGAACCCGTTCAACAAGTAATTGCTGCCCCCATTCAGGCTCAGCCTATAGCTACCGTAGCGGCCAGTCCGGCCCCTGTGGCGCAGCAGCCTGTAGCAGCCTCTGCCCCTGAAAAACCCGCTAAAGCTGCCGAAGCTCCCGCCGGTAATACCGTCACTATAAAAAGCCCCATGATCGGAACCTTCTATCGCAGTCCTTCTCCGGACAAGCCTTCTTTTATCAATGTGGGTGACGAGATCGAGCCGGGAAAAGTGGTTTGTATCATTGAGGCTATGAAGCTTTTTAATGAGATAGAAAGTGAAGTGAAAGGCAGGATCGTAAAAGTGCTTGTTGAGGATGCATCCCCTGTGGAATATGACCAACCTTTGTTCCTCGTAGAACCTGCTTAGTTACCACAAAATTGTCAGAATGTTTAAAAAGATACTGATTGCCAACAGAGGAGAGATCGCCCTCCGGGTCATCCGTACCTGTCGCGAGATGGGTATCAAGACGGTAGCGGTCTATTCTACTGCAGATAAGGACAGCCTGCATGTCAGGTTTGCCGACGAAGCTGTATGTATCGGCAAGCCGGCCAGCTTTGACTCTTATCTGAATATTCCTCATATTATGGCTGCTGCCGAGATCACCAATGCCGACGCCATCCATCCGGGATATGGTTTCCTGGCGGAGAATGCGCGTTTTGCGGAGATCTGCGGGGAGCATGGCATCAAATTCATCGGTCCCACGCCTGCAATGATCAACTCCATGGGAGACAAGATCACGGCCAAGGATACGATGATCAAAGCCGGTGTACCGGTGGTACCGGGCGGTGAAGGTCTGTTGGAAAGCCTGGACGAGGCAAAAGGACTAGCCAAGGAAATAGGATATCCCATCATTCTCAAGGCTACGGCCGGCGGAGGTGGTAAGGGTATGCGTGTGGTATGGGCGGAAGAAGAGATGGAACGGGCTTATAATACTGCCAAGGCCGAAGCCGGCGCCGCATTTAAGAATGACGGCGTATATATGGAGAAGTTTGTGGAAGAGCCCCGTCATATCGAGATACAGGTAGCGGGTGACCAATATGGAAAGGTCTGCCATCTTAGCGAAAGGGACTGCTCCATCCAACGGCGTCATCAAAAGCTGGTGGAAGAATCACCTTCTCCCTTTATGACACCGGAATTACGCAAACGTATGGGCGAGGCGGCTATCAAGGCGGCATCGGCCATCAATTACGAAAGCGTGGGCACCATCGAGTTTCTTGTGGACAAGCACCGCAACTTCTTTTTTATGGAGATGAACACGCGTATCCAGGTGGAACATTGCGTGACGGAAGAAGTGGTGAATTTCGACCTGATCAAAGAACAGATCAAGATAGCGGCAGGGGACCCCATCAGCGGGAACAACTACGAACCTGTGGGACATGCCATCGAATGTCGTATCAACGCCGAGGATCCCTATAATGATTTCAGGCCTTCTCCGGGCCGTATCACCGTATTGCACCAGCCCGGGGGGCATGGGATACGAGTGGATTCACATGCGTATGCCGGGTATACCATCCCTCCTTATTACGATAGCATGATCGCCAAGATCATCGCCGTGGCCCGTACGCGGGAGGAGGCGATCAATACGATGCATCGCGCGTTGAGCGAGTACGTGATCGAGGGTATCAAGACTACGATCCCCTTCCATCTGCAACTGATGAAGGACGAGCGTTTCCGCAGCGGAGACTTTAATACGAAATTCCTGGAAGGTTTTAAGATGGTGTAGGCGTGGCCTACTGGGCAAATGCGTTATAGGATGCGATAGCAGCCTCCAGCATCCTGTGTGCGTCAAAGTATCCGGCCAGTTTGCTGATGACGGCTTCAACAAGCGCGTCGGGGCAAGAGGCTCCGCTGGTGAGCAGGACGCGTACGGGACGGCGCCGGGGCAGCCAATCCCTGGTCTTTATTTCCTGTTTGTTATGGAAATCATAGTGTGATATCTCTTCTGGGGATAATATCTTCTCTTCCGAGCTGATGAAATAGGTCGGCAATTTTTCTTCGCATAGCTCTACCAGGTGGGATGTATTGGACGAGTTGTAGCCTCCCACAACGATGGCCAGGTCTGCCGGGACATCCAAAAGCCCGGTGACGGCGGATTGGTTGTCCAAAGTGGCATAGCACAGGGTATCCCGGGTGTCGGCAAAGTGTTGCTCGACGGTGTCACCAGTGAGCTGATACGTGTCGATCATTGTTTGTTTTAGAAAGTCGGCGATGGCCTGGGTATCGCTGGCCAGCATGGTGGTCTGGTTTACCACCCCTATCCGGCGCAAGTCCTTTTGCACGTCAAAGGCCTCGCTGAACTGACCTTTGAACTTTTCGTAAAACGATCCGGGCGGCAAGTCGCCTTTGATATAGGCTGCCAGGACCTTTGCTTCCGCCATGTCCTTTACTACTACCGTGGGGGTATCTGCGGCTGCATGGGAAAAAGTAGCCCTTGTCTCTTCGTGTCCCGGCTTGCCGTGAACGACAATGGTATAGTCTTTTTTCGCTATTTGAGCAGACCTGTTCCAAACCTTCTCTACAAAGGGACAGGTGGTATTATACTGTTCTGTCCGGATGCCAATGGACTGTAGTTTTTCAGCTATTTCAAGGGTGGTGCCAAAGGCGGGGATGATGACAATATCATCCGCATGCAGCTCTTCAAAGGGTATCAGCTGGCGTCCATAGGTATCCTGCAGGAAGCGCACGCCGCGGGCTTCGAGATCGGCATTTACCTGGGGATTATGGATCATTTCGCTGAGCAGGAAGATGCGCCGGCCGGGGTTTTCGTCGATGGTCCGGAACGAGATCTCGATGGCATTCTCGACACCATAGCAAAAGCCGAAATGGCGGGCCAGATAGATTTGCAGACTACCCAGGTCCAGCAGGGTGGGAGCAAAATCCTTCTTCATTTTATCCTGCTGTTTGCGTCTGTTCTTTACGGCGCTGATCAGCGGGCTACGGTAGATAATGGGAACGTTGAAGGTTTTCATTTTATACGGCACAAAGGTACAAACTTCCCGTGTTGGGAATGAGAATATATATTAACTTCCCGCCCCGAAGCAAAGACTATAAGCATCATGAGCGTTCCATTTCAACGTGCCGGCTGGATAGCTGACTCCAATATCTATGAAGTAAACGTGCGACAATACACCCCTGAAGGGTCGTTTAATGCCTTTTCCCGTGAGTTACCCCGTCTGAAGGATATGGGGATCGACATCCTCTGGTTCATGCCCATCACTCCTATCAGTGTGGAGAAACGTAAGGGGAGTCTGGGCAGCTACTATGCCTGCAGTGACTATCTGTCCATCAACCCTGAGTTTGGAAGTTTAGAGGATTTTAAGCAATTGGTAGGAAAAGCCCATGAGATGGGGATGCGTGTCATCATTGACTGGGTGGCTAACCATACGGGCTGGGATCATCACTGGACGAGGGAGCACCCGGATTATTACCGAAAGAACCATGAAGGTCAATTTTTTGAAGCGCATGGCTGGGAAGACGTGATCGATCTGAACTACGACAACCCGGAGCTACGGAGAGCTATGATCGAAGCTATGTCCTGGTGGTTGAGGGAATGTAATATCGATGGCTATCGTTGTGATATGGCCATGCTGGTGCCCCTGGACTTTTGGCGGGAGGCGAGGATGGAACTGGACAAGCAAAAAAAAGACCTTTTCTGGCTTGCTGAGTGTGAGGAGGTTGCTTATCACGAGGTATTTGACGCTACCTATACCTGGAAGCTCCTTCATAAGATGGAAGCGGTATGGAGGAAGGAGGCCGGTGTGGATGGACTGGATGAAGTATTATCGTACTATAACGCTATGTTCCCGCCTGAAGCCATACGCGTATATTTTACCTCCAACCACGACGAAAATTCTCATAGCGGCAGCGAATATGAGCGAATGGGTAATGCGGCCAGGGCCTTTGCGGTACTATGCGCTACCTGGAACGGCATGCCCATGATCTACAGTGGCCAGGAACTGCCGAATCACAAGCGGCTACAGTTCTTCGAAAGGGACCCCATTGCCTGGACGGGGCAATATGAGCTGCATGTTTTCTACAAGACGTTGCTGGAATGCAGGAAACGGAACCCCGCATTGCGAGGGGGCGATCCCGCTGCCGCCACCCGTCGCATATCTACGGGCGAGCACTGGCGCTGCTTTGGTTTTGTACGCAGTATGGGCGTCCATGAGGTGCTGGTACTTTTGAATATCTCGGGGGATTCATTGGTCGTCCCGGCAGGGGATCTGCAACTTACGGGAATTTTCCGGGAGATATTTACGGGAGTTGAGATGGATGTAGCCTCTGTCGGGCGGATAGAGTTGGAACCATGGGGATACCGGGTATTTGAGAAAAACCCGTCTCAATAGAAAAAAAGTATGAGCCGGATTTTTCTGGCATAATGTCCTGATCAGCTATGCTGATCAGGGGAAATGATGATAGTATATGAAACATACCTTTTGGCTGTTGTTCCTTATCCCGATGGGGGTGGGTTGTGTTGCGCAATCGTCGCTGGAGAAAGAGGTCGATCAGCTGGCGCAATCTTATATAAATGAGAAACATGGGGAAGGGCTATCCGTCGGCGTCCTGCTGGATGGCAGGACCTATTTTTATGGTTATGGCGAGACGGCAAAAGGAAATGGAAAGGTTCCTGATGCTACTACCCTTTTTGAGATAGGGTCTATCACAAAAACTTTTACGTCCACTTTATTAGGAGTAGCGGTTGTAACGGGTAAGGTAAAGCTGGATGACCCCGTGAATAAATATCTGCCGGACTCCATCCCATTGCTGCAGTATGGAGGCAGGGTAATGACGCTAAAGGACCTGGCCAACCATACTTCGGGATTGCCCCGTATGCCTTCCAATTTTTTTGCCCCTGTGGTAGACCTTCAGGATCCCTACAGGAATTATTCGGTGGAGAAGTTGTTTGTGTTCCTCCGACAATTACAATTGAGCAGGACGCCCGGCAGCCAGTACGAGTATTCAAATATGGGGGCGGGGCTGTTGGGGATCATTCTGCAGCGGATCTATGGGCTTTCTTATGAGGACCTAGTAGTGCAAAATATCTGCCTGCCACTGGACATGCGTGACACGCGTGTAGTCATCAGGAAGGAAGACTCCGCTTCTTTTGCAAAAGGATATGATGCTACGGGAAATTATAATTCCCCCTGGAACCTCTCCCCCGCATTTGCGGGGGCCGGCGCCTTACGCTCTACCGCCCGGGACATGATGAAATATGCGCAAGGCAATTTGGGCGGCGGGCCGGGAATATTAGGTAGAGCTATACAGTTGACCCATGATCCAACCTTTTCACAGGGTAATGTCGAGCTGGGGCTAGGTTGGCATTATATACGGCCAGGCGAGGGGAAAGTGCTTTTTCATAATGGGGGGACGGGAGGATTCAGGACTTATCTGGCTATTCATCCGGAGAAAAAATTTGCCGTGGTCATGCTGGCCAATTCAGCTGTCCCTGTAGACAAGGAGGGGAATGAGTTGATGAAGTGGCTTGAAAAAAAATAGGGGCTTTGGCCCCTATTTTTTATTTTTAGTCTCCGCTGTTAAGTCGTAACGGATACGTGTAGACTCCCTCATAGCCTGCGAACACGCCTTCCAGCTTAACGGTGCCGGATGCTTTTTGCAGGATGGTCTGAAGCTCTTCCACTGTCTTTACGTCCTGTCCGTTGGCTTTTAGGATGATGAACCCTTCCTGGATCCTGGATTTATCCATCAGGCCATTTTCTGCAATGGATTTTACAACGACGCCACCTTTTACGTCCAGGTTAGAGGCGTCCTTTTTGGAAAGGGTTTCCAGTGTGGCGCCCAGCCTGTCCAGTATTGATGTCTTCACTACGGAAGTGGTACCTGAATTGTTACGCAGCACTACGGGAACTGTATATTCCTTACCGTCTCTTTTATAGGTAACGGTTACCTTTTCACCGGGGCTGTAGGTAGCGATGAAACCTACCATTTCGGCGCCTGTGTTGATCGAGTTGCTATTCAGTTTTGTGATAAGGTCGCCTTTTTTGAGGCCGGCATGGAAGGCTGCTCCATCAGGAGTAACGTCCATCACATAAACACCTTCGCCGTCCTTAATGCCCAATTCTTTTTTCTGATCATCGCTTATGTTCTCGCTGGGATACTGGATACCGAGGAATGCACGCTGAGGAGTGCCAAACTTCATGATATCGCTGACGACCTTCTTAACGATGTTGACGGGGATGGTAAAGGAGTAACCTGCATAAGAACCCGTAGGGGAAGCGATGGCAGAGTTGATCCCGATCAACTGGCCCTGTGGGTTAATGAGGGGACCGCCGCTATTACCCGGGTTTACCGCTGCATCGGTCTGGATGAAGGACTCTACGGGTGTCTGGCTCTGTCGCCTGTTGATGTTCAGGGTACGGCCCTTGGCACTGACGATACCGGCAGTGACGGTAGTTTCCAGCGTAAGGGGATAACCAACGGCGAGAACCCACTGACCAACCTTTACATCATCGGAGTTGCCGTACAGCAGGAAAGGCAGTCCCTGTGCGTCGATCTTAACGACGGCCAGATCGCTGCTGGGGTCGGTCCCAACGACCTTTGCCTTAAATGATTTCCTGTTGCTGAGGGTGACTGTCACCTCATCAGCGCCGTCCACAACGTGGTTGTTGGTAACGATGTAACCATCGTTGCTGATGATGACGCCCGAGCCCGAAGCCATTTCAGGCATGGAGCGCATACCGTTGCCATTTCCAAAGAAATCATCGGGGTCGATGCCAAAAAGGTCGGAAAAAGGATTCCGTTTGGGAAGGTTATTGCTCACGGTACGAACCGTCTTTGTTTTGATATGCACAGTGGCGGGGATGGCCGCGCTTGCGGCATCCGTAAAGTCCGCGGGACCGGCAGCGCCTTTATCTCCATCAAAGAACTTGGCATAATTGGCGGGCATTTTCCCTGAATCCTGGGAATAGTAATAGGTCTTACCACTATTCACATGATTATAGCCCCACATGGTAGCAACAGCGGTCGAAGCACTGATCAGGATAACAGCTACTACTTGTTTTGCATTCATTTTATTAATAGTTTTTTTCGTTTGAGACTTCGTCTTTTAAACATATCCTATGACAACAAAATAACGCCAAGGTTTCAAATCTGGTGTCACAAACAAAACGGTTTAACAAATAATTTACTAAGGTCTTCGTAGATCAGGTTGGTTTAGCTTTTATTATGGGCTCAGCCTCAACGAAAAACGAAGCGTCGTCCTATAAATTTACGAAAGAAATATGGGGTTTAAAAGGATTTCCCTGCAATGCGAAAAATTAGCAGTCGGCTGTCATCTGTGCAGCCTTTTCCGGCAAGATCGGCAGAGGCCGGCGTGTTACAGGCTGGTTAAGAACTGTAAGGTGTCCACTCCGTCGGCATAATCGGTGAGTCCGGGCTGCTGTGCCATACCGAAGCGGGTTTGTCCCTGTCCTACGATGCATTGGATATCGGGGTGGCTGTCGAGGGAAGGGATGGGGTCCCCGCCGGGCCGGTAATACTCATAATTGAGCACGCTGATGGCGCTGAAAGGCGAGGGGGCTTCCACCAGGAGGATGGATTCATTGGTCATATAGTACTTCTTGTTTAGTATCAGCACGGTGAGCTGGTAGTCATAATTGTGCTTGTATTTGGACAGATCGGTGAGGTAATTATACCGGCGGAAGGCTTCCAGGAGGGACAGGAAATCGTATTTTTCCGGGACATACAGCTTTGTGACGTTGCGGCAGCCCAGACCGAAATATAGGTTTACGTCGTCGGCAAGTTTGCCCAGCTCCTGCCGGGTTTCCTGTCCGCTGAGTACGGCTACGGAGGTGCGGTTGCGGCGGATGATATGGGGGTATTTCCCGAAATAGTAGTCAAAATAGCGGGCGGAATTGTTGCTTCCGGTGGCAATATAGGCGTCGCTGCCGTTGAGTCGTTCGGCAAAACTCACCAGGGATGAAACCCCGGGATCGTAGGACTCCAATTGTGCGATCAGGTGTCTGATGAGCACATTATCGCGGGTGGAGGGTTTTATCAGCTGTCTATGGCCTGTTATAAAAATGCTGAGAAAGTCATGAAATCCTACCAGCGGTATATTGCCTGCCATGGTAAGACCGATGGTCTTTGGAGAAGGGTTTTCGGGGGGCAGGGTGTATTTATGGGCCCATTGGGTCAGCAGGTCTTTTTGCAGGAAGGATGCTGCTATCTGCCGGACAGCCAACTGGATAAATTCGGGGGTGAACCAGCCATTCTCGGCATGGGCGCGGTGTTGGGCGGATATCCATGCGGGTTCTTCGGATAAGCAATAATTCCCTAGTTTTACCAATAAATCGATCCGTCGTTCCAAGTTCATAACTCGACTTTGTATATTTGTATTATTCAAATAACAAAATTAACTTTAATAATCCCCTAATTTTCAAAAATATGGCTATAAAAATAACAGAAGAATGTATTAACTGCGGGGCCTGTGAGCCGGAATGCCCGAATAACGCCATTTATGAGGGCGGGGTGGAATGGGCTATCACCGATGGCACCAGTGTAAAGGGCTCTTTTACCCTGTTGGATGGCAGTGTTGTAGACGCGGGTCAACGGAATGCACCGATCAGTGTGGATACCTATTATATCGTTCCGAATAAGTGTACTGAATGTCAAGGGTTCCATGAGGAGCCTCAGTGTGCGGCCGTATGCCCGGTGGACTGCTGTGTACCTGATGAGATGTACCGGGAGACGGTGGAGGAACTGCTGGCCAAGAAGGAAAAGTTGCATCTGTAAAGGGTTGTACGGGGTCCGGTGACTAAAATTGAGCCGGGTGTGGAAAAAAACGCAAAGATTAATTTGGATTCATGCGTTTGGAAGTAGTACCTTAATAGAAGATTAAATGAGTTTACCAATGTAGCCTGGCTACATGAATATAGGCGGGTGATATTTCCCGTCGTAAAAGGGTGAAGGGCGCTGTTTCCTTCACCTTTCTTATTTTTTGCCCTTGCGCTTTTCGGATAAAAGTGTCGCGCTTCGGGCAAAAAATAATCATATGCGTCGCGACAAAGGGGGTACCCCCCTTTGTAATCCCCTGGTCTGGCTAAGTGTTGTATGCACCCAAGGCACTAAAGACCAGCGTTTTTTCGTTTATTTGCTGAAAATTTATCTCTATTCATGAAGCCTACAATAGCTTTTGTCACCGGAGGGTATTCCGGTGAATCCGTCATATCCTATAAAAGCGCTATCACCATTGAAAATAACATCGATAAAGATCGATATACTGTCTATAAGATCGACATTACCAGGGAGGGCTGGTTTTATGAGAAAAAGGACGGATCCAAGGTGTCCGTGGACAAGAATGATTTTTCTCTGACCCTGGATGGTCAAAAGATCCGATTTGACGGGGTACTCATCGGTATTCACGGGACGCCGGGGGAAGATGGGAAGCTGCAGGGTTATTTTGACCTGTTGAACCTTCCCTATACCAGCTGTAATGCGGCCACTTCCGCCATTACGTTTAACAAACGTTTTACGGTGGGGGTTGCAGCTTTCAGCGGGATCAACGTTGCCAGATCGGTGCATCTGGTGAAGGGGCGGTTTGATAATCCGGAAGATGTAGCACGGCATTTGCAATTCCCTGTATTTGTCAAGCCGGCCAATGGAGGGTCCAGCATTGGTATGTCCAAGGTAAATTCGGCTTCTGAAGAGCTGGGGGTAGCGATAGAAAAGGCTTTTCGGGAAGATAGCCAGGTGTTGATAGAGGAATTTATCACGGGCCGGGAGTTTACGGTAGGGGTATTCAGGAGCAAAGGAGAGATCATTATCCTGCCGATCACCGAGGTAAAGAGCAAAAAGGAGTTTTTTGACTTCGAAGCCAAGTATACAACGGGTTTAAATGAGGAAACCACACCCGCCCAGGTGGATGAGGCTGTGGCGGTAAAAGTCCGGATGGCTGCAAAAAAGATCTACGAGATATTCAATTGCAACGGGATCATCCGGATAGATTTTATTTACAATGAGGCGAAGGGCGAACCTTTTATGCTGGAGGTGAATACGGTACCCGGTCAAAGCGAGGCAAGCATTGTACCACAGCAGTTGAGGGCCTTTGGCTGGACGTTGAAGGAGTTCTATTCGGCCCTTATTGAGGAAGCTCTGGCGGGTAAATAGTTCTTTTTGCCGGGTGTCGGCCGGCGAGGGGGCGAACTAAATCGTATTTTTTAAATAAATCATAAGGCGTGTTCAAATTTCTCACTACCAAGCCTCTCTGGGTAAATATAGTAGCAGGTATCGTTTTATTGCTTCTTCTCCTGTTGTTGTTCCTGGGTTCGCTGGCCCTGCTGACACAACACGGTAAGACGATGAAGATCCCCTCTGTCACGGGACTATCCTATGCGGATGCAAAGAAAAGTCTTGAAACTTCCGGGTTTGGCGTACAGATACAAGACTCTGTCTACTCTGATACGATGGCCCCATTACGGGTGGTAAAGCAATTTCCTGAGGCGGATAACCTGGTGAAGGTGAACCGTACCGTGTATCTTACGATCAATCGCAGTGAAGCTCCTTTTATCCAGATGCCCAACCTGGTGAGTATGAGTTTTCGTAATGCGGATATGATCCTGCGGCAGTATGGTCTTCGGCTGGAGGATACTGTCTTCAAGCCGGACTTTGCAAAAAACTCTGTGCTGGATCAGTTGTACAAAGGAGAAACGATCAAACCGGGCACCCAGGTCCGTCAGGGGAGCTCTATTACGCTGGTATTGGGCAGCGGCATTGGGGGAGTGGGGTTTATCGTACCAGATCTGACGGGGCTGACCTATCAGCAGGCAAAAAGCCGGATAGATTCCCTGGGGCTTATTTTCGGGGCCGTCGTTCCGGACAATAACGTACGGGATACGACGGAAGGATTTATCTATAAGCAGACGCCTCAACAATACACGGATGACGGGCGCCCAAACATTATCCATCCGGGCCAGGTGGTCAGTATCTGGCTGAGCGCACAAAGACCCGTGAGAAGACAGGATTCCACGACAACTCCCGGCGGAAATGGATATTAGGCTTAATCAAAACGGGCCGGAGGCTCGTTGGCCGAAGGCCAGATATTAGAGGTTTCGCGCAATTGGCTTAAATTCCCCCGGAAGCCAATTGCGCACAATATTTAATATATTCGCTGTCTTAAAACAGATGCAGGTATGCAAGTTATCACTGTAGAGCAATTAAAAGCCAGGTTAGATGCCGGCGAGCCCCTTCATTTACTGGATGTCCGTGAACCTTCCGAGCATGCCGAATTCAATATCGGAGGCGTATTATTGCCATTGAGGCAGATACAGACGATGCAGACGGATGCTATCGACAACTGGAAGGATGAGGAGGTCATCGTGTACTGTCGCAGCGGCAATCGCAGTGGTCAGGCAAGTCTTATCCTCGAGACAGCCGGCTTTTCCGATGTAAAGAACCTCACGGGCGGTATGTTGGCCTGGCAGGACCGGATCGTCAAATAGGCGGCTGCTACTGGTCGGGCACATCCGGAGGGCGAGTCTATTTCAAATATTTCCCATACCAGGCGAGGTAACGCTCCAATCTGTCCTTTTGATAAGAGGGCATGGTGATACCATGAAATTGTCCCGGATAAATGATCAGTTCGGTGGGAATTCCCAACGTGCGCAGGGCCTGGTACATCTGTTCGCTGCCCGCAGTGGGGACATTAAAATCTTTTTCTCCACTGAGGAAAAGGGTAGGAGTTCTTATCCTGTCGGCCTTTAACAAAGGATAGGATATTTTCAGATATCTGTCGATACTTTTCCAGGGCGCTCCAATCTCATTAGTATATTGGTTGATGTATTGGTCCACTCCATAGAGCGAGAGGGTAAAGCCTGTACCTGCACCGCTGGCAGCTGCTTTGAACCGGGTGTCGGCAGCAATAAGATAGTCGGTTAGGATGCCTCCATAACTCCATCCGCCTACCCCCAGTCGGGCCGGATCGGCAATGCCTTGCTTTACCAGATAGTCTATTGCGCCATGCAGATCTATCACTTCCTTGTTCCCCCAATCCGCCGAGATGATCTTGCAATAATCCAGGCCACGGCCGCTGCTGCCTCTGTAGTTGACGGCTGCGACGGCATAGCCTCCGGCGGCCAGCATTTGACGCGTGAGGTCAAAACTATAATCGTCCTGTCCCACCGGACCTCCATGGATGTATAAGATCAATGGCAGCCGTTGTCCGGGTGCAGCCGTGGCAGGCCGGAAGATCAATCCGGACACTTGTGTGCCATCGCTGCTTTTTGAGCTGAAACCCTCTACGGAAGCTAGTGACAGGGGCGCCAGGAATTCATCCATATGGTGGGTGAGACGGCGGGGTGTGCCATTTTGCAGTATGTAGATCTCTGCGGGTAATTGTGGTTCGCTCAGTGTAGTCAGCCAATTGTCATCTGTCATGAGCTCTGCTGGTCCGAAGCTGCGGGGGCCATCGGCTATTTTGGTCATTTTCCCATCGGCGGAGGAGAAGGAGGCAAGGTATTGCTGTCGATCGTCGTCTACCTGGGCCACGATGTTTTTGCCGTCTTTGGTCCAACGGGGATTTCTTACAGGACGATCCAATGTTTTTGTGAGCAGTTTTGGCTCGCCGCCTTCTTTGGAGATGAGCGCCAGTACGGGCTGATCATACATGATATAGTCGGCGTCACCGGTGGAACGGGTGTAGGCGATCCATTGTCCGTCAGGACTCCAGCGGGGATTATTGTCACTACCTTTCCAGGTGGTCAGCTGACGGGGTGTGCTGCCCCGTTTGACGGAGACGATAAAGATATCAGCATTCTCATTCTTATCGGGGTCTTCGGTCCTGTTGCTGACAAATGCGACGGCTGCGCCATCGGGGCTCCATACGGCTGAGCCGTCATCATAGGCGCCCCTGGTAAGGGTGTCTAATTTTTTTGTATCGATATCGAATATATATAGATGGGTGTAGAGTTTTTTATAGCGATAGCCTTCTACGTCCTGTTTGTATTGGTAGCGATCTATGACGTATGGCTTGGTAGTCTTTATCTTTCCGGTGTCTTCCGGCTCCTGACCTTCCAGAGACAGGAGCAGCCTTTTTCCATCAGGGCTCCAGGCGTAGTCTTTCACACCGCCCTTGATCTCTGTCAGGCGACGGCCTTCTCCGCCCCGGCGATCCATGAGCCATACTTGGCTGCCTTTTGATTCTTGCCGGGAGGATAGGAAGGAAAGATATTTGCCATCCGGGCTCCAACGGGGTCTTGATTCACCTTCGGGGCTGCCTGTCAGCCTTAGGTCCTGGCTGCCGTCTGTGCTTATCATCCATATGGCGGATGTGCGTTTATCCTTTATAGAATCGATGGTCGTCAGGGTGTAGGCGATCCATTTGCCATCGGGTGAAGGTTGCGGGTCGCCGATGGAAGGGAGGCGGTAGATATCGGCGGGTTTTAAGGGGCGTTTGGCCTGTTGTGCAAAAGCGCCCGGAGTAGCGCCAATGGTCGTCAGACCGAGCAGGACGGCGAACTGGATTCTCATATGCTGTAAGGTGATTATCTAGGCCCTTAATTTACAATTTTATATTTACTGCGCACATAAAATTCGTGCCGGCCATGGGGAAATAAAAGTTTTCCGTTAGCAGACCGCCGCCGGAGTAAGAACTGTAGGTGTAGCCATTGGGTTCATATTGTTTATTGAAAACGTTGTTCAGCTGGAAGATGAGGTCGATGGCTTTGAAAGGCCGGGGTTTTAGGGTATACATTATGCGGAAATCCTGGACATAGTAGCTGCGCAGTCTGCGGTTTTCTTTTTGTGAATTGTCCAGGTATTGTTTGCCGACATATTTTGCCGGCAGGCTGATGGTAAGATCCCGCAAGGGCAGGAAATCCAGGGACGCGGCACCTACGATGGCGGGTGAAAAAGCGATGTCGGGATGTTTGTAGAAATAACTCTTTTGGCCGCCATTGTCATAGTCGTCTACGTATTCGGTGTAGTTGTTGATCTTGTTGCGGCTGAGGGTCAGGTTGGCTGTTGCGGCGAAGAAGTCCGTGAGGCGGGCGCTGCCTTGTAACTCCAGTCCCAGGCGATAACTGTCCTTAATATTGGTACGGGTATAGGCGCCTACGTCATTGATCCGTCCTGTGAGTACAAGCTGATCCTTATAAAGCATATAATAGGCGGTGGCGCTCCAGGAATAACGGCTGGTCTTTTTTTCATATCCCAGCTCGAAGTCATTGAGGGTTTCCGGTCTGGGCTGTTGATCCTGACCCGCCTCAAAATCGTCCCTATTGGGTTCATGGCTTGCATGGGACCAGGAGAGATAGGTTTGCCATTCATGTCCTGTCCAGGTAAGGCCTGTCTTGGGATTGAAAAAATCATAATGTTTGTTGATGAACAGGGAGGGGTTGTTCTTAAAGCCTTCCAGGTCATAACCGATCCTACGGTACTGCATGTCGGCAAAGAAGGAGAGATGTTCTGTCAATTGCTGCTGCCATTTGCCGTAGACGTTAAAATCCGTCTTGTGAGCGGGCAGATCGTAGTACCAATGATCTTTTCCAATACCGCCATTCTGCGTCCAGATGATAGTACCATAGTGCTTGCCATCATATTTATCCCATCCGCCTCCCAGGGTGAGCTGGGTGGGGCCTTCTTTGTATTGTATAGAGAAGATGCCTCCATAAAAATAATTGTCCAGCCATTGCTGGCGTACCAGGGCGGTGTTATGGATGGTGTCCGTCCCTATAACGGGACCGGTCAAACCATAATCGGAGTAAGCTGCCTGCTGCTGATATTCTTCATAGTAACCACGGCCTCTTGTGAGAAAGCCGGCCACATTAAAGGACAGTTTTTTGTTTAGCTGGTGATTAAAGAATAATTGATAGTGGTCCTGTTGGTAATTATCCGTCTGGTTGTTGTATGTAAAGTAGTTGTAGGTACGCCTGTTGGAATTATAGAGGTTCAGGGAGTCGGCCTGAGTGAAGTACAGGTATCCCAGGTTGTTGTTGTAGTGTTGATCCAATGCGGCTTTGTCCCCAAAAATCTTTGCTTCGGGGATACCATTCCAGGCCTGGTAGGTCTTTTCTTTGCCGGAAAGGATATTCAGTCTAAGGGAGGACTTGTCATCCAGCCAGGCGGCGGAGAGATAGAAAGAGTGAAGGTCGCTGGTCGCCCTATCGATGTAGCCATCGCTGCTGAGCCTGGATAGCCGTGCGTCGAGGGTGAAATGTCCGTCGATGAGGCCGGAGCCGGCTTTTATTGTGTTCTTCCAGGTGTTGAATGAACCATAGCTGTTGTTGGACTCAGCATATGGTTTTTCATTGAATTCATTGGTAGAGAAGTTAATGGTGGCGCCGAAAGCGCCGGCGCCATTGGAGGATGTGCCTACTCCACGTTGTATCTGTATGCTGCCTGTAGAAGAAGCCAGGTCGGGCAGGTCAACGAAAAAAATGGCCTGGGATTCAGCGTCATTGTACGGGATCCCGTTGAGGGTCATGTTGATGCGGGTAGCATCGGTGCCACGTATACGGATACCTGTATATCCTATGCCGTTGCCGGCATCTGAATTAACGGTGACGGAAGGGGTTTGATTAAGGAGGAAGGGGAGGTCTTGTCCGAGGTTTGTGGTTTCTATCTGTTTTTTACTGATGTTGGTCTTTGTAAAAGGGGCCTTTTCGCCGGCCCGGAGAGCATGGACTTCCACGGGTTGCATAAAAAGGTTGATCCTGGAAAGCGAGACGTGGATGGGGGTACCTGTGGGGAGGGTGATGGAAGTTTCATAGGGGGTGTATCCGACATTGGTGATTTTCAGGGTATAAGTGCCCGGCCGGGTGAGCCGGAATTGGAAGTGGCCTTCCTCGTCGGTGAGTTTGGCGCCAGAGGGGGTTAGCTCGACGCTGGCGCCCGGGATAGGGGCGCCGTTCAGGGTATCGACCACCTGTCCGGTGACAAGGAAGGGGACATTTTGGGCATGGCCGGCAAAAGAGGCTGCCAAAAACAGGACGGCAAATAGAGCCAAATAGATTTTTCTCATTTACTAACAAGTTGATTTTTAGGAGGGAAATGCAAGAGGGAGAAAAGTGGAACAGTTGTTTACCTTCCCTGCGCAGGCATTACCCTGACCAGGTTCTACGGGTATCTTCTCAGCCGTCCCGCTAATGGCGGAACAGCACCCCGAGGAATCTGAAAGACCAGCGGCAAAGGTAAGAATTTTTTAACCTGCTGTAACTTTTAAGGAACGCCGGCCGTCAGACTTGAATAAGGGCTGCCATGCAACATTTGGTTATGTGTCCCGTCTTTTTTAAAAAATTGCTAATTATGAAGAATATGCTACTCCTCGCAACTGCTACTATGTTGAGCCTGCTGGCCTTTTCACAGAACGATGTTATCGAAGATAAGAATGCCGATAAGCGGAATGTCACGGGGTTCCATGCCATCCAGATATCCGGCGGGATCGATCTTTATTTTAGCCAGGGGGATGAGGCGGTGGCAGTCAGTTCTACCAGCATCTCCGAGAGGGACAGGATACGGACAGAAGTATCGAATGGCGTTCTGAAGATATATATGAAAGAAGAAGGGGTGCATTTTTATGTAGGGAGGAACAGGAAATTGAGGGCGTATGTGTCCTGCAAGGTGCTGGATGGATTAGGGGCCAGCGGTGGCTCGGATGTGTTTTTTAAGGATGTTGTCAAAGGAGATAAATTGGATATGAGCCTGTCTGGCGGCAGTGATTTGAAGGGGAAGGTAGCTATGGGGAGTCTGTCGATCACGCAGAGCGGTGGATCAGACAGTTATGTCAGCGGAACGGCCTCCCGATTGTCGGTGAATGCCAGCGGCGGTAGTGATTTTCACGGCTATGACCTGTCGGCGGAGGAATGCGATGTAGTGGCCAGCGGCGGCAGCGATATCCATATTACCGCGAACAAGGGTTTGAGCATCAATGCCAGCGGTGGCAGTGATGTATATTATAAAGGTTCGGCTGTCATCCGGAACCAGCATTCCAGCGGCAGCAGCAGTATAAATCATAAAGGATAGTCCTCCTCACTTTAAAACCAATCCACTATGCGAAAGATGATCCTTCTGTTGGCTGCGTGTTTTTCTTTATCGGCAGTCTTTGCACAAAAAAACATCATTAAGGACCCCAATGCGGTATTGCGGAAGGTGGGTGATTTTCACGCCATTCATGTTTCCACGGGAATCCGTCTTTTTCTTACCCAGGGCAATGAGAAGGCTGTTGCCGTCAGCGCTTCCGATGCGGAATACCGGGACCGTATCCAGACGGAGGTAAAGAACGGGGTTTTGCATATCTATTATGATACTGAGAAATGGAAGTGGCCGGATTTTCGTGGAAAGGAATTACAGGTATATGTTTCATGTACCAATATAGATGGGTTGTCGGCTTCGTCCGGCGCCAAGGTAGAGGTGGATGGAACGTTGAAATCCGGTACATTTACAATGTCATTTACCAGCGGCGCCAAGTTCTCGGGGAAAGTGGAGGCGACGGACCTGAAGATCGAGCAAAACAGCGGTGCGCAGTCCACGATCGCGGGGGCGGCTGCCCATTTGAGGGCGTCTGCAACCAGCGGCAGTCATCTGCATGGTTTTGACCTGGTGACGGGAGATTGTGATGTGAATGCCAACAGCGGCGGCAGCATCGATATATCCGTGGAGAAGGAAATGGAGGTTTCTGCGCATAGTGGCGGGAGGATCCGTTATCAGGGTTCCGGCGTCATCAAGGAGGTGCATACCAGCAGCGGGGGAAGCGTAAAGAAGGCGTGAAAAAATGGATATGAAGCGTTTTATCATCATAGCAATGTTTGGGCTGGGGTTGATCCCGGCGATGGCGCAACAGACTGTCATTAATGATCCCAATGTGGAATTGAGGCCCACACAGGGTTTTCACGGCGTGAGCGTATCCGGGGGGATCGATGTTTTTCTCAGTCAGGGGATGCAGGAATCAGTGGCTGTCAGCGCGGAGGAGATCAAGTGGCGGGATCGCATACGGACGGAGGTGCATGATGGAATATTAAAGATCTGGGTGGATCACAAGGGGTTTGGCTGGAGTACAGGCAATAAGAAAATGAGGGCTTATGTAGGCTTTGCTTCCCTGGACAAACTGAGTGCATCGGGCGCCAGCAATATCTTTGTGGATGGAGTGATCGCGGCTGTGAGTCTGAACATCGATCTGGCGGGGGCCAGTGATTTTAAGGGAGCGATCGACGTACGAGAGCTGAAACTGGATCTCAGCGGCGCCTCGGATGCACGGATCACGGGTACTGTATCGGGGCTTACCACGGTGAATTCCAGCGGCGCCAGTGATCTGAAAGGTTTTGACCTGGTGACGGAGACCTGTAACGCCCATGCTACGGGCGCCTCGGATATACGTATCACGGTCAATAAAGAATTGAATGTACATGCCAGCGGCGCCAGCGGTGTCTATTATAAAGGGGCTGCCGTTATACGGGAAATGCATTCCAATGGCGCCAGCAATGTTTCGAAGAAGGGTTGATCCCTTTTGTCTACAATGACCCCAGGAATTTCAACAAGGCTGTTCTGTCGGCCTTGTTTAGCTGCATAAATTGTTGTTTGGATCCTTCCGCCTCGCCGCCGTGCCAGAGGATCGCCTCCTCTATGCTGCGCGCTCTTCCATCATGCAGATAGAAGGCGCTGCCTCCATTGGTCTTGCTCAGCAAACCTACACCCCATAAGGGGGCTGTTCTCCATTCTCTGCCTGTGGCCAGGAAGTCGGGCCGGTTGTCGGCGAGTCCTTCTCCCATGTCATGAACAAGGAGGTCGGTGTATGGATGAATACGCTGACTGCTTAGATGGATGGCTATATTTACGCCGGTCTGCATCGTGGTGCGGTGGCATCCGGAACAATTGACCTGGTGGAAGATGATCGCTCCTCTTTTATTGACGCTGTCCAGCACATCACGACGAGCGGGTACTGCCAGGGTCTGTACATAGAACGTCACATAGTTCAACAGGCTGTCCACCAATTCGGGTGAAGGGTCATCAGCGCCTACCAGGCTCATTTGTGACTGTCCCCAGGCGCTTTCCTGAGGTTGCGGATAACTGGTGACGCCCATGTCCTGCTGATAGGCGGTGGCTACCTGCATCAGCAGGGTAGAGGTATTGGCTTTTACGCCAAAACGTCCCAATTCTGTCTTACCGGAGAAATGATTGTATACATAGTTCGCCTTGCCTGTGATACCATCTCCATTTTTGTCACCTGCATCTACAAAGGACAGGATGGTGCTTTCAGGGATATTTTCTAACAGGCCCATGCCTACGAGACGCGGCGCCAGCCGGGGAGACAACATATAGCTGCCGGGTAAGGGGATGTAGGGGGTTTGCAGATCATAAGAAGGCTTGCGAAGGGTCACTACGGATCCATCGGGATAAGTGACTGTCTGGTCCGTATAATTGATGGCGACGCTGGCCTCGGGGGATGCTCCAAGGAGGGCCCTGTCCTGGATCTGTAACCCAAAGCCGGGGGCCGCCAGCGGGCCGCCGTGCTCATCGGTACCGGGGATGCTTATACGCATCAACAACCCGGAGCTGGAGCTGCCAGTGCTGGGGAAGCCGCCTCCGTCATTGCGGTGGCAATTTACGCAGGAGATATTGTTGTAAACGGGCCCCAGTCCTCCAAAGTGGGGGGCCGGCGCTGCTACGAATACCTGATCGAAGGTGCCGTCGCCGATGGTATGAACTCTTTCTTCTCTTGTTGTAAGTCCATCGATGGCTTGTTTGAAGGCCTGGGTGGACTCATTTAGCGTGGTGAATGAGCCTCCGCTGAGACGATCGTCATAACCATCTTCGGGGAAAGCGCCCGATTTGTTACACCGGCTGAAGGTGTAGACGGCGGCGCCAAGGATCAATATGATATAAATCTTTTTCACTGGTGGAGAAGGGTGGGATCAGTCTTTTATATTTTGTGTGATGAAGGCGATCAGGTCGCTTTCCAGCAGGGCCTGCAGGTTGTTGATAGCTGTCAGGGTGGCCTGGATCTGGGTGCGGCGCTGATAGATGGCTACTTCAAAGCGCATGTTGTCGCTGCCGCTGATGTTGTCGAAGGAGTTGATGGCTGCGGTAAAAGCTGCCTGTATCTTATTATCCAGGTCTTTGTTCTTTGCCGCCACCAGGTCTTTGAAGCCTTTGCCGCCATTGCCGAGGTACACCTGCTGAGCCCCGATGATATTGTTTTTAAAGTCGGTGAGGCTGTTGCCGGAATAGGGGGATTCGGCAAAGGAGGAGTCAGGGATATGGTAGGGGTTGTATATTTTGCCGTTCTCGTTCTGTTGACCCACCTCATTACAGATGTCGGCCATCCCATTATCGCCGGCAACGGCCAGGAAAAAAGCCCGTTTGGAAGCGAATGTCGCATTGCCCGGGCCGGCTGTAAGGATGGTGTTACCAAAGCCGCCGGCGCCTTGCCAGGAAGTGAGCAGGGGTTTGACATTGTTGTTCAGAAGGTCGCTGGACAGGCTGACCAGGTATTTTTTCTTACGGATATCCAACTCGCCGGCCTTGCGGGATCCGCCTTTCCCAAACAGCAGGTATTCGATGGGGTGATAGCCTCGCATGGTGGGGTCAAGCGCTTTGACGTCGTCCGGGGTAAGGCTGTTGCTGCTGGCCAGCAGGGAGTCCATTTGTCTGTAATCTGTGGGCCAGGTATCGGAGTTGGGGTCATAATCATTGCCCTCAACGGGCCCGACGAGGAAGCCTTCGCATCTTTCCCAGGTCTGTCGCATGGCTTTCCAGGATGCCTGTGCCTGTTGAAGACGGGCATCTTTATTTACCGTAGCAGTGTCCAGTGTAAGGATGTCATTATTGAGATCGGCCGCTTTGGATGCCAGGTCAGCGTATTGGATAATGGCTACATCGTTGACGAAATTGGTTATCACGTCTTTTTCAAGATCGGTGAAACTTTCGACGGAGCTGGAATCAGACGATTTGCTGCAGGAGGAGAAGGTCAGTCCAAACAGGATAAGGGAGGCTGACAGGATACCGGGAATATACTTGTATTTGGTCATATCGATGTTATGCTTTTAAATGTATGATGAGGTTTGTTGTGTCTGTTGTAATGGGATATTCTTTCAGGGGTCTTTCCGCCGGACCTTTTGTCACGCGTCCTGTCGTATTAAAAGTGCTGCCGTGCAGACTGCAGGAGTAGCCGCCATTTGCTGTGGGTGTCAGCTGGTTGTCCTGATGGGTGCATTTCAACAAGAGGGCCGTGTAAGTATTATCTTCTTTTTTACGGACAGCAATGGAATACATCCAGCCTTTTGGTCTTACCAGCTGCAGGGGGGACTGGGCGAAGCCGGCCAGGGGGATCTCCACCTGGTTGTCATGTATTTCGGAGGTGATGACTTTGTAGGCAGCCGGGCCGCAGCCACTGAGCGTGGGTAAAAAGGCGCCTGCTGTCAGCAGCATGCAGACATTACAGGTGGACTTGAGAAAGGCTCTGCGTTGCATAAAAGAAATTAAAATGAGTATCCGATGCCGATGTTTAGGAGTTGGTTGTTTTGCTTGTAAGCCAGGGCATTGGGAGGCGGATTGATGACGAGGGCGGGATTTTGTTCGCCGGTGTGCAGGATGCGTATGTCTGCCTTGATGACCACATTTGGTATGGGCAGATAGCCGATGCCGGCAATGATATGTGTTTGTTTAAGGGTGCCGTCGTATTGATCCTGGGTTTTTTGGATGGAGGACATTTTTGAGTTCAGGTCCAGGGCTTCGAGCCGGGCGAAAGTGATGAATTGCGGGGTTTTTTGTCTGTGGTATAACCAGTCGTAGGCAAATTCCAGGTAGCTGCCGTACATACCGGCAGGGACATTTTTCCCATAGGCCCTGTATATCTTATCTGCGTCAGGATAGCTGATGTAAGTAGCCAGCGCTTTTGCGGTAAACCCGCCCGAGCCGTATTGTACGTCGAACTCGCCGAGATAGAGGGGCGTGCCGAAGGCGCCTGTCTGGAGACCTACGTTCAGGCTGTCTGCGCTGCGTTTGCTAAGTCCTACGGTGCCGCCCATGTAGCCGGAGATCTGGAATTTGAAGTTGTTCCAGAGATATTGCAGAGAGGCTGTGAGGGCCAGGTTGTTGGCCAGCGCGGTGCTGCCTTCGGCCCTTCCGCCCATGATGCCTGTACCATGTTCGAAGCCGGCGCTGTTGAGTCCGTTGACCAGGGCTACGGAGTAATTGACGGGCAGGCGATCGAGGGAACCATAGAAGCCCACGCCCAGTTCGCGCCAGGTGGCGGGGATCACTACCTGCTCTACGATGGGTCTTTCCACACCATTGAAGTTGATAGGCAGATGGTTCTCATTCAGGAGGCCTATCCTGGGGACGAAGAGGCCTGCTACGAGGTATTGTTTGGCGTTGAGATTGAATTTCAGGTAGGCCTGCTCCATAGCTATTTCGCCTTTGCCGCCTTCGCCGGCGGCGATCTTGGCGTTCTCCAGCTCCAGTTCGGAGAAGAAGGCTATTTTTTCGTTGAACTGGTGGCCGACGAAGAGGACGGCTCTTTCCAGGGTGATGGAGGATTGTTTGGTATTAAAATCACGTTGATAAAAGGCGCTGCCATAGCCGGATATGACGGTCTTGTTTTTTGCGGCATTGTTATTCAGGGAGTCTTCGCTGGTGATCATCAGCTTTTGGGCGGGGGTAAGATATTTCTGTTGCGCCTCAGTTCTGGTGGTTGCGGCCAGGATCAATGCGATGACCGCTAATGTCTTATTCATGGCGCAAAAATGGGATAAGAGGAGAAAGGCCTTTTACGCAAAGAGGAATTTTTTTTGCCCGATACGGAAAATCCGGGGCACGCCTTCGGGTGGCCGGGGGGGGTATAGTTTTCAGCCAAAAGGCTCAATAGCTTAAAATGGGCAGTTTTAGCGTTGCAACAGCGCCCCGGCCGGACCTATTGGGTCCTAATGAAAACGCGGCTATTTCTTTTCCAAGTGAATGATTGATAATGTCGATCCTTTCTTTTATCAGGGCAAGCCCTAAAGATTTTTTCTTTATAAACTCATCTGTTTTTCCTTCCTCCGCTGTTTTTATAAGACCCTTGCCGTTGTCCTCGGTGATGAATATAAGCAGGTCCCCGTTGCGCATGACTGTCACTTTAAAATGTAAATCGCCATCCGCTGCATCGCTGAAGCCATGATGGATTGCATTTTCTACAATGGGTTGGACCATCATGGGGGGGATGAGCAATTCAGAAAGGTTTACATCGGTGGGCTGTTCAAATTCATAGGTAAATTGATAATTAAACCGTGCTGCTTCCAGCTCGGCATAAAGTTTCAACGCCTGCCACTCCAACCCGGCGTTGACGTATTGATGTGTAGAATTTTCCAGCATCAGCCTGCACAGCGCAGCAAACTTTTGCAATAGCCGGCTTGCTGTTTTTGGTTCATTGCTTAGTATGAATGCTTCGATGGAATTAAGGACGTTGAAAATAAAATGCGGGTTCATTTGTGCGCGAATAGCCTTTAGTTCACTTTGCATCAATTGATTTTGGACTTTTAATTCCCATTCCTTTCGCTCCGCCTGCTGTTGTTGTACGGCATGTTGCAATCGCAATTGTCTTATCCTGTATTTATTTAAAAAATATAGAAAAACCCCTGTTATAGCCATCAAAGCCAGTATGGTATAGCCCCATAATTGTCTTACATACAGGGTAGCTGAGTGTTGCTTTTCTTTATATTCTGCAGCTTGCTTGTCCAGCCGGTAGTTGGTTTCCAATTCAGCAATTTTGCTGCGGGTTTCCTGGGAATAGAGAGAGTCTTTCAGCCTGGCGGCCTCTTTCAGGCTGATCAATGCGGACTTGTAGTCTCCCCTGACTTCCTGCAATCTGGCGAGGGCGTCCGTAGTGCTTGCTATATATGCGGTATTGCCAGTGACCCTGCTCAAGGTATATGCCCGCCGGATATATTTTTCAGCTGAATCCAGCCATCCGGCCCCGGTGGGGTGGGTTGTACTGTTTAAGAACGAAAGCCCCATATTTTCCAGGTTGGCAATAGAAATGGTGAAGGCGGGGTCTATTTCGTCCCATACTTTTTGTGCCATTACTCCATATCCGATCTTTTTTACTATATCTTTTTCTATCACCGCCAGTTTATAATAAATGGTCGCTACGCCTTTTTTGTCATTTATTTGCTCAAACGACAGCAATGCTTTTTCATACCATGTTTTTGCCTGCGCGGTATCTTTTTTCAGCAACCAGGCGTTGGTCAATGTTTCCATCGCGTTGGCCTTATTCAGGGCATTGCTGTCTTTTTCCGAATACCCTAATGCCTCCTGCGCGTAGTGCAGCGCTTTATCGGCATTGCCCATCAGGTAGTATAGTTCCGACAGGTTATGAGAAGCTATGGAAAGATCATAATAGTCATTTTCTTTTTCCGCCATGGGCACGATCTTAAATAAATACTCGACGGCCTTGTTATAGTCACCTTTATCCTGGTATGCAGCGCCAATATTCAACAGACCGGAGATAATGCCCCCGGTGTTGCCGATGCGTGTATTGATGATATAGGCCTGGTTGTAGTAATAAATGGAAGAATCGTATTGCCCTGCATAGGATAAGAGAGAGCCGATGGAAATATTGAACGCGGCAATGCCTTTGTCCCATTTCACCTTTTCAGCCCTGGCCAGTCCGTCGCGGGCATATTGCATGCTTTTTACGGGATCGATGGTGGTATAGGCGTCCCCGATCCTGTAGATCAATCTTATTTTATCGGTGTCTTCCCTGGCGGCCGCTAAACTTTTTACCATAGAATCTATGGCATGCAGCCCATACTTTTGCCCATTGACGGCCGGGGCCAGCAGCAGGGTAAATAGTATCGGGAACCCTGTCTTAAAAGAGATGATGCCCATCTGATAAAGTTATCGGCTGTTTTTTCAATTTCAAATATTTTCCCTGGATGATACCGGGGATACACGCGGTGAACTACCGGGTTCGCTCATTTGCGTAAATGAGCCGCCGGGGCCGCACTATCTTCGGAAAGTACTATAAATTTAAGCGTTATGCAACAACTAAAATGGGTTTCCATTATGCTGCTGTCCATTACTGTGACCTTTGCCGCATGTAGTAAAAGCGATGGGGATAAAAATAATGGGAATAACAATCCCCAGGACACAAAGATCCCAAAGGTGGCGGCTGCCGGTTACAGTTTTCTATTAAAAACAGACGGGACCCTTTGGGCGACTGGGGACAATTATGAAGGACAGATGGGTGATGGAACTACCACACGCAAGTATGTCTGGGCGAAAATAGCGGATAATGTGGCGGATTTCGATGTAAGCCTCGAGTGGGGCATGGCTTTTATGCTAAAAAAAGATGGGACCGCCTGGCTTGCAGGAAGCGCTCCCGGGGGGCAGTTTGGCGACAGCGGCGTCACTACAAATAGTTCAACCTGGGTAAAGGTTGCCGGCGGTGTTGCAGGCGTATGTGCGGGATACAGGGCAAGCTTTCTCATAAAGAACGACGGGACTCTTTGGACCTGTGGAAGCGATTATTATGGCGATGCGGGTCTTCCGGGCTATGACCCATCTATCCCTCCTTACCATTATACGGTCTTTACCTGGAAGCAGACGGCAACAAACGCTGCGTCTGTAAAAGCACAGGCAAACACTCTTTTACTAAAAACAGATGGAACGCTTTGGGCCACCGGACCCGAAATTCCGGCGCCGTCGGGCGCCAGTGCTCCTTTAAATAGCCGTTCCTGGGTACAAGTGGCGGATAATGTTGCCACCATGTCCTCGGGATTGTCACACAGCCTTTTAGTAAAAAAGGACGGAACGGTATGGGTCCAGGGTGAAGGTAATTCCGGTGCATTGGGCCTTGGCCGTACTACTACCATCAGCTATTCCTGGACGCAGGTGGCAGACAATGGCGCAGCCGTATCCGCCGGGGAGCATTTTAGCCTGCTGCTAAAAAAAGACGGCACTGTATGGGCTACTGGAAATGATAATTTAGGGCAGCTAGGCGACGGGAGTATCAGCGACAAATATTCCTGGGCGAAAGTGGCAGACAGCGCCGCATCCATATCCGCCGGCTCGGGGTATAGTCTTATTGTAAAAAAGGATGGGACCCTTTGGGGAGCAGGGAGTTTTGACAGAGGCCAATTCGGCGATACCAGCATTCATTTTTATTCCGGATATACGACTAATTTTGTGAAAATTAAAATGCCATAAAAAATCAGGTTATGATCAATGCTGCAATACTTGACGATGAGCCGCGCAGCAGCTGGCTCATGGAGCAGAAACTAAGCGCGTTTCGGGATAGCATAAGTATTGCCGCGATCTATAATTCTCCTGAAAAAGCATTGAAGGAAATTAAGACCCACAAGCTGGACATTTTATTCCTGGATGTGGAAATGCCCAACATGAATGCTTTTCAGTTCCTCGAACGCCTGGGTGAATTCAGCTTTGAGATCATTTTTACTACTGCGCACAACACCTATATACTGGATGCGCTGCGGGTGAGCGCGATAGACTATCTGCTAAAGCCCATCGACGAGGAAGAACTGGGAAAAGCCATCGGCCGGCTAAGCAAACGAATAATGACGAGGCGCCAGTTCAGGGAAACACGTCCGGCAACGGGCAAACAACAGGATCAGGCACGCCTGGCGCTTCCCACGGCGGAAGGGATATATTTTGTGAACAAGCCAACGATTACGCATGTGGAAGCCATGAGCAACTACAGCATATTTCATATTGCCAATAGTAAGAAGATCACTGTCGCCAAAACATTGAAAGAGTTTGAAGACGCCCTTGGTGAGCCCTCCTTCCTGCGTGTGAGCCGATCGGTGATCGTAAACCTGGACTATGTGGTAAAATACCGCAAGGGGGAGGGAGGGACGCTGGAGTTAACGGATGGGAAAGAAATTGAAGTGTCCCCCCAGAGAAAAGATGTGCTGGTAGAACGATTGTTTAATTGATAATCAACAATCTTTCTCATGAATATAACCGGAAAAACTTTATTTATTTGGTAGGGAATGTAAATGATCGTACTTTTGCTGCCCACATCGCGAAGTAGAGCAGCGGTAGCTCGTCGGGCTCATAACCCGAAGGTCGGTGGTTCGATCCCACCCTTCGCAACAAAGGAAGGGCCTTTTTGAGGCCCTTTTTTTATTGATGATCGGTTAAGGAGGGTTTTTGGGGAACCCCAAAATGCGTGAGCAGATCAAAATTGGTTCCAACAATAACGCAACAGACAACCAGCCAGCATGTGATCAACAACGGTGTACCCATGATCCAAACCTGGCTGAGTACACCCTTTATTAAAGCCCCATTCAGCAGGAACAGAATAACGACCGTATCCAGGATGAGCGGTACGATCAGAAAGCAGGCAAAAATCAACCATCTTCTTTTGTTTGCTATCGCTTTATAGGCCGTGATGAGCGGTGGCAGGCAGATCAGGGAAACCACCAGGAACGTGATCATCGTGATAACAGATGCATTGGACCGATCATGGTTCAACAGCAGGTGTTTGCTTGCCCATACTTCATCTCCGCTGCCTGTCGCTGCCATATACATCCGGCCGAATTGCATATTCCCCAAAATGAAGACAAGACCCCATGACCGACGGGCGGAGGATTTGCCGTATTTTACCCAATACCAGCCGACCCAAAGCATCCCGAACGTAAAGATGGGTCCTGCAAAAGTGGCCAATATCGACAGGGGTTGTTGCTGAAGACAATCCCGGCAGAGCTCCCACACATTAAAGTCCCGGGTTCCCCAGCAACCGCAAATCAGCTTTCCTGTCCAAATATGAGCCAACTCGTGAAGTTCGTGCATGGTAAAGAAAAAAAACATAAAGACCAGCAACGTTCTGAACCCTGGCCGTATCAATAATGGAGGTTGGGGAGTCATGGGGCATCAGACGCCATCTGTCCATCCAATGTTACAGGGGGGGATTTAAAACTTAGGCGGGGTAAGGAAAAAAGCATACTTTTGCCGGTTTTTATGAAAGTCGGATTCGTAAGCATATTTGGGAAGCCGAATGCCGGCAAAAGCACCCTCCTCAATGCGTTGATGGGGGAAAAGCTGGCTATTGTCTCTCCGAAGGTCCAGACTACCCGGCATCGGATCAAGGGTATTTTGACGGAAAAGGATTTCCAGATCATATTTTCCGACACTCCGGGTATTATCGAGCCGCGGTATAAATTGCATGAGAAAATGATGCAGGCGGTAAAGAGCTCGCTGGAAGATGCGGATCTTGCGCTTTTGCTGGTGGATATAAAAGATGATTGGGAGGAGAACGACCGGCTTTTTGAGGCGCTGCGGCTTGGTTCGCCGGCCATTGTTGTATTGAACAAGTCGGATGAGGTCAGTGCTGAGAAGATCTCGGAAGGGAAGACTTTTTTCTCCGGAAAGGCGTATTGCAAGGAAGTGGTGGTAGTGTCGGCCCTGAAAAAGGAGCATCTTTCTACGCTGATGGGGGCCATTTTGCAAAGGCTGCCGGAAGGAGAGCCCTTTTTTGAGGGAGATGACCTGACTGACCTGCCTGTCAAGTTCTTTGTAGGGGAGATGATCCGGGAAAAGATATTTTATTGTTATGGAGATGAGATCCCTTACCAGACTACGGTATTGGTGCAGGAGTTCAAGGAAAAAACTACTTTGACGAAAATACGGGCGGATATTATTGTGCAAAGGGAATCTCAGAAAGGGATTATTTTAGGTGAAGGAGGGAAGATGATCCGGAAGGTGGGTACGGAAGCGCGTAAGGATATCGAGGCTTTCCTCGACCGGAAAATATTTTTGGAGCTGTTTGTAAAGGTGCGGCCGAAATGGAGGGACAGTGATATTTTTCTGAAAGAGTATGGGTATTAAGCCCTGAGTGGAATAAAAGATCAATTATGAGTGGATTTACCGTGGCCATTGTTGGCCGGCCTAATGTAGGGAAAAGCACGTTTTTCAACCGGCTGCTGGAGCAGCGGAAGGCGATAGTGGACGATGTGAGCGGTGTGACGCGCGACCGGCAGTATGGTGTTGCGGACTGGGCCGGTAAGTCCTTCAATCTCATCGATACAGGGGGCTTTGTGCCGGAGAGCGAGGATGTTTTTGAGATAGAGATCCGCAAGCAGGTGATGATCGCCCTGGAGGAAGCGAATGCGCTTATTTTTATGGTAGATGCCGCCACGGGGATCACCAACCTGGACGAGGCGATGGCGGACGTTTTACGACGGAGCACCAAGCCTGTGTTCCTGGCCGTGAACAAAGTAGATAATAGCGACCGGCTGCTGGAAGCGGCTGAGTTTTATAGTTTGGGCTTTGACAATATCTTTTTTCTTTCTTCTATGACGGGCAGCGGCACCGGCGAGCTGCTGGACGCGATCATAGCCCTGATAACGGATGACCAGGCGGAGGCCGAGGCGACGGACCTGCCGAAGTTTGCCATCATCGGGCAACCGAATGTAGGGAAATCCTCTTTATTGAATGCATTGATCGGACAGGAGCGTACGATCGTCAGCGATATTGCAGGAACGACAAGAGATACGATCCACACGAGATATAATTTATTCCAAAAGGACTTTATCCTCATCGATACGGCCGGCATACGGCGCAAGACCAAGGTGCATGAAGACCTGGAGTTCTACTCTGTGATAAGGGCTATCAAAGCGATGGATGAGGCGGATGTTTGTATGCTGCTGTTGGATGCATCGAAGGGTATCACTGCACAGGACCTGAATATCTTCAGTTTGGCTGCAAAAAAAGGGAAGGGTATTGTCATCCTGGTGAATAAATGGGACCTGGTGCAAAAGGAGACGAATACGGCAAAAGGATATGAGAAGGAATTAAAGGACAGGCTGGCGCCTTTTACCGACCTGCCCATTATTTTTATTTCCGTCACTGAGAAGACGAGGATATTCCGCGCTATCGAGGCCGCGCTGGAAGTTTATGAGAACAGACAGCGCAGGGTGCCTACGGCCGAACTCAATGACGTGATGTTGAAGGCGGTAGAAGCGTATCATGCGCCTGTCATCAGAGGACATCCGCTGAAGATAAAATATATTACCCAACTACCTACACAGGTGCCCTCATTTGCATTCTTCTGCAATTTCCCGGAGGATGTCAAACAGCCGTATAAGAATTATCTGGAGAATAAATTACGGGAGAGCTTTAACTTCAAAGGAGTGCCCGTGAGATTGTTCTTCCGGAAGAAATAACGGAAACATCATATTGCGGCGATGAACTTTCATGATGAAAAAAAGAGTTTTACGTGAAAATGTTCATGGATGAAATACCTTATACCTATTGTAGCTGCATGCCTGCTCCTTTTGCCGGGATGCAGCAAGAAAGATGTAACACCTCCCGTCTATGATTCCCTCGGCCGGATCAACCAGTGGATACTGGATAGTATGAGAAGATATTACTACTGGGGTGACGCCATCTCTGCAAAACCTGTAAGCACCGACCCGGATGTATTCTTTAAAAGCATCTTATCTGTCAACGACAGATTTTCCTGGATCAGCAATGGAAGGGATATCCTCCCTCCATCGAACTCCTATTTTACTTACGGGTTTCATTATATACTGGCGCAAGTGGATGGTTACCAGGGATTGGTCGGAGTCGTGACCTCTGTAAACACGGGTGGGGCCGCAGATCAGGCCGGCTTTAAGAGGGGCAGCTATTTTATTGCTGTGAATGGAGAGAAGATCTCTAATGGGAATATGCCGGTCATCAACCTGGCGTTGAGGACGCCTTTATCTGTAAAGATCACTCCTGCCACTTATGACAACAATGAATGGAAGCCTTCTGCAGAAGTAGTACTTTTTCCGGGCTATGCTTTGGAGAACCCAGCGCAGAATGTCCGAACTTTTCAATCAAATGGTGTACGCACGGGGTATTTATATTACTCTTCCTTTAATGAAAGTTATGATCTTCAACTACTGCAGGCGGTGAATAAACTGAAGCTTGCATCTATTACGGAACTGATCCTGGATATACGGTATAATGCGGGCGGGAGTGTAGCCAGCAGCGCCAAGCTGGCTGCGCTTATCACAAATAAATTAAACGCTGCCGAAACATACGCTATATATGAAGGCAATCATGTTGAAGGGAAGAGAGGAAGATCTTTACAGGAGGTGCTGAATACGTCGGGCAATACGGCGGGAAGAAAGTATGAAGACCTGAAACCTATGCAGTTGTCGCTGAACAGGGTATTTATACTTACAACAGGCGGGACAGTATCTGCTGCCGAGCTGATAGTAAATAATCTAAAACCTTTTTTGCAAGTTGTCCAGATAGGTGAGACGACAAGAGGAAAGAATGAGGCGGGCTTTCTGATAGCAGACGGCCGTAACCCCACACAGGTGGAATGGACGTTGGAACCCACTGTTTATAAGCTCTTTAACAAAAACAATGAAGGTAATTATGAGAAGGGACTGGGGCCGCAATATCCTGTTACTGAGTTTGCAACCCTGCCTTTGACGGAGATGAGCGCTCCCAATGATCCGCTGGTAAAGAAGGCATTGGAGATCATTTATGGCAACAATATCCCTGATAATTATACGATACTAAAGACGGGGCAACCATCTGTAAAGGTGAGGCCTGTCTATCGAAGTGCAGATGAGGCGGCCGCAGAAAAGATGCTGGTGAAATAGACCGAGGGCGTATCTAGTATAACCTTTTAACAAATCATTAAATAAGAAAATAGGGGGTGGCTGTTAGAAGAGGATACATATATTTGCCGCAAACTTATTCTGTGTGAGCCGCGACGAAAAATTTCTTGAGATATTTTCTGCATACAGCTCTCCACTATTTTACTACGTATTGAAGCTGACTGAGAATGAAGATACTGCAAAGGATATTGTCCAGGAATGCTTTATCCGGGTTTGGGAGAATATTGAGAAAATAGATACGGCCTCTCCAGTCCTCCCCCTGCTGATCACCTATATCAAGAACCTGCTCAGGGATGAATACAGAAAGAATAAGAACTACAAACATTTACTTGCGCAAGTTGGGGAGGAGATGAAAGACACTGCATCACGTCCTGCTGCGGAGGATTTATTAGCCCTTAAAGACCGGGAAAAACAATTGGATATTTCCCTGAAGCAGCTGTCTGAAAAGAGAAAGCATATTTTTTCCATGGTGAGGTTACAAGGGTTGTCTCACAAGGAGGTAGCGGCCTCTATGAATGTATCGGTTGCTGATGTAAAAAAGCAAATGCGTCTCAGTCTTCAACATCTGAGGAAAGTAATGAATATGTTGTTCTTTACAATGTTTTGACGGGGCTCCCCGCCCGCCGTGTTAACATAATATTAACTCCCATCTTTTTAGTATCCCTGCGTCTTTCTTAAACGTGCCTTTATTGTACTATGACCATTTTTGAATTATACAAGAAATGTATCAAAGGGGAATGCACTCCGGAAGAAGCAAGCCGAGTTGAGCAGTGGTTAAAGGAGCATCCCGGAGCTTTCGAATCCGAAATGCTTTCGGAGGTTGTGGAGATGGGGAGTGACAGACCGTTGCCTGTCGACGTCAGGGAGGAGATGTTGTCGCGTTTTCGTCAGAAGGGATTGCTCGTCGGCGGGGTTTTTGAACGCGGCGGGATGGTAGTGAGGCATCGGCGCAGGATGGTCAGGTGGATGGCCGCGGCTGCCATGGTAATAGCAGCATTGGCGGGTGTCTGGTTCTATCAGACACATGGTATGAAACACAGGCCGGCAGACTGGGCCACCATTGAGAATAACAGCAATGGAGTAAAATTGGTGATCCTGCCGGATAGTTCGAGAATATGGCTGAATGCTTTTGCCAGTATCCGGTACACCATGAGCGCTGATAAACAATCCGCCAGGATCGTGGACCTGATGGGAGAAGCTTACTTCAAAGTATACAGCAGGAAGGGGCAGGTGTTTATGGTGCGAACGGGTGATGTCCAGACGCGGGTGTTGGGAACGGAGTTCAACGTTGAGGCATATCCTGACGAAAGGATGATCCGGATCTGTCTGCAGGAAGGAAAGGTACAGGTGAATTGTCTGGATGGCGGGGGTAGAGAGACGGACGTACGGGTATTGGAGCCCGGGCAGGCGGCGGTATATCAAAAGGATAGCAGCCGGCTATCCATCGGCAGGACTGTTGCCGACAAGCCCCAGGCCTGGATACATGAGGAACTGGTGCTGAATGATGCCCCCCTGGGAGATGCCCTGCTGAGGATTGGTCGTAAGTACAACAAAAAGATCGTGTTTGATACGGAGCAGGCCAAACGGTTCAGACACATAACCGCCTGTTATAAAAAGATGGACCTGGAGCAGGTGCTAAAGCAGCTTGGGTTTACCTGTGATTTCAGCTTTAAAAAAGATAGCAGTATATATAAAGTTTTTTTTGGACGCGGAGCCGGGCGCTGACCCTAAACCTTTTAATAACCAGAGAAGGTATTCGAGACTCTTCCATTTATTTTAATCAAAAAACTAACAGCAAAACGAAGTATGGATCAATTACTTTGGGTGTCTTATTATGCTAAAAAGCATGGATCTGTCCTATGTTTAATTATGATGTTGTGGTCGTTGACAGGCAGAGCGCAACATACAAACGCCTCTGTCAGTTATGAGGCGAGCGATATCAAGGTGGAAACAGTTCTTAAAGAGATCGGGAGGCAAACTTCTTTTTCCCTTACCTATAACCAGGACGAGATCAGCGATATCGTGATCAGGCATGTAAGCTGGAAACATACGCCTGTTCAGGAAGCTTTACAAGAGCTGCAGCATAAATATGGGTTGTCTTATTCGATCGCGGGTGATAATATCGCGTTAAAGCGGGTGAGTGTAAGAACGGTTGCGAAGACAGCAGTGATGGGAAAAGTAACAGGCAGAATAACGGATGAGGAATCCGGAGAAGCATTGAGCGGAGTGACGGTGAAGGTCGGCAACAGCTATGTAACAAGCGCTATAGACGGGTCGTTCAGCGTCTCGTTGCCCAAGGGAAAATATACAGCGGTCATTACTTCGGTGGGATATGGAGCCAAGAATGTTTCGGCCATTGAAGTAAACGAAGGTCAGGTATATGAGTTGAATATAGCCCTTAAGAAAGAGAGGGGCACGTTGAAGGGAGTGGTAGTAACGACGGATGCGCGGAGAGAGACGGTGGCTGCATTGTATACCCGGCAAAAGAATAGTGCAGTGATCTCCGATGGGATCAGTGCGGAGCAGATCAGCCGGATGCCGGACAGGAATGCAGGTGAAAGTCTGAAGCGGGTGACGGGGGTGTCAACACTGGACAACCGGTTCACCGTAGTCCGTGGACTTAGCGAGCGGTATAATGGCGCCATGCTGAATGGACAGTTGATGCCTAGTACTGAGCTGAACCGGAAGAATTTCAGTTTTGACATTATACCTACCAGTATCGTTGAGAACATTACAGTGGTAAAAACGTTGACGCCTGATCGAAGTGCGGAATTTGGAGGCGGTCTGGTGGAAATAAATACGATCGATATACCCACGCGAAATTTTCTTACGGTAAGCGCCGGTGGCGGGTGGAACGATAATACGGCAGGCAAGCCTTTCCTGTCCATGCGATTAGAAGGACGGGAATATCTGGGAAGCGTATCGAAGCACCGGTATCTCTTTGGCAGCCTGGACTGGAAAACGGGGTATGATGCGGCGCGTTATTATTCTCAGCATGGAGACAATCCTTCTTTGTTCAATAATAACTGGGGCATCACCAGCATGAAGCCACAGCCTAACCAGAATTATCAACTGTCTTTTGGAAGAGCCTTAAAGGTTAAGGGTGGGGAACTGGGCATTGTCGCTTCTGCCGGCTACAGGAATAATTTTGGCCGGGTGGATGTCCGCACGGGGCGGGAAGGATGGGCAGGGAGCGGGAGCGCGTTGTTAGGTGCAAAAGCCGAAAGATATGACTTTAGCACGAACCTGGGGGGTATGATAGGTGTCGGCTACCGGAAGGGTAATCATCGCCTGAGCCTGCGGTCGATATGGCTTCGTACGCTGAACCAACAGCTGACGACAGTGTATGACGGCAGCGGCCCGGATGCCAAGGGGAATTGGGGAATGTATGACATTACGACGCAATCCACGCTTTTGCAAACCCAACTAAAGGGGGAGCACCAACTGAACAAGCGGGGACTTAAGGTGAACTGGATGGGTAGCTATATCTACCTTAATAAACTAAGACCGGATAATCATATCCTATTGACCTTTGCGGACTCCAATGCTTTAGCGGTCGATAACAATAATGTAAATATCGCACATCCGTCTAACATATTTGATTTTAACCGGTGGTGGTCCAGGGCGCTGGAAAAAAATTATAGCTGGGATGCGTCCGTGAGCGTGCCCTTTCAGCTGGCAGGGAGTAAACAGGTGTTTAAAGGAGGGTATGCAGGGTGGAGTAAAGATCGTTTGTTTTTTGTCCTGAATGGTCTGGTCGGAACAACTGCAGGCGCAAATGATTTCTATATACCATTGACCGCAGCATATGGTCCGGACTATCTCAATATGGGAGGCTTTAGCAAATGGGGTGACAGTATGCATAAATCACAGACCCTGCATGCATTGTATGGTATGCTGGACAATAGATTGGGCACCCGTTGGCGCCTGGTCTGGGGGCTGCGGGCAGAGCATGTGGACATGAGCAGGATCAATGGTGTCCTGGAACACCTGGAAAGTACGGGTGTGGGAGATTACACTAACTGGCGCCGGCGGGAGAAGAACTGGCAATTCTTTCCATCAGCCAATCTTACCTACAGTCTGACGCCGCAGATGAACCTGCGTCTGGCATATGCCAGATCCATCGTTAGACCCGACTTGCGGGAGCTGGCTTACTTCCATGAGTATGATTACGAGTTGGGTGGTGAATATGGCGGGGCGGCTGTGCGCTCGACCCTTATCGATCATTATGACATCCGTTATGAGTGGTATCCTTCTCTGGGCGATGTCATCAGTGTGACAGGATTCTATAAAGACCTGCATTATCCTATGGAAGTATTCCAGGAGCCCAACCGGCTTTTTCAACTAAAAAATTCCAAAGAGGCCAGGAATTATGGAGTGGAGATGGAGATACGAAAGTCGTTGTCTTTTACAAATGTGCCGGTGATCAGGAATATAACCCTCTATGGCAATTTTACGTACTTAGACGCGCGAGTGAGGCCCATGGATATAATAGCAACGTCTGACCCCAACCATCCCGGCAGGACCTATCCGAAGGAGGTGGTGTATGATTGGGAGAAGCGGCCACAGGCCGGGGCGAGCAATTATATCTTTAATGCGGGAATATATTATGATTCCAGGTTCTTTTCTGTCAGCGCCATGTACAATTCATTGACCAACCGGCTGGTGAGAGTAATGGACCGTGTCGGAAGTCTAAGTGCCTCCAGCCGATCGTTTTATGAGCGGCCTGCCAAAAGTCTGGATGTACAGGTAGCCTTTCATCTGCTGGACCGGCGGCTAGATATAAAGTTGAATGCCGCCAACCTGCTAAACAGTTCATATATCGTATACTGCAACTATGATTCGCCGGATAAAGATGGAAATCTTACAAAAGGACAATTAGAATATAAAGAGGGATCGGATCTCCTGGATTACAAGGCGACCGGGGGCCGAACCTACAGCTTTACGCTCACTTATTCTTTTAAATAGCATAAAAATTCACTCCCAGACCTAGTCACTATTTTTAAACCTTTAATAGCTATGATGATGAAAAAGAGAAACTTTATCTTAGGGGGATTGGCGATTGCTGCGGCAACGACAGTCGGGCTGATAGCCTGTAACAAGAACGTGGACAAAAAAGGCGATCGGGCATTGACGGCGGGTGTCCAGGCCGTCTGTAACTGTACTGCGTATTCGGGGACTGATTCTACCATTTCCACGGACATCACATCCAATTTGCGTCTTAGTGCTACTAAACACTACAAACTGCAAGGATTGATCTTTGTAACCAATGGCGCTACCTTAACCATCGATGCCGGCACTACTATTCAAGGTATCAAAGGCGCTCCGGGCGGTGGACTGGTGGTTACACGCGGGGCGAAGCTCAACGCGGTGGGGACGGCCTCTTGTCCCATTATCTTTACATCCGACCAGGCTTCGCCGGTGTCCGGTGACTGGAGTGGTGTAGTGCTCCTTGGTAAGGCGCAGACAAACAATGCCGGTGCAACGGTCGAAGGGATTAATCCCACCAATTATCCGGGCAGGGACCTGCAGTATGGCAGCACTGACTCTATTGTGGGCGGCGTCAACGTGAACAATGACAATTCCGGTACCTTGAAGTATGTCCGGATCGAGTATGCGGGTTATGAATTAACCACCAACAATGAGCTCAACGGTCTTACTCTCGCAGGTGTCGGTCGCGGAACCACCATCGATTATGTGGAAGTGTTCAAATCAAACGATGATGCTTTTGAATTTTTTGGCGGTACGGTGAATGCTTCGCACATTATCTCCGTGGATGCATTGGACGACATGTTTGACACCGACAACGGCTACATCGGCAATATCAACTTTGCGCTGGGACTAGCCGACACCAGCCGGAAAGATCAAAGCCAGTCCAATGGATTTGAAAATGACAACATGGCCACCGGGGATACTGTTTCGCCCACGACGCCGAGATCACATCCGCACTATGCCAACGTAACGATCATTGGCGTGGACAGTCTCAGAGCAATCACCCCAGGTACGGATGCAAAAGGCAGGACAACCCGTTATGGACGCGCCGGTCATATGCGGAGAAATGCCCGCTTTACGATCAATAATACGATCGTCTTTGGGTATAATTATGGTATTTCCATAGATAGCCAATTACTGAATGTTACTACCAGTAACTCACTCATACAGTATAACATTGGCAATAGTACAATGAACAATGTTTTCTCCGGAGCTTATGGGACACCGCTGCCGGCCCCCGGAACCGGCCCCTCTGTAGGCCCCTTCTCAAGAGAAAACAATGGCGTCGCTCAGACTGGTGCGGGCTTCCTGAACATACCATTACCTCTGATTGCCGGGAATTCCGGTACCGGGGTTCGCAGTGGTTCGGCTAACCCCTTCAGTCTTGGGAATCCTTATGGACGGCCTGCAAATGGGGGCTCTATCCTCAGCTTTTATGTGCCGAATCTCGGACAGGCTTCCAGACCTTATGGCGCCTTCCCGAACGGATCTGATTGGACCCAACCTACGGACGGCTGTACAAATAACAACTGGACAAGGTACAAATAGGCATGTAATAATGTCATTAGCGGATACTTATCAGGCATCCCGCCCAGGCGGGGTGCCTCTTTATAACAAGAAATATGAAATCGAAGATCTTTATTGTTGTATTAGCAGTAACAGTTTTTTCCTGCCGGAAAGGGCAATTTGCGCCGGAGCATTACCAGGGAGGAATAGTCATAAATTCAAGCCAGCTGAGCACTACGACCCTGGAGATCCGGCTGGATGGAGCTAGCAAGGGGGACAGCCTCCCCGTAGGAGGGCGGATGCAAAAAACCTTTGACTTCGACGGCCCTGCGATAAAAGATGGGATACGAAAGCATATTCAGGTCTTCAAGGCCGGGACGGATCAACTGGTGACGGACACGAGTATTGTTTTATATAAGGGACAACGGCCGGCCTTCCGGGTGATCTACAACGACGATCTGGGTTTAGGCGGGTTTATCAGCAACACTGGTGTTCCACAGGATTCTGTGCGAATACGTATCATCTATCATGACCATACTGCGGCAAAGAAGTTCACTTCGCTGAAATGGGGGCTTTACCAGTTCAAGAACGACGATCCCTACTATGATGACGCAAATAATGTAAAGGAAATTTTTATATTGAATGAAAATAAGTTCAGCGCTGATATCAATGTCCCTGTGTTACAGATGGATAATTCTTCGCCTACCAATCTTTTTGCCAGGATCAAAGACCCTTCTACGGGGGATTTTCTGAATTGGCTGCCGGGCATAGGGGTTTTTGATACGGGCTGGATACAGACATTCGGCCAGGTAAATGGCGGCACGTATTGGTTCGTCAGTTTCAATGTAGTGGATAATGACGGTGTTGAAGACGGCAGCGGTGTGGATTATTATGCGCTCGAATATACTTATTTACAGCTGTAACGAATTGATAAGGGATAATGTGTTATAATTTGAACTTTTGAATAATGGCTTCCGTCTCTTTTTTATAGGTCTTCAGCGCCGACCTCTCCTGTCGGATAAAGCTGTTGTCCTGCAGAGAGCCGACCACGACATTCATTTCTTCCTGGGAGCCGTATACCATCTTGCGGAAGGGGTTGGTATAGTCTTTGGCACGGGAATCATAAATACCTTTGCTCATCCATTCTTTGGTGGCGACACCCTGAAGAAGCACTTCTTTAAGCACTGTCTTACCGGCTTTGCGCAAATTGATCCCATGTACCAGTTTAAGAGCGGCCAGCGCATGCTGTAATTTGTCCTTGCTATAATTTTCTCCCTGGGTGGTATAGAACTGGTGTACCTGTTTCCAGTCTTTTATCCTTCCGCCTTTGATCTGCTGGATCAGCTTTTGCAATTCGGATTCCCGGATGAGCTGTCCTCCTGCATTGATCCACCGGGTGACGGTGAGGTTGGACGGAAGTGTTTGTAACAAGGACTCGTAGGTGTTGAGATGGTTGGTACGGATATAATCCGTGATCCGGGTGGCTGCATACCAGGTGATCAACTCCTTAAAAAGGCGGTAGGCCTGGTATACTTTTACCAGCCGGACCTTTCTGTCACCATTTTCAAAGCCGTCCGCGAGTATCTCCAATTGATCCACTGGCCCGGCCGGCCCTTCCAGCAGTTGATAGCCCAGGCTTAGCAATTCATCATCGTTGTGTTTTTTGGGTCTGGAAGTCTGTTGTCGGAGGTATGCTTTTGCGGTGAAGCGCTGCAGGAGCGGGAGCGCCTCTATTATTTCGCCGATGGTATCCGGCGCCATGAAATCAAATTCCAGCAGTTGGGTCTTCTCGATGCGTTTGTCCCTGTCGGGGTATTTCCAGGAATTGCGGGCGAGGGCATACATGTTGTGGAGGAACCAGTAAGCGGGCATCACTACCAGTTCGTCCTTGCTGGCATCATTGCTGATGAGGGAGAAGGGGAGGGGGATGTCCAGTTCTGCCGGATAGTCGCCTTTGGCGAGGATGGAAAAGGAAGCAAAGCGGGAGTTGTGTTTCAGGCTGACACAGAGTCCGGGCCAGAATCCACGCCCGGCAATGATCTCGCCGTCCGGGCTCCTGGAATTATGGTTGGAGCCGATGGTGGCGCCCGCTGCCATATTGCTTTGCCCCATCACCAGCGCCGCGCATAAAAAAGAGTTGTTATGGTGCTGTTCGTGTGCAGGGAAGATAAGAGAGTTCAAAACCTCGCAGCAGGAGATCGTGGCATTGTTACCCAGGTAGGAGTTTATGAGACGGGCCCCATACTTCAATTGAGAATGGGAGGCCATGACAAAACGTACGGCTTTCACGCCATAGAATATGCGGCAACCGTAACCTACGATGCCATTGACGAGCTCGCATCCTTCGCCTATCTGGGACTTGGCTTTAGCGGAGGAGTTGATGGTGACGTTCTTTATCTTGTTGGCGCCTTTCAGATAAGCATCGCTGCCTATCCATACGTCCTTTATGATCTTACAGTTCTTGATGACCGTGCGATCCCCTATCTTGCCATAGTAACCTCTTCTGTGGTCAAAGATCTTTTCGGTGAACTCTTTAAACTTATCCTGTAAGGGCTGATCATCGCGAAAACGGCTCCATAACCAGGCGTCACCGGGCAGCATGCCATTGAAAGGCATCACGCGCCGGCCGGTATTCTCATTGCAGATCTCCATCCATATCCGTACATCTTCGGGCTCGCCTTCTTTTACAATGCCGTTGCCGAACTTGGCGTAGTCTGTGGTTGCCAGTTCATTGGTATTGACGATCATTACGTCGTTGCCGACGATGTAATGGGACAGGTAATTTGTGTTGTCGACACAGACATTGTCACCCAGATCGCAGCTGATGATAGTGCTGTTATAGAGCCCGACGGGTCTGCGTAAATTATGAAACTCCAGATAATAAGGGTCCAGCCTGCCTATGCGCACCAGGCCGAAGAATTTACAGTTTTGCACCAGCTCCGGTGTAAAGGCGTCGGAAACAAGTATATCATTCCAATTGGAAGATGTATTACGGTTGCGTACCAGCATTTCTATCTCATAGGCTGTCAGCTGCCGAAAGCGAGCGTCCTTGCCTTTTTGGAGATTGCGCAGATAATATTCGTCTTTCCCTTCGGGGAGGTAGCGGCTATCGACAAAGTTATACCCTAAGGAATCGATAGGGCTCTTTTTGATCTCGTTCATTGGCAAATGGATTAGTGGTAAAGCGGACAAAAACGAACCACAGGTTCGTTGTCCGAAGGACCATGATTGGATCTTTCAGGGAAATGGGGCATATTTTTTTGAGGCCCATTTCCCTGAATTTATTCCACTGTTACGCTTTTGGCCAGGTTTCTGGGTTTGTCTACGTCGTATCCTTTGGCGACGCCAATATAATAAGCGAGCAGCTGTAAAGGGATGACACTGAGCAGGGGGGCCACTATTTCGTCGGCTTCGGGGACGATCATGGTATCGTCGGACATTTTGCTGATGATATCATCTCCCTTGCTGATGACGGCTATAACCTTCCCTTTTCGCGCCTTGATCTCCTGGATATTGCTGACGATCTTTTCGTAATAGGAGTCCCGGGTGGCTACGAACACCACGGGAAGGCTGTCGTCCACGAGGGCGATGGGGCCATGTTTCATTTCTGCGGCCGGATAGCCTTCTGCGTGGATATAGGATATTTCTTTTAGTTTGAGAGCGCCTTCCAGGGCGATGGGGAAGTTATATCCACGGCCCAGGTAAAGGGTATCTTTTGCATCCTTATATTTTTCCGCCAGTTTTTTGATGGAATTGTCCAGTTTCAGTACTTCTTTTACTTTTTCGGGAATGGCGTGCAGTTCTTCCAACAGATGGATATAGCGGCTTTGATCGATGGTGCCTTTCTCTCTGGCGATCTTCAGGGCGATCATCGTCAGCACGGTCACCTGAGCGGTGAAGGCCTTGGTACTGGCTACCCCGATCTCGGGACCGGCGTGCATATAGGCGCCGGCATGAGAGATACGGGCGATGGAGGAGCCTACTACGTTGACCACGCCCATGATGAAGGCTCCGTTCTCTTTTGCTTTTTCGATGGCGACGATGGTGTCCGCCGTCTCGCCGCTTTGTGAGACGGCAATGATAACGTCTCCGGGATGGATGACGGGATTACGGTAACGGAACTCGGAGGCATATTCCACTTCTACGGGGATGCGGCACAGTTCTTCAAAGATATACTCCGCCAAAAGCGCTGCATGCCAGCTGGTGCCGCAGGCGATCATGATGATGCGGTTAGCTTTTGTGAGCTTGTCAATATTATTCTGTATGCCGGCCATGGTGATGGTGCCTTTGGATACGTCCAGACGGCCGCGAAGACAGTCGAAGATGGTATCTGGCTGTTCGAAGATCTCTTTGATCATAAAGTGATCGTATCCGCCCTTTTCGATGGCGGCCAGCTCCAGGTCCAGTTTCTGGACGTAGGGGGTCAGCTTTTCGTTGCCCAGGTTTTTGAGTATCAGCTCGTCGGCTTTGAGGATGGCCAGCTCATAGTCATTGACGTATACCACTTCTTTTGTGTATTCGATGATGGGAGAGGCGTCGGAGGCGAGAAAATGTTCGCCTTTCCCGATGCCGATGACCAGGGGGCTTCCTTTCCGGGCTGCGATGATGGTGTCGGGGTTGTCTTTATCCAGCAATACGATGACATAGGCGCCTACTACTCTTTTGAGGGCGATGCGGACGGCTTCTTCCAGGCCGCAGTTGTTGTTCTTCTGAATGTCTTCGATAAAATTGAGCAGGACCTCCGTGTCGGTGTCGCTTTTGAAGGTATAGCCTTTTTTTGTGAGCTCGCTTTTGAGCTGGGTGTAGTTCTCGATGATGCCGTTGTGGATCATCGCCAGGCGGCCGCTGGTAGAGCTGTGAGGGTGTGCGTTACGGTCACTGGGTTCGCCATGGGTAGCCCAACGGGTATGGCCGATGCCTGCGTGTGCATGTACGTCCTTTCCTACCAGGCTTTCTTCCAGTTCGGCTACTTTTCCCTTTTTTTTATGGACCCTAAGGTCTTTATTGAGCAGGGCAACCCCTGAGCTGTCGTAACCGCGATATTCCAGTCTTTTGAGTCCTTTTAAAATAATGGGATATGCTTCCCGGGGACCGATGTAAGCGACGATTCCACACATAGTATTGATTTGTACGATCTAATAAACGGGCAAACATAGGAAATATTATTAAAACACGAAGCCCCGCATCTAAGTGCGGGGCTTCGCGAAATTATTTCCAATAACCGTCGATCCAGATCCAGCCATCGCCCGTATGTTTCCAATGAGGTTTTACCCATACTTTATCCCGTGTGGAATAGCTTCTATTGGGTGAGGACAGGTTGGTCCCCGGTTTGTAAGTAAGAGAGTCGGGATTGACAGGCCGATTGTCATTAAAGTTATCTTCCTGTGGAGGAGGAGGGTTCTGTTGCTGTTTACGGGGCGGGTTATAGTTGCCGTTGTCGTCCCGATAGGGATCATCAGGGGTATTTTGATCCTGGTCAGGTGTGTCATCGTAATAATCATCCCTGCGCTGTTGCACCACTACGGGTGGCTGTGCATATACGGGCGGATAAGCATAAGGGTAATAATATGGAGCGTAGGGATAACCATAGGGGTAGCCATAGCCAAGACCGAAGCCTCCGTAATAGCCGAGCCCCAATCCAAATCCAAAGCCGCCGCCCCAGCCGCGGTAGCCGCCCCACCCACCGTAGCCGCCCCAGCCACCGTAGTATCGCCCACCGCCGCCGAAATAATGTCCGCCACCATAGTAACCACCGCCGTAGGATCTTCCGCCGCCACCGCCGTAGTTGTGAGGAAGGCGGCCTCCCCCGCTGTAATGTACGCCACGCTGAGCAAATGTATTTATGGTTGTGAGTATCGTCAGTATGAGGATGAAACCAGGTATCGATAGTTTTTTAGGGCTCATAAAATCTCCATTTAGTCCCTATTAGACCAGGGGCGCCCGGGAGGGTTTAATGACCTGGGAGCCATTAACAAATTAGCGATTTTATTTATTTTAACCAGGTTTCGAAGAGCCGGAAGATCCTTTTGTATTCATCCGCCCAACTGCTGGGTTCCACGAATCCATGATCTTCCAGGGGATAGACTGCCAGTTCCCAATTGTCCTTATGGAGCTCGATCAGGCGTTGGGTAAGCCGGACGATGTCCTGGAAATGAACGTTCTCATCCACCATGCCGTGGCACATCAGCAGATGGCCTTTCAGGCCTTCTGCAAAATAGAGGGGAGAGCTTCTGCGGTAGGCGAGACTATCATTGAATGGTTCGTTGAGGATGGCGGAGGTATAACCATGGTTATAATGGGCCCAGTCGGTGACTGACCGGAGGCCAGCGCCGGCTGTGAATACATTGGGTTCTGTGAACAGGGCCATCAGGGTGATAAAGCCGCCGTAAGAGCCGCCATAGATACCTACTCGTTTGGGGTCTACTCCTTCGTGCTCTACCAGGTATTTTACTCCGTCCACCTGGTCACTGAGGTCTTTTCCGCCCATATGTCGATAAATCCCTGTACGCCAATCTCTTCCATAACCGGCGCTCCCTCTGTAATCGATGTCCAGGACGGTGTAGCCGTTGTCGGCCAGCAAATTATTGAACATGTATTCCCGGAAATAGCTACTCCACCATTTGTGAGCGTTTTGGAGATAGCCGGCGCCATGGACGAAGATCACGGCGGGGTGCGGAACCGACAGATCGGGATCAGGTGGAGTGCTGCCGGACAGGTGCCCTGGCCGGTAGAGGCGGGCGTAGACGGTAGCGCCATCTCTTGCCTGGAAGGTGATCAACTGAGGATCGCGCCAGGGGTAGGCCTTGAACGCATCGCTCATTGCCAGTGTGGTGATCTGCCGGGGCTGACTGCCGGGTTTATTGTCCTGGAGATATAATTCCCAGGGTTTATTGGTATAGGAATAGAGGATGGCAAGATATTTTTCGTCGGGTGAGAGGGTGACCTGGCTGGCGCCTGTCAGGGTAGTGATACGCTGTAGTTTTCCTCCGTCCACGGACAGTTGATAGAATTGTTGTTCGCCGGGGTGGACCTCATTGGTCGTGATGTAAAAAAGTTTTTTATCCCTGGAGAGGGCTGCTTGCAATATCTCATAATGACCGCTGGTCAGGGGTGTTTTTATACCTGTGGTCACGTCCACTTTGTAAATATGGGAATAGCCGCTGGCTTCGCTCTGGAACCAAAAATTCGTTTCATTTATCCATCCGGAATTGCCGCCTCCAAAGGTGCGTCCGATGCCGGGGCCGGCGACCCAGGCTTCATCCCTTTGTCTGTCCAGGGGGGTGAGTTTACCGGTGGCCGCATCCAGGAGCATCAGCCAGCGGTCCTTGTTATCCTGAGAGCGGATGTCCACGACGGCATATGTGCCTTTTGGGGACCAATAGGGGCCGTTGATAATTACCGGCCGGGGGGAAGATTTTTTATGCGCGGTGTCAGGGTAGTCTTTTATATAGTCGGGTTGATCGGTGATACCGGGGATGTTATTTGTGGAAATGGCGATGACAGTATCGTTTTGGGTGTCGAAGATGTAAGAGCTGTATGTCGACTGGGGAACGCCTACTTTGGACCTTCCGGATATGTCCCGGGTGAAACCGCTCTCGGTGACATAGCTTGGAACGATAGTGTTCTTTCCATCGGGGGCTCTTTTGGACAGGCGATAGGTGATAAATCTGCCGTTGGGGCTGATAATGAGGTTGGCGGGTGTTTTCTCATCGATATAGACAGGTTTTAATGGATGCGGCTCCCGGGCTTTGTTGATGGAGTCGGCGATGTCCTTTTTTCTTTTACGGCTTTTCAGGACGTCGAATTGCAGGAGCTGATCGGTCTGCAGCCATTTTTCCTGTGGGGTCAGGCTATCTTTTTTCTTGTCGGCGGGAGGGCCTGTATGTTGGATATTGGTCAGCTGCTCCGTGACACCGGTGTTGATCTCCCAGGAAAAGAGATTTCCGTTGCGGGTATAGACGATCCTTGTGTCATGGAATGAGAACACCGGGTCGCTTTCTATGTCGGTCGTCAGGGTGATCCTTTTTTCCTTATTTGTTTTTATATCGACCCAGAAAATGTCTCCATTGCGGGCGAAGGTATAGGTGGACCAGCTTGTATTCCAGGAAAGGTTGTCAGTGGAGACGGCAGCCTGCTGCAGGGCGTATGGAGCTTTTTGGGGGCGAAGATCTTCCCGGGTGATGTAATAGAGGGAATCGTCCATTGCTTTGCCGGGGTTCCATTTGAAGAAAAGATATTTCCCGTCGCCGCTCCAATAAGGTTCGGAAGGGCTGGAACCGATCCATTTCGGATCCTGCATGATCTTTTCGACGGTGAGTTTTTCCGCAGGGGGTTGGCTGTGGATGGTTTGGGATATGGATAATAGTAACGCACAAAGGATGGTGTAATGGTTGTGTTGCATATGTGGTATTATAAAAGAATTCCGCGCATGATAAGAAAGGCTACCGAAAAATAGATAACCAGTCCTGTAACATCTACAAGGGTAGCCACAAAGGGGGCGGAAGAGGTAGCAGGGTCAGCCCCGAATTTCTTTAATAAGATGGGAAGCATGCTGCCGGCGATGGTGCCCCAGAGCACCACTCCTACCAGGGAGAAGCCCACGGTGCTTGCTATCAGCAGGGAGTGGTCGCCATAGGTATGGAAGATCTCATTCCAGAGCATTACCCTTGTAAAGCCGATGACACCCAGAACGGCGCCCAGCAGCAGACCGGAAAGGATCTCCCTCCGGATCACCTGCCACCAGTCGGCAATGGTGATCTCGCCCAGGGCCATGGCCTGGATGATAAGGGTGGAAGCCTGGGATCCGCTGTTGCCTCCACTGGAGATGATGAGGGGTACGAAGAGCGCCAGTACGACTGCCTTGGCTATTTCATCCTCAAAGTAGCCCATGGCTGTGGCGGTGAGCATTTCACTGAGGAAAAGAACCACCAGCCATACGATCCTTTTTTTAAATAGCTTTAGAAGGGGGATCTCCAGGTAAGGTTCATCCAGGGCTTCGGTACCACCGATCTTCTGGATGTCTTCTGTGAATTCTTCCTGTGCTACCCACAGTACGTCATCGATGGTGACGATACCCAGCAGGATATTGCTGTTATCCAGGACGGGAAGGGCCACGCGGTTGTTCATTTTAAATGCTTCGGCGGCCTTTTCCTGGTCGTCATTGACATGTAGGGCGATATAGCGATTGTCCAATAAATCTTCGATCTGTTTATCCGGATTTGCCAGGATGATCTCCCTGATACGGATGTCGTCGATGAAGACTCCCTTTTCATCCACCACATAGATGACGTCGATGGTTTCGCTGTCCCTGCCTACTTCCCGGATGTGTTCGATGACCTCTTTTATGGTCCAGTCTTTTTGCACGGCGATATAATCAGGGGTCATCAGCCGGCCCACGCTGCTTTCGGGATAGCCCAGCAGGGCGAGGGTGATCTTTCTTTCTTCGGGGTCCAATGTCTTGATGAGCTCTTTTACCACTTCGCTGGGAAGCTCTTCAAGGAAGGCAGTGCGGTCATCCGCGGAAAGGTCATTCAGCAGCTCGGCTGTTTTGAAAGCGGGCAGCTCTTGTATGATCCTTTTTTGAGTGGGGAAATCCAGGATCTTAAAAGCGCTGGCGGCCCTGTGGGTGCTCATATTCCCGACGATCTGCGTCTCGTAATCGGGGAATTCGTATATCAGGTCGGCAATGTCGCTGATGTTCTGGTTATTGAGAAATTCCCGTATCTGCAATACGTCTTCCGACTGGATCAATTCCTCGAACTGGTCCCTGGGGGTAGTATTTTCATGGTCTAAAGACATGGGGTCAAACCTACGTTAAAATGGCTAATGGACAAAAACAGGATGAGGGACCCGGACAAAGAGCGGGCGGGGGGCCGGCTGGACAAAAAACGGTAACTTGTCCCGCTAAAAACCGAGAATAACGGATGATATTACCGACGCTTGTTATAGCGCCCACCGGCGAAAAAGGGAGGGGCGTATTTACCACCGAAAACATTGAAAAGGGCACTGTGATCGAGATATCGCCTGTTATCGTCATGAGCCGGGATGACCGGAAATTGCTGGACCAGACCTTGCTGCACGATTATATTTTTGAATGGGGGCCGGATCGCAAAAGCTGTTGTATGGCCCTGGGGTATATCCCCATGTATAATCATTCCTATCGCAGTAATTGCGAATATGAGATGGACTATGACGGGGAACTGATGTCTGTCAGAACCGTACGTTTTATAAAAGCGGGCGAGGAACTGTCCATCAATTACAACGGGGATTGGAATAACGATACACCGGTGTGGTTTGATGTACGGTCATAGGCTTCAATGCTGTCTTTTCCGGCTAATGACCGGCGAATAGCGTATAGCGACATTTATTCCCACGCTGCTCATCCGGATCTTTCCAAAGCCGAGATCGCTCACCGGCAGCTTCATATAAGGCGCCAGCATGATGGAGAGGTCATTGCTAATGCCTGTCTCTACACCAAAGGATAGGTTGGCGGTGGAGAAGAAGCTTGGTTTATTATCGTATTTGAATCCCTTGTACATTTCCCGTCCCATGAACGTGTTAAAATAGTAATAGTTACAATTCTCTGTACCAAAAAGGTAGGTGGATAGGCCGCCGCTGGCGAAGAATACCGTATTCCCCGTCACGCTGAAATCATAGCGGAGGTTGAGGGGAATTTCCAGCATGGTCATGCTGCCTTTTACAAAGTCCACGGGTTTGGTGATGCCGATGGACCAGTAGTAGCCGCCCGGCCAGGGGCCATCAGGCACATGGTAATCGGAGGCCCGGGCTGTGTAGTTCTTTTTTGAGTAGAACAGGCCTGTGCCTATACGCCACCTGTTAGCGAACTGGTAGTCTACAGTGAGGCCAAAGCTGCTGCCGGCTTTGTCACCTGCGAGGGCATTGACGGAAGAAAAGTCGGGCGCCATCTGCAATCCGAAGGTGAGGGTACGATCTACCCTGAGCGAAGGGCCGCTTTTTTTATCTGGATTTGTGGGGGTTTGTACGGCTATTGCTCTCAGGGCGGAATCACTGATGGAGAGGCGATTACGCGGGAGGTTACGGGGTCGCTGTATAAAGGCTCTTTCGGGGCCGGATGGCTCGGATAAGGTGGATTGAGGAGTGCTGCCGGCAGTAAAGTCTGTGCCGGAGGGGTTCTGCCCGGTGGCGTCTCCTGATGTCTTGCCATTACCGGAGGTGTTTACATGGCGGCGGCGGTTGCGGGCGCTGTTGTTATGGGCGACCGTGTTTTCGCCTGACAGCCGCGAGTTGTGGAGACGGTGGGATGTCCTGGATGTGGCCACTGGTGAGGTCCCGGATGTGGCTTCGGGTGAGATCCTGGATGTGACCACTGGTGATGTCCCGGATGCAGTCGAGGATGAGGTCCCGGAAGCGCTCTTCAGGTCGTTGGAGCCGGACGGTTTTGTTGTAGAGCCGCGTGATAGGCCGGTGTTGCCGGGCGTGGACGCAGCTGCGGGATCGATGTTTTGACTTTGATCCTGATGGTAGGGTGTAGAAGTAGATTTATCGCTATATCCAGGGTATTTAAGTGATGAATCGGATGTTGGCTGTCCCGGTTGCTGCGGGGTTTTTACTTCGGTAAGAGGGGGGCTGCCCGAGTTTTCGGCTTTCCGTCCTTTGACTTGTTTGACGAAATAATAAGAAACCCCCACGATCAGAAGTATTACCGGGGCATATTGAAAAGGCAGACGCCGGATACCGCGGAAACCGCGGGGAATATCCGGGCCGGCCCTGCCCAATTCCTTGTCCAGGCGAACTTCCAGTCTTTCCCATGCCTGGGGACCCAAGAGGTCTCCAGGGTCATGCTGACTGGCAGCTTCCCGGCTTAGGCGGTCCAATTCATTATCGGATAGGTTCAACATAAGCTTTATGATCGGTTTTTTTTGTAAGGATTTTTCTTAGGTTTTCTCTGGCTTTCGACAGATTGGATTTGGAAGACCCGACGGAAATGCCCAGCTGGCCGGCTATTTCTTCGTGTGTCAGACCTTCTATGACGAATAAATTAAAAACGGTACGATAGGCCGGGGACAGCATCCGGATGGCTTCGATGATCTCTTTGTAAGACAATATGTCGAGGCCCGTCTCTTGTTTGTCCGCAATGTTCTCTGTGTCTTCGGAGAGCATTTGTCCATTGACATAGGAAGCGTTCTTCCTGTAGTGATCGATGCAGGTGTTGACGAGGATGCGTTTGAACCAGCCTTTGAGCGAGGCCATGATATCCGTGTGCCGCGCTTCCTCGAATTGGTGGATGTTTTTGAAAAGCTTGATAAAGCCTTCATTCATGATCTCTTCTACTTGTTCAAGGTTGTTTTGGTAACGATAGCATATTTTCATAGCATAGTCCCTGAGCATAGTATATAGCTCTTTTTGGCTAGCACGGTCGCTTCCCCTGCAGCCTTCTATTAAAGCGAGTATTTGCGTGTTTGATTCGATCAAATTGTGTAGCGTTAAATGGTAAGCGCCGGTCTTTTTAAAACGCGCAAACTACTTTTAGCCATTAGAAATTTACGATAATGAAATGTTAATGGTTGCTTGGGTTAGTGAACTTATTTGGGAAGACCGGTGCTGGTGACGGAAAGGTCAGCCTTTACAAAGAGCTGCGCCTGCAGGGTCTTATCGCCCGCCAGGAGGCCGACCATCTTTAACTCTTTGATATTCCCGTGGGTATAAAGGTTGGGCGCCAGGGTCCTGTTCAATTGGGCGTCCAGCATGGGCTGATTGGCTTTTAGGAGGGCTGCGAGGTCGATGTATGAGCCTCCCTGAAGATTTTTTCGTATTTTTCTTTTAAAGAAAGTGCGGGCTATTACGATCATCATATCCCCGTCCAGGGTATACCGGATATCGGGGATGGTGAGGGTCTGTTTTACGGGGTCCAGCACCGGGGTGCCCCAGAGACGCACCTCTCCTTTACGGCTGCCGGCAAAGTCTACGGTCAATTCCACTTGATGGTGACCTATCCCTTTGAGTATCAGGTTTCTAATAATGACGGTACGGCCTTTTACCTGGAAGGACCTGCCTTTCAGGCTGTCGTTCAGCAATTTACTGAGGAATGGGTAATCATAATTGGCGCCTAGGTATAGAGAAAGGCCGTTGTCCTTTATATTGCTTGAGAGAGGGGGAAGGGGTGGAATGACAGAAGATACGTCGGATTCCGATGTTAGCTGTGGTTTGCAGGTGAGGCCTATATTGATACGGAAGGTGTCCTGTACGTAATTAAGGGGACCTACCCGTATGGCCAGCGGATTTGTCACGAGATAGCCGTAAGGCCCCAGGGGCATGCGCTGCCATGCTTTGATAGCGGAATGGTGCAGGTAGCCTGTGAAGTCTAGGCCGGCCAGGGTCTGGTCGAGAGTGAGACAAAAGCTATTTATGGAGGAATGGATGCTGTCGAGTATCATCTGTGTCATATCCATGGAGAACATGGACATGATACATTTGTCCTGCGCTTTTAGCTGATCAAGCCGGGTCGTGGTCCTGATCTTGTAATTGGGCAGTAGGGTCAGCTGGGAGCTGAGATTTATATCTACTTTCCGCATGGGTTCGGAGCCAAATCCGCAATTGCCGGAGATCCAGGGTGATACGGGTTTACCGAGCGCACAAAGACAACGGCTGCCTGCTACCTGGTAGCTGCCTCCTATCTGAAGGGATATTTTATTGTTTGTACAGCTGATATTGAAGCCGCTGCGTACAAAGCGGTATTTATACCGGAATTCGCAGGAGGTCTGCAGGTAGGAGGGCCATCCCTCGGACGTGAATTCTTTTGGGACGATGGTATCGGCTATCAGCATCAGGGGGCGTCCCGCAACCTTTAAGGGTATATCGATCTCGGAGGCCGGCAAGGGGGGCAGCGTATCCGGGACCAGGACGGATACAGGAGGGGCGCTTAGTTTTTTTGTGGAATGACAGGAACAGAGGCTGCTCACAAGGAAAAGGAGCAGACAGACGATGGGGGACGGGCTAGTGATAAGATCTGTGATTATTGTTTTTTTGCTGCTGTTGTTATCCATTCTTTTTTGGTATTATCGATGACGTCCAATAATCCGTCCGTGAATGTATCTTCCGGCAACTGCCAGAACATGATGCCTCCCAGATGCTGATCCATAGCGTACCGGGTCTTGAGCCGGACGGATAGGGTATCGTCAAAGGTAACGAAGAGTTTTTGTCGGGCATTGTACATATAGGGTGCTTGTGCAACGGGGTCCCAATGAAATACATAACCGCTGTCTTTTGAAAGGACGGTGGCCTGATCGTGATAGGGCACGCCTCTTTTGAAACGGCAGGGACGATAAAGTCCGTCGTTAACACTATCTACATTCTCGAAGATACGGGCATAGAAAGCGACGCCGATGGCCAGTTTGGAGGCGGGGACGCCGATGGACTGAAGGTACCGTACGGCATGATCGGTGGATTCCACCTGTTGCGGGGTGGAATACAGGGGCGTATGGTGTCCGGAAATGGTATCATAGCCGCTGACAAGATCGTAGGTCATGAGATTGATGTAATTCACCCGGGGGGTGACTTTTTTCCAGTCGATGGAGGTGGTGAGGTATTTTGTAAATCCACCGGCGGCAAAGCTGATCTCGCTGGTCTTATCCAGCTTTTTACGCAGCCGTTTGATGAGGAGGGTGAAGTGGTCTTTATCTTCGGGTGAATACGGATATCCGGGAACGTTAGTAAGTGCGGGGTATTCCCAATCCAGGTCGATGCCGTCAGTATGGAAGTAGTCCGTCAATTCCTTTACGGAGCTGACAAATTCATTACGGCCTTTACGGGTGGCGAAGACCAGGGGGCAGGTGCGGCAGCCGCCCCAGCCGCCCAGGGAAAGGATCACTTTTAGGCGGGGGTTCTTATTTTTCAGCTCGACCATGTGCCGGATGGTGGCGGTGTCTTTGGCGTTATTAACAAAAAGCCGATTGCCATTGAGGTGACAGAAACTGAACAGGATATGAGTGAGCTTGCCGGTGGCGAAACTGTCCAGGGCCGTGCTTCTGCCGGCATAATAACCGATGACGGCGGGCTGTGCGATGGCGCTACCGGTGGAAAAGATGCACAGGGCTATGAAAATGAAGAATCTATGAAAATTAATACGCATAATTGATGGGCTTGAAATGGATGACCGGCAAGCAGGGGTGACGCGGGTGGTCACTTGATCCAGTGTCGAAAATAAGCAACTTCCGGCGGCATTTGTGCGTACCGTAAGATATGACAACAAAAAAAATAGGACTGTCGGGCCTTGTGCTGCTGTGTTTGCTGTACGGGCTGCTGTCCTGCCGGAAAGAGAACCTGAATGGCATCAATATGATGAGTGATCCCACGGCGGTTTTTTCCGCCACTGTCGATGGGGTGGCCTGGCAGACGGATTCCGTCTCCGCCTTTCTGGTAGGGAACCGTCGCGAGCATTCCAAGATCATAACCATTACGGGCTATACGTCCAGGCGGGCGATAGCCATCAGTCTCCGGGATACTTCTTTAACTCCGAATGACAGTACGATGTCCGTGCAGAAATATCCGCTGGAGGATTTGGGGAATGCGTCTGCTTTTGCGTATGGTTATAACAGGATTGGTTATGGACCCAGTGTTACCTGGCAACAGCAGGGCGCGGCCGTTATCGGTGAGGCTGATGTGACGGCCAGCGATGGAATAAATAAAAGGATCTCGGGGACTTTTAGCTTTACGGCCAGGCTTGTTGTCATCAACTCCACGGGGCTTACGACTGACTCGGTAAATGTCACAAACGGCGTCTTTAAAAATATTCCTTACAGTTATTTAAAACATCCATAGATCAGGAAGCACGGATGTAACCGAAGGTTTCGAGGTCTTCCGTCCCTTTGACGGGCCGGGTCCTGCCATCCGAGAGGACATAGAGCTTGTCCGAGATATCGAGGATATCCTGGTACAGGTGGTCTGTTATCAGGAAGCCTTTATTTTGTTTTTCTTCTGCCAATAGCATTTTTACTTTTTCCACCTGTAATGGGGTGAGATGCGAGAAGGGCTCGTCCAGCAGGACAAACTGCGATGAGCTGCGACTGATGATATAAATGTTGATCAGCCGTCTTTCTCCTCCGGAAAGGTCTTTTATCCGGGACCTCCGGGATGGGCGGAATTCTGGAAATATATTCTCCAGTTCGTGAAGCCCGAGGTTAAAATCGGAGAAGACCCTTTCCACAGTCAGCGATGGCGGTATAAAATTGAACTGGGGCAAGTACCTTACCAGGTCCGGTCTTCTGTAGGGTTGAGGTATGACTGTATTATCGAACCTTACGGACCGGCTGCTGCAGGGCAGGTCGCCATATACGATCCGCATCAGGCATGTCTTGCCCTGTCCATTCCTTCCCAGCAGACCCGTGATCTTTCCCGTCTGGCATTGGATGTAAATATCCGACAGTATCGGACGGAGGCCGAATTCGAGTTGAATGCTGTCCGCTGTCAATGTATGGGTCATGGTCGCAGCCAGTAAGCGAGGATGAGGAAAAGTATAAAAAGGCAGCCGTCGAACCCAAGGGTAAGCCCCCACAGGACAGTGTCACGCAGACCCAGGTTGCGGTAGTAATAAAATTCCTTCTTTCTATAGGACCGTATAAAATAGAAGGTCAGATAGAGTGTGGCCATTTTGAGCCAGAAAAGGACTTTGAGGATGGGGGGACCATATTCCCAGCATAGTAATGCACAAGCGACAGTCATCAGGAAGCTGAAGAAAAAAAAGCTTTTATAAAATGTCAGCAGGAGTCGTATAGTGGCCGGGAATTTCAATGGTGTAATTTATTTATTTTTTGATTAGTTTTACCATCATCCCTGTCGCAAACTTTTGTGAAAACTCAATCCTATTCCATGATCTACAGTTGCGACAGATCCGTTGTTCTACCCGTGGCCTTCCTTTTTTTGATGTCCGCGATCTTTTCGTGTCATTCTACTTCCCGTGAGGGTGTCGATCATCATGCTTATTTTGACACTGTTTTCGCCAGGGCGGACAATATGGGCTCGGAGCATATGGACCGGGTGTTTGTGTTCCTGGATTCGGTGTATCGTGTTTTCCCGAACCCGGGGATAGGTGATCTGTGCAGGAAATATTTTTACAAACAGCGTTATTACTATGAAACAAGAAAAGATTATCCCCAGGCCATGATCTATGTGGATAGCATGCTGACGGCATTAAAGGGTAAAGAGAATGAGGAGGGTTTTGTAGAAGAGTATGCCAGGGCCCTTTTTGTCAAGGGGGATATCCTGGTGGGGGAAGGAAAACACAAGGACGCATTCCTTTACTTCTACCAGGGGAAGCAGGCTATCGAGAAGACAGGGGACACCTGTCTGTTTGGCGAATACAACGGGCGGTTGGGAGCGGCGTGTTACAAAGAAGCCAGGTATGGAGAGGCCAGACGCTATTTCAAGGAGGCTTTTGACGATATGGACTATTGCCGGGGGAGGGATGCATTTCTGCGATTTATTTACCAGCAGGCTAATCTGGATAATATCGCTTTGTGTTATGACAGGGCCGGGGTGACAGATAGCGCTTCGTATTACTATGACAGCGCTCTTCGCTATATCGAAAAAGAAGGCCCGCAATTCCTCTATGACGGAGCGAATGCCCGATTTGTCGAGACGGCAAAGGGGGTGATCATCGGCAATATGGGAGATGTCCGGTTGAAGGGTGGGGACAAGGAGGGGGCGGAAGCATTGTACCGGGAGAGCATCCGGATAAATGTGCAAAAGGATCATGCCAATGAAGATGCTCAGTTAACCCGGGCGAAACTAGTACATATGTACCTGGAAAGCGGGCGTTTTAAGGAGGCCCGCGGGGAACTGGAGCAATTGCGGAAGTCGCTGGACAGTCTACCAAGCAACGAGGCCGAACTACGATGGCGCAGGCTTCAGTGGCGTTATAGCGACAGTATACGGCAGCCTCAGCAGGCCTATCATTATTTGCAGTCGTATATAAAATTGAGGGACTCGATGGCTGCCGTCGATAAGCCTGCGGATGTGAATGAAGAACTGCAACATATTGCAGACAATTATGAACTGGAGCTGTTAAAAAAGCAGGATGAGATAAAAACAGGCTATCTGAGAGTCGCCATTATTTTTGTCCTGATGGCTGTTGTGATCATCCTGCAGGTGGTGCAGAACTGGCGGCGAACCAGGAGGAACGTGGCGGAACTTACCGCGTTGAACCAGCGGATACAGGTACAGAACGATCACATGCAGAAAACATTGTATGCCCTGGAGCAAAGCCAGCAGGATAATACCCGGATGATGAAGATCGTAGCTCACGACCTGCGGAACCCCATCGGGGCGAGCGGCAGCGTCGCTGCGCTGCTGTTGAAGAAGCAGGATCTCCCAAAAGACCAGCGGGCCATGCTGGAGCTTATCCATACTTCCAGCCAGAATTCCCTGGGGTTGATAGGCGATCTGCTGCATGTGCATACGAAGGCGGAGGAGCTGAAGAAAGAACCTGTGGATATGGAGTCTGTCTTGAAATACTGCGTGGATCTTCTCCGGCACAAGGCGGAAGCAAAAAAGCAGCGTCTTGTGCTGCATACTATGCCAATGACGGTGCCGGCTAACCGGGAAAAAATGTGGAGGGTAGTGAGCAACCTGATATCGAACGCAATCAAGTTCAGTCCTGAGGATAGTGAGATCGAAGTCGATATGAGCCGGGCAGGCGACATGATGCGTATCTCGGTGAAAGACCAGGGCATCGGCATACCGGAAGAAATACAAGAGAAGATCTTCGACCTTTTTACGGAGGCAAAAAGACGAGGGACGGCCGGGGAAGAGTCATTCGGTCTGGGTTTGAGCATTTCCAAACAAATTGTCGAGGCGCATGGTGGAAGGATATGGTATGAGACGACTCCTGGCGCCGGCACCATTTTTTTTATCGAATTACCCGGAGGAGATTGAAAACGGGATTTAAACGCTATTTTTATTTCCCTTAAATCATAGTCTATGCCTGTACGTATAACAAACCAGGGCCCTTCTTATGAGGGCTGGAAAAGGAGAGATTTTCTTACGGCTGCCTTGTCGGTACTGGCCGGGACCTCGTTGCTGAAGCCTGTTGCTGCGCGAGCGAAAGAGAGGGGGGCGGGGGATATGACCATCCGTCAGGCCATCGATCGTATTGTGGCCGATGTTCCGGGTGCGCCATTTGCCACTACGGTGGACACCATAAAGTCGGGAGACCCCGGACAGCCTCTGAAAGGGATTGTCACCACCATGTTTGCCACGGACGCGGTCATAGAAAAGACCATCGGGCAGGGAGCAAATCTTATCATTGCGCATGAACCGACCTTTTATAATCATTTAGATGAGACGGAATGGCTGGAGAAGGATAAAGTATATGCATTCAAGAAAGACCTGCTGGAAAAGAATAACATCGTCGTATGGAGATTCCATGATTACTGGCATAGCGTACGGCCAGACGGGATTTTAATGGGCGTATTAAGCGCCATGGGCTGGAACAAATATTATAATGAAGGAGCGCCGGAGATCATTACGATCCCTTCCGTATCGCTGAAGGAAATTGTACGTACCGCGAAGAAGGAGCTGGGGATAGATAAGATGAGGGTCATTGGGGACCTTTCGGCGTCCTGTCAGCGTATTGTGTTGTTGCCGGGTGCGGCGGGCGGTCGCCGGCAGATAGATCTTTTACGCAAATATGAGCCGGATCTGCTTATCTGCGGCGAACTGAATGAATGGGAGACGAGTGAGTACATTCGGGATGCCAGGTATCAGGGACGAAAGGTTGCTTTAATAGTGCTGGGGCATTCTGTCAGCGAGGAACCGGGGATGCAGGGATTGGTATCGTGGCTGGGGACGAGATTACCCGGAGTACCTGTGAAGCATATCCCTTCGGGTGATCCGTTCATATGGGCATAAAAAAACCCGCCATTCGGCGGGTTTTTTTATGTTATTTGGCGAACTGGGCCCGGATGACATTCAGGGCTCCTCCGGCCTTGAACCATCCGATCTGCTGTTCATTGTATGTGTGGTTCAGCGTTATCTCATCCTTGCTGCCGTCCTTATGGTTGAGCACCATGGTGAGGGGTTTGCCGGGCGTGAAGCTGGTGAGGCCGTTGATATCGATGGTATCGTCTTCCTTTACCTTGTCGTAGTCTTCCTTGTTAGCGAAAGTCAAGGCCAGCATACCTTGTTTTTTCAGGTTAGTCTCGTGGATGCGGGCGAAGCTTCTTACCACGATGGCGCGGACGCCCAGGTGACGGGGCTCCATGGCCGCATGTTCGCGGGAAGATCCTTCTCCATAGTTCTCGTCACCTACGACTACGGAGCCGACGCCAGCAGCCTTGTAGGCCCGGGCGGTTGCCGGAACGGGGCCGTATTCTCCTGTCAGCTCATTTTTGACGGAGTCGGTCTTTTCGTTGAAGAAATTGACGGCGCCGATGAGCATATTATTGGAGATATTATCCAGGTGTCCGCGGAATTTCAGCCAGGGACCGGCCATGGAGATATGGTCGGTAGTACACTTACCTTTTGCCTTGATCAGGAGCTTTAGTCCTTTCAGGTCTTTACCTTCCCAGGCCGTGAAGGGGGCCAGGAGCTGAAGGCGCTGAGAATCGGGCTTGACCACTACCTGTACGTCCTTGCCGTCTTTGGCGGGGGACTGGTAGCCGGCATCATCCACGGAGAAACCTTTGGGTGGCAATTCGACACCTGTCGGTTCATCCAGCATAACGTCTTCGCCCTTCTCATTCTTCAATTTGTCCTTGAGGGGGTTGAAGGTCAGGTTGCCTGCGATGGCAAAGGCGGTGACGATCTCGGGAGAAGCTACAAATGCGTGGGTGCTGGCCAGTCCGTCATTACGTTTTGCAAAGTTGCGGTTAAAGGAAGTAATGATGGAATTCTTGCGGTTGGGGTCGTCGATATGACGGGCCCATTGCCCGATGCAGGGACCGCATGCGTTGGCGAGCACTATGCCGCCTATCTTATCAAAGGTCTTTAGGAAACCATCTTTTTCGATGGTGTAGCGAACCTGTTCGGACCCTGGCGTGATAGTGAATTCCGCCTTGGTTTTCAGGTTTTTATCGATAGCCTGTTGGGCGAGGGAAGCGCTGCGGCTGATGTCTTCATAAGAGGAGTTGGTGCAGGAGCCGATGAGGGCTACTTCCAGGCGTTCGGGCCAGTTGTTGGCTTTGACGGCTTCGGCAAACTTGCTGATGGGCCAGGCCAGGTCGGGTGTGAAGGGGCCGTTGACATGGGGTTCCAGTTCGCTGAGATTGAGCTCGATGACCTGATCGTAATATTTTTCAGGGTTGTTGTATACTTCCTTATCGGGACGCAGATAGTCTTTTATTCCATCGGCCAGGGCGGCTACTTCTTCGCGGCCGGTGGCTTTGAGGTAGCCTGACATCTTTTCGTCGTAGGCGAACAGGGAGCAGGTGGCTCCTATTTCGGCGCCCATATTACAGATGGTGCCTTTACCCGTAGCGCTAAGGCTGTCGGCCCCATCTCCGAAGTATTCCACGATGGCCCCGGTGCCGCCTTTGACGGTGAGCTTGCCGGCTACCCACAGGATGACGTCCTTGGCAGAGGTCCAGCCGCTCATTTTTCCTGTAAGCTTAACGCCAATGAGTTTGGGCATTTTCAATTCCCAGGGAAGACCGGCCATAACGTCCACGGCATCCGCGCCGCCTACGCCGATGGCTACCATGCCCAGCCCGCCTGCGTTGGGGGTGTGGGAATCGGTGCCTATCATCATGCCGCCGGGGAATGCATAGTTTTCCAGGACTACCTGGTGAATGATGCCTGCACCGGGTTTCCAGAAGCCGATGCCGTATTTATTGGAGATGGAGGCGAGAAAGTCGTACACTTCTTTATTGACATCTTTTGCGGTGGCCAGATCGGCTACGGCGCCTGTCTTTGCCTGGATCAGGTGATCACAGTGTACGGTGGAGGGGACAGCTACTTTGTCCCGTCCGCATGTCATGAACTGCAGAAGGGCCATCTGAGCGGTGGCGTCTTGCATGGCTACGCGGTCTGGCGCGAAATCCACATAATCTTTTCCTCTTTCATAGGCTCGTGTAGGGGGCTCGAAGAGATGGGCGTACAATATTTTTTCTGCGAGGGTGAGTGGAGCGCCTACCAGCTTACGGGCGGCGTCTACCTTGGCAGGCATGCTTCCGTATAACTTTTTAATTAGATCCAGATCAAAAACCATGGTGATTTTATTTTATATGTGTTAATCCTTGAGTTACAATGTTGGTCTAGGTTGGGTCGCGAGCCTTCTACCGGCACCAAAGGTGCCTAGCAGGGCCTATGATGGCCCTTCGGGCGCGAGCCCCTTGGGCTCGCAATTTACCAAAAAATGGCGTTAATGTGGCAATATCGTACTAGGGGGATCATCGATTTTTTTTAAATTAGCGGTATGAACAGACTGAAGCGTTTCATCGAATGGCAGGCATTCGGGGTCTGCTCGGCCATCGGGGAAAGGATGGGCGTTGCCACTTCCCGGATCCGTACCTGGTTTATCTATATTTCATTTCTGACGATGGGTTCACCACTGATCGTTTACTTTATCCTGGCATTCTGGATGAACATCAAACGGTATATTCTTTCTGCACGCAGAAACCCCGTGAAATATCTTTAGCTGCTGCCTTATTGCCATGCCCAGAACGAACCGGAGGTTCGTTGTCCGAAGGACAGACATTAGATGTTTGGCGCAATTGGGTTAAATTTTCCAAAGCCCCAATTGCGCTCAATATTTCGTAACTTACCAAAGCGGCCACTGGCCGGATTGTGTTGTAAAGCGACAATGTTCCAATTTGACTTCTCATACACGGATTATGAGCTGTTGCAGAATGACCTGGCTCAACGGCTGAATGCCCGGGTGGTGAATCACAAGCTGATCTTCCCCGAGGCGGTTGCAACCGGCAGTCTTACTTTTGTCCGTCTTCCCAACGGGATCAATGTAAATATCATCAACTGCAAGTTTAACCAGGACTGGTTCCTCCTTAGAAGGAAGATAAAAGAAGAATACTATACGCTCCGTTTTCATGAGCTGACTATTCCGGATACACTGGAGATACGGATCGGGAAAGAGCGGTTGAAGGAATCCAATACCACCCGTTCAATCGCGTATCTTACCAATACCTTGTCGGAATGGGCTTATCTGGGGGCGCAGGACACGGTGTACAAGGGGATCGATGTCCTTTTTGATGCGAAGTGGCTGGGGGGGTACCTGGGTGTGAAGAACATTGATGACGTGCTTTCCACCTATCTTTCCCTGCAGGTGGAAAATGTGCATACAGAGCCGCTGGACAGCGAATACAGGCGGCTTATCCAGGAGATCATGGAAGTGGATGAGGAAAATCCCATGCGGCTGGCCATGATCCAAAACCGGGTGATGTTCCTTATCGAAAGATTTTTTACCCGTATCTACGAGCGGAGAAAGAACTCTCATTTTGATGTCCCCCTTTCGAAGACGGATATCGACCGGATGATGCAGGTGGAGTCCACGTTGACAAAGGATATTTTTGAACCGGCGCCTACCATCAGCCAGCTGGCAAAAATGGTATCCATCAGCGAGTCGAAGTTGAAAAAGGATTTCAAGCTTATCTATGGTCTTCCCGTGTATGAGTATTTTCAGAAGATCAGGATGCAGGCCGCAAAGGATAAGCTGTTGTCCGGGAGCCATTCTGTAAAAGAGGTGGCTATGGAGCTGGGCTATTCCAACCTCAGTAATTTCACCATCGCCTTTAAGAAAGAGTTTGGGCTCCTGCCCAGCAAGCTTTTGAGCCCAAATTGATCAAAGGCGCTTTATCTTGAATGATTTACAATCCCTTACAGGAGTATTTAATGTCGGGAAAACATTTGCAGCTATTTTTATCACTTTTTTGGGTGTTGAATAGGCCGGTTGGGCAGTAACTTTGCATAGAGTTTGTGTAAGACCCTGCACGAATGCTTCTTGGAAGCAACTTTGATGTCCCGTTTTTAATTCCTCGTTTCCAGAAAGACCAGCCTCTTATTCAGTACCCTTTAGAAAATTCCCTTAGAATTCTGAAACCACTTGGCGGAGTTTTACCAATTGTTCCAGTAATCCCTGAAGCAAATCCAACCTGAGCATGTTTGCTCCATCGCTTTTTGCTATGGAAGGGTTGGGGTGTGTCTCTATGAAGAGGCCGTCAGCGCCGGCGGCAATTGCAGCCTTTGCGATCGTTGAGATCAATTGCGGGTTGCCGCCGGTGACCCCGCTGGTTTGGTTGGGTTGTTGGAGGGAGTGTGTACAATCCATTACCACGGGGGTATTATGTTCCTGCATCCAGGGGATATTGCGATAGTCTACTACCAGATCCTGGTAACCAAAGGTGGTGCCTCTTTCTGTGAGGAGGATCTTTTCATTTCCCGCACGGCGTATTTTTTCCACAGCAAATTTCATGGCTGGCCCGCTGAGGAACTGGCCTTTTTTTACGTTGACTACTTTGCCCGTTTCGGCTGCGGCCACCAGCAGGTCTGTCTGCCGGCAGAGGAAGGCGGGTATCTGTAGTATGTCGATGTATTTTGCTGCAAGGGCGGCCTCCTCATGGGCATGGATATCGGAGGTGGTGGGAACCTTGTAGGTTGCTCCTGTCTTTTGGATAAGGGACATGCCGTTGTCGTCGCCGATGCCTGTGAAGGAGCCGGCGCTGGTCCGGTTAGCTTTCCTATAGGAGGCTTTAAAGATGTACGGGATGCCCAGGTTGCGGCAGATGGAGGAAACCTTGTCGGCCACTTCCATGACCAGTTCTTCGCTCTCCACTACGCAGGGGCCGGCGATAAGGAAGAAATTTTTTTTGTTGTAGGATTGATGCTGAAATAGTTGATGTAGGAATTCCATGCCGCGAAGCTACAGGAAAAATAGATTTTGGCGGATTGGTATTATTGTGTAATTTGTACACATTAATAGTTCTGTCACCATTAAACCTATTGCTATATGAGAAGAACGCTACGCAATGGCCGGACCGGCCTCCTTTCATTCATCTTATTTCTTGTTGTATGCGGCCCGCTGGCTGCGCAGAATCCCTGGAACGGCAAGGTCGTGCTGGAGGGTTTCTGGTGGGATTACTGGAATAATAATTACCCAAATGGGTGGAGCAATTACCTGACGGAACTGGGGCCGCGTCTCCGGGGGTTGGGTATTGACGCCTTGTGGGTACCGCCCTGTATCAAGAATGCGGGCACCAACAGTGTTGGTTATGCGCCTTTTGATCAGTACGACCTGGGAGATAAGTACCAAAAAGGCAGTCTGCGGACCCGGATGGGCACCAAGGACGAGTTGTTGCGGATGGTGGGGGTGATACATGCCAATGGGGTGGATGTGATACAGGATGCTGTATTGAACCATACGAGCGATGCAGGCTCGGCGACCGGCGCCGGAGGGCAGGATGCCAACAGCTATTCGATGATGACGAACAGCGGGTATAAGAACTTCCGTTATGTGTGTTATGGGAGTCCTGCCGGCAATGAGTCTTCCACGGATTATCTGGGGCGGACGGGGCGCTGGCCAAAAAACTGGGAAAATTTTTATCCCAACCAGTTCAACAATCACTATAATACGAATGATTGGGACGCCATCCTTTTTGGCCCGGACATCAGCTATGAATCCACGGCATATGGGACGAGCACCAACGCCACGTATAATCCCGCGCAGTCCTCGGACTATATGCGTATTGGCGCCCGCAACTGGATGATCTGGTTCAAAAAGCAGACGGGCGCGGATGGGTTCCGGCTGGATGCGGCAAAGAACTATCCGTATTGGGCGGCGCAGGATTTCCTGTGGAATGTAAAATACAATGCCAGCTGGGCTAATGGCGGGGCGAATATGTTTGCCGTGGGGGAAGTGGTGGGCAACACTTCGGATGAGGACACCTGGATCAGTAATGTGAAAACGAGCAACAGCGGTACGGAGGACCTGGTGGGTACTTTTGACTTTGGGTTTAGGAGTGAGCTGAAGAATATGATCAGCGCAGGCGGGTCGTATGATCTGGGGAGTCTTCCCGGCAAGCAGCAAAGCAATCGTTACCGAACGGTGCCTTTTGTAAATAACCACGATACTTACCGGCCCATCAAGGATGCGAATGGTTATATCACGGGCTGGGATAGCGGGAATGAATTAGGGGGCGGGCATATAGACCCCAATGACGTCAGGATAGCCGTGGCTTATGCGGTGGCTTTTGCCGTGGATGGTTCGCCGCAGGTCTTTTTTGAAGACCTTTTTGACCTGGAGAATACGGGCAAGCGGTATACGCATTTGCCTACCAGCACTACCGACCTGCCTGTGAGGGATGCCATTGCAAATATCATCTGGTGTCATCAAAAGCTGAGCTTTAAAAAAGGGACGTATAAGGTACGCTGGCAGGCGCAGGACCTGCTGATCATCGAGAGAGGGTATAACGCGGGCCCGGAGAACAGTTATGCCATCATTGGAGTAAATGATAACTGGAATACCTGGCAGAGCGCGACCATACAAACGGATTTTGGCGCCGGTGTGCAGCTGCATGATTATTCGGGCGCCAATAGCGGGGATATCTGGACGGATGGTTCCGGCAAGGCTACTATCTATGTACCGCCTTGTGACGGCAGCAATGTACGTCGCGGCTATTGTATCTGGGGGCCTGCCGGTGTGACGGGGAGTTTTAATCCTTCGCAGCGCAGCACTACGCAGGAATGGGAGATGTCCGATGACCTGGGGGATTCGCATGACAGTAGTCTGAAGCAAGGTGGGGCCTTGCCGGCCAGTTCTACAGCCTGGCGGACGGCGGGGGAAGTATTTGACCAGGGCGGGAAGACCATCACGGTCAATGTCTATCCCAACAATACCACTCCGAACCTGACGGTAAACATCTACGATCATGGGGGAACTTCGGTTGCGACCACCAATGGGACGGGGACTCTTACCCTTTCGTATACGCCTGCCTCTGATGGGTTTTATACGGTGAAGCTGAAAAATACCAACAGCACCAACCCCTCTCAAACAGCCTATATAAAAGTGACATATACGTCACCTATGTCGGTGAGCACTTCCACTTATCCCGCGAAGGCTGTACAGACTGTCGTTTCTGACAGGACGCCGGCGGAAATGGCGATGGCCGACACACCGGGACGTTTGTCATTATCTGTTTACCCCGATCCTGTGAGGGGCATATCCCAGGTGGCTTTTGACCTGCCGGTGTCTTCCCGGGTCGGGTTGAGCCTGCTTGACCTGAAAGGGCGACGTGTGAAGGAACTGGCCGGCGGAGTGATGTCTGCGGGGAAACAAATGGTGTCTTTCAATGGGTCGACGCTGGCTCCGGGGGTATATATCGTTCGTTTACAAACTACCGGGGGCACGGAAACCAGGCGGGTCGTGATCACCAGATAGGTGTTGGGACAAGGGGGAGGGCTGTTTGTCAAAAAAAGCCTATCCACTGCTTGCGGCATGCAGGCTGAAGCGTACTTTTGCGCCCTAAATCCCAGCAATGACGAAAGAAAAAGTCCTGGTCATCGGCGCCAGTGGTCAAATAGGCGTGGAGCTTACGCTGGCCCTACGCAAAATATACGGGAATTCCAACGTAGTGGCTTCAGATCTCCGGGAGGAGAACGAGCTGCTGAGAGGGTCGGGTCCCTATGTATCTCTGGATGTAATGAACAAGGAGATGCTGCATGTGCAGGTCATCCGTCAGAATATTACCCAGATTTACCTGCTGGCGGCCATTCTTTCGGCTACAGGCGAGAAGAACCCCAACCTGGCCTGGCATCTGAACATGCAGGGCTTGCTGAACGTGCTGGATATTGCCCGGGAGGAAAAGCTGCACAAAGTGTACTGGCCCAGCAGCATTGCCGTATTTGGACCTACTTCTCCAAAAAAGGACTGCCCCCAGCGTACCATTATCGAACCCAGTACGGTATATGGCATCAGCAAGTATGCGGGAGAGTTCTGGTGTAATTACTTTTTCGGGCGTTATGGCGTGGATGTGCGGAGCATCCGCTATCCCGGTCTTATCAGCTATAAGTCAGCACCAGGGGGCGGCACTACGGACTATGCGGTGGAGATCTTTCATGAAGCGCTGGAAGAGGGAAAATACAGTTGCTTTTTGCGCGAGGATACTTATCTGCCCATGATGTATATGCCGGATGCCATTCGCGCTACCATCGAATTGATGGAGGCCCCGTCGGACAAGCTGACCGTACGTACAAGCTATAATGTGGCGGGGATGAGCTTTTCGCCGAAAGAGATCGCCGTCGAGATCAAACAGCATATCCCGAAATTCACCATCGACTATAAACCGGATTACCGGCAGCAGATAGCCAACAGCTGGCCCGAGAGCATCGATGACAGCGTCGCCCGGACGGATTGGGGCTGGAAGCCGGAGTACGATCTTTCGCTGATGACGAAGGACATGCTGGAGAACCTGAGATAGGTGACGGCTCGTACCGTGTAATCGAAATTCATCACAGGTCTTTATATCAAAGCGATAACTTTACAAATAATTGATCGCTTTATGGACTTGCAACAGCATTTTGAACAGGTGAGGTCACTTATCCGCAAGGGACAACGAAAGGCTCTACAGACGACTTATGCCGAGCAATTGATTGTATATTGGCAGGTAGGTGGATATGTATATTACCGACTACAAAACGCTGAATGGGGAGAAAAGGCAGTAGAGCAATTAGCAATCTGGCTAAAGGGAAAAAGAGCCGACCTTGAAAGGTTTCGACAGACGATCCCTATATCGAATGAAAGAGTTTTTCCAAACTTGGCATGAGTTTGATTGGAAAGCTTTGAAAAAAGATGGAACAGTAATTGTGCCGACAATGTCACCACAATTGCACTTGATTGGAAATCAATTAAATAAGGGCGAAGACACAAGCCTACCTCAAATGCCGGGATTCCCCAATATTTTAGCTTTGCTTAATTGGAGCCATCATATAGAGATATTAGGAAGGACAGGAAATCCGGAAGAAAAAACGTTTTACTTATTACTCGCTATCAGGGAACGATATTCTGTTAGGGATTTGAGGAGGCAGATCGATTCAGGTCTTTATGAAAGACAAAAGTTAAGTAAAGGGCGATTGGCCGGAAATCATCATCCCAATGCTGAGGTAATTCCACAAATATTTCGTGACAAGTATGTTTTTGAATTTCTTGATCTGCCTGATCCGTTTACAGAAGACGATCTGCAGAAGGGACTTGTCCAACGCCTTAAACATTTCATTTTGGAGATAGGCAGAGATTTCACCTTTATGGGAGAAGAGTACCGTATACAGGTGGGAATGCAGGACTACTATTTAGATCTTTTATTCTATCATAGGGAATTACATCGGAGTTTTGTTATGTACTGTAAAGGACAAAGAGGTAGTTGAATTTGCTCTAAGCAGGAATATAAGTCCAGCGCTTGTTGCAGAATACGAAACAAAGCTTATTGATAAGAACTTATTGCAGCGAATGTTACATGAATGGACAGAAAGTATCGAACCAAATGAATGATATCTTGCGATGCTTTCAATTGCCATATTCATGTTAAAAAGAAATGTATTGCCTACTAAATGAGTAGACTTTGTGTTGCACACGGCAATTTTTTGTAAATTGCTGTCTTATTTCAAGTAATTAAGATGACATTGCTATGATACGTGCTTATTCGACTTTGACCTTTCTTTTGTTGTCATTTTTTATAGCCGGAAAAACCCAGGGCGCCGGTGGCGGTCTTCGCAATGGGCAATGGCGCGTGGTATTGGAACGTAAGGATGGTCATTCCATCGTGTTCAATTTCGAATCAAAGGATAGTGTGGGGAAAAAGGTGTTATATATCCACAATGCCGCGGAGCGGCTGCTGGTGGACGACATCAGTTACCAGGGGGATTCCGTGCTTATCCGTTTGCCTTTTTTCGAGTCGCAGCTGCGGGCGGTGATAACGGCAGAGGGCAATCTCCGGGGCGTATGGCTCAAGCGGGGCGCAGACAGTTACCAGGTGATGCCTTTTGCCGCGTACTATGACAATGCGGTGCGTTTCCCATCCGGGCAGCGGCCGCCCGGGGGCGTTGAGGGCCGGTGGAGAGCTGTATTCCGTGGTACCCGTAATGATGATACTTCTGTGCGGGTGGGAGAGTTTGTACAACGGGGCGACCGGGTGACGGGGACCTTTCTGGACCCCACGGGGGATTACCGCTTTCTGGAAGGTATAATGGACGGGGATTCTCTGCGGTTGTCCACTTTTGACGGCGGGCATGCCTATTCTTTTACGGCCCGGCTGACGGAGGATGGTAATCTATCCGGGGGGCAGTACTTTTCAGGTGCAGCGGGTTATGAGACGTGGACGGCTGTGAAGGACGAGAAGGCGGCTTTACCGGATGAATTTGCCCTTACAAAATGGAATAAGGATGCGGGGCCGATGGTCTTTACCTTTAAGGATATCGATGGTCGCAAAGTCTCCCTGTCGGACAAACGTTTTTCGGGAAAGGTAGTACTGGTACAGATCATGGGCTCATGGTGTCCTAATTGTATGGACGAAACAGGGTTTTTAAGTTCTTTCTATAACGAATACCGTTCAAAAGGAGTGGAGATCATCGGGCTGGCGTATGAGCGGTCGACGGATTTTGCCCGTAGTCAGAAGAGTCTTCGCAGCTTTCAGCAGCGATTCCAGGTGAAATATCCCCTTCTGATCACGGGTGTGGCGGTGGGTGACCCCCAGCGGGCTCAGAAGACCTTGCCGCAGCTGGAGGAGATCGTCGGTTTTCCCACTACTATCTTTCTGGACAAGACGGGAAGGATAACCAGGATCCATACAGGATTTAACGGCCCGGGGACAGGCGGGCATTACGAGGAGCAGAAAAAGGAGATCTACCGGACGGTGGATGAGCTGCTTGCCCAATGATCGACTCTTTCTGACCTCACCACCATTTTCTGTCGCTGTATAAAAGATATGCTATGACAGACGAATTCTATTCAGGGAATTGGGAGGGTTATTATTCTTACGGGCCCGGATATAATGAAGCCCGCCAAAAGATCAAGGTGGGATTCTTTATAAAAATGGTTCTTCAGGAAGAAGTACTAAGCGGCACTTGTGAAGAGTTAATAACAAAGGTACATATGGGACAGCCTGCTGTTCTATCGGGTAAGATCGATGGCAGCAAGATCCATTTTATCAAGCAATATCCCTACTTTTTTGAGTTTAACGGACGTGGGGATATAGAGATCAACAAATCCAGGGTTTCTCATCCCATTTATTATACGGGAACGTTCGACCAGGTGTTGGGTATCTTCACCGGGGAATGGAAGATCGGGTCACCTTCCGGAGGGGATGGCGACCCTTTTTCGGGAAACTGGGAAATGTGGAAAATTTAGTGTTTGCCTTTGCCACCGCCCTCGATGCCCATGGTTATGATGTCCCTGTCGAAGAGGTATAGCCCGCTCTTATCATCTCCTATCAGTTCCAGTTTGTCATTGCATTCCCGGGCCAGGCGTTCTTCCTCGATCTGCTCGTTGACGTACCATTGGAGGAAATTATGGGTGGCATAATCTTTTTCGGTGAGAGCGATGTCTACCAGTCCATTTATACTTTCACTAACCTTTACTTCATGTCTGAATAACTCTTCAAAAGCCTGTTTGAGCGAGACAAAAGTAAGGGTGGGCTGGGTCAGGGCGGGTATGACGGCGAAACCGCCCCGTTCATTTATATACTTGATCAGCTTTAGCATGTGCATCCTTTCTTCTTCGCTGTGCCGGAAGAAGAACTGGGTTACGCCTTTAAGTCCGGGTTGGATATCCGCCCAGCTGGCCATTGCCAGGTAGGCCTGGGAGGATTGGGCTTCCATCAATACCTGCTTGTTAAGGGCGTCCTGCATGTTTTTTGAGAGCATAATGATTGATCGTTTAGTATGTTAGAAGTTGAATAATAAAGGTAATAAGAGTTTCTGTAAATTGCACCCATGCAACAATATCTTGATCTATTGCAGCATATCCTGGATACGGGAGTGTCCAAGACGGACAGGACGGGTACCGGTACACTGAGTCGTTTTGGCGATCAGATGCGTTTTGACCTTTCAAAAGGCTTCCCGCTTGTAACTACAAAGAAGTTACACCTGAAAAGTATCATTTATGAGCTGCTTTGGTTTTTACGGGGGGATACCAATATCGCGTATCTGAAGGAGCATGGCGTCAGCATCTGGGACGAGTGGGCGGATGCGGATGGTGAACTGGGGCCTGTATATGGCAAACAATGGCGTAGCTGGGAAGGTGCTGATGGGCAGGTGGTGGATCAGATCAGCCAGCTTATTGGACAGATAAAGAAAACACCGGATAGCCGTCGTCTTATCGTAAGCGCCTGGAATGTGACCGACCTTCCCAAAATGGCCCTGATGCCTTGTCATGCTATTTTCCAATTCTATGTGGCGGATGGCAAGTTGAGCTGTCAGCTGTATCAGCGCAGTGCGGACGTTTTTCTTGGGGTGCCTTTCAACATTGCCTCCTATGCTTTATTAACCCTCATGGTGGCGCAGGTGTGCGATCTGGCGCCGGGTGAGTTCGTACATACTTTTGGAGATGTGCATCTCTATAATAATCACCTGGAGCAGGCAAAGCTGCAATTGAGCAGGAAGCCTTACCCCTTGCCTGTGATGAAGCTCAACCCGGCGGTGAAGGATATCTTCCAATTCCGCTACGAGGATTTTACCCTGGAAAATTACCAGAGCCATCCTGCCATCAAGGCGCCGGTGGCGGTGTAAACACCTGCATATGATCATAAGCTTAATCGCTGCCGCCAGCACCAACAACGTTATTGGAAAGGATAATAAGCTGCTTTGGCATTTACCGAATGATATGAAGTTCTTCCGGAATACCACCTGGGGTATGCCGGTGATCATGGGCAGAAAAACCTATGATGCCCTGGCTGGGGAGCCATTGCCCGGCCGATTTAATTTTGTCATTACCCGCAACGGAAGCTGGGATCCCGGCAATGAGAAAGTAAAGGTGGTGAGGAGTCTAACGAGCGCGGTAGAGGCCGCGGGCGAGACGGATGCCAGGGAGGTGTTTGTCATCGGTGGTGGTGAAATATACCAGCAGTCCATGACCGTTGCCGACAAGATCTATCTTACGCGGGTACACACGGTCGTGGAAGGAGATGCTTATTTCCCCGTCATTGATGAGACGCTGTGGCAGCTGACCAGCAACCTGGATTTTCCTGTCGACGAAAAGCATGCATATGCATACAGCTTCCAGGTGTGGGAGCGGAAAAAAACTAATTGATGTATTCCCGTCTGCAGCTTGCCCGGAAATATATTCGTTACTATCTCACTGCCAGTAACGGCAATGGGCATGGAGTACATTCTCCCTTTGTATATGACTTTATCAGAAATGTATTGAATGACCGGCGGCGTTACCCCCCCTTTTGGGATAAGATAGAGGCGTTGCGTGGGCGATCGGTGAAGGATAGAACGATGCTGGAGGTGGAGGATATGGGCGCTGGTTCCGTGGTGGCGGGGGGGAGGCAGCGTCGGGTCGGCGAGATCGCGCGACATGCGGCGAAGCCTGCCAGGCTGGGGCAATTATTGTATAGGATCGCCCGATACTATAAGAGTCAGTCGGTGGTGGAACTGGGGACTTCGCTGGGTTTTTCCACGGCTTATCTGGCTGGTGGGGTGGAGGAAGGACGGGTATGGACGATAGAGGGAGCTGCGGCGATAGCGAAGGTGGCTGCCCGCAATTTCAAGGAGCTGGGTTTGGAGAATGTGGAACTGGTGGTTGGAGGGTTTGACCAGCAACTGGAGGGGGTGTTGTCAAAGGCCGGGAATATCGATCTTGCTTTTGTGGATGGCAATCACCGGCTGGAACCTACGCTGTGTTATTTTCACCTGTTGATGCAGCGGTGTGTCCCGGGAGCGATACTCATTTTCGATGACATTCATTGGAGTGAGGAGATGGAGCGAGCCTGGGAAGAGATACAATATGATCCACGCGTATATATGACCATCGATCTTTTTTTTATAGGGCTGGTGGTGCTGCGTGACGAGTTCAAGGTAAAGCAACATTTTATCATACGGTTTTGACAAGGTCTTTGTCATCCAGCGGCTGCATTTTTGGCGTGATAAAATGAATGAGCACGAGGGCCAGCAGAAAGGAGAGCCCACAGAATACAAATATGATATTATACCCGGCGGTGATGTTGTTGTGCGCCTTGTAAAAATCCAGCACAAACCCGATGAACATGGGAAATAATATCCCTCCAATGGCACCGGCGGTGCTACCAATCCCCACTACTGAACTGATGGCATTTGTCGGCAGCATATCGGACACGATGGTAAAGATGTTGGCGCTCCAGGCTGCATTACCGGCCACAGCGAGGGTGATCAGGGATACGACTACCCACATATTATCTGTATACCGGCACAGCATAATGGGCAGGACTGCGAGTGCGGAGACGAGGAATGCGACCTTCCGGGCTTTGTAGACCTTCCATCCTTTCTTTATGAGCAGGGAAGACAGATAGCCTCCTGCCAGCGCGCCTACGGTGGAGCCGCTGTACACGAGTATCAGCGGGAGGCTGGGCTTTTTCAGGTCCAGGTGAAAGGTGTTCGAGAAGTAGGACGGGAGCCAGAAGGCAAAGAAATACCAGATGGGATCGGTGAAGAATTTTCCCACGATAAAGGCCCAGGTTTGTTTCAATGTAAAAAGGCGGGCCCAGGGGATAGGGGTTGTGTTAGTTACAGGGGCGTCACTTTGAATATAGGCTTTTTCTCCTTGTGTCAATCTTTTCTGACGGGCGGGCACCTCATAGAAGAAACGCCAGGCTATCAACCAGAGAAACCCGATGGCGCCTGTGATGATGAAGGCTGTCTGCCATCCGTATGTACCGAGGATCCAGGGGACGAGAACGGGGGCAACGAGGGCGCCGATGTTGGCGCCGGAGTCGAAGAAGCCGACGGCAAGGGCGCGTTCTTTCTTTGGGAACCATTCTGCCACGGTCCGATTGGCAGCGGGATAGTTGCCCGACTCACCGAGGCCCAGCAGGGCGCGCATAAAACCGAACCCGAAGGTGCTTTTTACCACGGCATGCAGCACGGCGGCCAGGCTCCAGAGGGTAATGGAGACGGTGTACCCGAGGCGGCTGCCAACGCGATCGATGATCCTTCCAAAGGCCAGGAGCCCGACGGCATAAGCCGCGGTAAAAGCCATTACGATATGACTATAGTCTGTCTCTGTCCATTGGAAATTTTTTTCAAGCACGGGTTTTAACAGTCCCATCACCTGTCTGTCCAGGTAATTAATGGTGGTGGCAAAGAACAGCAGGCTGCATACGACCCAGCGGTAGTTACCGGGGGAGGAGGACGGATGGGAGATGTTATTTTCGTTCATCTTGGTTGTTCGCTTTATTGGTTTAGCTTTCTTTTTCGCGTAGACCCAGGAGGCTGTAATATAACATATATAGGAACGCGGGCAACAAGATAAGATAGGCGTAGCGGTGATTGACAGCGCCGGCGAGCCAGCCATAGAACAAAGGCAGGAGGGCGCCTCCTGCTATTCCCATGATAAGGATGGCTGACCCGCGGGCCAGCGCTTTATCCTGTAATCCTTTTAGCGCCTGGGGCCAGATGGCCGGCCACAACATGGCATTGCCTATCCCCAGCAGGGCTACTGCCGCAATGGAAAGACGGCCCGGCAGGATGATGATCAGCAGGGTTACGATCAGTCCCCATATGGAGGAGAGAAAGAAGGCCCGTTGCTGGGAGATTCGTCGGGGGATGGCCCATACGCCGGCCAGGTAGCCGAGCATCATACAGGCCAGCGTCCAGGAGGTAAGGCTTTTGGCAATATCGAGATTTACACCCAGGTACAAGCCGTAGTTACCGATGGTATCGCCGGCCAATACCTCTACGCCTACGGCAAAGAAAATGGCGGTAAAGCCCATCAGATAGGTGGAGCGTGGGGTGGACCGGTGGATGTCCTTCGTGGTTGCGTTGCCGGTACCATCCGTCTGTATTTCCGGCAGGTGGGCATAGCGGATGAGAATGGCGATCAGCAGGAGGATGGCGGCCAGGAAGATATAAGGGAGGATCACGTCTTTTGCGAGTTCGTCGAGGCGTACAGTCTTTTCAGCAGGCGTCATCTTCTGCAATTGTTCTATCAAGCCGCTGGCATTCTTCAGGATGATGCTGCCCATGATAAGGGGAGCCAGGATACCTGCCACTTTATTGCAAATGCCCATGATGCTGATGCGTTTTGCGGCGGAGCCGGGCGGCCCCAGCAGCGTAATGTATGGGTTGACGGCAGTCTGCAGCAGCGTCAGGCCGCCGCCCACCAGGAACAGACCTGCAAGAAAGATGGCATAATTCCTTATCAGCGCAGCGGGTATGAACAGTAAGCACCCCGCGGCCATGACGATGAGCCCGATGCTCATACCTTTTACCATACCGGTCTTTTGAAGCAGGCTGCTGGAAGGGATGGCCATGATGGTGTATGAAATATAGAAGGCAAAAGTTACGAGGTATGCCTGCCACTCTTCCAGCTCGCAGGCTATACGGAGGTAGGGGATCAGCGTCCCGTTGATCCAGCTGATAAAGCCGAATATAAAGAAGAAGGCGCCGATGAGGGTCAGGTTCTTGCGATAGCTGGCGGTTGCAGACATGGGCTAGGTGTTGTGGAGGTGTGCTAATGCGGCGTGTACGCTGCCGTGTTTTTCCAGCAGGGTCCTGGCTTCTTCATAGCCGGGGATGCCGGCCTTTTCCATCAACATGCGGACGCCGCGATCCTGGAGCTTTTCATTGCTGATCTGCATATGGACCATACGGTTGTCCTGTACACGGCCCAGCCGGATCATGACGGCTGTGGAGAGCATATTCAGCACCATTTTCTGGGCGCTGCCGCTTTTCATCCTGGTGCTGCCTGTAACAAATTCGGGACCTACGATCACTTCCACCGGATAGTCTGCCCAGGCGGCCACGGGTGAGTCGGGGTTACATACGATGCATCCCGTGCCTATGTTATGCTCACGACATTGTCTAAGCGCCCCTGCTACATAAGGGGTAGTTCCGCTGGCGGCGATGCCGACGACAAAGTCCGCGGGGGATATGTGGTGTTGCTGAAGGTCTTTCCAGCCCTGGTCGTAATCGTCTTCCGCGTCTTCTATGCCAAAGCGGTAGGCGTCCTGCCCGCCGGCCATGATGCCGTGGACCATGGTTTCCGGGACGCCGAATGTAGGGGCCCATTCGCTTGCATCCAGGATACCGAGACGGCCGCTGGTGCCGGCGCCGACGTAGAAAAGCCTGCCCTTGTCCGCCAGGCGGAGTGTGATTGCGTCGACGAGGGACACGATATGCGGCAGTACTTTTTGTACAGACAAGGCCACCTGCTGATCTTCTTCATTAATACAACGAACGATGCCGTCGGTGGACATTTTTTCCAGGTGTCTGTAACGGGAGGGCATTTCTGTGATCTTTTCCATTGGTTACGTTTTTTAGGATCCGGTGTATGGCTGATAGCGTTCTTTTAGCATCTGCATCATAAAGACATTCAATTCCCATTGATCTGCCAGGGGTTTGCCGGTGGCGGGTGACAGGGTCATATAAGGGGATGGGCCAAATTCGGCTGTAAAGGTCAGCAGGGGGTGACCTGTCTGCAGACGGGCTTCGACCACTTTGTCCCAGCAGGCGAGATGGGCTTTTAGCGCTTCGCGTGCATCGGGGCTGCGGGGGTCGGGCACCTGCGGGCCTTGTGTATGGCCTATACGCGCGTGTATGTGTCTGGTACGCTCAATTGCATCCCGGACAGCCTGCTGTTGATCATCGAGGAATGTTTCGGCGACGGCATACCAATGGGATATATCCAGCGTCAGCTCCAGACCGGGGACGCGATGTAGAAAATCGGCGGTAACGTGTGCGGCGAAGCTGAATTTCCCCCGGTGGGTTTCGTGATAGACAGGGATACCGGTGGCGACGGTGGTTTGTGCTGCAATGGTCAGCAGGGTTTCGTTCTGCGCCGGGGAGAAGAAATCCCTGCCTGTCTGGGAGTTGATAAACAGGGGGTTTACGGCAGCCATGTACTCAAGTCTTTTCGCATAGACTGCAGCGTGTGTTTCGAAGGCGGGATCCACTGTCTGCCAATGTTGTGCGATGAGTCTGAGATCATATTTTGCCAGGGCTTGCAGCATCTCTTCCCTGCCGGCGGGCTCCTCCGGTATATCTGTCTCCACGCCGTCAAACCCTGTGTCCTTCACCAGCCGGGCAAAGGGTTCCCAAGGGAGGTGGGCCATGCCCCAGCGGGGGCAAAAGAATTGGATATTCATATGCCGGCAGCATTTTTTGTGAGTATGTCCGCATCGTCCGGTATCAGGGCAGCGCTTTCCCGGTCAAGAAGGAGAAGGGCGTTGGGGTGCTGGCGGAGGATAGTGGATGGGTACCGGGCATTGATCCCGGCGGTAAGCGTGTGGTACACGGCCTGTGCTTTCCGGGCGCCGGGCACCATACAAAATACGGCGCCGGCCTTCAACAGGGCGGGTATGGTCAGGGTCAGCGCGAAGGAGGGCACCTGACTCACGTCGGCGAAGCAGTCCTCTGCCACCTGCTGCCGTTTGCTCCCTTCGTCAAGGTCTATCACTTTTACCATCGCGGTATCGGCGAAGTCGGCGACATGGGGGTCATTAAAGGCCAGGTGGGTATTTTCTCCTATGCCCATGCATGTTATATCCACCGGATAACGGAGCAGAAGCTCCGAATAGCGGCGACATTCTTCCTGCGTGTCGGCAGCCTGACCATCCAGGTAAAATACATTACCGAAGGGGACCTTGTCAAATATCCTTTTTTTCAGCCATTGGCCAAAGAGTTGGGGCGCGTCCTTTGGCAGGCCGATGTATTCGTCCATGTGGAACGCGTTGATACGCTGCCAGTCCAGTTCTGCGTGGGACAGCGCTTCCAGGAATTCGTTTTGGGAGGCGGCGGCCGCAAAGATCATGTTGACTGTCTCTTTCTTTTCGAGCAACTGTCTTATGTGCGCGGCCGTCATTGCCGCAGCGTCTTCCCCAAGTAGTGTTTTGTCGTCATAGATCCGGATATGCAACCGATCTGTTCGTCTTTCTATCATATACTATTGTTTGTGTCTTTATCGTCATCTTATGGCATTACAACCGGAACTTTACACCCATGCGGCCCCAGTAGGAATAGTATTGTTTGGTATAGAGCCTCGAACGAATACCGAAATAGTCGGTCTGGGGTGCGTTTGTGAGGTTCTGTCCTTCGATGTATACAGTGAAGCGTTTGTTGATACGATAGGAGGAGTTGGCATCTACCTGTATCCTGGCATTGCGGATGACGTCGGAGGCCGCATCTCCGCCCAGGCTGACCGTATAGGAGCCGTTGTAGTTGACATTCCCCTGGATGGTAAAGCCTTTGTAATTAAAGGACAGAGAACCATTGGCTGTATGCGTGGCCTGTCCGGGGAGACGGAGTCCTTTGCGGAACTGGGCGTCGGCGCTGGAATGTGAATAGGTATAGTTCGCCAGGACGGAGAAGCCTTTCAGGATGCCTGGCAGGAAGGTAAGGTTGGCCTGGGCGTTCAGCTCCATTCCGTATACCTTGGCGGTGTTGCCATTGAGGACCCTGTACCATTGGTAGTTCTGATAGAGATTGGCATTTTGGAACTCGTCGCCCTGGATGATGGTGACGCTATTGTACTGGAACTTGTCGATGTTCTTATAAAAGAAGCCTGCGGAGAGGATACCGAGATTGGAGAGATATTTTTCGATCATCAGGTCGGCATTGGTACTAAAGGCGGGCTTCAGCTCAGGGTTACCGTCCGTGACCGTCATGGCCAGGATACTGATGAGGCGGCCGGGTACGAGGTCGATGAAGTTGGGTCTGGAATAGCCGAAGGTCAGCCCGCCGCGAACATCTGTGCTCTTATTGATATCGTATTTAGCCTGGATGTTCGGGAGAAACTTGGTATAGCTGGTCGTTTTTTGGTTGGGCTGGGTGGATACCCATTTGCCGTTGTTATCCAGTTCGACGATGTTGCCTTTATAGTCGACGGTGGTGTGTTCTATGCGCAGACCGGTGAGCAGCATCCATTTATTGAACTGGATACGATTCATCAGATAGCCTGCCGTGATATTTTCCGTGGCGTCATAGAAGTAAGTATCGGTGGTATTTCTGATGCTGGAGCTGTCCATGGGGAAGGCGGCTCCCTGATGCGTATCGAAATAATTAATGGTCTTGTCCTTATCGACGCCGAGGCCGAAATCGAAGTTGTTGTCCAGGAGATGGGAGGACACTTCGGCGGGGCCTTTGAAATTGGTCAGCTTGCCTGCCGCGGCATCGCCGGCATAGGTGCTGATGACCACATTGTCCGGATAGTAGCGTTCGCTGTGGGTGAACTTGGTCTTATAGCCGGCCTTAAAAATGGCGGAGTTCTTGCCGATCTTGTAGGGGATGGTCATGTTGAGCTTGGTGACAAAGTTCCGGCCCACGTTCTGGTAGTGTTCCCTTTCCACCGTATTGTAGGTAAACAGGGATGCGTCGTTGCGCCAGTCGGTGCCAGTGGTCACGAGATTATCGCCGGAAATGCTGGCGATGGACAGGGGTATGTTGCCCGTGATGAAATTATAGGTACCGGTGTGCTCTTCATACCGGGCTTTGCCCATAAAGATACCGCCGTCGAATTTTACTTTTCCGATAAGGGTTTCGCCTTCGAGGTTGAAGGTAAGATTGTTGTTATCTGTCGTCGCGCCTTTGACCTCGTTGTAGGACCTGCCTTTTTTGGTGTTGTAGATGCCATTCGCATCGACAGTGGTGTTGCTGGTCTGCATGCGGGTACGTTTGCGATAACGGGTGATCTCGTTATAGTTGTCGCTGTACATAACGTTGGCGACGATGCTGGAGGTGGCGTTGAAGTTATAGTCGATGGTGGCGCCGCCGCCGGAGCGGGTGCGCTGGTTCTGTACGTACAGGTAGCGGATGTCTGTGGGGAACCATATTTTTCCTTTGTTGTCGTCGAAGTCCTTTTGTTGCCACACCTGTGCGTTCTGTTCGTCATAGCCATTCTTTGTCTTGTAGAGGCTGCCGTTCAGCATAATGCCCAGGCGTCCATTGGGGTTTTGTTCGCTGGGGAAGAACCGTTTGCCGGCGGTGATATTGCCGATGGCGTTGAGGTTGCTTCTAAGGTTGTTATATCCGCCGCCCAGGTCGAGGGAGAGTTTGGGCCGCAGGGAGGTAGCGGTTGGGGATTTCAGGTTGATAGTGCCGGCTATTGCGTCACCGTCCTGGTCGGGGGTAAGCGTCTTGATCACTTCCATGGAGGAAAGGATGCTGGTGGGGATCACGTCGAGGGTTACGCTGCGCTGACCGTCCTCCTGGGTGCTCATGATCTGCTCCCCATTGACATTGATATTGGTGAAATAGGCGGGCGTACCTCTCAACTGTATGGTGGAGCCTTCTCCGCTGCTGTTGCGTCCGATGGTGACACCGGGAAGACGCTGCATGGATTCGGCGACGTTGAGGTCGGGATAGCGGCCCATGAGATCAGCGGAAACCACCTGTTTGATATTGTCCGAATTTTTCTGCTGGTTGAGGGCTTTTTGCTGTCCTTCCATGACGGCGGAGACGGTGACGCTTTGCAGGCTTTTACTGCTGGACTGTAAGGCGAAGGTCTTTACAAAGGTCTTGCCGGCGCTGACAGTGACCTGTGTTTCAGAGGTCTTGTAGCCCATGTAGGTGATGACCAGGGTGTAGGCGCCTTCTTTTACATCGGGGATCTCGAAGCTGCCGGTGAGTCCGGTCACCACGGAACGAGTGGTGCCTTTGACGGATACGGAGGCGCCGGGGAGGGCATTGCCTTCATTGTCGGTGACCTGTCCCTTGATGTTGCCGGTGGTCTGTTGAGCGGCGGCGGGCGTAAAGAATGTCCCGGCGGCCAGCAGACAAAGGAGGAACAGTCGGTGGATGGCTTGTTTCATTTGCAGATAGTTTTTGGTAATAAGAATGCTGGTATCCATGGCAAGTCGTTTTTATTGTTGACGGTTAGGGTTATTTAAAGTTGAGATAATCTACGAGGAATCGCAGAGAGAAGGAGGTTCCTATATCTCTGTTGGTGAGCCAGACCTTGTTCTTTTTGCTCCGGATCCTTGTCTCCATTATGGCCCCGCGCAGGTTGGGGTCGGGGTGGTCCTGTGCGAAGCGGTTGGCGATGATCCAGGCGGCGGACCTTTCGATGTTGTCATCGAATTCCTTGTAGCCGTACTTCGACAATTCCATCCATACGATGCCTGCCAGTCCGACGGCGGAGCCTGTGACAGAGCCTTTGTCGGATTCTTTCCCGTCCGTGTAGTTCTCGTAAAAGATGGTGCCGTTCTTCTGTTGGGCTTTTGCAAATACGCGGGCTGTGATCGCGGCGGACTCCAGGTATTTTTTATCCTTTGTGAGCTTATAGGCTTCGATAAGGGATTCGGCGTACCAGAGGGAGAAGCGGGGGTGGAAGGAATGTATGGTCGCGTCATTGGGCATAAAGCGCATCCATACGCCTTCCGGGCCTTGTTTTTCCACCAGGCTGTTGCAGAGAAGGATGAAGGCGTCCCGGAATTTTTTGTCACCGGAAAATTCGTAGGCATCTTTGAAGAGGGAGCCTTCGGTGTTGGGACGGGAGACGTCAAAGAGCTCTTGTTTCTTTTTATCCTTCCAGAAAGGGCTATTTTCTTTGACCACCTCGCCAGTGTGCACGTCGATGGCATCATAACAGACCCCTTTTTCGGGGTAGTACATATTTTTCAGCATCCAGGAGGCAGCGTTGGTCGCTACCCTGGCGTATTTTGGGTCTTTTGTGACCTTTGAGAGCTCATAGATGCCGGGTGTTCCGTCGGTGACTGTAGCGAAGACGATGAAGTCCTCGCCCAGGACGTCGCCGTGGAGGGCGTCTACCATGCCATTGAGGCCTGGTCTGTCCTTTATCTCCATGGTGATCCACCAGTCGCCTCCTTTTTTTGCTGCATCCAGGTAAGCTTTGTTGCCCGTCGCCTTGTAGGCGGCCAGTAAGGCATTGATGGCCTGGCCGGTGTGCCAGGGAACTTCGTAGGGATACCATCTACCTTCCGACATATTATAATCGCAACGGGATTTCCCTTCATTATCCAGGACGACGTCGGTGAGGTAGCGGGCTGTCTCGTTGATGGCCTGCACCACGGCGTCTTTTTTCACCTGGGCTTTGCCGGGGTGGGGTATGAGCGCCAGGGAGAAAGCAATGAGCAGGACCGGGCTCTTTTTAATCTGCTGCATACAGTTTATTTTTCCCATTGAGTTGATACTTGAATTTATGATTGGTAAATAGGGTATTTTCCTGAAGACGGAAGGTAAAGGTCCAGGGTTGTACCGGGTCTTTGCCCAGTTTGATCAGGATATGGTTGGCGCCTGGCTGCAGGGGCAGCGTAAATCCTTTTTCGTCTGTCGTTGTCAAGTGCTGCACGATCTCTTTTCCGTTGCAAAAAAGCGTGGTGCGACCGTCGTGGGTCATATATGCGCGGAGGGTGACAGCGGTATCGCTGTTGATCAGGCAGTAGGCATAGATGGCGTCACCTTTGGTCCTGTCGAATGTTGCGTCCAGGTCGATGATACCGCCCGCTTCGGAGGCGTATTTTTTCCAGCGATATAACCTGCCTTGCCAGCGGGTGAAATCCCCCGGGGTAGGTGGATGGTCGTAGGCTGTGTCTTCGGCATAAAGAAAGCCGGGGAAGGAAGTATCTTTTGTAGCAAAGGGGCCTGCGAGCATCCATCCCTGAAAATAATCAAAAGAGCTTTCCCGGATATCCAACCCTATGGATGCCGGTGTTGGCATGGCGGTGTGGGCGAGCGTTTTTTCGCGGGCTTGCGTCAGGGATTTTGCCAATTGTGTCAGGGCGTCGATCCTTTTATCATAAGGCTGTTGAGCTATATCCAGCCAGTAGGGCTGATCTTCTGCCAGCCATGCGGACCTGAACCAGCTACGCAGGCGGGTGTACTCTTTTTTGAGGGTATCTATGATGGCGATGTCGCGGGTGAGCAGGGCGGCGGCTTGCTGGGGTGCGGCGGTCGTAGATTTCCGGTAGTCCCTGGCGATGTCGGCTATGTGCAGACGGGAAATGAGCAGCAGCCGGTACTGCTGCAGCGTATAAGATAGGGTACGGATGTCGCCGGCATTCCTTTGGGGAAAGTGTGTGCCCAGCTGTCGTTGCGCCTGTTGTATGATCTGCAGGGCCTGGCCGGCTGAGGCGTTGTTAAGGATCAATTTTTTGCCGCTGTCGGGTATAAGTTTTGCCCGCCAGGGTCCTTCACTCAGATTGTAGGTAAGGGGCAGTTTTTTCAGACGCATGAGTGTTTCCATCGACTGTACGTAGGACCCGTCCATTGGTCCGTAGGCTGTGGAGGCGTACCGTTGGTTGAAAGTTGGGGAAGGTGCGGCGGACCAGCCTGCTTCAGCGGTGACATATATGCCGTACCAGTCGGCGGAGAAGAGATAAGCGCTGCCGTCGTCCCATACGGTGGTAAGGATGCCTTGTGCGCCGTCCCGGAGCCCTTGTCGTGCGAAGCCCTCGATGTTGGCCCTTGCCATGGTCATATCGGGGAAGAGGCGGTAGGTATTGAGTATCCCCGGGCAGATGAGGAAGGGCAGGTGTCTGCCGGCAAAGGGTTTTATCCAATCATCATAGGAAGGTTGGTTTCCGTATTCCCAGGTGAGATAGGTGATATCGGGGGGGAGGAGGTCAAAGGTTTCGGGGTGCTGCAGCAGGAAATCGCCCCACATCATCATACTTTTTCCGTGACTGCGTACGACCTGGTTGAGAAATTTCAGGTGGCCGGCGTAGAATGCGGCGGTGCCGAGGGTGTCCACATAGGGTTTTGTAAGACCCTGGCCGAGGTCGAATGTCTCGTCGCAATTGACGTTGAACCAGGGTGCGCTGAAAGCGTCGCATAATTCACCGATGACGTCGGCCAGGAATTTTTGCGCTTTTGGGTCAGAGGGGTTGATGAGGGTGTTGGTAGCTCCCAGGGAAGCATAGCGGGGTTGGGACAATATTTTTTCGAAATGGCCGAAGGACTGGAAGCTGCCGATGAGCTGTATATGAAAACTGGCGGCATAGGCTGAAAGTTCCTTTATTTCGGCGATGGTAAGCTTACCGTCCGCGGGTGCGAAGTCGGGGTGGGAGAGGGGTTGTACGACGTGTTCGATATAGAAGGAGAGATAGTTGATCTTTATCTCTGCCATCCTTTGTATCTGTTGTTTTATATAAGCGACGGTGGAGATCGGACCGCGGCTTATGTCGTCGAAGATGCCGCGGAAGGCGAAGGCAGGCCAGTCGGCGATGAGGAGCTCGTGGTCCCACTTTGAGCGGGCCAGCTGTCTGAGGGATTGAAGTCCGTAGAATAGTCCTGTCTCTGTCCTGGCGGCAATGAGGACTGTATTGTGCTGCAGGGCCAGGAGGTACCCTTCTTTTCCCAGGCTGTCTGTCCATGTTGGGGCAAGGGTGCTGCCGGGTGAGGGTATGGGTTGCATGGCGGAGGCGACTGCCCTATCGAAGTCCGGGTCTTTCCCCAGGAGTCCGAGATGGACCTGCTGTCCCTTTGCATTTTGTCCTGTACCTTTGGTCAGGGCGCGCCAGTGTATCTGCAGACGGTGCAGTGCGGATGTATCGAGGCCTGTCCAACGTGCGTCGGGGGACAGGGATAAATGGAAAGGGGGGGTCAACTGGCGTGCGTAGCGGGGGGCGGGGAGTATGGGGAGGGTTGGGGGAGCTGGTGCGGCGGCGGCTGTGATGGAGAGCAGCAGGGACAGGGCCAGCCCGGCCATCTTCGCGGAGTGGCGGAGGCGGGAAAGGAAGCCCAGGGTTAGTGTCCTTGCAGCGTGCTTTCGCATCGGATGTTTTTTTCGGGTACGTACCCGTAATCTGTTAAAAAAAAATTAATGTTGGAAAAGGTTCGCGGCGGACAGGGTTTGCGTTTTTACGTGTACGTACCCGAGAATGGGTAAAAAAATAATCCCAAAGGATTCCGACTAAGTTAAAAATAAAAACGGATCACGCAAAATATTTTTAGTTTTTAGCTCTATCATCCCTGACGTCCCGTTCGCCCGAGTGGTCAAAGCCTTGCCGGCGTTCGTATTCGATCATCGCCTGCGGTCTATAGTTTGTGATAAAGGCGCGGCGGCGGGCATCGGTGGTGTTCCCCCTGCTGTAATGAATGGTGCCGCCGTGGTGCCAGACGCAGGAGCCTGCTTTTATTTCCACTGCCGTGCCTTCTTCTTCGTCGGCTGTGCATTGGAGGGCGCCTCCTTTTCCGGCGGGCCGGTGGGTGCGGATGGGCAGCAGATGGGAGCCTGCGATGTACCACATGCAGCCATTGTCGACGACTGCGTCGTCAAGCGCTACCCAGCAGCTGGCGGCCCTTGTATCGGGCATGGAGATCCAGTAGGCGCAATCCTGGTGCCATGGTGTGGCGGTGGCGGAGTGCGGGGCTTTGTCGATGAGCATATCGAAGTCGAGGGCCATGTCCTCTCCCAGTAATTCCCTGGCGATAGCATCTGTGTTCTTGTGGAGAGGCCGGTCGAGGAGGGAGGGCAGGAGCCTGCTGGCCAACATGATCTGGGTAATGCGTTCTTTACCGGGTGCAGGGCCATCGCCTGCGTGGGAGCCCAGGTCAGAGCGGTAGCGGGATGCATCGATGTCGCCCTCGAGGAACTGTTGGTAGATGTCCCTGTAAAATGTTACTTCTTCCGGAGTGAGGATATTCTCTATGACGAGATAGCCGTTGAGATCGAAGAACTGTTTTTGTGCGGGGCTGATGTCTGTCATATGAGATTTGTTTGGTGTATTCCAAAAATAGGTTGGTATTTTTATAAAGGGTTTCACGAAGGTGTCCCGATACTATTTTATACATGAACAGGAATTTGCCCATCGATGTGATCTCTTCGCCGGAGCGGATGATACTCGACCTTAGAAAGGCGGGTTTCCGGGATGTATTGATATTAGGCAGGTACCACTACCGGCAGGCTAAGCAACAGTTGCCTGCGCATATGCATAGCAGAATGATGGAGATATGTTATTGCAGCAGCGGGGAGCAGACCTATGATGTAGGCGGTACTCTGCACCGTATAAAGGGAGGGGATATCTTTGTTACGTATCCCGGCGAGTGGCATGGGACGGGTGATCATCCGGAGGAGAAAGGGGAGTTGTATTGGCTGATCATCCGTATGGATGAAAGGTCCGGCGGGCGCTTCCTTGGGTGGGAGGGACGGCAGGCAAAGGAATGGCGCCGGAGGCTGCTTGCGCTGCCCCGGCATTTTAAGGGGAGCCGGGTGTTAAAGCGTACCCTGGACAGCATCTTTCAGTTGTCCGGACAGGGGAAGGACTCTTTTATCCGGGTGCGTATGCAGCACCTTTTTGCTGAGTATCTGCTGGAGGTGATCGACTGTTCACAGCGGCAGACAAAGCACAGGGGGAAGACCAGGATGGAGGCGATCGACCGATATATACAGGATACGATGGATGAGCCGGTGACGTTGCAGGCGCTTGCCGGGGTCGCCGGTCTGTCGCTTTCCCGTCTGAAATCCTGGTTCCGGGAGGAGATAGGCAGCACGCCTCTGGATTATGTGCTGCGACAGAAGATAAAAGAGGCGCAGCGATTGTTGCAGCGGCAGAGTCTGCCGGTGGCTTCCATCGCCTATGATACGGGGTTTCAGAGCGCCCAGTATTTTTCTACCGTCTTTCGTAAATACACGGGTATGAGTCCCGGTGAGTACAGACGGCGCTGTTAGTTGGCCGTGAAGGTCCTGGCGGCGGCATTATTGAGCAGGGTGATCTCTTTTGTTTTGAGGGTCGCGCTGATCCTGATGTGATGGGTCCCCGGGGAAGGCGTCCAGGTGAAGTGCGTGATTGTGCTTTTTGGTACGAGGTCATTGGGAGCGTCGAGGGCCGGGATAAAGGCTTCTTTTATTTTTTGATTATCCACAAAACACGTTACGGTGATGTTTTTGGCGGTGAGCCGGCCTATATTATGTATGCGGCAGGAAATGTCCATGGGTTTTCCCTGCTTGGCATCGGGGGTGAGGATGATATCCCGTTCGGCGAGCGCTATGTCGGGTGCGTCGATGGTTGATGCCGGTGCGGGTCTTAGCTGCCGTATCTCCACGAGGATGTTCTTTCCGGCGGGTATGAAGAGAGGGATGTCGCTTACCCTTTCTTTTATATCGACGGTGTCCTGTGAGGTCGCGCGTGTGTTGTCCGCAGATGTTGTGACCACATACCTTCCGGGCTTTAGCTGCCAGGTCCGCAGTGTGACAGTCTTTGGAGCGCCGAAATTAAAAAGTGAAATGCCGGCGCCGCTGCTGCTTCCCCGGCGTACGAAGATAGCGATATCGGGCCCCGTGTGTTTCCAGGTGGCGGTGAGGGCGGGGTATTCATAGCCGGCGCCGAAATGGCCCGTGTACATGCCCGTGAGTATGTCGCCACCGGGGACGTATACCCTGTCTGTAAACTTTACTTCGCTGGTCAGCATAGGAAAATTATAGCGAAGGCCGGTCAGCATCTGTTGCAGTGCGCTGTCTATATCTTTTTGCGTGGCGGCGACCTGGTATTTACTGTAGGGCTCGCCATAGGTGGCTACGAGGCTGTCATAAAGGGGAGATGAGGTGATTTGTCTTGCCATGGCAAAGAGTTTTCCCATAGGATTCACACCTGGCTCGTGGTCGGTGCCCCCGATGGATAGCTGGTAGCGGACCCAGTCAAGGGAGCCTGGCCGGGCGGTGGAAGGGCTGGTATGGCTGTTCCGCATGAGTGTTGCATAAAATTCTGCGGGTTGCAGGAACCGGCGATCTCCCGTGATATCATACATACCGAGCAGGTGGCGCTGGAGCTCGTTGACATGTCCGATATGATCCCATCTGTAATAGTCATAAGCGAGTTGCGGGTCGTACCATTGAGCAGAGTTGCCTCCGGGTCTTTCGGTGGCAAAGGCGATGGCGGAGGGAAGGATGCCTGCAGGCTTGTCATTGTCCGTCCTTTGTGCGTCGGCTATCCAGGCATTGCTCCATTCCGAGAACGAGCGAAGGAGGGAAGGGTTATGGTTGTACCATAATGCCCAAAGACCCGGGTGGACGGCCCTTGCGTTGAGCGCAACGTCAATGCCGTGGAGGGAGTCGGCGAGTACCTCTGTCGATGAAAGATAGTAGGATTTGAAATGGCGGTGACCCAGACGGGTCATACCTGTCCAGGTGTTTGTGAAGTGCTGCATGCTGATGAGGCATCGTTCCACGTATTCGGGGTCCCCGTAGTGCATGAGGAACATGGCGGGATGCGTGTCGCGGAACAATTCCGCGGAGTGCTCCACGTCGTCAATCCGGCTGGCGAAACCTTTGTCGAGTGCGTCGCTGTGCCATACTCCATCGGCGAGCCGGGTGTAGCCGAGGGCGGCGATGCTGTCGTCTGCGCCGAGGATGGCAGGGAGCCATGTCCGTAGCAACTCTACGTCGTCACCGTATTTGCCCCCCATTTCTCCATTGGGGGTTTGTTTTTGGAGTACCCACCAGTGGATGAGCTTTTGCAAACGCAGCATGGCTTCGTGCTGAAGGACAGCCCATCGCGGGGTATTTTTTGGGGCTGTGGTATCGAAGTCCGGCGTGTCATAGAATTTTTCACCCATGTACATGCGGATGAGTTTGTTGCCGGGATATTTTTTTTCCAGTTGCTGGAAGTAGCGGTCATACAAGGGGCCGCTGTATAATTCGTCGTCTTCCTGGTGCAGCCAGTAGTAGATCCTGGCCAGGAGATAGACGGATCTATCGTAGAGGGGGTTTGAAGAATCGGCGATGACCTGTTCTAAAAGATCGACCGCGGCATACAATCTATAGATAAGGCTCATGTGGGTGGATTTGACGGCCCATGACCATCCGCCGCCGTCGAAGTCGGCGCAGGCTTGCAGGTAATTGTCTACGTCCCGCAATTGGTTGATAGCAGGGAGGTCTGCCGGATCCTTTTCCAATTGGCGCAGCAAGGTTGTCCGGAAGCGGCTGACGGCGGTGGTGTCTTCGTCCAGCGGGGTGTCGAAGGGGATATCTTTTTTTTCCGTCACCGGCCGGACGTCGATCGCATATATACCTACGTTAGGTCCGGAAAGCGTCCTGACCTTTATATCCGCCTGTCCTCCGGCTATATGGATTTTTTTGCGCAGTGTCCGGAAGGCCAGACGGAACCAGGGTGTGGTGAGGGTGTCGGGCCAGGGTTGGCCGTTGACGGCGGCGATGATCTTCGAAGTATCCGAGGGGGGTGTTCCCAGGGTGAGGGTGATGAAATAATCGTCTTCAGGAAGATCGACCCGGAATACCATGCTGTCCTTTCCAAGTACGCCTTTTTTTAGGAAATCCTGCGGGAGGGGGATGTTGACGGAGTCAAAGGTTCCTGCAGGTGGTGTCAGCCATCCGAAGCCCCGGGCAGGGTTGTAAGTATCGGTAGGGGTGACGGCGGTGTAACCTTTTGCGGGAGAAGTATGATCGCTGCCCATATCGAAGAGATAATTCCGCCGGGCCTGTCTGTTCTGGCAGGCGGTGAAGGCCAGGAGGAGGAAGAGGATCGTCGGGCGTATCATATGCGATATTTTGAAAAGTTATCTGGACCGGGCTATTTCGATGCCGGCTGCTACGACGGCGCCGAGGCCCCGCGGGTCGTTGTCATAGGTGGGTCTGTTCCTGTAGTAGGAAGCATCTGCTCCCATGTCGGTGCCGCGGCAGATGCCTTGCACCACGCCGTCGGGGGTGATCCGGCGGGCAACTGCCTGCCAGGCTTTCAGCGCTCGTCCCTTATACGATCTGTCCAGCCAGTGACGGTGTGCACCTCTTGCCATTGCCAGGGAGAACATGGCCGTGCAGGATGTTTCTTCATAGGAGGAGGGATCGTCCAGTACCTGGCGCCAAAGGCCATCAGGCGCCTGACAGTCCGCGAGTGCGCTCATATGCCGGCGAAAGTTGCGGAGAACAGTCTTGTACAGCGGATGGCGGGGGGATAGTGTATCGAGCAATTCGGCGATGGCCCAGGCGATCCATCCGTTGGCGCGGCCCCAGCATACGGGTGATTGTTCGCGGGTCCGGCTGTACCAGCCATGATGGTAAAGACCGGTGTGGGGGTCCTGCAAGTATTTTTGGAAATTGACTGCCTGGCGGGCGGCATCGTCGACAGCGTTTGTATGATCCGGGGTACGGGCAGCCATCAGCAGGAAGGGGATGCTCATGAAGAGGTCATCCGCCCAGACGGTGAAGGATTCCGGTTCGGGTCGGCAAAAAGTGCTGTCGGGCAGGCGTACCTGTCCGTGGCATACATAGTCCATCATGGGTCCGACGATGGAAAGCAGGGTGGTATCCTTTTCCCTGGTGTATAATTCCAATAGGGGGAAAGTGGGCGCGCCGGCGTCGTCCAGCATGCTGCGGCGGAACATACGATGAAAGCTGCCACGGAAGGCGTTTAATGAATCGTATTGTGTCTTGAAATATGGTCTGTACTGTTGGACGAAGTCTGCATATTTCCGTACGAACCTGTGGTATTGATCTTCTCCTGTCGCATCGCTTAGCCTGAGGAAGGTCCATAGGAGAATGCCGTTGGGGTATAGCCAGTCTGCGAAAGACTCCCGGCGGTAGGCTGCATCGGGGGCTATCTCTAGGCCTGGCAACAGTCGCTGGGGGGAGGCGGCCCAGGTGAAATATTTCGTGGGATCATTAAAAGGCGGAGGGGCGCCGGTGGATGTGGCGTGGGTGGATACAGGGTCAGTGGATGCGGGGAAGGGGCCTGCGTACATCCATTGACCGGAGGCATGGGTGCTATTGATGCGAATAGAACTGTCCTGATCGCCACTCTGTGTTTGCGCTCGTAGGAAAACCACGGGCTGTGTATTTCCTGCGGTAAGTTGGACGATCCATTCGTTGACGCCTTTGTGCAGGGATGCCCGGAAGCTTTGGTCAAAGCGGAATTTATTGTAGGCGAATTCGACAGGGCGTTGGGTTGCGGTCTGGTCAGACTTCCATATCATGCGACCGTTGATCCATATCGTAAGTGGGCCGGCGCCTCCGATGCCAATGTCGACTACGGTGTCGATGAGGGCTTCCATGTACCGGCGGGCGTATATCTGCTCGCCCGGCCGGGGGGAGAGAAAGCGGGTATCCAGTACCTGCATACCCAATTCTTCCTGCTGAGGCATCAGCCGGAAAGAGAAACGGGTATCGCGGATCACACGTTCGGCGATCTTTTGTACCAGACGGAGGGCCGTGGTATCCTGACAGCGGGCAGTTGTTGCAGGCCCTGTCAGCGTCATGATGAGGCACGATAATACGATGACAGTCTTCATGGCTTTCCCGGATATGGATGACTGATAGTAATGTTTTTGGAGCGCTTGTCTTTGCCATAGAAAGTACGTGCCGGGACGGCGGCTGAACCATCTTTGCTGTCGATGAAATAGAGCGCCGCGGGTGTATGGGGGGCTGTTGCGATGTCCAGGCCTGTAAAATCAAAGTGTTCAGTCTCCGCCGCCACGATCCCGGGTCTGCTGTCTTTTTTTCGTGACCGGATGGTAATGCCGGAGAGACGGATATTGCGTGCGTGACGGATATAAAGACCATAAGCAGGGAGGAGGCCGAACATATTCCCTTCGGGATAGAGCGTTTCTTTTTCATCCACGGGCCGTAGGACGTCTATGACGCTGTCGCTGCCGGTGGTTTCCAGACGGATATTGCTCAGGGAGATATCTTCGATAGGGGCGCCGGGTATACCGGTGATCGAACAGCCTGTCTCATCGGCGCCGGTGGCGGTGATATTGGAGAAATGTATATTCCTTATCCTGCCGGGTGAGGGGGTGGATGCTTCCCCGATGTATTTACGGGCGCGGTTACCGAGCCGCAGGAAGAGGGGGACCTGTGCGCCTTCCACGATGACGTTGTTGATGTTGACGTTCTCCATGATCCCGCCGTCGGCGATCTCAAGGGCGATGCCTCCCATGCCGTCGGGGCTGCCGTAGATGACGGTGCGTTGTGCGGAAGGTTTGATGATGCAGTTGGAGATGACGATGTTGCGGAATCCGCCGGTGGACTCTGTTCCGAACTTCAGCGCATTGCAATGGCTGCTGAGGATACAATTTGTGATAGTGATATATTCGGATATCCGGGGTGAAGTGCTTTTTATAGTAAGCCCGTCGTCGTCGGAATCACCGGTGACATTGGAGATCGTGACATACCTGCATCCGTCGATGTCCATCATATCATTGTTCTTATTGGAATGGTTCCATATTTTCACGCCGTCGATAAGTACATTCTCGCATCCCAGGTAATGTTCCATCCAGAATGCCGAGTTACGCAGGTGTATACCTTTTATGGTGATGTTCCTGGACCCGGCGAACCAGAGGAGGTAGGGGCGGTTGCGGTAGCGGTCCGGTTTTTTGATGGTGGTGGTGACGAAGCGGGCTCCCTGCCCGTCGATGGTGCCTTCTCCTTCTATGCCTACGTCCGTCTGGTCTTTACAGAATATAAGGCTTTGTCTTGCCCACTCTTCTCCATAGAAACGTATACCGGCGTCCAGGTAAGGATAGCGGGTGATGTCCGGAGAAGCGAGGATCGTGGCGCCGGGCAGGAGGTGAAGGGTTACGTGGCTGCGCAGGTAAAGGGTGGCTGTCAGGTAAGTGCCTGCGGGGAAATACAGTTTGCCGCCTCTTTTTGCGCAGCTGTCGATGGCTCTTTGCAATGCGGCTGTATTGTCGGTGGTGCTGTCGCCTACTGCGCCGAAGCGGGTGACGTCGTATGTTTGCGCGTGAGCGGAAAGGGACAGGAGGAGGATGGCTATGATGGACCGCATATGAAGTCAGTTTAGTGAATATGTTTCGAGTTTTTCCTGCAGCCAGCGGGCGGCGCGTCCATAGGCTGCCTGCAGATCACTTATCGGGGTTTCGGCGCCACCGATGTCGAGGGCAAAATTTCCCTGAAAATTTATGTCCCGCAAGGCGGAAAAGAATGCGTCCCATTGTATGCGACCGTCGCCGGGGACGAGGTGTTCTACGCGGCTCCCTGTGTTATCGGAAAGATGGATATACCTGGTCTTGCCCACCAGGCGATGAACGCTGAGCGGCAGGTTGTCCCTGAAATAGAACTGGTTGGCGGTGTCGAGGTTAAAAAGCAGGTTGGGTCTGTCCACCGCGGTTGCAAACAGGGTAAAGGAATCAGTGTCGGTGATCAGGCTGCCTTCGCAGGGATGGAGATCGTAGGTCAACTGATAACGTTGGGCTATGCCGCAGGCTTCCTGAAAGGTCGCGACAAGCGCGTGCCAGTATTTATACCAGGAGAAGGTCGGAGGGAGGGAGAGTGCGGCAAGCTGTTCTTCGCCGTAATGACGCCGGATGGGCGTCTGGCGGGGATAGCCAAGGGGGAGGAGAGGGCCGTTATCCAGCACAGCCTGTGCGCCCAGGCTGCGGGCTACTTCGCAACCCATTTCGAAATATTCCAGGCTCCGTGTTCTTTCAGCGGCATCGACAGCACCTAACTGAGGCAGCACCACGCAAAGCACGGGGACTTTGCATCCGGCATTCGCCAGGGCGTCTGCTATATCGCTGCTGTGCTTATATAAGTAATGGATGTTCTCTTCTCCTATCCCTTCCAATTCCAGCGAGGAAAATCCCAGGGCGGCCATTTCCGAAATATGTGAGATAGTCTGCCGGATGTCCGGCGGATAGCCATAGCGGGTGATGGGGTAAAGATAGGCGCAAGCGATCTTATCGGGGTAACGTGTGTGGATCATATTCTTTTTCTTATTTTCCGGGTACGTACACGAATATATCCAAAAAAAACGATGAAAATGGGTTTTTTACTGTGTTTTTTTATTGCAGCAGGGTGATGCGATAGCGAATGATGACGCTGGAACCAATGGCGGGCGGGTGTACGCGGAGGGCGACAGGAAAGGCTTTAAGGGCCGGATAAGGCGTCCAGTAGTGGGTTTCGTCGCGGCCGGCGATCAGTTCTGCGTCTCCGGAAAGAAGGCTAAAGCGTAGTCGTATTTTCCCGTAGTTCAACAGGAGAGTATGGGCGTCCAGTTTTTCGACGGTCATATTGTTGTCACGGACAAAGGGCTCTATGATATCGAGTGTGTCGGGGCTGGCGTCATGGAAAGTCAGGGTGATGGTCTTTTGGTAAGCATCGTCGGTGAAAAGATAATCGATACCGTATCCAACGCCTCCTGTGAGAAAGTTCTTGTCTTTTAACTGACCGGTGACGCTTATATTATATTGTTTGCCGGGGGAGCGGCCTGTACTGAGATAGCTATCATATTCGTACAGGTTGGTGAAATATCCGGAGGTGTCGGTGTATTCGATGCGGGGGGTGAGGCTGCGGACGCCGGGCGCTTCGGGGAAGCTCATCGGTTCGGGTCTTGTGTATACCGTGGGACTGGAGGCCTGCAGGAAACCGAGTCCCTTTAGCCAGCAGTGGCTGATGGCGCCGCCGTTGGGGCGGTACATGTATTTGCCTTTGGTGCCGGCGGGGTCTTTGTAACGATAGCTTGTGATGGTGGCCATAAAATTCCGGGTGCGTACTTCCACGAGATCGAGGGTTGGAAATACTTTGAGGCCGGGGCTGTCGCAGGGCAGCGGGACGTTGGGGCGTGTTGTCTTTGTCTCATATACATATGCCATGGCGAGGTTCTTGGCCTTGGCGAAGGTAGGATAGATGCAGGGGGGCGTACTGAAGACTTCTTTGTGCTGTGGTCCGAAGCCTATAAGGTCTTTGTACATGCATTGACGGAGGAATCCGAGGTTACGGAGAGAGGCGGCGGCGTAGCGGGGATCTTCGTCGGCGAAGAGCGTAAATAGTATCTGACAGCCGTCGGAGGTAGCGCCTCCGTAGCCTGTCCATTTATTGGAGCGGATGCCCCATGAAGCGTCCATGGATCCATCGGGATAGATGAAGTTCAAATGATTGCGCAGCGATCTGCTGACGCGGTTGTGGACGAGTGTGTCATGTGTGAGGCGTGCATAGAGTCCCAGGCCCCATAGCGACATTTCCATATTGTATCCGAGGTCTACGCCCATCTTGTTCTTGTGGCTTCTTCCTCCTTCGCCGTCGAGGAAGCCGTCCGGGTCCATTTTGGAGATGGTGCGGTGCGCGAGCGTGGCTGCTTTTTGCAGCCAGGCGTCGTTGTCGAACATCTGCCCTGCCCTGGCGAGGGTCGCGGTGGTAGTTGCAACATAATTGATGCTGGCGAACTCGGGATCCATAACATCGTATAGATAGGCGGCGGCGTGCTGCATAGAAGCGCGCCAGGTGGTCTGTTCTTTTTCATTCAGCCTGCCGGACAATCTTTCATAGGACAGCATCATCATCAGCAGTTGGTCTGTGGTAGTACCTGTCCATTCCTCGGGTGTCTCTTTCCAACTGCCGTTGGGCTGTTGTTGCCGGATCAGCCAGTCGGCGGCATTTTTTGCGGCATCGAGATATTTCGGGTCGGAGGTGATCGACCAGGCGATGGTAAATGGGAATACGCTTTCCGCGGCGCGGGTATGCCAGACGCGGCAGTGTTCGCACCAGATGCCTCCGTAATTGGGGTCGGAAGGGTCCTTTATTTGTCTGGCGAGCAGCGCGCGGGACAGATCCACGAGCGTGGCGGCATATTCCTTTTTGGGATGGAGCTGCTGTGCATGGAGCGGCAGTGCAGGCACGGTCATAAAAAAGTAACAAAGGCACAGGATATAACGCATACTAATCGGGGCGGCTGTCGAAGCCTTTTAATTTCTGTAAAACTCGCAATTTTCCTTTGTGATGATATCGATAGGCATCAGGTATTTTTTTTCGGTAGGATTGGAATAGACGAGGTGCTGAAAGAGCGCCATGATGCCACGATAGCCTTGTTCCTGTGGTTTTTCACAGATGAGAAAGTCTATGACGCCTCTTTTTAGATAATCGACGTTGTCCTTTACAAAATCGTATCCCAGCAGGGTGATATGGGAAATGCCGGTCTTTTCCAGGTATTTTGCGACGCCGGACACGCGTGAGTTGGTGACGAGGATGGCGCCGATGTTCTTTTCCGTACGGAGTAATTTATCCATCCGGCGGGCGATGGATGGATAGTCCGTCTGGGTGGTTTTTAGCGAAATGATGGTGTTGGGCAGGCGGTGATCTTTAAAATAAGCTCTGAGGCCATCCTCTACCTGTGCGACGGCATAGTTGTTGTCGATGTCTCCCGAGATGTTAGCGACAAGCACCTGCTGATGACTGTCGATGCAGTAATCTATCAACTGGGCGGCCAGGTAGCCACTGTGGAATATATCCGGTCCGATGTAGTGCGGGCTTTCGAAGCCGACGATCTCGGAATTGATCATGATATAGGGGACCCCGGCGTCTTCCAGGGTACGGATAAGGATCATAGATTCTTCCGGGAAGATGGGGGATAAAAGGACGCCGTCGGGGAGGGTCTTACTCAGCCGGCGCACCTGTTTGAAGAAGGATTGTCTGTCATTCTGATCGAAAAAGAAGCGTTCTATATGGACGTTGTATTGCCGGATCTCGCCGGCGGCCTGGTCGATGCCGTCGAGGGGCGCCTGCCAGAACTCGGTTTCTTCGGAAACGTTGGGCAACAGCGCGGCGATGCGAATAGTTCCCCTGGATGCGAGCGCCAGCCGTTGTGCGAGGATGTTAGGCTGATAGTTCAGCTTTTGGATGATGGCCTCGATCCTGGCTTTTGTCTTTTCCGATACGCCTTCGCGTTTGTGGATAACCCGGTCGACAGTAGCGATGGAAACATTTGCCAACCGGGCAATTTCCTTTACTCCTGCGGATACCTTGTCATTTTTTTTCTTCATATGCGATGGCAGTAATCAACTACCTTTACAGGCTGAAAATTATTGTGTATTGTCTAATTTACCAAAGGAATTGTTGTCGTCCCTGGAAGGGGCAGCGGGATTTGATGCCGCCGCATTCAAAGCCGTGCATGCATCGGGCCGGCAGGTGACATCTGTAAGGATGAATCCTGCGAAGCGGGAGGAGGGGGGATGGCCTCAGGAAATGTGGGGCGAGCAGGTCCTGGTGGAAAGCGTGCCCTGGTCGTCCCGGGGTTATTATTTGAGCGAGCGGCCTTCCTTTACTTTTGATCCTTTGTTCCATGCGGGCGTTTACTATGTGCAGGAGGCCTCCAGCATGTATCTGGAGGAAGCGCTGCGGCAGACGGCGGATCTTTCACAACCGCTGAGGGTGCTGGACCTTTGCGCTGCACCAGGGGGGAAATCCACGCTGATACGATCGGTATTGTCAAAGGATAGCTTGTTGGTGAGCAATGAAGTGATCCGTAGCCGTGCCGGGATATTGCAGGAGAATATGATCAAATGGGGGGCGGCAGGCGTGGTGGTGACAAACAATGACCCTGCCGATCTGGGAAAGTTGAAAGATTTCTTTGATGTCATCGTGGTGGATGCGCCCTGCAGCGGCAGCGGTCTTTTTCGTCGCGAGCCGGAGGCCATCGGGGAGTGGAGCCTGGACAATGTGCAATTGTGTCATCAGCGTCAGCAGCGGATATTGGCGGACATATGGCCTGCTTTGCGTAAAGATGGGATACTGATCTATTCCACCTGTTCCTATTCAAAGGAGGAGGATGAGGAGATACTTGACTGGATGATAGATGAGCTACAGGCTGCCGGCTGCAGGCTGCAATCAGACCCTTCCTGGCATATCGTGGAATCGCGGAGTAAAAAAGACGGCTATGGGTATCGTTTTTATCCCGACAAGTTGAAAGGGGAAGGTTTTTTTATCGCTGCTGTACGAAAGGAGGATGGCGGCACGTTCACTTACCCAAAGAGCAAGAGACAGGGGATCGAGAAGTTATCCAGAAAGGAGTCGGAAGATTTGAAACGATGGATAAGGGAAGGGGAAGCGTTGGGGTTCTTCCGGCATGAAGATACTGTCCGGGCTTTGCCGGAAGCGTTGGTGGAGGACCTGTCTTATTTGCAATCTTTTTGTTATCTGAAAAAAGCAGGTGTATTATTGGGTAAGCCGTCGATAAAGGAATTTATCCCTGACCATGAGCTGGCGTTGAGCACCGTGATCAGCCAGCAGCTGCCTGCAATAGAATTATCCAGGGATGAGGCTATCGAATATCTTCGTAAGGAAGAGATACGTGCGGAACAGGCGGCACGAGGCTGGTCACTTGTCCGACACCAGGGACAGAACCTGGGCTGGGTAAAGGTCTTACCCAATCGTGTCAATAATTATTACCCGAAGGAGTGGAGGATACTTAAGAGACTCTGAAAAGTGTATATTTGCCCCGAACCCGGGTTTAAAAAAAATTATGCTATGCGATCAAAGGTTATTGCAGTCTCTCTGATTAGCTTGTTTTTTATGAAGACGGTCCGATCCCAATCCGATGAACTTATCATACAAGGTCAGACAGGGAACTTATACCTGCAACATACTGTAGTGGCAAAGGAAAATTGGTACAGCATCGGCCGGCTGTATAATCTCTCACCTACCGTGTTAGCTCCTTATAATAAGCTCGCCATGACGCAGCCTTTGTCGATAGGACAGCAGCTGCAGATACCACTGACGACCGTCAACTTTTCCCAAAATGGGCAGAAGGTTGCCGGGGAGTCGCTGGTACCGCTGTATCATGTGATCCAGGAAAAGGAGTGGATGTACCGTATAAGTGTAAACCATAATAAAGTACCCATCCCAAACCTGGAGAAATGGAACAATATAAATAAGGACCAGGTGCGTGCGGGCATGCATATTATCGTGGGCTATCTGAAAGTAAAGACGGCGCTTTCGGCGCTGGCTACCAGGACGGGCGGCAATACGGGGGCTACCGGGACACAAGGGAGTGTAAAGCCGGCGACGAGTGCGGATGCAGGGGTGCCTGCGGGTGTAACGCCAGTGGGAGGTGCGGTGAAGCCAGTGGAGAGTGTCGCAAAGCCAGTAGAGAAAGCTGTGGACAAGCCGGTGGAAACGGTTGTTAAGTCAGTGGAGAAGCCTGCTGATAAGCCTGTAGAGAAGCCAGTGGATAAGCCAGTGGAAACGGTTGTTAAGCCAGTAGAGAAGCCTGCTGATAAGCCTGTCTCGTCTTCCGGAAAATCTTTTAACGGGGGCTTTTTTAAGACTGATTTTACGGATGGGGGGAAGTCAGCGGAAGGAGCTGCGGGGACTTTTAAAAGCTCCAGCGGGTGGCAGGATGGAAAATATTATGCCCTGATGAATAATGTTCCCGTTGGTACTATCGTACGGATCACCGTGAGCTCATCCGGCAAAAGTGTGTATGCCAAGGTGCTCGGACAATTGCCGGACATGAAGGAAAGCGCGGGACTGACGATCCGGATGAGCAATGCGGCGGCCGGCGAGTTGGGAGAAGGGGATGGTCGATTCAATGTAACGGTGAGATATTGAGTTGTTTGCAGCTAGTTTTGTGAATCACGGCGGAATTGTATTATCTTAGAGAAGAAATTATATTCAAAACTAACTGTTGTCAGCTCTTGAATGCCTATCCTACATATGATGAAAAAGTTCTTTTATCTCGTATCGCACAGGGTGATGAAGCTGCGTTCAGTATCTTGTTCTACTCTTACCATCATAAGCTGGGCGCTTATATCCTACGACTTACAGAGTCCTTTTTTTTAACAGAAGAGATCGTACAGGATGTGTTTCTTTCCATCTGGCAGAACCGGGCTTGTTTGGGGGATATCAACCGGTTTGAACCCTATCTTTTTGTGATTGCCCGCAACCGTGCTTTTAATTGTCTTAAGCAAATGGCCAGGGAGAATTCGAGACGGCGGGAATGGGCAAGCCTAAGAAGGGATGAGCCGGAAATGGAAGATGCGTTACAGGTTGCCGATGGTTATGACAAGCTCATCGATAAAGCGGTAGACAAGCTACCGCCCCAGCAAAAAAAAGTATATCTGCTGCATAATCAGGAGGGTATGGGGTACCCGGCCATTGCGGTCCAACTGGGTTTATCGGCGACCACCGTAAAAAAACATATGAGTCTCGCCCTTCGGAATATCCGGGAATATGTCCATTCCCATATGGACCCGGTGAGTATTTTCCTTCCTTTCATACTACATTTTTTTCTTCGTTGACAAAAAAAGTTTCCGGGGTATTACTCCCTTTTCGGTATTGTGTTGTCATATGATGGGAGACTTTACCAATGCCAGATCAAAGATTACACTATTTGTTCCATCGCTGGTTTGACAAAACGGCTTCTGAAGAAGAGCGTTCCGAGCTGATGGCTTTATTGGGGAACCCGGAGAATGACGAGGAGATCCATACCTTGTTAAAAGCTGCCTGGCAGCGACTGGAGGAAAGCGAGGTTGTTTTTGATAAGGAGCAAAGCGAGGGTATGTTACGGAGAGTACTTGAGGCGGCTCCGGCTGTGGGAGGGGTGTCAGTACGGGAGAGCAGGCGATCTGTGATCACGATGCGCGGGATGGCTGCTGCTGCGGTCATATTGCTGGTGGTGGGTGCGGGTGCGTATTTTCAATTCTTTAGGAGCGTGGATACGCAGCCGATGGCTGCATCGGTGGCTGAAAAAAAAAAATTGCCGATCGATGTGCCTGCTCCCAGCGGGAGCAACGCGATCCTTACCCTGGCAGATGGGTCCACTGTTGTACTGGACAGCGCGCGGGACGGTCTGCTGACCCGACAGGGGGGGACGCAGATATCAAAAACAAATGCGGGCAAGCTTGTATGTAAGACATTGAATCAGAACCCGGTGCCGGCTGCAATATTGTTCAACACGGTGTCTACCCGCCGGGGAGGGCAATACCAGATAGTGTTACCGGATGGGAGCAAGGTATGGCTTAATACGGTGTCGTCGCTGCGTTTTCCAACGGCATTTACAGGTGGAGAAAGGGTCGTGGAGCTGACGGGTGAAGCCTATTTTGAAGTTGAGAAGAATGAGCAAATGCCTTTTAGGGTGCATGTCAACTCTCCCGGTGACAAAGGAATGGATGTGCGCGTGCTGGGGACGCATTTCAATGTAATGGCGTATGATAACGAGGCGGAGATAAGAACCACTTTACTGGAGGGGGCGGTAAAAGTCTTCAAAGGGGATAAAAGTTCCGTGCTGGCGCCCGGTCAGCAGGTGAAGTTGGATAAGCAGGGGGGATTCAAACTGGATGAGCATGCGGATATGGAGCTGACCATGGCCTGGAAAAATGGTTTTACCTCATTTAAGAGCGCTGATATCAAGAGTATCATGCGACAGGTGGAAAGATGGTATGATATAGATGTAGTCTACGTTGGAGATGTTTCGGGACGGACTTTTAGCGGCGGCATATCCAGGGATGCAAATCTTTCAGAAATAATAAGGCTTCTGGAAGTCAGCAAGATCCATTTTAGGATGGATGGACGGAAGTTGTCTGTTACACCGTAGGGGAGATTTGCGGGAATTGCTCCGGATCACATAATGTAGTAGGGTTTTCCCAAATAAAAGCCGGAAGTGTTTGCACCACTCCCGGCCGGATAGCTTGGGCAAACTATTATATACAGTTGGGACTGTTTTCCCCGCCAGCAGGCGGGTATATATTGTTTAACCTAAACTAAAGCAAAGTTATGTTTTTGAAAGTTCTTTTCAAACTCCTGCTTGCCAAGCGGAGACTATTAACCAAAACGCTGTTGATAATGAGACTCACAGCCATCTTTCTGTTAGCGGCCTGTCTGCAGGCAAATGCCAGGGGTTATGGGCAGACGATCACCCTGAGCGAAACGAATATCACTCTCACAAAGGTTTTCAAACAGATCAAAAAACAGAGCGGTTATGAATTCTGGTATGAAGACAAGCTCATGCAAAAGGCGAAGGTGGTCAGCATTCATGTCCAGAATGCGCCCCTGGAGCAGGTGTTAGGCATGTTGTTCAGGGATCAGTCGCTGAGCTATGAGATCATTGGGAGGACGGTGGCTATCCGGGAAAAGGAAGCGGCCGTACAGGAGCAGCCGCTGCCTCCTCCTGCATTTTTAGACGTACACGGACGGGTGCTCAATGAAAAGGGGGGAGCTGTAGCCGGCGCTACCGTCGCGGTAAAGGGCACGCGAAAGGCGGTGGTTACCAACGATAACGGTGAATTCTCCATCCAGGCCGAGAAGGGGCAGGTGCTGGTGATATCCTTTGTAGGTTATGGCACCCGCGAAGTGGCGGTGAATGAGAATAATGCGAATCTCTCGATCAGTCTTAAAATAGCTGACCAGGTGATCAATGAAGTAGTGGTCACGGCCCTGGGCATCAAGCGGGAGAGAAAGGCGGTGGGTTATTCCGTCACGGAAGTGAAGGGAGAGGAACTGACCAAGGCCAGGGAGGTAAATGTCATGAATGCCCTGGAAGGGAAGGTAGCTGGTCTGAATGTAAATTCGGTGGCAGGCGGGCCGGGCGCAAGCTCGAATATCATCATCCGGGGCATATCCAGTCTTTCGCAGACGAACCAGCCTCTGTATGTCATCAATGGCGTCCCGGTGGAGAGCCAGCCGAAAGGCAATGTGGGGAGCCAATTTGACAACGCTCCCGACATGGGTGATGCCATCGGCAATCTTAACCCGGACGACATCGAAACCGTATCGGTATTGAAAGGCGCCGCGGCCACTGCCCTGTACGGCTATCGCGGCAAGGCGGGTGTCATCCTTATCACCACCAAGAGCGCAAAGAGCAACAGCATCGAGGTCAACTCCAACTATGTGGCGGAGCGGGTGATCAATCCCACCGACTGGCAGTATGTATACGGACAGGGGGGCAATACGTTAAAGCCTGCCAATGACTCTATCGCCTTTGCCAACGGCCAGTACAGCTATGGCGCCAAACTGGACGGTGGTCCTGCCGTGCAATTTGATAAAGTTTCCCGTCCATACGTCGCGCAAAAAGACAACCTGAGCAGATTTTACCGTACCGGCGGGACTTTTACCAATACGGTGGCTTTTAACAAGCTTTTTGAAGGAGGCGCCATCCGATTTGCCGCCAGCGATCTTACCAACAAGAGCATCGTACCCAATTCGGGACTCGACCGGCAATCCTTTAACCTGGCCGTTAATTTCACTCCGTATAAACGGCTGACCATCGATGCGAGGGCTAACTATATCCTGGAGCAGGCGAAGAACAGACCATTCCTGTCGGATGGTCCCGGGAACTCCAACTTCAATTTGATGTTCCTGCCCACCAGCCTGGATGTCAATACGCTGAAGAAAGCAAGCAATGCCGACGGAAGCGAGTTTGGTTATTCGAGTAATATTTATGCCACTAATCCCTGGTTTGCGGCAGAGAAGTTTATCAATAATACGGATCGTGACCGGCTGATCACGTCGGTGAATGTGCGTTATACTTTTGACAATGGTTTGTTCCTGCAGGGACGGGTGGGAAGAGATGCGTATACAGACACTTATCTGGGTGTTGTTCCCAATGGGACGGCCTATCGTGTAAACGGCTCTATCAGGGATCAGAAAACCAAGTTTACGGACCTGAATGTGGATGGTCTTGCCGGTATTACGCTGAAGGCCGGCGAACTTTCCATTACGCCTACTGTGGGGGCCAGCTACCGGCGAACCAAAACGGACCAGATCACCAATGACGGTACGACCTTCGCGGTGCCATTTGTGTACAATATCACCAATGCCATCAACAAGTCTGTAGGGCTTACGCCTTCGGACCTGGAGGTTCAGTCCGTCTATGGCAATGTGGAGCTGGCTTATGAAGGATTGCTTTATCTGAACGGTTCACTGCGGAATGACTGGTTCTCTTCGCTGGCTACACCCGGAAAGAGCAACAAGCTGAATGTCATATATCCTTCCGTCAGCGGCTCGTTTGTCTTCTCTCAACTCTGGCATCCGGGCTGGCTGAACTTTGGGAAACTGCGGGCGGGCTATGCCGTCGTGGGGCAGGCCACCGACCCCTATCAGACACTGCTGAGCTATGCGTTGTATAGTCCGACGCTGAATGGCCGGCCTCTGGGATCTGTCGGTAATACCAGCGTCCCCAATGATGCGCTGCAGGCTTCGAAGGCGTCCGAGGTGGAAGTAGGTACGGAAATGAAGCTGTTCAATAATCTTGTGTTTGTTGACATCAGCGCCTATTTCAAAAAATCCCGTAATGAGATCGTAAATGCTCCGGCGTCCATCTCCTCCGGCTATACGGGTGCGATATTGAACATCGGTCAGCTGCAGAATAAGGGTATCGAGGCCCTCGTGTCCGTCACGCCTGTAAAGGGGCAGCACTTTAGCTGGACGACTTCGGTGAACGGCTCTATCAACGACAATAAGGTGATAGCGCTGGCTGCTGGGCAGTCATCGCTGCCTGTCGGCAAATCCCGGACGGGGAACGGATTTACGCAGAACATCGTAGGCTATGCAGCCAACCAGGTAGTGGCATTTGATTACAAATATGATGCCGCGGGGAAGATCGTGGTGGATGGCAGCAACATACCGGTGCAGGGTGATTTGAAACCTTATGGTTCGGCTTATGCCAAGTGGGTGGCCGGATGGAACAATGAGTTTACCATCGGGAAATTTAATGTGTCCTTCCTTATCGACGGCAAGTTCGGCGGGAAGATATTCTCCGCAACGGACTACTATGGCTACCTGTTCGGTCTGCACAAGGCTACGCTGGTGAATCGTGAGGGGCTTTTTGGCAACATCAACGCTCAGACCTATTACACAGGGCTTGCCAATAATATATCGAAGCTTTTTGTCAAGGATGCCAGCTTTATCAAATTCAGACAACTGGTGATCGGGTACTCATTCCCCACCAAGCTATTCGGCAATGTCGTAAAAGGCGCGACGCTGAGTCTGGTGGCGCGTAACCTGTTTACGCTGATGAGGAAAACAGATAACATCGATCCGGAAGCCAACTATACGGCGGCTGCACAGGGTCTTGAATTAGGCGGCGTCCCTCCCAGCAGGACCTTTGGCGCCAACCTGAGCTTTAAACTGTAAAACCATTTATCATGACAATCTTTGTAAAGATGAAAAATATATTTACCGTCGCCGGACTTTGTCTGCTGATCCTGGCGTTTATGACGGGCTGCACGAAAAAATTCGACTCCATCAATACCAACCCCGCGGGGTACAGCAAAACAAATTTCGAACCCAACTATGTTCTCACCACGGTGCAGTTGGCATATACGGGCAGCACGGATTTCTCCTATGAGACCTGGCGCGCGAACCTCATCTATTGCAGCACCATGATGCAGGGTTTTTCCACGGTAATAAGCTATTGGGCAGGGGATAAGTATATTCTCAATCCTGTGTATACGGCTTCATACTGGGGTTTTGGCTCTTCACAGGGACCTCCCTTGGGCAATGGCGGGGACGGCGCTTACCCGGAGCAGGTAAAACCTGTGGTGGACCTCATACAATTTACCAAGGACCTGCCCAAGTATAAGAACCTTTACCAGATAGCCCGGATCATGCGCGCCCTGGTCATGGAGCGTATCACCGACCTGTATGGAGACTGTCCTTATTCTGAAGCGGGGATGGGTTATTATAACAAGACCTTTTTTCCGAAATACGACAAGCAGCAGGATATCTATACTGATCTGTTAAAGGAGATAGATGATGCTACAAGCAAGCTCGATCCAAACGCGGATAAGCCAAGCGGCGACGTATTCTACAACGGTAATATCGCCCAATGGCAGCGCTTTGGCAATACACTGTTGCTGCGGGTCGCCATGCGGCTGGTGAAGGTGGATGCCGCCACTGCGCAGAGCTATGCGCAAAAAGCAGTCGGACATACGATGACGGGTAATGGGGACAATGCATTTGTAAAGGGGGATGCCAGCGGCGGCCGGATCACGATCAACCGTAACAGCCAGGTACTCCTGGGCGATGGGGGGCAGGAAAATATTTACACCAAATGGTCGAAGACGTTTATCGACATGTTGAAACCTGTGAGCGACCCCCGGCTGGCGAAGATCGCCATCACCCATCCTACATGGGATAACAAGCAGAATCCTCTGGGAGGGAACGATACGCCCGCGGTCCAGAAAGGAATGCCCAATGGGAAGGACCTCAGCGGTATTGCTGCCCAGGATATTTCAAAAGACCCTAGCTATACAACCATTGCGGATTATTCTTCACCCAGCCAGTACCTGACCAACCGGAATGGTCCGACCTTTATACTGACGTATGCGGAGTCCGAGCTGTTGCTGGCCGAGGCCGCGGAGCGTTGGGGTGTCGGTGGGACTGCCGCGCAACATTATCATGACGGAGTAAAGGCGGCTATTACTTATCTGGCGCAGTATGACGATAAGGCGGGGATCGACGATGTGACGGCGGAGAATTTTGTTACGGCCCATCCGTATGATCCTGCCCATGGATTGGAGATGATCAATACGCAATATTGGATACATACCAATACGATGCTGGATTTTTATGAGTCCTGGTCGAACTGGAGGCGCAGCGGGTTCCCTGTGCTCGTGCCTGTGGTGTATCCGAATAATAATACGAATGGCACTATCCCCCGCAGATTCCCCTATCCTGTGGATGAGGCGAATACCAACCCGGTGAATTACAAGATTGCCCATGATGCGGTAACGGGTGGGGACAACCTGACCGGAAGGGTATGGTGGGATAAACAATAATTATACTGTTTCAATGGGGTGGCACTAGCGCCACCCCATTAAAAAAGCGGATGCGGGCATCCGCTTTTTTCCTTCCAACTGGATCTCGGTGACATGGATATAGCCGTCGGCGGCGGCAAAACGCAGGTAGGTCTTTTTATCCGTGTCGTACTGGCCGGGCGTATGTGTAGGTGTATTCAACTCTTTTTCGGCATGATAGATCTTTAGCAATTTTCCGTCCAATTGGGTGAAGGCGGCAGGGAAAGGAGAGAGCCCCCTGATGAGATTATAGATCTTTTCTGTGGGTTGGGTCCAATCGATCCGGCAGGTGTCGGTGAATATTTTGGGGGCATGTTTCAGGGGTACGCCGGAGGGTTGAGGTTTTTCTTCCAATGTACCAGCCGTGAGCCCTTCGATGGTCTTTACCACCAGCCGGGCCCCGATCTCCTTCATCTTGTCGTGGACTTCTCCCGCCGTCTCTTTCTCCCCGATGGGGAAGCGTTCCTGCAGGAGAATATTGCCTGTGTCGATGTCGTGCTGCAGTTTAAAAGTGGTGACCCCTGTTTCTTTCTCTCCATTGATCACGGCCCAGTTGATGGGGGCCGCGCCCCTGTATTGCGGCAGGAGCGACCCATGGAGATTGACGGTACCCATGGGCGGCATGTCCCAGACCAGTTCGGGCAGCATGCGGAAGGCCACGACGATCTGAAGGTCGGCCTGCAGGCTTTGCAGCTCTTCCAGGAATTGTGGATTTTTTAATTTTTCCGGCTGCAATATTTTCAAGTTTTTCTCCAGGGCATATTTTTTTACGGCGCTGACGTTGAGCTGCATACCTCGTCCGGCGGGTTTGTCGGGGGCGGTGATCACGGCGGCTACAGGATAGCCGGCCTGTATGATCGCGTCCAGGGATGCTACGGCGAACTCGGGGGTTCCCATGAATATGATACGGGGTCTTTCTTTACTCTGCATATAATAGATATTTTTTACGGATGTCCTTGAATCGGCTGAGGGCGGGCTCCCAGCTCTTTATTATCTCTTTTTCCGTCCGTCCATCCTTTAGTTGTTGTTGTAATACGTCGTTACCGGCCAGTTTGTTAAAAAAGCCGCCGGAGAGGAAGAAATGGTCTTTGTCAGAGGACAACTGGTAGGCTTTGATCAGCCATTGGAGGGAGAATTTATTACCAGTAGTTTTTGCAACATCGATCTTGCTGAGGTCGTATCCGTAGCAGGTCTGGTTGAGCAGCGGCGGGTTCTTTGCTCCCGGCAGACTGATGGGGGTAAAATGATAAAGGTCTTTTGGAAAGGAGGGGTTGCCGAATTGCTGGAAGGGTTTATCCGTCCCTCTCCCCAGGCTGACGACCGTACCTTCGAAGAGACAGAGAGAGGGGTATAGTGCGACGGCTTGTGCGTTGGGCAGGTTGGGCGAAGGTTTTATGGGAAGATCATACCGGCTGTGATGAGTATAATTCTTACAGGTGATAATGGTCAGGCGAAGATCTTTTAGTCCTGTATTCGCGGTGGAATCCAGCCATTGCTCACCGACGAGCATTCCGGCATATTCCCCCAGGGTCATGCCGTATACGATGGGGATAGGTTGCATGCCGACAAAGGATCTGAACTTTTTATCGAGCACGGGACCATCCACATATGATCCGTTGGGATTGGGTCTGTCAAGTATGATAAGGGGGCGATGGTTTGTGACGGCGGATTCGATATATTCCTGGAGAGAGGAGATATAGGTATAAAAGCGTACGCCTACGTCTTGTATATCAAAGAGCATGACATCGACCCCTGCGAGGTCTTCCGCCGAAGGTTTGCGTTTGCTGCCATAGAGTGAGACGATGGGTATGCCGGTCTTCGGGTCGGTGCTGCTGCCCACGTGCTCACCCGCGTCGGCATCTCCGCGAAAGCCGTGCTCGGGTGAAAATATTTTGCTGATATGGACGCCTGCTTTTAACAAAGTATCTACCAGGTGGGTCTTGCCGATCATGGCGGTCTGATTGGCGAATACAGCTATGTTGGCGTCTTTTAGAAGGGGGAGGTAGCGGCTTAACTGGTCGGCCCCTGTGAGGATGGTGGTATTGGTTTTGCCGTTGGTTTGCTGGGCACGGATAGCGCCGTGCAGGAGCATTAGTGATCCCATAAACAGGATCGTGAACAGCCTGTGAAAAGGGTATTGTATATGCATTTATTTTGAATTTTAGTCCTACCTTGCGGGTATCCGCATTTCAGCGGAATCGTAAAATTAACGGAAATATGCAGCAAGTTAAAGCTGGTGATACTGTAAAGGTTCACTATCATGGTCGGCTTACCGACGGAACGACATTCGATAGCAGTGAAGGTCGTGCACCCCTGGAGTTTGAAGTAGGCAGTGGAATGGTGATCAAGGGATTTGATGAGGGTGTAATGGGGATGACGGTAGGTCAGAAAAAAACCATCGAGATACCCGTAGAGGAGGCTTATGGGCCAAAAGACCCGGAGGCGATCATCGAGTTTCCGAAGGCTAACTTCCCTCCCGGTATGACACCAGAGGTGGGCATGCAACTTGCCATGACAAATCAATCCGGACAGCAAATACCTGTCACGATCATAGAAGTCAAGCCGGAGGTCGTCGTCCTGGACGCCAACCATCAGCTTGCCGGCGAAGATCTCATCTTCGACCTGGAGCTGGTGGAGATCAAAGGCAGCAGCCGTATTATCATGCCGTAACACCGGCGCTTCCTTTATTTGGAGGTGCACTTGCCTGAGCCGTGTTGTATTTTCTTTCAAAGGCCAGGGTCAATATCAGTATGGCTATAAGGGAGAGGCCTGTATTCAGTATGGAGCCTTCCAGTCCGAAGTCGCCGCCGGTGACCAGCCAATCTCCTTTCATTTCAGTCTGTAGCAACGTGGGCAGACTGAGGCCGCTGACATGTGACCCCAATATAGGGCCTTGAAAGAAATTCCAGCTAAAGTGCAGACAGATGGAGAACCAGAGGTTGCGGGTATATATATAGTTTATCCCGAGTAAAATACCAGCCAGGAAGAGATTGGCGAATGCCAGCGCGTTGATGCCCGGGCCGCTGAAATGAAAGATGGCGAAGCACAGGGCGGAGAGGAGCAGGGCTACCCATTTGTTGGTAAAAGACTCCAGGAAATTGCTCAGTACGTAACCTCTGAACACGAGCTCTTCGCTGAATGCAATCAGCACTACCATGCCGAGGGAAATAAAAAGGGTAGAGGCGTCGGGAGTGATATCCACCCATTGTAAATGTCCGCTGAACATCAACAGGAGCGAGAGCAGCCCCAGCAAGGCGGGGCCTGTAAAGAGTCCTATCAGCGACTCCTGTCCATATCTGCCGGGGTCCAATCCCAGGCTGACCAGGCTGCGGCGATCGATGAGCGTACGGAAGATCCACACGGTTACCAGGGAGACGACAAATTCGAGGAGGACCATCATCCAGAGGTGGTCGCCCTGTAATAAGCCTGTGAGGAATTGCATGGGGTCTTTCCTCAACTGGTCTGCATTGCCGGCGACAAGACCTGTGAGGGCTGCTGTGAGGATCAGCAGTGTCACTACGATAAAGGTCAGTCCAAACAGGATCACCCTTAGCCATCCTGGCCGTATCCTTGGTTTTTTTTCAGTTGGATCAGTCATAGTCATTACATTCGTCTTGTAATTTACAAACATGTTTGAAAAACACCTATTCACTGTGGCGGAAAGATTTATCCGCTATGTACAGATAGATACGCAAAGCGATCCCGGGTCCAGGAGCTATCCTTCCACGGAAAAGCAAAAAGACCTAGGACGGCTGCTGGTGCAGGAACTCCGGGAGATGGGCGTTATGGATGCGGTCCTGGATGAGTACGGGTATGTGTATGCCACCATTCCTGCGAATACGGACAAGCAGGTGCCCGTCATTTGTTTTTGCGCGCATATGGACACAGCACCCGATTGTACGGGGAAGGACGTCAGACCTCTCGTTCACAAGGCATATGATGGAGGAGATATTGTACTGCCGGACGACGTCTCAGTGGTCATTTCACCCAAAGACCATCCCTACCTGCTGGAAAAGAAGGGGGAGGACATCATTACGGCTGCGGGGACTACTTTATTGGGCGCCGACGACAAGGCGGGGGTGGCCGTCATTATGGACATGGCGCAATATCTTTTACAGCACCCGGAGTATAAACATGGAAAGATCAGACTGTTGTTCACTCCGGATGAGGAGATCGGGAGGGGGGTGGATAAGCTTGACCTGCAGCGGTTGGGTGCGGACTATGGGTATACGCTGGATGCGGGAGAAAGAGGGACTTTTGAAGATGAAACTTTTTCTGCCGACGGGGTAAAGATCACTTTTTATGGGGTCAGCGCTCATCCCGGGTATGCGCGGGGGAAAATGATCAATGCGTTGAAATTAGCGGCTTATTTCCTGGAGAGTCTTCCGAAAGACGAGTGGTCGCCGGAGACGACGGACGGGCGTTACGGTTTTGTCCACCCGGTGCGGATGGACGGGATCGCAGAAAAGGCCACTGTCGAGTTTATTGTCCGCGATTTTATTACTCCCAAACTGGCGGCGTATGAGGAGCATCTCCGCAGCAAGGTGGAAGATGCGGTACGGGCTTTTCCCGGCGCGAGGGCGGATTTTGAGATCTATCAGCAGTACAGGAATATGAAGGAGGTGCTTGACCTGCATCCGAAGGTGTCGGAGTATGCGATGGAAGCTATTGAGCGGGCGGGTATTGTTGCCCGGAAGAGCAGCGCCAGGGGCGGTACGGATGGGTCGAGGTTGTCATTTATGGGGCTGCCCTGTCCGAATATTTTTACGGGGGAGATGGCGTTCCATGGGAAGCAGGAGTATGTAAGCGTGCAGGATATGGAGAAGTCGGTGGAGGTTATCGTGCGGTTGGCGATGCTTTGGGAGGAGAAGAGTTAGGTTTTGTCTGATAGTATATGTCTGACAATCATTTCTGCGTGGATGCGTGAGTTCTCTATAAACCAGATGTGTGTATTCATTCCGCCGCATACGACGCCGGCGAGATAAAGGTGTTTTATGTTGGTTTCCATGGTGGCGGGATCATAGAAAGGGAGTCTGTTCTCATCTTCCGAGAGCCGGATGCCTGCCTGGCGGAGAAATTCGAAATTAGGCTGGTAGCCTGTCAGTGCGATGACATAATCGTTGGGGATGGTTTCTACGCCATCGGGTGTAAGAATGTCTACTTCTCCGGGTCGTATGGCCTGCAGGGTGGAGTGTGTATAGGCTTTTATACTTCCTTCTTTTATACGATTTTCAATATCGGGCTTGACCCAATATTTTACCCGTCGTCCGATGCCTTCACCGCGGATGATCATGGTCACTTCCGCGCCTTTTCGCCAGGTTTCCAGGGCTGCGTCCACAGCGGAGTTGCTGGCGCCTACCACTACTACTTTCTGCATGGCGAAGAAGTGAGGGTCTTTGTAATAATGCATGACTTTTGGGAGGTCTTCTCCCGGGATGTTGAGCAGGACGGGAATATCATAGAAGCCGGTGGCGATGATGATGTTATCTGCGGAATAGGCCCGCCGGGAACTGGTGATCTCGAACTTTTCATGGATGGGCCGGATGGACAACACTTTTTCCTGAAGATGGATGTTCAGTTTATGGGAAGTAGCCACACGACGATAGTATTCAAGGGCCTCGGGCCGGACGGGTTTGACATTATTGCTGACGAAGGGGATACCTCCTATCTCTATGCGCTCTGAGGTGGAAAAGAAGGTCATGTTGGCGGGGTAGTTATACAGGGAGTTGACCAGGCAACCTTTTTCCAGGATAAGGTAGGATAGGCCGGCGCGTTGGGCTTCCAGACCGCAGGCGATGCCGATGGGGCCTCCGCCGACGATGATGATGTCGTAATTTGTGCTCATGGTTGGGCAAAGTTAGGTATATTCACTCCCAAAAAACTCCCTCTTATGGACACCCTTTACCACTATTGGTGGATCATTATCGTCTTAGCTTTTATCTTCAGCGGCCTGGTGACGGTAAACCAGGGATATATCAACGTGCTCACCATGTTTGGCAAATATCAGCGGATATTAAAGCCGGGCCTGAGTTTTAAGATCCCCTTCCTGGAACAGATATACAAACGCATCTCTATTCAAAACCGCAGTGTGGAGATGGAATTCCAGGCTGTGACGGCGGACCAGGCGAATGTCTATTTCAAGAGCATGCTGCTGTATGCGGTGCAGAATGCGGATGAGGAGACTATCAAGAAAGTTGCGTTCAAGTTTATCAGCGACAGGGATCTGATGCAGGCGCTTACCCGTACCATCGAGGGCAGTATCCGGAGTTTTGTGGCTACGAAGCGGCAGGCGGAGATACTGGGGCTGCGCAGGGAGATCGTCGAGTTTGTAAAGGACCAGATCGACCATTCGCTGGAAGAGTGGGGCTATCACCTGCTGGACCTGCAGATCAACGATATCACTTTTGACCAGGCGATCATCGACAGTATGAGTAAGGTGGTGGCCAGTAATAACCTGAAAGCGGCTGCCGAGAATGAAGGACAGGCTTTGCTGATCACAAAGACAAAGGCCGCAGAAGCGGAAGGGAATGCGATCAAGATATCGGCCGAGGCGGAGAGAGAAGCTGCCCGTCTGCGTGGACAAGGCGTGGCGCTATTCCGTCAGGAAGTGGCCCATGGGATGAGTGAAGCGGCTGAAGAAATGAAGCGGGCGAACCTGGATACCAATGTGATCCTCTTTAGTATGTGGACGGAGGCGATCAAAAATTTTGCGGAGGTAGGGAAGGGCAATATCATTTTCCTGGACGGCAGCAGTGATGGGATGCAGAATACGATGAAGCAGATACAGGCCCTGATGATGAAGCAGGCAGGGCAAAAGTAGCAGGGATGACCAGACGGGGCCGGGATCGGGACAGCGCAGGCGGGCCGGAGGCTGCACATTGGCATAACTTTAGCATTTTGTTAAAAAATAGGGTGAAACCGGCGGCGTTATAGGTGTGAAATCGCATATTTTTACCAAAATCATATAGTTGATGAGCTTATTTTTCCTACAGGTTCTGGCAGATTCCGCGAAGATCAAGGATAGTCTGGCGAGGCTTGCCGCAACGATCACTACACCTCAGAAAGAGAATTTATGGGATATTCTCAGCAAAGGCGGGATATTGATGATCCCTCTGGCCCTGTTGCTGGTGATCGCCATTTTTGTATTTTTCGAGCGGTATATGGCCATCAAAAAGGCGTCCAGGCTGGACGATAATTTTATGAGCATCATCCGGGATCATATCGTCACCGGCAACCTGACGGCGGCCCGGAGTCTGGCGAAGAACACACCCACGGCGGTGGCCCGTATCATCGACAAGGGGCTTCAGCGGGTGGGGAAGGATATTCCGGCTATCGAGCGTAGTATGGAGAATGTCGCCAGGCTGGAGTTGTACAAAATGGAAAGGAATGTATCTATCCTCTCTGTGGTTGGGTATATCGCGCCTTTGTTCGGGTTTCTTGGGACGATATTCGGGATGTTCCAGCTGTTCTATAACATCTCCTCCACGGGTGAGTACAGTATTTCCAATATCGCCGGGGGTATCTATGTAAAGATGATCTCTTCCGCCTCGGGTCTTATCATCGGGATCGTAGCCTATGTCGGCTATCGTTATCTGAACTCTCAGATAGACAAGACCACGCATAAGATGGAGGCCGCGTCCAACGAGTTCATCGACATTTTACAGGAACCGACAAGATAAATAAATGAATTTAAGAAGACGATATAGAGAAGATGCGGAAGTGCATACGGGGCCTTTGAACGACATTCTGTTCATCCTCCTGTTGTTCTTCCTCATTGTGTCTACGCTGGCCAACCCCAATGTGGTGAAGCTGTCCCAGCCCAAGTCCAAAAGCGATACCAAGGCAAAGCAGACGGTGGTGGTATCTATCGATGCGAATAAGCAATTCTATGTGGGTACTACCAAGGTGAGCATGGGTGAGTTAAAGATGAAGCTGCAGCCCTTCCTTGCAAAAGAAACGGATCAGCCTTCCATCGTTATCAATGCGGATAAGACGGTGCCTATCGACGATGTAGTGGCCGTCATGCGGGTGGCCCGTGAGTTGGGCGCACGTACGGTATTGGCGGTGGATAAGAATGGAGTACAGTAAAATGAACCCCAACGAAGAAAAAATATGGAGGTCCATACGAAATAAGGAAGGGGCGGTATTTGAGCTTTACTACAAAGAGCATTATAAATTCTTCTTCCTGGCCGCCTGCAACTATCTCAGGGACCCCGGCCTGGCGCAGGAGATCGTCAATGATGTGTTTATCAAGCTTTGGGAGGACGGGGAGACGATCAACATCCAAACCTCTCTGAGATCGTATATCTACCGGGCCGTCGTCAACAGAAGCCTTAATGAACTGGATAAAAGAAAAAAGGAAAGGGCGAATCAAAGTGAATTGGGCCACCGGCCAGAGCAGACTTCCGAGCTGCGGGATATGGAGGAGAACGAACTGAAGGTGAGGCTTTACAAGGCTATCGATCAACTGCCGGAGCAATGCCGGAAGGTGTTTATGATGAGCCGGTTTGAAGATCTAAAGCAGCAGGAGATCGCCGACCGGCTGAATATTTCCATTAAAACTGTAAAAAACCATATCACGCGCGCGTTGAAGGAATTGCATGAGGTGCTTGGCCACTGGAATTCCCTTCCGGTGTGGATAGTGATGATAGAATATTTTTTTCGACACTAACCAGGACCCTGGTTGGTTTTTTTTGTCTTATGATCGAAAACTATGGATCCGCAGTCTTCATATAACGATCTTCCCTGGGAGCTGATAGTTCCGGCTCTGCAGGGTGAGCTGTCCCCTGAAGAGGAGCTTCGATTTCAGGAATGGCTGGCTTCGTCCGGGAACAACCGTGAGCAATATGACAGGGTTCAGCGGATGTGGAAGGAGGGTATGGGAGATTATATGCTTTACAAGGGGGCGGATGAGGGTAAGGCATGGGAAGCTCTCCGGGAGAAGATGGGAGATGGGGGAGAGAAGATGGGAGATAGGGGGCAACGGAAGGGGGTAGTATATATGAGACGATGGACTGTGGCGGCGGCGGTACTGCTACTGGCAGCCGGGGCCGGATGGTGGTATATGGCCGGGAAGACCGCCTCCGTTCAGTATAGAACGGTCGTTGGTGAGCAGCGGACAGTCTCCCTGCCGGATGGCTCGACGGTGGTCCTGAGCGGACAAACCCGTATCGAGCTTGACCATGACTACAATAAGACCAGCAGGACGGTGACACTTGTCAGCGGGAACGCTCAATTTGATGTAGTCCACCAGGAGCAGCGGCCTTTTACGGTGGACCTGGGTATCGTCAGCATTAAGGATATCGGGACCAGTTTTACCGTGGATAAGACAAAAGACAGTATAAAGGTGACGGTGTCGGCCGGCAAGATCGCCTTTATTGAAAAAGAGAGCGGCCAGTCCCGGGAAGTATCTGTGGGCGGGTCCCTTTGTTTTTATACTGCCGGGCGCCGCTATAGCACCACTGATCTTCTTAGGTTTGATAATGCCCCTTTATCGGACGTAATTACCGCCTTGCAGCGGTTATCCGGCAAAAATATCCTGCTGAAAGATCCGTCCATAGGGCAAAAAAAGCTAACGGCCCATTTGGCCGGCGAATCCTTTGAAGATGCTCTAAAGACCGTCTGCGCTTCCTTAAACCTGGTCTACGATGTAAAAAATGGAGCGTATATTTTAGAGGCCAGGGACACGGCTACTCATAATTAAAGAATATCTCATATATAATAAGCGTGGTCCTGTTCGCGTTTACATACCTTTGTCTATGTAAATACCCTCTGAATGGACCGAATGACTGCACATCCCTGTAAATGGCCGGCTGTGGCCGTGGTGTTGTTGTTGCTTTGTTCGTTTGTTCTTCATCCCTGTATTGCCCAGGAAAAAAGATTGCCGGATACCCTGGTGACGGTGAATATCAAGGATAAGTCTTTTCAGGAAGCATTGTCCATCATCGAATACCGGATCCCGTTGAAATTTGCCTACAGCGCGGATGTCGCCCTGGGTCAAAAAAATATTTCTGTGTCTGTCTCCGGGATGCCTCTGACCGAATTCCTGGAGGTCTTATTCCGGGGCACTTCCCTTACCTACCAGGTCATTGGTCACCAGATAGTCCTGCAAAGGATGATCATGCCGTCCAGGGTCACGTTCAGCGGCTACGTAAAGGATGCCCGGACGGGGGAATCGCTGATAGGCGCCACCATCTATTGTCCTTCCGCGGCAACGGGTATTGCGTCCAACAGTTATGGATTTTATTCCATCTCCGTCCCTCCTGCCGACACGATGGACCTGGAAGTTTCCTATGTAGGTTATAAAAGCATGCTTAGGCGGGTGAATGCGCGTAATGACGTTACGTTTTCTTTTGAGCTGGAGCTGAATGTCAGTCAGACGGAGATCAATCAATTGACCATTGCGAGTGACAAAAGAGAGAACAATGTAAAGAAGAACCAATCTGGTCTGGTAGAGATGTCGACGGATATGATCGTTGCGGCCCCTTCCGCCGGCGGCAACGGGGACCTTATCAACTCAGTGGAGATGTTGCCGGGTGTGCAGGCGGGCATAGACGGGACGCCCGGTTTTTTTGTCAGGGGAGGAAATGCCGGACAGAACCTGATACTGCTGGATGAGGCTACTCTGTACAACCCCAGTCATATATTCGGGCTGGTAAGCATTTTTAACCCGCCTGCCATCAAGTATGCCAACCTGATGAAAGGAGGCTTTCCCGCCTCGTATGGCGATCATGTAAGCTCGGTGCTGGATATTGCCATGAAGGATGGCAGCAACCAGGAGTTTGGCGGTGTGGGTCAGATGGGGAGCGTTTCATCGGGCGTAACACTTTATGGACCACTACAGCCGGGGAGATCGTCCTTTCTTATTTCCGGACGCAGAAGCACCACAGACGTATTGCTGCACCCTTTTCTTCATAAGAATTACTTCAGCAACTATTATTTTTATGATGTCAATGCCAAGTTGAACTTCCAGGTGTCCTCCAGGGACCGCCTGTTCCTAAGTTTTTACAACGGAAGGGATAATAACACCTATTCCAGCAATCCCTCGGATGTCACGGGGATCGATTATTCCATGCATTTTGGCAATTCCGCCTTTTCCATGCGATGGAACCATCAGTATTCCGGGAAATTATTTTCCAATACTTCCCTGGAGTATAATCATTATCATCAGTGGTTATCTGCCATACAACAAGGATATTTTGCGCAATTGTATTCGGGTATCCGGGATATAAATGCAAAAACGGACCTTACCTGGTACCTGTCCCCGGGGCATAAAATAAACGTGGGGGCGGACTATTTATACCAGACCATGTATCCTGCAACGTTGTCAGGGAAGGCTTCTACCGCGGGCTCCGGTGCGATCGTACCCGACGGGATACCGCCCAAGACGGCCGGCCGCGCAGCCGTCTATGTCAGCGATGCTATGAAATTCGGCGAGCGGCTGCAGGTAACCGTGGGGGTAAGGGCGCCGTTGTATTACAAGACGGGTGCAAACTATTTTTCCATCGAACCCAGGCTATCCCTATTGTATCTGCTTGATCCGGCTACGAGTATAAAAGTCTCTTATGCGAACGTGCATCAGTATATCCATTTGGTGCAGAGCTATAATTCGGCCTTTCCGGCGGAGGTATGGATCGGCAGCAGCAGCCTGGTCCGTCCGCAATCCTCCCAGGAAGTTACCGCGGGGCTATTTAAAAACTTTTCGGAGAATATTTTTCAGACGAGCCTGGAGTTTTATTACAAGCGTATGAAGAACCAATTGTTGTTTGGCGGGGGAGGGGATAGCGCCGTCATCGACAACACCATAGAGAACCAACTGATCTTTGGGAAAGCCTGGAGTTATGGCGGCGAGCTTTTTGTCCGAAAGAACAGGGGGAAATGGACGGGGTGGCTGGCTTATACGCTGGCGTATGCCTATCAGCAATTCGATTCCTTAAACGAGGGCAAGACATTTCCTTTTGCTTATGACAGGAGACATATGCTGAATGTCTCGACTGCCTATGCTCTTAATACCCATTGGAAGGTGGCTGCCAATTTCCTTATCGCCAGCGGCCGGGCGTTCAGTCTTAGTCCTGATTCGACTTTTAATGCTGACGGAGGCAACCCGTTGTATGCGGGCAACCGGGGAAGAGGCAGGGGAAGAGGCAGGCCCCTTGGCCAGAGCGGCGCATGGGACGTTATCGTTAATAATTACCGGCTAAGCCCTTACAACCGGCTGGACCTGAGCATCCATTATACAAAGAGCAGAAATACGGGCCGACGGGTGCTGGAGACGGAGTGGATCTTTTCCGTGTACAATGTTTACGCCCGTCAAAATAATTCGTTCGTCTACCGGACGATCGATCCTTCAACGAGAAAAATAATAGCCAAACAGCTTCCTTTTATCCCTGTCATACCGAGTATTACGTATAATTTAAAATTTTAATCTAACTAAACTGAGACGCCGCTAGGACCATGGGCGTTTTTCTCTGTCTTATATGAGAAAAACGTATTCTCATGAAACAACCAAGTGTAAGACGGTCTTTTTTGTTTTTTACAGCCTTAGTGACCGGCATCATTGTTTTTATCTCCTGTAATAAGAACAGCAGTAGCAGTAATGGCGGCACCGGGCACCTGGAAGTCAGGTTGACGGATGCCCCTTCGCCTTATGATGCTGTCTATATCGATGTACAGCGGGTAGAGGTCAACGTCAGTTCAGACAGCGGCGCCAGTTCGGGATGGCAGACACTGCCTCTTCTTCGTCCCGGGATCTACAACTTGCTGGATTTTAAGAACGGGGTCGATACGGTACTTGCGGCAACCGATCTTCCGGCGGGGAAATTGTCCCAGATGCGCCTGGTCCTCGGTGACAACAACTCAGTAGTAATAGACGGACAATCTTATAATTTGAAAACCCCTTCCGCACAACAGTCGGGATTGAAGTTCAACATCCATGCAACATTGACGGGTGGGATTGTCTATCGTCTCTGGATCGACTTTGACGCGAGCCGATCTATTGTAGCGACAGGTAACGGAAAATACATTCTGAAGCCTGTTATCCGGACCTATACGGAGGCCATCGGGGGCAGCATAAAGGGATTTGTCCTGCCTTCGGGAGCCAGACCAGAGGTGTGGGCTGCTCAGGGTGCGGATACGCTGTTGGCCTTGCCTGATACGGCCACCGGGTATTACTTCTTTGGCGGTGTGAATGCCGGTACCTGGAACCTGTTGTTCCATGCCCAGGATTCGACCTATAAGGATACTGCGTTCCAGGTGACTGTAAGCACCGGTGTTGTGACGAATGCCGGATCGGTGACCTTGCAAAAGAAGTAGGTCCGTTTTTAGATCCTTACCGATCCGGGCGTGAAAAGGAACTCTTTTTATGTCCGGATCATTCCCCATATACGGGAATAGTGGATTGAGAAGATCGATATATAAAATCCGTTGCTATGAAATACACTGTTACCCTTTTTCTGCTTGTGGTGAGTTTGTCGCCATTTCCGGTGCTTTCCCAATTGAGCAATGGCGGCCGTTATGCCAATTTCGGGGTGGATGCCGACACGCGGAGCAACTATATGAAATATGGTTTGCTGACGGGATCTGTCGCCAGCGATGACTGGTTCTCCCCCTCGCTGTCGGGCTACAATGTGATCGACACTTCCAATGCGGCCAGCTATTTATCGTTGCTGCAGGGAGGCGCCAATATAGGTTTTAATAAAAGGATGTCTACAATGCTTTATTCCAAGGTGGGCGGAAAATTATGGTTGGATGCCGTATATGGAAGGGATTATATCGCAACAAATCCTTTGACGGATTCTACTGCCTTTGCCATTGCCAGTAAGAATGGGGATAATCCGGGTGTTTGGGCCGGCGGCAGCACCAATTTCCCCGACAAGAACGACCTCGTGGATGTCTTTGCCCATATGCGCAGGGATGGCACCAGCGTGTATGATTCCCTATGGCTTTTTACCGGCGTATCCACTGTCGGAACTTCCGGATCGAGGTATTTCGATATAGAATTATACAAAAAGAATTTTAGTTACAGCAGGACAACCGGCCGATTTACCAGCGCCGGAACGGACGCAGGTCACACGCAATGGCTATTCGATGCCAGCGGGAATATCGTGCAAACGGGGGATCTGATCCTGGCTGTCAATTATAGTCCCGGCGCACCTCCCGTGGTGGATGTACGCATCTGGGTAAGCAGTACGACTTTTACAACCGTCTCGCCTGCGTACTTCAAATTCGGCGCGAACTTCGATGGCGCCACGGTGTCTCCCGCCTTTGGCTATGCTTCGATCTTATCCAAAGCGGGCGCCACGAATTTTGGGGCCGGCATCGCCAATTATTCTGCGATGGCCACGCAGGATACGACCTATGCGACTCCCTGGGGAACGGAGCTTTCGAACAAAACCTGGGGCGCGCAATACCAAACCTTGCAATTTATCGAGATGGGGCTGAACCTGACGAGGATCGGCGTAGATCCGGCCTTGTATACTGCCACTGGGTTAAGTCCCTGTCAGGCCCTGTTCTCCAACATATTCTTTAAATCCCGGTCGTCCAATTCGTTTGCCTCCAACATGCAGGATTTTGTTACTCCGCTGACCTTCGTACAGAACCCTGTGATGGATTATTCATTGACGCCGGACACCCTGCGTTGCAACAAGACAACGGGGACTATACAGATCACAAACAATACTACGGCGGGCTATTATACCTGGCAGACGGCGAATGGGAATATTGCGGGCTCCAATGGGGACAGTTCGCAACTGAGCATTACCAAGCCCGGTACTTATATCGTGTCTGCTTCCCCCGCGGTGGGATGCCCGGCTACGAGAAAGGATACCGTTGTCATACCCATCGATACTTTCCCGCCTGTCGCCTCTATTTTCGTCTCGCTGGTGGGGAATTTTTCCTACCTGCAGTTATACGGGGGAAATACCAGCGCCAGTAATTATTTAACTCCCTTTGGCGGATCGCAGGGATTATTGTGGGATTGGAGCGGGCCGTCGGGTTTTGCCTCCGCCATTCAGAACCCAAGGACTGTAGATACCAACGGTGTTTGGGGGACTTACCGGCTGATCGTAACAGAAAAAAGGAATGGATGTAAGGATACTATTTTAAAACCTATCTCTATGTATGATTTTGTTATTCTATCGACTGAAGAGCTGATCGTGCGGGGTGTCTATAAAAATAATTTGATCCGGCTGACCTGGGAGGATCGCAACCCGGACCTGGCCAGCGTCTATGAGATCGAGAGATATGCGGGGAGTGATGGATTCAAGCCTGTCGGTACCGTGTTGAATGATGGCGGGAGTGCCGGATCCCTATCATTCATGGACAGCGATCCCTTGCCGGGTAATAACAGGTACCGGATCAAAGCCATCGGCAAGAACGGGCAGGTGTATTATTCGGGTGTCGTGATCGTGACCGCGGAGGCGGATGAGTTGCAAAGCTTTTATCTGGCAGGCAATTCACCTGGCTCGGGAGCAGCGTCCCTGGTGGTCAATGCTGGGATGGATTGTCAGGCAGACATTGTCATGTATAGTCTTTCCGGGCAGCGTCTCTGGGATAAAAATGTTCAACTTAACAGAGGTGGTAATACGATCGGGATATCCACGGCTTCAGCCCAGAAGGGAAGTATACAGGTAATTTTTGTGCTTGTCAAAGGGCGGGTGGCTTATTCACAAAAAATAATATTCTAACTCAGACAGGTCACAGGGGATGTGTCTTACCAGGCAGGGGGTTCAAAACTCTATATGTGCTCTTCCAGAGAACACATGTACAGGCCCCCTGTCCTGGTTATATGCCGGATGATCCACGAACTGGTAATCTAGCGTAATCCAGAGGTTATAGAACAGTTTGCATTGATAGAATAGCTCCGCGATATTCTCCCGGCTGTAATGAGGCAGCTGTCCGTCCCCTATCATGAACCCATATCCTCCGGCGGCCAGAAAGTCCCTGTGGTCTTTGGAAATCCCGTTGGATAGTAAGGCGACGCCGATGTTGTCCGACGATCTTTTCCAGTTGTTGCCATAGATGCGGATCCCGCCGCTGATGGTGTTATCGATCTCGGCAAAAGCCCAGGTAGCATTTTTCCCATCGTTCCATCCCAGCCGGAAGAAGGCACTGACGATATTGCTGAACTCCTGCTCCGCGTTGATGCCAAAACCGTATTTTTTATTACCGTACTCTTTTCCATAGATGACATCCATGCTGGTGTCTGTGCCATTTTGTTTGGTGGCGATGGCCTGTTGATATTTTGGACCTTTGTTGACGTTGTAAAATGTGAGCAAACGGATGGTCCCTTTATGTCCGTGCAGGGAATATCTTTTTTCCAGCTCGAGGTTTTCGCTGTTGGTGTGGGTATAATGCCAGTCGAGCTCGGGGCCGTTGGAGAAGGTTGGCTCCAGTGCGGTGCCCAGGCGCAGGGTCCAGCCGGGCCGGACGTATTCGGCAACAAAGCCGTAGGTATAACCGCGGGTATTGGCGGCATAGTCATATGCGCCATTGTTCATAAAGGCCCAGTTCATAAAATCACTGCGGGGATCATGGCTGATACTGCTGTTGTCAAAAAAATCGCCCACGGAGAATTTGCCGGCTGTCAGCGTGATCCTGGACGTGGAGACGTGTTCAGTCACCTGGTTTGCATCGTTCATAAGGTCTTCGAAATGATCCTTGTCCAGGCTGATGTGCTGTCGAAGGAAAATTCTTGCCACGTATACGGTGGGTTCGGGGTTGCCTATGCGGAAGGTTTCACCGTTGGGGAAGCCTGCGATACCCAGGGTGCTGCCAATACCTTTGCCGCCGGCCATCTCAGGGTTGAAATAGATCGCGGCCCCTTTCCAGAGGCGCCGGCCCAGGTAGGCGGTGGAGGTGACGGAGTAGGCCCGTTCATGTTCGGGCTTGAGACTGTTCTGCCCGCTGTAGGGAGCGTGGAAGGTGGGATGTCCCTGCACGATGCCGGTGAACTGGAAGTGATAGCTCCACCCGGAATCTTTTAACAGTTCATCAGCACCATTGGATTGGGCGGATGTCTGCAGGATCGTCAGGAAAAAAGCTAAGAGAATATGTGCGGCGACAAAACAAGGTCTTTTATACATAAACGGTCGGATAAATGCCGCGCAAAACTATAGTGGTTCGGGTAGGTATTAAAATATTTTAATGTTACCTTGTTGCTTTTACCATCCTGTTCTTGCCCTGCATATCTTTTCGTACTGTAATATCCTGATAGCCAGCTTTTTTAAAAATGCCTACCACCAGTCCGGCCAGATCTTCGTGGATCTCCGCGTAGAGAGATCCTCCGGGGGGTAATCTTTCCTGGCCCAGCCGGGCGATGGCCTGGTAGAAGACACCGGGGTTGTCATCCTTTACAAAGAGGGCCAGGTGAGGTTCGTGGTCGACCACGTGAGGGGACATGATGGATCTTTCCTTTACAGGGATATATGGCGGATTGCTGACGATGAGGTCCAGGGCCGGCAGGCCTATCCACTGACTGCTGTCCAGGATATCCAACTGGAGGAAGTCGATGTCGGCGTCCAGGGCGCCGGCATTGCGGCGGGCAACCGCCAGAGCTTCGGGGCTGATATCGCAGGCATGGACAAGCGTTTTTGGCAGGCGTTTTTTCAGGGCGATGGCGATACATCCGCTGCCTGTGCCTATATCCAGAATGGAGAGGGGGGCGGTGACAGGAGCTGCGGTTATATCTGCGGTTACCCATTCCACCAGTTCTTCTGTTTCGGGGCGTGGAATAAGGACGTGCTGGTCCACATAAAATTTCATTCCGCAGAACCAGCTTTCCTGCAGAACATATTGGACGGGCTGGTGCTTTGACAAGCCAAAGATATATTGATGAAAGATATCTGTCTGTACAGGGCTGAGAAGGACATCTTTATTCAACAGGCGGTCAATCTTTTTTTTCCCTGTGATATTTTCCATTACCAGATCGCCTATCTGGGCGGCTTCTCTTTCACCGTAGAGTGGGGTTAAGCGGGCGAGTAATTCCCTTTGCGCTTGTTGTATGTCCATACCTAAAAATAGGTTATTTTTACGGCTTGAATTCCCCTGAAATATATATGCATCGCTGTTTGGAGCTGGCCCGGCTGGGGGCCGGACATGTTGCGCCTAACCCCATGGTGGGAGCTGTGCTGGTGCATGAGGGCCGGATCATCGGGGAAGGGTATCACCGGCTGTATGGCCAGGCTCATGCGGAAGTGAATTGCATTGCTTCGGTGAGCGAGGAGGACAGAAGGCTTATTCCCCAGTCTACTATTTATGTGTCGTTGGAGCCCTGCGCTCATTTTGGTAAGACACCGCCCTGTGCGGACCTGATCATCAGGGAGCGGATACCCCGTGTAGTGGTGGGCTGCCGCGACCCGTTCCCGCAGGTGGATGGGAAGGGCATCGAGAAAATGCGGGCCGCCGGCATATCGGTGGAGGTAGGTGTATTGGAAAAGGAGTGTGTTGACCTGAACAAACGTTTTTTTGTTTTTAATATATATCACCGGCCTTATATCGTGTTGAAATGGGCGCAAAGCATGAATGGGAGGATCTCGGGAGGCGGGAAGGACCGGGTATTGATATCCAATGAATATACAAACAGACTGGTGCATAAATGGCGGGGGGAAGAGGCTGCGATCCTGGTGGGGACGAATACGGCCCTCATGGATGATCCCTCATTGACGGTGCGGCTATGGAAGGGCCCGAACCCCATCCGGCTGGTGATGGACAGGGATTTGAGCCTGCCTTCGTCCTTACGGGTATTCGACGGGCAGGTGAGGACGGTGGTCTTTAACCTGATGCGGCATGAGGAGCGGGGAAACCTGCAGTATTATCAGCTGGCGGGGGATAGCAGCCTGGTACATCAGCTGGCGGTGGCTTTGTATCAGCTGAAGATATCGAGCGTACTGGTGGAGGGTGGAGCGGCGGTGTTGCAGTCTTTTATCGACGAAGGATATTGGGATGAAGCGCGGATCATTACGAACGAAACCTTACAATTACCCGACGGGCTGGCTTCACCGGTGTTATCCGGGGAAGAGCTGGTGTCCCAGCAGCGGCTTTTTTCAGATGTGATCAGTTATTATCGCCCGCGGAATGTTGCCGGGGCTGGACATTTATAATAAAACATGGCAGAACAGGATTTTTATTTTACGATAGAGAAAGAGGCCTCGGCGGAATTTAAGGACAGGGGGAGTAAATTTATTGGGTATGCTTTTCCCATCGGCAGTGTGGATGGTTTTAAGGAAAAATTGAATGAAGTGAAAAAGCTACATCCCAAGGCAACGCACCATTGTTTTGCTTACCGGCTGGGATTGGACGGAAATACCTTCCGGGTCAGTGATGACGGAGAGCCGTCCGGTTCGGCGGGAAGACCTATATTGGGTCAGATAGACAGTAAAGAGCTGGTGAATGTACTTGTAATAGTCGTTCGTTATTTTGGAGGGACCTTATTAGGCGTGCCGGGTCTGATCAATGCTTATAAGTCTGCTGCGGCCCTGGCCTTACAAACAACTCCGCTGGTGCAGCGTCAGGTGGAGCAGGAACTGGTGGTACAGTTTGATTATACACAGCTGAATGAGGTCATGCGGGTGGTGAAACAATACAATGGGCGGATGGTGCGGCAGGAAATGCAACTTTTTTGTAGTATGACGGTGGCTGTGCCCCGTAATCGTTTTACAGAAATAAGTTACATATTAAAAGAATTACGAAATGTGGAGGTGTCGGCTGTAAAAGGCTGATCTGAGTATACTTTGGGATAGGGTTTGACCGTTATAATCCCTTCAACCAAATCGATATCCCTTGAGAAACTACCGCCTGACCCTGATCTTTATCTTACTTGCCGCTGTCTCTGCGGCTATCTATTCCTGTAACAAGTATAAGGATGACACGGTCCCCCCTTCGGGCGAGCTGCCGGAGGATAAAACTGTGACTGCCAGTGTCCAGGGGCGTGTTTTGGATGAGAATGGTCTTCCTGTGCAGGGTGCTGCGGTCACCAGCGGCACGGCCAGCACGACAACGGATGAGAATGGGGTCTTTCAGTTCAACGATATATCCATGTCTTCGCGGTTTGGCTATGTGAAAGTGGTCAAACAGGGGTATTTTACTGGTTCCCGCAGCATCCTCACCGCTGCGGCGAGCTCCAATTTTATTTCCATCACATTGATACCCCGTACTTCGAAGGGGACTTTTAGCGCTTCCAGCGGGGGGAATGTCGTTGTTGAAACGGGTGATACCGTTGCTTTTGATGCGTCTTCTGTCGTGAATGCCGCCACAAATGCCCCTTATACGGGAACGGTGCATGTGTATGCGGCGTACCTGGACCCTTCGGGAAAGGACAGGGCGGAACATATGCCGGGCGATCTGCGTGGCATCGACACCAGCGGGAAAGAGACGATGCTGCAATCATTTGGTATGATGGTGGTTGAGCTGCAAGGTGACGGAGGGGAGAAACTGCAGATCGCCGCCGGAAAACAGGCTTATATCAGCATGAAGATACCGGATGTCTTGAAAGCAACCGCACCTGCCGTCATTCCTTTGTGGTATTTCAATGATACTACCGGGAGGTGGATCGAGCAGGGGATGGCCAGTCGTCAGGGGGATCAATATTGCGGTCACACTTCTCATTTTACCTGGTGGAACTTTGATGCGCCGACGGGTGCTGTCAATCTCAAGTTACGGCTGAAGGACCAGCATGGCAATCCGCTGACCTATATGCGTGTACAGCTGACCTCGCCCACGTACGGGACAACGTCCGGCTATACGGATGCTACGGGCTTTGTGTCGGGACTTATCCCGAAGGGACAGATGTTGAAGCTGGAGGTGATCAGCAACTGCGGGAACGTACTCTCGGGCGCCAATGTCGGACCTGCGCTGGCGGACCAGGATCTGGGTACGATAACTGTCAGCAGCGATATAGGATCGCTTACGCTTTCGGGTAAGGTGGTAGATTGTAGTGGAACGGCTGTCGACAGCGGGTTTGTGGGTGTAGTAGTGGACGGGTTGAATTACAGGGGGGCTGTCCGAAAGGGAGCGTTTAGCGTGAGTGTTACAAGATGCGTTGTTTCGACCACAACGGTAAAGCTGGTGGCGGGCGATTATAAAACGCTACAGCAGGGCAGTATTACCAGCTTGTCCGCGGATACAGGTAATACGGATGCAGGCCAGCTGACAGCCTGTGGCACCGTCTTCGATCAATTTATCAGCATTACAGTGGATGGCAAGACCTATATGGTAAGCGCTCCCCCGGATTCGGTGAATTATTATGTTTCGGGTACTTACAGTTATTTCTGGGCTACATTTAAGAACGGCAGTGCGGGTAATATGATAGGATTCAGGATTAACAGCCTGTCGGGAACGGGGCCTTACTCCACCGGCCGTCTTTACCTTAATACTCCGAACCGCGCTTTCTATCAAGGTAATAATAATGTCCAATGCACGGTTTCCCAATTTGGCAACATCAATGAATTTATTACGGGAACGCTCAGCGGTACGGTAGTAGATTCTTCCAACCAAGCCTGGCCCTCTTATCCCATGACGGGCAGCTTCAAGGTCAAGCGGACGCAGTAAACCGCCCGCTGACCACCAGGTCCTTGCTGCCGGGCGTATAGGTATAGAAGCCTTCACCGGATTTGACGCCCAGGTAGCCGGCCGTCACCATATTGGTGAGCAGCGGACAAGGGGCGTACTTCGGGTTGCCAAAACCGTCGTGTAATACTTTCAGGATGGAATGACAGACGTCCAGCCCGATGAAGTCTGCCAGTTGCAAAGGCCCCATGGGGTGGGCCATCCCCAGTTTCATTACCGTATCGATCTCCTGTACGCCGGCGACGCCTTCAAAGAGGCTACAGATGGCCTCGTTGATCATGGGCATCAGGATGCGATTGGCGATAAAGCCGGGGTAGTCATTGACTACGCAGGGGATCTTTCCCAGTTGTCCGGCGATCTCCACCATTTGCCGGGTGACCTCCTTGTCCGTGGCATAGCCGTTGATGATCTCTATGAGCTTCATGACGGGGACGGGGTTCATAAAGTGCAGGCCGATGACGGATGAGGAACGCCGGGTTACGGAGGCGATCTTTGTGATGGAAATAGAAGATGTATTGGAGGCCAGTATGCAGTCTTTGGGGCTGTGTTCATCCAGCTGGCGGAATATGGAGAGCTTTATCTCCGTGTTCTCTGTGGCGGCTTCTACGACTAGCCGGGCTTCTTTTACGCCTGTTTTGAGGTCGGTGTGGGTGGTGATGGCTTTTAGGGTGGAGGTTTTGACCTCTTCGGTGAGGAGGCTTTTGGCCACCTGTCTGTCCAGGTTGCGGGAGATGGTTTGCAAAGCCTTGTCCAACTGGGTGGAATTGGTATCTATAAGATTGACAATGAACCCATTCTGGGCGAAAACGTGAGCGATGCCATTACCCATGGTACCGGCGCCGACGACTGCAATTTTGTTCATATGTTAAGCTGGATCAGTTAGTTATTATTTCTAAAATCCCCTCGTTTCCAGGCTTGTATAAAATCGGCCCAGGCGACAGGGTTGAAGATATTCTGAGGCGGCGCCTGCCCCTGGTAATAGTAACGGGTGGCCTGTTGTGACAAATAGCGGCTGGCGGCTTCGCCGGCGCTGGCCGGCAGGCTCCTGGCGAGTATCCTTCGTTTGGCGGCATCTGTGTTCTTCCGGGCTATCTCTATACCGTCATCCGGGACGGGGGTATTGACAAAGTCCCGTTCGAATTGTTCCCGTGTGGGTCTGGGCTTGATGATGGTAGCGGGCAGGTATTGGGCGTCCTGTACCATCAATTGTATGATACTATATTGATTACCATGGAATGTATCGGGGATATTGACAAGGACGGGCTTATAGCCTATGCTGGAGAATTCCACCTGGTCGCCTTTGATCACTACGATGGAAAATACGCCCTGGTCGTTGGTATAGGTGCCGTGATTGTGTCCTTTTACGACGATGCTTACGGCGGGGATACCTTTCAGGCTGTCGGCGGTCATGACGACCCCGTATAATTCGACCACGGAGTCTTTGAGTTTATCAAACTGGGCATGCACTGCAAAAGGTGCGGAAAAGATCAAAATGTATAGTAAAAATTTTTTCATTCAGCGAACTTTTTGCGTCACGCAGACCGGATCCGGCAATTCCGCGGCAAGGCCTTCAAAATTATAGTTTAAACCTTAAATAGTAAACAAAGTAAGGGGGTCATTGGTTAATTTTGTCTCAAAATAAAGTTTTTAACAAAATCTTGCGCATGACCCAGGAAAAAGTTTTAGCGGCTTTAAGCAACGTACAGGAACCTGATCTGGGGAAGGACATTGTTACGTTGAACATGGTGAAAGACCTGGAAATTGACGGGAATTATGTTTCTTTTACGGTGGTGCTTACTACGCCTGCCTGTCCTATGAAGGATCACATAAAAAATGCCTGCATAAATGCCGTCAGGCTGCTGGTGAACAAGGATGCCACTGTGAACGTAAAGTTTACTGCCAATACCAGCACCAACCGGAAAGATATACAACCCCAATCGTTGTTGCCCAAGGTGAAGAATGTCATAGCCGTTGTCAGCGGCAAGGGTGGAGTAGGGAAAAGTACCGTTGCCGCCAATTTTGCGCTGGCTCTGGCCAGGGGGGGCGCTTCAGTGGGGTTGATGGATGCGGATATTTATGGCCCCAGCGTTCCCATCATGTTTGGCGTAAGGGGCGAGCGGCCTATGATGACCAGTGGGGGAGAAGGGGGAAAAGGGCTGATCGTGCCGTTGGAAAAATATGGCATCAAGCTGATGAGCATCGGGTTGCTGGTGGATGAAAAGAATGCGGTGGTATGGCGCGGGCCGATGGCCAGCAGCGCTATCCGTCAATTTATAACGGATGTAGCCTGGGACCAACTGGATTACCTGGTGATCGATATGCCTCCCGGCACGGGGGATATTCATCTGACGTTATTACAGACGGCGCCGGTGACGGGTGTGATCGTCGTCACGACTCCCCAGGATGTGGCGCTGGCGGATGCCAAGAAAGGGATCGCCATGTTTGGTCAGGCGCAATTAAAGATCCCCATCATCGGGCTGGTGGAGAATATGAGTTATTTCACCCCGGCGGAATTGCCCGAGAACAAATATTATATTTTTGGCAAGGAAGGAGGGAGAAAGCTGGCTGAAGAATACGATATCCCTTTTTTGGGGCAGATACCACTGGTACAAAGTATTCGTGAAGGCGGTGATACAGGCGTGCCTATCATGATGAGCGATGACGCGGTGACAAAAAAGGCTTTTTCCGACTTTGCCGGTAATGCGGCGCGCAGTATCGCTATGCTGAATGCAAATATGCGGGCTGAGCGGGTGGCGGAAGTGGTGGCTTAGATGTATATACCCAGACGATACGAAGAAAAAGACAAGGAAAAGATCCATGATTTTATACGGGAAAATTCCTTTGGGATCCTGGTGAGTGTAAAAGACGGGACCCCTGCCGGTACGCATATCCCTTTATTGCTGGAAAAAGATGCCGATGGCCGCGATGTGCTCATGGGACATATTTCCAGAGGCAACGAGCAGAAGTATGCCCTGACGGATGGAGCGAAGGTGATGGTGATCTTCCATGGGCCGCATGCCTATATTTCTCCCCGATGGTATACGCAGATGAATGTCCCTACGTGGAACTATATTGCCGTGCATGTATACGGGACCGTGAAGATCGTGGAAGGCGATGAATTACATGGGGCATTGCGGAGGTTGGTGGATTATTACGAACATCCCATGCCACAGCCGGTGAAGGTGGAGGAGATACCGGAGAAGGTCTATCATGAGAATTTCCGGGGCATCGTAGGGTTTAAGATATTCATCGATGAGATGCAGGCTGCTTATAAGCTGAGCCAGAACCGGGATGAAACAAGTTATCACAATGTGGTGGGTGAATTAGAGAAGGGGGATGATGTTACAAAAGGCGTGGCGGAAGAAATGAAGAAAAAAACTAATTTTGGGCAATGACACGCCAGGAATTAACGGAACAGATACGTAAAAAAAAATCCTATCTCTGTGTCGGGCTCGACACTGACGTCACCAAGATACCTCCCCATCTTCTTTCCTTTTCGGATCCTGTATTTGAATTCAACCGCCGGATCATTGATGCCACCAGGGATTATTGCGTGGCGTACAAGATCAATACCGCCTTTTATGAGGCGGGAGGGGTGAAGGGTTGGGAAGCGATGGAGCGGACGGCGAATTATATTTCTCGGGATCATTTCAAGATCGCCGATGCCAAGAGAGGGGATATCGGCAATACTTCCTCACAATATGCGAAGGCCTTTTTCGAGACGATGGCATTTGATGCTATTACGGTGGCGCCGTATATGGGATCTGACAGTGTCCTGCCTTTCCTGGAGTATAAGGATAAATGGACCATATTGCTTGGGTTGACCTCCAATACGGGTGCGGCGGATTTTGAACTGCAGCCGGCGGGGGAAGGGTTGTTATATGAAAAAGTGCTGCGGACGGCCAGGGGATGGGCGAGCCCGGAGAATCTGATGTTTGTGGTGGGGGCTACGCAGCCGGAATGGTTTGAAAATATCCGCAAATTGACACCGGATTATTTTTATCTGGTGCCGGGTGTAGGGACACAAGGAGGCAGCCTGCGGGAGATCTCTATCAAGGCCATGAATAAAGAGGTAGGGTTGCTGGTGAATGTAGGCCGGGATATCATTTTTTCTTCCAAAGGAGAAGATTTTGCTGAGGCGGCAGGTGCGAGGGCGAGAGCGTATGCGGATGAGATGAGCGGGTATCTGAAATGATTCGGTTAAAAGGTGGTTAAAAAGCCTGCAGGTATTTATCAGATGAAGGGGGCTGCGTATTTTGTCGCAAAACCTACTTATGATACGTTTCCTCAAAATCTTTATTCTTTTTGTATTTTCTTTCGTTTTATTTTCTTCCTGTAAAAAAGAGCAGATCAGTCCGACCCAGGGGGAGCTGATGGCGGCGAGGCTCAAGACTGACCTGGGTAATCAAACTATTTCGCAAGTATATGTCTATGATTATGCCAGCGGCAATATACGAAGCATGGGAACTAATGAACGCTTGAATGATGACGGGACTATCACTGTATTGAACGGCAGCAGTCTGATCTTTAACCTGGAGAGTCTGATCACTTATTCTATCAGCGGCTCTACGTTATCTCTGTATTTCTAATGTATGTGCGGGCTTATCGGCAAGTGGGGATGAGGTATTGGGATGATACTCATTCTCGGACCTGGAGATCACCAGTGTGGCGACGCCATTTCCGATGATGTTGGTGATGGCCCTTGCTTCGCTCATAAATTTATCCACGGCCAGCAGTACGGCCAGTCCTTCCACGGGAATTTTTTGAATGGCGGTAAGGGTGGAAGCCAGTACGGTGAAACCGCTGCCAGTGACGCCTGCCGCGCCTTTTGAAGTAACCATGAGTATGCCCAGGATGGTCAGCATTTCGCCAGTCGTCAGCTGTACATTGTATAATTGCGCCAGAAAGATGGTGGCCATGGAAAGATAGATGGAAGTACCATCCAGGTTGAAGGAATAACCGGTGGGGACGACGAGTCCTACCACGGACTTGCTGCATCCCATCTTTTCCAGCTTGTTCATCAGCGAAGGCAGGGCGGCTTCCGAGGAGGAGGTGCCGAGTACGATGAGGATCTCTTCCTTTATATTTTTCAGATAGGTAAAGACATTGAGCTTGAAATAGCGGAGGATCAATCCCAGCACTACGATGATAAATACCGCCATTGTGCTGTACATAGTGATCATTAATTTACCCAGAGGGATCAGTGTCCTTATCCCATATTTACCAATGGTGGAGGCCATACCGCCGAATGCCCCCAGGGGCGCCAGGAGCATCACGATCTTTAAGAGCCAGAAGACCCATTGTGTGACAGGGTCCATAAAAGCGAGGACCTTCTCTCTATGACGGCTGAGGCTTACGGCAATTCCCACAATAATGGCCAGCACCAGGATCTGCAGGGTGAGATTGTTCAGAAAGAACTCTACCCAATTGATATGTGCGGCCCCTTTTTGGGTATATTTCGAGGCGTCCTGGATGGGCAGCCCGGTCTTGTTTATTTTACCCGGCTTAATAAGGATCGCCAGCAGGATGCCGATGGCAAGAGAAATGGTGGTGATCACTTCAAAATAGATGAGGGATTTTATCCCTATACGTCCTACTTTCTTCAGGTTGCTCATGCCGCTGATGCCGGGGACGATGGTAAAGAAGATAACGAAGGGGATGAAGACCTTTATAACGGCGATGAACCAGTCTCCCATCCATTTGGTCTTTACGGCTGTGGCGGGATAGAAGTACCCCAACAGTACGGCCCCTATCAGGGCGATGATCACCAGCAGCGTAAGATGAGCGGCGAAATTAAGCCGGGGAGGTTTTGGCAAGGTCCGTGTAATCATGCGTCCTATTGAAAAAGGGCTAATATATGATAAAACCTGTGGACATCCTCAAATGAATTATACAGGGGGGCCGGGGCTACCCTTATGACCCCGGGTTCACGGTAATCCACGATGATACCGGCCTCGATCATTTTTTGATGGATGGCCTTTCCCTGTTCTTTGAAATAGAGGGAAAGCTGCGCCCCTCTTTTTGCAGGATCGATGGGAGTGATGATGTCAAAGCGGAGGTTGGGCAGCTGTTGTAACAAAAAGGAGAGATAGTTTGTAAGCTCCATGCTCTTGGCCCTTAGCCTTTCCATGCCTGCTTCGTCAAAAAGGCGAAGGGAAGCTTTTAATGCGGTCATATTAAAGACCTGGTTTGTGCTCAGGTTCCATCCGCTGGCTGTAGGTTTTGGGATAAAGCCTTTTTCCATTTTGAAGCGGGTAGCCTCTTCATTTCCCCACCATCCGCCCAGCCGGATATGGTCCCTGTTATGGGCATAGCGTTCATGCACATAGGCGCCGCCGACGGCGCCGGGTCCCCCATTGAGATATTTGTAGGAGCACCATACGGCAAAGTCCACATCAGAGTCGTGTAATTGTAAGGGAACGTTCCCTACCACATGTGCGAGATCGAACCCGGCGAAGGCCCCTGCCTTATGCGCGGCTGTGGTGATGGCTGCGATGTCGAAAAGCTGGCCTGTGTAATAATTGATACCTCCGAACAGCACGAGGGCGAGGTTATCGCGGTGCTTGTCGATGGCGGAGAGGATATCTTCTTCCCTAAGGAGTTTTTCTCCTTCCCGGGGGCTGACCTCTATGATAGCGTCCTCCGGAGAAAAACCGTGCCATTTCACCTGACTTTCCACCGCGTATTGGTCGGAAGGAAAGGCGCCGGCCTCCATGATGATCTTATAACGGGCTGTATCGGGATGATAAAAGGAGAGGAGGAGCAGGTGAAGGTTGACGGTGAGGGCATTCATGACGGTGAGTTCTTCTTCCAATGCCCCGGTGAGCCGGGAGAGGGGTTTTCTAAAGGGTTCCTGGTAGGTGAGCCATGGGTTTTGGGCCTGCATATAGCCGCCGACACCCAGATCCTGCCAGTCTTTGAGCTCCTGGCGGATGGCTGATTCTACGTCTTTTGGCTGCAGGCCCAGGGAATTCCCGCAGAAATAGATGGCGTCTTCGGAAGGGGCGGCTGGTTTACGAGGAAAATAAAACCGGGAGCGGAACTTTTCCAGTTCGTCCTCCCGGTCTTTTCGTTGTGCGAATTCCAGTGTCGTATCGAATGTACCCTGCATGTTATGACTTTCATGCAAGATAAGATAATCAACCAGGTGCTCAGGTGGTTTTCTCGTCGTCCTTGTCTTCTTTGCTCTCTTTGTCCTCCTTTCCTTTTTTGTCCTTGTCACCGGGCGTTGAGCCTGAATAGCTGAGCCGGACTGTGCCAAAGCTGCTCTTGATCTTTATCCTAGCTTTGCCATCCCCGGCCTGTCCGCTGTAATCCTTATCGAAGTGGGGGCCGGAGTCGGGGTCCTCTCTTTTTTCCCTTATATTGAACTCGCTGTCATTATGGAAGCTGCCAAAGCTGGTGTGGACGTCGAATTGGGCGGAGAGGCTTTTTGTGACGACCATCCTTACTGTGGAGTAGGATTCGTTGACGGCCAGGTCCTGGATATTGTCGGCCACGATGAATTGTACGTTGTGAGAGAATTCGCTGCTGATCCTGACATTGCCGTTGACCTTGCCGATCCTGGATTCCTTACAATATTTGAAGATCACTTTTCCATTGGCGACTCCGGCGATGTAGGCCTTCCCAAATTCCACGTCGACGACGTCCACATTGTCCAGCTGTCCTGTGCTCAGACTGCCGAATTTGCTGGTGAGGGTGGCGAGCCCTTTGAAATCGCCTACCTCTATATTGCCAAAGCTGTTCTCCACCATCAGCCGATTGCCCGCCGGCATGCGGACGACATAGTCGATGTAGAATGACCTGTCATCTTCTTCTCCCTTTGTACGGCGTCTGCCGTCATTATTGTGGATCTCGCCTACTTTGGTTTTGAAGGAAATGATATGGCCGCTCTGTACTTCTTTTACATCCAGCTCGTCCATGATCTCCTTTGCCCTGTCTTCCGAGGAGGCGCGCACACCGATCTCTATATCTACCGCGATCTGTTTTTGATCCCAGGTAGTGACCCGTACGTTGCCAAATTGGTTCTCTATCTCTAATTTATCATCAGGGCCGACGTTGTAGGTCTTATTGATCGTCCGCTTCTTCCTTACGTCTTCCTCACCACCCGCGGCTAATGTAAATAACGGTTGAGATAGGGCAAGAAAAAGGGATATAGAACTAAGCAGTTTTATATGCTTTTTCATATGCTGTTTTTTTAGAATGATTGATTTGTTTGATAATGTCTAGCTGATGATTCAGTAGTCCCATCTGCAGCTGAAGATTCTGTTTCATCGCCTCTAACAATTGTTCTTTATTGGGATTTTTAGGTAGCTGTTGTTGCAAGTTATGAAAAACGCTGTCCAGGTTGTTGATATCTGTAGCGAATTGCTTGTATAGCAAGGGTTCGTCCTTTTGGATAGCCTTTATTTCCTGTTGTTTGATCTCCACCAGCCGGGCGTAATGGACCATTTCTTCTCTGACGAGGGATTCCTCATCGGTGTGCTGTGCGGTACCGGGTTCCTTGTTGTCCTTTGGCGTTGGCGTTGCGGCCAGCTGATCTTTTTCCGGGGTGACGCGCGGGGCGGTTACGGAAGGCGTGCTGTCGCCCGTTGTGGCCGGCTGTTGTTTTGTTTCAGGGGTGGTTTGAACGATCTCCGTTTGCCCCTGTGTTCCTTTTGCGGGGCGGCTGCTGAGGTACCAGACGCCGGCTACTATGACCAGCAGGATGGCTGCCGCCACGCTGAGAGAGGTCCTGGTGAGGCGGACGACGATCGTCTTTTTTTCCTTTTGTGGTACAGAAGGCGCCATCTCCAGCCGGATGTTCTCCCAGACCTTTTTCCCTGGCACTTCATCATCGAACTCTTCACGATGGTCGCTGACGAATTGTTCTAACCGCTGACTCATGATAATGCTCCTTGTTTTATGTACGCTAATAATTTCTGTTTGGCTCTCATATACTGGGTCCTGACGGTGGCGTGGGTCACCCCCAGGATTTCGGCTATCTCTTCCTGGTCGTAGCCTTCGAACAGGTAGAGGGAAAGTACGGTACGATAACCGTTGGGCAGCAGCCGGACTGCCTTTTTTATATCTTCCACTTTCATCTGGATGTCTTTTTCATCCAGGGTATCTTCTTCGGGAAGGTGGCCTACGCTTGTCTTCTCGATGTCGATGAGGTCCATTTTCCTTTTACGTAACTGATTGATGGACTTATTGATAACAATCTTTTTTAACCAGGCCCCAAAAGTGGACTTATAATGAAAATCTTCCAAAGATCTGAATGCATCAGTAAACGCTTCCTGCAGGACGTCTTCAGCGTCCCCTGTGTGACCCACGATACGCAGGCTGGTGTTGTACATGGCTTTGCAGTATTTATTGTACAGCTCCGCGAAACCCCGGGAGTCCCCGCGTTTGCACCTTTCTACCAGCTCATCATGTAGTATCGGTTCTGTTAGTTCCAATCCAGCAGCTTTAGCGTTCATTTTATGTGCGCGAATAGGGCTTTTTTAATAATTTAGCCCTATTCCCGCAAAGGGCTAATGTCTGACCTTCGGTCGAACTGCCTTCAGCAGTTCCATAATAAGTACACAACCTTTTAAGACATGTTGCATAATTATGAAATATTTTCCTTAAAAACCCATTCGGAGGATGGTTTGGGGAGCTATTTCCAGATGGCGACCAGGATCACTGTATATACCAGCGTAATCACCGACCAGAGGCAAAAGGCTTCAAAGGCAGTTTCGGGAAACCTGGGCGATTGTGCAATAAATGCGGCGGTACCTAAGATCAAAAAAAGACCTATGCCCACAGAAAGGATGATCCTTCGGGGTTTATTTAACCGGTGAGAAACAGGAGGTTGACCACTCGATGGCGGATGAGGGGCGAGGGTGGCATCCACAGCGGGTTGATCAACGGGAGAAAGGGATAGGGTAGATGAGGCCGCCCTCTGCTGACCCTGGATGGAGTTCAGCTGCGTGATATCTTTCAATCCCAGCTGTTCAGCAAGCAGGCGCAACGTATATTCCCGGGGGATTACATCTCCGTTCTCTATCCGCTGAACAGACCGGATACTAATACCGGTCAAATCGGACAATTCCTGCTGTGTATACCCTTTGCTCAGGCGGCCTTCCTTAACCCTGACAGCAATGGAGTTTTCATTTGATTGATCCATAGCTTATTAAACATATGATTTCCCGTCATTCTTACGTCAGATGCCTATGACGTAAAGTATTTTCTTTTCAAGGTAATATTTTTGACTCAATCCAAAATGTGTATGATGAAGCATGCGACTAAAACCAGCAGGGTGACGGCCCGGGTCCTTTTATACTGGATGACCTTTATCGGGGTATATATAACAGGAGGGGTTATCTGCAGTTTCTTCCCGGGGAACATTCATTTTCCAGGCTTTGGCAACTGGATATCCGGAACCGTTGCTGCATTCTTTTCAACCTGGCTTTTTCTAAAGTGGGAAAAAAGCTCCTTTAGGGCGATCCGGTTATTTTGGGAGAAAGGTACTTTTTTGCGTTTTTTCAAAGGTTTTTTGCTGGGCAGCTGTATCTTTTTTGTGATCGTACTGATCCTGTTGGTGTGTGGCGGTGGGAGGCTGGAACGCATTCCCTGGAAAGTGGATGGCTATGTCCTGATGGCTTACTTAACGTTCATACCGCTGGGGATAATGGAGGAAGTCGCTTTCCGGTCTTATCCACTGGTGCGTCTTGGCCAGGTTTTCGGATTGCGGGTGACATTATTGATCATCGCACTGGCATTTGCATTTTACCATATTGCTATGGGGTGGAGTGTCTATGTAGCCTTTGGGGGGCCATTCGTCTGGTCGTTTGTTTTTGGCCTGGCGGCAGTATGGTCAAGGGGTATTGCTCTGCCCGCAGGGATACATATTTCAGTGAATGTCCTTCAAAATATTGTTGGTATTCATGGAGATAAGGGATTGCTTTGGAGGATCAGCTTCCCGGAAAACTGCACTGTCCGGCCGGAATTTATTGGCTTATCCATACAGGTTTGCTTATTTGTCGCAGCCCTGATCGCAATGGAGTTCTTTATCCGGAGGAGTGGAAAAGTGAAGGGGAGCGGCGATTAATGGCTCACAATCAGGTTTTTCTTACTTTAGTGCCACAAACCATCATATCCCATGGCCGCAAAAACAGACGTCTTTCAAAGTCCGGATTATTACCAGGTGGACGACCTATTGACGGAAGAGCAAAAACTGATACGTGAATCAGTGAGGGCTTATGTCAAAAAGTCTATTTCTCCCATTATCGAGGATTGTGCGCAGAAAGCGGAGTTCCCTCAGCAGATTGTCCGGGAGTTGGGGGAGTTGGGATGTTTTGGGCCTACGATCCTCCCGGAATATGGGGGTGGGGGGCTGGATTATATCAGTTACGGGCTGATGATGCAGGAGTTGGAGCGGGGCGACAGCGGGGTGCGGTCGACGGCTTCGGTGCAGGGGTCGCTGGTGATGTTCCCTATCTATGAATATGGCAGCGAGGAGCAGCGGAAGAAATTTTTGCCCAAGCTGGCCAGCGGGGAGTGGCTGGGTTGTTTTGGTCTTACGGAGCCCAACCATGGCAGTGATCCGAGCAATATGCTGAGCAATATAAAAGATGCGGGGGACCATGTGGTGCTTAACGGGAGTAAGATGTGGATCAGCAATGCCCCTTTTTCCCAGGTGGCGGTGGTTTGGGCAAAGGATGAGCAGGGGGAGGTGCGGGGGCTGATCGTGGAGCGGGGGATGGAGGGGTTCAGCACGCCTACGACGCATGGGAAGTGGAGTCTTCGGGCTTCGGCCACGGGCGAACTTGTATTTGACCATGTGAAGGTGCCGAAGGCGAATATCCTGCCGAATATAAAGGGTTTGAAGGGGCCGCTCAGCTGTCTGACGAAGGCGCGTTATGGTATTGCCTGGGGAGTAGTAGGCGCGGCAATGGATTGTTATGACACTGCCTTACAGTACAGTAAGGAAAGGGTGCAGTTCGAGCGGCCTATCGGTGGATTTCAGCTACAGCAAAAAAAGCTGGCTGAAATGATCACGGAGATCACCAAGGCCCAACTGTTGAATTGGCGTCTGGGTACCCTTATGAATGAAAAAAGGGCTACCCCGGCCCAGGTGTCCATGGCTAAGCGTAACGGATGCGAGATTGCGGCACAGATCGCGAGGGACGCCCGTCAGATGTTGGGGGGGATGGGTATTACGGGTGAGTATCCTATTATGCGTCACATGATGAATATTGAAAGTGTCATCACGTACGAAGGGACGCATGACGTACATTTGCTGATCACCGGCCTGGATATCACCGGGTTGAATGCATTTAAATAATGAAAATCTTTTTAATAGGATTTATGGGCTCCGGTAAGACCCACTGGGGCAAACTGCTTTCGGCCAAGCTGCAGCTGCCATTCCGGGACCTGGATTCCCTCATTGTGGACAAGGAGCAAAAGTCCATTGCGGATGTCTTTTCCGAAAAAGGGGAGGAGTATTTCCGTTACCGGGAAATGGAGACATTGGAAGAGCTGGTGGGCCGGGAGGAGAGTTTTGTCCTGTCCTGCGGCGGGGGGACGCCTTGTTTTTTTAACAATATTGAGTTTATGAAAAAGAGCGGGCGGGTAGTGTGGCTGAATACTTCGGTGGATGTGCTGAAGGAGCGGTTGCTAAAAGAGCGGATGAGCCGCCCGTTGATAAAGGAGATCAGCGATGAGGAGCTGAAGCGGTATATTATCCGTAAGCTGAGCGAGCGGAAGATGTATTATGAACAGGCGGATATAATAGTGAACGAGGAGTCTATAACATTAGAAGAACTAATCAGATTATTGTTACAAAATGAATAAGAGCTTTCTTTCCGTCGCTGCGCTGTTGGGCGTATTGTCTGTGGTCCTGGGGGCTTTTGCCGCACATAAGTTAAAGCAGATGGTATCTCCTGAGACGTTGAGTGTCTTTGAAACGGGGGTGCGATACCAGTTCTACCATGTGTTCGCGTTGCTGATAGTGGCCCTGCTGTCGGAGCGGTTTAACAACCGGTGGATGGTGTGGGCGGGCAATTGTTTTATTACGGGGATCATTCTTTTTTCGGGTTCGCTGTATCTGATGACGGCGCTGAAGATCGCGGAGAGCGCTCATGAGAAGATAGCGGGGCCTATTACGCCCATCGGGGGGCTGTTCTTTATTGGGGGATGGATCTTTCTTTGGCTGGGGGTGTCGCAGAAGGGCGGTGACCGGCCGGGGCGGGATGAGCGCTAGAGTAACAGTCCAAAGGTGGTGCGGGTGCCTTCGTGATTTGCGATCTCGAACTCTCCGTCGATGGAGGCCATCCTTTTTTTCATGTTGTGGAGGCCGTTACCGAATTTGCGCAGCTTTTCCATATTGATACCGACCCCATCGTCCTGGATCTCGATGACGAGCTTTTCGCCTACGGAGACATTTATCTTTACCACCGAGCTCTGCGAGTGTTTTAGCACATTGTTCAGCGCCTCTTTTACAGAGAGGAACATATTCCTTCTTTTCTCTCCATTGATCTCCCGGTGGGGGATGGACGCCGGCATGCTAAAATAGCAGTCGATGGTTGTATTTTCGAAGAATTCCACGGCATAGCTGCGGATATAGGCCACGAGGTTCTCTACGGAGTCATTGGAGCTTGTCATGGTCCAGATGATGGTATTCATCTTATTGAGCAGCTCGTTGGCGGATTGGGAGATCTTTTCTATTTCGGGGAAGACCATGTCTTTCATCTTGCTCTTTACAATCTCGCTCATCAGGCGGATGGCTGTAACCCCTGAGCCCAGTTCGTCGTGCATATCGGCGGAGATACGATTGCGCTCGTCCTGTTTGGCGGCCAGTACGGCCACTTGTTTTTCCAGCTCTTTTCTTTCCGTCTCCAGCTTTAGTTTTTCCTCTTTCTGGATGCTGAGGGTGATCTCCATCTTATTTTTATAGGTGATGGCTATCAAAAAGAATATCAGTTCAATAGTAATGCCCACTTCATAGTAGAAGAGAGCGAGGTTCAGGACGGAGGGGCCTCTCACAGGCTTGAAGTTGGTGGCGATCATCAGCTGGGACAGGATGGCCAGCCCGAAAAGGCTGATATTCCCCATCACGATGTAGTTCATCAGCTGATTGCGATAGCTCATGCCTTTGATGATGAAGAGGAGACAAATGATGATGAGCACATATTTGGTGGAATCCTCGATGGTATTGGAGACGCGGAAATCGGGGATCAGGAAATAAGCGAGCGTATAGAGCACTGTCATCAGGCCGATGGCGCAGGCGCCCCAGAACAGGATACGATCGAGACTCCTGTAGTTCTTCCGGGTTTCCAGGAATTTCCGATGGAAAAGCATATAGGAGATATGGCCGAGGCAGAACATGATATTGTCGAGAAAGGATTCGAAGAAATAGTTGAAGGCGGTGGTGGTATTGTGTAACGTGGCTTTGAGGAAGAGCATACTGCTGATGAAGAAGCAGTAGCCGGCGTAATAAACAAATTCCGGTTTTGAGGTTTGCACGTATTCGCTGACACCATAGAAGATCATCATCAGCATGATACCCGCAAACAGATTGGTGATAATATCAAAATTGGTCTTTGTTTTGTGTACGAACACGATGCCGTAGGTGACGTAGGACTCTTTTGTAAGGCTGGGATTGATGGAATTGATGGGGCTGCGTATAAAGGTCAGCACGGCATAGAAGACGCCTGTATCGCGGGCGGCGAGGGTGATCTTTCTGTAGCCCAGGCTGTCGGGGTCGGGGGGGAGGATGGCGGGCAGGGCTTGTACGATGTCCGGCGGGCCTGTCTGCCGGTAGAGATAGATGGAGTCAAAATAAAAGCCCGGGCAGAACCAGACGCTTTGCGGCTGGGAGCTGCTGTTGACGAGGGTGAATGTCAGGACTGCCTTATCATTCACCTGGGCGGGTGTGATAAAGTTAGAGTACTTACGGGTCCCTTTGATGGAATAAGCGAGATAGGGCAGTTGCTGCGGGGAAATGGTCTTCAAATGGGAAAAGCAGACATGGGTAGTTGAGGAGATATCTTCCGCTACGCCGACCCTGGCCAGGTCGGGTAGGGCCGGCGGCTGATCGTTTGCGCTCAGTATGCGGACGTTCAACAGGATCAGCAGGGTCACCGGTATGATCCTGCCACAGTTGGATAAGATAGATCGACAAAGCCCTGACATGTACCTGATAAGCAGTTTTTTTAAAGATAAAGTAAATAAAAATAATAATGTCTCACGTATCTTTACATTCATGGCAAACCGACTGAAGTCTAAGAAGAGCCAGGCGCCTGCTTCGGAAAAGCTAAAACCTGAAAAGGACCCACAGGTTACAGTCAAACAGATCGTCAAAGATGAGCGTACCCATAAGATCACCGGGGCCGTCTTTCTGTTGCTGGCCGTCTTTCTTTTTATAGCATTTACATCCTATTTATTCACCTGGAAAGAGGACCAGGATAAGGTGTTCCATGGCGCCTCCATTCTTTTACCTTCCTCTGAAGTAAAGGTAGCTAATCTGCTGGGTAATCTGGGTGCGTTGATAGCGCATCAATTTTTTTTTAAGGGTTTTGGATTGGCTTCTTATCTTTTTTGTTCCTTCTTTTTTATCGTGGGGGTCAACCTGCTGTTTACCCGCAAGGTGTTTTCCATTGGCAGGAATCTTCGTTACGTGATAGCGGGGCTGTTGTTCTTTTCCGTTGCGATGGCATTTATTACCAGGGGGAATGGTTTTCCCTGGGGCGGGGCGGTAGGGGATATGATCAGCGACTGGCTGGTGAAGTTCCTGGGCTGGCTGGGAACGGCGGCATTGCTGTTGGTGACGGGGCTGGCCTATTTCATATGGCGTTTTAACCCTGTCTTTAAAGTACCGTCCCTGCCTGTGCGGGAGCGGAAGCCGGCCGTTGAGGCGGTGGAAGATGAAGATGAGGAAAAAGAGGAGAAGATCGCACCGGTGAAAGGGGGGGCGCGGCTTTTTGTAGATGAGGGGTTCAGCAGTATGAAAGGCAATGTGCTGAAGGAAGAGGGCGGTGTTGTAGCCATTGCGCCTGAAGAGCCGGAGGAAGAAGTCCTTCCGCTGACGTTGACGGAGAAAGAAGAAGAGGAGGAGGAACCTCCTTTTGACATAACGCCTGCACCGGTGGAGGAGCCGGAGATATTGGAGGAGATACCTCCCCTTCCGGTGGCGCCTCCACAGGTGAAAACCAAACCGGCGGGACCCGAGTTGGAGTTGGAGATCAAAAGCAATATAGATGAGGTGCGTCCGGAGGAGGAGGCTACTGAAGAGGTTGCAACCGGGGCGCCGCTGCCTGATTATGAGCCGACGCTGGACCTGCGGGATTATCAATATCCTTCCCTGGACCTGCTGGAGGCGCACGGGAGTGAGAAGATCGTGCAGGACGCCACGGAGCTGGAGGCCAATAAGAACCAGATCATCAATACGCTGAAGAACTACGATATCTCCATTTCCAAGATCAGCGCTACGGTAGGACCTACGGTGACCCTGTATGAGATTGTGCCGGCGGCGGGTGTGCGGATTTCCCGTATCAAGAACCTGGAAGACGACATTGCGTTGAGTCTGGCGGCGTTGGGGATCCGGATCATTGCGCCCATCCCGGGCAAGGGCACCATCGGTATCGAGGTGCCCAATGTGAAGAAGACGGTGGTGAGCATGCGTACATTGCTGTCGTCGGATAAGTTCCAGCACAGCAATTTCAATCTTCCCATCGCCATCGGCAAAAGGATCGACAATGAGAACTTTATCGTGGACCTCGCATCGATGCCTCACCTGTTGATGGCGGGTGCTACGGGGCAGGGTAAGTCGGTGGGGCTAAATGCTATCCTGGTATCGCTGTTGTATAAGAAACATCCTTCCCAACTGAAGCTGGTGCTGGTGGACCCCAAGAAGGTGGAGTTGAGCATTTACCGTACGATCGAGAAACATTTTCTTGCCAAGCTGCCGGGTGAGGAGGAGGCGATCATCACGGATACGAAGAAGGTGATCCATACGCTGAATGCGTTGTGTATCGAGATGGACAACCGGTATGATCTTTTGAAAGAGGCCAATGCCCGCAATATCAAGGAATACAATGACAAGTTTATCAAGCGGAGGTTGAACCCGCAGAAGGGGCATCAATATCTGCCGTTCATTGTGCTGGTGGTGGATGAGTTTGCGGACCTTATTATGACGGCGGGCAAGGAGGTGGAAATGCCGATCGCCCGGCTGGCGCAGCTGGCGCGTGCGGTGGGGATCCATCTTATTATTGCCACGCAGCGGCCTTCCGTCAATATCATTACGGGTACGATCAAGGCCAACTTCCCAGCCCGTATCGGGTTTAAGGTGTCTTCCAAGATCGATAGCCGTACCATATTGGATGCCGGCGGCGCGGATCAATTGATAGGGAAGGGAGATATGCTTATTTCGCATAACGGCGAGATCACGCGTTTGCAATGTGCGTTTGTGGATACGCCGGAAGTGGAGGAGATCACGCAGTTTATCGGCAAACAGCGCGGCTATCCAGAGGCATATAAATTGCCTGAATACATTGACGAGAAGGACCCGGAGGCGAAGGAGCTTGACCTGGGTGACCGGGACCCGCTGTTTGAGGAAGCGGCGCGGCTTATCGTACAGAATCAGCTGGGGTCGACATCTCTGATCCAGCGGAGGATGAAGCTGGGATATAACCGGGCGGGTCGTCTGATGGACCAGCTGGAAGCCGCGGGAGTTGTAGGACCGGGTTTGGGCAGCAAACCAAGGGATGTGTTAATTAAAAGTGAAATGGAACTGGATCAATATTTGAACCCATAAGCGCCATCCGGCGAGTTTAACGAGCGGTTAATGATAATTCACCGATAAGTCCTTTCTCTATCCTGGTTTTCAGGTATATTTGCGCCTTTTAAACCTATCCTGTTGCGAGGTATCAAACTTACAATCTACTAAATAAACAAACATGCGTTCGTATCGTAAAGGGATTATTGTATGTGTATTATTATCCAGTGTTTTCTTTATGGCAAGGGCTCAGAACAACTCTTTGGGGAAGAATGACCCGGAGGCCAAGAAAGTGCTGGATGGATTGAGCGCCAAGCTGAAATCCTATAAAGCGGTGCAATCCAATTTTACCCTGAAAGTGGAGGATGCAAAGGGCAAGCTGCAAGGCAGCAAGAGCGGGATCGTATATGTAAAGGGGAATAAATATCATATCAGCATTACGGGTCAGGAAGTATACAGCGATGGGAAGGATGTATGGACCTATGACAAAAATTCCAATGAAGTGACGATCACCAAGAACGATCCTTCCACGGCGACCATCAGCCCGGAAAAGTTCTTTACTAGTTTTTATGATAAGGATTTTCTTTACAAGTTGAACGGGGAAGCAAAGGTTGGAGCGCGTATGGTACAGGAGGTGGAGCTGACGCCTGTGGACAAGACAAAATCTTTTTATAAAGCGTTGTTATACATCGATAAGACGCAACACACGCTGGTAAGCGTCAAATGGTTCGACAAGAGCGGTAATCATTATACCCTGGAAACCAACAAACTGAATGGGAATGCTGCCCTGACGGACGCACAGCTGGCCTTTAACAAGGCCAAATATCCGGGCGTTGAAGAAGTTGATCTAAGAAATTAGTCCGTAGCCGGACGGGCGATAAAGGCGGTTGTAGGGTTGGGGTGTAATCAGGAACCCCAGCGGAAGGTAGAGATGTCCAGTCCGGCCAGGTCCAGCACTCTATCCACGACGGTGGCAGCCACTTCTTCGATGGTGGCGGGTTTGCTGTAGAAGGAGGGCGTAGCGGGGCAGATGATGCCTCCTGCCAGGGTCAGGGTTTCCATATTACGGATGTGGATCAGGTTATAAGGAGTATCTCTCACCACACAGATCAGTTTTCTTCTTTCTTTAAGGATGACGTCAGCGGCCCTTGTTATGAGGTCTGACGATACGCCGGTGGCAATACGGCCCAGGGTGCCCATGGAGCAGGGGATGATGATCATTGTACCAAATTTTCCCGAGCCGGAGGCAAAGGGGGCTGTAAAGTCACGTTGGGAAAAAAAGGGCAGGGTATAGTTGCGATAGTCTTCATTGTCCAGTTCGGTCTTCCAAACTTCTTTTGCATTCTCCGTCATGATGACTGCCAGGGATTGCCACTGATCTTTCAGGGCAAGGAGCTTCTCAAGCAATAGCCGGGCATAGATCGATCCGCTGGCGCCTGTTACGGCTACGACAATTTTGTGCATGGTAATTCGTTAAATAATAAGTAATACGCACGTATTGCATAAAGCACAAAAGTACTATGAATCAATTGAAAAGGACATTTTTCCTAGGGGCTTTTGGAGTAGGGCTGACGGGCCTTTTGTGGCTATTGGCGTCGGGGAAGCCGGCCAGTGTGGTGGATGCGGGGACCGGGAAGGCCAGTGGCAGTGGGGAGACGATGACCTGGATGAGCATTGAAGAGGCTGCGGGAAAGCTGGAAAAAGAGCAGCGTCCTGTCCTGATCGATCTGTACACTACCTGGTGTGGCTGGTGTAAGCAAATGGATAAAAAGACGTATTCCAATAAAAAAGTGGCCGCGTATCTGCAGGAGAAATTCTATCCTGTGAAGGTGGATGCGGAAACCCATGCCACCATTAAATGGGGCGGACGGACCTTCCAGTTCAACCCGAATTACCGGGCTAATGAATTTGCCCTTTATCTTGCTCATGGACAGCTGGAGTTCCCTACTACCATTATAATTCCTCCCGGGGGAGAGCCACAGGCTATACCCGGCTATATGGAGCCTAAGGAGCTTGAATTGCTGGTGAAGTATTTTGGGGAGGGGAAGTATGGCCAGGTGTCTTTTGACCAGTATCAGCGAAGTTTTAAGCCGTCCTGGTAGCAGCGCATATAAGTGGTAGTACCGATCTTTTTAGACATAATACTCACTATAACGTTTTAGCTCCCATAGGCGGAGCAAATGCCTGTAAAGGATGAAATCGGTTAAAATTACTTGACGCAGATCAATATAATGGTGTCTGGGTAAAAAAAATAAGCGGTTGGCAACCCCGATTTTAGCATGAACGTCTTATATTTGTTTTTTCATAGGATAAGGTTTAATGGTTAATGGTATTTGATTAGTGCAGCCCCGCTACGGCGGGGCTTTTTTATGTACATGCGGATAAGTGTTAACCCGGATAGGGTATGTCCGGGTGAGTAAGGGGATAAAAAAAACCGGCTAAAAGCCGGTCTTCTTTTCTGAGCAATTCTTTTAAGCCTCGGCCATATGGGGAATGGCTGTCACTTTATATTCTCCGGCGTCCAGCTTCTTTTTTGTTTCGCGGAAAGCCTTGAGGGTGAGCTCGATATCTTCGTCTGTGTGAACAGCGGTGGGCACCAGTCTGTATATAATATGTCCTTTTGGGATAACGGGATATACGACGATGGAGCAGAAGATGTTATAGTTTTCCCGGAGGTCCATAACCATGGCGGTGGCTTCGGGAACATCTCCTTTCATATAGACGGGGGTGACGGCGGAATTGGTCTTACCGATGTCAAAGCCGCTGTCTTTTAGTCCATTTTGCAGCTTGTTCACCACACTCCACAGACCCTTGCGCAATTCGGGTTTGGTCTTCAGCAGCTCAAGTCTTTTGAGGTTGCCGATGGTGATGGGCATGGGGAGGCTTTTGGCGAAGATCTGGCTGCGGGTGTTATAGCGGATATAATCGATGATGGCCCTATCGCCTGCCATAAAGCCGCCGATGGAGGCCATAGATTTTGCGAAGGTGGAGAAATACAGGTCGATGTCATCCTGTACGCCTTGTTCTTCTCCTGCGCCTGCGCCTGTTTTTCCCAGGGTACCGAAGCCGTGGGCGTCGTCTACCAGGAAGCGGAATTCATAGTTTTTTTTCAGGGCGGCGATCTCTTTTAGTTTGCCCTGGTCGCCGGCCATACCGAAGACTCCTTCGGAGATCACGAGGATGCCGCCGGCATTTTGTTTTTCGATGAGTGCGGTGGCGCGCTGAAGCTGTTTTTCACAGTCTTCTACGTCATTATGTTTGAAAACGTAGCGATGTCCGGGGTGGAGGCGGAGGCCGTCGATGATACATGCGTGGCTTTCCGCGTCGTATACGATGACGTCATGACGGCCGCAGATGGCGTCGATGGCGCTCATAATACCTTGATAACCATAGTTAAACAGAGTTGCATCTTCTTTTCCCTCAAATTCTGCCAGCTCTCTTTCCAATTGTTCGTGATAGTTGCTGTTACCGCTCATCATACGGGCTCCCATGGGGGCGGCCATACCAAATTTTGCGGCTGCCTCCGCGTCGATCTTACGGATCTCGGGGTGATTGGCCAGACCGAGATAGTTATTCAGGCTCCAAACGATCTTTTCTTTACCCCGGAAGATCATCCTGCTGCCAATTTCTCCTTCCAGTTTGGGAAAAGCGAAATATCCATGCGCTCTTTCTCTATGCTGGCCGATGGGGCCATTGTGCTTCACTAACTTATCGAAGATATCTGCCATATTATGGATTTATTAAGTTTTGCCGATCTTTTCGCAAATTTAAAGGATTTGCTCGTATAGGGGGGCCAAAATCGGTTAATTCCGATACTTTTGCGCCCGGAGGTGGAAAACCATGTATCGCAAAAATTTATTGTTGATAGGATCTATTTTTTTGTCTGTTCTTTCTTTTGGTCAGGGCAGGAAGGGCGGTTTTGCCCGGGTGGTACCCACCGTACAAAAGCCGGACCTTGCAAGACCAAAGCTGGTGGTTGGCATTGTGGTCGACCAGATGCGTTGGGATTATCTGTACAGGTATTATGACCGGTATGGGACGGATGGTTTCCGCCGGATGCTTGGGGAGGGGTTTACGTGTGAGAACACGCTTATCAATTATCTGCCTTCCTTTACGGCGGTGGGTCATACCTGTGTATTTACCGGCTCTGTACCGGCATTGGACGGGATCTCGGGGAATGAATGGATCGAGCAGTTGTCGGGCAAGACGGTGTATTGTACGGATGACAGCACTGTCAGGACGGTGGGGGCGGATAATGCTTCCGGCAAAATGTCTCCCCGCAATCTGCTGGTGTCCACGGTGACGGACGAACTGCGGCTGGCCAGCAATTTCCAATCGAAGGTGGTAGGGGTGTCCTTAAAGGATCGCGCTGCGATCCTGCCGGCGGGTCATGCGGCCAATGCCGCTTTCTGGCTGGATGACGCGACAGGGAATTTTGTTACCAGCACCTATTACATGCAGGAATTGCCGGCCTGGGCGGATGCCTTTAATAAGACCCGGCCTATCGAAAAGTTGATACAGAATGGGTGGACGACCTTGCGTCCCATCGATACCTACAAGAACAGCGATGGGGATGACCAGGTATGGGAGGGACGATATCCAGGAGAGACGAGCTCTACTTTTCCTCATCATATAGACGAAGCATATAAAAAGAGCAAGGGGACTTTCAGACCGACCCCTTTTGGTAATACGCTTACCCTGGATTTTGCCCGTCAGGCGGTGGAAGGGTATCAGCTGGGCAGCGGACCGGCGACAGACTTCCTTACGATCAACTGTGCATCAACCGATTATGTCGGACATATGTTCGGCCCTAATTCCATCGAAGTAGAGGACACCTATCTACGGCTGGACCAGGATCTGGGAAAATTCTTTCATTACCTGGATGCGCGTCTGGGGAAAGGAAATTATACGGTGTTCCTTACGGCGGACCATGGTGCGGCTCATGCCATCAGCTATATGCAAAAGCATGAGCTACCGGCTGACTTCTGGAATGCCCAGCCATTGGTGGATACGTTGAACAGGCTGCTGGCAGCCAGGTTTGGCGTGGACAAGCTGATCCGTAGCGGTCTGAACTACCAGTTGAATTTCGACCTGGGGAAGATCGAAGAGAACCGTCTGGACTTTGACGCCATCAAGCGATTGTCCGTGGAATATGTGCAGCGTCAACCGGGTATCTCTTTTGCGGTGGATGTGGATAAGATAGGACAGGCGCCTGTGCCCGAGCCGCTGAAGTCCATGATCATCAATGGGTATAATTTCCGTCGGAGCGGGGCTGTCCAGATCGTGCTTGCGGCCGGCTGGTTTGAAGCCTATGGGAAGACAGGCACCACGCATGGGACCTGGAACCCTTATGATACGCATATTCCCCTGGTATTTATGGGTTGGGGGATACGACAGGGGCATACTAATTCGTCGGTCAATATGACAGATATAGCTCCAACGGTGGCAGCCCTTCTTCATATCCAGATGCCGAATGGGGCGGTGGGGAAACCTATACATGAAATAACTGAGAAATAGCCCTCTGAGGAGGGGGAGGATTCAAAAGTTCGGGAAATTTTCCGGACTTTTGCATTTGGACCATCGGGGTTCAGTGGGGTCGGCGGACCGGTTGACAATTTCCCGAAGTCGAAAGTGAGAATCAGAACTCTATGGTCCATATTTTGTTCTACTTATAGTAAGTCTAAGTAGTACCCATAAATTAAGCATTATGATCACAGTATCGCCCCAGGCAAAGGATTATATAGTCGGACTGATGGCTGAAAAGCATGCCGCCCCCCAGACTTTTGTACGTGTAGGAGTAAAGAGTGGTGGATGTTCCGGATTGGAATATCAGCTGGATTTTGACACGGTCGAGAAGGAAGGGGACCAAGTGTTTGAGGATAAAGGAGTTAGGGTAGTTGTGGATATGAAAAGTTTGCTTTATCTCTACGGCACCGAGTTGGATTATTCGGGAGGATTGAACGGGAAGGGTTTATTTTTTAATAACCCCAATGCATCGAGGACGTGTAGTTGCGGCGAGAGTTTTGCGGTTTAAGGAGGTTTTCCGTATTGCGCCGGGAAAAACGCCTCTATTAAAGTACTTTTACAGCGGAATAAACGAAAATATGCCAAACGACAACGAAATAATTGACAATATAGCGAATAAGGAGTACGAGTTCGGGTTTGTCACGGATATCGAGATGGATATCCTGCCGGCCGGATTGAACGAGAACACGATCCGCTATATTTCAGAAAAAAAGAAGGAACCTGAATGGTTGCTGGAATGGCGATTGAAGGGATTCCTGGCTTTTCAGAAGCAAAAGCTGCCCGAATGGCAGAATTTTGAGTTGCCGCCAATCGATTTTCAGAAGATATCTTACTATGCCGCGCCCCGGAACAAGAAGAAGTACAATAGTCTTGACGAGGTGGACCCGGAGCTCCTGGCCACTTTTGAGAAGCTGGGCATCCCTCTTTCGGAGCAGAAGGCATTGACGGGGGTGGCTGTGGATGCGGTGTTTGACAGTATCTCTATTGCAACGACCTATAAGGATAAATTGAAAGAGCTGGGGATCATCTTTTGTTCTTTTGGCGAGGCGGTGCAAGAGCATCCGGAGCTGGTGCGGAAATATGTCGGTTCTGTGGTGCCGCACTCGGATAATATCTTCGCGGCCCTGAATGCGGCTGTATTTTCGGATGGTTCGTTTGTGTATATTCCCAAGGGGGTACGTTGTCCCATGGAGCTGTCCACTTATTTCCGGATCAATACGGAGAACACGGGTCAGTTTGAAAGGACGTTGATCATTGCCGATGAGGGGAGTTATGTCAGCTATCTGGAAGGCTGTACGGCGCCTACCCGGGATGAGAATCAACTGCATGCCGCTGTTGTGGAGCTGATCGCATTGGAGAATGCGGAGATAAAATATTCCACCGTCCAGAACTGGTATCCGGGGGATAAGGACGGCAAGGGCGGCATCTATAATTTTGTTACAAAGAGGGGTATCTGCAAGGGGGCGAATGCCAAGATCTCCTGGACACAGGTGGAGACGGGTTCGGCCATTACCTGGAAGTATCCCAGTGTGATCCTGCAGGGGGATAATTCAACGGGTGAATTTTATTCCGTTGCGGTTACCCGCAACCGGCAGATAGCGGATACCGGCACCAAGATGTATCATATCGGGCGTAATACCCGCAGCCGGATCATTTCGAAAGGTATTTCTGCCGGCCACGGCAACAACAGCTACAGAGGGCTGGTGCAGATAGGGCCTAAGGCTGACGATGCCAGGAACTTTACCCAGTGTGACTCCTTATTGATAGGGGACCAATGCGGGGCGCATACTTTCCCGTATATCGAGTCAAAGAACAATACCGCTACTGTAGAGCATGAGGCGACGACCTCGAAGATCGGGGAGGATCAGATCTTTTATCTGAACCAGCGGGGTATCGATTCGGAGAAGGCGGTGGCGCTGATCATCAATGGCTATGCAAAGGAAGTGTTGAACCAGTTGCCCATGGAGTTTGCGGTCGAGGCGCAGAAGCTGCTCTCTATCACATTAGAGGGGAGCGTAGGTTAAAAAGATATTAAGCGATCTATACAATTAAACAAGAAAATGCTGACGATTAAAAATTTACATGCTGAGGTCGAGGAGAAGCAAATCCTGAAGGGTATCAACCTGTCGGTGAACGCGGGAGAGGTCCATGCTATCATGGGGCCTAATGGTTCGGGAAAAAGTTCCCTGGCTTCGGTGCTGGCCGGCCGTGAAAATTATCAGGTTACTCAGGGGGAAGTAATTTTTAAAGGATTGAACCTGCTGGATATGAACCCAGAGGTACGGGCGAGGGAAGGAGTGTTCCTGGCTTTTCAATATCCCATCGAGATACCGGGTGTTAGCAATATCAATTTCTTAAAGACGGCTTTAGCTGAAATAAGGGCCCATAAAGGGCTGCCGCCACTGGATGCCAAGGAGTTCCTGAAAATGTCCAGGGAAAAACAGAAACTGGTGGAATTTGATGCGCAACTGGTGAACCGGAGTCTCAACGAAGGTTTTTCCGGCGGCGAAAAGAAGAGGAACGAGATATTTCAGCTGGCCATGCTGGAACCGGCTTTATCCATTCTTGACGAAACGGATTCCGGGCTTGACATCGACGCCTTGCGTATCGTCTCCAAGGGGGTGAACAAGCTGCGCAGCGAGAACAATGCTTTTATCATCATCACGCACTACCAGCGACTGCTGGAATATATCGTTCCGGACTTTGTACATGTACTCTATGATGGACGTATTGTAAAATCGGGTACGAAAGAGCTGGCCCTGGAGCTGGAAGAGAAGGGATATGATTGGCTGAAGGAAGACGCCCGGGAAAAAGCAACTACTATTTAAAACGCTTCAATGAGCATGACATCATCACCGTCTATACCCTTATTTGAGGAGGTCGTGAACGGATTCCATAAACTATCGGTATCCGGCGGCACTCAGCAGGAGAGCAGCGATCTGCGCCGGACCCGGCAGCAGGCTTTTGATAAATTCCGTGAGTTGGGTTTCCCCTCGATCCGTCATGAGGATTGGAGATATACCAATCTTGCCCGTTTTTTAAAAGATGAGTTTACCATCGAAGGATGGGAGGTGTCGGGGAAGGCTGTCCTTCCGGACGCAGCCTTATTGAAGAAAGCGGAGATTGCGTCGCTGGATTGTTACCAGGTGGTACTGGTGAATGGCGTCTGGGATGGCAAGGTGACAGGAGGTACGCTTCCCGGGAATATTCAGCTGCTGAAGGTGGCCGAAGCGCGGCAGGACCCGGCTTTATCCCTCTATTTTGAAAAACAGGCGGGGTGGAGCGAACATTTTGCAAATTTGAACGGAGCGCTTTTTAGCGATGGATTGTTTATCAGGGTGGATGCGGGGGCAACGATAGAAAAGCCGCTGCACGTCGTCCATGTGTATACTTCGGAAAATAACCTGCTGGTGCAGCCACGCAATGTTTGGGTGATCCACCGGAATGCGGAACTTTCGGTGATTGAAACCCTGGTTTCCGGCGGAGAAGCGAAGATATGGGTCAATGGTCTTACGGAGATATTGGTCCATGCTGACGCGAGGTTTCATCATACCATGCTACAAACAGCGGGAGCGGGTGTCCGTCTTGTCCAGCAGACGACGGTGCATCAGCAACGGCAGAGCCTGTATAATAATTTTACTATTACGCTGCCCGGCGCGGACCTGGTGAGGAACGATCTGCAGACCAGGCTGGAAGAAGATCATACGGAAACCCATCTATATGGTCTTTATCTTGCCGCGGGCAGTCAATTGGTGGATAACCATACACTGGTGGACCATCAAAAACCGCATTGTCTCAGCAATGAATTATATAAGGGCGTGTTGTTGGAGCAGTCCACGGGTGTTTTTAACGGAAAGGTTTATGTTCACCAGGATGCGCAAAAGACCAATGCATTCCAGCAGAACAATAACCTGGTGATCAGTAAAAAGGCGACTATTGACTCCAAGCCGCAATTGGAAATATTTGCCGATGACGTGAAATGCAGTCATGGGTCCACCGTCGGGCAATTCAGCGAGGAAGCCTTGTTCTATCTCCGTGCAAGGGGTATTGGGGAAGAGGCTGCAAAGGGGCTTCTGATCAATGCATTCGCCTTTGACGTGACGGAGAAGATCCGGATACCCGAGGTAGAGGCGCATGTTAACGAGCTAATAAGTCTTCATATTCCTGTCAATCATGCATGATTCTGTAACGATAAAGGACAATAGCGTGTTGGATGTCGAAAAGGTACGGAAGGACTTTCCTATCCTGGATACTTTTGTATTCGGACATCCCCTGGTATATCTGGATAATGCGGCTACTACGCAGAAGCCGGAGGCGGTGCTGCAGGCCATGGAGGAATATTATCATACCATCAACAGCAATGTCCACCGGGGTGTGCATCATCTGAGCCAGCAGGCGACAGACGCCTATGAGCTGGCCCGGAAGAAGATAGCCGAGTTCATCGGCGCCCGGCATGCTCATGAGATTATATTTACAAGGGGGACTACGGAGTCCATCAACCTGGTGGCCGCGAGTTTTGGAAAGCGCTTTTTAAAGACGGGCGACAGTATTTTGATCTCCGGTCTTGAGCATCACTCCAATATCGTCCCCTGGCAACTGGCTTGCGAGGACAGGGGCGCCACGCTGAAAGTGATACCCATCGACGGCAATGGGGAAATGGTTTTGGATGGACTGGAAAAATTACTCGAAGGGGCAAAACTGGTGTCTGTGAACTATGTGTCTAATGCGCTGGGGACGATCAATCCCGTGCGGGAGATCATTGCCGCGGCGCATAGCAGGGGTATCCCGGTGATGCTGGATGCTGCCCAGGCGGTACAACATATGGAATTGGACGTGCAGGAACTTGACGTGGACTTTCTCGCTTTTTCCAGTCATAAGATCTATGGGCCCACTGGCTTTGGCGTTCTGTACGGCAAGGAGAGCTGGCTGAACGAGCTACCTCCCTACCAGGGAGGTGGAGAGATGATCAAGACGGTAAGTTTTGAAAAGACCACCTATAATGACCTGCCTTATAAGTTTGAAGCGGGAACCCCGGATATGGCCGGAGCTATCGGATTGGGAGCCGCGTTGGATTATGTCCAGCAGTTAGGGTTGTCGGCCATCCGGCAGACAGAAAATAATCTGATGGCTTATGCGCTGGAGGCTTTGCAGGAGGTGAAGGAACTGCGGCTCGTAGGGCGGTCTGCCAACAGGGCGGGCGTATTGTCTTTCCTGGTGGGAGATATCCATCCCTTTGATCTGGGTGAGATACTGGACAAACAGGGCATTGCGGTCCGTACGGGGCATCATTGCGCTCAACCCATCATGGACCTGTATTGTATTCCCGGTACGGTGCGGGCTTCGCTGGCCTTTTATAATACGCGGGCGGAGATAGACAGATTGGTGGTGGGGATAAGGAAGGGTATAACGTTGTTGAGCTAGAAAACATGACCATTAAAGAAAAACAGGACGAGATCGTCGCCGACTTTGAACTGTTCGGCGAGTGGATGGATAAATACGAGTACATTATTCAATTGGGGAAAGACCTGCCTCTTATAGACCCTCAATACAAGACGGATGATAACCTGATCCGGGGATGCCAGTCGAAAGTATGGATGCATGCTGAATTCAAGGAGGGGAAGATATTTTTTACCGCTGACAGTGATGCCGTCATTACAAAGGGGCTTGTAAGCCTGGTGATCCGTGTGTTGTCGGGGCATACTCCCCGGGAGATCGTGGATGCCGAGCTTTACTTTATCAATGCTATCGGGCTCAGCAGCCATCTTTCTCCTACGCGGTCCAACGGGCTGCTGTCCATGGTGAAACAGATCAAGATATACGCGCTCGGGTATATGGCTAAATCAACACAATCATGAGCGAAACAACTACCACATTACGGGATCAGATCGAGGGTGTGCTGCGTACTGTCTACGACCCGGAGATCCCTGTGAATATATATGATCTCGGACTGGTGTATGAGATCAAGATCGGTGACCGGGGGGAAGTAAAGGTCACCATGACCCTGACGGCGCCTGCCTGTCCTGCCGCGGGGGAGATCATCCATGACGTACAACAAAAAGTGGAGGCCCTGGAAGGGGTCATCGACTGTCACGTACAGTTGACCTTTGATCCGCCCTGGACAAAGGACATGATGAGCGAAGAAGCCAAGTTGGAATTGGGGTTCCTCTAAAAAGTCTTAACATATTAGAATTTATTAATGTCGGTTAAGACGTTTTGAAAGGTGATAATTTTGGGTAAACTCCCGTTATGAATATCCTGGTGGTAGAGGATGAACCCAAAGTGGCTGAATTTATCTGTAAAGGATTAAGCGAGCATCTTTATGGGGTTACAGTGGCTTATGACGCATTAATGGGCGAAAAGCTGGCACTGGAAGGAACGTTTGATATAGTGATCCTGGACGTGGTGCTTCCACGCGGCAGCGGATTGAATGTGTGCCGCGAGATCCGCAGGCTTAAACCTGAACAGCCTATCCTTCTGCTGACAGCACTTGGGAGTACACAGGATAAAGTGATGGGTTTCGATTGTGGTGCTGATGATTACCTGGTCAAGCCTTTTCATTTTGAAGAATTACTGGTCAGAATTAAAGCGATCAGCAGGCGCAGGACAATGGTTGCGCCCGGCACTTTTTACCAGGCGGGCGATCTGGAAGTGGACGGGTATAAAAAAATCGTGCGTCGTAATAAAAAGATAATCCAGCTTACAGCCAAAGAATTTGCGTTGCTGGAAGTGCTGATCGTTCATAAAAACCGGGTGTTGTCACGCACGCAGATCGCGGAATCGGTGTGGGGTATCGACTTTAACAGGGGGACCAATCTTATCGACGTCTATATAAACTACCTGCGCAGTAAGATCGACAAAGGGTTCAGCCAGCCCCTGATACATACGGTTATCGGCATGGGATATGTACTGAGAGAAGGGTGAAGATCCCTGGTGTAAAACCATTAATGTTTTCTAATGAATTACTAATCCTGTTTCAATTTCTCTTTAAGCGAGGGCTAATTACCCGGCTCTAGTTTTGTGCCGACAAAATAGAGCAATTATGAAAAGATCGTTCTGGCTTCTGGCCCTCCTCCTGCCGATGGTGAGTCGCGGGCAGGAAAATCGTACAACAGGAAAGGAAAGGGTTATTCATGGGATAGTAAAGGACAGCGCCAGTCTCCAGCCTCTCGCCGGGGTATCTGTGACGGTGAAAGGTCATCCAAAGGGGACCTCGACGACAAACGACGGATACTGGTCCATACCTGTGCCGGATGCGCATGCTGTCCTTGTTTTTTCATTTGTTGGGTACAGGAAGAAAGAAATTTCTCCGGAGGATACTGTCACTTCTCTTTTGGTGAACCTGACAGGGGATATCACCAATCTTAGCGCCATGGTGGTCACGGGGTATACGCAGCAAAGCAAGGCCAAGACTGCGGGGGCCCTCACGACCATTCCCGGCACCACCCTGCAGAATGTACCGGTGGCTTCCTTTGACGTGATGCTGCAGGGCAGGGTGCCCGGACTGTATGTTGGGACGCCGACAGGACAGCCTGGGGAACCAGGACGGATCACACTGAGGGGCATGGGTTCTATCAATGGGGATATACAACCTTTGTATATCATGGACGGCGTCCAGGTTTCCAACAGCTCTTTTTCCGGACTGAACCCCGACGATTTTGAATCGGTGACTGTCCTGAAAGATGCCGCCTCCACTGCACAATACGGCTCCCGCGCTTCCAATGGGGTCATTATTATCACGACGAAAAAGGGGAAGTCCTGGGAAGATGGAAAAACAAGGGTAGATTATAAAACTTACTTCGGGGTTTCCAAAGTGAACAGTTCGAAATGGGACCAGATGAATACTACCCAGCGTCTTCAGTTCGAGGAGATCATCCGGGACCCTGCGTTTCCGGGCTGGGCCTATTCCAGGAATAACCCTGATAAGCTGGTGGGTGGGGCCCTGGTATCCAAAACAGCCGCAGACTATGCCTATGGGGACCAATACCTGGACAGTCTGCGCAAGATAAACACCGACTGGAGAAAGTACCTGCTCCGGACGGGGGCTACTCAATCCCATGCCCTGAGTGTGCAGGGATACAATGGGAATACCAATTTTTATCTGTCCCTGGGTTATTTGAACCAACAGGGAGTAGCGCTGAATTCCGGGATCGAGCGTTATACCCTGAGAGGGAACCTGCAAAATACGAGCGGCAGGCTAAAAACAACCCTTAATATCGGGCTCGCCCAGTCGCAGATCAGGTATATCCAGAATGAAGGTGTAGCGCCAGCTGCGGGAGGCGGCGCTTCCGCAGGAGGGGGTGGTATTTCCGCCAATAACCCTATCGCAGCCCTTTATTTCGCCCTGCCCTATGAGAAGCCTGATGTCAACCGGACCGGCCCTACCAATTATGGGTCGGATGCCATGAATGAATATGCGAACTCGAGTCTGAAAGATGTCCAACTAAAATCAGTCATTTCCCTGAACGAAACCTTCCGGCTGACAGATGCGCTGCAACTGACCGGCACTGCCGGCGTGGAATACCAGCAGGACCACATTACCAACTATCTCGCTCCCAATTCCTACTTTGGACAACAGGTGAGCAATGGCAACCAGGGCATGTACCAGGACAGCACCACTATGCGGTACAGGATCGTAGCGAATGGCGGTGTCCGTTATCTGAAGAAATTGGGTGGCTCCAGTGAAGTAGAAGCCAACCTGCTGGCAGAAGCCAATCGTCTCAACGGGACTTATTCCGGGTTTACCGGCTATGGTCTTCTGGCCCAGTTGGGGAATAACCCTTCGGCCATCACGCAGGGTACTCCTACCAATAATTTTATCCCCAACGTGGCCGGCAGCACTATCGCCAACAACCTCCTGCTTTCACAGATCGCCTTATTCCGGTGGTCTTACGGCAGCAGATACACGTTTACAGCCAGCCTGAGACGGGACGGATCTTCACAGGTGCCTTCCAACAACCGCTGTATTTACCTATACGCTTTTGGCGGAAAATGGAATATCCTTTCCGAACGTTTTATGGACGGAATAAGGACGTTCAGCACCCTCAGGCTTCGCGCCAGTTATGGCCTTACGGCCAATGCGGGAGGGTTTGCAAGTGATTATGGTTACCGGAACCTCTATGGCATATCCAACTATGGCGGTAGTACAGCGCTGGTACCTCAAACGCCTGGCAACCCCAACTACAACTGGGAATACAACCGGACCGGTGACGTTGGATTGGAATTTGGTTTCCTGCGCAACCGCATCTATGGAGAACTGGACCTGTATAACAGGGTCACCAATAACCTTTTTGTAAATAAGAACCTATCCCTGACCACCGGGTGGCCCACCGTTGCGGCGAACCTGGGCAAGATCAGGAACAGGGGAGTAGAACTGGAATTGAACGGCGATCTTATCAAACGGAATGACCTCACCGTCACCCTTGGGGTCAATTTTGCCTATAATAAAAATACCGTTTTAAGCCTGGGGGGTGACGAACAGCAGTTCATCGACGAGATATCCATGAACATGGTAGGCTATCCGCTGGGCACTTTTTATGCAGTTCGCTGGGCAGGCGTGGACCCGGCGACGGGCGCTCCCTTGTACCTGGATAAGGACGGCAAGACCACTACCACTTATAACACAGCCGATGCCGTCCCTTTGAAAGCAACCTGGGACCCCCCTTATAAAGGTGGTGTCTCTCTGTCTGTCGCCTACCGGCGGCTGGAAGTGTCTGCCCTCTTCAGCTTTATACACGGCATGTCCCGGCTGCACTTCCCCTATCTGTACAGTCATTCCGCCGACCCCAACTACCGGGGCTACAATCAATCGGCCGACATGCTGAAGATCTGGCAGCATCCCGGGGACAAAACCGACTATCAAGCCGCCACCTATACCAGGCAGATCACATCCGCGGACGTGCGTAGCTCGGATTATATCAAATGGAGGAACCTGTCCGTGAACTACCAGGCGCCTGTCAGTCCTTTTATGAAGAAATATATCCGTTCGATCAAAATTTTTGCACAGGGACAGAATTTGTTCTCCTGGATGAAATGGAAAGGATTTGATCCGGAAGACGCCAATGATATTGCCCAATACGAATACCCGATGCCGCGTACGGTGACGGCGGGATTGAATATAGGTTTCTAAAACAATAACTGAAAACGACCAAATATGAAAAGATTTATGTACGTGGAAATGCTCATGGTGCTGTGCGCCCTGTTACCGGCATCCTGCTCGAAACAGCTCAATATTGAACCGAAAGACCAGATCGATGGCAGTGAAGTATTCAAAAGTGTGAACGACCTGAACCAGGGAGTCCTAGGCGTCTATTCCGTCTGGAAAGAAGAGTATGTAGTCCGGGTGGCTTCGGTAGTGGCGGACGAGTGCCGCATTGGGTTACAGAATACCGGGGTCAGCCTGACAGATGCCGGGCAGAACCTTTTCCGCTGGGCCTTCACGGCCAATAGTTCAGAAATAACAGGACCATGGACCAATGGTTATGTGGTGATCAATAATGTCAACCTGATACTGCAGGCAATAGATAATGTCCCTGTGACGGGAAATTCCGACAGCATCCAAAAACAGCAACTGAAAGGCGAGCTGTTAGCGATCCGGGCCTTCCAGCATTTTGATCTTTACCGGGTATACGCATATTCCGGGATGTATGATCCCTCGGCCTATGCTGTGCCGTATGTGACCGGTACGAATATTTATGATCGACCCTCCCGGCCTTCCACTTCGGATTTTTTTTATCAGCTAAAACAGGACCTGGCTGCCGCCGAATCCCTTATCGGCAGCGGTGCTACCGTCACCCGTATGGGGCTGAACGCGTTGTATGCATTGGAAGCCCGGGTGGCCTTGTATACCAATGACTGGGCCCTGGCTGTGGATCGCGCTTCCAGACTGATCAGCGCCGTACCCCTGGCCTCAGGGACCGACTTTGACAACATATGGACTGATGCAGGCGTTGCTGAAGTGATCTTCAAACTAACCAGGACCAATCAAAGCTCTCTTCGCCCAGGCGACCTCTGGTACAATATACCTTACAATGTATACTTGTTTGCCCCTTCAAAGACCCTTATGAACAGCTATGATACATCAAACGATGTCCGGTACCACGCTTATTTTGCCACGGATGCCTCTTTGATCTCTTCGGGTCAATTGCCTGATAAGATCATCAAGTATGCGGGGAGCGCCGGGGCGTTGAACCTGAACGATCTGAAGGTTTTCCGGATGGGTGAGATGTACCTGATCCGTGCCGAGGCTTATGTCAGGACCGGTAATCTCTCTGCCGCCACTGCCGACCTGAATATGCTGAGGTCCCAAAGGATCGCGGGGTACCAGCCTGTGGCTTTTTCCGGTGTGAATGATCTTCTTGCTGCGATATTTATGGAACGTTATAAGGAATTGCCGTATGAAGGGCACAGATTATTTGATCTCAAACGGGCCGGCATGAATGTGGTCAGGACAGCTGCGGACCTTCCTTCAGGTGCAACCGGCAATACGCTGACGCCTTCAAGCCTGTACTATTTTATCCCGATCCCGCAGGCAGAGATCCTCGCCAATGCACAGATAAAACCGAACAATCCCGGCTGGTAGACCCTGGTGAAACCGGCCCGGGTTTTATGAGCCGGGCCGGTATAGAAATATTCCTTAAAATGCCGATATTCTATTATTTTGTGTTAAAATAACTTATAAAACAGATAACATTATTAGCGATTTCTCCGGATGAATGCATTTTCTTTGATCCTCCGAAAGCTCTGTGGAGGAAAGTATTAACTAACGTTGCTTAACTATCCGGACATGTCAAAAAACAAATTGCTCGTTGCTTTTATCCTGGTGACTTCCCTGTTCTTTTTGTGGGCTTTTCTGCACAATCTGAATCCTATTTTGATCCCCCACCTGCGGAAAGCTTGTCAACTGAATGATACTCAATCTTCTTTAGTGGATTTTCCCATATATCTGGCGTATTGTCTGGCTGCTATTCCGGCGGGGTTGTTTATGCATAAGTACGGATATAAAAAGGGGATCATATTTGGATTGATCATGTTTGCCATCGGGGCGGTATTGTTCACTTTTGCGGCTTCGGAGCGGAACTTTACATTTTTCCTTGTTGCCTTGTTCGTACAGGGGAGCGGGGCTGCTTTTTTGGAGACGGTGGCCAATCCCTATATGGCCAACCTGGGGGACCCGGCCAATTCGGAGCAGCGGCTGAATTTTGCGCAGTCCTTTAATGGGCTGGGTGCGATGGTGGCACCTCTTGTCGGGGCGTCGTTCATATTATCCGGGATCGAACATACGCCTGATGAGTTGAAGGCGATGGCTGCGAATGGGACGTTGGATGCCTATTTGCAGTCCGAGGCGAATATGGTCAAACCACCCTATTATGTTATTGCCGGGGTGGTGTTGCTGGTGGCGCTGCTGTTCGTATTCACCAAATTACCTGAGGTAAAGGAGCCGGATGCGGGGTTGGATGATCCTGCGGCAGCTGCGCATGGACATGTGGTCGGGACGAAATTTTCTTTTAAGGTTTTCCGGTTCAGCCATCTCAAATGGGCCATCTTTGGTATTTTCTTTTATGTGGGGTCCCAGGTGGGGGTGGGAAGCTTTTTTATCAGATTTTCCAAATTTGTGGCAGATATACCAGAAAAAGAGGCGGGAAGATTGTTTGCTTACATAGCCATGGTGGGTTTTATGGCGGGCCGGTTTCTGGGAACTTTCTTTATGAAGTACATCAAGCCGGCGAAGCTGTTGTCCTTGTATGCGGCTATCAATGTGCTGCTGCTGACATTAGCTCTGCTGACGAAGGGGCATGTCGCGGTCTATTGTGTGATGGCTACGCCTTTCTTTATGTCCATTATGTTCCCGACGATATTTGCGTTGGGTATCAAGGACCTGGGGGAAGAGACAAAGATGGCTTCGTCCTTTTTGGTGATGGCTATCATCGGGGGGGCTTTTGCTCCGCTGGCGATGGGGGCCATTTCGGATGCCACGGGTAGCATACAAGTCGCTTATATAGTGCCGCTGATCTGTTTTGTTTACATATTGTTCTATGGTATCAGCGGACATAAGATAAAACCTGTCAAAGCATGAGATATTGTCTGGCATTGGATCTAAAGAATGACGCGGGGCTTATCGCGGAGTATGAGCAATGGCACCGGGAAGTGTGGCCGGAGATCAAGGCGAGCATCCGGGATGGTGGGATTACCGATATGGAGATCTATCGGCTGGAGGACCGGCTGTTTATGATCATGGAGACGTCGGCGGATTTTAGTTTTGAGCGGAAGGGGGCGATGGATGCGGCGAGTCCTGTCGTACAGAAGTGGGAGGAGCTGATGTGGAAGTACCAGGTCCCTGTTCCGGGTGGGAAGCCGGGGGAGAAATGGCGGTTGATGAACAGGATATTTTTATTGAATCAATAATTAATATAGATCAGCATGTTCAGTTTGCAAGAAAAGAATGCCGTCGTTACGGGCGGAGGAAGCGGGATCGGTAAGGCGGTGGCCTTGCTCCTGGCTAAACAGGGGGCGAGGGTATTTGTAATGGATCTTAACGAAGGGCAGGCATTGGAGACGGTGAAGGAGATAGAGGCGGCGGGTGGCAGGGCTGCGGCGCATGCGGCGGATGTGTCCAAACAGGAGGAAGTTGTGAAGGTATTTGCTGCTGTTCCGAAGATAGATATTGTCGTGAACAGCGCGGGCGTCAGCCACGTCGGTACTGTGGAGACGACAACAGAGGCTGATTTCGACCGGCTGTACAATGTCAATGTAAAAGGAGTGTATAATTGTCTTTATGCCGCCATCCCCCTGATGAAGAAGAGCGGCGGCGGGGTCATCATCAATATGTCCTCTATTGCGGCCCTGGTAGGCATCCCCGACCGATTTGCCTATTCCATGACCAAGGGGGCCGTGACTGCCATGACCTTGTCGGTGGCAAAGGATTATATCCAACAGGGGATCCGCTGTAACTGTATTTCTCCGGCCAGGGTGCATACGCCTTTTGTGGATGGGTTTCTGAAAAAGAACTACCCGGGGAAGGAGGAGGAGATGTTTGACAAATTGTCGAAGACGCAGCCCATCGGCCGTATGGCAAAACCGGAAGAGATAGCGGGGCTTATCCTGTATCTCTGCAGCGACGAAGCGTCCTTTATTACCGGATGTGATTACCCCATCGATGGAGGGTTTGTAAAATTGAACAATTAAATATCGTATATGAAGCTGATCAGACATGGCGTACTGTATAAAGAAAAGACAGGTATTGTAATAGCTGATAAATATTATGATACTTCTGCCTTTGGAGAAGACTACAATGAACAATTCTTTGAATCGGGCGGTTTAGCAAGGTTGAAGGAGTTTGTGGACAAGAATAAGGGATCGTTGAAGGAATTGCCGGCGGGCACACGACTGGGATCGCCTGTCGCGCGTCCTTCGAAGATCGTTTGTATCGGTCTTAATTACGCGGACCATGCGAAGGAGACGGGCGCCACGCCTCCTCCTGAACCAGTGATCTTTATGAAATCGACCACTGCGCTGACAGGCCCTTATGATGATATTATCATTCCCCGTGGTTCTCGTAAAACGGACTGGGAGGTGGAGCTGGCTGTTGTCATTGGCAAAAAGGCCAGCTATGTGGATGAGAAGGATGCGTTAAATTATGTGGCGGGTTATTGTCTGCATAACGACGTTTCGGAACGGGAGTTCCAGATAGAGCGCAGCGGCACCTGGGATAAGGGCAAGGGGTGCGATACGTTTGCTCCTCTGGGTCCTGTGCTGGCGACTCCGGATGAGGCGGGGGATATCGATAAGCTGCGTTTATGGCTTACGGTGAACGGTAAGAAGATGCAGGACGGTACTACTGCCAATTTTATTTTCCGTATACCTTTTCTTATCTCTTATGTCAGCCAGTTCATGACCTTGCTGCCTGGCGACGTGATATCCACGGGCACGCCTGCGGGGGTGGGTATGGGTTTTAACCCGCAAACGTATCTAAAGCCAGGTGACGTTGTGGAGCTTGGTATTGATGGGCTGGGGACGTCGAGACAAAATGTAAAAGCATATGCCGAACCTGAATCTAAATCTTAAGATTGACTCGCACCAACATTTCTGGAAATTCGACCCTTTCCGGCATGCGTGGATAAATGATGAAATGCATATTATCCGGAAGGATTTTTTACCTCATGATCTGCATTCCATCCTGGAGGCCGCGGGTATCGATGGTTGTGTGTTGGTGCAGGTGGATCAAACGGAGGAGGAGAATGATTTTCAATTGGAGAATGCGGCAAAACATGATTTTATCAAGGGGGTAGTGGGCTGGGTGGATCTGCAGTCCCCGGATATAGAGGAGCGGCTGGCCTATTACCGGCGTTTTCCCAAGATGAAGGGGTTCCGGCATATCCTGCAGGGGGAGCGGGACAGGGCGTTGATGTTGAAGCCTGCATTCAAGCGGGGGATCGATGCGCTACGGAAGTTCGGATATACATATGATATCCTTATTTACCCGGATCAACTGGGGTATACAAGAGAGTTTACGGCGGCTTTTCCCGACCAGCCGTTTGTGATCGACCATATCGCAAAGCCGTATATCAAAGATCGGCGGTTGACGGAGGAATGGAAGGTTGCGATCCGGGCTGTTGCGAAGCATAAGAATGTGTACTGTAAGATATCGGGTATGGTGACGGAGGCTAATCTGAAGAACTGGAAACCCGAGGAGTTGTATCCTTATATCGACACGGTGGTGGAAGCTTTTGGTACGGATAGGATCATGTATGGTTCGGACTGGCCGGTGTGTCTGGTGGCGGCGAGCTACGAGCAGTGGTATGAGCTGGTGACGGATTATTTTGAGGGTTTTTCGGATACGGAAAGGGCTGCTTTTTTTGGTGGTAACGCAATCCAATTTTATAATCTTTAAAGATGAAGTATGGATCTATTGTTAAAAGATAAAGTCATTGTTGTATCCGGTGGAGCCAAGGGCATTGGAGAAGGTATTTCCAAGGTGCTGGCGGGAGAAGGGGCCATCCCTTTTATCATCGGCCGGAATGAGCAGGATAATAAGGCAGCGGTGGCGGAGATCGAGGCGACAGGGGGGAGGGCTTTTCAGTTTGCGGCTGAACTGACGGTACCGGGTGAGTGTGAAAGGGCCATTAAAGCGGTGATGGATAAAGCGGGAAAGATTGATGGGCTGGTGAACAATGCGGGTGTGAACGATGGGGTAGGGTTGGCTTCCGGCAATTATGAGGCCTTTATGGCTTCGCTGCATAAGAATGTGGTGCATTATTATCTGTTGGCGCATTATGCCTTGCCGGCGTTGAAGAAGTCGAAGGGCGCTATTGTCAACATCAGCTCCAAGACAGCGGAGACAGGACAGGGGAATACATCGGGTTATGCCGCCGCCAACGGGGGCAGGAATGCGCTTACCCGGGAATGGGCCGTAGAATTGCTGCAGGACGGCATTCGTGTGAATGCCATCATTGTGGCGGAGTGCTGGACACCCTTGTATGAAAAGTGGATCAAGACACTGGCCAACCCGGAAGAGAAATTGAAGAGCATCGTTGCCAAGATCCCGTTGGAGAACAGGATGACGACGTCCGAGGAGATCGCCAATATGACGGCTTTTCTTTTGTCGGCGAGGTCGAGTCATACCACGGGGCAGCTGATACATGTGGACGGCGGTTACGTTCATTTAGACAGAGCACTAGCAGGAACGTAGTATTATGAAGACACTAATTTGTATAAAGCCAGGTGAGTTTGAATACAGGGAGATCGATGCGCCATTGGCGAAGCCGGGACAATCTATCATTAAGATCAGGAGGATCGGTATTTGCGGGACAGACCTGCATGCTTATGAAGGGACGCAGCCTTATTTTGAGTATCCCCGTATTTTAGGTCATGAGCTGGCGGGGGACCTGGTGGACCTGGACAAGGCTCCTGGATTCGCCGTTGGGGACGCGGTGACGATCATCCCTTATTTCAATTGCGGACATTGTGTCGCGTGCAGGAATGGAAAGCCCAATTGCTGTGTATCTATAAAGGTTTGTGGAGTGCATGTCGATGGAGGGATGGTAGAATATCTTTCTGTTCCCTCTTCGGCTCTTATACACAGCGACGGGTTGAGTTGCGATCAACTGGCGTTGGTGGAGCCGCTGGCCATCGGGGCGCATGCGGTGAGAAGGGCTGGGGTGCAGCCGGATGAATTTGTATTGGTGATAGGGGCAGGCCCTATCGGTCTTGGCGTGATGGAGTCGGCCCGTATTGCGGGAGGGCAGGTGATTGCGATGGATATCAACGAGGGGCGATTGGGTTTCTGCCGGGACAGGCTGCATCTGCTGCACGTTGTGAACGCAGGCGGCGAGGATGTGATGGAGCGGTTGCGTCATATCACCCGGGGCGATATGCCTACGGTAGTGATCGACGCCACGGGCAGCCTGAGAGCTATTAATAACGCCTTTCAATATATGGCCCATGGGGCGAGATATGTATTGGTGGGTTTGCAGAAAGGGGATATTCAATTCAGCCATCCTGAGTTCCATAAGCGGGAGGCCACGTTGATGAGCAGCCGAAACGCAACCCGGGAAGATTTTGCCAGCGTGATGGATGCCATGAAGAAAGGGCTGATCGATCCCACCACCTATATAACGCACCGGGTGGGATTTGATCAGGTGAAGGAGGAGTTCCCGGGCTGGCTTGATCCGGCGCGGGGAGTGATCAAAGCGATGGTAGAAGTATAAAATGTATGTAACATGGTCTTGTCTTTTGGAGAATTATTGTTACGGATATGTCCGGATGGGGAAGGCGAATGGCTGCGGGAAAATGCCCTTTCCTGTTATGTAGGCGGAGCGGAGGCGAATGTGGCTACTGCGCTGGCTTTATGGGGTATCCCGTCGGCCTATTTTACAGTGTTGCCGGACAATATGATGTCTCATCAACTGGCGGGCTATCTTGGGGAGCGGAATATCGATACTTCCCGTGTGATCTACCAGGGAAAACGTCTGGGGCTTTATTTTCTTCCCAAAGGAAAGGACCTGAAGAATGCGGGTGTCATTTATGACAGGGAGCATTCTTCTTTTTGGGAATTGCAGCCAGGGACTATCGACTGGGATAAGGTGTTCCGGGGAGTGACGTGGTTACATTTTACCGCCATATCTCCCGCGTTGAATGCGGGGGTGGCGGCTGTATGTGAGGAAGCATTGCAGGCGGCATCTGCGAGGAAGATCACCATTTCCGTCGACCTGAACTACCGGGCCAAGCTCTGGCAGTATGGTGCGGCGCCTGTAGACATCATGCCGGGACTGGCGCAATACTGTGACATTGTGATGGGTAATCTCTGGGCTGCGGAAAAAATGCTTGGCATCCCGGTGGATGCGTCCTTGTTGGATAAGAGTGTAAAAGAGGAATATTTGTCGCATGCAGAGAAGACCAGCGAGGAGGTGATGCGTAAGTTCCCCCGGGCGAAACTGGTGGCGAATACTTTCCGATTTGACACAGACGGCGGGGGTATCCAATATTATACATCGTTGTATGCGGGCGGCAGACTATATCATTCGATGGAGTATCGTGCGGAGAAGATCGTCGATAAGGTGGGCAGCGGGGATTGTTTTATGGCGGGGTTGATCTATGGACAGTACAGCGGGCATGGGTTTCAGGAGACGCTGGAGTTTGCCACGGCGGCTGCATTTCAGAAATTATTTATTGCGAACGACGCCACCAACCAGCGGGTGGGGGAAATAGAAAAAAGTATTATAGCATATGAGCGATAAGAATGTGATCCTTGACAGCATATTGAACCAGGGGATGTTGCCCTTGTTTTATTGTGATAGTCCTACGGTAAGCGTGGAGGTGACCCGGACCTTGTACCGGGCGGGGGTGCGTGCATTGGAATATACGAACAGGGGGGCGGCGGCCCTGGAGAATTTCCGTATCATGAAAAAAACTTTTGCCGTGGAGGCGCCTGATCTTTATTTGGGTATCGGTACGATCAAGACGGCGGAAGAGGCTGTGGCCTTTGTGGAAGCGGGCGCCGACTTTATCATTGCCCCTATCGTCAACCCGGCGGTGGCTGCGGTGGCGGAGAAGGCGGGGCTGCCGTGGATACCCGGCTGTATGACTCCTACGGAGATCCACCAGGCGCAACAGCTAAAGGCGCCTGTGATCAAGATCTTCCCCGCGAATATCCTGGGGCACGAGTTTATCAGTTCTATCAGGGACCTCTTCCCGGGTCAGCTGTTTATTCCAACAGGTGGGGTGGAGCTGAATAAAGATAATATCCATGCCTGGTTCAAGGCGGGCGTCAGTGCGGTGGGGATGGGCAGCAAGCTCATCAGTAAAGAGGTGCTTCAGCATAAGCAATACGACCATTTATATAAACAAACGGTGACTGCCCTGCAAATGGTGAGGGAAGTCGTAAATGAAATTTGATTAGCTATGAATTTATCCATCGGCAATTTGGATGCTATCAAGGCGCCGGGTGTGATCAAGCCCGGGAAAAAGATATTTGACCTACCCGAGAAGGTATTGCAATTTGGTACGGGTGTGCTCCTGCGCGGTCTACCGGATTATTTTATTGATAAGGCTAACCGGCAGGGGGTATTCAACGGCCGGGTGGTGGTGATCAAGTCCACGGATGGCGGGGATGCGGGCGCTTTTGACCGCCAGGATGGATTGTATACTTTGTGTGTTCGGGGTATTGGGGAGGAGGAGAACATCATCTGCAGCGCCATTAGCCGGGTGTTGTCGGCAAAGGAGCAGTGGCAGGAGATCCTGCAATGCGCCCATAACCCGGAGATGCAGGTGATCATTTCGAATACGACGGAGGTAGGCATCCGTCTGGTGGAAGAGGATATCCATCAGCGTCCTCCTGTCTCTTTTCCCGGCAAGCTGCTGGCTTTTCTGTACGAGCGTTACAAGGCCTGTAAGGGCAGCGTAGAGGGGGGGATGGTGATCGTGCCTACCGAACTTATCGTGGATAATGGCAAGAAGCTGGCTGCCATTGTGCAGCAGCTGGCTGTATTTAATAAACTGGAGGCGGATTTTACTTCGTGGTTGAATACGGCCTGCCGGTGGTGCAGCAGTCTGGTGGACCGGATCGTTCCGGGCAAGCCGGATGCGGCGACTTTGCAACAACTTCAGCAGGACCTTGGTTATATAGATGATCTTCTGTCCATATCGGAGGTATACCGTCTCTGGGCCATTGAAGGGGATGAACGGGTGAAGGCTGTTTTGTCTTTTTCAGCTGCCGATGCGGGGGTGATCATCGCTCCGGATATCGAGATCTATCGTGAGCTAAAGCTGCGTCTGTTGAACGGCACGCATACTTTAAGCTGTGGTCTTGGTTTTTTGTCCGGGTTCACCACAGTGAAACAGGCGATGGAAGACCCTGGTTTTTCCGCCTTTGTATCGGACCTGATGCTGACGGAGATTGCGCCGGCCATTCCCTATCGGATCCCCGCGGAGCAGTCCCGTGACTTTGGTCTGCAGGTGCTGGATCGTTTTCGCAATCCGCATTTACAGCATCAATGGATTAGCATTACCATGCAGTATACTTCCAAGATGAAGATGCGCAACGTCCCTGTGCTGCTGCAACATTATAAGGAACAGGGTCATCCGCCCCGTCTTTTTGCGTTGGGTTTTGCCGCCTACCTGTTGTTTATGCGTGGCGGGAACTACCCGGTGAATGACGACAAGGCTGGTTACTTCGCGGAGATATGGGGGACGGATATGGGTACCGCGGCCCTGGTGGATAAGGTCCTTTCGGACGTATCACTATGGGATACTGATCTGACCAAGCTGCCGGGGTTTGCAGCAGCCGTCCGCGAAAACCTGGATATATTGATCAATAAAGGGGCCCAGGCAACCCTGGCCCAATCAGGAAAAATAAAAAGCGCTTTATGAGTACGCAACAAATTGTACTGAAAGTCCATCCCGCCGACAATGTGTTGGTGGCGTTGGCTAACTTACTGAAAGATGAGAAAGTGGTCTTTGAAGGGCAGGAATACGTCATGGAAGAAACCGTAAAAGCAAAGCATAAGTTCGCCACTACCGACCTTGCGGCTGGGGACTCGATCATCATGTATGGGGTTTTGGTGGGGAAGGCACAGCAACCCATCAAAAAAGGAGGACTTATCAGCACTTCCAATGTAAAGCATGCGGCCAGTGATTTTACGGTGGGCGAGCGGAAGACGCAGTGGCGCAAGCCGGATGTCAGCGGCTTTGCGGGCAGGACCTTTAAGGGGTATCACCGGGCCGACGGCAGTGTAGGAACTGCCAATTATTGGGTGGTCATCCCCATGGTGTTCTGTGAGAACAGGAACCTGGATGTGCTGCAACAGGCATTGGTGAATGATCTGGGTTATGGCAGGAACAGAAGTTACCAGGTGCAATCCCAGCAACTGATAGAATTATACAGGACGGGGAAGAGTGTGGAAGAGATCCTGCAGGCGGACCTCCATGCCGACTATGAGAAACACGCATCCCAGCGGTTGTTCCCCAATGTGGATGGGATCAAGTTCCTCACCCATGACGGCGGCTGCGGTGGTACCCGGCAGGACGCGCAGGCGTTGTGTGGTTTGCTGGCGGGCTATATCACCCACCCGAATGTGGCGGGGGCTACGGTGCTCAGTCTTGGTTGTCAGAATGCGCAGGTCAGCATGCTGGAGGAGGAGATCAGGAAGCGCAGTCCGCAATTTTCCAAACCTTTGTATATTTTGGAGCAGCAAAAGATCGGGAAGGAGTCAGCCTTGCTGTCGGAAGCCATCAAGCAAACTTTTGCAGGGCTGGTACTGGCTAATCAACAGGAGAGGGAACCGGCGCCTCTGAGCAAGATCTGTATCGGGTTGGAATGCGGCGGGTCCGATGGTTTTTCGGGTATTTCCGCCAATCCTGCCATCGGATATACTTCCGACCTGCTGGTGACGTTGGGGGGCAGCGTTATCCTTTCGGAATTCCCTGAGTTGTGCGGGGTAGAGCAGAACCTCAGCGATCGTTGTGTGGATGTTGCTACAGCGGAACGTTTTTCTCATCTGATGCGTACCTACAACGAGCGGGCCAAGGCGGTGGGATCGGGTTTTGACATGAACCCTTCCCCGGGTAATATCCGGGACGGGCTGATCACGGATGCGATCAAATCTGCGGGGGCTGCCAAGAAAGGCGGGACCTCGCCGGTGACGGATGTGCTGGATTATCCGGAGAAGGTGACGAAGCCGGGGTTGACCCTGCTGTGCACGCCTGGTAATGATGTGGAGTCGACGACCGCGGAGGTCGCTTCGGGCGCCAATATCGTGTTATTTACCACGGGGTTGGGGACACCTACGGGGAATCCTATTGCGCCTGTGGTAAAGATAGCGACCAATACGCCTTTGTACGAAAGGATGCAGGATATCATCGACATCAATACGGGTACTATTATCGAGGGTAAGGAGACGATCGAGCAGGCAGGCGCCCGGATCCTGGAATATGTGATCGGGGTAGCCAGCGGAGATATCGAGATCGCGGCTGTGCGTCACGTACAGGATGATTTTATCCCGTGGAAACGGGGAGTGTCGTTGTAACGAGCCTCCGGAAGGCGGATCAATATACGCTGGCTGTCGAAGTTCCCGCTACATTTACGTTGTTGAATGTAACAGAACCGGAACTTGTGGTCTGGGAGTAGCCGCCGGTGAACATATATGTATGGGTACCCGGAGCTCCACAGGTGATCGTCACGGTGCATGGACCTGTATCGACCTGACCGGCATATTGGGTAGTGGTAGGACTAAAGGTAAAGTTAAGACTCCCGCACATTTTAAGGGTACCATAAAAGGCAGTACCATTGGCTGTGTATATGTTGACAAGGGTTTTTTTGTTATGTTTGTTTACAGGACTGACTGACATGGATAAACAAACAAGCGCGGAGAGTAGCAAAAGGTTAATAAATTTTTTCATAGCAAGGTCTTTTACTAAAGTTAGTTCTATTACATATTGATAGAAATAAGGGTAAACACTTGCCTGCATGTTCAAGCCTTATCAACATATTTTGGGTGTAATACTGCTAATTATCACCCTTTTCTTTTTCTTTACTACCTGTGTTGAGGGACCGGCGGGTGGAAAGTACACTGATGTGCGAGGCAAGCTTTATGCCGGCTCAGCCATCTGTGCCGGCTGTCACAGGAGCATTCATGATTCCGCATTGCATTCATCACATTTACTCACTATGCAACCCGCCTCGAAGGAGACGGTAATGGGAAGCTTTATCCCCCCCGCAAATGAATTCCATTATAATGGCGACAGACGGGTGATCATGGAAGCCAGGGACAGCGGTTTGTTCCAGGTGGCGATGGCAGGAGGCCGGGTACAGGCTATCCATCGCATGGATATGGTCATGGGCACGGGGAGGAAAGGACAGACCTATTTATATTGGCAGGGAGACAGCGTGAAACAACTGCCTGTGTCCTGTTTCCAACTGTTGGGAGGTTGGGGCAATAGTCCCCGTTATCCCATGGATACCATCTGGTATGACAGGCTCGTGTCTTTTCAATGTTTTGCCTGTCATACCGCGTATATCGGGATGAAGAAACCGGTGGAGATCAATACTTTTTACCAGGTGGATCAGTATGACCGGGGGAAGATCGTGTATGGCATCGACTGCGAGCGTTGTCATGGACCGGCTGCCGCGCATGTGCGATATCAGCAGGAACATCCTGATGTCAGGGAAGCTAAATATATTGTCCGCTGGGATTCGTTGTCGCAGCAGCAGCGGGTGGATGCGTGTGGCATCTGTCATTCGGGCGCACATAGTTTTATGCGGGCGATGTTTGGGTTCAGACCGGGGGATACGCTGACCAATTATTTTTATCCGGAGTCAGGAACGGCTAAGACGGATGGGATAGATGTGCATGGCAATCAATATGGGTTGCTGGTGGCCAGTAAATGTTTTTTGAGGAGTAAGACCCTGGAGTGCGTGACCTGTCATGATACGCATACAGCGGACAGGAAGCCCCTGGTGGATTATTCGGCGAAATGTATGGCTTGTCATGGGATAGAGGACGTAAAGAAAGTCCATAAGGATGAAGACCCGAGTCTGTTAGTGTCTAATTGTATCGACTGTCATATGCCGGTGGGGGAGTCGAAGCTTATTACTATACAGCGGGATGCAGGTACAAATATGAGGGCGTACCTGGCGAGAAGGCATCTGATCGCGGTGTATCCAGAGGCGGCAAAGCGGTGGAAAGAGGCTATGCTGTCTTCCGATAGTTCACGATCGCCCACACATTGAGTACAAGCCCGATGGCGAACATGGCTCCCAGGTCGGGCAGGATGTCGGTGATGCCGCTGCCTTTCAGGACGACCATGCGCATGATACGGATGAAATGGTAGGGGGGGAAAGTGGAGACGATGGCCTGGGCCCAGCCGGGCATGCTGTCCACCGCGGTGAATGCTCCGCTCATCATGTTAAAAATATTTATAAAGAAAAAAGACAGGGACATTGCTTGTTGCTGGGTACCGGAATAGGTGGCCAGGAGCAGGCCCAACCCCAGCATGGCGAAGAGATAGTCTACCAGGGAGAGATATAGCACCCAGAGGCTGCCTGTGGAGACGACGCCATAGAAGATCCATCCGACGATGAGCCCCAGCGTAAAGATGATGATCCCCAGGACGAGGAAGGGGATCATTTTTCCCGTAATAAAGACATATTTTTTTATTGGTGTAACATTGATCTGTTCGATCGTCCCGTTCTCTTTCTCCTGTACGATGTTGAAAGCTGTTTGCATGGCGGCCATGGCGGTGACGAGTGTGACGAGAATAGCGGGTACGATGTAGAGGTGGAAATTCATGAACGGGTTATACCAGTTAGAGGAGGCGATGCTGATCTGGGGCGCATCGGGCCCTGTGGATGAACCGGAGGTATGCCAGTCCACGCGTATCTCGTCATTGAAGTCCGTAATGATACTGGTTAGATAGGCGCCGCCAAGGTTGGCCTTTGTGCCTTCGATGGCATTGATGGCGATATAGAGTTTTTGTGAATTTTCCCGGACGAGGTCCCTTTCAAAATGGGCGGGGATCTGCAGGGCCAGGTCGGCTTTTTCCTGTTCGACCATCGACAGGGCGGCATTATAGGAGCCGGTGTAGCCAGTGAGTTTGAAGTAGCCGGAAGAGGTGATCTTGCCGATGAGACGTTGCGAGGCTGTGGAGTGGTCGTTATCCACTACGGCAATAGAGATATTCTTTACGGAGTAGTCCGCCGCCAGGGGCAGCAATATCAGCTGGATGACGGGTGCAATGATCAGCATCCTGACGATGCCTTTATTGCGCATGATCTGGCGGAATTCTTTTTCCAGCAGAAAGTATAATGTCCTGATCATTGTAATCTGATTTTAAATCTTCTGAGACTGATGGCGAACAGCAGCAGGCACATGCCTGCGAGGATGAGGGTTTCTTTCCAGACGGCGGTGACGCCGAGTCCTTTCAACATCACCTTTTTCACAATAATGAAGTACCATCTGGAGGGTACGATATTGGATAGCGCCTGCAGGGGCAGGGGCATGTTTTCTATGGGAAAAAGAAAGCCTGTCAGCAGCATGGTCGGCAGCATCATGCCCATCAGGGAGGCCATCATGGCGGCTTGTTGTGTCTTTGCGTTGATGGACAGCAGCAGTCCGATGGACAGGGAGGTAAGGATAAAGAGCATGCTGTCGAATGTCAGCAGCAGGATACTGCCTTTTACGTGCAGGTCCAGGAACAGGGCGCTGAGCACCAGAATAATGAACAGGTTGACAATGGATATGAGCAGGTTGGGTGTCAGTTTGGAGATAATAATATAGATGGGTTTGAATGGGGAAACGAGCAAGATCTCCATGGTGCCCAGCTCTTTTTCTTTTACGATGGCTACGGAGGTCATCATGGTGCAGACGAGCATCAGGACGAGGGCCATGACGCCGGGGACGAAATTGGGAGCACCTTTTAGTTCGGGGTTGTAGAGGAACTGCATTTCGGGTACGATCTGGAGGGGGCGACCGGCGGTGAGGGCGGTTTGGGTATTGAAGTCGTTAACGATGCGGGTGATATAATTGGTAATGGTGGTAGCGAGGTTGGGATCGGAGGCGTCGGCGATGACCTGGATAGCGGCTTTCCCGGTGTGGACGAGGTCGGTGGAAAAGTTGGCGGGGAAGATGACGGCCATGCGGATATCTCCTTTTTTAAAAGCTGTTTCCAGTTGGGTAGCGCTTTGCAGGGTGCGTTGGATATCGAAATAGTTGCCGGATGATATTTTATTGACGAGCTGTGTAGTAACGGCGTCTTTGGAATAATCGACGATGGCTATCCGGGAATTTTTTATCTCATTGGAGAGGGCAAAGCCGAACAGGACGATCTGTGCGATGGGTAATCCAAAGAGCATCAGCAGCGTTTTCCTGTCGCGGAAAACGTGCAGGAATTCTTTTCTTATAAATGTGAGTAACTGGTTCATGAGATGATGGTTTAATCGGCTTTTCGTTTTGCATTCCTGGCCAGCTCGTAAAAAACGTCTTCCATATTGTCGTACCCAAATTGCTGTCGGAGCCGGGTGGGGCTGTCGAGCGCGGCAATGACGCCGTCCACCATGATGGACACGCGATTGCAGTATTCAGCTTCGTCCATATAGTGGGTGGTTACGAAGACCGTGACGCCTCTGTCGGCCGCGTGGTAGATGAGGTCCCAGAATTGTCGTCTGGTCACGGGGTCGACGCCGCCTGTGGGTTCGTCGAGGAAGACGATGTCCGGGTCATGGACGATAGATACGGAAAAGGAAAGTTTTTGTTTCCAACCCAGGGGGAGATCGCTGACGAGGGTCTTTGCCTCTTTCTCCAGTTGGAGCTCCTGTAAAAGCTGGGAGGTTTTTTCTTTTATCCGGGGGGTGCTCATACCATAGATGCCCGCGTAGAAACGGATGTTCTCGGAGACAGTGAGGTCGTCATAGAGGGAAAATTTCTGGCTCATATAGCCAATGCGTTGTTTGATCTTTTCCGTCTGGGTGTATACGTCGTAGCCGGCGATGGTGGCATTGCCGGAGCTGGGTTTTAGCAGACCGCAAAGCATGCGCATGGCGGTGGTCTTACCGGCGCCATTGGCTCCCAGGAACCCGAAGATCTCACCTTTGTAGACCTGGAAGGTCAGTTGACTCGCGGCCACGAATTGTCCAAAGCGTTTGGTAAGCTTGTCGGTGGTGATGACGGGTGGTGTGGCGGATGGCGTGGCCGTGGTAATGGATGACATAGCTAATTCTTTAATAGATGGATAAAGCAGTCTTCGATGGTAGGTGATATCTTTTCTATAGCGACGTCCGGATGGTCTTTTTTATGCAGATGGTCGAGGAGCGCTGTTGGTTCAGACCCGGGGGTCTTAAAAGTAACGTGCAGGGCGTCTCCGAAGGCGAAACAGGTAGCGGTGTTGGGATAGTTCCTGACGTTTTGCAGCAGCCGGTGAGTACTGGAGGCGCGGACAGCATAGAGGTCGCCGGGAAACGCCTTTACGATGCCGGCGGGTTTGTCGATGGAGAGGATCTCACCTTTCTGGATCAGGGCGATGCGATCGCACAGGTTGGCTTCGTCCATGTAGGGGGTCGAAACGAGGATGGTGATGCCTTCCTGTTTTAATTTCTTCAACATCGCCCAAAATTCCTTGCGGGAAACCACGTCGACGCCGGTGGTGGGCTCGTCTAAAAAAAGGACAGAGGGCTTATGTATCAGCGCACAGGATAATGCCAATTTTTGTTTCATGCCTCCCGATAGTTTCCCAGCCCTTCTGTCCTTGAATGGTTCAATCTGTTGATATATATCTTTTATAAGATCGTAGTTCTCTTTTATAGTGGTGCCGAAGACGGTGGCGAAGAAATTGAGGTTCTCTTCGACGGTGAGGTCCTGGTAGAGGCTGAACCGGCCGGGCATGTAACCTACGCAGTTCCGTATCTGCTGGTAATCTTTTTGTATATCGTAGTTGTTCACGTTAGCTTCTCCCTGATCGGGCAGCAGCAGGGTAGTGAGTATGCGGAACAGGGTGGTCTTCCCGGCTCCGTCCGGGCCGATGAGGCCAAAGAGCTCGCCTTTATCCGCTGAAAAGGAGATGTCTTTTAGCGCGGTGACCTGTCCTTTGTTGTACGTCTTTTTAATATTAGTAACGGTGATCATATTGTCTAGAATTTTACTTCTCCGTACATACCTATTTTCAGGAAGCCGTCATTCTTTACTCTGATCTTTATGGCGTATACGAGATTGGCCCGTTCGTCCTTTGTCTGGATCGTCTTGGGGGTAAATTCCGACTTGTCAGAGATCCAGTATACCTGTCCGGCGTATTGTCTGTAGTTTTTGGCGCCATCATCGGTGTATACTTTAACGGATTGGTTCAATTTGACAGCGGTAAGCTGGGCTCCTGTGATGTAAGCGCGTAGGGTAAGGGTGTCGATGTTGGCTATCTTATAGAGTGCCTTGCCTGTGGTGGTCATTTCGCCTTCGAGGGCGTATTTGGTCAGCACGGTACCTGTGAGGGGATTGATGATCTGTCCTTTGTTGATCTGGTCCTGGATAGTAGCAACGGATTTTTCCATCGGGTCCTGTTCGCTGAAGATGGTCCTGTTCTGTGTGGCGATGTTGGAATTGTCGAGGGCTATCTGTTGACGGGATACGGCTATTTGTTTGTTAAGCTGGTCTATTTGTGCGTTGATATCGTCCAGCTGCTTTTGGGTGGCGGCGTCTGCTTTCAGGAGGTTCTCTGTACGGATCTTCTCTCTTTGTTGCTGGGCGAGCTGAGATTCCTGGACTTCCAGTTGGCGCCGTACCAGCTCCATCTGGGGTCTGGGGTTTGTAGTCTTTTGGCGTAGGGCTTGTATGCTGGCCTGCATCTGTTCTTTTTGAAGGATGACATTACTAACGTCTATGTTGCCGACCAGGGTTCCTTTGCGGAGGGTATCCCCTTCTTTTATAGGGAAGGAGAGGAGCTTTCCCGTTTGTTCCGCCGACACGATGACCTCATCGGATTCGAATACTCCCGAGGCATCCGTATCGGGCCGATTGTCGTGGCAGGAGGTTGCCAGGGCGGTGATGACGAGGAGGACCGGGAATGTTAAGTTTCTCATTTATCTTGTTTTAATAGTATGATTAATTACCAGCGGTGGTTTTATGGTTGTATTGTGACAACAGGAGCTGGATCTCGTGGAGGAGGCGGTCCTGTCTGGCCTGGGCTTCCGCGTTGATATCGAGCAAATAGTCGTTGGCTGTGATAACTCCATTCTGCAGTTGGACGGCGGAGGTCTGTTTGATCGAATCGCGGAGGTCTACGATGTCGTTATCGGACTGTATCAACTGCTGGTACCGGAGGATATCCGCGTTTTGCTGTTGCAGGGTTACGGATGTATTGAAGAGGAAGGTATTGCGCTGCGCCAGGACCATCTCCTGGTTGTTCTTATTTATCAGTTTGTCTTTATGATAGGTGTAGAGGCCGCCGAAATTCCAGCTCAGCCGGACACCTGTCAGATAATAACCGGAGAGTTGGGTGGAAAGGAAATTGACGGGATTGGGTTTGCCCAGGCCTCCCTGGAAGAAGGCATTGAGCTGGGGATAATTGTTGATCCGTGTAAGGCGCTGTTGTTCGATATAGCTGCGTGTTTGAAGGTCGTAAGCTTTTAATTCCGGTCTGTTGATGGAGTCGCTGTATACGGGCGGCACCGGTCTGACAAAGGCGGTGTGTTCGTCGATGGTCGTATCGAGAAAAAGCCCCAGCATATCGGTGTATGACCTGCGGGTGGCTTTGAGGTCGATGGTGTGTTGGCCGTTGGTCAGGAGCTCGGCTTTTAGTTTGTTGAGACTGCTTTTGAAATCCGTGCCACTTGTGATGGCTGCCTGGACTTTGGAGATGCCTGTTTTTATATCCTGTGCGGAGAGGTCGTTCTGCCTGATCTGGCCGTCAATGAGCAGGACGCCAAAGAACAACTGATTGACCCTGTCCTTTAATTTATAGAGTTCTGTATTAAGGTTTTCTTCCTGTACCGCTGCGTCGGTGGCGCTGATGGCTCTTTTTTGCTGGTTGATCCCAAAGTCGGTGAGGGTTTGGGTGACCTCTCCATAGAGCTTGTACTGGTCTTTGGATACGGTGGGTATATTGAAGTTAAGTCCGGGTATGGGGGGGAGGGAGATCTTTGTCACATCGGATTGGTAGGTGGCGGAACCATTGACTGCCAGCTGGGGGTAGATACCTTTGCGGATATTGTCGATGTTGTATTCCTTTGTCTTTTCGATGAGGGCCCGCTGACGTGTGAGCGGGTAGTTTGTTTCTGCCAGCTGATAGCATTGTTCAAGGGTGAGGGACTGCGGCGGCTGAGCGAGATCTCTCTCCGGGGGAAGGAGTATGAGAAGGAGGCTCAGGCACTTTACAATCTTAATCATTTTTTTAATTGTTTTGATTTAATCAATTGATTAACAAATTGGCAAAAAAATATCCCTCTTGGGTTCGCGTCCCAGGGGAGCGGTGTGAACCTGTTCAGGAGGACGATCTATCCGAGGGAATATTTTAAGTTTGGCCATATTTTATTTTTTCGAATGCATAATTGCGCTGATCCATAGGGGTACGAGTTCTTTCCTTTCTTCCATAAATGCCTGGAATTGCTGGTCGCTGACGCCGGTGACCCTTTGGAGGAGCGGTCGCGCCACGAAAGGGAAGACCGTCAATCCTATCAGGTTGGCTATAAAATGAAAGGGGTCGATAGGGTTTATTTTTCCCTGTTTACCGGCCTCCTGTAATTGTCTGAACATATGGGACCGCAGGGGGGCGACTTCTGCGCTGATCTGTTGGACGAGCCTGGAGGGGTTACCTCTTATCTCATTCAGGATGAAGAGTGGCAAGTCCGGGTGATGGGTGATGAAGTCGATATAGGCGGTGACGATTTTTTTGATCTTTTCGTCGAAGGAGGCTGTCTCGTCCAGGAGGCTGACAGAAACCCCTTTTATAAATTGCCGGAAGTTGTCCAGCATGACGATGTCGAACAGTTTTTCCTTGCTCCGGAAATAGTAGTTGAGGAGGGCCAGGTTGATGCCGGCCTCTTCGGCAATGTCGCGGGTACGGGTGGCGGCGAAGCCTTTTTTGGTGAAGAGTTTTTTGGCGGCCTGCATGATCTTTTCTTCCGTGGATATATCTGCGGCGACAGGTCTGGAGGCCTTTTTTTTTGTTGGGGGACGTTTTTTACGTGCTGCTTTTGCCACTGGTTCCTTCTTTGTTTTGGGAACAAAGATACCCTGGATTTTGATTTAAACAAGTTTTTTAATCAAATGATTAAAAATGAAAGATTAATAATTCCTTAAAATACGGGCCTTGGAAATATAATAGCTTTACCGCCTCAACGCTAATCTATGTTTCCCCACACCCTTTCAGATATGGATCTGATGCACCGGATGGCATCCGACGATGAAAGGGCCTTTAGGGAAATATATGACCGGTATGCCCCGCAGATGCTGGAATTCGTGCATGCCAAGATCCGTAAGACCCGCCGGCTGGAGGATGCCAAATTAATTGTACATGACGCCTTTCTCAAGTTATGGAACAACCGGCGGACCATTCGTATACAGTCCAGCTTTAGCGGATATTTATACACCATACTCTATCACGAAATATTACGATTTCTCCGGACATTGAAAGATACTAGGCCTTTTGAAGAAGAGGCGGCTGCCATTGCCATGGCTGACGGGGAAAGTATCGAAGACAATTATCATCACAAGCTTGTCGTCCGGATGATGGAGGAGAATATCCGTGAATTGCCGGAAAAATGCAAGGAAGTCTATCAATTAAGCAAGGAAGAGAACCTGAGCCATAAGGAAATCGCAGAACGTCTCAATATCTCCCAACATACGGTGAAGAATCATTTATCCAAAGCATTCCGGGTACTGAAGGCCGGACTCCAGGAGCTCAATTCCCTCTTTTTTTAAGTTGTTGTTTATTATTTTTTTGTTTGGGATAGGAATATCCAGTGCGAACCTGTATCATATATAGTAGAGGGATAAAAAATGAATGAATCAAAACAGCGACGGGCCAAAAGGATCCGGAAATTATTCCGGGATTTTATAAAGGGCAGACGGACGGTGGAGGGAAGAGCATTATTTGAACAATGGATAAAGGACAAGTCCAGTGTGGATGCTCCGGAGACGCAAATACCTGCGCAACAGAAGCGAGAGGCGTTGGAGGATATCTATGCACGGTTGCAGATTGCCATAGCCAGAGGCGAAAAGCCCGGGGTGGTGCATATGGGCAAAAGAGTTTGGAAATGGGCGGCTGCGGCTGTATTGATCGTCGGTATCGGCTCTTTTTTGTGGCGGATGGTGTCGCATAGGGCTTCAATATCGATTTCTTAAGTGTTTATGCGCAAGACGAAATACAGGTCAGCGACCAGGTGAAGATCCTGCCGGGCATCAGGTTTGACTATACCCTGCTCCCGCAGTCCCAGCCCCTCAGTGCAAAATCGCAACAGGCCTTTACCGACGTGTATTATGGAAATACTTATCTCTATACTCCATTGGGCAATATCACAAACAAATACCTGAATACCTTGCAGGCGTCTCCCAGGTTGGGGTTCAGCTATGATGTACTTTCCAACAAGCGTCTGATCGTCCGGGGCGGCTTTGGCTGGTTTACGGGAAGGATCCCTTTCGCCTGGCTTGGATATGCTTATTATAACACGGGTGATTCATATGGAGCCTATGATCAGCGGGTAGACATCGGCAGCAGCCAGTTCCAGACGGGCAGCGATCCTTTACTTCGCAGCCGGCAGGGTATTGCTACATTCGCGAAGCAAAACGCGCAGATCGTGGATAATGCCAACGCAGGCAAGACCCAGGTGGATGTGGTAGACAATAAATTCATCATGCCGCAGATATTTCGTACTAGCCTGGCCGTGGACTATACTGACAAGAACGGGTTCAAATATTCCCTGGAAGGTATCTATACGGAGGTGATCAAGGATGTAAAATTCCAGCAGATCAATATCAAGGATAACCCGACCTTTTATACATACGATACCGCCCGCTGGAAGCGTCTGCAGCCTGTGTACCCTTCGGGCGGCATCAACCCCCAGTTTACCAACGTATACGAGATGTCGAATACGGGTGAGGGGCGACGTTACAGTATCACGGCTGCGGTTGATAAAAAATTCAGGAATGGTATTTCGGCGAACGTAGCCTATACGTACGGAATGGCAAAGGATATTTCCAATGGCGTACGGAATTCCATGGAATCCAACTGGCAGCTGAACCAGGCCCTGAATCCCAACAATCCACAACTTGCCTGGTCCAATTTTGATATCCGGCACCGGATTGTTGCCGCGGCAAACTATCGTTTCTCCTGGGGGGGCGGGGGAAATGCGAGCCGCGAGCTGCGAGCTACGAGCGGGCGTCTGCATATGGCTACCACCATCAGTCTGTTTTTTAGTGCGCAATCAGGCAGTCCCTTTACCTATGGTTTTGTAAACTATACCGCACAAAATACCCCGCAGCAGGTGAGCCTGGCCTATATTCCTTTTGAATCGGAAGCGGTGAACTTTTTCCAGGCATATACAGATGCGTCCGGCAACACTATCACCGTGGCACAGCAGGCCAGGGCTTTCAACGATTTTATCAACAACGATAAATACTTATGTACGCGTCGGGGGCGGTTTACCGAACGGAATGAAGGCCGTACGCCCTGGAATACCCAGTTGGATTTTCATTTTGCACAGGATTTTGAATTGAATAAAGGCAACAGGGCTCATGTCATCAGTCTTACCTGGGACATTATCAACCTTACGAACCTACTCAATAAGAGTTGGGGATGGGTCTACTTTTCTCCCAATACCTATAATTCCACGGCCAGCATCGGGCTGATGCCCTATACCCCCGGCAAAATATCGCAGGGCTATCCCTTATACCAGTTCCAGGATCCGGGCAAACCTTATTCGATAGACTTTTTTTCATCCCGCTGGCAGATGCAAGTGGGGGTGAGGTATAGTTTTTAGACGGGCAAGGTATTAGGCGGGGGTGTAATTCAGCAACGCGCTGATCCTTTTGTAGAGGTCGGCAAACTCGAAGGGTTTTGTCATGTATTCATTCATACCGGACTGGAGACATTGCAGTTGTTCGCCCTTCATAGCGGTGGCTGTCATGGCGATGATGGGTGTTTGTATCTGAAGATCTTTCCGTATGTATTGTGTGGTGGCATAACCGTCCATTTCCGGCATTTGGAGGTCCATGATGATCAGGTCAAAACTGCGATCTTTCTGCAGGTAGTTGATAGCCTGGACGCCATTGTTTGCCAGTTGTACGATGCCTCCTGCCTTGGTCAGCACATAATCGATCAGTTTCTGATTGATCTCATTGTCTTCCGCCACGAGGAAGCGGCGGCCTGTCAGCAGGCCGCTGTAATTGTTAGCAGGAGTTACCGCCGGCTGTTCGGAGAGGGGTTTATCGCTGTATCCGTAAGGCAGGTGAAAATGGAAGGTGGTGCCTTGTCCTGGTGTACTGACGGCGGTGATATCTCCGCCCTGGAGATGCAGCAATTGTTTGCAGATGGTGAGCCCGAGCCCTGTGCCGCCGTAGCGGTGGTCTTTCCCTTCGCCAGCCTGAGAGAAGCTCTCAAAGATATAGGGCAGGTTTTCCGGGGCGATGCCGATGCCTGTGTCCGTGATAGCGAATGTGACGAGGACTTCCTGTCCGGGCCTTTTCTCTGCGTCTACCCGGATATGTATATGACCCTGTTCGGTGAATTTTATGGCATTACCCAGGAGGTTGGTCAATATCTGATTGAGGCGGTAGGGGTCGCCGATGAGCCGGCTGGGGATGGAAGGGGCGATGTCCACGCGCAGGTGCAAGCCTCTTTTTTTCAACCGGTGTTCGAAGATGGAGGCTGTGTTACCCAGGATATCTTTGAGATTAAAGTCTATTTTCTCGATGTTGAGCTTGCCTGCCTGGATCTTGGAGAAGTCGAGAATATCGTTGATGACCACCAGCAGATTGCCCACGGAGCTTTTGATCGTGCCGGCGAGTTCGTGCTGTTTTTTTGAAAGGGGGGTATCGAGGAGCAGGTCGGTCATGCCTTTTATACCATTCATGGGTGTGCGGATCTCATGGCTCATATTGGCCAGGAATTGTTCCTGCATTTGTTTGGCCTGCCGGGCATCGCTGATAGCTTTTTCAAGGTGCTCCTGGATGCGTTTGCGATGGGTAATGTCCCTGTTCAGCTGGAACAGGACGATAACGACGAATACAAAGCCTAAGATCCTGGCGATGACAAGGCCCTGGGCTACTCGTTGGTTGACGGCTTTGTTCTGGCTGATGCGTGTGTTTAGTAAGGTTTTTTCCTTTTCTATTATGGAGGCAAGGAGGGCAAGGGCGGCGTTTCTGAGGGATGCTGTCGGGGTTTTCTGAAGGTAGTGCCGGAGTGAATCCAGTTGTGGCTGCTGATCATGGTCCTTGCTGATGAGCTGTTGCAGGGAATCGAGGTTGGCTTGCAATGTGGCAGGGGGGGCGGGTTGTGATATGGAGAAGCTGATCTGCCGCATCATATCTATGATCTCATGGGTCTGGTTGATCCGGGCGTTTGTCCTTTCCAGGTTGTTCCTGCTGACAAAGATCAGCCAGCTCGCCACGATGAGTGAAAAGATGGAGAACAATAGCAACCAGGTTATCTTACGATGTACGACGGTCATTGCCAGAGTAATAGGGGTATTCGCTTATGAACGTAAAATGCCCTCAGCTATTGCATGGACCTATCAATTTGGGAGTCTTTTGTTGTAATTTAACTTGTTAGAATGTCTGTTTTTTTGGGAAAATGGCCTGGTTGGGATAACTTCATTAGATGCATTTCAGAGTGCCCTTACTTATCCTGTTAGTCATGCTGTCGCAGGCTGTACGAGCGCAGACGCGCGGGACGACGCATTATATCCGTGGCAGTGTCAGGGACAGTATTTCGGAGGCCGTGATGGAAGAAGCTACCATCTCCTGCTGGCCTTTGAAGAGCGACCACCCTGTTCACACCCTGCGCAGCAATAAGAACGGCTTTCTGCTGCGTGTTTATCAGACGGGCCATTACCGGATCATCGCCACTTATCTTGGGTATATACCCGACACCCTATCTGTCACCATTACTGAAAAAGATACGACGGAGGTTTTTGTCAATTTCCGGATGCAAAGGTCTTCCAAGCCTCTGATGGAGGTCATTGTAAAAGCGAATATCCCTCCTGTTATCGTCAAGTCCGACACCATCGGCTTTAACGCGGGAGCTTATCCTACCCGGCCTTATGCTACTGTGGAGGATCTGCTTAAGAAATTACCGGGGATTTCCGTGGACAAGGATGGCAATGTCACCATGCAGGGAAAGAAGATCGACAAGATACTTGTCGACGGCAAGGAATTCTTTCTGGGGGATATCAAGACAGCCACCCAAAACCTGCCTGCGGAGATCGTTGCCCAGGTGGAGGCCTTTGATTCGCAGACGGAGCAGGGGAAGCTGACGGGTATTCGGGATAATACGGGTGGCAAGACGCTTAATATCAAGTTGAAAAAGGACCGGAAAAGCGGCTATTTTGGGAAGTTATATGCAGGTGGAGGCAATGACAACAGTTATGCCGCCGGCGGGACGGCGGCCAGTCTGGGAGGGGACCGTAATCTTTTTATAAATGGAGAAACAAATAATATCAATAACCAGTTCAACGGAACGGAAAACAACATAGGTCCTACATCCAGTGGTATCCAGACCCTCACCAATGTCAATTTGAATTACAGGGACAAGCTGAGCAAGAAAATAACAGCCATTGTCAATGGCGGATTATACCGTAGTCACGGCTCCCAGGTGCAGTCTTCGAACCGTCAAACCTTTCTCGGGGATTCCTCGCTTATCGAGAACCGCCTTAGCAATTCATCGAATTTAAGTACGGCAGGGCGTATCGATGTGCGGCTGGAATACCAGATCGACAGCAACCGCATGCTCAACGTTCAATCGAACTGGAACCCTCAATCCGGGGATAACTCTTCTGTAGACACAGTGGGTATCGTCACCCAGCAGGGCCAAGGCGATCCTGTCAAGAGCTGGCGCAGCAGCCAGGGGCAGACCAGGAACACCAGTCATGTAAGCGGATATTCGTACACCAATAACGTGGATTTCCGTCAACGGTTCCAGAAAAAGGGGCGTACTTTTTATATGGGATTGAACCAATCCAGCCGCCGGCAGGACCAGACTGCCGGACTCTATTCTCTTGTCAACGCGTTTGACAGCCTGGGAAATCTTTCTCAACATACGCTGCGGGATCAGCGATCCACCCAGGCCTCTGACGGTGACAATTATGCTCTTCGGCTGTCCTATACCGAACCTTTGAGCCCGCGTCACATCCTGGATTTTGGCTATCGTATCAGTAGCAGCACCAGTCATAATGATAAACAAAGCTTTGACTATGACAGTACGACGGGCCGGTGGGACATTCCGGATACCCTGACCTCCAACAGATTTTTCAACCGCACCACCGTCCAGAACTTTCATGCGGGCTTTAATGCGGACGATCCCAAATTCAGATATCAATTAGGGCTGGCAGTTCAACTGACCGACCTGGATAACCAGAACTATACGATAAAGGCCCATATCGTGCAGCATTTCACCAACTGGTTTCCCCGGGCGAACCTGATCTGGACGCTGGTACAGGGGCGAACGATGCGATTTGGGTATTCGGGTTATAGTCAGACCCCTTCCATCGATCAGTTGCAGCCATTGCCAGACCTGACCAATCCATTCCTGGTGAAGGTGGGTAATCCGGACCTTCGCCAGTCTTTTCAGCACAATATGGAAGTGGAGTTCAATAGCTTTAATACAAAGAGCCTTCAAAACTGGCAATTGAACTTCCAGGGGGGCTTTACGCAGGATGCCATCACGGCTTCCACGGTTCTGCTTGGCGGCGGCGTCCAGCAATTGAAATATGTCAACATCAGCGGCAATTACAATCTTTCTTCCAATCTTACCTATGGATTCCCCCTTTGGGCCCGTCAGGGCAACGGCAGTATCGGGCTGCATGGTCAATTTAATCATCAGAACGGATTTTTGAACGGTCAGCGGAATAATACCGATGCCACTTATACCGGGGCTATCTTCAAGCTGAATTATCGCCCTTCGGAAAAGCTGTTTGTCGATGTCAACGCGGTGCTGGATTATAATGCCAATGCCTATTCACTCAACAAGGATCAAAATACCCGGACCTGGATACAAAATTATACGTTGAGCTTTTCCTATCAGCTGCCCTTGACCATCACGGCGTCCTCTTTCTATAACTGGCAGCAGACAGGCTCGCAGGGTTCTCTGCCTGCCCGCGCCATCAGCTATTGGAACGCTGCCGCTTATAAAAGTATTTTTCGCAACCACAGCGGTCAGGTCCGTCTTTCTGTCTTTAATATCCTCAATGGAGCCAGTAATGTGTCCCAGGGGATCGGTCCCAATTATATCGAAACCAGCCGGAGTAACCTCATAGGTCGTCTGTGGCTCCTTAGCATGGTCTGGAATTTCCGGAAATTTCCCGGAGGTAAACCACCCGGATCATGACGGTACAGGATGAAGGAGAGCGTACAGAGGTTTAAATTGGGTCTTTATCTTTCTGTTATGGATCAGATCATAGCCAAACGATGCATGCCTTTTTTTGTCTTTTTATGTATATCTGCGCTGTCTTCGCGAGGGCAGGGGGAGGGGGACCATTGGGTCAGGATGAAGGCGGGTTTTTATTCGCCGCCGGACACTGTTCAAACCAGCGTGTATTGGTACTGGATATCCGGCAATATTTCTAAAGAGGGGGTGGTGAAGGATCTGGAGGCAATGAAAAAGGCCGGCATCGGCCGGGCGTTCATCGGCAATGTGGGGCTCGATGATATACCCGATGGGAAGGTTCATTTGTTCTCTCCGGAATGGTGGGATATTCTGCACACGGCGCTAAAGAAGGCTTCTCAACTACACATCGATATCGGGATGTTCGACAGTCCGGGATGGAGCGGAATGGGCGGACCCTGGGTTAGTTCCGGAAGGGCTATGCGCCGGCTGACCGCTGCCGAGGCGTCTGTGTCAGGGCCGGGAAAAGTCAGCATTGTTTTACCGGCGCCTTCCGACACCTTTCAGGACGTCAGGGTTATTGCCTATCCACGGCCCCGGGAGTACAACCGTAATATTGTATATAAAGAGGGGGCGGAGATACGGCTGCCCGACTCGGGTGCGTTTGCCGTCACGCTGCGGGCGGAGGGCCCTTTTTCTGTGCGTGGCCTTATACTCGTCCCGGGTCTGCGAAGGATGAAAGTGGAAGGGGAGATACAAGTCGAAGAGAGCGGTGTATTCCGGAAAGTAGGAGACTTTGTCATGGACAGGAGCAATGATGCGCTGAATACGGGATTTGACCCTTATGGTCCCCTGGCTGTATCGTTGTCCGCCGTGACCGGTAGTGTTTTCCGGATAGTTTTTCAAAAATGGACCAGGGATGCCGGCATACGGGAGATAAAATTATCCGCCGCTCCCCTGGTAGGCAACTATATAGAGAAAACCCTGGGAAAAATGTATCCCACACCCTTGCCTTACTGGAAGGAATATCAATGGCCGGTGCAGCCGGAAGTGACGGATACGGGACTTGTCATCGATGCGGGGAAGGTGATGGACATTTCTTCCCATATGGATGGGAAGGGGCTTTTGCAATGGGATGTACCGCCGGGAGAATGGGTGATCCTGCGTACGGGTATGACGCCGACGTGGGTGGTAAATAGCCCTGCGCAGCCGGAAGGCAGGGGGTTACAAGGGGATAAGATGAGCAGGGAGCATGTGGCTGAAAATTTTAATGCTTTTATAGGGGAGATATTGAGACGCATACCGAAGGAGGACCGCACCTGTTTTAAAGTAGTGATCGAAGACAGCTATGAAGTGGGTGGTCAGAACTGGACGGATGGGATGATGGCGGCTTTTAAGTCCCGGTATGGATATGACCCCCTGCCGTATCTTCCTGTGATGCAGGGGCGGGTAGTAGGAAGCGAAGACCGGAGCGACCGGTACCTCTGGGATCTCCGGCGTTTTATCGCCGACAAAGTGGCTTATGATTATGTTGGGGGATTACGGGAGGTAAGCCACCGGCATGGTCTTACGACCTGGCTGGAAAATTACGGGCATTGGGGGTTCCCGGGTGAATTTCTGCAATATGGGGGGCAGTCGGACGAGGTAGGAGGAGAGTTCTGGAGTGAGGGCGAACTGGGTAATATTGAAAACAGGGCAGCTTCTTCCAGCGCTCATATTTACGGGAAGAATAAAGTATCAGCGGAATCTTTTACTTCTGCGGGCAGGACCTATGCAAGATATCCTGCTTTGCTAAAGCCGAGAGGGGATCGTTTTTTTACGGAAGGGATCAACAATACGCTGCTCCATGTATTTATTTCGCAGCCTGATGAGCGGATGCCGGGTGTCAATGCATGGTTTGGTACAGAGTTCAACCGGCATAATACATGGTTTGATAAACTGGATGTATTTACCACTTATTTAAAACGATGCAACTTTATGTTGCAACAGGGTCGTTATGTTGCCGACGTGGCTTATTTTATTGGAGAGGATGCGCCGAAGATGACGGGTATCCGGGACCCGGAATTACCCAGGGGGTATGCTTATGATTATATCAATGCGGAGGTTATCGAGAGGCGGCTGTCTGTCAGGGGCGGGCGGTGGACCTTGCCGGATGGGTTGTCCTACCGGGTGTTGGTGTTGCCAAAACTTGCTACCATGCGACCGGCGTTGATGCGTCGTTTATATGAGCTGGTTGGTCAGGGCGGTGTGTTGCTGGGGCCTGCGCCCGAACGTTCACCCAGCCTGGAAGATTATGGTAATGCGGACCGGGAGGTGCGGGGTCTGGCGAAGGCGTTGTGGGGTAATATCGATGGAAGGGCGGTGAAGACGCATATGGTGGGGAAAGGGATGGTGATGGATGGGTTTGCGATGGAGGAGGCATTAGGTTTGCTGAAATTATCGCCGGATTTTCTTGTGCCGGGGAGTGATTCTTTATTGTATTTACATCGTGCTATGCCGGATGAGGATATTTATTTTGTCAGCAATCAGTCGGAGAGCAGGGTGTCGGTGGAACCTTTATTCCGTGTGCAGGGGAAGGCGCCTTTTCTTTTTGATCCGCTGTTGGGAGAGGTGCGTAAGCTGCCCCAGTTTGTGCAGGAGGGGGGTATGACGAAGGTGCCGTTGGAGATGGAAAAGCATCAAAGTTTTTTTGTGGTGTTCCGCAAGGGGGCTGATGAGGTAGTGAGGGGTGCGTCCAATTTTCCTGCTCCGGAGAAGATCGTGAAGGTCACCGGTCCATGGAATGTGTATTTTGATAAGGGCACTGCGGCGCCAATCGTTTTTGATACGCTTGTGGATTGGAGCAAACACGGGGATAGCGCCATCAGGTATTATTCGGGTGGGGCTGTGTATAGGAATAAGTTTAGCTTGAATGGGAAGGAGGGGCGCCGGGTCTATCTTGATCTGGGTATGGTGCAGGCGATGGCGAAAGTAAAGGTGAATGGGGTGTATGTGGGTGGCGTATGGACCTGGCCGTATCTGGTGAATATCACGGGGGCGGTGAAGAAGGGATGGAATAATGTGTCGATAGAGGTAGTAAATACCTGGGTGAACCGGCTGATCGGAGATAGCCGGCTGCCGGAGGGGGAGAGAAAGACCTGGTCGAATGTGAACCCTTACAAGCCGGACAGTCCGTTGGCGTCTTCGGGTTTGCTGGGACCAGTGAGAATCCTTATATTTAAGTGAGGGAGGTCATATGTATGCACAAGCATTTATTATTCTTTATACTGCTGACACATGCAGCGGCTGTCGCATCCTGTCAATCAGGCAATCTGACTGTGGTCATCATCCGTCATGGTGAAAAGAATGAATCCAACGGCAATCTGTCCTGCCAGGGGATGAACAGGGCTATTGCGCTTCCTGCGGTCCTGCACAAGAAATTTCCAGGGATTGGAGCCATTTATATTCCCTCCGTCGGCAATGGTAAATCTATGAGCCATACCCGTATGTTGCAAACGGCTACTCCTTTTGCGGTGCAGCAAAACCTGTCTCTCAACTCCAAATATGCCTATTCGGATGACAAAGGCATTGCCGCCGAGGTGATGAAAAGATCCGGTGTGGTATTGCTCGTCTGGGAGCATGGCAATATCCCTGCAATTGCCGAGGATCTGGGTGTAAAAAAAGTACCCGGATGGAATGGCGACGATTATGACAGTATTTGGATAATCAGCTACGGCGAAAGCAAGAAGGGCAATCTTAAAGCAAGCCTGGAGATCGACCATGAGGGACTGAAGCCTTCCTCTACCTGTAATTGAGGAAGATCATAAAACGCTTTTTAATATTTCCACCGCCTTTTCCTGCTCTTTAAAATTAAGGGAGGCAAAGCCCATCCCTACAGAATTGTATTTTATTTTCTCTGTATCGTAATCGGTGCCATCGCTCATGATAAGCCCTTTCTTTAACGCTTTTGCGACCACCAGCGGCAGGGGATGGTTTTTGAAGTTTGTCCAGACGGACATACCGCCATCGGGGACCCTGAAGGAAATACGATCTCCCAATTCGGAGGCGAGCAGCCGACAGAAATAGTCCCTGCGTTCTTTATAGAGTTTTACAGACTTCTTTATGTGTCTGGGAATGACGCCTTCCCTGTATAGTTGAGCAATCGCGTTCTCGATCAAACTATCTCCTTGCGTGTCTACTGATCTGCGCAGCCAGGTAGCGGTGCGGATGAATTGTTCCGGCGCCACGATAAATCCGACGCGTATGGCCGGCGCCAGTGATTTTGTCAATGCGCCTATGTATACGACATTCCCATTCCTGTCCAGGCTTGCCATCGGCATCATCGGGTTGCCGGCATAATGAAAGTCATAATCATAGTCATCTTCAACGATGGCGAACTTATATTTAGCAGCCAGCTCCAGCAGGCGGAGGCGTCTGTCAGGCGTGAGGGTTACGGTGGTAGGGTGGTGATGATGGGGTATGACGTATACGATCCTGATGATCTTTTTCTTACATTGTTGTTCTACCCAGCCAATGTCCATCCCTTCGTCATCCATCGGGGCGTAATTTATTTTGGCGCCCAGCTGCCGGAATGTCCGACGGGCGCCAGCGTATCCGGGTGTTCCGACGATGACCTCTTCCCCGGACTCAAGGAGTATGGAGGATGTGAGGTAGATGCCCATCTGGGCTCCCCTGGTTATCAAAATATTGTCCGGCGTGATGGACAACCCTCTTGTATCTGTCAGGAATACGGCCAGGGCCTCTCTCAGGAACAGCGTCCCCTGGGCGCCACCGTAGGTGAGATATTTTTTATTCAGCGGCAGACGGGCCAGACTTCTTATGCTGCTGATGAGGTCCTCGACGGGAGCGAGCCGGACATCGGGGAAGCCGTCGTTCAGGACCAGTTTGCCGGAGGGGGGAAAATCCGGAGCATAAAAAGGCAGGATCTTTTTTTCATCATAATAAAAGCCGGGTTTTTCCGGTAATCGGAATAGCAGGGACGATCCATCGATCTTCTTTGGAGAGAACGAGAGCGGATCCACCTTTACGAATACTCCTTTTTGCGGCAATATTTCCACCCATCCTTGTGCATCCAGTTCACGATAGGCAGCGATGACCGTCTCTCTGTTGATCTTTAGTCGTCCGGCCAGTTGTCTGGATCCGGGCAATCGCAGCCCTTTTCTGTATGTGCCCTGGCGGATATGGTGAATAATGGCGTTGGCAACCTGGAGGTAGACAGGAGTGGGGGAAGCGGTGTCTATGGTTATTGTCCGGTCTATCACTGTGTTATGAACTGGATGGGTTGAAATGTTCAAACTGGACTAGTTGATCCGTCCAGTAAAGGTATAGTTTTGGAACATATGAAGATCAAGCAAATTGACGGCGCTGAAAGCAACCTGGTCGTAGACCTGTTTGACAAATACAGGGTGTTCTACAAGCAACCTTCAGACCTGGAGCTGGCACGGCGATTTATCCAGGCAAGGTTAGAGGGTCATGAGTCCATGATCTTTGCGGCATTGGTGCAGCATGGCGGAGATATCATTCCCGTGGGGTTTACACAGTTATACCCGGGATACTCGTCTGTGGGGGCGTTTAAATACTGGGTATTGAATGACCTGTATGTGGAGGCGGCGTATCGGAACCAGCGGATCGGCGAAGCATTGGTGCGTGTGGCATTGGATTTTGCCAGGGGGCGTGGAGCAAGGTTTGTGGAGTTATCTACGGAGGTGGGCAATCGTATTGCTCAGGGGCTTTATGAGAAGATAGGGTTTGAGAAACATGAGCAGGATCCGTTGTTCCTGACTTACCGGATAGCGGTGGAATAAGACAGGGTTGTGAAATTTATACCAATGAAATATATATTTATCTGTCTGTTGCTGGGGGCCTTTTATTCCGGCCGGGCACAAGCGTATACACCTGACGGTGATAAGACGGTACTTCCAAAGCTAGTCTTCGATGATAAGGGGGAGTTGGTGATCTCTGCCTCGGCGACTTCTTCTTCTCAAGACTTCGATTATCTTGTTGGAGAATGGAAACTGGCGCATCACAAGCTTAGATCGCGATTGAGCGGTTGTAAGGACTGGGATGAGTTTGAGACGATGGTGGTAGATTCAAATGGGTTGGCGGGGATGGCCAACTTTGACATCTGCCGGGCTACTTTTGATGGGAAGCCCTGGGAGGGAAGGACCATACGTTTATACAATCCACAGACGCGACTTTGGAGCCTGTATTGGATCGCCAGCAATAGTGGCGGCAGGATGGACCCGCCGGTGGTGGGTTCATTCGACAATGGTATAGGTCTTTTTTTTGGCAAGGATGTTTATAAGGGCAAGCCTATTATTTTCCTATTCAGATGGGATAAGAGGAACCCAGACGCGCCGGTGTGGAGCCAGGCTTTTTCCGATGACAACGGGAAGACGTGGGAATGGAACTGGTACAATACTTCGACGAGGGTAAAATAGATGTGTACAGGGTTTTGGTGTTATGATCGGCTGCCGGTCCAGCTTTTTTCGATGTCTTCCAGGCTGCGCTGTCTTGTTTCCGGGATCTTTTTCCAGGTGAATATCAGCAGGATGACGGCATTGATCATAAATATCCAAAAAGTAAAAGCTCCCCCCAGATGCTCCAGCAGGACGGGGGTCAGCTGGGTGATGAGGAGCACGCCCACCCATAATACCATTGTGGCAAAGGACATAGCGATGCCTCTTGTACGGGTAGGGAAGATCTCCGCGATAAGCACCCAGGGTACTGCGCCGAGGGAGGAGGCGAAGGAGGCGATATAGCCCAGGATGGAGATGAGGAGCCAGGGACCGCCGGCAACATGGTAATAATAGCAGGCGCCGACGGCCAGCAGACAACCGATCATTCCCGTGACGCCCCATAGGAGAAGTGTTTTGCGTCCGGCCTTATCGATGAGCCAGATGGCGAGGAAGGTGAACAAGGTATTGATAAGACCGATGATGACTGTCTGTGTGAGGGCGGATTCCGCGCCAAAACCGGCGCTCTTGAATATTTCGGGTGCATAATAGATAATGGCGTTGATGCCCGTGATCTGGGAGAAGAGGGCGAGGGTGATACCGATGATCATAGCCGTACGCAGACCCGGCTTGAACAGTTCTTTTACGGTACCTTTCTCTTGTCTGAGCGTGTCGTTGATCTCCTTTAGCGTTGTCTGAGCGTTGTCCCTGCCATTCACCTTTTCCAGGATGGCCAGGGCTTCATCGCTGTAACCTTTACTGGTGAGCCAGCGTGGGCTTTCGGGGACAAAGAGCAGGAGCAGGAGGAAGATGGAGGCGGGCAGCATACCGGAGGCCAGCATATAACGCCAGCCCCATTCGATGTTCCATGTCTGGTCGCCCATGGCCGCGATCTTCAGGTTGACGAAATAAATGAGGTTGATACCGATGACGATGGCCAGCTGATAGAGGCTGACCAACCGGCCCCTGCTCCTGGCCGGTGCAATTTCGGATATGTATAAGGGAGAGAGCATGGATGCGGCGCCGATGCCCAGACCTCCTATCAGGCGGGCGAGGATGAACTCGGTGAGGCTGCCTGCGAGAGCCGCCGTCAGCGAGGATATAAAGAACAGGACGGCTGTAATGATCAAAACCTTTTTTCGACCGATGAGATCACTGAGATATCCTGCAAACATGGCGCCGGCCACACAGCCCCAGATGGCGCTGCTGGCAGCCCATCCCATCATGACGGATGAAAGGTGAAACTTAACCTGCAGGTAGCCGATGACGCCGGCGATTACGGCGGTGTCATAACCAAAGAGCAATCCCCCGATGGCCGCTATGACGGAGACTTTTATGATAAAGGCGGTGGAAGCGTTATTCATGGCGAAGCAGGGTTTTATTATTTTATCTTACATAAGCCTTAACGGTAGCGCATTGCAGTCCGGCCGAATCGCCGCAAGGCGTTATGGTATATTCGCCCACAGCGGCCGGAACGATGAACGTCTCCGCATAATGAACGATGAAGGGGTCGAAAGCAAGAGTAGGGCTTTCCACGACGACCTCCCTTCCTTCCACCAGGCAGAGCACATTTACCCCACCCTCTGTGCGATGATGGACTTTCCTGTCGAACCAATGGCGGCGTGTCTCGATGAACTCTGTCTCGTGCAGCCCTGTCCTTTCTTCGCAGATGCCGGGTTCTTTGTTGAGGAGGGTTGTGAGATGCAATATATTCTTATCGACCCAGGACTCTGTCCTATCCCATTGTATCACTTTTTCGCCATGCCCGATATTGATAGGGCGCGGCTTACCATCCAGTCCCAACCTGTTCCAGTCCCATAGTTTGAAGGTGAAGATATAAGGGGTGGCGCTGATCTCCAGGACTACGCTGTTAGCCCCGCTGCAATGTACGGTGCCCGCAGGAATGGAAAAGTGGTCGTGTTTTTTTACGGGCCATTTGGCCACATGCTTTTCGGCGTCGAAAGTCCGGCCCGAATCCAGGGCCTGTTTTAGCTCGTCGATCATCGTCTGCGGGTTCACCTGTTCTTTTAACCCAAGATAGACGCAGGCCTCTTCGGTGGCGTCCAGGATATAGTAGCTTTCGTCCTGGGTGTAATGCATGCCAAATTTTTCCTGGATATAGCCTGTGAGGGGATGGACCTGCAGGCTCAGATTGCCGCCTTCCATGGTGTCCAGGAAGTCAAAGCGGATGTGGAACTCGTCGCCGAAACGGGCAAAGACCTTTTCGCCTAATAAAGCCCCGGGTTGGTGGAAAACGAGGTTGATGGAAGGTATTTCGACGGTGATATCGCCGAACTTTAGCAAAAGACTATTTTCTTCCGGGACGCAATCGAACCCCCATGCATAGTTGATCTCAGTCTTATCCAGATCACAAACTTTTTTTAGCCATTGGCCTCCCCAGGGACCGGGATCGAAGAAGGGAACGACGCGGAAAGGGCGTTTGACGGTCTGTTCGAGCGATGTCAGTATGGCTTTTGCTTTTACCAGTTTGGGATGGTTTTTGGTATTGGTATCCAGGACATAGTCCCAGCGGGGCATCAACTGTCTCTTAAGTCTGTCACAGACGCGCCAGTCGACAAAGAAGGCGTGTTTATATTGTTCGGAAAAAGAATCCTGTCTATTGAGGACCCCGAGATTATCAACCTCGTTCCTGCGCATGCGCAACTGGATCTCCCAACGGGCGAGGTCCGCATAGACCAATATAGCATCCTCCAGGCCGAGACAACCGGCGCCCGTACCGTAGATCAGTATGATACCTTCTTTTATGGCTGCGAGCTTTTCCTGGTGGGCGTGCAGCTTTTTATGGTCGAGGTAATCGGCGATGTTCAGTCTTGTGAGATAGCCGAAGACCCTATCGTCCGTCACATCGGGGCTGACCATTTCACGGATGACAGCTTCTTCCTTAAAGAAGGACCGGGTATGGATAAAAAGATCAGGGGACAATTGTTGTAATTGTGGTAACAGTTCTTTATCATTCACACCGGGATAGCATTCTACTATAATGACTTTTTTCTTTTTTCCGGAGCTTTCGAGCGCGGTCTTTAGGGTAGAGATGATAGCGGGCCAGCCGGCAGTGCAGGACCGGTTCTCCTTTTCAGCAGTGACGAAAGGAAGTTTATCGTAATTGGATACTAATGTCATGGAGGTCGAATATATGACATATGTTCAAACATTCCAATAAAGTGACTGTGATTTTTCCGGAGAGTAGGGGTGACGTTATGAGAGTGCGGAGTTAAAGCCGGTGGCGGTGGCCCACTCTCTCCAGTCATCCAGATCCTTTTGAATGCCGTTGATTTTTTGCTGAACTTCTTTATAGGCGTCCTGGCCAAGGAAGAGATGGAGGGGTGGTCTGTCGGCATCGGCTATTTTTATGATAACTGCGGCAGCCTTGTCGGGGTCCCCCGGTTGCTGTCCGTTCATATCCTGCTGATGGAAATCCTGGGAAGCGCGTACCTCCTTATATTCAGAGATGGGGTTAGCCGGGGCCATCAGGGAGCTGGAGGACAGAAAATTTGTCCGGAAGTACCCGGGGGCAACGTCGGTCACATGGATGCCAAATGACCGTACTTCGGCAGCCAGCGCCTCTGTAAAGCCGTGCATGGCAAATTTTGTTGCACAATAGATCCCCCAGCCGGGAAAGCCCCCTGAAAAGCCTCCGATCGACGAGATGTTTATAATATGACCGCTGTGTTGTTCACGCATCAGCGGTAATACCTGACGGATGAAATGAAGAGAACCGAATACGTTGACATCGAAATTTCGTTTTACTTCGAGATGGCTCAATTCTTCCAGACCACCGACCTGGCCATAGCCGGCATTATTGACCAGTATATCGAGCCGGCCGAATGCAGCGATGGTGCTTCGAATGGTGGAGGCGACGCTTTGTTCGTCCGTTATGTCGGCGGCGAGCGGTAGGAAGTTGTTTTTTGGGCCTACGGATCTTGTAAGGTCCTGGACGTTACGGGAGGTAGCGACTACGTTGTCACCGTGATCGAGGGCTTTTTGTACAAGTGAAAGACCCAGGCCTTTGGAAGCGCCTGTGATCAGCCATGTTTTTTGATTTGTCATGTTGTAATAAATTATGCAGCAAAGCTACAATGCCGGGTTGCGGGACTGTTTACGAGATACAAACAATAAGTTGCGGAAATCAAATAATGAAGTGGTGGGGATCAGGGGCGGCGGGTCTACTTGCCCAGTGCGGTAGTATAAGCCTTGACAACGGCGTCGATCACCAGCGGAGGATTGTCATTGAATATAAAATGTCCGCAGCCGGCTGCCAGGATCCCGGTCCGGCGGGGTGACGCTGCGGCGAATTCCCTATGACAGCGTTTCCAGTCATTAATGTCTGTGCTATCCTGGAAGGGAGGGTGGTCTGAAACAAAGTCTGTTACCGGAATCGTATTTGGAAAGGCGAATTTTCTCATCCGTTCAATATTACTGCTAAAATCTGCCCCCTGGTAGTAGGAGCCTGGATGCGAAGCTTTCATCTTGTCTGTATTTTGCCGGTCGATCATCTGTTGCGTTGCGGCAAGTCTTTTTTTATCGTAGAAGCAAGTGGTTGTAACATCGATCAGTACGGCGGCTTTTACCTTGTCAGGGCGCCGGGAGGCATAGAGCTGTGTGTATAGCCCGCCCTGGGAGTGGGCAACCAGCATGATATTACCGTCGTAACCTAACTTTTTCAGACCGGCTTCCAAACCTATCATTCCATTCAGGATCCCATGTCTGGTGGTGTCGAACGTGCTTTTGCCGAAACCTGCCCTGTCATAAGTTATTAAAGTAGTCCCGATGCGATCAGCAATAGGTTGAATAATCTTTTTCCAGGTGGTGGCGTCTTCGCCGCCACCTGCTTCAAAAAGTATCGGAATGCCTTTTCCTTTGATAATATTGAAATGTAATTTGTAACCGCCGACGTCAATCAGGGTGTCGATGGTTTGCGCCTGAACTGAGGGGCAATTAAAAATTACGAACACCAGGATAGAAATTGCGGACGTTCTCATGGTACAAATATCTTTACTTATTGCCATGTTGTTAATATAATAAAATTCCCAGACAACGCGGCGGCCGGCTTATTTGCCTGAACCTCACTCTGTTCTCAGACTCTTTACCGGATTTGCCATTGCCGATCTTATCGCGTGGAAACTGATGGTCGCAAGCGCGATAAATATTGCAGCAAGGCCGCCTGCAGCAAATATCCGCCAACTGATGGTAATACGATAAACATAATCCTGCAACCATTGATGCATGTAATACCATGCAATGGGTGCGGCTATTACAAAAGCAGTGATGACAAGTATGATAAATTCTTTTGTAAAAAGGTAAACGATGTTTGCGGCAGATGCACCAAGCACTTTACGAATGCCAACTTCTTTTATGCGCTGCACGGACATGAAAGATGCAAGCCCGTATAAACCGAGGCAGCTAAGGAATATGGCGATTGCCGAAAATTTTTTATACGACTGCGCTAACTGGTTTTCCTGGATACTTACCCCATAGGCTTCATCGTGTAAAGCTGCGACCATCAGGAGTACCAGTTCTTCAAATTCTCCCAGGGAATGATGTTTCATGTTGTCATTTACTTAACAAAAGTAAATGACATTAATTAGTTTCATATTTGTTAAGTAAATAGTACTTAAAATATAAAAAGCCGACCTTGCGGGGCGGCGGCTTGCTAAAGATCTCAATGTCTATAGTATCCTGAAGCCTACTGAAAGTGCAATTATTCCTCTGTTTGTGTTATTTTTTTTGAGATCGTCGGCGTTGACTTTTGTGGTTAACGTAACGTTACCTGTGTAACTTACATCGATAGATATATCGTCAAAATCAACACCCGCAACAAGTACTGCGCCTACTATAAACCTTTTGTACTCGACTAAAGAAGGCGCTTCCGGTTTGTTCAGGTTGTAGGTTAAATCAGGTCCGATGGACAGACGGAATTTTATACTTTCTTTATTAATTATCTTGTAACCAACCATTAATGGCAGGTTCAACTGATGGAATGTAGGACTATATTTTTTTGCCTGAAATTTGTATTCATTTTGCAGCTTCCTATAGGTAAACTCCGGTTGAAAATACCATCTATTGCCAATCCTGGCAAATACGCCGGTGTTATAGCCAATTTTCCAGTTGTTCTCACTAATGCCCGTAAGTTTGGTCTGTAAGCTGGCCATATTCACCCCTGCCTTTATGCCAAAGTTTATCTTAGTATTCTGAGCTTTAACAGCAGGGACTGAAAGTATTCCCGGGGCAATAATTAAAAAAAAGAGTCTAAGTGTTTTCATCTTGTTGATTGTTAATTTTATATATTATTCTTGTTTAACGGCTAAACATTATTCTCAATTAACAACCGAACGGGATCTTACCCCTACGAAGCTGAAAAATATTTATTGACGCACAGGTGAAGGCCGCCTTGGCCGAAACTGTATAAAATATGTCATTTGCGCCATCCCGCCAACCCCTTACATTTGTCTTGAAAAGCGTAACCCGTCATGAAAAAATCCGCTAAAACGATCGTCGTTGTCCCAATGCCAGGAATATTCCTCCTGGACATCGCCGGTCCCTGCGACGTATTCATGTCGGCCAACCGTGTTCTCAACGAAGACCCGGATGTTGGAAGCCAGGGGTATGAGCTCCTGCTGGCCTCACCCATCGACACAAAAAAGATCGTGACCAAAAGCGGCGTCGGAATAGACTGCCCGGTATTAGTATCGGAGATCAGCAAGCCTATAGACACCCTGATCGTTGCCGGTTTCTCCCGGATGGAGCTCCAAAGCGAACATCCCTTTTTTGAATGGCTGAAACGTATCTATCCAAAGGTTCGGCGTATCGCATCCGTCTGTATAGGGACATACGCCCTGGCTGAAGCTGGAATTCTCGACGGCCGAAGGGCTACGACACACTGGGAATTCAGCCAGGAGTTCCAGCTGAGATACCCTGCCGTCAACGTAGACACGAACCCTTTCTATATCCGTGATCACAATGTATACACCTCCGGGGGCGTATCCTCCGGCATCGATCTCGCGCTGGCCCTTGTGGAAGAAGATTATGGACAACGGGTGGCTCTGAATGCAGCAAGAAAACTCGTGCTGCCGCTGAAAAGACCAGGCTACCAATCTCAATTCAGCACCTTGCTGCAGGTGCACAGCCTGGAAAACTCAATCGCCGGAAAACTGCACCCCTGGCTTATCCGGCATCTCAGGGAGACACTGAATGTTGAGTGTCTGGCCGGGAAAAGTAATATGAGCGTCCGCAATTTTACCCGCGTATTCCAGAAAGAAACCGGTCTGACGCCCGCCAAATTCGTGGAAAAGCTTCGGGTCGAAGTTGCCCGGAAATACCTGGAGGACAGTGATCTCACGATGGATCAGATCGCGGACAAATGTGGCCTCGGCGGCCCCGTATCCATGCGCCGAACTTTTATGCGGCATATGATGATGTCGCCCAGTGACTATCGTCGTTCGTTCAGAACGTCGCTTCAAACATAAAAAATCAGATATAATGAAAGTAGCTATCAATGGCTTTGGACGCATTGGGCGGATGACCCTGCGTGCCCTTCAGACTAAATCCGCGGTACAGGTGGTCGCAGTCAACGATCTTTCCGACATCGGGCTCCTTGCGCATTTGTTAAAATATGACACGTCTCATGGGAAGTTCCCCGGAACAGTAGTACAGAAAGAAAATAGCATAATCGTCAACGGCAACCCGATCCTCTTTCTGAGCGAGCGAGATCCTGAAAGGCTGCCGTGGGCTGAGCTGGGTGTAGACGTAGTCATAGAATCCACCGGCCGATTTACCGAAAGAAGCAAAGCGCAGCTGCACCTGGATGCCGGCGCCCAAAAAGTGCTGATCACGGCCCCTGCTACCGGCAATGTAAAAACGATCGTCGCCGGTGTAAATAATGATTCGATAACGGAGGAGGATCAGATATTATCCACCGCATCGTGTACGACGAACTGTATCGCGCCGCTGCTTTATCTCCTGGACAAGGAATTTGGAATTGCCTCCGGCTTTATGAGCACGATCCATGCCTTTACCATGGATCAGATGTTGCAGGATGGCCCGCACAAAGACTACCGAAGGGCCCGCGCCGCAACCCAGTCTATTATCCCCACCACTACCGGCGCTGCCAAAGCCATCGGCGACGTGCTGCCCGGTCTTAAAGGAAAGATGGATGGGTTCTCATATCGTGTTCCGGTGATTGACGGCTCCCTGGCCGATATGTCGATCAATCTGATCAAACGGCCCTCCGCTGCCGAAGTCAATAAGCTCTTTCGCCATCACGCCGAAACGTCCCTCAGCGGTATCCTGGAATATACCGAAGAACCACTGGTTTCCGCCGATATCCTGGGCAATACCCATTCCTCTATTGTTGACGGCACGTTGACCCGCAATATCGATGGTTTGCTTAAAGTGGTAGCCTGGTATGACAACGAAGTAGGGATATCCAACAGACTGGCCGAGCTGGCGGTAGAGCTTTCTGTTGAACCTGCCTACGCTGCCACAAGCCGATAGCCGGCGGCGATCACGTCGTAGAATTCATTGTCCTATACTCGTTTGGGGCCATACCTACCTTTAATTTAAACAGACGGGTGAAGTGCTGAGGGTATTTGAACCCAAGATCATAGGCGATCTCACTGAGGGATTTGTCCAAATCGAAAATTCGCTCTTTTGCAACGTCGATAATCTTTGACTGGATATATTCCTGAGCGGAGGTGCCTGTTTCTTTTTTTATCAAATCGCCGAAGTACTTAGAAGATAGATGCAACTGTTCGGCGCACCAGGCGACGGAGGGTAGGCCGATATGTTGGGGTTTATCCGAAGAATAGTATTGGTTTAGGAGGTCTTCGAATTTTTCCAGGAGCCCCCTATTCTCGTTATCTCTTGTAATGAATTGCCGGTCATAAAACCGGGTGCAGTAATTCAGAAATAACTCGATGTTGGAGGTGATCAACGTTTTGCTGTGTTTGTCTATGGACTGGTCCAGTTCGAGCTGAATTTTTGTGAAGCAGTCAAGGACAGTCTGTCTTTCTTTTTCGGAAAGATGCAGGGCTTCGTTGACGTCATAGGAAAAAAATGAGTAGTCATGTATACGCTTTCCCAAGGGTGTACCGGTAAGCAAATCCGGGTGGAAAAGCAGCACCCAGCCTTTGGGCTCTGCTGCTGCCGCGTTGGGCTGCACACCCAATATTTGCCCGGGTGCGACAAAAACCAGCGTTCCTTCCTGATAATCGTAACTATTGCGGCCATATTTTAACTCACCGCATTTTAATTCCTTTAAAAACACGACATACATGCCGAAATTGAACGTTTCTACCGGCATTGGTTTTTTCCCGGCTAAATCAAAAACATTTACCAACGGGTGCCGGGTCACCACACCACGTAACTTGTTGTAAGCATCGACACTATTGAGCTTAATTATCTCTTTCATTGTTATCTGATCCGCCCTACAAATTTACGCAAACATAGGGAAGAAATGCCGCCACCCTCCCAGAATTGGGAATTTTGGTAGGAGAAGCAGGAATTGGTATAAGCACTGTTTACCGGCTTTTTATGAACTTTGCCATTATAAAATATTCACAATGAAAAAAAGAAGATTAGGAAACAGTGATCTTGAGGTTTCAGCGCTTGGCCTGGGCTGTATGGGTCTTAGCTATGGATATGGTCCTGCGACTGACAAGAAGCAGGCTATTGAACTGATACGTAAAGCCTTTGAATCAGGAGTTACTTTTTTTGATACGGCGGAGGCATACGGACCCTTTATCAATGAAGAAATCCTTGGTGAGGCATTGGAGCCATTTCGTGATCAGGTGGTCATAGCCACTAAGTTTGGCTTTGCCGGTGGTAAAGTTGACAAAGGGATGGATAGCCGACCGGAAAATATTCGTTTGGTAGCTGAATCGGCATTAAAACGACTGAGAACAGACCGCATTGACTTGTTTTATCAACACCGTGTCGATCCAAACGTGCCGATGGAAGATGTGGCTGGGACTGTGAAGGACCTAATTGGTGAAGGTAAGGTCAAAAACTTCGGTATGTCTGAAGCCGGGGCACAGAGCATTCGCCGGGCTCATGCAGTACAGCCAGTGGCCGCCTTGCAAAGCGAATATTCACTTTGGTGGCGTGAGCCGGAGCAGGAGATCATTCCTACGCTGGAAGAATTAGGAATAGGCTTTGTGCCTTTCAGTCCCCTTGGAAAGGGCTTTCTGACCGGCGCAATCAATGAGCGTACACAATTTGACAAAGACGATTTTAGAAACATCGTCCCTCGTTTCTCGGAAGAGAACAGAAAGGCCAATCAGGCGATGGTGGACCTTCTGAAAAATATTGCCAGTGAAAAGGATGCCACGCCTGCGCAAATTGCACTTGCCTGGCTGCTGGCGCAGAAGCCCTGGATTGTGCCGATACCCGGTACGACCAAAATAAACCGACTGGAGGAAAATCTGGGTGCTGTAAAGATTGAGCTGTTAGCAGACGATTTAAAGAAGATCGAGGAGGCTGCATCAAAACTGGAGATTCAGGGCGCGCGCTATCCGCAGCATTTACAGCAAAGGGTCGGAAAATAAATCAAAGATTATGAGAAATGTACTTATCATTGGCGCCAGCGGGAATATCGCCCGACGGGTTACCCATATGCTGATAGAGAGGAAATATATCCGGCTCACCCTTTTTCTGCGAAATCGCCGAAGATTAGGCAATAACGATTTGTCCGGCTGTAAGATCGTCGAAGGGAATGCGCTGAACTATGATCAACTTCGGGATGTAGTAGTTGGGCAGGATATTGTATATATCAATCTGGCCGGCGATCTGGAAGCGATGGCGAAGAACATTGTCCAGGCCATGAAGGAGACAGATGTCCGACGGGTTATTTTGGTCAGTTCTATAGGTATTTATGATGAGCCGTTGCGACCTGTGCTGAAACCTTACCGGGCGGCTGCGGATGTCATCGAGAATGCAGGGCTGGACTATACAGTGCTGCGGCCTACGTGGTTTACGGATGTAGACGAAGTAGACTATGAGATCACCCATAAAGGCCAACCGGAAAAAGGATCGGTGATCTCTCAGAAAAGCCTCGCATCGTTCATTGTAAGGATTATCGAGAACCCGGAACAGTTTATTGGCGAAAGTCTTGGCATTAATAAACCAAATTAAAACAAGAAAGAGGATACCATGGAAATAACAAAAATAGGATCAATCCCTTCCATGAAGGGACCGGAAGATTGGTTTACCGGATCTGTCCGAGTGGATACATTATTTAGTGCAAACAATTCAAGACGGGCGGCCGCAGCCAGCGTTACATTTGAACCAGGCGCAAGAACAGCCTGGCATACGCATCCTCTTGGACAAACTTTGATCGTTACGGCGGGTTGTGGATGGGTTCAACGTGCGGGCGGACCTGTTCAGGAAATTCATCCGGGCGATGTTGTTTGGTTTGAACCAAATGAAAAACATTGGCATGGCGCTACTGCGACAACCGGGATGACCCATATTGCTATTCAGGAAAGCCTGGACGGCAAAGTGGTGGAATGGATGGAAAAAGTAACGGAAGAGCAGTATAAAACGGGTGTGCTTTAGCGGGGGTAGAACCGGGCGGGAATGAAATGTCTTTCGGTATTTTTAAGAGAGTATAAAATATCATCAGTTTGTAATTTGTAATCCGACATTATTTTGGTTTTTCGTTGCTGTCAGGATTAAGGTATGTTAATCTCTTTATAGTTGTTCTATTTGTTACGGATTTCGCCATACGGTTTCTCTGCCATTATTTCAAGGTTCAGCATTTTTCACTGATAATCTTGTTAGAGAGCGTTAGCTTGGTTCAGGGAGAAGATTTTTTTTGAGGTTAACCTCACTAAGCATGTAAAACCATGCTTTATCCTTTCTAACTCTTTTTTCGACGATTTTTTCCAATAGTATTTTGCTCCCTTTTTCCAAGGGGGCTCCCGCCCATGGAATCAAAGTTAACGGCATTGTGAGCCAGCCTATTAGATTCTTATAATATGTAATCCGTTCTTCTTTACTAATTATTTCTTTTAATAAGTTATTTGCGAAATCATTATCGAATGAAATATTGTTATCAATTGATTTTGTAATAGTTTCTCGAAAGTTGTCCATTCTTTTGTCACTTAATAATTTCATCAATGACTTTTCGCTTTTAGGAGTAAAAGAAGGAAACATCAATTTTATGAATTGTTCGCAAGCATGCTGTTGTTTCGATTCATTGCTGTGATTTATTCTTAAAGATTCTTCAAATTTTTTCCTATACAATGGAGTTAAATCTGCCCAATCATGAATTGAAGCGTTTAGACAATCTGCCAGACATAGATTTGAATTTACGTGTACCAAATAAGGAGATAATATGTCTTCAGTATATTTTTTATATTCAGGATTGAGGCCTTTATCCCAATTTCGCAAATTTTCATGGATTTTATAATCCAGCCCTGGCACCATAGAATGTTTCAATAAGAATAAAATCTCTTTCATTGAATTGGGAAGGTACGTTGGATCATAAAATCCAGGATTCATACCGTCGTTGTCATAATGCGAAGATTGTTCACGGGCGGAAGTAACAAATGAATTCCAAATATTATAAAGCTCCATGAATTCTCCCCTCCATTCATTCATCCGGCTTACATCCAGTTTATAAGATTTTTCGATTAGATGATGGTAGGGACGTATAATCTGTCCATAATCGATGGTTTTTAAGCGGCCCAATTCTTTTAAGCAATTAAATAATTCTTTATGTTTATGAAACATGGGTTTTTTTTCAACAATTTCAGCAGTTTCGGTATCGATATAGAAACTTTCGCCGAGAAAGAAAACGGAATAGTCCGGAGATATGGAACCTCCTGCACTTCTCATGCTGATTGGGGGTAGACAAGTAAATGGAGATTTTAATTTTGTATATCTGGGTTCATATGTATACCAGTTGGAGGTTTTATGTTGACTAAGTTTGTAGTTATTAAAACAAAATGAAGAGAGTATGACATCCATAAAGGGATAAGTGTTGAATTGTATGGGAAATTACGAATTTCGTTGTACCGGAAAAAGCCTTTTAAACTTAGTGGCATCACAACCTTTTGCGACTGCTACAACAATTTAGTGAGTGATAGTAATGATATGTATTATAGTGGACCGAGTCAAATCCTGGGTTAAGTACAGCGGACAAGCCTATGTAATATCCAGAAAAATAGCAGGGAAGAGATTAGCATTGCTGATCTCTTTCGAGTGCTCTTACCCAAAACCTTCATTCCGTTGGCCGAGTGGGGCATTTCAATTCGTTCGCTTAAGGAAGGGCAAGCGTCGTCAGGCAAAATACAAAAGACCCTCAACTTTCGTTGAAGGCCTTTTTGTGCACGGGATGAGATTCGAATTTCTCTCGGCGCTTTTTCGGTCGCCTTGTTCATTGATATTTAGTTTATTACGATTTGAATTTTCGCTTAATTCGGTCACTGTTTCGGTTACTGTTTTGGATCGTGAGCCAAAGATATTCTTTCTTTTCACGGCAAAAACCCGCCTAGTTTCACGATCTGGAGAATTTCAAAAGTGGCCCGTAATTGCCGTTATCGGCTTCCCGTAGTGCTTGCAGATAGGCGGAGCGAAATTCTCCACCCTGGATCAAATCTGCGCTCCCCCAGGTAAAAACTTCTCGCCCGAATAGCTTTTCAACGATAACGTCTGCGATAAGACGGGAATGCCGTCCGTTACCGTTGGCAAAGCAATGGATAGAGACAATGCGATGTTTGAAGCGAATTGCGATTTCGTCTTCGCTGAAGGTCTTATTTTCAATCCAAAACTTGCAATCATCCAGGAGCGTCCGAAGTTCTACAGGGATCAGATATTTATCGACGCCGATATTCTTATCAGATTTTCGGAAAGTCCCAGCCCATTCCCAAACCCCTCCCAACATTTTTTGATGTAACTCCCGGACAAAACCTTCTGTCAGGATTTCCGCGACGGTAAACCTCCTTCTGCGCTCCGTCGTCCAGCGTATCGCTTCTTCGATATTTCGTTGCTCCACTTCATCAAGCTCGCCCCTTGTGGTCACGGAAGGAAGCAGCAACCCGTCTTTTTCATCTTCATCAAGCGGTGTTTGCCCTTCTTCGTATTGTAGTTCCATCAATCCCATAAGTTTTTAGGCATTTCCCTTTTGATTTCTTCGGCCAGTTCGGCAACAGCTTGTTTTATTCTCTCTTTTGAGTTGCCTTGATCTTCCAGTTTCATCGTCGTTGATGTGCGGTTGACGATTTTTCGCGCTTTCTCATATGCTTTGCGCTCGATTATTTTTTCTAAAGACCCGTCTTTGGGTATAAAACCATAGACGAGAGTCATATCCAGTGCTTCCGCCGCTTCTCTTAGCGCTTTAAGGCTGATCGTTCCTTGCTTTTCTCTTTTTTCTATATCCCGCATGCTTTGCGGCGTAATTGACAGCCTATCCCCTAATTGACGCAAAGACATGTTGAGTGTTTTGCGAATAAGGTTTACCCATCCTGTTGCGGGCATGGCGTCCTGCAATGGCTGGAAGGTCATCAGTTTTTTGTCCAGTTGGCGAAGGATTAATTTGCTGTTTTGTAGTTTCATAAGCCTATACCTTTAAGTGGATCACACAAATTTAAGGCTATAAACTGAAATGTCAATATTAATTTTAAGTCTACAGACTTAAAAAACAGTGTAATAATTAAGGGTATAATATTAATAAATACTAATTTTTATTATGTATATATTTAATTATTAACAACATACTAGATTTTCTACAAAAAATTTCTATAGGTAACGACCGACAAATCCTCGGTCGTTCCGGGTCATCAACTAAATGTCTGCCTTAGGTGGAATTGGGTATAATTGGGTAAGTAAATGGGTATTCCACTCAACCGTTCGGAAGTTCCGAACAGTTGGGCAATTGCCAGCTTCCCTCTTCTTTTCAATTCCGAAATAATTATGATATTCCAGGTTTGTAATCCCAGATTATTATACTTCCGATACGATAGATCCTAATGCTCTCATGACTCTTTGGGTTTATTGACAATATGAATTGGCGGCGATAATTGCCGCAAAAAACGTCGAGCGATATTTTAAAGTTATAGCATTGCTGCTTTCCTGTTCGCGTAGTTCCTGGAAAAAACAGCTTTTTTTATCGGGATGATGAGTTCAAAAGAAGGTTTAATTTTACGCCTATATCCGAACTTTTAGTACTGCTATGAGATTAAATTTAAACTAAATCTCTCTGAAAGCGTTTAAACCAAATGGCCGCTCTGCACTGGGACAAAGACAGGTTTTTCTTGATAAATTATAGCTTCGATTACCCAAGAAAGAAAAAATAGAAGTCCGCTCACCCGGGCAAGCTTGAACTTCGCTCCGCTCAGTTACCCTCCAAATGCAAAAACCCCGACGATAGTCGGGGCATTTGTGCGCGGGATGAGATTCGAATTTCTCTCGGCACTTTTTCGGTCGCCTTATTCATTGACTATTATTTATTTACAAATGTCAGCATTTCTAATTTGAGCGTTTTTTAGTCACTGTTTCGGTCACTGATCCGGTCACTGTTTTGGATCAAGGCGAAGATATACCATTCTGTTCACGGAACTATCTGCTTTTTTCAGGATCGCGCAAAAGCTATCAGCGGTTCATAGTTACCATTGTCGGCCTCGCGCAAAGCACTAATATAGCGGGAACGGGAGTCACCTTGTTGGACGAGGTTATTTGCCCCCCAGGTGAATACCTCTTGCCCGAAAACCCTCTCAATAATCACATCAGCGATAAGACGGGAATGCCGTCCGTTGCCATTGGCAAAACAATGAATGCAAACGATCCCATGTTTGAGACGGATAGCGATTTCATCCGGGGCGAATGTCTTATTGACAATCCAGTACTTGCAATTTTCCAATAGCATCCGCAGTTCAACCCCGATTTGATATTTATCGACGCCGATATTCTTATTGGACTTTCTGAAATTACCTGCCCACTCCCATACATCGGCGAGCATTCTATGATGTAGTTCCCTGACAAATTTTTCGGAGAGGATTTCCTGGTCAGTAAATTTCTTCCGACGTTCTATCGTCCATCGGACAGCTTCCTCGATATTACGTTGTTCCACCTCGTCCAATTCACCGCGCGTTGTGACAGAAGGAATGAGTAACCCCTCCTTCTCTTCTTCATCGAGTGGCGTTTGCCCTTCTTCGTATTGTAGATCGATCAATCCCATAGGTTTTTTGGCATTTCGCGTTTAATCTGTGCGGTCAATTCTTCGATGGCTTGCTTAATCCTTTCCTCTGAATTTTCTTGATCTTCCAATTTCATCGACGTAGAGGTTCGCTTGACGATTTTTTGTGCGCTTTCCCGTGCCTTGCGCTCGATCATCTGTTCCAGGGAATCCCCTTTTGGAATGAAGGCATAGACGAACTGCATTTCGAGAGCGTCCCCGACCTCTTTCAGCGCCTTGAGTGTGATCGTTCCTTCTTGCTCCCGCTTTTCAATGTCTTTCATGCCTTGTGGCGTAATAGCAAGACGCTGACCAAGCTGGCGGAGGGACATTTGAAGAGTATGTCGCAACAGGTTAATCCATCCTTTGGGTGCAATGGGTTTAGTAAGAAGCGGTTGCAGCATATGCAGCTTCTTGTCTAATTGTTTGATAATTAATAAATTATTCTTCTGTTTCATACTATTACCTTTAATAATATCATATAATATTAAAGAAATAACTTTAAATGTCAATATATATTTTAAAGTAATAGCTTTAAATAAAGTAATATAATTTAAAGTTATTACTTTAATATTGCATATTCGGAGTCTGCTGATTAGTGAAATTCAGTAACTTATCTCATTATTCTTTCTTTTCACCGCAGAATACTAAAAATAAAAGAGCAGCACTATTGGCTGCTCTTTTTGATAAAATAAATTTCCTAGACCTTAATTATCATCATCAGGACCTGCAAACAAACTTGGGTCTAACCATACAGTATAGTTTTCATCTATACCTGAAATCTTATTAAGTACATCTTTTGATGACTTGTCGGGATCGAATACAATAAGTTCATGGTAAACTAGGCCATCTTTGCTTTCGTTTGTATCTCTTCTAAAAACAGTCTGTTGCAATTCGGAATACGTAATACCAAGGATTTCAGCCAATTTTTTATCGGCATCTTCGTCCTGCCGATCCATCCATTCATCTTTCAAACTACCCATAGAATATAAAGTTTTCTGAAAGATAATTATTTTTGGTGAGGATGGTAAAACAATCAATGGATATCTTTCTTTTCACGGCTCCTTCCCTCCTTATTCTGCCGATGAACGTAGCGTCGCAACGATGCCCAATAGATAGTCCCTTGCTGACTTCATAATTTCCTTGTCTTTCCGTCGCAGCAGCTCATCCAGCTTTTGCTCATTTCGCTTTGTACGTTCGATCAATTCCTTTGTAAGATCGTTTTGCTCTGTTAGCTTGATATTGATGCTTCGCAAAAAGTCTTTCTCGGTAATCTGGTCCGGCTCGGGCGGTAGCTGCGCTAGTAGTTCTTTTACGTCTCTATGGATACCCTTCTCGGCCAATTCTTTTTTGAAGTGCGTGTAAAAGCGGACCATGAAAGCAGAAGGGACAGGTTTTCGGCCCCGTATCCAGGCGGATACATTTCCCTTGTCGTCGCCCGTCCTCTTGGCGATGGCGGAAACGGCGAATTTCAATTTCAGAGCGGACACGTCAGCAAGAAACGGGTTGATGCTGTCTTGAGGCATAAGGTTTAAATTTTATTTTCGTGTGTGGTAAATGTTCTCGGACATTCTTTCAACCGTCTAATTATAGTACGGTCGTTGACGATTAACGATGGCCCGGTTCTGCAAAGTGATAACGGTCTTATCGATGCGGGCAATCGCTTTCATGGTTTCCCGATGCTCTTCGCGTTGCTTGGCGATCTCCTTTTCGATCTTGGTGAGCAATTCGATCTTTTTTTCCACTTTTCGGACAAGCACCTTCCAAGTAGCCTCCTTCGTCGATCTCTTTTTGTGCGGGGTGATGCGGATAAAGGATTTCACATCGCGCTGAATGCCGATGGTGGCAAGCTCGCTCTCGAAGGCGGTATAGAAGCGGACCAGGAACCCGTTACCCGGTCGTTTCACTCCGCGCATGTAGGCGGATACATTACTGGGATCGTCGCCCGTTCTTCGGGTGATCAGCGCAACGGGATTTTTCAGCCCCAACGCCAGGGCGTCGGGAATGAAGGGAATGAACGTCTTTCGCATAGTTGTAGATTTGATGGAGAATTTTTGTGTGCGTGTCCAGGCAGCGCCTAATTTCGTTGTTGGTTTCTTCTCTCGGACCGAGCGATCAAAATATCCAGTTTATGATCGATGCTTTTCAACTTTTCCCGCACATCCACAAGGATTTCAAGTTGACCCGATAGATTTTGATCGACTTTCGTGTGGAACGTCTTCATTTCGGCGATTTCTGCAAGAATAACAGCAAGGTTAGGTTTGCTCATGATATGTATTTTGATTAAATGGTTTGAAGGCCGCGCAAGAGTTTTTCGATGGCGCGGATAATCGACATGACGTTTTCGGAATAAGTGACTTCTCCCCCCTGTAAATGCCGCAGGATATCCCTTGTCGGTACGATCCGGCCCTTATAGGTCAGGCCGTTCTTGCTGATGGCGGTCGCCATGACCGTATTGCCGGACTGGAAAACATGCTCCATGACAAAGAAGCTGGAGTCTGTGTGAACAAGCCGGGTTTTTAGCACAAACCCCTGAAACACTCGTAGAGGATATCGATAGCGGATATGGGCGGTATGGACGAACGGCTGGAGTCTTTCGGATACAAGGGTATGCCAGCCACCCAGACGGATAAGAAGATCGATCCGGCCTAAATCCATAAAGGCGTGATAGCGGTCATTGCCCGCCAGCTTGACGACACAATCCCAGGGGGTGACGACAAAGCGTAAGAGGCTTTCGTCCGTCAGGTTGATATTTTTGTTTCTTAGCAAGGCTGCAAGGATGACATGCAACAAGCGGATATACATTCGCATAGGGCGGTATTTTGGTTATGAAGGACTAAAAAATGCCGGTACTCTCCGCCTTGGGCGTTCGCCGAATAGAGTACGGATAAGGCGGATTTCCCGGCAAGGTGGTTTCTCGTAAGGACCCTTAGCCGTTATGCGGCTTTGGTATAATCGAGGACCTTTCGGCAAAAGACCTGGGTGCTTGTCAGAAGATCATCCGCCAGCTTCATCAATTGCCCGTAGGAAAGCCCGTCATGTCGAAGACGCCTATCGTCGCCCCAGCCCTCCTTCTCGAATTGCTCACAGGTCTTTGTAACCTGTAGCGTCAAAATGCCGGGAGCAAGGTTGACAATTGTTACTTCGTCTCCTGGATTGAATCCCCAGTATAGAAACCAATATCCTTTGAGCAATACATACGGGAAATGCATCCTTAGCCCCCCGCTCCAATTGGTGCCGCAAAGCATCATTTGCTTGGCACCATATTCCAATTTTGCCTGTTCATTCATAGCCTAAGTTTGATCCGTGAATAATAAGGGCATATCCTCTAGGCCCTCTGTTTTACTGCCTTCATTTTTTCATCCCAATCTTTGGTATGTGTGATGAAAATTTGCTGAGGACTGCTAACGACGGTCACGTTATTGCCGGGATTGAAGCCCAACTCTGCCAGCCATCTGCCATAGAGCGATATACACGGCACGGTATTGGGCGGCCCCTGTATGTTCTTCAAAACCTCCTTCTCGAAGACCGTCAAATGCCGGGTATAATGATAGTCCATTTTCATTCGCACATTGACCCCTGTCATTTGAAGATAGGATGCCTCGAAAAACCGGATCATCTTGTCGGTCACGTAAAAAAGATCTTCCCTGGCCTTCGGATCACCGTAAGGGATGTTTTCGGTTGTGCTGCAAACATCCCGCATGGAGACGATCAGCTTGCGCACGGCCTCTATTGATAAATCTTCTTTGAACTCCTGCAATACACGGTGCGGATCGTTCATTTCTTCTTTTGTCAGGTAGCTTATCTGCATCTCCTGTCGTTTTTCACTTTTCATGTTCCTGTTTTTTCTGATGAAGAAATAGTGTTGTCTTGGTTTTCCAGGAATGTTTCGGATTTTAATTTTTCGATGCGTTTCAATAGGGTGTGGATGGTCGATGGATGCCATTTGTTATCATCCCCCCAAAAGGTCGCGACGTGATCCTTGTTGAACTGCCGCGCTAGTTTCTCCCGGCTGTTAAAGCCGCGCGTCCAGTAATCCTCGACAACAGGCATCAAGGCCATCGCAAAGGCCCGCGTTTTCGCTTTCATTCGCGCGCCAAGGGCTTTGCCTGTCCTGCCCAAGACGACGCCCCGTTTTTTTGCTTCCTGCAAGCCTTGCTTTGTCCGTCTGGAAATGGCTTCGCCTTCCCGCTGTGCGCGAATGCTGTCTTCGAGAAGGTCCAGCCGGGTAGCGTGTGGCTTATCGGCGGCAATGATCCAGACCTTGCCTTCCAACAGAGCAGCCGCAAAAAACGCATTACGCGTGAAGCGGTCCATTTCAGCGATAATCAGAGCTTTTTTGTAACGGCGACAGTAGCGGAGCGCCTTCTTCAGTTGCTTGCGATTGTTTCGTTTCCCACTCTTTACCTCATAATATTCTTTCAAAACCTCGACCCCAATCAGCAATGCGCATTTTTCGACATTGGTCTTTTGGGCGTCTAATCCCAGGCGAGTTTTCCCTTGTCCCGGCGTGGAAGCCCTGTAATAAGCAACGGCTTCTATTGTTGTTTGCGTCATAGCGTCTCCATTCGTTAAACAACGAAGAATTATTTTTGAATGACCAAAAGGCAATAGGCCGGTTTTATCCGCTGTGTAAGACGCTGATTTAAAGAACAAGTCAAAAACGTCAATCCTTGCTGTTTCAGTAGTTAAACAACGTTCATCCTTATACGAAGAAATAAAATTTATACTTACCTTTACTGCGATTTTTTTTCATAGGATAAGGTTTAATGGTTGGTCTTTGATTAGTCACCTCCCGCCGAAAGTCGGGAGGATTTTTGTCGGCTAAATCTTTCTAAAACATAGAGGTATGAACAAAAGGATGCTAATTCTGCTGGCGGTCGGGACGATCGCCTGCACCAAGAAAAACGACGGCGGCAACACCCAGCCGCCCAAAGATCAGACGGTGGATACAATCGGGTATATCAGCACACAGGTGCATAACTTTGCGCAAGGGTGGGATACAACAGGGAATTATATTACCACTTTTAGTTTCTTCCGATCTATGGTTCGTAACGGTACTGTCGCCTATCGTGGCGATACGAACGTTGCGGGGTATACTAGTCTTGGCGGCGACTATCGATACCGTATCCGCTATGTCGGCGGTCAAGATTTGATTGATCCAAACCAGGTGCTTGCACGTTATGGGGCTATCGATGTCTTCCGGGTTAGAAAAGAATTGCTGGGTAAACCGCTTTTTGAAGTTTATGATCTAAAAACCGGCAATCTCGTGAAGCGATTTATTTGCTCGGCGGATAGCGCCGGGGTGGACATGGGCTATAGTGTGTGGGACAACCTCACGGTCACACCGACGCAAACGGGAGACGCATTGAACTACTGCCTGACCGTCAAACAAACCGATCAATTGGGCTATTACTGATTTTTAATCCGCTGCTCCCATACAATAGAAAAGCCCGTCTCATTCCTGAGGCGGGCATTTTTATAGATTGTATTCCTACAAATTCTTATATTCGATCATTAACCCCTATTTCTATGGATGAACTCTTATACCAAGTCATAGATGTTTGTTACGCATTGGACTATTACAATCTGGAGTCCGTCATTAATTCTTGGCGGACCAATGCTTCTTTTAGCGAATATGATGATGTCGATGTTCGTCAGGCATTTACACGGCTCATTTCGCTGAATTATATCGATCAGCTAAAAGGGCCTGTTGATACAAACTTTTATTTGACCGAAAAAGGAAGGAAGGCTTTTTTGCAAGAAAGGCAAAAGAGGCAAGAGAAAGTGGCTACAGAACAATTGCAAAGATCAGTTACGGAGTCCGTGCTAAAAACGAACAACTCGGTTCTAGAGACAAATGAATCTGTTCGTAATACAAATGATACAATCCGGGACCTTAATCGCATCACGACGACCAATTTCAAGACCCAAAACCGAATAGCCTGGTCTTCGGTCACTGTTGCTCTCGCGGCAATTGCTGTTTCTATCTTTTCGTTGGTTTCAAACTCCGGTTCTTCCGATAACGCAAAGCTTATCGATGCACTGAAAGAAAATAATCGTCTTATCAAAGAGCAAAATGCCTTGCTAAAAGATACTACTTTCAAAAACTAGTGTAGCGCAGCAGACTTACGCAGAATTGCCGGTTGTTTGCTCAGGTCGGAAGTTAGGGTAGTGTTTGGCAAACAGTTTTTCGGCCTTAATACGGGCTTCAGCTTCCCATTTGGGTTTCAACACATCCTCCCAAAATGCCCTCGCCTCCGCTTCCTGGGCAATCGTTTCCCGTTTGATGATATGAACGACTTTCAGTGCCATAAATATAATTCTATCGACCGCCGTCATTGCCTTCCTTGCGGCCTCTTTGTTTAATTTTATCCAATATTGCTTGTTTAGTCGCCACTTTTTCACGTTCCATTGCATGACGGGAATCCATAAGAGCCGTTAAACGACCTTCGTTTCCCCATTCTGCAAAGAAATCCTCACGGGCTATTCTTATTTGGTCTTGAATTTCAGGTGGGGCATTCCCGTAATCGTTATCGTACTCGGCCAGTAATTCCCGTTCTTTTATGCCGATGGGCTGCCATTGTTCATAAACACCTGCGGCAAGGTCTTTTCGTTCGCTCTCTTGCCTCTTTAATAATTCAGTCATTTTTTGGTTCGACATCTGTTTAAAATTTAGGTATGATGTGAATATGTTTGGGCTTCATCCAGCAGGGAACGATAACCTTGAACTGCGTAAAGTTTATGCAGATGAGCCGGAATGCTTGCCCCATATTGCAGCGGCCCGCTATCTCATCGATAAGTATATCGGCGAATACTGGAAACATGATTGCAACCACATTGATTTCATTTATCAAGAAATCGAACTTTGCCGCTATTTATTGATGCCTTCGGATAGCCCTGGAGTGCGCAAGCTGACAATAAAATGGCTGGCCCGGGCGCTAAACGTTCACCCGTTACGGTTGTTCAACGACCCGAACCTTCCATTCTAATCAGCGACCGCCTCTGTCATTGGCCTGTGTCAACCCGCCCATGATCCGAGTGATCAGCGTTTGACGATTAGCCGCCGTTTTCTCTAAGGTGTCGATTTGCTGCGCGTGGTACTGTTTGATAATATCCAGCTCCTGCCGCTCGTTTTCTTCCCAACGTTGCCGTTGTTCCAGCAAGAGGGTTTTTAACACTACGGCGCTTTTGGAGGTGATGGTTACGGTGTTTTCGACAATCTCCTGTTGGTTATCTTCCAGTTCTTTGGAGCGGACGGCCCGTGCCATCCAATAGTCGCGCAATTCTTTTGCCTGCATGTCCTTCAACTGTTCTATCGTCATAGTGATATTTTTAAGGTGAAACTTTGCGGTTTGCCATGAACGCATTGATCTCTCCGATGTGTTGTTCATGCATGGTTTGAAAGCGTTTGCCGTCGGTGCCCCATTCCTGCCGCCATGCCTCGTAATCACGACTGATTTTGTCTTTGACATTCGACGGTGCATTGGCCTCCGAGTGACTGCCCAACAGCAGCGCTTTGTCGGCATTGAATTGATCGAGGCTTTTCTTATAGCCGTTCAGGTAGGCTTTAAATTCCTTGGCCTGTTTTTTCACGAGTTGTTCCCAATTCATACGTTATTTTTTTAGTTTGATATTATCGGCCCTGGTCTTTGCCTTTTTCTTTCGGTGTCTTATCGCTGACCTCTTTCGAGATACGGTATTTGATTTTTTCCCGGTCAAAGTGGCTGTCGATTTCCTTTTGCTGATTGATTCGCATGGCTTTGAACCGATCCCCGTACATTCCCCACTCACTCCGCCATGCTTCCAGGTCACGGTTGAGAATATTGTTTATGCCGGAGGGAATGTTGGCCTCGGTGACTTTGGCTTCCTCCAACACCTTTTTTCTGTCCTGATTGAGCGTTTCCAGGCTGTCTTTGTAGCCGGTCAGGTACGCTTTATATTCGTTGGCGTGTTTTTCGATCAGTTCTTCGTATTTCATTTTTCATTTTTTAAATGTTAAATCAGCGGCCCCGGTCTTTTTCTTTTGCCTGGGGTGGCTGCAATTGTTTTTTCAGTTCTTCGATCTTTTGGTCTTTGGCCGATACGGATTTTGCCACTCTCGCCCGCCGTTTATCCCGTGCGGCAGCGATGGCGCTTTTTTTATCCGGCAATTCGATGTCCTTCAGCTTGGCTTTTATTTCCCGGACCCGAACCTCTTTCAGCTCTCTATCGAGATCGAAAGAGATGCCGCGTTCATTGATGATCACATACGGGCGGCGGTCTGGTGTCCTGGCGACGGTATAGCCGTGATCGGAAACCGCATTGACAAAATCCCTGCCATCGGGCTGCTGCTGCCATAAACGGGACAACAGCTTGCGCAGTTCTGGGCGGTCGAGGTTGCGGTCCGGCGTCCGCAAATGGGCAAACTCATGCTCCATTTGTTTCCGTGCCCGATCTTGATCATAGCGTGAGAAGCGGTTGTCGATCATCTTGCCGGTAGCGAAGTCATATCGGCTCCATTCCACATGCATATGGATACGGCCTTTTTTCTGGTGCATTACCATTACCCTGGGTTGTCCGGTCATTTTCCTTTTCTGCTCCATGATCTCAGCCGCTCGGAACCAGTCATCGGCGGTCATCTGCTGATCCTCTCCTGGTCGGGGGTTGATCACGACGCCATAGAATGGCTTATCTGTTCTCCCGGACAATTCGGCGGTCAGCCCCATTTCAATCAGCGACTTTTTCAAATCGTTCGGCTGCGATGTTCCACGGATGTCGAAGACCTTGACAAAATCGTTATCGCCTTTTCTCAATAGGTAGTCCGCCAACTGACGGCCATTGCCCCGTATCCTGCCCCTAATAACCATGAGATAAGAGGTTATGCAAGTAATCAGATGTTCGCCGGATGGCCTCATCGATTTCTCTTTTATCGAATTCCGTTAAGAGCGATCCCTTTCCCATGATGGCGAGGCGATTTAATTGATGAGCGATTTGGTTCACGTTGCTGCCGATCTTCCCGAGTTCCCCTAACCCCCTTATGAGCGCCGCCCGTTCGGGATCAGCGCGGCGGATGGTCGGCAGACTCTGCAAAGCGATCCGGCGGACGTGGTCGCTGACTGTCTCATTTTGGACATCGGCCTTTTCCAAAAGTTGGGCCTTCTCTGCTGGAGTCAGCCGAATATGCAGCCGGACGGTGCGGCCCAAGTTTCCATTTATTTTCTTCCGTCCCATTTTTTGATCGGTTGTCTCTCTTGCGAGAGGGTCAAGGGAGAGCGCAAAGCGTCTCCTTGCAAGGGCGGGTGTGCCCCGTTTTTGGGTGCACAACCCACGTCCTTGCGTGAAGCGAAGCGGAGCCACTACCCCTATTTTAGTCGATGGCTTTCCCTTCGGGTTTTATCTCTTTCCATTTCATCTTCCAGCCCGGCGGAAGCTGCGGCATGGGTGGCGGAGCTGGCGGCGGAGGCGTTGGCGTCTGTTTAGTCGCTGCGACGGCGGGATCTACTTTCCTGGCCCCACTGACGATATAGGGATTGGGGTCGCTCTCCAAACCCATCCGATAATAGGGCAGTTTTCCCACGGTCGCCGGTGCCAATTGGTCGATCACCGTATAGATGGTGTCCCCGGAGTGACGGCGCAATTCGTCGGTCGTCACCAAAGGCCGGGCAGTCGCTCCCGACACTTTTCCCTTCTCGTCATACATGATGACCGACGTTTGCCCGAACATTTGCGAGATATACTCCGCCGAAAAATTGTCGGAGATATTGAAGAAGTGACGCACGGCGCAACTGGCGATAAAGTTCTCCCAGTTGTCCTTGTACAAGTCCTTCAACTGAACGAGGCTTTGCAGGATGGCCCAAACGTGGACCCCATACCCGGCATACGATCCCAGGGCTACGTCGATTTCGGACAGATACCCCAACGCATAGAACTCGTCCAGCAGGAAACAAACATCCTCTTTCGGCTCCCGGATCACGGCCCGCATCAGCGAAGTCACCACCAAACGCAGCCATTGGCTATGCGATTTGAGCCGATCTGCCGGGATGATTACATACACGGTCACATTCCCGTTTGCCAGATCAGCCGATGAAAACTCATCCGATCCTTTCATCCCTTCCCGCAAAGCCGGAGACTTCAGGAAGTCGGTGAACTTTTGGGCGGATGACATGACCGAGCCATATTCCCGTTCGGAGGTTTTCATCAAGGCGATGATCTCATTCGCGGCAGCCTGTACGATCTCCCCGGCGTCCGGGCTTTTATTGAGGGACATATCCGCCAAAAGTTCGATCCATTCTTCGTTGGTCAACCGGAGCCACTTCCACAATGTTTCCAAGGTGCGTTCTTTCACGTCCTCCCCGGTTACGATATGCAGGAGCAAGCCGGATATAAACGCACGGGCGCGGTTGTCGAAATGATCCTGGTCGCCGCCCGCTGTCGTCGGCACAATGGCTTCCGCGATCAGTTGCACGTCGTCGGACAGGTTTTTGCCGGGCTTCAGTAGGTCAAGCGGGTTGTATCTCATCTGTCCCAAGGACAGTAAATCCCAGGGATTGAGAAGGACGACCTTGCGACCGGCTTTGCGTTGAATGCGTTGGCTGACGTAACAGAGCTCCGCTTTTGGGTCCACAACTACCATTGATCCTTTGAACAAGTGCGGCTGCAGCAAGTTGGGAAGGATCACGTTCGTTCCCTTGCCCGCTCTTGTGCCTGCGACGGTCAGCAGATGGCCGGATTTGGAGTAGTGCAGACCATTCCCGATGTAGAAGCCTTTCGCTTCTCTGTACGGCATCAGCTCTTGCATCGTGGAAAACCTGGCTGTCCCGTAGCGGGAAACGTCTGACAGGTATTTCGTCATGCTGCCCTGCCAGCGGTTGAACCATGCCAGGAATGCAGCCGTAAGGATCACATTCAGGATGACGATTACCGGAACCAATGGCCCGGCGTGGCGCAAGCTCCTTCCGCCAATCATGAGGATGACGGTGATCATGACCTTAGCCGTCAGGATCAGTAACACCCAGGCGAGGATCGCGCCGATGACCATGCCGAGTTTCATGATGGGTGAAAGTTTGGTCAGGCGTGGCAATTGACCCTGCGGCTGCATGAACCGGTTGTACCCACGAATATAGAACCAAACGGCTCCAAAGAGTGTGATCGGTGTAAGCAGCAGCCCGACAAACAACAGGATGGCTTTTGCAACCCCTTCCCGGTTGCCGTTGCCGCTGAACAATCCTTTTAGTTCGGCCTCCGATATACCCAGGAGGCTATTGGGTTTATTCAAATTCTCCATATCAAATATATAATGGTGTAAAAAAGAACCGGGGCATCTGAAGACGCCCCGGTTTCATGTACTGAAACTGTGCTCTACAGTTTTTTCTTCAAGTTGCTGTCACCATAAACGTGACTGCCATTGTAGATATAATGTTGGTTTCCTACTTTGGTGATGCTATCACCAGAGTTATTGATGACTTTCCGGTCATCGGCGGTGCTGGAACGATATCCTGCGTTCTTCAGGTCTTGTTGTAGGCTCATATTATTGTTGTATTGTGCAGATGATCAGTCTGCGGTTTTAGAATTGGCCGGAGGATGATCATTTCCACCGGCTGTATGGTTATCTTTTTGCGAGTTCGGAGAGCTTTTGAAAGAGATCAAATCCGTAAAGGACCTCACCGTTTACGATAGCTATCGTTTTAAACAGGAAGACAGCTTTATCACCATTGTCGTTGACAAAAGTTCCGTCTTCATCCGAACTCCTGCGCCAGGGTGTGTAGCTAGATTGTACGCTTGTCATGTCTGCCGTGGTTAAAATGATAATTATTGTTATAAACCGGGGTGCTCGTGATCAGCACCCCGGCTTTTGACTATCTCTTTTCGAGTTGTAATCTCCTGGTACGGATAAGTTCACGGCCAATAATTCTTTCCCCGTTAATCAGAGCGGAACGATTGTCCAGCATTTCAATCCTGTCTCCATTGACATTAGCGAATATGTGGGGGGCAATTCTGACCCAGCCTCCACGATTAGACTGACTTGACATTAGAACCTCCTTTTGTTTATGGACGGAGCGTCCGGGTTATTTATTATGAGATTTCATAGGGTTTCGGTCGGGCATGGCGTGCGCAACACCCTGCCTAATTGCCATTATTTTAAAGAGCTTGACAAAACGCCCTGACTGCATTATGTTAATCGCATTTCGGAGATTAACATGGACCAAATTCCTAAGTACGAACCATCCGACAACCCGCGTAATGTGCCTATTACGGTTCAGAACTGGCAACCGTTCTGGCAGATTGATTTGAACTACGATGTCACCGCAATGATCTGGTTCCTCGACGCCTCCAAACGTGATGCGGATGAGGTTCAGCGGATTTTGGATCAAGCAAAAGATTTTGACACGTTGAAAAAAGAGCTTTCTGGTTTTGTAAACGACCGTCGCGATCTTCATAAGGATATCATTTCAAAAATGGACAGCGACGAGCCTGAAAAGTGGGGTTTCCCTCGTACGTTCGGAAAACCCGACCTGAGTAAATAAGAAAAGCTAATCTTTGTTTTCTCTTTGCACGTACGCCTTTTTTGTCTCGCGCTTCGATACAAATTTCAGTAGCATTTACCACCCAATAAATCCCAAAATGCTCATTTTCAATACCAAAACCTACCAATTTTTGGATGATCTCCTGGTAGATTTTGGTAGGTTAATTCATAAAATCTTATATTGCTGAGATACTTTTTTCCCCAAGCCGATTTATTTTATGGCATCAACCACATTTGACAAAGCTGAAATAGATGATTTTGGAGAACTTGCTTTCTACATTTTATCTAGTAGGGAGCCCACCAATAAAAATGTCAGAAAGCCAAAAGAAGGTGAGAATGGGTTTTATCATAAGATTGGTCAGCTAATCGCACTTTCAGAATCAGCTGTTCGAAATCTTTTTTCAGATCGAGAAAGAGGATTTACCGATGTTAGCTACTCTATTTTTTGCGACACTTTTCTGGAAGTCTACAATGAAAACAGAACGCTAAAGCCAGAAAAAGCAAAGGATGCCCATGACGTATTTATCCGGTGGGTTAAATCGATTAGCGCGAAAACGGGATGGCCGATGCCTACAACTCAACCGCGAACGGATATAGAACCAATACAAACGGCCACCGAAACGAAATATTCAGAAGTAAGCGAGTATCTCCTAATTGAAAAAAGAGAACTCGCCTATTCTATGGTAGAAAAATATTATTCTGCAATTAAATCCTCCGAATTTGATGAGGCGTGGTCATGTCTTTCGACTTTGAACAAAGCTAAACGTTGGAATAACAATTTAAAAGCCTTTCGGGATGAACAGGCCGATACTGATTTAACAAAGTTTGATATAATAGATATCTTTGACATACAGGAAAATATTTTTGAGTGCCGGATAGAGTGTGAGTTTTTTGAAATTACCAGCCAGATTGATTTTAGCCTTATGAACAACGTAACCGATAGCGATATAGGTAAGTTTTTCCAGGAATTTTCTATATCACCAGAAGAACCCCAAAATTCGGTCACTGAAAATCGTCTCATATTTGATCAAAATGAAGCAAATTTTCAACACGAAAGTATTGATGCAAAATTATCAAAATGGATTTCTGTTGTGAGAAGTAATAAGATTCCAATCGTTCTACGCGGACGTAAGCAGTGCAACAATGCTTTTAAATATTTTCGCGGTCAAATAGAGATTAAAATGGTCGAGGTTCTTTATCAGAGTCTATGCATTTGCAAATTTTCAGGACCATCCTGCGAAATTGATAGTATCCGACAATCCATGATCCACCAGACGGGCTGATTTTCTGTCTGAAAGCAGTGTTAAGCTATGCTTAGACAAGATGTCTGATGCCCACGATTGTAAAAAGGCGTTTTCAGTTGAAAGGCTTCCGCAATCAAGTTATACACTCTCTTTTTTCATCCGATAAAGGCTATTTGCATGTATGATCCTTACTTATTATAGACAGATATAAACATGCGAAGAATTTGCCCGGTTGAATAGAAGAATTAGGTATAGTTCCTTCCCTTGAGTCAATCACATCCCTACTAAGGAGCATGAATGAAAAAAGAACTGGTCAATCTAAAAGAGTTTGAAAAGTTTCCAACGCTTGGCTATCTACGTCTGCCACAGGTTTTAAGGCTTATTCCCGTTTCAAGAGCCTCCTGGTGGAATGGTTGCAAGTCCGGCGTCTATCCCAAGCCCTATAAGCTAGGACCACGCACAACGGGCTGGAAGGTCAAGGACATTCTAAAATGTATCGAAGGCTTCCCTCCCACAAACGAACACGAATAATCTATAAATACTTCGGGCTCTGTTTTTAAATGGAGCCCCTTTTTTATATCAGCGCCCACTTGATTTATTTCGGTCTTTCGTATACAGTTTCCTTTATAATTTATTGGCGTTCACTAGCGGCTAATTAAAGCCAAATTGCGAATGTGTAATTATTCGGGTAGCTTTTTAGCTCGATTTATACAGAATCATTATCCGCAAATATTTGCGCAAATTGTCTTTTATCCATCCTGTCCGCCATTTTTAACTTTTGTTAACGTCTAAAAATGTCCAAAAATTAAAAATAAGCCTCTGCAAATAAATAAAATTATTGTCTAATAACGTTTAAACATAACTATTGCAAGCCAGGGTAGATTTGGGTAGAATTACGGGTAGATTTTAGCCGGGAATTCGAACTTGCCACTCACCGAACTAGCCCTCAAACATCTCAAGCCAAGAATCAAAACGTATCGCATTGCCGATGGCGGAGGACTGTCTATTGAAGTTTCTCCTGCCGGAGGAAAGCTATGGCGCTACAGATATAAATTTAATGGCAAGGAGCAAATGCTGGCATTGGGTAAATACCCTGCTGTATCGCTTGCACAGGCCAGAAAGCTACGTGACGAAGCTAAGGAGCTTGCTAACACGGGAAAGCATCTTACGAGAGAGAAGAAGGCCAAGAAACTTAGACAGGCGTATGAAAGCGATAATACATTTGAAACGATTGCCCGGCATTGGCACGCAACGAACGGCGAAGGACTGAACGAAAAATACAAAGAGCAGCGTCTCATACGCCTGGAACAGCTTGTATTCCCCACCATTGGCTACCTGCCTATTACGGATATTACTATTCCCGATGTTGTTGCACTTGTGGAAAAAATAAGCAGACGCGGTGAAGATAAAAAGAAGGGCAAGCAAGGCACCATAGTTACCGCCAAGCGCATGAAGCAGCATATCAGTCAGGTTTTCCGATATGCTGCGCAAAAGGGCTTATGCACTCACAATCCTGCTGCTGATTTAAGAGACATTTTACCCCGAAGAAAAGGGCAAAAGCATCACGCTTGTATTCATCCTTCTGAATTACCCGAACTGTTGCAAGCGATATCCCGTAAGAAAAACGATCTCGGCAAAGCGGCTATACAGATGCTTGCTTTGACATTCGTCAGAACTAGTGAATTGTTCGGGGCGCAGTGGCAGGAATTCGATCTGGAGCGTGCGGAATGGCATATTCCGGCAGAGCGCATGAAAATGAAACGTCCTCACTTTGTTCCTCTTTCTACTCAAGCTGTCGCCATATTGAACAACCTTAAACAAAAAACTGGAAAAAGACCTTTTGTCTTTTTCAGTGGGGCGAGCAAGTCCAAACATATCAGCAATGGTACGGTATTAGTCGCTTTGCGTCGTATGAACTATCAAGGACGAATGACGGGTCACGGGTTTAGGACCTTAGCCAGCACCATACTTAATGAACAAGGATATGACCGCGACGTTATTGAGCGCCAATTGGCGCATGAAGATGAAGATAAAGTGCGGTCGGCCTATAATCGGGCTGAATATTTGCTTGAACGAAAAAAAATGATGCAGGATTACGCTAATATATTAGATGCAATAAAAGGCGGCTCAAAAGAAGTGATCGAAAAATTTCCAAAAGCGGCCAGAGCCTAAAGACGTATAATTGTTCCTGGTCTTTCTCGGAGAATAAAAGCATCAGACGTCTTGTCGTAGCATAGCTATGACAAGAAAATAGTTTGCCGTGAAAAGAAAAAAGAAGTTATCGCTCCAAGTTTCTAGTCCTCTCATATAGTCATTGTCCTTGTTGAGATGGGAAGACTTTGCAAGCTGGCCGAACAATTCCGGGTCGTACTTGGCGATTTGGTAGCCGCTATTGAAGCCTTTCAGGTATTGCGGCGTTGGTTCTTCGGCGTCCATAGTCAAAATGTATTTTTCGCGTGCTTTTCTAAATATTCGTTTATTGAATCTGCGTCGTAAAGGATGATTTTCTTTTCCGGTTGACTAAAGCGAATGCGTCCCTCGTCTCGGAATTTTTGTAAGGTGGTTCTGCTCGTGATGTTAAGCCGCTTCATGGCCTCTTCGCCGGAAATCCATCGGTTTGTGGTCGTCTCCCGCTTTTGGTCAAGGTAGGCATAGACCTTATCTAACAAAGCATAAAAGGCTTCTTCCTGTAGGCAAATTACTTCCATAGGCAAAAAATTGGGGCGCAAACTAAACCGAATTTCGTCCATCACAAAATTGAAATGAGAAATTCGATAGTTGCGTCCCAAGTTAACCTAAAACTTCCGACTAATCTGATTGATCGCATCGGGATCTCCTTCCATGCCCAGATCACGCAGATAGGCGGAATACGCCTCATACGTGGTGTGGCCGGTCAGTTGCATGATATCGGGGTCCTTCCCTCCGTCGCGTTTCAGATGAACAATCCGCGTATGTTTGAAGCCATACAGGGTGTAGTCGCTGCTGAACCCGGCTAATTGGCGGATTTTAGCGAAACGAGCGGACAGGAAATTTCTGCCGAACGGCACCCGTCCGGGTACATTGTTCCTGACAAACTTGTTCCTCGAACCGGGACCGATCACATAGTAGTCGGGCGGGTAGTTTTTCACCAAGTATTCCAGGTCCGGCAAAATCTCGTCCGCAATCGGAATATACCTGTCGCTATCGGTCTTGCTCTCGTCTGCCGTTATCAGCACTTGCTTACGATCCAGAAAGATATTGCCGATCTTAAAATACTTCAGCTCCTTGTCAGACCGGATGCACAGATAATACACGAGCCTTGCCGCAAGAAACAAAACAGGGTCATGCTTTTTCAGCAATTCCCGGATCGTGTCGAACTTGCGTTGGTCGTAATACTTGTGCTTTTGGGCTTTCGTCTTTTTAAGGGCAATCCCAATACAGGGATTGGATTTCATCAGCCCCTTATCGACCAGGAACTTAAAGATCGTCTGCAAGAACCCCTTGTGATTGTTATACGTCCGGCTGCTCCATTCGTAGCGTACCTTCCCTTCCTCTAAAAATGCCTCGATATGCTCGTCGGTGAGGATGTCGAGGGGTTGGTTCTGCAATTTCCGCAGCGTCAGCCATTGGGTCAACAGCTCGATGGGATGCTCGTACCGGCGAAGCGTGGAGTCCTCGTTGTCGCGTTTCTCCCATTTTTGCAGGAAATAGCTTAGGCCCTGGGTGATCGTCCAAACTTTGTTTTTGACAGAGGCCGGGGCGATCTCCTGTTGAACCTGTTCCTGTAATTGCTTTTCGTACTCAAATGGGTCAAAGCCCTCCTTCAGAGCGAAGTTGATAGCCGTGAGTAGCATTTGCGCATACTCGTCCGACTTGTAGCGGTTGATGTCCTCGAAGACGCGGAATTTCTCCCAGGTCTTGTTTTTGTGAAGGTGACGGACAGACGGGGGCACGCGGAATTGATATTCAATCCACCACCGTGCGCCTTTGTAAAGGCGCGGTGCGCGATATTTTCCAAACTTTGCCACCTGTTGGTCACTGTTTCGGTCACTGTAATTTTTTAAAAATGAAAACGGTCTGATTATCAGACCGTTTTGTTGTGCGCGGGATGAGATTCGAACTCACACACCCTTTCGGGCGCTACCACCTCAAAGTAGTGCGTCTACCAATTTCGCCACCCACGCAGGTAAAATGTGCTCATTTTTGAAGTGGCTGCAAATGTAGCATTTTTGAGGAAAAGGGCAATAGTACCTTTCTATTTTTTCAATATGATGCGAAAAGTGGTGCCTTTTCCGTGCTCGGATTGACGGACAAAGAGCTGGCCTTGGTGGTATTGTTCGATAATACGTTTGGAGAGACTCAGACCCAGCCCCCAGCCGCGCTTTTTTGTCGTAAACCCGGGTTTAAAGACTTTTTCCCAGTTCTTGGCGGCTATGCCCTTGCCTGTGTCGGCCACATCGATCAGTATCTCTTTTTCCTGCTCCTGTATGGTTACGGTGATATTGCCCCTACCTTCCATGGCGTCCAGGGCATTTTTCAGGAGATTTTCGATGACCCAGTCGAAGAGGGGGCCTGAGATACGGGCTTCTATCTTTTCCTTCCCGGGTGTATTGACCAGGAACTGCACTCTGCCTGCCGCCCTTTTACGGATGTATTCCACCATATTCTTTATCTGACCGATGAGGTCCCGTTCTTCCAGCTGTGGTTTGCTGCCGATCTTCCCGAACCTGTCGGATACGAGCTTTAACCTGTCAACGTCCTTTTTTATTTCCTGTACGGTACGCGGGTCTATCTCGCTTTCTTTTAGCATTTCCACCCAGCCTTCCAGGGAGGAGACGGGGGTGCCGAGCTGGTGAGCCGTCTCTTTTGCCATACCTGCCCAGAGCTGGTTTTGGGTGGCTTTGTTGCGGATGGTGATGGAATAAAGGATGAAGAAAATAAATAGTGCTACAATAAACAGTTGTATTAGGGGGTAATATCTTACTTCATCGAGCAAGGTGGTGTGTCCATAGTAATACCGGTTGGCTATATACGGGGTATCGCTGATCTTGAATTCCAGCGGGTGGTTTTGCGAGCGGAATTTCTTTAGCTGGTGGTAGAGATAATTTTTGTCGCTGGCGGCCCTGGAAGAGTCCAGGTTGATATATCCCATAATGCTATCCATCTCATTGGTTTCGATGATGGGGATGGACTGCTGACCATTGCGGATAAGATTGGGGAGGGTGAGGTCCATTCCGGGGTTGCTCAAAATGGCTTTGCTGGCGCTGACCCACAATGCCACTTTCTGTCTTTCATCCGTCGCGATCTTACTGGACAGGTATTGCGAGTAAAAAATAGTCGCGCTTACGATGATGATGGCGATAAGGGCCAGGAGCGACCTCCAGTTAAGCAATGATCGAATCATAGACGAATTTATTGCCTATTACCTTATTTTTGAGCTTTATTTTATTAACTGATAAGCATAGTGCCGACCATCGCCATTGTCATTCTGAACTTCAACGGGCGCCAGCATCTGGAAAAATTCCTGCCTTCTGTGATGGCCAGTACCTATCCTTCCATGGAGGTCATCGTTGCCGACAACGCTTCGACGGATGATTCCGTCCCTTTTTTACAAGCACATTTTCCACAGGTGAGGATCATTGTCCTGGACAGGAACTATGGTTTTGCGGGAGGGTATAACCAGGCGCTGCCGCAGGTGGAAAGTGATTATTATGTGCTGCTGAATTCGGATGTGGAAGTAGAGCCGGGCTGGATCGAGCCTGTGCTGGCATTGATGGAGAAGGACCCCTCCATCGGCGCCTGTCAGCCTAAGATAAGAATGTATGCCAACAAGGCCTTTTTTGAATACGCGGGCGCGGCTGGGGGATGGCTGGATTACCTTGGATACCCTTTTGCCAAAGGAAGGGTTTTTGATGTTTGTGAGAAAGACGAGGGGCAATATGATCAGACGGAGCCTATCTTTTGGGCGGGGGGGTGTGCAATGTTCGTCCGGGCGGCGCTGTATCATAAACTGGGAGGGCTGGACGGTTACTTTTTTGCCCATCAGGAGGAGATCGATTTCTGCTGGCGTCTTCAGCTGGCGGGCTATAAGATATATACCTGTGCGGATTCCGTGGTTTATCACCTGGGGGGTGGAACGTTGCCGAAAGGCAATGAGCGGAAGGTATTCCTCAATTTCCGGAATAACCTTATTATGATGGCCAAGAACCTTCCGGTGGGGCAGGCGGTGTGGAAGATCTCTTTTAGATTCCTTCTGGATACCATTTCTGCCTGGAAATCACTGCTGGCAGGGGAGGGGATGTATTTCCTGGCTGTGCTGGAAGCGCATTTCGGGTTTATTAAGTGGCTGTTATTCAAGCGAAAACAAAGTGTTTTTCCTATTAAAAGAGGAGGGAGTCTTCACGGGTGGTATACTCACAGCATTGCCTGGCTTTATTTTGTATCGGGGAAAAAAACTTTTCATGAAATTGTGAATGATAAAAGCTAGGTTTTTTCGTTCAATACACTACTTTTGCAGAGTCGAAAACGCAATTAAATACTTATGGATCAACATACAGAGACCAGGGACCCCAAATTGAAGGATTTTGCCTATAGCTGGGTAAACTCTTCTGTCTTCTTATTTTACTTACAGGTATTTTGTATTGTCGCCCTGGTGGTTGGCGGAAGCATTGCTTTGTATCAGCACCGTTACAAGGGTAAGCCCGAGGTGAACGTACCCGGTAATACCTTATATACTCCCCAGTATAAGTAATTGATAAAAAATTTTTTCGGAAGTGCCGATACCCGTATATTTGCACTCCCAAATTTGGAGGTCACACTCCTGATAAATAAAAGTTCTTTATGCCGTTGGGTGGATGGGAAACTGTCGAATAAATGCCCTTCGGTAATATGCGGAAGTAGCTCAGTTGGTAGAGCGCAACCTTGCCAAGGTTGAGGTCGCGGGTTCGAGCCTCGTCTTCCGCTCATAGAATTCCATCCGCCGTTGGTCGATGGAATTTTTTGTTTTACGTCTTTTACATTTTTGGTTGCCCCGGTGGCGGAACTGGTAGACGCGCAGGACTTAAAATCCTGTTTCCCGCAACGGAAGTACGGGTTCGATTCCCGTCTGGGGCACGATGGCCCTTCAACGAAAGTTGAGGGGTTTTGCATTTGGCGGCGCAACGTCCTGCGATGAAGTTATGGGCGTATACAACGGGGGATAGCTTATTTTAATGCCAGACGCAAAAATTCATCTCCATTAAATATTCGGACATTGTCATTATTTTTGGTTCGCATCCATTCTTCATGGCGTCCAGCTGTCACAATACGCCAAAAATTCTTTTTTTTAAGCTCTGCATAATCGTTACCTCTAATAAAAGTTCCTTCTAATGACTCCCTTTTTTTGAAAAGGATCTTAACCTGTTGGTTATCTTTCACCTTTTGCCTGGTCAAAAACTCCTCGATGTCGACACTTGTCATAAAAGCTAAATTTTATGTTATACATGCCTGTGTAGCCTTAATACCAATAAGATTGCATTTAATTAAAAAAGAGAGCTGGCGGCCAGCTCTCTGATATAATACATTACCGGTACTATCATCTGTTGCCGTTGAATGACCGCCTGTCGCCAGACCTTTCTTCACGGGGCTTTGCCTCGTTGACAACGATAGATCTTCCCTCGAATTGAGAGCCATTAAGCTGTTTAATAGCTTTTTCGGCTTCTGCCTGATCTGGCATTTCAACAAATCCAAAACCTTTGCTGCGGTTGCTGTACTTGTCCATAACTACTTTTGCTGAAGAAACCCTGCCGTACGCAGCAAATAACTGCCTTAAGTCTTCATCTCCAGCGGTGAAGCTTAAGCTTGACACATAAATGTTCATGTTTTTAAAATTGAAAGCGAATAATTGTTGAGAAAAAAAGCAAGGAGTAAAAAAGATTTGACTGTCGATTGTAGCAGCAGGAAATTTCACTTACTGAGTGCTGTAAAACTCAAATTGACAACATGAAGATACGCTAATTGAGGAATGTGTGCAAATATATTTTATAAGGGTTATATTGCCGCAGGCGATGCATATAGGGTTTGTTGTAGGAAATGAATCTATGGAAATATTTATGATGATGGAAGGAGGGCACTTAATCGGTAAATTTATAGTCATTAAACCTTCCTATTTATGCATCTTTATCCTATCCCGGCATTGTATTGCCCATTCCCGGGCGCCATTCACCCCATGTACGAAGCGATCGAAGAGCACACTTATCAATGGATACTGGAATTTCAGCTGACGCCCAATTATGAAGTGTTTTGCAGGTACAGGGCTTATCGTTTCCCGCTGTTTATTGCCCGAAGTTTCCCTAAAGGAGATTACACGGATATCTGCAATTGGTGTGATTTTTATACGTTGCTGTTTATTGTGGACGATGTATTCAGCGAAGCGGACGTCATCAAGCGCAGGGAGTCCTACACCACGTTTGAAAGTGAGTTCATAAAAATACTGGAACATAACAAACGATGCCGTATCAAAAGAGACGGACCATTGCTGGCTGCCCTAAGCGATTTCTGGCAGCGCATGTCGGTGCGTACGAGCAAGAACTGGCAATCCAAATTTATCAGTGCTATAAAACTGATGTTCCGTAGCCTTGCCTGGCAGTTCAGACATATGATCAGCGGAGTGCGGCCTGATGCGGACGAGTATATGCACATGCGGCAATACCTGGGCGCGACGCATCTTTCAACGGGCTGTCTTGAAGTAACGGGGAAAATATTTCTGGGCGAAAATATATATGAACACCCTTTTGTAAAAAAACTGACGGGTATCAGTCGTAATATACTCTCTGTAGCCAGCGATCTTTTTTCTCTGAGCAAGGACCTGTCCAGGACGGATGGGATGGGAGAATACAACCTGGTCATCATATTAAGGGATAAATACGGGATCAGCGTAGAGGAAGCTATCCATAAAACGGCCGCCATTCATGACGAACTGGTAAACGAGTTCATAGACCTGGCGCAGAGGGTCTTTATATTCGACGACCTTACCAATCATATGTTGGAAAAGTATATCGAGGCATTGGGGTATCAGATGAAGGGTAATGTAGACTGGAGCACCCGGGAAACTACCCGTTACCCCCACATATATATGAATTGATGATTTGTAGTATTTGTTCTACAAAACGATTATTAATTGTTCTTATATTTGAATTACTAATAGGATAAGGTTTAATGGTTATGGTAAATGATTAGCGCATCCCTGCAGTAATGTGGGGATTTTTTTGTCTATAACCGGAAAGAAAATTTGTTTGTTTAAACGTTTAAGCAGATCTTTCCGTTATGGAAAAAAAGGTTTCCATTAAAGATATTGCTCGCCATCTTGGGGTTTCGACCGCCCTGGTGTCTTATGTCCTTAATAATAAGGCGGGCCGGGTAAGCGTAGAAATGGCCGAAAAGATCCGGCAGGCGGCTACAGAGCTGAATTATCGTCCCAATCTTATTGCCAGGAGTCTTCAAAGCGGGAAAACCAATACGCTGGGCCTGATTGTGGCCGACATATCCAACCCCTTTTTCTCGCATATTGCCCGTATTGTCGAGGACGAAGCAAAAAAGTCGGGTTATACCGTCATTTTTGGCAGCAGTGATGAAAGCGTGGAAAAATCGCAGGCTCTCATGGACGCGTTGCTCAACCGCCAGGTGGATGCCCTTATTATTGCTCCGGCGGAGTTTACGGAGGAGCAGCTCAGGGCTTTACAGAAAAAGAAGATCCCTTTTGTTCTTATCGACCGATACTTTAAAGACATCCAGGCCAATTGTGTCCGTATAGATAACTACAGGGCTGCTTATTCGGCGGTAGAGCATCTGATAAATACGGGGAATAAGCGTATTGCGATGATGGCTTATGACACCGGCATGCGGCATATTGCCGAGCGTATCGAGGGTTATAAGGCGGCACTGAAAGACAATGGGATCACACCTCAGGAGTCCTGGCTGGTGCGGGCTTCCTATCACCATCTGGAAGAAGAAGCGACACTGGGGATGCAAAAGCTCTTGTCACCCAAGCCTGTCGTAGATGCTTTTTTCTTTGCAACCAACTCACTTGCCATCCAGGGTATCCGGCAGATCATCCGGCTGAATATAAAAGTACCCGATGAACTGTCCGTCATCAGCTTTGACGAGGCGGATGCTTTTGATTTCTTTTATGCTCCTATCACGTATGTCAGGCAATCTCTGGAAGATATCGGCAGGAATGCCGTACAACTGGTGCTAGGCAGTATTGCCCGGCAGGAAACGGCGCCAAAAGAGGTACTGGTGGATGCGGGGCTGATCATCCGGGAAAGCACTAAAAAGCAACATTTATGATACTGACCTGTCGTAAAGGCCTTCGGGCGTACCTGATATTGGTACTCTTAGCAGAAGTATCGATAGGAGTAGGGCAGCATCCCTATAACGGTGCGTATAAGGGGGCCTATCTGCAGCAGGTGGCCTTCCCCATTGGGGGTATCGGAACAGGTATGTTCTGTCTGGAAGGCACCGGCGCCCTTTCCCATATGTCTGTGCGTAACAGTCCGGACATGTTCAATGAGCCGGCCATGTTTGCCGCCATTTCCATCAAACAGCTGCCCGGGAGCGCCAGGGTATTGGAAGGGCCGGTGCCTGCCTGGAAAAAGTTTGGGCAACGAGATGCGGGGCTTGGAACGCCCGGCATGACCTGGGGACTTCCACGTTTTAAGGAGGCGGAGTTTCTGGCACGATTCCCTTTCGGCGAGATCAGACTAAAAGATAAGGAACTTCCATTGGAAGTGCATATTACGGGATGGAGTCCCTTTATACCTACGGATGCGGATAATTCCAGCCTGCCTGTAGGGGCCCTCGAATATACATTCCGTAATACGGGCAAGGGAGCCATGGACTATGTGTTCTCTTACAACTCCCGGAATTTTATGGCCCTGCCGGGTGAAAACGGGAAGGGGGGAGAGAATCGTATCCTGCCTATTCGGCAGGGTTTTGTCCTATCTCAGGATGGGACGCAAGCTGCCCCGGAGAGGAAGGGAGATTTTGCCATCTTTACTTCCGAATCGAATGTAACGGTGGATCACTGCTGGTTTCGTGGTGGATGGTGGGACCCTTTTACCATGGCCTGGAATAATATTGAAAAAGGCATCGTACACAAAACAGACCCGGTGGAGAAAGATGCACCCGGGGCCTCTCTTTTTGTCCCTTTTACGTTGAAGCCGGGAGAGGAAAAAAAGATCGTCCTCTTGATGGCCTGGTATGTACCGGATACGCACCTGCGCATCGGGGACGAGCCTACGGATAAGAAAGACAGTACGATAAGAGACGCTTCGGCAGACCTGCCCTCCCGGTACCACAAACCCTGGTATAGCAGTAAGTTCAAGGGCGTCGGCGAAGTGGCTGATTACTGGCTGGATCATTATGCAACATTGCGTCAACATTCAGCATCGTTCAGAGATGCTTTTTATAAGAGCAGCCTGCCGCCGGAGGTGACAGAGGCGATAGCCGCCAACCTTACCATTCTCAAGTCTCCAACGGTGATGAGACAATACGACGGAAGATTCTGGGCCTGGGAGGGCAGCGCCGACTCCTGGGGCAGCTGTCATGGTTCGTGCACACATGTCTGGAACTATGCTCAGGCGGTATCTCACCTGTTCCCTTCGCTGGAGAGAAGTCTTCGTAACACGGAATTTGGTGAAAGCCAGAATGCGGAAGGGCATCAGACCTTCCGAACCTCTCTTCCCATCCGGCCGGTGGCGCATAACTTCCACGCGGCTTCCGACGGTCAGCTGGGTGGGATCATGAAAGTGTATCGGGAATGGAGGATCAGCGGTGATGACGCGTGGCTGAAGGATATCTATCCCCGTGTGAAGGCCAGCATGGATTACTGTATCAGGACATGGGACCCCCGGCATGACGGGGCGGTGGAGGAGCCGCACCATAATACATACGATATTGAATTCTGGGGTGCGGACGGCATGATCACGGGTTTTTATCTCGGTGCGCTGGAAGCATTTACAGCCATGGGCGGTTATCTGGGGGATGACATATCCCTGTATAAGGAGCTGTATGCAAAGGGGCGCAAGTATATGGAAAAGGACTTGTTCAACGGCGAATACTTTGTCCAGAAGATCCAATGGACGGGGCTTCGCGCTCCCGACCCTGTCGCCGCGGCAAAAAAATCCTTTGGGGGAAGTTATTCCGCGGAGGCGGTGAACCTGTTGCAACAGGAAGGACCCAAGTATCAGTACGGCAATGGCTGTCTTTCGGATGGGGTGCTGGGGGCATGGATCGCCAGGGTATGCGGACTGTCTGAGCCGGTGGATACGGCCAAAGTAAAAAGCCATCTGCTTGCCATATATAAATACAACCTGAAAAAGGACCTTTCGGATCATAGCAATCCGCAGCGGCCGGGTTATGCCGTTGGGAAGGAAGGCGGCTTGCTGCTTTGCAGCTGGCCCAGAGGTGGCAAGCTGTCCCTGCCTTTTGTATACAGCGACGAGGTATGGACGGGCATCGAATACCAGGTGGCCTCCCATCTTATCTTTCAAGGAAGGGTAGCCGAGGGGCTGGATATCGTCCGCACCTGCCGGAATCGTTATGACGGCGCCGTGCGCAATCCTTTTGATGAATATGAATGCGGTCACTGGTATGCAAGGGCTATGTCCAGCTATGCGTTGATAGAGGCGCTTACAGGGGTCCGGTACGATGCAGTGGATAAGACTCTTTATGTGAACACGAAAGTGGGGGACTTTACTTCTTTTTTATCCACGGCCACGGGGTTTGGCAATGTGACTTTTAGCCGGGGTAAAGCGTCTGTGAAGGTGGTATATGGTACCATTTCTGTTGAGAAGATTGTATACTTAAATCAGCCAATATGAGAAGAACACTTTTTTTATTCTGCCTGTGTTTGTCGGGCAGGCTATTTGCGCAGCAACCATCCAAATTCAACGGCATCGAGTCCAATATGGGCAATATCTTCCGGCTGTCGGAGGCGAAGACACGGTCTATCAGTCCTGAAAACTTCAATGGCGCCAAAGGGGGTGGCGGCAAGGCTACCACGGGTATGGGACAAAGCGCCGCGAGGGACCTGGGACAGGGGTGGAAGGTAAGCCCTTGTGTGACGATAAAGGCACACACCTCATTTACCATTGCGGAGATAGATGGCTCGGGATCGATCCAGCATATCTGGATGACGCCGACGGGGAACTGGCGTTATTCTATTCTCAGATTTTATTGGGATGATGAATCTACGCCCTCCGTGGAAGCGCCTGTAGGAGATTTTTTCTGTATGGGCTGGGGGCGTTATGCCCCTGTTCAATCCCTGCCTGTATGCGTCAACCCGGGGAGTGCTTTCAACTGTTATTGGCCCATGCCTTTTCGTAAGAAATGCAGGATCACGATGGAGAACATCGACGATAAGGATATGGTGCTGTACTACCAGGTGGACTATATCCTTACGGACGTACCCAGTGACGCGGCTTATTTTCACGCACAGTATCGCCGGGTAAACCCGCTGCCTTACAAAGGGGTATATACGCTGGTGGACAGTATCCAGGGCAGAGGACAGTATGTCGGCACGTACATGGCCTGGGGCGTACACAACAACGGCTGGTGGGGTGAAGGCGAGATCAAGTTCTATATGGATGGCGATACGGAATGGCCTACCATCTGCGGAACGGGAACGGAGGATTATTTTTGCGGTTCTTATGATTTCGACACGCGGAAGAAAAACGAACACGGGGTTGAAGTGACGGACTATACGGAATTTTCCACTCCTTATACAGGACTTCCGCAGGTGATCCGGGGGGATGGACATTACAGCATGGCGCAGCGGTTTGGGCTTTACCGGTGGCACATCACAGATCCCATCCGATTTGAAAAAAGCCTGAAAGTAACGATACAGGCTCTGGGCTGGAGGGATGGAGGCCGTTACCTACCTTTACAGGACGATATCGCGTCCACGGTATTCTGGTACCAGGCCGAGCCGCATGGGGCTTTCCCTAAGCTGCCTGTAAAAGATCAGTTAGAGGTGAATTAAAAAAGGATGTTTACATATGAAATCGAAGATTCACGAACACCATTAAAAAATCATTATGATCGTGAGTAAAAATAGATTGTTTGCTTTGACAATGACCGCAACTTTGTTTGTTGCGGGTTGTAATAATGGTCAGGTTGAAAAAGAAAGCACGCCGGAAAAATATGCACAGGGCACTTTTGGATATGACCTGGGTTTTTTGCGGGAACATGACAGCCTGATCGTTCTGCAAGCGGATGGCGGGAAGGCGAAAGTGGTTGTATCTCCCAAATATCAGGCAAAGGTCTTTACTTCCACGGCTGACGGTGATAAGGGGCAGAGCTTTGGATGGATACATTACAAAGCGTTCACGGGCCCTGTGGATCCTCACATGAATGGTTATGGCGGCGAGAACCGGATATGGCTGGGACCCGAAGGCGGCAAGTATTCGCTGTTCTTTCCCAAAGGCAAGACCATGGAGTTTGCCAACTGGAAGACACCCGCCGCCTTTGATACGGAAGCATGGAAGGTGACAAAACGGGATACCACTTCCGTCAGCCTGCAGAAAGACATGCAGCTGGAGAACTATGCAGGCTCTTCTTTGTCTTTGTCCGTGGCGCGTGACGTCGTGATCATGAACAGGGCGGAGATCGACGATATGCTACAGTCGCAGGATACGGCATTAAAGGTCGTGGGATACCAGACGACCAATGTACTTACCAATACGGGGACGGAGGCATGGACGGAAAAAACGGGCATGCCTTGCATCTGGATGCTGGATATGTTCAACCCCTCACCGTCGACGGTGATCGTTATCCCCCATAAACGGGGGGCGGTCAAAGGACGTGCGGCGGCCAATGCAGGAGAGAAGGTGGCTACTACGGATTATTTTGGGGAGATCCCCGCGGACCGGATCAGGATCGACTCCAGTACGGTGTTCTTCAAGGCGGATGGAAAGAGCAGGGGTAAGCTGGGTATCCATCCGCAATATGCCATGCCCCGGGCGGGAAGCTATGATGCGCAGAACAAGGTGTTAACGCTGACGATCTTTGACACGGACTCCTCCGGAAAATACCTGAACCAGGAATGGAAAACGACAAAACCGCCCTTTAGCGGGGATGCGGTCAATGCCTATAATGACGGTCCGTTGGCGGATGGCAGCCAGATGGGGCCTTTCTTTGAGATAGAGAGCGTTTCGCCGGCGGCATTTTTAGCACCGGGACAATCGCTGAGCCACCGGCATATGGTATTTCATTTTACGGGTGATGAGGCGGCCCTGGACAAGGTCAGCCAGCGATGGCTGGGGGTATCTTTAACCAGGATCAAAACGGTTTTTTAGTATATTAGGTGGATGAGAAACCACTTATGGCTACTATTAGCGTTGTCCGTTATATCCGGGAGGGCCCAGACTTTCAGAGTCACTATTGCCCATCCATTGGATTCGACAGTACTCGATGGCCGGCTGCTGCTCATGCTGTCCAATAATAATGCGCATGAACCCCGTTACCAGATAAACGATGCCGCAGGCACACAGATGGTGTTTGGCATCGATGTGGAAGGTTGGGGGCCGGGTCATTCGATGTTGGTGGACATGCATGCCTTCGGCTATCCCATCGAGCGGCTGAAGGACGTGCCGGCGGGGGATTATTATGTACAGGCGCTGTTGCATAAGTATGAGACTTTTCATCTGAAGAACGGGCATACCGTCAAGCTGCCGATGGACAGGGGAGAAGGTCAGCACTGGAACATAGCCCCCGGCAATATTTACTCCAAGCCATTGAAGATACATTTCGATCCTGCCCGCAGCGGTGAGATCGCCCTTTCCATCGACCAGGTGATCCCTGTCATCCCGGAGCCGCAGGACACCCGGTACATCAAGCATATAAAAATACAAAGCAAGCTGCTGACTGAATTTTGGGGACGTCCGATGTACATCGGCGCACACGTGCTGTTGCCGGAAGGATTTGACACGCATCCGAATGTAAAATATCCTTTGGCCATCTTCCATGGGCATTTCCCTTCCGACTTCGATGGCTTTCGTACTGTACCGCCGGATGAGCATCTACCGCCGGATTCCAGCGCCAGGTTTCGTATCACGGGTTACAACAAGATCGTTCAACAGGAAGCATATAGCTTTTATCAGCAGTGGACAGGGGCGGGATTCCCCCGGGTGCTGGCTATCGAGATAGCGCATGCCAACCCTTATTACGACGACTCCTATGCGGTGAACTCGGAGAACCTGGGTCCTTACGGGGATGCGATTACGTATGAGCTGATACCCGAGATCGAGCGCCGCTTCCGGGGCATTGGCCAGGGCTGGGCCCGTTTCACCTATGGGGGCTCTACGGGCGGCTGGGAGGCGCTGGCTGTGCAGGTGCTATACCCGGACGAATATAATGGCTGTTATGCTTCCTGTCCTGACCCCATCGACTTCCATCATTATATGACTATCGACCTCTACAATAATAAAAACGCCTATTATGTAGAAAGCGACTATAAGAAAACACCACGGCCCGGCAGCCGGGACTACCTGGGACATGTAAGCGCCACGATAAAGGATATGAATCAGCGGGAACTGGCATTGGGTACCCGCAGCCGCAGCGGGGATCAATTCGATATATGGGAAGCGGTCTTTTCACCCAGCGACCAGGATGGATACCCCAAAAGAATATTCGACAAATATACAGGCGTCATCGACCCTGAAGTCGCGTCATACTGGAAAGAGCATTTTGATCTGACCCATATCATCCAGCGGGACTGGCCGAAGATAGGAGACAAGTTGAAAGGGAAGATCCATATCTATGTGGGGGATATGGATAGCTATTATCTGAACAATGCGGTCTATACGGCGGAGGAAGCACTGAAAAAGCTACAGGGACCCGTCTGCGGCTGTGAAGTGGATTATGGCGACAGGGCGGAGCATTGCTGGAACGGAGATCATGCGCATCCCAATTATATCAGCCGGTTGCGTTACCATCAGATGTATATCAGGAAATGGGCGGAAGAGGTAAGGTCCCGGGCTCCGAAGGGGGCCGATCTACGCTCCTGGCGATATTAGACTATTTGATAAATCCGAAGTCCACCACCCGGCGGAGGTATTGCTTGCTACGGATGACCCAGGTAAATTCGCTACCGCCTCCATTGATATTCAGCATGTAGATATAGAAGGTATTGGTACGTTTGTCTGAGGAAAGGAATACACCGTTGCGGCTGCGGGTAGAGCCCGACTGGGAAAAGCTGAACTGGGGCTCAAATAGATCGTTGTAGGCAGTGGCAGGGATGGCCACGGTGTCCTTCCCCACGATCACGGTGATGGATTCGATGGTGGTCTGTGGCGCTATACCGTAAGTCCCCCCATAATAAGGATGATTGTCTATGCGTACCAGGTGTTTTTCTATATACATCATCTTGTGTTTGGAAGGGAAGAAGACGCCTGTACGAATGATAACCTGTATGTTGCCATCATCGAATGACATAAAATTGTTGCCTACTTCTTTTACCGGCACAGCCGCCAGTTGGGCTTTGCCGATGCTTTCATCCACTGCCGCGAGGGCGAAGCCGGCTACGTCGTTGCGAATATCCGTCTCACGGATCTTGGAAAAATTATCTTTTTTGCTACGGTAGTCGGGAAAGTCCAGGTCCTGCGCCTTTGTTCTGAGAGAAGCGAGTGGCGCCAGGGCGAGCAGAAGATAGAATGGTAGTTTGCGCATGCTGCTAGTATTTGTAGGTATATTCGATCCGTCCCATCAATTGCTTTTGTTTGTTGTAGCAGGTTTCTTTTGTCTTTAACCCATGGTCATCGTACTGGTAATACCATTTCTGGTAGTCAGTGCTACCTGCCGGAACCACCAGCATGGAGGTCATTTTATCCCCTTCGTATTCGAAGAGATAATCGGGCAGGAGGCGTTGGGCTTTCAGGCTATAGCGTACGATGTCTGTAAGATGGCCTGCTGTGTCATAGTAGTAGTATACGGTAGGCAGGTCGTTATGGTTGCGTGTGGCATGCTCCTCGGTGACATTACCTTTTTCGTCCTGTACGATCCGGATGAACGTAGTGTCGTCCGTCCCTTTTATTTTCAGCATACCAGTGGGTAAACCTTTTCCATCGTATTGCCAAAGATGACGTTCTTCATCGCTGAGATGATTATCTGTCTCGGTGGAGGTATTGATGATAGCGACGAGCCGTCCTCCGGCGTCATAGCGGTATTCGGAAACGCTGCGATAGGTGTCGCTGGTGTCCACGATCCGGGTAGGCCAGCCGGCGGGCGAATAATAGGCAAAGATCCAGGATTCGGGCGTGCCCGTCGTAAGGGTATGGGTGACGATCCGGGAAAGGTTCCCCATGTCCTGCTGGCCCTGGAACCCTTCCGAGGGCTGGCCGTTCGACTCGAAGCTGCCGAGGGTGACTGCCTTTACCTTGTTGTTCTTATAGAGCTGCCATGTACTGGCTGTTTGTGCCGTGACGATCAAATCTTTATAATAGTACTGGGCACTACACAACCCCGTAAACGCGACGAGCAACAACGAACCGGTGATTCTCCGAAATAAAGGTACCATGTTAGAGCAAGTAACGAAAAAAACCTTGTTTTAATACATGGGAAGCATCTAAGTTCCTTATTTTTATCCAAAATACCCCCCGGTGTCGCATTTAAAAGAGAGAAAAGAAAAGATATGTCTTAATTGTAATGCCGACCTGTATGGTCGGTATTGTCATGTATGCGGGCAGGAGAACCTGGAGCCAAAAGAGACGGTATGGCATCTTATACAGCATTTTTTTAACGACATTACCCATTTTGACGGTAAGTTTTTTGCCACTGTCCGGTACCTGCTCAGGAAACCGGGTTTTTTATCAGCGGAATATATGGCGGGGCGTCGGGCTTCTTATCTGAACCCGATCCGGATGTATGTGTTTACTTCCGCCATTTTTTTTATCGTGCTTTTTTCCCTGAGAGGGACCAGGGAGATCGTGAACCAGCGGACGGATAAGGTGGGGCTGGCGGAACTGGAACAGCGGAAAACAAAGCTGGAAGCCAGTCTGGCCAAGGCTGACCGGGGCGATAAGGAGGATATAGAGCAGGGCATCAGAAGAGTGAATGTAAAGATTGCGGCTATTAAGCATGTATATGGGGACAGCACGGACCGGAAGCTGGATGACGAGGAAATGGGTGATGCTATCCTGCAGAATTTGAGCGACAGTCTGCAGCGTTCCGATCTAACCCGGGCGGTGCGGGAGCGGATCAGCAGCAAAATATCGTCTTTAAAGGAAGATGAGGATGTAGGCCCCAGCTTTTTTGGATTGAACCAAGGCCATTATAAAACGGTGGTGGAGTACGATTCCGCCGAGGCAAAGCTGCCGGAAGACATGCGGGACGGCTGGCTGAAACGGATGACCACGCGGAAGGTGATCTATCTGCAGATGGAATACCACGAGGACAAACGGGCTTTTAAGGAACATCTTACGGAGAATATCATGCATTCTTTTCCCAAGATCCTTTTTGTCACCCTGCCCCTTTTCGCGATGATCCTGAATATCCTCTATTTCCGGCACAAGCAGTATTACTATGTGGATCACGGCATCTTTACCATTCATGTCTATTGCGCAACCTTTATACTTCTCCTGTTGTATATCCTGGTGCAAAAACTCGCTAATGCGGTGGGTGTGACATGGATCCAGGTGATCTGTTATGTGCTGATGTTCGCCATCTGGGTCTATATCTTTATCTACCTTTACAAGGCGATGCGGGGTTTTTATCACCAGGGGCGGCTAAAGACCTTTATAAAATACTTTATCACCTGTTTTATCGCCTTTTTTATAAACATTTTCTTACTGGTGGTATTTTTATTGATCTCTGTGGTTTCTCTATAGTCTAAAAAAATCTTTTATGAGCGAGCAAAACGGCAATTTCCAGCGACTGGTGACTATTATGGATGAATTGAGGGAAAAATGTCCGTGGGACAGGAAGCAGACGGTGGAGAGCCTTCGCCCCCTGACCATCGAGGAGACGTATGAACTGGCGGATGCCATCACTTCGGGGGACTGGAAGGGGATCAGGGAGGAGCTGGGAGACCTGCTGCTGCACGTCGTTTTTTATGCCCGGATCGGGAAGGAGCAGGGGAAATTCACTCTGGAAGAGGTCATCGGGAGCATTTGTGATAAGCTGATAGCCCGGCACCCCCATATATATGGAGATGTGTCCGGTGAGAAGGGTCTGGTAGCGGTAAAGGATGAGGAGGATGTCAAGAAGAACTGGGAGAAGCTGAAGTTAAAAGAAGGCAAGAAGTCCGTACTTGGCGGGGTCCCTTTGTCCCTACCGGCCACGGTGAAGGCGATCCGTCTGCAGGAGAAGGCGGCGCAGGTAGGGTTTGAATGGGATGAAACCTCCCAGGTATGGGACAAAGTAAAGGAGGAAATGGAGGAGCTGCAGGAGGCGGTGGCCTCGCACGATAAGGCCAGGATCCAGGAGGAATACGGGGACCTGGTGTTCTCACTCGTCAATTACGCACGGTTTTTGCAGATAGATGCGGAGAATTCCCTTGAGCTGACCAACCGGAAATTTATATCCAGGTTTACCCGAATGGAACAGGAAGCGCTGGCACAGGGCAAGCAACTGGCCGACATGTCCCTGGAAGAGATGGATGGGATCTGGAATTCTATTAAAAAGCAAAATACCACGGATTGAAGTCCTTTTTTATTGATATCTACCGTAAGAACAGGTGGCTATTGCTGGAGGCTGTAGGATTGTTCTTATGCGGGTATTTTCTCAACCTGTATTTCGAAAGCGACGCATCGGTGAGCCATCTCCGTAACTCGATACAGTCCTCCCTGCAGGAGCGGGAGCAGGATTTCGAGCGGCTGACCAAGGATACGGCGCTGCTGGGACGGCTTGCCGACCGGCAGTATACGGAACAGGAGCTGAATAATCTTGTAGACAAAAAGTACGGCATATTCCTTTATGCCACGGATTCCGCCGGTGTGCCGGGGCCTTTACAATTCTGGAACGACCAGCGATCTCTCCCTACCACCCAGCTGTTGAATATGACGGACGGGTATGTTTTTGTCCAACTGGACAACGGCCGATATAACGCGATCAGGAAAGCGGTGAGAGTAGGAGATAAGGTAATGGTGGCGATGGCTCTTATCCCTGTCCGCTGGCAGTATTTTATCGCCGCCGGCAATCTGCAGCCGGAGTTTGCGGAGAATGGTGCGGCGGAGGTGAGGGTGGCCATATCGGCCACTCCAACGGAATTTCCCGTACATACTTCGCTGGGGAATGGGAGTATCCTGTTCTACCTGGTCAAGAAGCCGGGCTATCATGCTCCCGCGCATAATTGGAGCATACCGTTGGTGATCCTGCTGGGGGTGCTGCTGATGCTGGTGATCATACACAATGTAGCCCATACCATCCGGGAGAAATGGGGCGCTGTCTGGGGTATCGGCTTTCTCATTTCCGTCATCCTGCTGCTGCGCATCCTGACCTATGTCTACCCGGGCTTGCTGAACCTGCGGCAATTCGAGCTTTTTGATCCCACCATTTACGGCTCGTCCATCATCCTCAGTTCATTGGGGGACCTGGTTATCAATGCTTTTTTATTTTGCTGGATCATTCTCTTTATCAAACGAGAGATCAGTGAATATACCATCCCCCAATCCGTGCACCGATGGAAGAACTGGATATGGACGTTTATCGGGCTGTCGCTGCTGGTGATCACCACTTTTGGTTTTGCCAATATCGTCCAGTCCCTGGTGACGGACGCAAAAATCTCCTTTAATGTAACGAACTTCTTTAGTCTGCTGAACAATTACAGTTTTGTAGGCTTTGTTGCCCTGGCTGCCCTGGCGCTGGGCTATTTCTTTTTATCACAGGTGCTTTTCCAACTGGTGGGCTATCTGATCAGGGCCCTTTCCATCGTACTCTATATCATCATCGCCTTTATGGGGCTCTTATGGCTGACGCTGATCCATAACAATACGGCGACGATGGAGCTGGACATCCTGGTGCTGATGTGGCTGCTGGCCTATACCTGGCTGATGCAGCGCAGGATATTTTCGGACCTGCGGTTCCGGCTCAATGTGTCGGAAGTGCTCTTCTGGCTATTTATCTTCTCCACCTCCATATCGGCGGTGATCCTTTTTGAGAACCGGAAGATGGAAGAAGGCAACAGGCGACGTCAAGCCGAGCAGCTGGCCGCCCAGGCCGACCCCACCAGCGAAAAGATGCTGAGCATCGACTTCAGGTACATCGACAACGACTATCTATCCTATATCTTCCCCCGATTTAAGGACCCGGTGGAGAACCTGGAGGTAAAGGACAGCATGGTGAACCGGAATTTCGGGTACCAGAACCGATTTGACACCCACATTTTTACCTATGACGAGCAGGAGAAGCCTTTGTATAACGAGCGGTCTGTGTCTTATGATACGTTGAATACGATCTTTACCAGTCCTCAGAGCAAGAACACGAATATCCCGGACCTGAAATATTATGAGAAGTCATTTGACAAGTATACCTATATCTACCGGAAAGTGGTGCATAAGATGGACACGGCGTCCAAAATAGCGGGTTATCTGTTCATCCTCTCGGAGCCGAAAAGCTATAAAGGCAATAGCGCCCTGGTGCCGGAGCTTTTCCGTCAAAAGAGCGAAGAACTGCCGGACTACTATGCCATTTATAACAGACGGGAGCTTGTGAGCGACAACAGCGACTATCCTTTTTCAACCCATCTTACGGACGAGCAGATACCCAAGACGGATTATGCGCATGTCAGGAAGGGGGCCTATGACGAGCTATGGCACCGTGTCACGGACGACAATTACGTGGTGGTGGTAAAACAGGATAATTCGGTGTTGGAGGATATCACCTTATTTGCGTATTTATTCAGCGCTTTTCTTTTCCTGGTGGCGTTGTTTAGGGGGGCCGCCCTGCTCATCTGGTCGCGTCTTCACTGGAGCCAGTTGAAGGGCTACTGGCAGCTGAATATCCGGAGCCAGATCCATACGACCATTATCTTTATCAGTCTCTTTTCTTTTATCGTCATTGGCGTGGCCACCATCATCTTTTTTAACAACCGGTATAACCGGAACAACCAGGACAAGTTGAGCAGGAGCATGCAGGTGATGGTGAACGAGGTACAGAACAGGCTGTCGGGGCAGATCATTTATGGGAATGAATGGACCTTTTCTTATCCGGGGGCGAGGGGTGAGCTGCAGAAGATGATAGAGGATGTGGCGCAGGTGCACAGTTCGGATATCAATGTCTATGACCTGACCGGGAACCTGCAGATATCTTCCAACCTTTTTGTGTATAATAAGGGTATCCTCAGCAAGAAGATGCATCCTCTTGCTTATTATAACCTCCACCAGCTGAACTCCATTCAATATACCAACAAGGAGCAGATAGGCGGAGTGCCTTATCTAAGCATTTACCGTCCTTTGAGGGATGCCAGCGGGAATGCCTATGCTTATCTGAATATCCCATCTTTTTCTACGCAGGATGAGTTAAAGGAGGAAATTTCCAACTTCCTGGTGACGATCATCAATCTGAATGCGTTTATTTTTTTGATAGCGGGGACGATCGCTCTTTTCCTTACCAACCGGATCACGCAAAGTTTTTTACTCATCTCCAAGAAAATGCAGGAGGTCAACCTGGGTAAGACGAACGAGGTGATCGAATGGAAGAGGAGTGACGAGATCGGGGGGCTTGTAAAGGAGTACAATAAAATGGTGAAGAAACTGGAAGAAAGCGCCGCGGCGCTGGCCAAGAGCGAACGGGAAGGGGCCTGGAGGGAAATGGCGCGGCAGGTGGCGCATGAGATCAAGAACCCGTTGACCCCCATGAAACTGAGCATTCAGTATTTACAGAAGGCCATCGACAATAATTCACCCAATGTAAAGGAGATGGCTTCGGGTGTGGCCCGGACGCTGGTGGAGCAGATCGATCATCTGTCCAAGATCGCCTCCGACTTCTCGCAGTTTGCCAATATCGGCAATCCAAAGAAAGAGGTCTTTGATCTGCATGAGATGCTGTATTCGCTGACCTCTTTGTATGAGACGACGGAGAACCTTTTGTTCAAGTGGGTGCCGGTGCATCAGAAGATATTGGTATACGCGGATAAGACGCAGTTGAACCGGCTGTTCACCAACCTGCTGCAAAATGCGCTGGAGGCTTGTACGGGAAAATCCAAACGGGTGATCAGCGTCAGTGAGGAGGTGCGGGATGAATCGATCGTTGTAAAAGTAACGGACAATGGAGAGGGTATTCCCCTGGATATGCAATCCAAGATATTCACGCCCAATTTTACTACAAAGTCCTCCGGTACGGGGCTGGGGCTGGCAATGAGCAAGACCATTGTCGAGCAGGCCAAGGGGAAGATATGGTTTGATACGGTTGTGGGGGAGGGGACAACTTTTTTTGTGGAATTGCCGATATTAAGAGCGACTTAAGTTCCTGTTATATCCCTTTTGACTTTTTACGTGCGGCCAGGTAGTCCCGGAATTGCTGCAGATTGAAGCTGCTAAGGTTCCTGTCCGGGGTGAGGATGGCCTTTTGTGCGGCCAGTACGCCGTACCGGGTGTCCTCATATCCTTCTGTGGCGTGGGCATCCGGGTCTATGGAGATGAGCACCCCTTTTTCCAGGGCATAGCCTATCCAGCGCCAGTCCATGTCGAGGCGGCGGGGATGGGCATTCAGCTCTATTGCCACCTGGCTTGCGGCGCAGGCGTCGATGATAGTCTTGTGATTGACGGGGTAGCCGGGGCGGCTCAGCAGGAGCCTGCCTGTCATATGTCCCAGGATGGTAGTGTAGGGGTTTTCTATAGCACGGAGGAGGCGCATCATGGCCTTATCTTCCGTCATTTTGAGATTGGAGTGTACGGAAGAGATGACGAGATCGAAGGTAGAGAGTATATTATCGGTATAATCGAGGTTTCCGTCGTTCAGGATATCGCACTCGATGCTTTTGAAAATATAAAAGGGGGCCAGCTTTTTATTGAGCTCATCGATCTCCAGGTGCTGCTGTTTGATCCTTTCTTCCGTGAGGCCGTTGGCGTAGAAGGCGCTCTTGCTGTGATCGCTGATGACGAGGTATTCGAGGCCTTTAGCCATACAAGCGCGGGCCATTTCTTCCAGCGAGTTACTACCGTCGCTCCATGTACTATGGCTGTGGATGATGGCCCTAATGTCTTCCGATTGGATGGGGGTAGGCAGGGGATTGTGTTTTGCGCGGGTGACGATGCTTTCCAGCTCGCGGGCGGGAGAGGGGATAAAGGGCAGGCCTGCTTCTTCGAATATATCTTCTTCGGACTTGTATTTTTTTATTCCCGGGTCCAGGTAGTTCTTATCCGTTACGGCCTGCCAGGTGGTACGGAACTCATCGCCGCAGCTATAATGAAAGAGTGTGGGGTAGAAGTGGCCGGGTCCGGGGAAATAGATATTGATGAGGACGCCTTCGGGGCTGCGGAAGAAATGGATGGCTACATTTTGAGCGGATGGGGCTTGTTCGTGTTTGTAGCCTTGTGTGGTAAAATAGGTTTTGATTGCTTCTTCAGGCGCGGTGGTGACCCATTCCAGCCTGTCTATAACGGGCAGCTGCCGGCGGAATTCGCCTGTAAAAGAGAATTGCTCGTCGGGGAATGATTCTTTCAGGGCTTTGTCCACTATAAGCGCGAAGGCTTCCACGTCCGCGTAGAGATGGCTGCCCTGGGCGCGGAGATAGAATTCGATGGTTTCACGGACGTTCGTCTGTGTTTTTTCGCCAAAGCCTTTATAGAGCAGCAGTCTATTTTCCTGACAGGCATATAGTAATTCTCCGATGGACTCGATGCCCATTTCTTTCCATATAGTGGCGATCTTTTTTGGTCCGAGGCCTTTTATCTGTAGCATTTCGATGACGCCGGCGGGTGTTTTTTCGATAAACTCCCTCAATAGGGGTAGTTCGCCTTTTTCCAGGATCTGGGTAATTTTTTTCCCGATGGCATCCCCGATACCCTTGATGGAGACAAATTTTTCGGGGTCCATGTCCGCCAGCTGGCCGGGAAGTTTTTCGATGGCGAAGGCTGCGGAGGAGTAGGAACGGGTCTTAAATGAGTTCTCTCCGTGTATGTCCATGAGTTTGGAGAGAAGCGAAAACTGATCTGCTATATAGTAGTTGTCGAGCATGGGAATAGTGTGTTTATTAAAGGTAGGGATTTAAAGGATATCGTGTATGGAGGTGGCTGGAAGGCTTGCTGGACGTGGGTTTGAGAGGTTTTTACAAAAGAAAAAGTCCCGAAGTATTTCGGGACTTTGATATTTTCTGCCTAACTAAGAAATAAGAACTATTTCTTCTTAGCAGCTTTCTTAGCAGCTTTCTTTTTAGGAGCGGCTTTCTTTTTGGGAGCGGCTTTTTTCTTAGCGGCTTTCTTTGCAGTTGCCATTGTTTTTGAATTTAATTGGTTAGTAAATCAATTTACAATAGTAAAAATAGAAATATCTTTTAAACAACCAAAAAAAATTTTTGATTTGTTAAAAAATTTTTCTAAGCTCCTACTTCAACTGCATTGATACTAACGAAGGTTTTATCACCTTTTCCTTTCTTAAATTCAACGAGGCCATCGGAGAGTGCGAACAAAGTAAAATCTTTTCCGACACCGATGTTTTTACCAGGATGGTATTGAGTACCGCGTTGGCGAACGATGATATTGCCTGCAACAGCGGGTTGACCACCGTAGATCTTAACTCCTAAGCGTTTGCTTTGTGAGTCGCGGCCGTTCTTTACGCTGCCTTCACCTTTTTTATGTGCCATGATCTTGAGATTTGATAGTTCTGTTAATTAGATTATGCGATTTCGCTGATCTTGATTTTTGTGTAGTGAGTACGATGACCGTGCTTTTTGCGAAATCCTTTTCTTCTTTTCATTTTGAAGGCGATGACCTTGTCACCTTGTACGTGACCGACGATCTCTGCCTTGATGGTGGCCTTTACGTCCTTGCCAACGGACAGCGTGCCGTCTGCATCCACGAGGAGAACTTCTCCGAATTCCACTTTGTCACCTGCATTGCCTGCAACGCGGGGAACGTACAATGTTTGGTCCTTCTGGACCTTAAATTGCTGGCCGGCGATTTTTACAACTGCGAACATAATAAAAATATTAGGGCTGCAAAGGTAGGGTAAATCCGTGGAAAAATGAAGGATTGACCTGGAAAAAAGGCTGGAAAGGTAAAATTAAGGTTTTTGGGGGAGACAGGGTGACGGGATGGTTGGAAGGGGAATATAGGAATTGAGATAAGTAATTGATAATGAGTTTAAAAGGGGTGCCTGGGGCTTTTTATTGTCTATTGGTCTTTTTCTTGTAGGTTTGCCGGCATGAACATGAAGATCAAATCATTTCTTGCAAGACCTTTTGCATCATATATATATAAAAGCATCCAAAAGGGGATGACGACGGCGGTGAGCGACCAGGAGGCGATATTGAAGGACCTGTTACGGGTGGGAAGCAAGACGGTTTTTGGGGAGGAGCACAAATTGGGGGAGGTAAAGACCTATGAGGAGTTTAAGCAGGCGGTACCTATCCGGGACTATGAGCAATTTGCGGGTTATATCGGGCAGATCAAGGAGGGGCGCCATAATGTCCTGTGGCAGGGGAAGCCGATATACCTGGCCAAGACCTCCGGGACTACCAGCGGGATCAAGTATATCCCTATTTCCAAGGATTCCATATCCAACCATATCAATACGGCCCGAAATGCCTTGTTATGCTATATGGCATCGACGGGCAACACGGCCTTTTCGGACGGCAAGATGATCTTTCTCTCGGGATCGCCGGAATTAGAGCGGATAGCGGGTATTCCTACGGGCAGGCTCAGTGGGATCGTCAATCACCATGTTCCCCGTTATCTCCGGACGAACCAGCTTCCCAGCTACGAAACCAACTGTATCGAGGATTGGGAAACCAAGCTGGACAAGATCGTGGAGGAGACGATCCAGCAGGATATGACGCTGATCAGCGGTATCCCACCGTGGGTGCAGATGTATTTCGACCGGCTCATTCAGAAGACGGGCAAGCCAGTAAAGGATATATTTCCCAACTTTTCGGTGCTGGTGCATGGGGGGGTAAACTTCGAGCCCTATAAGGCAAAACTCTTTGACAGCATCGGCAAAAAGATCGATACGATCGAAACCTTTCCGGCCTCCGAAGGTTTTTTTGCTTTCCAGGATTCCCGGGAAGAAGAGGGGTTGTTGCTGAATACCAACAGCGGCATTTTCTTTGAATTCATCCCTGTTGCGGAGATGGGGAAGGCGGAGCCTTTGCGTTTAAGTCTGAAGGATGTAAAGGTGGGAGAGAACTATGCCCTGGTGGTGAGTACCAATGCAGGGCTCTGGGGGTATAGTATTGGGGACACTGTTAGGTTCTTATCAACAGAGCCGTACAGGCTGGTGGTAACCGGGAGGACCAAGCATTTTATCTCGGCCTTTGGAGAGCATGTCATCGGCGAGGAAGTGGAATACAGCCTTATGAAAGCAGCTGAAGAAGAAGGGCTGCATATTACGGAATTCACGGTGGCGCCCATGATCCAACAGGGCACGGGCAAGTCCTATCACGAATGGTTTGTGGAATTTGAGCGTAAACCATCGGACCTCCATCAGTTTGAAATAAAAGTAGACGACAACCTACGCAATAAAAATATCTATTACAACGATCTGATCACGGGAAATATCCTGCAACCCCTTCAGATCCGCGCCGTCAAGAAAAACGGGTTCATCGACTATATGAAGTCGGTGGGTAAGCTGGGCGGTCAGAATAAAGTGCCCCGGCTGAGTAACGACCGGAAACTGGCAGGAGAACTGGAAAAATACATTGAGTAAAAATGTCAAACGGCGTAACAAAAAAAAGAGTTGCTATATTCGGGTCTACCGGCTCCATCGGACGGCAGGCGTTGGAAGTGATAGATGCGAATCCTGGTCTTTTTAGTGTAGAAGTACTCACGGGTCAGAGCAATGAAGACCTGCTGATCCGGCAGGCTTTGCATTTTAAGCCGGAAGTGGTTGTCATCGGAGATGAAAAAAAGTACCCGAAGGTAAAAGATGCGCTGTCGGCCCATCCTATTAAAGTGTTTGGAGGTGAGAAAGCCATCGAAGAGGTAGCTGCCATGGATATTTACGACATCATGCTGGCGGCGATAGTCGGTTTTGCGGGGCTCCGTCCCACCTTACAGGCTATCGATAACGGGAAGGCGGTGGCCCTGGCCAATAAAGAGACATTGGTAGTAGCGGGGGACATCGTCATGCAGAAAGCATTGGAGAAGCGGGCGCCTATTATTCCCGTGGATTCCGAACATTCGGCTATTTTCCAGTGTTTGGTGGGGGAGACGAGGAGCCGGATCGAGAAGATCGTGCTGACAGCCAGCGGAGGCCCTTTTCTTGGTAAAAAGCCTAATTTTCTTGTAAATGTAAAGAGGGATCATGCCTTACAGCACCCTAACTGGAACATGGGCGCCAAGATCACCATCGATTCTGCTACGTTGATGAACAAGGGTTTGGAGATGATAGAAGCCAAATGGCTTTTCAATCTGCAGCCGGACCAGGTGCAGGTGATCATCCATCCGCAGAGCATCATCCACAGCATGATCCAATTCGAGGACGGGTCTATAAAAGCGCAGATGGGGCTGCCGGATATGAAGCTGCCTATCCAGTATGCCCTGGCATTTCCCAGACGTATAGCGAATGCTTTTCCACGTTATGATTTCCGCAAGCCGGGGACCCTATCATTTGAGGAGCCGGATGTGAAGACCTTTCGCAACCTGATATTGGCGACGGAGGCTTTGTTCAAGGGGGGGAATCTTCCCTGTATCCTGAATGCGGCTAATGAGATAGCTGTATTTGCGTTCCTGCGCAACCGTATCGGGTTCCTGGATATGACGGACCTGGTCGAGCGGACGATGCAGCAGGTGCCTTTTATCGAGCATCCTACGCTGGATGAGTATTATGAAAGCGATGGGGCGGCCCGGGATTTTGCGGCGTCATTGATCAAGCTGTAAAATGCCGGTGGAGTTGTTAAAATAGGGTTTATTTGCATTGTTTTTTATGTATGGCGGTCTGAGAAGGGAAAATTAGCAGATATTTGGCAAATTGTGTTATCCATAAATATGATACTATTAGCAATTGACTGGTCAGCAGTCGGAATCAAAGTACTGCAATTCATCTTATCGTTCTCTATATTGGTAGTGCTGCACGAGTTGGGACATTTTCTCCCGGCCCGTTGGTTCAAATGCCGGGTGGAGAAATTCTATCTCTTTTTTAATCCCTGGTTCTCTCTTATCAAAAAGAAGATCGGCGAAACGGAATATGGTCTGGGCTGGATCCCTTTTGGGGGATATGTGAAGATCTCCGGTATGATCGACGAGAGCATGGACAAAGAACAGATGCAAAAACCACCCGAGCCTTATGAGTTCCGTAGCAAACCGGCCTGGCAACGGCTGATCATCATGCTGGGAGGCGTGACGGTGAATGTGATACTGGCCTTATTCATCTTTATTATGATCATGTGGGTATGGGGCGACCGTTATATTCCTATCAGCAACCTGAGGTACGGGGTGTCTGTAGACAGCCTTGCTACAAAGATCGGTATGCAGGAAGGAGATAAGATCCTTGCTGTTGCTGGCAAACCACTCGAAAGGGTCGGCATGACGGGATCGGAGATCATCATGAGCGAGGCCAAGAGCATTACTATCGAACGGAACGGTCAGCAGATGGAGCTGACGATCCCTCCCGGATTTATCAATCAACTAAATAAGAACAGGCTGGGAGGATTTACGTATATACGCTACCCCATGGTGGTAGACTCTATCATGCCGGAGGAAAAGTTTGATGGAACGCCTTTGATGAAAGGGGATACGCTGCTTACGTTTGATGGGAAGCCTGCTTATTTTAATGGAGATCTGCTAAAGGCGATGCGTAATAAGAACGGTGATAAGGACCGTCCTGCCCATATAGCTGTAACGGTCCTTCGCAATGGCAAGGATACGATCCATACGAACCTGACGCTTATCAAAGGCGCCAACTATGGGGTGCTATATAAGGATGCGGAAGATGTGCTGGGCTACAAACAGATCAATTTTACCCTTGCACAGGCGATCCCCGCAGGGGCGAGAAAAAGCGTACAGACGTTGACAAACTATATACGCAACCTGAAATTGCTGTTTACTTCAAAAGAAGTGAAGCCTGAGGATTCATTGGGGAGCGTGATTAGCATTACCAATGTGTTCCCTCCCGTGTGGGACTGGCAGAGCTTTTGGACATTGACGGCTATATTCAGCATCCTGCTGGCGTTTATGAATGTACTGCCTATCCCGGCACTCGACGGGGGGCATGCGTTGTTCACCCTGGTGGAGATGGTGACAGGACGTAAGCCAAGCGATAAATTTATCGAATATGCGCAGATGGCGGGGATGATATTGCTGTTTGCATTGATGGCGTATGCGCTGGGGCTGGATATATTCAGGATGTTTAGGAAATAAGAAGTTTTCGTATATTTGCAGTTGGCCTGTGGCCGTCTTTTATGGGGCTGCCTGGTTTTGACAGCATAGATCTTTGAAGGTGTAAGCATGCAGTGCTTTGTGTAATCGGCACTTTAATCTCGAAGACTCAAACTTCAAATGGCAATACTCAGTATGCCATGGCTGCCTAATCAGTGATTAGATAGTCATTCGGGCCGCACGACAGGTTAGCCTGTTCCCAAGTTGTGCCGCCGACTCAAAACAAAACAGGATGCTGCAACAGAAGGCTGTGACTGTTGCTTAAGACTATCCAGCTAAGGAAGCAATTGGAGTGTCCGGTGCCTGTTGTTTCCCGACAAATAATGCCGGAATAAGCATGTAGAAAGCTTTTGGGGATGATGTTTGGACAGGGGTTCGACTCCCCTCAGCTCCACGGATATTTAAGCCGCTGATTTTCAGTGGCTTTTTTGTTGGTAGCTAATGAGGAATCGAACTCCAATTCTTTCCTCATCCTAACTACCGCATTTTTGCGGCAGTTCGATTTGCCCATCTTAGAATTTGAACTTACCAGTTTTTCCGGTAAGTTGGCGGTCAGAAACCTATTTACTTTCCATGAATGATGTTAACAAATACTACGACCAAGTCGTGAAGGCAATTTTGTGCACGAATGAATTCGGTATTGCTGGAGTAAGAGAATTAACGGACATTAAGGTGATGGAGCTTATTAGGAAAGATTATCCCACAATATTGGAAGTAGTGAAAAGAAGAGATATAAATGCGACCAGAAGCCTGTCTTCTCCCACGATCAGGACGGGCGAAGACATTTCTATTATGCAGTTTATGGATCAAAAGGAACGGGGCTACCTTGTTATTATTTACGACAGCGATGAACTTTGGCAAGACCCTCAGGTGGCTGATTTTGTTCCGCTGTAGCTGCCTCGCCGTCATGTGGCCCAACCTGTGCATTTTTTGTACAGGTTCGGAGTAAATGCAATTTAAGGCTCTTATGGTTTGAGTGGCCAATTAGGTTACATAGCGTGCAAAAAAGTTCGATCCCGCCCCTTATAGCCAGATCGTCCGTAGGTTGCAGGCCGTGACGCATTCTACTTTGCCTGTCTGGTTTTGTATCTTGTCCGTCAAATTTAATTTCTCCCGTATGTTGTTGAGTATTTCCTCTCTAGTGCCTGACACATGCTTTACCGAATCCGGATCGAGCATCCAGGCAGTGTTCTCCGATAGGGTTAGAGGCCCTCTTTAACAGAGGATGATAACTTCAAATGCTGATTGGATGAAATTTAGTTTACTTTGCATATAACCTTGATCTCATGCATGAGTATTCGATAAACTCCCGTGAACGGTTACTTGTTCCTTTTTATATGGCCTGCGCCAGCGTGCTGATCGTCCATTTATTAAAGAGCGCAGTAGTTTTGCCGGACTGGGTTCCGGTGCCGACCGCATTCGCCTGTTATGCAGCGCTGTACCAGTTGTTCGACAGGTATATTTGGAAGTGGAAGTTACTTCGAAGGATAGGGGTGGTCTTGACACCCGACTTAAACGGTTCCTGGACGATGGCAACGACATCTTCAGTGTCGGAGTATAAAGTGAAATATGAGGGCAGATTGCGGATTGAACAGACTTGGACCAGGATCAGCTTATTCTTTGAAGGAAGTAACGCCACCAGCATGTCGCAAATGGCATCCATTGTGATAGAAAATCACTCGCTTTTTAGGTTGGAATGGGAATATCTGTCGCGAAAGAGGCCGGAATTCTCGCAAGAGGACTATATGCATTATGGAATGACACGCTTACAATGGACAGGTGGTGATTCTATGAATTCGCTGGAGGGGGACTACTATACAGACAGGAGCAGGCATCAATATGGAGAAGTACAAATAATAAAGGCTTAGTTTCATTACCGAAGTAAGAGGAGTGACTAAGCCATTTGGGGTAACACAAAGTTAATGAAATGTCTTCCGATTTGAACGAAAATAATGCGGAAAAACTGTTAAAAGCAATCTTAGAGCTCAATGCCCTAATTATCATAGGGTTATCGGTCCTGGAAAAGAATGTCAGACAGACCATGACTGAGGTTTTTGAGGTGGCTTGGGGACCCAAATGGCTTAACCACGTTTTGGGACAACAAGACATTTCCTTATTCAAAGCGGAAGCCTTCCTCATCAATAAACGTCACAGCAGTCAATTTGTTCTGACCGAGAAAGGCTTTGTCGAGGGCGCAAGTCTGGGTTTTTGGGTGGAACTGTTAAATCGTGAAACATACAAACAACTGAAAGGAATTCCTATCCACGCCTTCAAATACCGCCCGCCAACCATCAAAAGGAGTAACCTTTATCAATCATTCAAAGAAGTGAAGGATTTTCGAAATCAGCTGGTACATAACCGAATCCAAATAGGTTCGTCAAAAAGACAAACTGTTCGTTTCATAGGGATGTTACAAAAGGCGGGGAAGGATACGCGCACCTTAATTAGTTATGTCAATCCTGATGCGCTTAAGCTGCTACCAGAAGACGTCGATATAAAAATAGCGGCCCTAGAAAAATTATTGTAGCATCTCAGTTGCTCAGTCCACGATGTATACTTTTTCCCATCTCATACCTACAAGGGCTAGCCGATCGAGCTTTCGGTTTAGGTCATTTTCACGCTACCTTATTGCCCTGTGTATGGTACTAATCGGTTGCCTCTGCGCACAAACCACCTATGGTCTACGCTAATGGGTTGTGAAATATACTGCGCCGGCCCAATTTTTTTACGAGCGTAATTGAGAAAAGCATGTCTCGACATCTCAAACGTTTGGACACCAAACCAATTTAAGCAAACCAATGAATCGCGAACTAGCCACCATCTGCCAATTGATCCGGCAATCTCCATTGGCTTCCAACTGGACTCTAGGATATAGGTGTGATCTCCTCGCAAAGTAATGGAAGTCAATTTCGAATCCTCTCTACCTTCATATAGAACAGCGCCCGTGTCTGCCCAATGGGAATGCTTTCCGCAATCAGTGTAAGTGTAACCTCCGTAAACCGTGTTATTGGGAAATAGCAAAGTATCCTTTACCAATGCGGAGTTTGGTCGGTTTAGCGAATGCTGTGACCAAAAGATGGAATCATGAACCTGCGCAAAACACGCATGTTCGGTAATTATGATTAGAAATATCCAGAAGAGCCGCATCTGCATAGTATTCACAATAGTTTATTCAACATAACGAGAAAGATAGTGATTTGAACTGTGTAGCACAATGAAGAAATAACGAACCGGTTGCTTGGTTGATATTCAAATTGTTAACTGGCTGATTAAGTAATAAAGCGTATTCAAAGGTTAGATCCTCCCCCTCACTTCCATGGATATTTAAGTCGCTGATTTTCAATGGCTTTTGTTTTTGGGGCTATTTTACTATTTTTGTATAAATGATCCCCAATGACATCCGAGAACAACTTCAAAATATCATTAAAGGAGAACTCCAGGAGGGGAGCACGGATTCTTGCACAGCAATCTGGAATCTCCTTTGCAAAAGCTTTGGCACAAGTCCAACTGTTAAAAGCGAATTCGAAAGTAAGACAATCATCAAAGAAGAGCAGGTCAGCTTCTTAAAATCGTATGCTCAAAAAGAAAACTTATGGCTGCAATCCTTGCCGCCAGGAAGTCAATATTTGACCGAAGGTGGCGAGTCGAAGGTTTTTCTTTCTGAGGATGGACGATCCGTGATTAAACTTAATGATGCCGGATACTACGCGACCTGGACAGAGTATTTCAACAGCCTATTAATGCACAATTTGTTATTTGACAACACCGCCTATTCATTATTAGGATTCATCGAAGTTGACGAGAAACTTTTTGCAGTCATCCAGCAGCAATTTGTAGAAGGAGATCAGGCCGCACTGGATCATATTGAAGGGTTTTTAAATTTCAACGGCTTTGAAAAGACAAGACGCCAAGATTATTATAATGGTGAATTTGGCTTGGCTTTGGAAGATATGCATGATGAAAATGTAATAGCTAAGAATGAGGTTTTGTTTTTTATAGATACGGTATTCTATATAATGTAAAAATTATGTGCTTCACGCTATATGTTGGTAGATCAACCAAGTTAAATTGAGTATTTCGAATAAATCCTTAAGAAGCATGAACTATGATTTTTTTGCAAATAAACAGGATAAAATAAGTGTACTTGATTTTATTTTCAATGCTACAGAATTACAAGTCTTTGACCATTACTCCCCCTATGGGCAGGAAATTAACCAGTATAAAAGTTCGGCGGAAATAACAGCCCGCTTTGACCTGGAAAAAGGTAGGCAATCGGCAGTAGCGTTAAATCTTTGGGCCCCTAATTTTGGTGGAAAAGTTCGATTCCAAAAGGTCGAATTAAATCCGAAATATTGTAATGGGCATACCTATCGTTATGCGACGGCAGGTTGGGGATTGATACAACTTTATCTTGGAGGACTGGAGGAAAATATTTTATTTCACTCTCATTTAGGGCATTTTAGTGTGGCTGGAGCATTAAAAAACGAAGGTGTCAACAAAGAAAATGATAAAGTAAACCTCTGGGATTGGAAAGCAATTGAACAAACTTCTCGAAAAATAAAATATCAGATTCATAACAAAATGTCTGTACGAAAAATAGGCAGTTACGGCATATTGCAAGGGGCTGAAAATTTAAGCAAATATGATGTGAAACTTTGGGGTGAAAATTAAAAATTTGAAGACTCGTGACCTCCACGGATATTCAAGCCGCTGATTTTCAGCGGCTTTTTTCTTCAGTCAAATTGTGGTGATAAAAAAAGGTATCTTCAAAGCATGAGAAAACTTTTGCCTTTTGCCGTCCTGGCCTTTTTTTCTACCATCGCATCTGCCCAGGAAGTCACAAAATTTAAGATAACGATATTGTCCACGATGGTAACCGATCTCAAAGGAGTCGGCGAGTGGGGATTTTCGGCGCTGGTAGAAGCCGACAGCACCCGTATCCTTTTTGATGTCGGTGGGCGGCCAAACACGGTAAGAGACAATGCGGCAGAATTGAAGGTCAATCTTTCGGGTATCCGGCAGGTGGTGCTTAGCCATAACCATAGCGATCATACGACTGGCCTTGGTGCGATCCGTCAACAGTTCCCGGATGGGGTGACGGCATCTGTGCTTTATATCGCTGCCGGCTTTTTTGTCCGAACGGCGGCTCCTGCCGGAATGCTAAAAGCCGATTCGTCGGCTTATGTATCCTCCGGTGGGCGTTTTGTTGTAATTGATCGGCCACAGAAAATAGGTCCGGGTATTTATCTTACGGGCCCTGTGCCGCGGCGGTATCCGGAAAAAAATTATGTAGCCGGCAGAACATTGATCACTCCCGGCGGCGTGGTGGATGACAATGTGCCGGAGGATATGTCTATGGTGGTCCGCACAAGTCGCGGATTGGTAGTGTTGACAGGATGCGGTCATGCAGGTATAGTGAATACACTGGAATATATAGCGCAGCAGTTTCCCGGAGAAAAAGTTGTCGCGGTGGTGGGGGGGATGCATTTACTGGAAGCGAAGGACGAACAACTGGACTGGACTGCGAATAAGCTAAAGACAATGGGTATCCAATATTTTCTTGGTGCTCATTGTACCGGCTTGAATTCTGTTTATCGCATTCGGGAGGTTACGGGAATGACAAAGGAGAATTGCCTGGTGGGGACAGTAGGAACGACATTCGATATCGACCAGGGGATCAAAACAGGGTGGTTGAGGTAAATATAAATGGAAGATTAATTATTGTTTCTGTAAAATGTTTATTTTCAAGTATTTATGTTGATAATTGAGGATAATATCGAACTTTTAGCAATAGTCAGGCTAATATGTATATTTGCGCTATGCGAATGACAATATCTGGCCTTCCGCGCCACTATGACAAGTTTGATCTTCAACGGCTTTTTAACCCATTTGGCTGGGTGGATTATACTAAGATTATTATTGACCCTCTATCCGGCCTAAGCAGAGGAAAGGGAATTGTGGAGATGAAACGGGATGATCAGGCGAAACAGGCAATGGCTGCCTTACAAGGTAAAGTGCTGGGGACCAATCCGCTTAACATCAAAGAAGCTAAAGACGGCGGTCACATGCGCCAGTAATCACTGCTATTTATGGATGGTCTTCCTCCCTGTTTTAAGATTTGATCTGATGTGATCGGGTTAAGATCAGTTCGGTAATTTCGTTAAAGCCTTTGATATTGGAATAATCAATGGCTTTTTGTTCTTTGACGTTGACGACGTCTATGTCAGCGCCGTTATCCAGGAGATATTTTACAACATCTTTTTTGCCATTGGCGGCGGCGTAATGGAGCGGGGTATTGCCGGATTCATCCTGGATATTGATATTGGCGTCCTTTTCAACCAATAATTTTACCATACTGAGGTTACCTTTTTTTACTGCCAGATGGAGAATGCTTTCTCCTCCATAACTATAGCTGGTATTAAGATCGAAGCTAGCGTCTATAGAGAGATTATTGGCAGTAATGACCCAGTCAAGATAAGCATTCATGGAAGCAGTGTCTTCGCCAAGGGGTTTGCTAAAGTTTACATCCATTCCATTATCGAGGAACAGTTGGACCATTTCTTTTTGATTGTTGGTACAGGCGTACCAGATCGGGGCCAAACCTGTATGGGTGGAAGCGGAGATGTCTGCGCCGTGTTCGATGAGCTGCCGGGCGATGGCCCTGTTGGCGTCCTGGCAGGCTATGAGGAGAGCGCTTTCCCCAGCATCATTCAGATGGTTGCCATCAGCTCCTTTTTCCAATAGTAGGGTTACTACGGGGATGGCTTTGGCACGGACAGCAAGGATCAGGGCGGTATCACCAATCTTGTTTGCGGCGTTGATGTCTGCACCATTATCTAAGAGCATTTCAGCAATCTCTTTATTACGCATTTGAGATGCCAACAGAAGAGCTGTCTCTCCATTGTTGTTAAGGGCATTGACATCTATGCCCTGCCCGATCAATTTTTCTGCGATCTCCTTCTGGCCCAGGCGTGCGGTGAGATGTAAAAGACTGTTGCCTGATTTGTCGTTGATATTGCTATCAGCTCCTTTTTCCAGCAGGTAAAATGCAGTCTGTTTTTGTTTTTGCAAGCAGGCGAAGAACAAGGGAGTTTCCCCTGCGTGATCTTCGTAATCGATGTCCGCCCCTTCATCTATGAGTGTCTTTACAATGTCGATATAACCGCGATGTGCGGCATAATGAAGGGCGGTTCTGCCGCGTTCGTCGGTATATTTTACATCCGCCTCTTTATTGGCGAGGAGTAATTCGGCAATTTTTCTGTTGCCATTTTCACAAGCAATAATAAATGACATGGACATGGTTAGTTGTTTTTGTGCTGCATAAGGAGATCTACTGTTTTTACTTTCAGGTTGTCTTTTGCCGCCAGCATCATGGGCGTCTCTTCCTTGTCGTTGACGATGGAGGTATCGGCGCCGGCTTCCAGCAGCAGCTTGACTTTTTGATAGATCCTTTTTGCGGCCTCCTGGTCATAGTTGACGTTGTATGCGCATATTTTGTGAAGGAAGGTATTGCCCTGGTTATCCTGTCGATTGACCTCTATGGCGCCACTGGACAGGACAGCCTCTACTGTCTCGGGGGTTTTTTCGGCCAGCCAATCCACTCCGGATTTAGGCTGACTGTAGTAAGGAGATGCCTGGTAGATGTTTGCCCCGTCTCCGAGCATTTGCAGCAATAAACCTACCATATCGGAAGAGGAGCCACTGGCCATACGGAGATAACCTGTCAGGATATATTCTCCATCCTTGTTTACGCTGTCGAAGTCGGGTGAAGCATATTCCTTTAGCTTATCATAAACGCTTCTGTTTTGTTGTTCTACTACAGCATAATAAAACGCGCTATTCCCCTTGTTGTCCTGCTCATTTGGATCAGCGCCGTGCTGTAACAGCAGATCCAGGTAATTTTTTTTGCCTCGTTGCACCGCGAGCATAAGCGGGGTAGTACCCACTATGTTTCTGTGATTAACGTCTACACCGTTGGATAATAACGTCTCTATATAAGCCCTGCCCTTTGTCTCATCCAGCATCCCTTTGCCGACGACGTTATATATCAGATTCATATCTGCATTATTCTTGTATTGAACGTCGCAGCCCTCCCCGATCAGGCACTGTATGATAGCCGGGTCAGCGGCCTCCTCCATGCAAAACTGTAGTACAGTCATGTCCCGGACTTCGTCGTTCTTGTTCCGGACCTTTTTCATGAAGTCCCGCAGAAAGGAGAGAGACTCTTCATCTCCATTCAGACTCATAGCGATGTTTTTGAAAATAGAACGGTCAAAAGTATCGTATTCATATATGTCCGTCTGTACCAGACCGTTTTCTATCAGTCTGTCTATCAAGTCAAAGGCTTTCGCCCGGAAGATGGCATTGATGATCTGAGATTTGTTGTTCTCTGCGTACTGGCCGGAAAGTGGTTCGCCATTTTGTAAACGTTCTTTCGCCTCGTTGATATTGCCGCGCATGATCGCTTCCGCAACTGCCGTTTCTGATGTCATTTTCATGCATTAAGATAATGTTAACAATGATCTGGGCTAAGGGAGTCTTAAAACTAAGACTTTTTTTGATATGATTGCATTTTAGTTGTCGTAGTATGAAAATTTAAGACTGTCATCGATATGGTCATCAAGCGCGTACATAACTAAACGTTAGCATGTCATAGGACCAAAAGGCGCAGAAGGTCTTTCAAACCTGCCGAATTTGTTTATGGTTGGGAGTTTTATTTTATATTTGAGATCCTTAACCCCTTCAGATGGAACATTTGGACTCCAATCAAGCCCCAACAGATAATTTATTAGATGACATAAGCGTCAATCTCGTACAGGCCAACGGTAACCTCCGATTTGTTAACCTGCTGGTCGACCATATCGTCCTTTACTTATTGTGGAAATTTCTCCTTGGGAGAATAGTGGGGGTTATCATTGTATTTTCAGGATTATATACTGAAGATAGAACCTTGTTCCTGCTGGAATCGTATGTTTTCGTTATAATTTTCGATGTATTGATCTTCGCCGGACAAGAAGCCTTGATGGGAGGCAAGACTATCGGGAAATTTGTTACAGGGACACGTGCCATCAATAGTGACGGGGCCGGGATCAATTTTAAAACTGCCCTATTGCGTAGCCTAAGCCGGATCGTACCCTTCGAAGCCTTCTCTGCTTTGTCAAGTCCCTGTTATCCCTGGCATGATAGATGGACAGGCACGCTTGTAATTAATGAAAAATTGTCAAGACTGCCGTTGTGATGCACTGTTAAGTACGAATGTGGTGGCTCCTTTTTCACCCCAGCGGTATTGTCTTTCTGAAGGTAGGTGGTGAACATGCGTTTCCCGGTGACTTTAAAGCCAATCCTTTCAAAATGGGGTACCTGTTCGGTCCCGGGAAAGGAGAGTGCCATCTGTGTAAATGATCCCTCTGTGATCATAAGCTAAATTAGGATTAATTTAGTACCTACGCAGATTTAGATTATGCCCAATGATCCTGAAATTTCACCCCCACGGTATCTGACGGATATAGTAGAAGCCGCGATGGGGAAAAAGTCCACTCGCTGGACGGCGCCTGACTGTGGTCTTTCCTCAGCGCACAGATTCTCCGTACAACTGGAAGATAATAGCAAGGTTTTTGTCAAGGCGGCGACCGACGAAGAGACGGAGCAATGGCTGCGCAGGGAACATTTTGTATTGTCATCCATGCGGCTGGGATTTATGCCCTATGTTATTGCATGGATCGATACGCCAGGGATCCATCCAGTACTGATCAGCCAGGACCTGAGTCATGCGTACTGGCCCGCAAGTCATAGCGGGGTTGTCTGGCGAGATGGGGACATTGAGCTTCTGTTCAGTGGTATAAAAGAGCTTTCACTTCAAACCGCACCGCATGATCTCCCTGCCCTGCACAACCGAAAAGTTTCTATCTGGTCCCAGATTGCCGTCAAACCGGAAGGTTTTCTACATCTTGACCTATGTTCTGAAGCCTGGCTTGGAAGATCGATAGACGCATTGATCAAAGCCGAAAGAGCCGCCGATGTAACGGGCAACTGTCTTGTTCATGGAGATATCCGAAGTGATAATGTTTGTTTTGCCGACTCAAAGGCCGTATTTGTCGACTGGAGCCATGCCGCAAAGGGCAATGGGCTTCATAACCTCGCCACTGTTATCCCAACGCTTTGCCTGGAAGGTGGCCCTACCCCTTACATGATCATGCCTGACGGAGGCGGCGAAGCAGCAACCGGATGCGCGGATCATATTCAACGTTTAGCCGTGGATCGTGGGATGCCTGTATGGCTGAAAAGGGTGTTTAAGCAAATTATTGCCATAGAACTGGAATGGGCAGCCCAATGTCTGAAGTTAGACGAACCCGACGGTACCCGATGGCGTGATATATGACCTTTTTTGTATCGAGGTCCCTATGAATAAAGCATCTTAGCCAGATCCCCCAACTGTTTTAATTTGAACTTCAACTCATCGGTCCAGGGCAGCCCGATGCAAAGCCTCATACAATTTTGAAATTGATCCTGCAACGTAAACATTCGCCCTGGAGCAATGCTGATGCGTTTTTTTATGGCAAGGTCATATAATTCTGCAGTGTCAATTTTTTTATCAAACTCCACCCATAATGCAAGCCCTCCCTGAGGGCGGCTTGTTTTTGTCCCATCCGGGAAATACTCCGATATAGCACGCGCATAATTTTGATAGTTGCCCTGTAATGTGCGGCGAAGATGTCGGAGATGGTTCTCATACCTCCCCGTTTTAAGGAAATTGCCAACTGTCTCGTGAACTATGGAAACAGAGGATATAGAATGTACGAGCTTTAATTTTAGTATTTGACTTTTATATTTCCCCGGAGCGATCCAGCCCACACGATAGCCGGGTACAAGCGTTTTCGATACAGAACTACACCATAATACATTCCCTTCTTTGTCGAAAGACTTACAACACACCGGACGTTTTGAACCAAAATAAAGATCTCCATATACATCATCTTCAACTATGGGGATGTTATATTCTGCCAAAAGGGAAACGACCTCTTTTTTGTTTTCGTCAGGCATACAGCTGCCCAACGGGGTGTTGAAGTTGGGTACTAAAAGGCAAACCTTGATCTTTGGAAGCACTTTCCTTAGGGCCCCCAGATCTATACCAGTGACCGGATGGGTAGCTATTTCCAGGACTTTTAATCCCAGACTTACCGCCAGTTGCAAAATGCCAGGATAACAAGGACTTTCCATAGCTATCGTATCACCTGGGTTTGTCAACGCCATCAGACAAAAAGACAAAGCGTTCATTCCCCCACTGGTGGTTATCAGATCATTCTCCTTTAATTTTCCTCCCCAGGTCAGGGAGCGGACAGCGATCATTCGCCGCAGCTTCACATTACCCTGCAAGGGTTCGTATTCCGCACCGCCTTCTCTTAGCTGGCGTGTCGCAAGTACGATCTCTTTTTTTAGTTTGGCTAAAGGTAAAAGATTGCCGGATGGGGCACCAATAGAAAAAAGGGTGAGATCTTCCCGGCCCATATTGCTATAAACTCTACTGATCAATTCGTCAGGCTCCTTACCACTGGTGACGGACGAAGGCTGACTTACCTCCGGCAGTGGAAGTCTGAGATAAGTTAATTGACTTACAAAATAGCCGGATTGTGGTTTTGCATGTATCAATGATTGCGCTTCCAGTTCCAGGAATACTCTCTTTGCGGTGTTCATGCTGACCCCATGTTCCTGACATAACATTCTTACAGAGGGCAGACGATCGCCAGCCGCCAAAACGCCGGCTCTGATCTGATCCGCAATATTGCCGGCTATTTTGTTATATAGAAAAGCTTTTTGCATGTTGCAAATATAACTGTGTCCATTATAATACACAAAACTGGTACTGTGCTTATTGAAGCATCCTATTTATTTTTGTATAAAATGAAAAGCGGAAATACTACCAGCGGCTGGCTTAATGGACTCATCGGCGTTGTGATATTCAGCGGATCGTTGCCTGCAACAAGGATAGCCGTCATCGACTTATCCCCCTTTTTTTTAACCGTTGCCCGGGCGAGTATTGCAGGCCTGCTTGCCCTTTGTGTCCTGTTTGTTTTTAAAAAAAAACGGCCGGCCAAAAAGCAATTTTTTGCATTGGCCATTGTCGCCCTTGGCGTGGTGGTGGGATTCCCGTTGCTCTCCGCATTAGCATTGCGATACGTTACTTCGGCGCATTCCATTGTCTTTGTTGGTATGTTGCCGCTTGCAACGGCCGTATTTGGCGTACTGCGCGGAGGCGAACGTCCTCGCGTGGCATTCTGGATATTCTCTGTTTTAGGAAGTTTATTTGTAGTAGGCTACGCAATCGCCCAAGGTCTTTCCGCATCACCTGCCGGAGATGGCCTTATGTTGCTGGCAATAATGTTATGCGCCCTTGGCTATGCTGAAGGTGCCAGGCTTTCAAAAACGCTGGGAGGCTGGCAGGTAATCTCCTGGGCATTGGTCCTGTCATTGCCTTTTATGGCGCCTTTAACTTTTATCTTACTCCCATCGTCGTTTGCGACCGTTAGTGCGTCGGCCTGGATCGGGCTTGTTTATGTATCATTATTCAGTATGTTTATCGGGTTTGTATTCTGGTATCGCGGGTTAGTGCAGGGGGGGATCGCAGCAGTGGGGCAACTGCAACTCTTACAACCTTTTTTTGGATTAGCCCTGGCCGCCATGCTGCTTCACGAAAAGGTGAGCGCAGGCATGTTGCTCGTTACCGCAGGAGTTATTCTCTGTGTCGCTGGTTCAAGAAGGTTTGGTAGATAGGTGATCATCTGATAAAATTTGTTCTCTTAATATTAAAATAATACACAGCAGTGCCGGAAAATCAATTTATTCTTGTCTTTTTGCAAAATACAAAATGGAGGATAAGGCTCAAAATACTACGACCCAGGCCATTTTCCGGGAAGAAAAGGCGTTCAGACAATTGTTTGACGCTTATTTTGAACGTATCCATATTCTCTGTCTACGTTATATCCGGAACAACAGTCTGGCGGAAGAGACTGCGATGGATACGATGTTCCTTATCTGGAGGAACAGACAGCGTATCGATGAGATTGATAACCAGGATGCTTATATATTCCGGATCGCACACAACGCCATTATCAGCACCATTCGCAAGAAACATACATCATTCCAGTCCCTGGAAGAAATAGGGGAGCCGGCTTTGCCTTCTACGGATCGTTCGCCCTATTACGATCTCCAGCTAAAAGAATTGCAAAATGTCTATAACGAGGCCGTGGCTTCGTTGCCCCGCAAGCGAAGGGAGATATTCCGGATGCATCGGGAAATGCAGCTTTCTTACACAGCGATCGCCAGCCGGCTGAATATCTCTCCCCGAACAGTAGAACACCAGGTCGCCAGCGCCTTGCAGACGATACAAAAAGCGATGAAGGAATACGGTGTCCATGTGATCATGGTAGCCATCGCATCCGCAGTCTGAAATCTTTCCAATGTTAAGTAATTGTTACCCGATAGGGGAGTTCGCCTTTTGTTTGCGTTAAATTGAATAGTAGCAAACAAGTTATATGCCAGCTGAAAATTTACCTGTGAATGAAAAATTGCTGGGAAGGTATCTGGCCGGAGCGTATTGTTCTCCGGAGGAGCTGACCGTGATAAAGCAATACTTCACCGATGACAGATACGCAGAGGAGGTGCGGCAGATCATGGCAGCGGAGTGGAATTACCTGCATTTGGCGGCTCCATCGGGGAAAGATATGAGTGGACATTACCAGCGCTTTATAGAGAAGAAGGTCCTTCCTTACAAGATGAAGGGCACGCACACGTTATGGCGGCGGAGTCTGAAATATGCCGCTATTGTACTGTTGCTGGGCGGAGCTATAAAAGTATGGATGAACCTTCTTCACCCGGAGAAGAAGCAGGAGCTGGCGATGCAAAACTGGCTGGAGAAAGCCAACCCCAGAGGTCAGCATAGCAGGATTAGCATGCCCGATGGATCGGTGATCCTGTTGGGACCGGAGAGCAGGGTTAGTTACCTGGAAAATTATGGCACCGGGCAGCGGCTGATACGTCTGCAGGGAGAGGCCTTTTTTCAGGTGGTGCATGACAGCAACTGTCCATTTATCGTTGAAACCGGCGATGTGCAGACGGTGGACATAGGGACGGCATTCAATATCAGGGCGTATCCCGAGGAGCGGCGTATGATGGTGGCTGTAAAAGAAGGAACTGTAGATGTACGGGGGCGGGATGTGGGTGACACAACCCGAAGAATGATCGCCGGTCAGACGTTGACGTATGTGCAAGACCAGCATTATTGGCAAAGGAAGGATGTCGATACCGGTGCGATCGGGAACTGGACCAGGGGTATATTCGAATTTGAGAATGAGAGCCTTGAAAATGTGCTGGCTGTTATAGGACGCCATTATAACTTCAACTATACCTGGAAGGATAATTCACTCAGATATAAAAAACTGACCATCCAATTCAAAAAAGATGACAGAGATGCTGCATTGAAGTGGCTGGAGATGACCGCAGGCGCCCGCTTTCTCAACCGGGGAGGCAGGATAGAGATCTGCCGGTAGCGCCAATAGAATAGAATTTACAAAGACTGGTATTTATTAAAAACGGAGTTTTTCAATATGGTAAAAAAACTACGCAGGCTTTTTATTGCCACGTTATTACTGTGGGCTTATTTTACAGGAGGTAGTTTGTCCGTCATGGCTCAACAATCCCTGGAGCAGCGAATGACCCTTTCCCTGGACAACCAGACCTTGTTACAAGCGATCAAGGCGATAGAAACCAGGTCGACGATCAGATTTTCCTATGCCGCCGACGTCCTGCAGAAATATGACCGGCGGGTAACGCTGAAAGCAAGGGACCTTCCGCTCAGGGATATATTGGAACAAATTTTTTCCCGCAGTCCGTTGACCTATAAGATTGCCGACAGCCGGATCGTGCTGCAGCCCAACCCTGCCTACAAACCCCGGAAACCCATCACCGGCAGGGTGGTGGATGCGCGGACCGGTGCGCCCATGTTGGGTGTTACGGTGAAGCTAAAGAACGGTACGGCAGGAGTAATGACGGACGAGAACGGTTATTTTACCCTGCCGGCTCAGGACGACAATGTCATTATCATCTTTTCACATCTTGGGTATGATACGCAAGAGCTTGGATGGGAAGAAGGGCTTGTTATCGGGCTGCGACAGAAAGTGCGCACATTGGGTGAGGTGCAGGTACAGGCGCGGCGCCGTACCAATACAGAACTGGCTATACTCAATGATCGCCGGAATGCGGCGATCGTCCAGGATGGGATATCGGCGGCCAATATCGAAAAGACGGCCAGTATCACCACGACGCAAGCCTTACAGCGGGTGACGGGGGTGACGATCACCGATGATAAGTATGTGGCTATCCGGGGTCTTGGGGATCGTAGTGTCATCGCCGAATTGAATGGGGCCAGGCTTTCATCATCCGACCCCGACCGGAGCGCTGTGCCGCTGGACCTGGTGCCCGCCGGCCTCCTTGATAATATTACCGTATATAAAACCATAACACCGGATAAGCCCGCGGATGCATCAGCGGGTATTATAGAGCTGAAGACGAAATCAGTACCCGACTCTCAGGTCCTGCAGTTCACCAGCCAGGTGGGCGTCAATTCAAGTATTGGTCTTGGGGGCAGCTATAATAGTTTTCGGGGGAGTGATCCGGGTTTCTGGGGGGAAAAAGTAAAGAAGCATGAGCTAACGCCTGCATTCAACAAACTGCAGCAACAATACCCGGGCGGGCTGCCTCAGATACAGGAGCTTTTTATCCAGAGCAGGAATAACCCGGCGCTTGCCGACGAGGCATTTCGTATCAACAGGATCATGCAGGGGTTCGATCCCGTCCTGACAACTTCTCACAGGCCGGCTGTATTGAACCAGATCTACACTGTGTCGTTTGGGAATTCGTACAATATCCTGCACGGGCATAAACTGGGCGTTGTACTCAGCGCCAACTATTATCGTCGCACCGAGGACCGATATAACGGAGAATTGAACCAATACAGCATCTATCAGGGAGTATTGACAGGGTCGGATAAGATATTCAGCCCTCTGCATATTCCCAACTTTATTACTCCCGACAAACCACGATTAGGAAAATACATCGGTTATAAGGAAAACTCGGGGATCACGACTCTCAACTACGGTGTGCTCGGTGGTTTGACGTACCGGATCAATACCCGGAACGAGGTGCAATTCCAATATGTCGGGAGCCGTGGCGCGGAGGTGCAGGGCAGCGATCTTTCCGGCGCCTGGCAGAATACGGGTCTGCAATTCCCTGTCTATAACCAGGTGTACCAGCTCAGGCAAAGCTACCGGGTGTTCAATACTTACAATTTCCAGGGAGAGCACCGGCTGCTGGACAGGAGCTGGAGCCCCCAGATCAGTTATAACCTGAGCAATTCCAGGTCTGTTCAAAATGAGCCTGATTTCAGATTCACCGATGTCGCGGACTACCGCAAGACGGCTTTTGTCAACCCGGACGGGGTAGGTATCGTTTCCGATCAGTATAGTTTTGTCGTCGGCAGCGCGCATGGTGTTGGGCCCAATGATGTCGTGGCGGCGGACCCCAACGGCCGGAAATATCGCAAGCTCACCGAAGATAATTATAATGCGAAAGTGGACCTCTCACAACCATTTTTTGTCAGAGGGAACAAACAGGTATTAAAATTCGGCTATAACTATCTACGCCGCAACAGGGATTTTTCTGAAAATATACTTGGGTTGCCGGGTACTACCATCGGCGGAGACAATGGACTGCTGAATAAGGTCCAGGGCGATCTGGACGAGCTGGTGTCGTACAGGAACATCGGTCTAAAAGATCCTGCAGGCTATGACAATGCAGGGCAGCCAAGGGTCGGCGGGTTTCTCTACCAGATCAAAAAGTCGCCCAACAATTATGAGGGCCGTTACGAGACACAGGCATTCTATGGCATGCTGGACGCGCATATAGGCGAGAACTGGCGGTTTGCCGGCGGCGTTCGTTTTGAATACACGGACATCCGGGCGCATGTTGATACAAGCAATGTATACAACCCTCTTAGCACCAACCCTCTACTGGCGGGCCAGGGGCTGAATGCCAGCACCACACAGCCGGATACGCGTTATAAGGCGGACTTCAAGCCTTATTATTCAGCCAACCTCACTTATGTCTTCAGGAAGAACATGAATTTCAGGCTGGCTTACAGCACTACGCTTGCCCGTCCGGAACTTCGGGAGCTCACCAACATCTATGAGTTCGACCCATTTCAATTCGCGGTGGTGATCGGTAATCCGGGGTTGAAGAACCAACTGGCCAGGAGCCTGGATTTCCGTTGGGAATGGTTCCCTCATCCGGGCGAGGTATTTGCCTTATCCCTTTTTGGAAAGGAGATCGAGAATCAGCTGAACAAAGTCTTTATTTATCATCCACAGGGCACCAAGGCTTTGTTCCCTGAAGTACCTGTGATCGTGTATCAGAACGACCCCAACAAGGGACATCTTGTGGGTATCGAGCTGGAGGCCCGTAAAGATCTTGGCCGGATCTGGCCCGGGCTGCGTTATTTTTCATTAGGGACGAATATCATGATAGCGTCCAGCTCCATCACGAAGAATGCTGAGCGTCTCGATGCCGCCCGTGCTATCGACCGGCATGCACCAGATAAAAGCCCGCTGTTTGAACAGGCGCCCTATTCTGTCAACGCCTTCCTCGACTATAGCAACAGCCGTCTGGGCACGAGCTTCACCGTCAACTTCAATGTAGTAGGAGAGCGCCTCATCCAGGTACAACTGGATGGTACGCCTGATCTGTACAGCCGGCCCGCCCCTATGCTGGACGTTGTGTTGAGCCAGGTCGCATTCAAACGGTTTGTGATAAAGGCATTTGCCAAAAACCTGCTGAACCCTGCCTTCCGGGAAGTTTATACCAACCCTGGTCAGAATGGGTTATATCATAACGTGCGGTATATACACCATCAATATTACCGGGGTACTGAATATTCCCTGGGGCTTACCTACAATCTGTTTTAATATGAATAGACAATCGATATACTTTGTATGGGCTGCTGTGGTTGCCTTGTCCCTGGCCTGTAAGAAAGAAAAGCTGGATGCCCGATCGCCCTTGCGGGGTGACCAGGTGGTGTATGGTCCCAATTCCGGTGTCCGCCTGTTCAATTTTTACAATATGGACCTGGATATAACCGCCAATAATATCTCTTTGACAAACTATGGTATTTCGGGCGCTCAAGGCAATGCCATTGGTCTGGCTCTGTTCCCTGACGGCGTATGGAAGAACAGTCCGGACGGCAGTCCTGTAAGTGTGCCGGCGTCATTACTGGATAAGCAGGGCGGACTGCATCTGAAGATCACGACAAGCGCCCAGCGCGGCGGTAGTATCATCCCAGGGCGAGGGGCTTCCTTTTTTAGCGTGGATACGGTACTGAAAGACGATCCGCTGAATCCCAAAGATTATTATGCATTACCCGACGGGCATTTAAAGGTGGTGGAAAGGAATATAGCGGCACCCACCTCACCCGATGCCTTCAAGATCCGTATCCTTCATTTTGGTGCGCCTAATGATACCCTGGGCCTTTATGGCAATGTAGTCCTGACCTATGCTGACGGCACCCCGGTGGATGCCAGGTTGAGCGGCGTTACACCGGGGACTATTTCTCCTTATGTGGAACTTCCCTATGGGACCTGTCAATTCAAGCTTTTTATGACCGACCCGTCGGGCCGTCCCGATTATACCCACCAGCTGGCTGAGCTGCCCCTTTTTCCTATCATGGGTGACGGCGGGGCTTCTCTCCCCGTACAGCAGGGGATCGTCACCCGGGTACGCAGCTATAAGCCCGGCGGCACTTACAGCATTGTTATAACTCCTGGTCTGTTCGGTTACGACCCGGGAGACGGCAACCCTCTCTACATCCAGACCAATGCCTACAGGGTGCTTACCGAACAGGCCGCTCCGCTGAATACCAGCTATGCCCAGCTGCAGGGTGTAAATGCTTTTGGACAAGGGAAGATCACTTTCCGGGTGGACGGGGCATTGCTGCCGGGAGCACCTATCTATGGACAGGCGGGGGATTATGCGATCCTGGTACAGGGAGCGCACCTGGTCAGTGCTGTTGACGCAGGAGGGAAAGTGTTAGCGGAGCGCCGGATAAAGCTCTATCCCTTTGATAATATCACGGCCTGGGTATTTGACAACAACGGCAAGCCTGACCTGCTGTTCAGCAATACGGATATAACCTCCACTATCTATGAGTCTCCGGCGCAGACATCCGGCGGCGGCACACCGGTGTATAACGATGATGGAACGGACGGATCGAGACGAATACTTCAGTTCAACTATGCGCTGCAGGCCCGGTTCCTCAATCTCAGCGACCTGTCTTATGTTACGTTCACCAAAGACGGACAATTGTTCCGGCCTTTTCTCAGCGCTGACGTCAGCAATCCGTACCAGGCCGACACGCTGGCTTATCCGCAGGCCTTTATCAATATGCAGCCCGGCGTACTTCCTGATAGAAATCCCTTTGTCGTCTTTCCTGGTTTTGAGTTTTTGGGGGTGATCAGAAAGAATGGGCAGTCATATCTGACCAGGTCCTCCGACGGCCTGGCTGCCGCGGCCAGCAATCCCCTTCCGCTGCGTCTGTACCAGTCAGCTCCCGCCAAGCCACCCTTTGGCGCCTCGGTGCCGGGGAATATCCTGGGAGATATCGCTCCTTTATATACCAGCGACCTGGTGGCAAACCCGGCTATGTATGACGCCGGAAAGCTCAGACCGGATAATGGCTTTTACAGTATTGCCGTGATCGGGAAAGCGTCTTTACCTTCTTCCGACCCTGGCCATGCGAGAATGATCGTCATCAGGCATAACAAATAAAATTATCAATCGATGAAAATAATAAAGAAACCTACCCGTCAGTTGCTGGCTGTACTCTGTATGTTGTTGTGGACGATGACGGGATGTTATAAATACAAGGAGGCGCCGGATATGTCCAACCCCGCCTATCTCAGGGTATTCAATTCCATACCTTATAACGTGGATGTTCTGCATGCGGGACAGGCTTCGCCCTTTCTTTGCATGCTGGTGGACCCCCGTTTTGACAAGGCAGGTGTTCCGTCGGGCGGGGTTATCGAGGGGGATTTTCTTCATACCCGTCAGCTGTTCAGCCTGTCATATCCTATCGATGCTGCTACCAGCCTGAATGCGGGCAATGGCAATGCCGGGTCCGGCGCCAACGCGGGCCAGCCGGCAATCGTCACCAATGCGAATTATGAATACCCGGGTAAGATGCATGTGCTGCCGGCGCCTTCCATCAATGGTCTTGACCTGTCCGCCTGGGCCCAGGTGCCATCGGGGAAGCACCGGTTTCTCTTTGTCACGAGGCCTGAAAACAACACGCTCTTTGATCAGCTGCCGGCAACTTTGCGAAAGAATGTGCTTATCGATACGACGGTGGACCTGCAGGCGGGAGAAGTATATACGATGCATGCGCTTGCTACAGACCTGGACAATGCGGGCTATGGCGCGTATGTGCGGAAGGAGCCGTTTGTTCACCAACAGCTGGATGCAGGCAGGTCATATGTCAGCTTTTACAATCTTTCAGGGGTGCGTCCTTACCTGGCCACAGACCCCAGGTACCCTCATTACTACTATTATTCGGACACGATGAGCGTTGCCTACACCTACTATATATTCGACGACAACTATGGTACGACTATTCCGCCGGCCGTAAGACCCTTACCGCAATCTGATAACGTATATCTCACAACGTTCATGCGAAAGGACGCGTCACAGTCCGCTCCTCTTTATCCGGTGCCTTTTTTGCCGAGGAGCTATTTTTTTGATGACAAGGGGATCGTCCGGACCTTCCAGGACGACCCGTTGGGAACTATCTCGGGAACCCTTCCCTATTTGTCGTTTGCCTTTACCCGCGCAAATGAAGCCAGTGTCGTCAACAGATTCCCCTACCTCAACTGTTCGGGCAACCCGGCTACTTTTAATAACCTGGATCCCGACCTTGTCAATAACAGCGACACTTATACCAATTCGGGTGGCACTCCTCCTTATGCTTATCTCCCCAACGTGAACCTGGTCATTGCCTCCGGCGGGAGCATTCATATCTATCCGACGGTGAATGTGCTGGAAGTACTTTATAACAGGATATACATGATGCAGGTGCAACGCCGGTTTGAAATAGTACCGGGGAATTAAATTCAAAAGAACAATTTTATCAAACATGAAGCATAGTCACTATAAACAAATCCAGCGGTGGGTCTTCCTCATCCTCTCGGCGTGGATCGTCCTGGGATATGGTGTGTCGGGCTGCAGCAAAAAGCAGGACCTGCCGGCCGGACCGGTAAAACCTCCTGCCCAATCTTTGCAGGATATCCTGAATAACAATTATTCTTTTAGCCTCTTTGATTCTTCATTGCGAAAGACAGGGCTGATGCAACAATTAGCCGGCGACAGTCTTTATACCTTACTTGCACCGGATAACGATGCGTTCGCTGCCGCGGGTATTACGGCGGATAGTCTTTCCAGGATGGACAATGCCATGCTGAAGGCGTGGCTGGCCTATCACATTATTCCCGGCGATTATTCCACCGGGAATGTGCCGCAGACCATCGGCAACAGGTACCTCTCTGTTTCGGGGCAGCCCGTCTGGTTTTCGAAGCCGTTGATAAACGTCACCAACAATGCTATTCAACAATTGATCGACATGGCCAAAAGGACGTTGCATATCAACGGCATAGCCGTCAAACAGTCAGATATAAAAGCCTCCAATGGGGTCCTGCATGTACTCTCGAAACCACTCAAGCTACCCTTCTACACGGTGAAAGGTTTTCTCGACAGTTCCGCCCGGTACAGCCTGTATGTAGCCGCTCTGAAGAGGTTTAATCTTTATGATCAGCTGGACGGGCCTGGTCCTTTCACCCTTTTTGCCCCCGACAATGATGCTTTTCTGCAGAATGGGATAGGCGCCGGATATATCAGCAGCGACACGTTCAATAGCGCTCATTACTATCCTTATCTTTTTAGCGCGGGTATTTTATCCAACCGGATATTCCTGACCGACTTCAAAGATGCTCCTGTATTCAACCATGGCGCTCCGACCAATGCCGTGTTCAACAGCATCCGCGGGTTTGTCGATTTCGGGGACAATTTTAACCCTCATCCGCCGGTGGTCTATTCCTGGTACCTGATGTTCGAGGGAACCAACATCTATAACCAGATAGGCCCTAATCCCGGCTACAGGTTCTCCGATCAACCGGCTTACAATGGCGTCATACATGGGTTGAATGATATTATGATCTATCCCGACAGCATGTATATCGTCCATTAGACAAAAAACGAATTCTTTATCGACAATGACAATACGAAAGATCACTACCATCAAGTTGATGACGTTTTGCCTGATAGCGGGGCTTTATTCCTGCGAGAAGCAAGGTATCTCCGACATGGCGCCGTCTCCGCATCCCACGGTTGACAGCACGACGGATATCAAGGCGGCGTTGAGCAAGAGCAGCTTTATACTTTTCCGCCGGGCGGCGAGCCGTTGTGGGCTGGATAGTCTGCTCGTCCCGCAGGAGTACTTTACCATCTTTGCTCCTACAGACGCGGCCATGCAGGCGGCAGGATTTACCCAGTCCTATATCGATGGGCTGCAGATGGATTCCCTGAAAAAGATGGTGCTCTATCATGTGGTGCATGGGGTTTATTCAAATAGTGCTTTATCCAGTACGCTGGTGAGCATACAGACCAATACGCTCCGGCAGGATATTTTTCCTGGCCGGAATGGGAGCGGGAACCTGGTTTATCAGCAGCTGCTCTTCCTAAAAAAGCAGGGTGGACTATTTATCAATGGTGAGCCAGCGGGCGGCAGCGGAGACACGGCACTTTCTTCGTCCAACGGTTGTATCTGGCCGGTGAACAGGGTTTTGCAGGCTCCCGGACAGTCCCTTTGGGAGGTCATCAGATCGAGGCCGGAGCTGAGCCTGTATCTTGCGGCTTTGCGTATCAACGACAGTATCTATGCGTCCAAGGGATATCTGGGGGATAATGTGCCTGACTATATGAAAGCGTGTGGAGATTCCATTCAGTTCAGCCGGCTGAATTTTGCCAACCTTTCCACGCCAAAGCTAAATGTCAATCCCGGTGCGCTTCTGACGATGATGGCGCCGACCAACGCTGCCTTTCAGGCGGCGGGGTTCAATACGCCGGACGATATCCGCGCCTATGCCGGCAGGACGGCTCCCAGCATCGGATTCGGGTCGGTGTTCCTTTCCATGGACAGTGTGCTGAAGCTGCATTTATTGTGTACGGGGTCGAATACCTTTTCCAATCTGGGTCTGTATTGTGATATGCTGCAAAATCCTTATTTCAATAATGGGATATTCAATGCCTGGTCGCCCGCGGCCTTTGCCAATCTTTCCTATGGTGTGATCCAGCAACCCTTCCTGCTGCAGTTGGGGCAGAGCGGCGCGAACGTACAGATACGCTGGTCTGTCGATCCGGCAATGCCGCAGGTGATCCTGCCGGCGGACGGGAGCCGTCATATTATGGCGCAGAATGGCGTGCTGTATGAGATCGACCGGCTTTTTTACCCCCATAATTAATTAAACGAGTAATGTTATGTATAAGCGACAGATCTATGTGATGATATTGTTTTTGATGGTGCTATCCGCCTGTAGTAAGGATAGCGGGCAACCGTCACGTGGCGAGAAGCCGGACAAAAATTACTATACCCGTCAGAAGTTTGTAGTCCAGACCAATTATAATTTTCTTGCTTTTGACACCTGTATGTCCGTGTTGGGTCTTTTGGATACGCTGGTGCAGCCCGGGCCTTTTACGACGTTGATACCTATTAATAGTGCGCTCAACTCATGGGCCCCTATCGGCAATGGGGGATATGTCTATCGTGTATCACTACCTTCGAATGCATTCGATCTGTTCCGTTATCTTATCATACCGGGCAATTATCTTTTTGGGGACCTGAAGCCCGGCGGCATTACTGCCGTCAGGACGATGGCCGGCCCGTCCGCCTATATCAGCAAATATATCAAAGGGAGCAACGCTATGTATGCAGTGAATGGCGTACAGGTTTCCCAGGTGGACTATACCACCGGCAACGGCCCGATACAGGTGCTCACGGGAATGGTCAATCCGGAAGTATATCCGTCTGTAAGGGATTATGCCGGCTCGGATACAGCCCTGACATTTTTGAATGCCGCCCTTTCCAGGACCGGACTGGACAAGGTATTGAGTGGCCCGGGTGCCTTTACCTTACTGGCGCCTGTGAACAATGCTTTCCGCAGTGCAGGCGATCCGTCACTGGGGTCGATGGACAGTCTGTTAAGGGCGGATACGGCCCGGCTGGCCAATATTTTACGATACCACATCATACCCGGGCGACAATTCCTCTTCGATTTTAAGCAATATGATAATGGGCGGGACACGGTGAAATTCGCAACGTTGAATGGAGAAGAGGTTGGCATGTTGTTCAGGAATAAGTGGGGACAGTCGGTCAACCAGTTCTTTGGCAGGAAAAATACCGGACCGGCTACGCCCTATTCGCCCACCTACAACGTGTTTGTGTACGACCAGCCGACTGGCAATGGCAACGTACATGATATCAACCGGCTATTATTACCCTAAAAAATATGATCATGAATTTTTTTAAGACGGCGGGTGTGTCCCTGCTATGGTTGTTGTTTTTGACGTCCTGTAGTAAGAAGGACCACCAGCCCCTGACGCCGGCGAAGCCTTCCATATTGCAATACCTGCAGCAGGACAAGAGCTTAAGTCTTTTTTATGCGGCGTTACAGCGGACGGGGCTGGACAGCGTCATTGCCGGCGGCGGTCCATATACCGTGTTTGCGGCCAGCGACAGCGCTTTTCTCCAGGCGGGTCTTACGCGTGACAGGATCAATACATATGACCCGGCGTCTCTGAAAGGGCTGATCGGGTACCAGGTGGTGAATGGGCGTATCAGCACCGACGCGCTGGTAGGTTTTTTTTCCGACTCCATGACCAGTCTGCATCCGCGGTATACGCCTATCATCACACAAAACTATTACGGTACATTCTTTAATGGCATCCAGGTGGTGCAGGCCAATATACAAGTAGCGGATGGGGTATTGCATAAGATAGGGAAGGTGGCATTCCCTCCTTCCGGGAACCTCTTGCAACTGATAGATAGCCTGCCGGGAATGACCATGGCATCTTATCTTTTCCACCGGATCTGGGCGCTGAACATGTTTGCAGATCACCCGGAGGTATTGATAGGGCCCTATAATCCGCCATATACGGGGGTACTAGGCGCTGTGAACAAGAACAGTTGCACTCTGGTACTGCCGAATGACGAGGCATTCAAGGCATATGGCATCGCAGGTGTCGATGACCTGCGGCAGATGCAGGATTCCATCGCGCTTGTCCAACTGGTCAAGGCGGGGGTGATGTATGGAACTTATTTTACTGCTGATTTTCTTGGCGGAAGGTTGGCGGGACCCGCGGGCGCACCCTACCAGGCGGCGCCGGACAAACCTTTTGTCAATGGGTTTTATCAGTCCAGTCCACCCTATCCTATGAATTATGGCAACAATTCGTCTTATGCCATCGGCAAGGACGGGGTGAGTCTTTATGGCAACGGCGTCCTTGTCCCTCCCCATATTGTCAAGGCCAATCTGATGACCACTAACGGTGTACTGCATGTCATCGACCAGGTGTTCGTCCCTCAGGGGGCATACACGATCGGTGCAAGGTAAAATTTATCAGAACAATGAATCGACAAATTATGAGACATCCTTTTACGTTATTATTTTTCTATATAGCATTGGTGACCGGGTGTATGCTGCCGGGTGGATACGAGGCGTCGGCGCAGGAAACGACGGGAGGCATACACGGCCGTGTGACGGACGACAAACAGCAACCACTGGCTGGGGTTACCATTAAGGCCGCTCATACCCCGTCGGGCACCCACTATAACACCGTCACGTCCGCAGACGGCCGATTTAGTCTTGGCGGGCTCCGTGTCGGAGGTCCTTACCTGGTGACTGTCTCTTATGTCGGGATGACGTCACAGCAGCAGGAGAACATACAGGTGGCGTTGGGGCAGGACCTGGCGCTCAATTTTACGTTGGCCCCTGATAGCCGTCAGTTGGGCGAAGTGGTCGTAAAAGGGACCAGACCGGGCAGGAACGTCATCAATGGCGCGGGGCAACAGATAGGGAAGGAGCAATTGCGTGCGATGCCTACCTTGTCGAGAAGCATCCAGGATATTACCCGTCTGGTTCCCCAGGGTTCCAAGGACAACACTTTTTTGGGCTCGAACTTCCGGTACAACAACGTAACGATCGACGGGGCCATCAACAACGATGCGATAGGATTTTCCCCATCCCTGGGAGGCGTCACCGGTTCATCCGGCATGCCGGGTTCCAGTACCCGCAGCAACCCTATTTCCATGGATGCCATCCAGGAGATGCAGGTATACCTGGCTCCCTATGACGTAAAGATCGGCAACTTCACTGGGGGGAGTATCAATGCCGTCACGCGGTCAGGCACCAATGAAGTCGAGGGGTCAGTATATCTATATGGCAGGAATGCGGCCATTACGGGGAGCAACCGCGCGGGTGACGGCCGGAAGATGCCGTCTTCCTTTTCCGACTATCAGGCGGGGGCCCGCCTGGGGATGCCTATCATCCGGAACAAACTTTTTTTCTTTACCAACGAAGAGATCACCCGTCGTACGGATCCCATCCTGCTGGAAGCCGGGACTGTCGAAGAAGCGGGCGTACTCAGCGAAGCCGATGCACGGAATATCCGGGAGGCGCTTATCAACCGTTATCAATTCGACCCGGGCACTTATGGGAGATTCGACGTGTACTCCAATTCCGATAAGTTTTTCAACCGGCTGGACTGGAATATCAATGACGATCACCATCTGGCTGTCCGGAACAATACTATTTTTTCAACGGCAACCAATCTTGAGCGGGACCAACAGAACTTCCGTTACGGCGGGATTGCCTATAAGCAGACGAATAACCAGACTTCCACGGTAGCCGAGTTGAACAGCCGTCTTGGTAACAGGCTTTCCAATACCCTTATTGCCGGATATACCTTTATCCACGACTACCGGGACCCATTGAGCGACCCGGCATTCCCCCAGGCGCAGATCGTGGGACGCACACCGGGGAGCACCATATTCCTCGGCACCGACCGGGAGGCCAGCATCTTTGACATGCGACAGCATACCTTTGAATTTACCGACAACCTTCGATGGAACCTCGGTAAACACCGCTTGTTATTAGGAACGCATAATGAGCTTTACCGGATCACCTATGGTTTTGTAAACGGCTGGAACGGGAGAGTGGATTATCCATCGATCGAGGCCTTTCTCAACAATAATCCCAACAGGGTGCGGGGCAGCTACAATTACTTCAACAATGACCGCAACTATATACTTTCCCATCCCGGAGCTGTGTTCAGCATTCATTTTTATAGCGCATATATACAAGATGAGATACAAGTGAATGACCGGCTGCGCATCACTCCTGGTATCCGGGTGGATTATTCGGGTGTGCCCGGTAGACCGGCGGTAAGCGATAAGATAAAGAATGCCTATACCGATCCGGACTTTGGCAAGACGTATACGTATACTCCTCTCAATTCCATCACCAACAGTTATCTGGACAGGGCCCAGTTGTCGCCCAGGCTGGGGTTCAGCTATGACCTTATGAAGGACAAGCGTCTTGTACTGAAGGGTGGGGCAGGGCTCTTTACAGGGCGTATCCCCTTTGCCTGGCTTGGTTATTCCTTTTATAATAATGGCGACACTTATGGATCTTATGATCAGCGGACGGACAATGGGTCCAGCCAGTTTGCCGAGGGGACGGACCCTCTGCGGAGGGGTAAGCAGGGAATAGCCGGCTTTGCGGCACAGAACGGTCAGGTGGTGAATAATCCCAACGCAGGTAAGACCCAGGTGGACGTTATCGACAATTCTTTTGTCATGCCCCAGGTGTTCAGAGGGAGTCTGGGGTTGGATTATAAGGCGCCGAATGGTTTTCAGTACGGGATCGAAGCTATCTATACGCAGGTGGTCAAAGATGTGTTGTTCCAACAGGTGAATGTAAAGGACAGGCCCGCCTACTATGTTTATGACACAGCATTGTCTCTGAGAAGACAACCCATATTTCCTTCAGGAGGCGTAAATCCTCAGTTTGCCAATGCGTATGAGATGTCGAATACCAGCATGGGCTACCGGTACAGTATAACAGGCCGGATCAGTAAGAAATTCCCGTCCGGCATCGACGCCAGTCTGGCCTATACCTATGGTGGGGCAAAGGATATCGCCAACGGCGTACGCAACTCCATGGAGTCTAACTGGCAGCTGAACCAGGCATTGAACCCCAACTCTCCCGGACTGGCCTGGTCGAATTTTGACGTGCGTCATCGTATCATCGCCAGTGTGGTATACCGGGTGGCATGGCATAAGACCTGGGCTACTACTATCTCCCTTTTTGGCAGTATGCAATCGGGAAGTCCCATCAGTTATGGGTTTGTAAATTATACGATCCAGAATACACCCCAGCAGGTGAGCCTGGCGTATATCCCGAACAAGGGAGAAGCCATTAATTTTTTTATCGACACAAGGGATGCCAGCGGTCAGATCATACAGTCCGCCGCAGCACAGGCCCAGGCTTTTAATGACTTTATCGACCAGGACAGTTATCTACATTCACGGAGAGGCCAGTTTACAGGACGAAATGAGGCGAGAACTCCCTGGAATAATAATGTGGACCTTCATTTTGCCCATGACTTTGGTATCGTAATGCGAAAAGGAGAGAAGGCCACGCATGTGGTCACGGTCAGCTGGGATATCATCAATCTCACCAATCTGATCAACAAGCAATGGGGTTGGGTATATTTTTCACCCAATACCTATAACTCTACGGCCAGCGTAGGGTTGGTACCGTACATACCGTCGAGGAGTTCACAAGGTTATCCCTTATTCACCTTCCAGAACCCTGGTAAACCCTATGCGGTGGATTATGCTCAGAGCCGGTGGCAGATGCAAATGGGGGTCCGGTATTCGTTTTAAAAACGATCATTGTTTGATGAATTTAAATGACCGGGTCTTTCCCTGTGACCTTATTTTTAATAAATAGACTCCCGGCGCCAGACCGTCAACATCAATTGACGTCCCTAATGCTGTCGTCACCTGCTGGCCGACGTTATTGTATATCTCCAGATGGGCGGCATTGTTGAGGCCTTTGACATAGAGTTTATCATGAACGGGGTTGGGGTACAAGGAAATTCCGGGGGACTCTTCCGGGCTTGTATTTGCTGTCCGGCTAATACGCAGCTTGTTAATGTTTGTTGAAGAAGGATCTCCAAACAATTCGATCTCTGCCAACTGAAGGATCGTACCGCTGTTGTTTGACAGGTTAAGCCGATAATACGCATATGCCGTCGTATTATTGAAAGTGAAAATCCTTTTTTGAAAGCGATTTGGGAAGTCTTCATTGGAACGGCTGTCAAGGGTTGTCCAACTATTCCCATCGGAAGAACCCTGCAACGTCCAGTTCAAAGGATCCCGCTCAGGAGCATCGTTCGCTGAAGTAATGGTATAGCTTTTTACCACGTAGCTGGATGGCGCCTGGTATTGTATCCAGCCGGCGGCATTAAATGTCAGGTATTTGGTACTAACATTATTGTCGATCAAATTTGTATATTCTTCGCCTGCCGGTGAGCCGGTTTGATATTGAGCGCTGATCGTCCCGCCCAGGTCGGTGATGTCTATACCTATGGGAGCCGGATCAGCGGGAAGACCGTTTGCCTGGCGCATCAATTGGAAAAGGTGGTCGGGGCGTACTACGATATGGTTTGAATCGAGCGAATTCATCACGTTCTTAAAGTTCGATGGCTTTACATCTGTCCATGGCTGGGCCTGGATGATGATAAACCTGGGTCCTGTCCCATTCCATCCGGCGGAAGCGGAAGCTATGGCATCCTTCATTGCCTGTTCTCCCGTGCAGTAATTACAGGAGAGCGGCATGCCCGGCAGGCTTTGTTTATAGATAGTGAGGGGCCCACCCGTGTTCTGCGCCGTCAACCCCAGCAATGAGGGAGCATTGGCGGCAAAGCTTTCACCAACATTTTGGTTAATACCGCCCGTGATCGTATTCCAGATGGTGATAACCCTGACCCCGGCTTTTTTATTATATTCTTCGGTCTTGGCAACAAACTGATCCAGCGTATTTTGATTGGGGAAATTATTGGGATAGGCATAACCATACCCTGAGGGGCCTGAGATCAGATTGTCATTAGCGGTGGAGGTTTGGTGATAGAAGTTCAATGCTCCCGGCATTGCATCGACCATTGCGGGAGACAGCGTCCATCCCATCGGGACCGAGCCGCGATCGGGGTTATTCCAAAGCTTGCGCATCAGGTGTTCTACGTATTGGAGGTTGTCGCCATCGCTTAAGATAAACGCAACATAAATTTTGTTCCGCAGCACTGGTGTGGAGGGGATAGGTTTTATATTTATCGTCCTGGGCATACCGCTATGGACCGTCAAATTAGAACAATAATCGCTGGCGACGGTAGCTATCCCATAGCTCGACGCCCTGGTGATCCCTGAACCTTCTTCGGGCCACCAGCCTGTGAAGACGGAGCCCGCCGGCATAGAGGATAAGAAGCTGTTTAACAACTCGCTTTCACCTGACACATTTGGATCCAGCCATATCACGGCGGCGCCCAATGCGCCTGCATATTCACGTAAGCCGGCCCGATGTGCATCGGGGCTCAACCCTATCAACATACGATGATCGATGTTTGGCCAATAGGTGTTATATAAGGTCTGATATACCTGCAGCTTATTCGTAAACTGTCCGCGCAGATCGACTAAAATCGGAAAATTATAAGGTGCGGACGTCAGGCGGGATAGAAGGATAGGGGAGGCGACGAGCGCCTTTTTATCTTTTACGAGCATGGTGGCCAGGTTGACTGTATGCGGCTGAGCGGGATCGTAGACGATCAAGCCTGCTATTTCGTTGCGGTATTTTGTGATCAGCTCCCATCTGTCCGTATGTTCAGTCCAGGTCAAACCCAACGACTGCATCCATGTGTAGGGCCCTTCCGCAAATGCATCGCCTTCATAGGCGAAGATCCGCGGCTGCGTCCTGTTGACGATGCCTTTCAGGGATGAAAATAAATACATTTCGGCGGTGTTATCCTGGCGTGCGGCAACATAGTCCACTTTTGTATAGGCCCTTCCTCTCCAATATACGCGCAACTCGATGGCATGATGATCCACGGGCATGGTGAACGGCAATGTAAAGCTTGTATAGTCCGCAGCTATGGGAAATTGCCGGCGTGTAACGGCCTGATAGGCGAGGATCGCACCGGTGGTAGCATCCCGGACGTCGATATCCAGGACAGAATCGTTATTAGCAGTGTTGTTGTCTGTCTTCATCCTAAACTCAGCGATATATTGTCCTGCCGTAAGACTGGTGTCATAAGGTCCATAAACCATATGGTCATTTGCAGCGTCGATGCCGACCTGACAAAGCCAGCCATCGGACTCCAAACGTCCCGTCTTATGACTGATGGCCGGGCCTTCGGCCTCCCAACGCCAGGACTTTTCGACAAGAGTATATAGATCCTGGTTACCGGCTGTCGCCGGGAATGAAGGCAGCAACTGGCCGCGGGGCCAGGTGATCTGAGCTGCAGAAGGGGCGGCAAGTAACAGAAGTAAAGGGAAAAGCAATACCGAAAAGGTAATAGGAAAGGTAAATTTGTGGTTCATAGTCGTTAGGTATAATAGTTTAAGTTATAAAATAGTTGCGGGAATAATCAAGGGGATAGCTGCTAAAATTTTTGTGCTAAAAGTGCTATCGATACCCGAAAATAGTTTATACATTGGATTGATGAAACCCCTCCTGGCCTTGTTGTTTTTTGTCTTTGCAGGTTCTGCATATGGTCAGGTCTGTACCGGTGGGCTGGGATGGGCGGTTTGGGGGTCAGCCACAACCCGCAGGCATGTATGTATGGATGATCGAATACAATAACCTCATCAGTAAACAACGGATCATGAAAAAAGGAGTGGTCGAGCTGATCCGGTGAGTGTGGCAAAATATTTTTTCTTTTGCAAATAGGCCGCCAGTCAGTATCTTAACGTTTACCCAAATCAAATGCATGAGTATTCCCTCCCGGCTTAATCGTGCGCTTGGCTTACGCCTGGCGATATTTGTAGTAATAGGCAATATCATTGGATCCGGTGTCTATAAAAAGGCAGTCCCCATGGCCGCGGAGCTTCATTCATCCGGATGGGTGCTGATATGCTGGGTATTGGGGGGTATCATTTCGTTGTTTGGGGCTCTTAGTAATGCGGAGATCGCCAGTATGCTGGCTGATACGGGAGGGGAGTATACCTATTACAAAAAGATATACGGCCGATTTTTCTCCTATCTATATGGGTGGTCAAACTTTACCGCAATTAAGACTGCCGCCATTGCGGGTATTGCATATGTATTTGCCCAATCATTAAACAGCATAGTTCATTTGCCGGCTGTATTTGCTTCGTGGTCGGATACTAGCGTCTTTGGCATCTTTTACCCTTTTGCGGCTTTTCAGATAAAACTTACCGCCATTCTATTGATCCTCGTCCTTACATGGATCAATACAAAGGGTGTTAAAACAGGAGCGGGGTTGAGCACCGGACTGATGCTGCTGGTGCTAGCGGGTATCGCGCTGATCGTAGTGTTTGGATTAAACAGTCCGCAGGCTACGCTGGGCGCCCCTTTCCGGCTTGAAGTGATCAATGCGGCACCGGTGACCATCAGCGCTGTATTTACCGCTATGCTGGCTGCATTCTGGGGATATGAGGGCTGGAACTCGGTTGGTTTTTTGGGAGGGGAGATAAAAGACCCCCATCGTAATGTCCCTTTAAGCATTACCATCGGACTACTCGTCGTAATAGCCGTCTATCTGCTGGTGAATACGACCTATCTGGCATTGTTGCCTTTGCCTCAATTAGTACAGATGCAGGCTTCCGGGAATTCCATTGCCGCCGTGGAAGCTGTAAAGGTTTTTTGGGGTCATGGCGGGCTCATTTTTATTTCGGTCCTTATACTCATAACAACATTGGGATGCACGCATACTACTATATTAAGCAATTCGCGTACCTATTATGCCATGGCCCGCGAGGGGGTATTCTTTCCCAAAGTAACAAAGCTGAACAGCGCCCAGGTACCTGCCAATGCTTTATGGTATCAGGGGGTGTGGGCCTGTATGCTTGTGCTGTCCGGGACTTTTGACCAACTGACGGATATGTTGATCTTTGCTGCTTTTATATACTATGGCGCTACGACCTTTGGGGTCTTTATCTTAAGAAAAAAAATGCCGGATGCCCCTCGTCCTTATAAGGTGTGGGGGTACCCGATCGTGCCGGCCCTGTTCATCCTATTTTGTCTGTCACTCATTTGCAATACCATTATTACGCGGCCAAGAGAGGCTGTCATAGGCTTGGTGTTAATATTTTTGGGCATACCATTTTACTGGTGGTTCAACAAGTTATCGTCCAATAAATAGGGTTATAAAAGTCTAATGAAAAGTTAATTATTTTCCCGGTGTCTGGACGAAACGGATGTTATTATCTACAGAAGTTCTCTTTGGGAGGACAAATAGCCCAGCCAAAACCAAGATGACCAACGGTGCGGTTCAAGGATAAAATATCGATAACATTGCGCAAAAATTAACTATGCATTCTACCCTCCGGTGGCCTCGATGGAAATGGTCAATCATCGTGCCTGCCGTCATGATCACCTTCTCACTGCCCGCAACTACTGTCTCAGCACAACCAAAAAATGTAGTTGAAAGACCGCTGCCGTTGGACCCTGCGGTCCGCACTGGTCGTTTGGCCAATGGATTTACTTATTTTATCCGCCGGAATACTGAACCCAAGAGCCGGGTGGTGCTCTACCTGGTCAACAAGGCCGGCTCGATCCTGGAATCGGATGACCAGCGGGGGCTGGCGCATTTTATGGAGCACATGAGCTTTAACGGGACCACCCACTTTCCCAAGAACGAATTAGTTGATTATTTGCAAAAGTCGGGTGTGCGGTTTGGCGCGGATCTCAATGCTTATACTTCTTTTGATGAGACGGTGTACCAGCTGCCCCTGCCATCGGATGACCGTGATCTTCTTCAGCATGGCTTCCAGATCATGCGTGACTGGGCGCAGGAAGCTACCCTGGACCCCACGGAGATCGACAAAGAGCGCGGCGTTGTGCTGGAAGAGAAACGTCTGGGGAAAGGCGCGCAGGAGCGTATGCAGCAAAAGTACTGGCCGTTGCTGCTGAATCACTCGCGTTATAGCGTTCGTATGCCTATCGGCACGGATTCCGTACTCAATAATTTTAAACCTGCCACTATCCGGAAATTTTACCATGATTGGTACCGTCCGAACCTTCAGGCGCTCATCGTCGTGGGTGATATCAACGTGGACTCCGTAGAGCAGTTGGTCAAAAAAAAGTTTGCCGACCTAAAGAACCCTGTCGGAGAGAGGCCCAGGACAAAGTATGAGATTGGTCTTACGGGGAAGAACCAGTTTATTGCCGTAACCGATGTTGAAATGCCGCAGACGGTGGCCGAAGTGCTGATCAAGCAAAAAGGGACCGGGCTTTCTACTGCGTCGGATTACCGGAAGGCCATGGTCCGGCAGCTTTTTAATCAAATGCTTCAGCAACGTTATATCGAGCTGGGGCAGCAGGCAAACTCCCCCTTTGTACAGGCCGGCGCCGGCATCCAGGATTTTATGGGCGGACTAAGCCTTTTTGATGTCAATGTAGCCGCGAAGCCCGGGCTGCTGGAGAGCGCCTTTAAGGCATCCTGGCGTGAAGCCATCCGCGCTGGCCGTTATGGCTTTGCACAGTCGGAGCTGGATAGGGCCGCACAGAGCTATATGAGCAGTATGGAGTCTGCGTTGAAGGAAAAAGATAAGACCAATTCTCAGAGCTACGTGGGGGAATATCAGCGTTATTTTCTAAAAGGGGAGGCTGCCCCGGGTATCGACAAGGAATACGCGCTTGTAAAGCAATATCTGCCCGGCATTACACTTGCCGAGGTGAATGCTCTGGGGAAGGAGTATATCAAGACAACAGATCGCGATATCCTCATCCTGGCGCCGGAGAAAGAGAAAGCCGGTCTGCCTGACGAAGCCACGGTAAATGGCTGGCTGAAAGCAGTCGAGGAAGAGAAAATGACAGCTTACCAGGACGATATGAAAGGAGAGCAACTGCTGCCCGTAAAGCCTGCTCCCGGCAAAGTAGTGGACGTAAAGCAGAACAAGGCATTGGGGATTACAGAGATGACCTTAAGCAACGGGGTTAGGGTCATTGTAAAACCCACGGACTTCAAGAACAACGAAATCTATTTTACGGGCTTTGCGCCCGGAGGGAGCTCGTTGTATGACGATGCTGATTTCCAGTCCGCAGCCAATGCAGCCGGCATCATCAGCAATGGAGGCGCCGGTGATTTCAATCTTGTCCAGTTGGGGAAATATCTGGCAGGAAAGCAGCTGTCTGTGCAACCTTACATCGGGGACAGGATGCAGGGCGTTAATGGCGGAGCGGTAAACAAAGACCTGGAGACTGTTTTGCAGCTGACCTATCTTTATTTCACTGCGCCCCGGAAAGACACCAGCATATTCCATAATATCATTTCCCGCAGCAAGGCCAGCCTGGCTAATCGCGCCAGCGATCCCAACAGCGTGTTCTCAGACACAGTCAGCGCTGTACTGGGCAACTATAATGTCAGGTCCGGCGGCCCCACATTGGCCAAGCTGGAACAGATAGACCTGGATAAAGCCTTTGCTATATACAAGGAACGTTTTTCGGATGCGTCCGGCTTTACCTTCATCTTTGTCGGCAGCATCGATACGTCCGTCCTCCGGCCCATGCTGGAGCAATATCTTGGCGCATTGCCTGCCACTCATCTCAATGTGCAGCCAAAAGACAGGGGTATCCATATCCCGGCAGGCATGATCAGTAAGAACGTATATAAGGGTAAAGAGCCCAAGGCTACGGTCCGTCTGGTGCTCAGTGGAGATTATACATTCAGCAATGAGAATAACGATCTGCTGCAGGCTATATCGGAAGTGCTGGAGATCCGGCTATTGGAACGTCTCAGGGAAGAGGAAGGCGGGGTATACAGTCCCAATGCATCCGTGAATTTTACAAAATACCCGACGTCCAGATATGCATTGACCATCGCATTCGGCTGTGCACCGCAGAATGTAGACAAGCTGGTAGCTTCAGCGCTCGATGAGCTCGACAAGCTAAGAAAGTCCGGCCCCCTGCCCGTCAATCTTGAGAAATACAAGGCGGAGACCCTCCGGTCTTTCGAGACGCAAAACAAGACCAATGGATTTTGGCTGAATTATCTGGCATCCCAGTATCAGAATAACGAAGATGCCGGCCAGGTATTGCATCAGAAGGAAGACCTGGATAAGATCACTGTTCAGGCGGTACAGCAGGCGGCGTCCCTTTACTTTAAAGGGAATAACCTGATCCGGCTGGTCTTACTACCGGAATAGTATACAATAAATTAACATATATAAGAGCCGTCTTGCATAGGCGGCTCTTTTTATTATCTTGTATCTTAAAAAAAACATGAACCGTAAGCTCCTAACCTTACCTCTGTTGATGCTGTTCTCCCTGTGCGTAAGCGCACATCCTCCGGCAGACTCGACAGAGATCTATTTAAAGGCTATCAATCAATTTAGGGATTCCGTCAACAAGACACTGAAGTATTCTTCCGGGGAGATCAAGGTCGAAGGCGGGCATATCAAGCTGAATGTTCCGGAAGGATTTAAGTATCTGAATAAAGATCAGAGCAAACTCGTATTGACAAAATTGTGGGGTAACCCCGAATCTGCTGCAGAAGAGGTGGTAGGAATGCTCTTTCCCCAGGATTCCGACCCTTTTAAGGACAGCACCTATGCCTTTGTGGTCACCTATAGCGAGATCGGTTATGTAAAGGATGAAGATGCCGATAAGATCGACTACAGTGAGATGCTGAAAAATATACAGTCGGAAGAAAAGGAGGCAAATGAAAAACGGGTTAAGGAAGGGTTCCCTACCATACATATTGTGGGCTGGGCTCAAAAACCCTTTTATGATAAAGAGAGGAAAGTACTTCACTGGGCCAAGGAGATCAAGTTCGGGGACCAGGAAGAGGATGGCAATACGCTGAACTATGAGATCAGGATCCTGGGTAGAAAAGGCATGGTGTCGTTGAACGCCGTGGGAAAGATGTATGAGCTGCCCACGGTCAATAAGGATATATCAAAGGTGCTGACGGCTGCCAGTTTTACGGAAGGGAATTCCTATTTTGATTTTGACCCCAAGGTCGATAAGGTTGCGGCCTGGACGATCGGGGCGCTGGTGGCGGGGAAACTGCTGGCGAAAGCCGGGCTTTTTGCGGTGATATTGAAATTTTTAGCGCCGTTGTGGAAGTTTATCGTACTGGCATTTGTCGGGGTTGGGGCGTGGATAAAGAGGCAGTTAGGGCTGAAGAAGAAGGAAGCGGAGGCGCCCGTTCAGCCGGAGGAAGAGGCTCAGGCTATCGAAGCGGGACCGTCTGAGGCACCGACGCATACAGAGGAAGAAGGACAGACGGAGAAGGAAGTTTCCTAGCGGAGGAAGCAGGACGTCGATCAACGTATATATACATAACCCAGGTCGTCTTTGTAAATAAAGGCGGTCTGGGTTTTTGCTATTTGGGATATCAGGCATACCGGGGGAGCGGGAAAAAAAATTTACGGTAATTAAAAAAAATCTATAATATTGTGTACTGGTATGTACCAGTTTATTATGGATTCCGTATTTAATTCAACAAACTGCTAGTATGTTAACGGAGAAAATTAAACTAACGCTTTGCTTGCTTGCCGTACTCCTAATATCTACAATGGCATTCGGGCAAAACAGATTAACAGGTAGGGTGATCAATGAAAAAGGGGAGGGGCTGCCCTCGGTCACTATTACCGCGAAAGGAACTAATGTCAACACCCTAACCGACTCATCGGGGAATTTCGGCTTTAATCTTCCGGGTGGGGTACGATCTATCGTGATTAGCTCAGTAGGTTTTACAGATCAGGAAATTACTATTGAGGGACGAATGGAGCTCAGTGTGGTGCTTCGTGAAGCAGCCCAGTCCCTGAACGATGTAGTGGTCATCGGTTATGGAACCGTCAGGCGCAAGGATGTGACGGGCGCCGTAGCGAATATTGCTTCGAAGGAATTCAGCAGCGGTGTGATCAACAACCCGATGCAGCAGATACAGGGGAAGGTAGCGGGGCTTGTGATCACCCAGCCGGGCGGCGATCCTAACCAGAATGTGGTCATCCGTCTGCGTGGGCAGACTTCGCTGACGGGCGGGCAGACGCCTCTTATCGTGCTGGATGGGATTCCGTTGGATGATCCCAACCAACTGTCCAGCATCCCCCCCGCGGATATTGCCTCTTACGATGTTCTCAAGGATGTGTCTGCCACGGCGATCTATGGGGCCAGGGGCGCCAATGGGGTGATCATCGTCAATACCAGGAAAGGCTCTGCCGGCAGGACACAGGTGGAATACAATGGTTATGTAGGGGTGGATAAAGTGGCCGGCAATTTCGACCTGCTCAACGCGGCCGAATGGAAGAAGGCCAGCCAGGATGCGGGTGTGGACGCGGCTACCATTGCGGCATTGGATCATGGCGCCAACACAGACTGGCTGAAGGCCATCACCCGCAACGCTGTCTCACATAGTCATAATGTGGGTATTTCCGGCGGCAGCGGCGGATTCAACTACCGGGCTTCCGCGAACTATCTGAACCAGGAAGGGTTGGTGATTAATTCGGGTAAAGAGCAGCTGGGGCTTCGTTTTATCGGTCAGCAAAAAGCGCTGGACAATAAACTGGACATCAACGTATCGCTGGCGTACACTCAGAACAACCGGAAATATGTGGACTACAATATGTTTGACTATGTAAACACTACCCCTCCGACCTACCCGGTCTATAATCCGAACGGCTCTTATTATGCCTATTCGGGTTATGACCAGCAGAACCCTGTGGCGCGGCAGATGTTGCAGACCAACAATGGCAAGGATTATCTTACACAGCTGTTTGCAAGGATCGATTACGAATTGGTGAAAAGTCTCAAGGTTGGCGTCCTGGGTTCCATTTCTCATTTCAACCTGCAGACCAAGTTCTTTCAACCAACGCTGCCGGGAGTCGGTAATCTCAATAATGCCAACCAGACCAACGGGAACGTGGATTCCAAGAAAGGAGACATCCACATCAACTATACCACCGAATTTGGTAAGCATAGCATTGGCCTCACAGGAGTATATGAATACAACCAATTTGTCAACAACAGCTTTTCTGCGGCAGGGCAGGGTTTTCTTGTGGAGGATCTGGGAGGGGACTTCCTGGGGGGCGGCAACCCAGCGTACAATGTCATTAATTCCTATAAGGATCAGTATACGCTCATCTCTTTCCTGGGCCGCGCTACCTACAATTATGACCAGCGTTATTACCTGACGGTCAGTGTCAGACGTGACGGTTCCTCCAAGTTCGGTGTCAACAACCGCTGGGGTAATTTCCCTTCTGCGTCTGCGGCATGGCGTCTGAAGAATGAAAGTTTTCTTAGCGACGTTGATTGGCTGAATGAGCTGAAGCTTAACATTGGATACGGCGTAGTGGGTAACCAGGATGCCATCGGTCCTTATAATACCTTGCTGACGCTGGCGGGGGGGACACGTTATTATGATCCATCCAACAGCACTTATCCCTATCCACAGTCGTATTCTCCCAACCAAAATGCCAATCCCGACCTGCGCTGGGAACAGCGTACGGGCCGTAACATAGGGGTGGAGTTCAGTATGTTTAAGAATCGGTTTGGGGGCAGCATCAATGCTTTTAATGATAAGACAGACCGTCTGTTGTTCACCTATGCAGTGCCTGTGCCGCCTTTCTTTGTGCCAACGATCCTGGCTAATGTCGGTACGTTGACAAACAAGGGGCTGGAGATCCAGTTCAACGGCAATATCATATCGACCAAAGATTTCTCCTGGTCGGCAAACGGACAGATCACTTTTGTCAAGACAAAGGTTACCGGTCTTTCGGGATCCTATAGAGGTACTCCCATCGCATCGGACATGGTGCCTGTGGGGTATGCCCTTGGCCGTGGCTACCAGGACAATCCCATCACTTATCTGAAGGTAGGCTATACTCCTTATGTATTTAACCTGGCGAAGTATGCGGGGGTAGGCGATACGATCGCATCCTCGTCGAACAGCAATCAATTGTATTATACCAAGGACGGAAAGACGACGCCAAATATTTCCGACGCGCAAAAGAATTATTATGATCCGACGCCTGATTTTACTTATGGTCTGAACAATACGTTCAGCTATAAGGAGTGGACGTTGAACTTCTTTCTGCGGGGGGTATACGGGCAGAAGTTGTTTGACAACTACAACAATGTGACGAGCAATGTTTCCCGTCTTCCCGGGAACAATATCACGAAGGAGGGGTTGACCAACCACATCAGGGGGTCCCAAACGCCTTCCGACTTCTGGCTGCGGAATGCTTCTTATCTGCGTCTGGACAACCTGACCCTGGCTTATACTTTCAAAAAGTTGAAAGGTCTTCAGAACCTGCGTGTTTATGTGACGGGCACCAACCTTTTTGTGCTTACGCCATACAAGGGTATGGACCCTGAGATCAAGACGGGGAATTCCAATCAGTCCTATATTGACCTGAATGTTTATGGCAGTGCGTTCTATCCGCGCAGCCGGTCGGCCATTCTTGGCGTCAATGTTTCCTTTAAATAATATTATGTAAGCCATATTCGCTAATCCAAAAGCTTTAGAAGATATGTATAAGATGATATGCTTGCTGGCGGCATCAGTACTGATGCACTCCTGTACCAAATTAGATCAGAATGTATATAGCGTGGTGCCCAACCAGAATTTCTGGAATACGCCCGAACAGATCGCCGCGGGTGTAGCGCCGGCGTATGCGAGTCTCACCAACATCCCGGATGGGGATTATCATGACCTGGCGGAGATCCCCGGTGACGATATGATCGTACCTGCCCGGGGGGCTGACTGGCTGGCAGCGGGCCAATGGATCGAGCTCTGGCAGCACAAGTGGACGGCAACGACGGCCCAGGTGCAGGCGGCCTGGTCGGACATTTATTCGGGCATCGGCAAGATCAATTTTATCCTCAGCATCGTGAACAATCTGAACCCCGCGCCTTCCAACCTGTCGAATATCAACGCGGAGCTAAAAGTGCTGCGGGCTACGTATTATTATTGGGCCATGGATCTCTACGGCAATATCCCGCTGGTGACCAGTTTTGAGACGGATGCCAGCAAATTGACCAATACGGCGCGCAAGGATGTCTTTACATTTATTGAAAAGGAGCTGAAGGACAACATTCAGCTGGTGTCCGCGGATGTCAGCAAGTCCACTTATGGCCGGATGACCAGGTATGGGGGATTCTGCACGCTGGCTAAGCTCTACCTTAATGCGCAGACGTATACGGGAGCCGCCCGTTGGCAGGATGCGGCGGATGCTTGCGACTCGGTGATCCTTTCGGGTAAGTACAGTCTGCAGTCCAATTATTTTGACAATTTCGCCGTGTCCAACGACAACTCCGTGGAAAATATATTTGTGGTGCCCTTCGATCGAAACTATATCAGCGGGAACAATTTCCAGATGGAGACGATGCATTATAACAACGATCAGAACTATGGCGTGGCCGGCGGCGGCTGGAACGGCTATTGTACGAACGCGGAGTTCTACAGTAATTTTGACACCAGCTCGGTGTATGTCGTGAAGGGGAATAATACATACCGTACTTACAATGATGCCCGTGCCGGGCAGTTCATCATTGGACAGCAGTATGCCGAAGCAGCCACTTATCCCCCCAATACCAATGTGTTGTCCTCCAGTACGGACGCGAGTCTGAAGATAAAGGATGCGCAGACGGGTATGGATCTTTCATTCTATCCGGACTTTGATCTGATAAGCAGTCCGGATGCTAAATTCAGACTGGCGGGATTGCGTAGCGTCAAGTATTTCCCTGAGCGGGGCGTGGCCTATAACCAAAGCAATGACATGGTGATCTATCGTCTGGCGGATGTATATCTGATGCGTGCGGAGGCGGCTGTCAGGGGGGGGACGGCCACGAGCAAGGACCTGGGGTATGTCAATACGATACGTGAGCGGGCCTATTCAGGTGACAAGACGCATGATTGGACGATGGGCGACCTGACGCTGGGTAATCTTTACAAAGAGAGAGGAAGGGAACTGGCGTGGGAAAATTTCAGGCGGCAGGATGCGATCCGGTTTGGCACATTTGGACAAGCACGGAAGCCTCAGAAAGATGCTGATGCGGATGATCACTGGCAGATATTCCCGATACCGGCCAACCAGCATACGGCCAATCCCAAGCTGGTGCAAAATCCCGGATATTCACCTTTCTGATGCGATATTTACTTGCCGTCTATGGCTTGCTGCTGGCCTCTTGCGGGGCGTTCCGCCGGGACGAGGGGGCGTCTTCGCCGGCCGGCTTGTTCGAGCGGATGCCGGATGCCTCGACGGGCATCCGGTTTACCAACCGGGTCATAGATTCGGCAGGGTGCAATATTTTTAATTTCCGGAATTTTTACAATGGGGCCGGCGTAGGCATCGGAGATATCAACAATGACGGATTGCCGGACATATGTTTTACCTCCAACCAGGGAGATAATGTGCTTTATCTGAACCGCGGCAACTGGCGGTTCGAGGATATTACCGCTGCCGCGGGGATCAAGGGTATTCACCGGTGGCATACAGGGATATCCATGGCTGATGTGAATGGGGACGGCTGGCTGGATATCTATATCAGCAACAGCGGCGATATTCGGGGGCAAGAGAGCGCCAATGAGCTTTATATCAACCAGCATGATAATACTTTTAAAGAGGAAGCGCAGCAGTACGGTCTTGCGGACTGTGGCATCGGTACACAAGCTGTATTTTTCGACTATGACGGGGACGGCGACCTGGATTGTTTTGTGCTCAACAACAGCTTCCGACCGATAGGCAGCTTTGGGTACGATCGTCATATACGCAACGTACGAAGCGTCAAGGGGGGGCACCGTCTGTACCGGAATGACCATAACCATTTTGTGGATGTGAGCGAACAGGCCGGGATCTATGGCAGCGAGATCGGGTTTGGTCTGGGTGTTACCGCGGGCGACCTGAATAACGACGGCTGGCCGGACCTGTATGTGTCCAACGATTTCTTTGAAAAGGATTATATGTATATCAACCAGCATGACGGCACATTCAGGGAGGTGATCGACAAGGCCACGGGGCATGTCAGTCTGGCTTCCATGGGTAGTGATATAGTGGATATCAACAATGACGGCTGGCTGGATATTTTTACTACCGATATGTTGCCGGAAGACGATCGCCGGCTGAAGACCACGACAAAGTTCGATGACTATGATGTTAACAATATGAAGCTCGGCAACGACTTTCATCATCAATTGGAGCAGAACTGTCTTCAGCTGAATAATGGCGACGGCACTTTTAGCGAGATTGCAGACCTTGCTGGTGTGGAGGCCACCGACTGGAGCTGGGGGGCTCTTAGCTTTGACTTTGACGATGACGGCTGGAAGGACATATTTGTCTGTAACGGTATCGCTAAGGACCTTACTGATCAGGATTTCCTGGCTTTTTTTGGCAATAGTGAAACCCGGGACGGGGTCATGCGAGGCGGGTTCGATTACCGTGCTTTTATCGACAAAATGCCTGTGACGCCTGTTCCGAATTATGCTTTTCACAATGATGGCGGGCTTCATTTTACCAATATGAGCCAGATGCTTGGTCTGGGTACACCATCTTTTAGCAATGGCGCCGCGTATGGCGATCTGGATGGGGATGGCGATCTGGATCTCGTTGTCAATAATGAAAATATGCCGGCTTTTGTCTACAGGAACCTTTCTGTGGAAAAGCTGCATCACCATTTTCTGAATATCCGTCTGCGGGGACGGTCACCTAATACAATGGGCGTGGGAGCGCGAGTGACCCTGTACGCGCCATCCGGCATGCAAGTGCTGGAAGCGATGCCGCTGCGTGGTTTTGAGAGCTGCAGTGATGCCATGCTTCATTTTGGTCTGGGCGATCAGACGCGAGCCGACAGTCTGGTCGTCGTTTGGCCTGATCAGCAGGTGCAGACCGTGCTGCATCCAGGACTGGACACGGTGCTTGTCCTTTCGCAGGCGGCCGCCGGGCCGGCCAGGCCGGCCATGGCGGCGCGTTTAGCATCTCTGTTCCATAATGTGACGGATTCGGTGATCAGCGGTAATATCCGGCACCGGGAGAATAGTTTTGTCGACTTCAATCAGGAGCGTCTGATCCCAAAAATGCTTTCGACGGAAGGGCCAAAGCTGGCTGTGGCGGATGTAAATGCCGATGGTCTGGAGGACTTTTTTATGGGTGGAGCGAAAGGGGATACAGCCAGGTTGTTCCTGCAGTATCGGGATGGTACTTTCCGGCAAAGCCCGCAATATGCTTTTGCCCTTGATAAGGATGAAGAGGACGTGGGAGCGGTGTTTTTTGATGCAGACGGTGACGGGGATATGGACCTGGTGGTAGCATCCGGCAGCGGACAGGCCGGCAATGACAACAGCAATTATGTGCGGCTATACCTTAATGATGGTAAAGGAAATTTCACCCGTTGTTTCCGGGGATGGCCGCCTGTTACGCTGAATGCATCCTGTGTGCGCGTGGGGGATCTGGACGGCGACGGGAAGCCTGATATCTTCATCGGGGGCAGGAGTGTACCGCTTGCTTATGGAAAGGCGCCGCGCAGCGTGCTGTTGCGGAATATGGGTCAGGGCAGGTTTGAGGATATAACGGAGGCGTTTTGTCCTGCCCTTGCCGAAGCAGGTATGGTTACAGATGCAGCCATTGCAGATATGGATGGGGACGGGCGTAACGAGCTGGTAGTAGCGGGAGACTGGATGCCTGTGACCATCTGGCGTTATGCGCATGGCCGGCTATCCAGGGACCTGGAGATACCCAATAGCAGCGGCTGGTGGAACTGTCTTACGGTGGCCGACGTCAATGGGGATGGCCGGCCTGATATCGTGGCCGGCAATACGGGTCTGAATTGTAAAACAAGGGCGGATGCTCAACATCCCGCCAGGCTTTATACAGGCGATTTTAATCGCAACGGGGGGGCGGCCTGTGTGACTGTCTATTATAAGTCTGATGGGAAGGCGTATCCTTTCCCCCTGCTGGGGGATATGGTGGCCCAGATGCCTTTTCTCAAAAAACGGATGCTTCATTTCCGTGATTATGCGGGGTTCCCGGTGGAGAAGGTTTTTTCTGAAGAGCAGCTGGCGGCAGCAAGACAGCTGGAGGTACGGCAGACACAAACCTGTATCTTTATCAATGAGGGTAATAACGGTTATACCATGCGACCATTGCCGCAGCGGGCGCAGTTTGCTCCTGTTTATGCGGCATTGGTGACGGATCTCGATGGTGATGGCAGACAGGACCTTTTTATGGCCGGGAATTTTTTTGGGTTGAAGCCGGAGTCCGGCCGATATGACGCGGGGTATGGATTTACACTGCTGGACAGAGGGAAGGGGGGATATGAATACCTTTCTCCTGACCGTAGCGGTCTGTTCGTCCCCGGAGAGGTCAGGGACCTGTCGGTCATCCATACTGTGAAAGGCCCTTGTATCGTGGCGGCCAGGAACAATGAGGCGTTGATGGTCTTTCGAAAAAATAAATGACGGTTGCATTGAACAGGGGGCTTTTTATTTTTCTTACAGCGGTATGGCTGGTGGTCACCGGTTGCGGAGGGCGAGGGGGAGCGTCTGCACTTTTCGAGACATTGTCTCCTGAGCAAACCAACGTGCATTTTTCCAACCAACTGGTGGAAAGTGATTCGCTAAACATCCTGGATTACCTGTACTATTATAATGGTGGCGGAGTGGCGGCCGGCGACATCAATCATGATGGGTTGCCGGACTTGTATTTTTCAGCCAACAGCCGGGGCGGCAACCGTCTTTATCTCAACAAGGGGCATATGCAATTCGAGGACATCACCGCGCGGGCCGGTGTTGCCGGCAGTGCGGACTGGTGCAGCGGGGTTACGATGGCTGATGTGAATGGGGACGGCTGGCTGGATATCTATGTGTGCGCCGTAAGCCGCAAGCTGGGGTTACGGGGCTGCAACCAGCTGTTCATCAACAACCGGGACGGAACCTTTACGGACAGCGCCGCTGCGTATGGGCTGGATTTCGCGGGCTATGCCCAGCAGGCTGTCTTTTTTGATATGGATCATGACGGGGACCTGGACTGTTTTTTGCTGACCCAGTCGTCCCATTCCGTTGCTACTTTAGGGGATACTTCCCTCCGCCGCCAGGTGAGTCCTGCAGCGGGCAGCAGGATATTTAGAAATGAGATCAGTCAGGGGGCGCACCGGTTTACGGACGTGACGGCTGTCAGCGGCATCTGGTCGAGCCCGTTGGGTTATGGTCTGGGCGTTGCGGCGGCCGACCTGAATAACGATGGTTGGGATGATATCTATGTGGGTAATGATTTTCATGAGAACGACTATTATTATATCAACAACCATGACGGGACCTTTAGCGAGAGCGGTGCGGCGCATATGAACCATTATTCCCGATTCAGCATGGGGAATGATATTGCCGACTATAACAACGACGGTCAGCCGGATATTTTTACGGTGGACATGCTACCGGCTGATGAACGGGTGTTAAAAACCTATAGCAGCGGCGAGCAGCCGGATATCTACCAATCCAACATCATCGGCAACGGATTCCAGCATCAATATTCGAAAAACTGTCTGCAGGTGAACCTGGGTAATGGAGCGGCTTTTAGCGAGCGGGCGCTGCAAGCGGGTATAGCGGCCACGGACTGGAGCTGGAGTCCGTTGTTTGGGGATTTCGACAACGATGGTATCAAAGATCTTTTTGTCTCCAATGGGATTGTTCGCCGTCTGGCCGACCTGGACTATATGAAATATGTAGAGCACCCTTCCGTAGCCCGGGAGATGTCCCAAACACGCCGGCTGGACCAGGCGCTGATAAGCAGGATGCCGGAGGGTAAGGCGGTAAACTATTTTTTTAGGGGAGGGGAGGACGGGCATTTTACGGATATCAGCAACCGCTGTACCACAAACAGGCCTGGTTGTTCCACCGGCGCCGCCGTCGCGGACCTGGATAATGATGGCCGCCCTGACATTATCACTAATAATATCAACGAGGAGGCGACCATTTATCACAACATATGTCCCGACCGCCGGCATTTTCTTTCCGTAAGCTGCGAGGGGCTTGGCGCCAACCGGCTGGGTGTAGGTTGTAAGGTCTTTGTTTTCACCCAGGGGCGTATGCAGTACCAGGAGATGACGCTTACCAGGGGATTTCTGTCTTCGTCGGAGCCGCGTATGCATTTTGGGTTGGATACGGTGGGTATGGTGGACAGTATGTGGGTGGTCTGGCCGGGGCAGCGATGTCAGGTGATCAGGCAAGTTCCGGTGGATATGGGCATGGTGGTCCGGGAGGGTGATGCAAACGAGTCCTTCGATGCAGTTGTCCGGCTGCCACGGCCGTCGTCTTTGTTACAGGACGTGACCTCTGTCCTGCAGTTGCTATGGAAGCACCATGAGAATTCCTTTAACGACTTCAGCATCCAACCCCTGATACCTCATGCGTTATCTACCCGTGGACCACGGATCGCAGTAGGAGATGTGAATGGCGACGGACGTGAGGATATGTACCTGTGTGGGGCGGGCCATCAGCCGGGCAGTATATGGATACAGGACGGGGCGGGGCGTTTTGTCGCCTGGCCTTCCGACTGTTTTGCCAGGGATAGCGCCTATGAAGATACGGATGCTCTGTTCTTTGATGCGGATAATGACGGGGACGTCGACCTGTATGTTTGCAGTGGCGGCAATGAGTATACGGGCCGTCACCCGTTGTTACTGGACAGGCTTTATCTGAATGACGGTCATGGACATTTTTCGCGTAGCATGGATGGGGCGCCGCCCGTGTATGGCAATAAGACGGCGGTGTGTGCAGCGGATATCGATCATGATGGAGACATAGACCTCTTTATCGGCGTCGGACCTGACGCCGCCGTGTACGGTCCTCCACAAACATCGGTGCTGCTGATAAATGACGGCAAGGGCCGATTTGCCGCACCTGACAACGTCAATGCGTCTTTTCGTGATATCGGCATGGTCACCAGCGCACTGTTCGCCGACGTCGATGGGGACGGCTGGCCCGACCTGGTGGTGGCGGGTGAATGGATGCCTGTCTGTATATTCCATAACGAACATGGGCGTTTCCGGCGTCAGCTGCCCGAAGCTCCGACGGGGCTTTGGCAATGTCTTACGGCGGCGGATGTCAACCATGACGGGCATATCGACCTGCTGGCCGGCAATTATGGACTCAACAGTAAACTGACCGCACACGAAGGACCGCTGAAGCTATATGTGAAGGACCTCGACCGGAATGGTATTGTGGAGCAATTGCTGACCTATACCGATGGGCAAAAAGAATATACTTTCCTAGGCAAGGAAGCATTAGAGAAACAAGTGCCCTCCATTAAGAAAGGCTATCTGCATTACCGGGATTTTGCAGGCAAGACAGTGCGCGAGGTATTTGGCGGCCAACTGGATGATGCGTTGGTACTGCAAGCGGACACACTGGCCAGCGGGGTGTTGCTGAACGATGGTCATGGACAGTTTGCATTCCATCCTTTACCTTCTCAGGTGCAGGAGACGCCTATCTTTTCGTGGCTGGTAACGGATCTGGATGGGGATGGCCGCGCCGATATAATGGCGGGGGGCAACTTGTATGGGGTATTGCCTTATGAAGGCCGTTATGATGCAGGCTGGGGGGATGTATTGTTAAACAAGAATGGCGGGTACCGGTGGTTGTCGCCTGTGAACAGCGGCTGGCTGGTGCGTGGCGAGGTGCGGGATATCCGTATGCTGAAGACGGCCATCGGCGATCTGTTTGTGGTGGCGAGGAATAATGACAGTCTGCGGTTCTTTGTGAGACGACCATGAAGAGGTCTTTAGTACACCGGGTAATAGAGATCGATGGTGATATTTTGGTCTTGCGGGAGGAGGGTGTCGGCTGCCGGGTATCTTTCATAAGGTTGCGCTACGGGTCTGAGCCGGTGGTCCTGCATGTACGATCCCATTGCTGCGTATACTTTTTGTCTGTCTTTATATAGCCCCACATAATGGGCTGTCAGGAGTCTGCCACCTTCAGGTAGTCGGAGACACCGGATACCCAGGCTATCTTTTGTGTGACGATGTACAGGGATGCCCACCGCCACACGGATGCTATCCCCTGTATTTATGAACGTGCGATAATAAAAGTCTGTGTCGGCAGGCAGGCGTATAGCTCGTATCAATTGCATGAGCTCCCGGTGTAGCCGGGGAGTTGCGGTGTCCGTCTTTCCCCGGGGCAGGATGGCGGCCGTCGTGAGTATAAGGGTATCCCGGACAGGCACCAGCCGAAGATCAAAGCCATAACGGATAGGGACATGTTCCATAAAGTTTTTTAGGTAGAGGAGCGGGGTGGCAGCGGCGGGTGACAGGTACAGCTGTTGCCAGAAGGGGATACGGCGGCTGCTGCATATGACAGTGGAGGTATCGTTTAGCGGAGAGCAAACGGTGATCGTGTAGTGTTTGGTCGAAGTGCGTGTATGTAGGGTAGCGGTGACGGACAAGGGGTTTATGTATTGCAGCTGCAGGGTCGTATCGCCCGGGCGGGTCAGGGCCGGATACCATTGCCGCCATTGATTTGTGTCTGTCAGTTGTCGCGCCACTTCATAAGTGGCTGCCCTGATGCGGACTTCCTGTCTGAAGTCCGTAGGGATGCATAGACCGCCTGTGAGCAGGATGACGCCTGCGGCGGCGGCCAGGCGTACCAGGTATGTACGGGACCACATAATAAAAAACTAGCTTGTTGATCGCAGCGCTGTGATCATGGCGGTTACTTCCGTCTCGTCGGCAAGATAGAGGTTGCCATAATCATTGACTGCCGTATTGATATAGGTGACAGGATTGGGGGCTGTCATTCGGGCGGAAGCGTGAAATTCATGGGCCCCTGTCGTCTGTCGCAGCATGGCGATGTTACGGGAGTTTACACCGGCGCCGGGCATGATGCTGATGCGGGAGCCGGCTTGTCCGACGAGTTGATGGAGCAGGGGCGCTGCGGAAGGGGCCGCGCTTTGCAGGCCGGAGGTGAGGAGACGTTCGCAGCCGCAGCTGATGATGTCTTCCAGTGCGCGGAAGGGGTCAGGCGCGCAATCGAATACCCGGTTGCAGGTGACGCCCATGGGGCCTGCCCATTCAACTACTTTTTTGAGTCTTTCGGTATCTATTTCCGCATTTATTTTCGAGATGCCTACGGAGATGCCGTCGCAGCCTAATTCTCTGCATATACGGATATCTTCTCTGAGGATATCGAATTCTTCATCGCTATAATAATAGTTGCCTGATCTGGGCCGCAGGATAGGGTACAACCGGATAGCGACCATTTCTCTTACTTTACGGATCATACCGTAGCTGGGTGTAGTGCCTCCTTCTATGGGGTTATCGCACAATTCTACGCGGACGGCGCCGCATCGTTCGGCTATCTGGCAGGAAACAAGATGGAAGGCACAGATCTCCAGGGCTGCTGGTTGCATATATTATGTATTTGATGAGTAATAACTTTTTGCCGGGAAGACCCGGTCGATATTGTTGCCGGTGACGGAATATACGAAGCCTGGCTGCAAGCTGTAGCCGCCGTATTCGCCTTGTTTGTTCAGGGCTACGAAACCCACTTGGATCGAGCGCGACCGTTGGGGATTACGGCTGACGATACGGTTGACTGCCTCGCGGCAGGCTTCTTCCGGGCTGTGGCCCTGACGCATGAGTTCCACGACCAGGTGGGATCCCACGATGCGGATGACCTCTTCACCTACGCCGGATGCGGTAGCGGCGCCGACCTCGTTGTCTACATAGAGGCCTGCTCCGATGATCGGGGAGTCGCCTACGCGGCCGTGCATTTTGTATGCCAGACCGCTGGTGGTGCAAGCCCCGCTGAGCCGTCCCTGACTATCTCTGGCAAGCATACCGATGGTGTCATGATTACTGGGTCCGCCGGGCATGGGGTCGTGCTGTTTGTCATACAGTCTGTTCTCGATATTGATCTCCGGATGGTAGTTGGCGGTTTTCAGCCATTCTTTCCAGGCTTTCTCGCTTTCGGGTGTCAGGAGGTTCTCTTTCTGAAATCCGTTGGCCAGCGCGAACCGGAGGGCTCCTTCGCCGGCCAGGACGATGTGTGGTGTCTTTTCCATGACCAGTCGGGCTACGGAGATGGCGTGAACGATATGTTCCAGGCACATGACGGAACCGCAGTTATACTGGTGGTCCATGATACAGGCATCCAGTGTGACACGTCCATCCCGGTCGGGCAGACCGCCCAGGCCGATGGTCTGGTTGGTGGGGTCGGCTTCCGGGATCCTGACCCCGGCCTCCACGGCGTCCAGTGCCAGGCCGTCCTTGCGTAATACTTCCCATGCGCCTTTATTGGCTGTCTGGCCAAAGGCCCAGGTGGAAACCACGAGGGGGGAGCCCGTAGGGTCTGTCTGCCGGAGAGGGCCGGCTGACAGGGGTTTGCCGGAGAGGGCAGCAGCAGAGCTTACTGCTGCCGCCCGTAAAAAGGTTCTTCTGTCGGCTTTCATATCTAAAAAAGTATTTCCGTATCGATAATGCTGCGTGGTTGTATGGTCTGCACGTCGTCGCTGCCCAGCCAGCTCTTTTTATAGATCCTGATATTTTCCGGCAAGGCTGTCTTGTCCAGGAATGCCAGGTGCAGGCTGGCGGACTTGCCGTCCTTGCGTACGGCGAAGCGCAGGTCCATCCGTCCGAAAGGAGTGTGGATTGCTTTTAAAGCGGTGACGGCGCCGGGTCTGGCCCATTGGGCGGGCATGCTTTCGAACAAGTGCAGGTCCTTCCCATGGTCCAGCTGGATCATATGGACTACGGTGCGGATGAATTCCGCGCTGGCCCAATTGTGCGGCATATCACCTACCTCGTCATTGCCTTTGCCCTGTGGTTTTTGCTCTTCCCGCCATACCATGGTGGGGGAGGAGTGGTTGCCGAAGTCGTAGAGCAATTGGGGGACCTGTCTGCCTTCGCCGAACCATTGAAGGGCGTGCGCGTAGAAAGAGGTGAAATAGGTCCAGAGGCCGCCGTCCATCCAGCCTGTGGTGAGCACGAGGCCTTCCTCCTTATGGGAAGCGAGCATGTCGACGGTGGCTTTTGCCATACGGCGGGCTACGGAGTCATTGTCGTATATCTGTCCCGGGTAGACGCTTTGACAGAAGGCCCATTGTCCGCGCTGGGGCAGCTGATTTTGTTCGTTGTTGATCATCACGGGCAGATAGGGGTTGCCGAATTCATCCTTGCGTACGTCTTTTACCGCCCTGGCCAGAAAATTTCCGTACAGGGTATCGTAGTATCGTTGCCATTCGACTGCCTCCGACTGTCTGTCCAGCCATTTGGCTCCCTGGATGGCCCATCGCATACCTGCCAGGCAGTATTCCGTGTTGGAATAGTCGTTGCCGTGCTGGATGCCGCCGTCGACGTTACCGTTGGGCAGTAGTCCGTAGTAGGGTTTTGTACTGTCCCGCAGGGCGAGCGAGCGGAGGTAATTGATACGGCGTATGCAGCCCTGGATGACGTTCCAGTTGGCTTTTAGCCAGGCTTTGTCCTGTGTCAGCATGGCATGCCGGGTGAGCATGAACATCACCAGGCCATTTTCCTTATGGAAAGTCTCGATCATTTCGAATCCGCCGCCGGGCAACTGGTAGTGAGTGAGATAATCTATGCAGCTGCGAACGTCTTTTGTATCGCCCAGCATGGTGGCCAGTTCCAGCAGGTAGCTGCCGTCCGCGAGCCACAGACCCCTGTAGATGGTGGGGCCGACATGGAAGGATTTATTGCCTTTGCGAATATCCCTTGCCTGGAATATGTTGCGCAGAGAGGATTGAACGATGGATTGTATACCGTTGTCGGGGACTGTGATGGCCGTTGCGGAAGGACAGTGTTGCTGCCACCAGGCGATGGTCCTGGACGCCTGGGCTGCAGCCGTGGCTACATCGGGCTGGTAGTGTGTCCCTGCGGGGAAGAACCTGCTTACGGTGAGGGCCAGCCGGGTCGTAGTATTTGCCTTTAGTGTAACGGGGTGTAAGTGGATGGTATAGCTGCCGGCGGTGTCGCTGGAGACGGAGTCGATGGGCAGGCCTGTGTTGATCACCGTCTCGCGTCCTATCCGTATATCCTTGCCTTCCTGTGTGAGGGTTTCAATGCCCTTATAGCGGATGACAGGATAGAAAACCGAAGTTTTGGCGTCCGTATTATGCAGCGTGACCAGGTCGTGATAGCGGCGTTGGGGCATATCCACATATGCGCAGCGTGCATACAGCGCTGCGTGTTTATTTTCTTTTCCGGTAATGATCGATGCTGCCGGCGGCACGGCGCCATTGAAGAGCCAGAGGCCATTGACGATGGCATCCCGGTCCTTTGCGCCCGGTCTGTTGCTGACTACGATCGTCAGTATGCCGTCTTTGTCTGCGTCGGTAGCTTTGAGTGTGTATGTGCCGGGCACATGCGCTCCAAAGTCGGCAACGGGGTCGATGTCCATCTGTGCGCCACCTTCTGTATAAATACGCATTGTGCGGATGCCGGCTGTTTCGTATTTGCCTTCGCAGAAACCCAGCGTGGCCTGGTAGGTGGCTCCGGGCTGCACCCTGATATGGAATTCCACGATGCCTTCTCCGGACAGGCCTTTCTTGCCATAGGCCACATCATAGAAGGCCGAATCACAGGGTTGCCGGGGGGTGCTCCAGTTCATTTCAACCCGGCGGCTGTCATATCGTTGGATGCTGTTCAATAGGGGCGCGCCCGGGATCTCCAGGAAAGTTTTTTCAGTAATGCCGATGACGCCTGCCTGCTTTTCCGTGATCGTCATGGGGACGAGGGCTGAGGGCAGGGTCTGTTGTTTCCAGACGGATGGCTGTCTGCTGTCGAAATGGATAGAAAAGGAGAAATTGCGGGGGCCTTTGTAATCGTAGTCGCCGAAGACCTGGCCTTCTTTGCCTACAAGGGTCTTGACGGGATCGTCGGGCAGGCAGACCAGGGTTTGCCACCAGGGCGGGCTGTAGCGGTGATCGATAGACATTGGTTCCTGGGCGGAAGAGGAGAGGGCGGACAGGAGAAGACCTGTCGCGAAACAATTTTGAAGAGCCTTACGTGATATCATAACAATCGTTTTATTATGTCAGTAAATAGGAGTCAATGAGGGGCCGCGAAGGCTGTATCCATTTCTTCAAGGGTCTTACCGCTCGTTTCCTTTACTACTGTGAGACTAAACAGCAGATTGATCCCGCTGAATAATGCGAATGCCCAGAATGTGAATGCGGGTCCGGCTTTTTCCAGGAGCCAGGGAAAGAACTGGCCGACCAGCCATACGGCGGCCCACAGTGAAAGCGTGCAGACTGTCACGGCTTTGACGCGTACATGGGTAGGGAATATCTCGTTGATCATGATCCAGGTGACAGGGCCTATGGAACAGGCGAAGCAGGTGATATAGATCAGCATCAGGATCAGCAGGGTCCATCCCTGGGTATGTCCTGTGTAAAAGAGCGTCCCGCAGCCGACGAGGGCGATGATCATACCTGTGAGTCCCATCTTCAGGAGGAACTTCCGGCCGTATTTATCGGCATAGGCGATGGCGATGAAGGTAGAAAGCAGGTTTACTGTCCCGATGATCACCTGGAACAGCAGGGCATTGCCGTTGTTGAGGCCGGCTGAGCGGAAGATCTCGGGACCGTAATAGATCACCGCGTTGATGCCGGAGAACTGCTGTAGTATGGCCAGTACTATGCCGATGAGAAGGGGGATACGAAGGGATGGATGCAGGAGGGACATACTACGGGCAGCGGATCTTTTTTTTGCCTGTGTGATATCTTCCAACTCTTTGTCTGCCGTTGTCGCGGGCCGCACGGTTTGCAGCACTCTTCTTGCTTCCTGCTCTCTGCCTGTGGCTACCAGCCATCGGGGGCTTTCCGGTATCCGGATCAGCAGCAGGAGAAATAAGATGGAGGGGATACTCATGACGATGAGCATACCGCGCCATGGTTCGGCCAGCAGCGGGCCTGCATCAGGTGTCGCGAGGCCGAGTATCGCTGCATTGGAGAGATAGGCCAATAGTATGCCGAGGGTAATCGCCAACTGGTAATATGCCACCATACGTCCGCGCCGGTCAGCCGGCGCAAATTCCGTAATATACATGGGGGCAATGACGGAAGCCATGCCGACGCCGATGCCACCGGCCATCCGTGCGGCCACCAGCCAGTGGAAGGAGGGTGCGAGTCCGCATCCTACAGCAGAGAGCAGGAACATCGCGCCCGCCAGTAAAATAGCTTTTCGTCTTCCGATGCGGTCGCTGAGCGCACCGGTGACGATCACGCCAATGATGGAGCCCAGGAGGCCGCAGCTGACGAGCCAGCCTTCGGATACGGTGTTCAGTGCAAACCGGATCTTTACAAATCCGGCTACTCCGGATATCACGGCGGTGTCGAAGCCGAACAGCAGACCCCCCAGGGCTACGGCGAAACAGATGTAATTGGTGCGGGTTGTAAAATTCATATGGCAATACAATAGTGATGGAATTATGGCTCATTACGTTGATAATCGTCCTGGTACCGCTGTATATCGTCCTGCTGCCAGTTGCCGAAAGCGACTTCGAGCACGCGGATGGGCTGATTGCCCGGGCAGGACAGACGATGCCGTTCATTAGCGGGGATCCAGATCTCTTCTCCTGCGCGGTATTCGCGGATGTCATCGCCTACCTGGACCAGGGCTCCGTCGTCCAGGACGATCCATAATTCCGCCCTGCCTGTATGGGACTGGAGACTTAAACGCTGGCCCGGCAACACCTGCATCAGGCTTACTGTGCAATCTTCGTTGAAGGCGAACTGTTTGAAACTACCCCAGGGTCTGGATACAAAGGCCACCGGGGGCTTTTGGTCCGGGATGTGTTTTGTTACGTATTTGCTCATATGCTTAATAGGTTTATGATCTGAATCTGACGTAGGCTTTGATGGTCGCGCAGGTCTTTCCTTTGCTGTCGCCGTGGGGGCGAATAGTATATTCACCGACTGCATCGGGGATAATAAAGGTTTCGGCATAATGTACGATCAGGGGATCGAAGGCTCCTGTGGGGCTTTCTACGATGGCTTCCCTGCCTTCCACGAGGTTCAGCACGTTGACGCTGCCGTTGGTAGTATGGCGCACGGGCTTACTGAACCAGTGGCGTCTTGTCTCGATGAATTCCGTCTCGTATAACCCTGTCCGTTCTTCCCGCCAGCCGTCGCCTTCGGCGACAGGTACAACCGTGTTGTACAGGTGCTCTCGTGTCCAGCGGCTGGTGCGGCTCCAGTCGATGACCTTTTTGCCATGATCGATATTGATCGGTCTGGGTTTGCCGTCGAGGCCCATACGGCCCCAGTCCCAAAGCTTGAATGTGAAAATATAAGGCGTAGCGCTGATCTCCAGCACCATGCTGTTCTTGCCCGAGCAATGGACTGTGCCGGCGGGGATCAGTACATGGTCGTGTTTTTTTACGGGTATTTTTTCAACGAATTTCTCCGCGGTGAAAGGCTGTCCTTCTTCCTGGGCTTGTCTAAGCTCGGCGATCATCCGGCCCGGCTCGATGCCTTCCTGCAGACCGAGATAGACACAGGCGTCGTCACCTGCGTCCAGCATATAATAGCTTTCGTCCTGTGTATAGGTCATACCGAATTTTTCGCGGATGTATTCGTTGGTGGGGTGTACCTGGAGGCTCAGGTTGCCTCCATCCATCGTATCGAGGAAGTCAAAGCGTATCGGGAATTCGGCGCCGAAACGGGCTTCGACGGGCCCTCCCAGCAAATCTTTGGGCCGGGCGAATACGAGGTTGATCGAAGGGGTTTCAAAGAGGATATCATTGAACTGCAGCAGCAGGCTATTTTCTTCGGGTACGCCGTCAAAGCACCAGGCGAAGTTCCGGGTGTTTTTATCCAGGCCGCAGTATTTTTTCATCCATTGTCCGCCCCAGGGGCCGGGGTCAAAGAAGGGGACTACGCGGAAGGGCTGATGGGCTGTCTGTTGCAGCGCCTGATTATAAGCTTTGCCGGAGACGATCTTCGGATGATCTTTTTGTACTGTGTCCACGACCAAGTCCCAGCGATCCATGAGGGTGCGTTTATGTTTGTCGCATACGCGCCAGTCCACAAAATAGGCCTGTTTGTATTGCAGGGAGGCTTTGCTACCCCTGTTGTTGACGCCGAGATTGGATACTTCTCCGCGACGTTGGCGCAGCTGTCCTTCCCAGCGTGTCATGTCGAAATACACCAGCAGGTCTGTTCGGGGGGCCAGCAAGGTTGCTCCGGGGCCATAGATAAACACGGCGCCTGTCATCTGTGCCACTTCCTGCGCGACCCTGGCAGGAGCCGACGGATCGAAAAAGTCATGTAAGTCCAGTCTGGTGATATATCCAAAAATTGCGTCATCGGTAACGTCGGGATGTATCATTTCCCGGATATCCTTTTCCGGCAGCATGAAGTCTTTAGTGTGGATAAAACTGCCTTCCAGTCCGGCTCGAAGGCTGTCTATCACTTCTTCATCGTCAATACCCGTATAGCATTCCAGCGCTATGACCTGCCGGGTTGATCTTATGTCGGACAGATGTTGACGGATGAGGGCGCAGACGGATGTCCATCCTTCCCCGCAAGTGATATTCTGCTGGCGGACCTTTATAAAAGGAGATTTATCGTAATTAGGAACAAAGTCATGCATCTGCATTGTTTTTATGCTTAAGTAAGTATTCGATATCGTAAGGTTTACAGGGAGTGCTGCAGGGCATAGACGGCGCCATAGATGCCTGCGTCGTTCAGCAGGGACGAGGCCCGGATGTCTACTTTACCCCATGGTGTCCATGCGTGTTTGTGGACGTACTCCCTGATGCCCGGCAGAATGAGATCTGCGCTGGACATTACGCCACCGCCGATGACGACGATCTCAGGATCGTAGGCATGGATAAGGCTGACTACTGCTGTGCCCCAGGCTTCCATGCAGTCATCCAGATAGGTGCGGGCAAGACTGTCACCCGCGGCTGCGGCGGCGAACAATGTTGCAAAGTCTATGACTGCCGCATGTGAAAGGCTGCTGCCGGGATACGAGGGATCGGCGGCAATCCGTTGCTGCAGACTCCAGGTGGCCGCATATGTTTCCACGCATCCGCGGTTCCCGCAATTACAGAGTCGTCCTTTATATTGGATAGAAATATGGCCTCCCAGGCAGCCGGCCTGAAAGTGTTTGCCGCGCAGCACCTGTCCGCCGGATATGACGGCAGTCCCGATGCCTGTGCCGATGGTCATAACGACGAGGTCGTCGATGCCGCGGCCTGCTCCATATCGCCATTCCCCCACGGCGGCCAGCCGTGCGTCGTTGTCTATATACCACCCGACATTCCAGTTGGATCGTATCCATCCGTCCAGATCGAGGTCCAGCGCGTCATTATATTTATCGTTTGTGCTAAGGATCTTCCGCCGGACGGGGTCCACCAGTCCGGCAAAGCCAATGGCAATCCCTTTCAGTTGTCCTGCGTCTGCATGTGTATGCAACATCCCGTCGATCAACGACCTGACTGCGGGCAAACTGGATGCCAGCCCTGTAGCGGACTGTGAGGATATCATCTGTTTGTCCAGGATTACGCCGTCCTTTACCAGTCCCGCCTTGATCCGGGTACCTCCGAGGTCAATACCGATGTATACATCATTCATAGCAGGTGTCAGTAATTATCTGTTATCAATCAGGGTCGGGATGCCGTCCTGGCTGACCAATATCTTAGAAAAACCGTCTTCGCTGATGGTGGCATAGTCATGTCCTGCGTCGGAAGGCCAGACTGCGCTGAAAGAAAGCACCGTATCTCCTGTATTGGCCGTCCGGTGGGCGACGTGACCTGGAATGTAATGCACGCTGCCGGGGTACATCTTTTCCGCCCATGTCTTGCGTTGCTCGTCCATCAGGATCAGCATGCCTTCTCCTTCCATCGTAAAATAGTACTCTCCGCGATTGCGTACCCGGTGGAAATGTCCCTTGGTCATAAAATATTCATTCCCTACCACTCCGGGGTGTATGTAGGTGATCCCATAAAAAAGGCCGCCTTCTGTATCATGCTGCACGGGAAAATAGGAAGCGACTTCGTATATCACCCTGTCAGGAGGCAGTTGATGAAGCGCTCCCTTGTCATGAAATATGTCGGTAAGGTCCCCGAGCTTGCGATCGATGCGCTCGACCAGGGCGCCTTTCAGTTCCTTTCCAATCTGCGTTATACGTGGTTCTGTAATCGTTGACATGTGATATAAACAATAATTAAAATGACTTCCTGTCTATCATGACGAAGCGATTTTCCAGGGTATGGTGTTCGCCGTCAATGACCATTTCCGCCATGGCTTTTCCCATGGCTTCAAAATCGGTGGTGATGGTGGTTATGCCGTCGCCGATGACGCTTTTAAGATTGGTTTCGTTATAGGAGATAACGCCGATGTCGCGTCCCAGTTGCCAGCCCCGCTCACGGGCCAGCTTTACGATATCCACCAAATGGTTGTCATCGATAATAATATAGGCATCGTGTTCACGGACATCGGAAGGATCGATGGCCTTTTTTATCCCGGTGGTCTGGGAACGTGACCGGGCGAACTTATTAAAGCCTGCGATAATATCCTTTGTACGGACATTTTCCGGAAAGACCAGGAACAGCCGTTGGTATTTAGCCAGCAGGTCCTGGTTGTCCACCAGTATCGAATAAATATCTTTTTCAAAGTTCTGATAGATGCCGGGATACAGTTTTTTATATTCTTTATAACCGACGTCCAGGAGGAACGTGTTCTTTGGGTCCAGTTTGGACAATATGGATAAGGTTTCCGGCGCTATCTCCGGCATGATAATGAATGTATTATAATATCCTGCCTGTTCCCGGATCAGGGATTCGAACATTTTGATGCTGTGGTGATGGAAATAGATGTCCAGCATACAGTTCTTTGGCAGATGGTTGAGCAGGGCGTTAAAAAGGGTTTCCTTATAAGGGGTAAATGTGCTGAAGAGGAGGAAGATCCGCTTGTTCTGTCTGATATCCGTGCTAAGCACGTAGTATCCCTTGCCGGGTATCGAGTCGATGATGCCTGACGACCTTAGATCATTGTAGGCATTGAAGACGGAGCCTCTGGCCAGTGAGAATTCTTCGGCAATCTTATTTACGGACGGCAGTACATCGTCTTTGACCAACACCCCGCTGTTGATGTTGTCATAGATGGACTGCACGATCTGTTTGTATACTGGTGTTGCCAAAGAGGGATCAATTTTGATAATGTCCGTTATTTTCTTTTTCATAGTAAGTCTGATGCAAATATAGGTGTTTTAATAAAAAATAAACAGGTATATACTGGTATATTTTTTTAAGATTTAAAAAACAATTGTAAGATAAATAGAGTATGGTTATTTATGAATAAATAATATTTATAATATGATAGGTATAAAAAAAGATGCCGGAATTTTCCGGCATCTTTTTTATCGGTATATAGGGTCTATGGCTATTTACTACATTTTCCGTCCTTTATATCCTGTACAGTGGGGTTGTATGCGTTGCCCGACACACTATAGTCACCTGTATTCCCACCACCTTTTACCAGCTTGGTGATACCGCAAAGGCTGGTGAGCCCGACATTGCCGGAGATGTTGATGCCTGAAACAGCGCCTTCGACGCTGGCGAGGCCGTCGACGTTTATTAGCTTGGGATTGTTATTGATAGTGATGCCATATCTCATCGATTGAACCTTTTCCAGCCCCTGCAGGTCTTTCAGCACGGCATTGTGCGTAAAATAAATGCCGATGATATTGGCGAGGGAGGTCAGGCCTTTGAGGGAAGTAAGTTTCTCGTTGTCGCTGATGTAGATCAGGCGGTTCTCGTTCTGTCCCGATGATGTGAGCTTGGGAAATCCTTCCAGGCCTGTCAGTCCTGTATTGATGATACGCAGGTCTTGTCCCACGGTCGCCAGCTTGCCAAATCCCGAGATGTCGATGAGGTTCTTGCCGCCAATATTGAACATGGCCCCTACGGATTGCAGGTTTTGAAAACCTTTGATATTTGTGAGCGGACCCGTGTAAAGGTTACCCGGGGCTGTCTCGAGACTCAACGAGTAAGGCAGGCTGGTGAGTTTGTTAAATCCATTGATGGTCTTCAGCTTTACACTGGCGCCGTCGATATTGGCATTGGCGATGGACAGGTCGCCATTTACCTGTTCCAGGTTGTTAAAGCCATCGAGATTTGTGATCGCGGGGCAATTGTTGATGGTAAAGCGACCGCAGGACTTTAATGCCGGCAGGTCGAAAGAGGTCAGGGCCTGTACGGCTTCATATCCTCCGTTGAGGTTAACCCCATTGGTCGCTGTCTCCAGTGCATTCATATTGATGGAAGCCAGCTTTACGTTGTGCGTAAGGTCGATGCTGCCTGCGTCTTTCAGCACGGGCAGGCTGAGGCTGGTGAGTGCAGGGTTTTCCTTACATGTAACGGCTCCTTTTTCGAAAACGGGGAAGCTGGCGGAGGATAAGTTCGTATTGGAATTGATGTTGAGGCCGCCGGTGGACTTCAACTTATTGCCTACCGCGCTGAGGTCGGTGAGGGCGGTATTGCGGGTGATCTGCACCCAGTCCGTCATTTCGGCGGGGATCCTGATCCCAGTCAGGCTGGTCAGTTTGGGGCATTGGTCGATGGTGAGCCTGCCGGTGAGCTCGATGTTATGTAGACCGCTGACTGAGGTAAGCTCGGAATTGTCGGTGAGCGTAAGCCCCCAGCTGCCCAGCTTGCCGCTGGCATTGGCGAAGGTATTGAGATCGGTGAGCAGGGTGTTCGTGACTTCGATGTTACCGCATTTATCCACGGACTTCAGGTTGGGAAGGGAGAGGGTTTTCAGCAAGGGGCTGCCTGTGATACTGATGTTGTCGTTGCCTAGCGGACTTATCGTTTCCACGGAGGGGATGGTAAGGGCTGTAAGCCCAAGGTCGTTGTTGATATGTATTCCCTGCATGGACTTGCTGGTCATCTTGGGAAAGGCGGCATTGATCAGCTGGTTGCAGGCGACGATCAGGAGATAGGACATCTCTTCCAGTTCGGCCAGACCGCCCAGGCTGGTGAACTGTCCATTGCGCAGACTGAGGCCCCATACCTTTTTGAGCTTGACGATGCCGCCCAGGTCGCTGACGTTGGACACATATAGTGTGCCATTCACCTGGGTGTAGCCTGAGTCGATGAATCTTTTCAGACTGGCGGCATCATTGATGCTGTAGTCGCCTGTATATACTTTTCCATTGGCTCCGGGGCCTCCGCCTGTGTTGTCGTCGCATACTTTCACCGGATCGGTGATCATATAAGCGACGGAAGGATTGACATTGAATTTCAGGTCCTGTGTCTTTTTACCTGTCTGGAGGTCGTATACGGTGAGGACTACGTTGTCTACCCTGTTCGGGAGGGCGTTGTAAAAGACGTATTGAGCGGTGAAGCGGCCTTCCGTCCCGAACACTGGCGCCGTGGTGCTTTTAATGATGGTATTGCCACTGCGCATGCTCATGAACACGTATCCCCTGGTCACCGGTTGATTGCTGCAGTTGACGGCCTTGCCATTGACATTGACGATGGTTTCGCCGTTGCCGCCGCCTCCACCGCCGGATGGCGGGATCGTGATAGTGATGGTCGTGGGCGGGGTAGTGGGGGTCACTTCGACCGTGACACTTTCCTGTTCCGTCGCAAAGGTCGGCGCAGGCGGCGGCGTATCGTCATCATTGGGTGAATAATTGGGATTGGTGGGATAGTCGGGTCCGCCGGGTTGTACGGGTGTAACGGTTATTTCCATTTTATCCGATATGTTGGGTAGGGGGAAAGTGACTTTACTGACCGACTGAGGAGGATTTGCAGCGGCATCCCGAACGGGTGGAGGGAATACGTTGCTGTACAGGGTGGTTTTTGTGTTCTTGTCTTTTACGGTCAAAAGGAAATCCGGAGGGTGATTCATAATGTTGTCCAGGTCTTCCGGCGGTGTGCTCGACAGTTTGGACAGGATCCAGCGGAGGATGAAGGGGAGGTTCATGTTGAGATTGAAATGATCATAGTTCCAAATGGAGAAATGGGCCACCTTACCCGTGTATTTCCCGTTCTGATAGACGCCGCTGCCTTCTTCCTTCCATATCCCTTTGGTTTCGTCGAAGTACCACATGGCGATGGTGGGGGAGGCAGATGCCTGCAGGTTTTGCGGCACCGGCAGCGTAACGGTGGCTTGCATACCCGGCTTGATCTTTACCTTATTGCCTTTGTCGTCTAAGAGATCTATATCTGCCATACCGTAGGAGATCAGTGCGCCACGTTTGTTTTGCGCATTATCCGCCGCCAGGTCTCCGGGCATGCGGGCAAAAAAGTCGGGGATAGTGGGGTTGACATAATTAGCCACCACATTTACCTGTCCACTGTATCCCTCGATAGCGCCTGCTGGCAACTGGATCTTCGTTCCTCCTTTCGACTCTACCGAGCCGCCCGTGGCGGCGTTGATGGTGCCCAGGCTTTTTTGCGCGAGGAGCTTGATGAGGGGCGGGCGTGACATGCTGTTTTGTACAGGCTGAAAGATGCGGGACCCTTTGAAATAGCCTGGCAGGGTGGCTGTAATATAGGCCCTTGCCTGGTCAAGCATCACATCCGTCAGCATATAAATGCCATTGGCGTCTGTAGTGGTCGTAGCGCCGCCGCCACTGACGGTGACTCCATTCAGAGGAGCGTCTTTTTCGTCCACGATCCTTCCAAACACGCTGGTCTTAACCAAAACGCCTTCTTTGGGAAGATCGGGTATGCGAGTAGTATCCTTATTGCCAGGGGAGGGGACATCGTTCTTCCGGCAACTGTTGTTAACCAGGGCGGAGATGATACACAAGATCAATAGTACCTTTTTCATGCTATGTCAGCTTTGAGTTGGGGGATTTTTTTTCGGTACAAAAATGGACTATGTCAGGCCCTTTTGAAATACATAATTTGTAGTAGAGGGGGAGAGATACGGCTCAAATACGCTATTTTAGCTCTCAACGTATATGACTATTGTCTGCCGATATATGCCCGTCATCCTGTTGATGTATTGTTCCTTTACAGGGATAACGCAGACAAGGCATATCGACAGCCTTGAGAAAGCCATATACATTGCAACCAGCGAGGAACATAGGCTGAGCGCCATCGTTGCACTGTGTGATGAATATAAGAGCCTGAAAAGGGATACGCTCGACCGATATGCTTTTCTTGCGCGTGACCTTGCGCTGAAGAGTAGCAATAAGCGATTAAAGCAACTGGCAGAGCTGGCGGTGGCCTACGATTATCTGCGCTGGGGATGGCTGGACAGCGTTGTCGTTACCGTCAACCCGTTGATAAAGGAAAATAAGGCCGCGGACCCGGTGGGGCGGGATATTTATTTCAAGGCATCGCGGCTGAAGGCGATGAGCTATGCGGGCCATAGCTATTACCAGGAAGGGCTGGCGATACTGTACCAGGTGGTAAGCGAGGCTGAGATCTGTAAGGACAGCCTGACGCTGGCAGAGAACTTCAACAGCATCGCCTCCATAGCATTGGCGAGGGGACAGCCGGGTGATGCGTTTACATGGTTATCCAGGGCTTTGTCCCTTTCCACCAATGACGGGCAGTTCAAGGCCATAAGGGCAGCCGTTTATGTAAACCTGGCCGATGCATGTCATCAATCGGGCAAAAAGGATTCCGCCAATATTTATATCGACAAAGGCATTGCCCTTTTCAGGGAGACGGAGGTGTTTTCCAACCTGGCGCTTGCGTTGCAACGGCAATCCAATATGCTGATAGATGCGGGTAAGCTGGACCAGGCTGAAATATCGTTGAGATCGATGACGGCTATACGGCGGCAATTAGGAGACGACGATATGTACCTGGATGAGAATTTATCCCTGGTCAATTTCTATCTGGAAACCAGGCAGATACAAAAGGCGATCCAGACCTGTAAGAGGTTGTTAAAGAGCGGAGACCTTCATTCTACCGTTGAGGCCGGCGGTGGAACGACCTTCAGCAACAATATCAACATCAGGCTTGGTTATTACGAGGCGTTGGCAAAATGCTATAAGATCACGGGCGAGGCGGACTTGTACCGGAATGTCCTTGAAAAGATCATTGCCGCCAAGGACTCATTCTATCAATATAATTCGGCCAGGGCCATCGCGGAACTGGAGACGAAATATGAGGTGCAGAAAAAGGAGAATACCATTATACAGCAGCAGCTGGATATTACCAGGAAAAACGACCGCTTTTATACGTTGTTAGGGGGCGCCTTTTTTATTGCCGTGATCGCGGTTCTCTTATTTACCGGATATCGCAAAAGGGAACGGCTCCGGATGAATGTCATACTAGAAAAGGAGAAACTCCAGGCCGAGCAGTCCGTTGCCCGGGCGGAAGAAAATGAGCGCAAACGCATTGCTGCGGACCTGCATGATAACCTTGGCGCTTACGCCGCCTCTATTGTCTCCAACCTGGACCTCATAGAATTTGGAATGGCCGATCCATCCGCGACGACGGCAGTAAAGGAATTGCGCAATAACTCACTGGCTATCGTGTCCCAGTTGAACGATACGATCTGGGCATTAAAGAAAGATACGTTGTCCCTGACGGCGTTGAGCGATCGCATAAAGGTCTTTATTCAGCGCATACAGCAAAGTTATCCGTCCATCAGCATCAGCGTGACGGAAGAGATCGGGGATGACCTTATGCTAAGTCCATCCCATGCTTTACATCTTTTCCGTATAGTGCAGGAGGCTGTCAACAATGCGTTGCGCCATAGCGGCGGTAGGGAAGTAACCGTTCTTATCAACAGCGGCGCCGGGAAATGGGAAATAGCCATATCGGATGACGGAACAGGTATAAAACAGGAGGCCGCGGGGGGCAATGGGTTGATCAATATGGAGGGACGTGCGGAAAAGTCGGGATGGAAGATACGCTGGCTGCCTGGCGATCAGGGTGGGACAGTGGTAAAAATATCAAACGAAAACGAGAATTATGGATAGTAATACGCTGGTGACTATAGCGCTTGTTGAAGATAATGCTATCAACAGGAATACATTCCTTCAAAAAATAGGCTTATTGAAAGGATATAAGCTTTCTTTTATAGCGACCAATGGCATCGAATGTTTGAAGGAGTTAAAAGGATTGCCTTTCAACGCGCTGCCAAAGGTGATCTTTATGGACCTTGAAATGCCGGAGCTGGATGGCATACAAACCATCGCTCTTGCCAAGAGTCTGTATCCTCCCATCCACTTTATCGTCCTGACGGTGTTTGATGACGATGAGAAGATCTTCGATGCGATCAAGGCGGGAGCATCGGGATATCTGCTTAAGCATGAAAGCGCCGCCGCACTGGAGGACGCCATGGAAAATATACTGAGATACCAGGGCGCACCTATGAGCCCTGCTATTGCCAGAAAAGCGTTGCAACTGTTAAGCCGGATGAGTAATACAAAAATTGAAACAAAAGCGGAATCCAATCTACCACCTGCCATTACGGAAAGGGAGAAAGAGATACTGCAGCAAATGGTGAATGGATGGGATGCCAAACGTATTGCCGCCGCGCTGAATTTGAGTGTGCTGACCGTGAGAAAGCACATAGCGAATATCTATGAAAAGCTGCATGTAAATTCCAAGGCGCAGATCATCAGTCTGGCGCATAAAAACAACTGGGTATAACTACATGACGGATCTTAGCCATACACTATAAGCATCTCCAGGGTTACGATTCCCCAGGGAATAAAACGGTATAGCGGTGAAATTTGTCATCTGTCCCATGTTGTCCGTTGCATGGCCCGTGACGATGTTTATACCATTTAACAGCCCGGGTTTGTAAGTCAGTGTCAGAGGGCTTGCCGGGTCGATGTGGTAATCTTCGAGGCCGGGGTTATCGACGGCTTCGAAACCGTATACTACCGGACCAGAGGCGATGGCCAGCCGTCCTTTTATTGTTTGTACGGAATCGCAGGCCCTGACAAGTCTGGGTTGTATGGGAAGCGTCAACTCTATGATGTCCCCCCTTTTCCATGTCCGTTGAATAGAAGCATAACCCCGTACCGACCGGACAGCTATTTTTTTACCGTTGACCATCAACGTTACAGGTCCCGGTGTCTGGGAGTAATACAGTCCATAGGGGTTCTCCTGTCCTTGTGACCATCCGGGGATACGGATGTGGATAGAAAAAGTCCCGGGCTGTGCGGGGGTCACCTGGATCTTTGTCCCTCCTTTCCATGGGTATGCTGTGGTTTGCTTCAGGCGCAGCCTGTTCCCTTTGAGGGTGAGGTTGGCTTCGCTGCCGATGAACAGATTGATATAGACGCTCTCATCATCGCAGGCATAGATGTACCGGGGCAGGACGCCGGCCATTTTCAGGATCATGGGTGGGCAGCAGGGACAGTCATGCCATTGCCAGCGCCGGTGGTCTTTTGCGATGAGTGGATTTTCATAGAAGTAGCGGTTCCCGTTCAGTGATATGCCGGAGAGAAAGTTGTTGTAGGCGACCCTTTCGAACTCGTCCATATACCGGCCGTCGGCCTCCAACTCATTCATCCTTTCGCTAAAAAAACCGGCGCTGATGGAAGCGCAGGTTTCCAGGTAAGCGGATTCCGGTAAAAAATAATCCGCACCGAAGCGTTCGCCGTTGGCAATGGCTCCTTCTCCTCCTGTGATGAACATCCTCTTCCCGACCATATTATCCCAATAACGATGGGCTGTCCGGACATAATCCGGATCCCGGGTTTCGAGGGCGGTGGCGGTGAGGCCTGTGGCCAGCAGTGTGGCCCGGACCGCATGTCCTTCGATGGTGGATTGTTGTAATACGGGCATATGATCCTGGTTGTAGGAGCTGTCGTTTTTCCTGGCGTGGCCGCCATCTTTCTCGCCATAGTTGCCCCGCTGTTCGATCCAGAACCTGGTCATGTGGAGGTAGTCGGTTTCATTTATGGGGATCCCCATGCGGGTTTTTAAAGAAGGTTTGTCTTTAAAAAGTTGATAAAGTTTTAGCATGGCTTCCTCGGGTCCGCCGTGACCAGGTATAACGTTCAGTTTGGGGGCGGGACCTATTTCCCTGCATATATAATTACTGAGCTTTACGGCCACTTTTAGCAGGCTGATCTCTCCGGTGGCTTTATAGTAGTGGACGGCGGCTTCTATCAGCATGCCCGAATTATAGATATCGTGCTGCCATTTGTCATCGCCGCCATTTGTACCCCAGCGTTGATGAGGCCGCATCAGCGTTGTATAGGTGTTGATATACCCGTCGGGGTCGGCATCCTGGGCGGCTGCGATTCTGTCGATGTAACCGTCGATCTTTTTTTTGAGCACCGGATCGGGGTGTTGGACCAGGAGGTCGGCTGCACCGCGAATGGACTCGTAGAGCAACCCGTCATACCAGGGCGGACCGTCGTGGGTTTGGGTGTCTTTCTTGCCTTGTGCGATGAGATCGAAGTTCAGCAACGCATTCCGGGTCCTGCCCAGTTTGGCTTTTTCAGCGATGATATCGGGTCTATCGGGCTCATATTTTCCTTCCAGCTTATCAAACACGTCATATGTGGTGGTGGAACTCCATAACCGTAGTCTGGGACTCCAGAAGGAGTCCTCTACCCGGACTTTGTCGAGGGGCAGGGGATGTATAATATGATCGTCCGCGGGGTTGGATTGAGCCGGGCATGATTGAGAGAGGAAGAGAAACCAAATCGCTATTGTGGAATTTTTCATGTATGCAATTTGAGACGAAAGCCAGCCTCTTTTTTGAACTAATTTACCCTTTTCTTGCACTCCGTTGATGAATATGGGCGGTAGGCGGGATCATTCAGTAGATTACGCTTTATGAAAAATATCTGCTGTCTTTCTGTCTGTTGGCTGACCTTGTTTTCAGTGAGCGGGTACACGCAACAGGCCCGTATCGTGATAGATGCGTCTGCTATCATCAATAAGATCCCCGGGTCTTTGTATGGATCATGTATCGAGGATGTCAACCATGAAGTGTATGGGGGGCTGTATGATCAGCGTCTATATGGAGAAAGTTTTGAAGAGCCTGCTCCCCCGGCGGGTTTTGATGGATGGGCGATGCTCAAAGGAGAATGGCGTATCGGCGGTGGCGGCGTGCCTTCCAGTGCCGGGCCGGGGTATAAGCTTATCCGGAATACGCCGATGGTTGTGGATGGTTTTTTTGAAGCCGATGTCATATTCACCGACAGGGGGCGGAATGCGGGGCTGCTCTTCCGGGTTGCGAATGAGCGATCGGGCCGGGATGGGCTTGACGGGTATGCGGTAAATGTGTCACGACGGGACAAACGGGTCGTCCTGGGTAAATACCTGCACAATTGGCAGCGGCTGGCCGAAGGCGAGATGGGGTCGGACCCAGGGGACAGTCTACATTTCAGCATACGCATGCAGGGACCTCATATAATGGTGTATATCAATGGAGCGACCACGCCTGTGATCGATCATACCGACGCACACGACCCGTTGCTGAAGGGAAAGGTAGGTTTACGTACGGAGAATGCAGCCGTTGTCTTTAAAAATATAACGATCGGCATGGGAAACACGGTTACCAGGAATGTGTTTACGACCATACCTGTCATCCAGGTAAGCGCCTGCTGGGATGCGGTCCAGGTAAATGCCGAGGGTTCATATACGATCGATACGTCCCATGCGTATACGGGCAGACAATCCCAGACAGTGGAATTCAGGAAGGGTAGTGGAAGCGTAGGGATCGTCAACAGCGGGCTCAATCATTGGGGGATTGGAGTCCAAAACGGTTGGCGATATGAAGGGTACGTGTATCTGCAGGGGCGGCAATTGAAGGGCCCCGTGACCGTTGCCCTGGAAAGCGCGGACGGTAGCAGGACCTATGCTACGGCCAGGGTTACAAATGTCGCCGCATCCTGGCGTAAACATGTTTTCTCCATGACGTCCAATGCTACGGATGCCCATGCGCGTTTTGCCCTATATATCCGTGGAGGCAAGTTGTGGGTGGACCAGGCATCGTTGATGTCTTCTGGGCCGGATCAATTCAAGGGGCTTCCATTCAGACGGGATATAGGAACGATGATGCAAACGGAAGGTCTTACCTTTTTGCGGTATGGAGGCACCATGGTAAATGCCCGGGAATACCGGTGGAAGAACATGACGGGCGCCCCGGATAAACGTCCTCCTTATAGGGGCCATTGGTATCCGTATACTTCCAATGGCTTTGGGATCATCGAGTTTGTCAAATTTTGCGAAGCGGCGGGATTTGAACCTGTATTTGCTATCAATGTAGAGGAAACGCCGGAGGACGTCGGCGATATGGTAGAATACTTTACGGGCGACACGTCAACCGTCTGGGGAAGAAGGCGGGCTGCCGAAGGTCATCCTCATCCATATAAGCTGCATCATATAGAGATCGGGAATGAAGAAGTGATCTGGGGAGATCATGCTGCGGACTATGATCACTATGTAGAGCGGTTCAACACCTTATACAATGCCATTCATGAAAAAGATACGGGGATGCGTGTGGTTTGTGCTGCCTGGTGGAGGCCGAATTCCCCCAATATGGAGCGTGTTTTCCGGGGGATCAACGGAAGGGCGGCCTATTGGGACCTGCATACCGACGCTGACGAGGCGGCAGCGGGAACTACCGTGGACAGGAACCTTCAGAAAATGCAGGACCTTTTTTATCAATGGGACCCAAATACAACCTTGAGATGCGCCATATTTGAAGAGAATGGGGGACTGCATAATCTGCAAAGGGCGTTGGGGCATGCGACGACCCTGAATGCCGTACGCCGTCATGGGGACTTTGTCATGACCTCTTGTCCTGCCAATGCTTTACAACCCTATGGACAGAACGATAATGACTGGGATCAGGGACAGATATTTTTTACGTCTTCGCAGGTGTGGGGCATGCCGCCTTATTATGCCCAGCAGATGGCAGCGGCCAATCACCAGCCTTTAAGGGTCGCTGACCATACGGAGGGGGCTCTGGATGTCACGGCTACCCGAAGCGCGGACGGCAAGGTGCTGGTCATTCATGTGGTGAATACGACGTCTGAGGTTGTCAGCACCCGTATTACGGTGGAAAATTTTCCGGGGAAGAAACCGGATGTAGTGGTCTATACGCTGGCGGGTGCGTTGGGTGATGAAAATACACCGGCGGACCCGGCAGGGACGGCAACAAGGAAGACGCAGGAGAGGTGGACGGGAGATGATCTTATCCGTTCTTTCACTGCCCATTCTTATACTATTGTGAGGTTTGAAAGATAGTATGGTGGATCTACCAGTCATCCCGGTAGTTTGACCAGGGACTTCGAAGAGATGAAGAATTAGTTGTAGTTTTGACGGAGTCTCTGATTGGTAAAAGAATATTTACATAACGAAATAGAGCTGTTCCGGCAAATTGCAGAGGGTAATGAATCCGCTTTCCGTCAATTATATACGCAATACGCCCGGATGCTGGCGCCATTCCTGGTAAAACTTACCGGATCGGATACTTTTGCAGATGATATTATCCAGGAATCCTTTTTAAGGGTATGGCTTTACCGCGACAAGTTGCCGGAGGTGGAATATCCCCGGGCATGGATCTATAGGATCGTCGCCAACCAGTCTCATAACTGGATCAATAGGAATATAGCGGCCCGTAAGGCCATCCACCGGCACCAGGAGGGTCAACCCTTGACCGAAGACCCTACAGAAAGCGGGCTTTATGTTCGGGAGATGTTGGCCGTCATACAACAGGCGGTGACAGAATTGCCCGCTCAACGCAGGACTATCTACCGGATGAACAGGGAACAATCCATGAAGGTGACGGAAATCGCCGAAGAACTTCATTTATCCATCCATACTGTCAAAAATACGCTGGCAGCCGCACTAAGGTCCATACGAAAGAAACTTGAGGAAAGAGGTTACCTCCTGTTGTTTATTATATTATTTACAAAAAAAGTGGAATTCCTGATAGTGCTTCTTCATTTCTTGTTGGTCTTATAAATATATATCTAGTTTCAATGGACCAACAGCGATTTATTTATCTCCTGGAACGCCGGCTTGATCAATCCATTACGGGGGAGGAAGACGCGGAACTAACAGCCTTTCTGAGGGCCAGCGGATTTCACGAAGAGATGGTGACCACGGAACCCGAGATCAATCCGGAGCGTTGGGACAAATATATAGATCAGATCCTGGCGGCTGACAAGGTTATAAAAATAGCTAGTCCTGAAGGAGGGCGTATTCGTCTTTTGAAGAGGCACTGGCGTTGGTGGGCTGCCGCGGCTGTCTTTATCGCCGGCATCTCCACTGCGGCGATGGTATTCCTGACGGGGAAAAAACAGGAGCCGGCATCTTTGGCAGACGCCGGCAAACAAAGGGCGCAGGATGTATTACCTGGTCGTGACCGTGCTGAATTAACCCTCTCAGACGGCAGGAAGATACTGCTCGACAGCGCCCAGGGCTCTCTTTTACAAGATGGGGAATTGAAGGTGATCAACCGGCATGGCTCGTTAGATTATAACGGGAATGGAGATTCTGTGGTATACCATACACTGTCTACTCCCCGTGGAGGGCAATACAAGGTTCAATTGCCGGATGGTACAGATGTTTGGCTGGATGCGGCATCTTCCATTACGTATCCTACGGCGTTCAGTGGGAAAGAACGACGGGTCACCATTACCGGACAAGTCTATTTCGAAGTGATTAAAGATGTTGCCAGACCATTCTTTGTTAAAGTGAATGATATGGAAGTAGAAGTGCTGGGCACTCATTTCAATATCAACTCCTATATGGATGAAGGAGCTATAAAAACGACACTGTTGCAGGGAAGCGTGCGTGTGAGCCGTGCAGGCAGCCAGGTGATCCTTTCTCCAGGCCAGCAGGCGCAGGCGGGAGATGGCATTCCTTTACGGCAGGTACAAAATGCCGACGTGGAACAGGTGACAGCATGGAAGAACGGACGGTTTAATTTCAACGGGGTCGATCTGCGTACCATTATGTTTCAATTAGCCAGGTGGTATGATATTACAGTGAAGTATGAAAAAAAACCGCCCTTGCTGCATTTCAAAGGAGAATTACCGCGGGACCTGACCCTATCCCAGGTGCTTGCTACGTTGCGCGACATGGAGGTCAGGTGCCATATCGATGGCCGGACCCTCATCATAGAGTAATAAATATTCCCGTTCATCTACAACCAAAACACTGTATTAATGAGACTTATTGTTGTTCTCCTGATCCTCGCTGTGCTAAAAGCGGATGGGGGCGGCTTTTCGCAAACCGTAACTTATTCAGCCAGGAATGTTCCTCTCGAGCGGGTGCTCGATGCCGTGAAGCAGCAAACAGGTTATGTTTTCTTTTACACTGTCGAATTGATGGCCGGCGCCAAACCTGTCACCATCGAGGCGTATCAAATGAAACTGGAGACTTTTCTGGACGCCTTATTCAGGAACCAGCCCTTTGCATATTCTATCCGGAACAAAGCCATTATCCTCTCGCGTAAGGTCCAGACTGTGATGGCGGATCCGTCTGCTGTGAGGGGACGTTCAGCAACGCTGATGAAGGGCATTGTCATCAATGCTGAGGGTATCCCGCTGGAAGGGGCTTCTGTCAGGATACGGGGAACTTCGCAGGGAACCAGCACTGATGCCGGCGGACAGTTTTCCATAAACGTTGATGAAGGAGACGTGCTGATCATCAGTTTTGTTGGATACATCACGCGGGAACTGACTATTGGCGCCCGGCATTTGACGAGCAGGTTATCTGTTCTGCTGCAACATACGGAGTCCAGGCTTGACCAGGTACAGATCATTGCATACGGGACTACGACCAAACGGTTTAGCACGGGTAATACGGGTACGCTAAAGGCGGCTGATATTGAAAAACAGCCGGTGGCTAATCCATTGCTAGCGTTGTCCGGGAGGATCGCCGGAGTTTACGTGGAGCAGGAAAGCGGGGTGCCGGGTACAGGGGCGCGAATACAGATACGGGGACGTAATTCCATTGGCGCGGGCAATAACCCTTTGTATATTGTCGATGGAGTACCTTTTCCCGGCAGCAGTCTCTCATCGCTGACCTTCGATATATTTGCAAGTCCTTTCAACAGTATCAATCCCGCCGACATTGAAAGCATCGATGTGCTGAAAGACGCAGATGCCACGGCTATCTATGGCTCACGTGCCGCCAATGGGGTAGTGCTTATCACCACGCGAAAAGGGAAAGAGGGGAAGACCCGGCTGGATCTCAATATGTACAGAGGTCTGGGGCATATTACAAGGGCTCCGAAAATGTTAAGCGCCCGGCAATACCTGCGGTTACGGCATGATGCCTTTGCCAACGATGGCCTGACCCCGGATGGGTTCTCTGCGCCGGACCTGTTGGAATGGGATACGACAAAATATACCGACTTTAACAGATACTTTCTCGGTAACAATTCCAAGGTGACGGATGCGAATGCCGCTCTTTCGGGGGGCGATGCCCATACCAGATTTCTATTTAGCGGCGCCTATCGTCATGAGACAGGTGTATATCCGGGAAGTCTGGGGTATACCCGCGGAGGGGCGCATTTGAATATAGAGCATAACTCTCCGGACAAGCGATTTCGCGCTACCTTATCGGCAGGATTCACCGCCGATGAGAACAAGGCTACCAATATGGATATTACCAGCAGTGTATATGGTTTGCCACCCGACTTCCCGTTATATGAAAAGAATGGCAAGGTTAACTGGCAGGTCGTAACCAACCCAATGGGAATCCTGCTGCAACCCTACCGGAGCACGACCAGGACATTGGTGAGCAATGCGGTATTGCGCTATACTGTACTGCCCGACCTGAATTTAAAAATAAGCGCAGGCTACAGTCAATATGGTATTATCGAAGTTGATAAAGAACCTGCCATCAGTAAAGATCCGAGCATGTCTCCCACCAATGACGCCAACTTTTCCAATAATCAATTCAACAGCTATATCCTGGAGCCGCAGGTAGAATACAACCACACCCTGGCGACAGGCAAGCTAAACCTGCTGGCAGGCGCTACCTGGCAACAAAATGTCACTGACGGGACGCTGATACGGGCTTTTGATTTTGGTACTGAGGACCTGATGGAAAGCCCTGCCGCGGCGAAACGAAATACGATCGTATCAACCTATATAAATTATAGATATCAATCTGTATTTGCCAGGGCGAATTATAATCTGGATAATAAATATATCCTGAACGCTACTTTTCGCAGAGATGGTTCCACGCGTTTTGCACCGGAAAAACGATATGGTGATTTCTGGGCCCTGGGCGGAGCGTGGTTGTTCTCGAACGAACGGGGGGTAAAGGTTCATTTCCCCTGGCTGGACCAAGGCAAGCTACGAGGCAGCTATGCGGTGGTGGGGAATGACCAGATCAGCGATTATGGGTACCTGTCCACTTACCAGCCCACTTTCCAGGTGTATAGCGGTACTACAGGATTGTCGCCCACCCGTATCAGCAACCCTGATTATAGTTGGGAGACCAGCAAGAAACTCGAGGCTGCCCTGGAGATGTCCTTTTTAAAGGAACGGGTGTCTGTATCCATTGCCTGGTTCCGTAACAGATGCGGCAATCAGCTGGTGAACTTTCCCTTATCACCGCAATCGGGGTTCAGCACTTACCAGGCCAACCTTCCCGCCCTCGTACAAAACACGGGATGGGAATTCGAACTGAGCACTACCAATATAAAGAACGATCGTTTAACCTGGACATCTGCCTTCAATCTGACGCTGCCAAGGAACAGGCTTTTGGCTTTTCCGGGGATCGCCGGCTCAGCCTATGCAAGGGACCATGTGATAGGGGAGTCATTGAACCTCCTGCCCGTATACCATTTCCTGGGTATCGACCCCTCAACGGGCGAAGCTAAGTTCGAGGATAAAATTAAAGACGGCGTATTGCAATTTGGGATGGCGGCTAATGGGATCGGCGACCAGGTGGGTATCTCCAACGATCCGTCTTACTACGGAGGTATGCAGAACAGTTTCAGCTATGGACGCTGGCAACTGGATGTTTTTGTACAGTTTGTCCGTAAAAGGGATTTCAACATGCTGGCACAGACATACGATGGTCCCAAAGGGAGCATGGCTAACCAGCCGGTGGCGGTATTGACCAGTCCTTTTTGGGCCAGCACTACGCCCGGCATGCCCGCGTACGACAGCTATCAAAATGCGATCTCCTCCGATGCGATGGTTAGCGACGCCTCTTATGTGCGGCTGAAGAATGTTTCATTCTCTTATACATTCCCCACGTCCTGGATCCGGGGTATGAAGATGCTGCAATGCCGCCTTTATTTACGGGGTCAGAACCTGCTGACCTTTACCCATTACCTGGGATACGATCCTGAAACGAGCAGCTATGGGCTCATCACCTTGCCGCCGCTGCGCATGCTTACAGCCGGGATTCAATGTTCGTTTTAAAAAAGAGATGTATGTATTCAAAGAATAAAATAATCAATTTACTGTCTCTGTTGCTGATAGTCTCCAGCCTATTCTCCTGCCGGAAATACCTTGATACGGGCTCGCCCAGGAACGAACTGGCACAGGACAGAGTATTTGCAAGTGACAATAATGCGCAATCGGCCGTGGCCGGCATGTATGCCTCCATGTATGCGACCCGGACCTTTCAGTCGAGGCTGCGGGTGATTACCGGTCATTCCGCCGACGAATTCTATATGTTGCAAGGGGCTACGTATAGTCAATTCAGGAATAATGCGCTGGCAACGGGCAATAATATCGTGCTGCAGACCTGGAGTGATATGTATGCTGCGATCTACCAGGCCAACGCGATCATTGAAGGGCTTAACGCCAGCACGCAGGTGTCATCCGATCTAAAAAAGCAATTGAAGGGGGAGGCCCTTTTTATGCGGGCCTTTTGTCATTTTTACCTGATCAATCTTTACGGTAAGGCGCCTCTCATCCTGGAAACGGACATTGCAAAAACAGCATTGTTGCCCCGTACGCCGGTGGAGGCTGTATACCAGCAGATTGTTGAGGATTTACAAGAGGCCCAACAACTGTTGCCGGAGGACTATGGCTTCAATAATGATGATCGGAGCCGGGTGAATAAGTGGGCTGCAACTGCCATGCTGGCCAGGGTTTACCTGTATACCGGCCATTGGGCAGAGGCAGAAGTGCAGGCCGGGGCAGTGATTGACCATACACAATTGTACACCCTCCTGCCGGACCTGAACGCTGTTTTTCTTGCGAACAGCGGTGAAGCCATCTGGCAATTCAATACCATCGGCTGCCAAACAAATGACGGGTTCTCTTACGAAGGCTATAATTTCATAAATGGGAACGATGAACCTACTTTTGTGCTGACCAGCTACCTGGTGGATGCTTTTGAAGCGAATGACCAACGAAAGGTTAATTGGATAAAGCCTTTTGATGCGGGCGGCACCATCTATTACTACCCCTTTAAATACAAGCTGAGCGCTACGCCTACCGGCGGTACACCGGAATACCAGATGGTACTTCGTCTGGCGGAGCAATACCTTATACGCGCCGAAGCAAGGGCTCAGCAGTCCAACCTTTCCGGCGCGGAAGAAGACGTTGACGCGATCCGCCACAGAGCGGGGCTCAACGGTACTACGGCTAATGACCAGGCATCTATGCTGCTGGCCATTGAAAAGGAAAGAAGGGTAGAGCTTTTTTTGGAACATGGTCATCGCTGGTTCGACCTGAAACGTACCGGCAGGGCGGACGCCGTACTGGGAGCGATCAAACCCACCTGGAAATCTACCGCCGTACTTTATCCTGTACCGCAAAAAGCCATCAGCGCCAACCCCAATTTATTACCCAATAATAACGGATATTAATATGTTTAAAACTTATCTCATACTGTGGTACCTGCTTATTATTAGCATACCCTCTTATCAGCAGACTAAAAGGAGCGTCCTGAAACCAAAGGGATTTGTCATCAATGGATATATCAAGGGGCTGCGTTCCCCTTTTATTTACCTGGCAAGGATCTCGGACACGAATAGTGCGCATTTTGGTGGTATACCGGACTCCGCTGCAGTGATCAACGGACGTTTCCGGTTTACCGGTGTAACCAGTGTGCTGCCCTCCAAAGCAGGTCTTTTTTTAAGGGATTCCACCAGCGATATGAGCTGGCTTTCTTTTTATTTAGAGAATGCTGTTATTACTATCACGGGCCGGGCTGACTCGTTGCAGTATGCCCGGGTGAAAGGATCGGCGACTCAACTGGAGTACATGGAATTTGAGGCTTCCACAGATCATATATATGAAAGGATGTCACAGATGGGCAAGGCCGCTGAGCAAGCCCAGGATACGGCTGTATCGTCAAGGCTGCAATCGGATATAGAGAAATTATTTGCTCAATATGTGCAGTATATCCGGGAATATGCCGGCCGTCGGCCCGGGAGCGTATTAAGCTTGGATCTGCTGAGCCAGGTGGCCGGCTACAATAATACCTATACGCCGGCTGATTACAGGGAATTTATGAGGCTTATTGAAAATTTGTCCCCTCCTCTGCTGCAATCACCCAAGGGACGATACGTGCATAGTCGTATGCTGGCAGTAACGCAAACGCTGGTTGGCGCCGTAGCACCCGATTTTGCGCTGCCCGATACGACCGGTAAACTGGTGCGGCTCTCCGAATTCAAGGGGAGATACGTGCTTTTGGATTTTTGGGCCAGTTGGTGTGCGGGTTGCCGGGAAGAGAATCCCAATGTCGTAAAGGCATATCAATCTTTTAAAGATAAGGGGTTTGTCGTGCTGGGGGTTTCGTTGGATGAACGGATAACGGAGGCTATGTGGAGACAGGCTATTGTAAACGACCATTTGACCTGGACGAACGTTTGTGATCTGAAAGGAAGGGAAGGGGATGCTGTGCGGAAATATGGGGTACGAGGGATCCCCAATAATTTTCTTATTGATCCGGATGGAAGGATTGTAGCGAGGAGTCTGCGGGGGGTGGAACTGACGAGGAAGCTGGAGGAGGTGTTTGCGCCGCGATAGCCAGCTGCGATGTATAGTATTTTTTTAAGAAGTCTTGGGTTGAAGAACCCCGTCGGGCAGACGCTCAGGATGGATAGTGCCCAGTACCGGGTCATTGGTGTGGTGAAGGATTTTTACAGCCACAGCTTTTTTGTGAAAATGAAGCCGACCCTTTTTATAATGGCTGATGAGCAGCATTACCATTATCTGGCTATGAAAGTGCGTCCGGGCTCAATGGATAAGACCTATAAGTCAGTGCAGGCGCGGTGGGCGGTGTTGTATCCCGACATTCCCTTTGACGGTGGATACCAGGAAGATGTATGGACTGGTGCGGTTGAATGTGGCGGGAAGGGTCAGGGAGTTCAGCATCTGGAAGGTGTTGGGCGCAAAACTCCGGAATATTGCCGACAATGTCACCAGACCATATATTATTATGTTGACCATTTCCCTGGTGGTACTGGCGACAGTGGCTACCCAGATAAGAAAAGTAGCTGTGTCCAATCCGGTGAATGGATTGAAAGTAGAATAGGAATGTATTGGTTTTCATTCATTTGTAAAATTAATTAAATAAATTTCTTCATTAATAGGTTTATTAACCCCCTAATTAATGCTTTTCCGGCAATTTCGTGTCAAGACGAACCGATGGTTCGATGCAGCTCTGACGAAGGGCGCAGACATTAACTCTTAACGAAAAACTGCTGTATGAAAAGACATCCCCTGGCCTCATTTCTACCACCGTCTTATACATGTCCGGAAAGACGGATCTTTTTTCCTTTCCATCTTTTTGCCTTTTGTTTTGAAGGGTGTTTGTCACCAGTGATCTAAAAGATAAAACCCGTTTTAAAATGAAGGCATGGTATAATATATCTGCCATAATCCTTTTGATTATGGCCTTACCCTGTATTATTTCCGCCCAGGAGAATGGGGCGATATATATAGACCCTCGGATCGGGAATGTGGGTCAGTTGCTTGAACCTACCCGTCCGCTGGTGCATCTTCCCCATCAACTGATCAGATTTGCCCCTGACCGTAAGGATTATTTTGACGATCAGATCGGTGCTTTTCCTCTTACCATCGTCTCTCACCGTCTGGGGCAGGTGTTTTCTCTGAAACCATTCATCGGGGAGGTGACGCCGGGCAGTTGGAAGGGGCGTATGACCTGGGACCATGAGCTGGAGGTCAACAGGCCCTGGTATTATTCTACTTTTTTAATTGATGATGAGATAACGGTGGAGTTTACCCCAGGTAAAAAGACCGGGTATTTCCGGATGGAGTTCCCGTCGTCCAGTGAGCCGGCGCTGCTGTTGGGTGTTTACAACGGGGGCAGGGCCCTTTGGAATTTTTTATCTGCGGGTGAGGTCACCGGGATGGAAATATATAATGGAGATATAAAGGTATACATGTATGGCGTATTTAGCGGCGATGGCAAGGCAGGGGTTATCGACAATGGGCGGGTGACGGAAGGTAAGGTCATCGAGTCGGCGGATGCCAGGGCATGGATACGCTGGCCGCGGGGGACAAGGCGGGTGGAGTTCAAATATGCCATCAGCTATATTAGTGTGGATGCCGCCAAGCAGCATTTTGAGCAAGAGTTGTCGCATAAGGATTTTTCATCCCTGTCGGATGAAGGCAAGAGTACCTGGGAGCAAGCGATGGGTCAGGTGAGCGTGGAAGGCGGGACGGAGGCACAAAAAAGGAGTTTTTATACAGCGCTTTACAGGTGCAGCGAAAGGATGGTGGATATCACGGAAGACGGGGCCTATTACAGTGGTTTTGACAAGCAGGTGCATAAGGACAGCCGTCCTTTTTATACGGATGACTGGGTTTGGGATACGTATCTGGCGTTGCACCCGCTGCGTATGATATTGAATCCATCGCAGGAAGAGGACATGCTGCAATCGTATGTCCGTATGTACGAGCAGGGGGGCTGGATGCCGACCTTCCCTGTATTGTTTGGCGATCATGCCTGTATGAACGGGTTCCATTCTTCTATTGTATTTCTGGACGCTTACCGCAAGGGTTTGAAGAGGTTCGATATAGATAAAGCGTATGAGGGGATGAAAAAGAATTCTATGGAGGCGACGCTGTTGCCGTGGCGGAATGGCAAAAAGACGGCGCTCGACGATTTTTATCATACGGCGGGTTATTTTCCGGCCTTGCGTATCGGCGAAAAGGAAACGGAAAGCAGGGTCCATGAATTCGAACGGAGGCAGGCTGTCGCCATCACTCTTGGCCACAGCTACGACGACTGGGCTGTAAGTCAGCTGGCAATGGATCTTGGAAGGAAGGATGAGCAGGAGATATTTGGCCGGCGGGCGGAGAATTATAGGCATCTCTGGAACCCGGACAAACAGATGTTCCTTCCGAAGGATGACAAGGGCAACTGGATCGATATCGATCCGAAATTCGACGGTGGTCCCGGCGGGCGTGATTATTACGATGAGAATAATGGTTATACTTATTTATGGCAGGTGCAGGAGGACATCCCGGCGTTGATCAGTCTGATGGGGGGCAAGGAAAAGATGGAGAAGAGGCTGGATCAATTATTCAGAGAGGGTTTGGACAGGCCGAAGCCGGAATTCTGGAGCAAGTTCCCGGATGCGACGGGGCTGATAGGACAGTTCTCCATGGGGAACGAGCCCAGCTTTCATATCCCTTATTTATATAATTATACAGGCGCTCCGTGGAAAACGCAGAAGCGTATACGATTCCTGCTGGACACCTGGTTCAAGGACAACATTTTTGGTATCCCGGGTGATGAGGACGGGGGTGGTATGAGCGCGTTTGTCGTCTTTTCTTCCATGGGATTTTATCCTGTTACGCCCGGGCTTCCCGTGTATACCATCGGCAGCCCTGTGTTCAGCAAAGTGACGATACAGCTTGGCAACGGGAAACGATTTACGCTTGCGGCACATAATTGTTCGGTGGTCAATAAATATATCCAAAGCGCCACGATGGATGGAAAAGAGTTGAAGACGCCCTGGTTTACGCATCAGCAGCTGATGAATGGAGGCAGCCTGGTGCTGGAGATGGGGCCTAAGCCCAACAAGACGTGGGGGACAGGAGAAGGTCATTTGTAATTCCTTAAAATCTAACATATAAAATGCTATGAGATCAAAATTAACGAAGCGCTTGTTCATGCTGCTATTTATTCTTCCCTTGTGGGCAGCTGCACAGCAAAAAACGATCAAGGGAAGAGTAACGGATGCGAAGGACAGCAACCCATTGTCCGGAGCCACCGTATCGGCGGGCGCCGGCGCCGCCCGGGTATCTGCGGTGACCGATGAAAAAGGCGAGTATTCCATCAATGTTCCCTCCGGGGCCACGTCGCTCACCATTTCGTATGTGGGGTACAAGGATATCGTAGAGAAGATAGGTAACCGGGGTGTGATCAATGCGGTGATGAACATCGGCGGGAAGGATATGGGGGAAGTTGTTGTTGTGGGTTACGGCACCCAGAAAAAAGTGACATTGACGGGCTCCGTCGTTCAGTTGAAGGGTAGTGAAGTGGCGGTGACAAAGAACGAGAACGTCCTGAACATGCTGACGGGCAAAGTGCCTGGCTTGCGTATGGTCCAAAGGACGGCTGAGCCAGGTGGTTATGAGAATAGTTTTGATATCCGTGGGTTTGGCGCGGCTCCGTTGGTCGTCATCGACGGGGTGCCCAGGGGAGGCATCGAAAGGATGGACCCGAGTGAGATCGAAAGTATTTCGGTGCTGAAAGATGCTGCAGCAGCGGTGTACGGGGTTCGGGCCGCCAACGGGGTCATCCTTGTGACGACCAAGAAAGGCAGCAACCGCAACGGCAAATACGACATCAACTATTCCTTCAACCAGGGCTGGCAGCAATTTCTGGGCATGCCCAAGGGGGTAGGACCGGTGGATTATATGATGCTGACCAATGAGAAAGTGAAAAGGGATTTTGGCAACAATTTCCTTGGCAATGACAAACCTGCCTATACATATGAGAATATCAAGCCCTGGATCGATGGGAAATATGTCGGCGCGGACTGGATCGACGCCGCCTTTAACACGGTGACGCCGCAATGGACGCACAACCTGAATATCAGCGGCGGCAGTGATAAGGTGAGTATGTTTTTTAGTCTGGGTTATATGAAGCAGGATGGTCTGTATAAGTCCGGGTCGTTGAACTATGACCGTTGGAACGTACGGTCCAATGTCAATGTAAAGATCACGGACAGGCTGCGTGCGCAAGCTCTTGTCTCGGGATATATGGACAATAAGAACTCTCCCTACCAGGACCTCTGGACTGTCTTTAAATATACCTGGAACCAGATACCCATCAACCAGATCTATGCCAATAACAACCATGACTACCTGAATGTGATGCCCGATAATGCCAATCCTGTGGGCATGACAGATGCGGGCAGGGTGGGGTACAAGATCGGCAAAAGCAAGAACATTCAGGGCCAACTGAGCCTGGAGTACGACATACCCTATATCACGGGGTTGAAGGCCAGGGCCATGTTCAATTATGGGTACAATATCAACGATAATACAGCGCGCCGGAAGACGTATACTTTATATTCGTACGACCCGACGGATAGTTCGTATAAGCCTTCTACCGTCAACGCAGACCCTGCCAGCGGAACGGGGACGCTGAACCGCAACTACGGCAACAACGAGTCTACGCTGGGGCATCTTTCGCTTAACTATGTACATACTTTCGCCCGGGACCACAATGTGAATGTGCTCCTGGTATATGAACAGACTCATTCAAAGGATGATAATTTCTCCGCACAACGCAATGTGGCATTGCCTGTGGATTATCTCTTCGGCGGAGATCCCAACAATGCCAGAGGCTACACAGATGCCGGCGGCGTCAATGACGTGGCTACAAGGGCCTATCTGGGTAGAGTGAATTATGATTACAAAGGAAAATATCTGGCGGAATTCACCATTCGCCGGGATGCTTCCAACAAATTTGCGCCGGGTCCCCGCCGCTGGGGTACTTTTCCTGCCGGCCTGGTAGGTTGGCGTGTAAGCGAGGAGCCTTTTTTCCAGCAGCTGGTGTCTCCCAACATCGTCAGCAACCTGAAACTGCGCGGGTCTTATGGTGCGCTGGGGTATGATGGGGACAATCAAACAGTCTTCCAATATGTCTCGGGCTTTACCTATCCTACTGTGGACCCGGCTGACCAAAAGCCGCTGGGGTATATGTTCGGCGGACAGTTTGTGAATGGCTCCGCCAACAGGGGCCTGATCAATCCTGACCTGACGTGGTATACGTCGCATACGACTAATATAGGTCTTGATTTTAGTATATTGAAAGGGAAGATCGATGGAAGCTTTGAAGTATTCAGAAGGGATCAGGATGGATTACCAGCTACGCGGCTGGCTGTTTTACCCGGTACGGTGGGTGTCAACCTGCCTCAGGAGAATCTTAATTCTAACAGGACGCAGGGCTGGGAGCTGGCCTTGTCCCACAGGAACAGGATCGGCGACCTGGGTATCAACATCGGCGGCAACCTTTCCTATGCGCGTACCCAATGGAGAACCCATATAGAAGGGAAAGCGGGTAATTCGTATCAGGCATGGAGGAACAATTTGTCCGGCAGGTATACAGACATCTGGTGGGGCGTCGATTATGGCGGCCAGTTCACCAGCTATAACCAGATCTACAATCATTCGGTGAATACAGGGGGCGGAAATAATACGGTGCTGCCCGGTGACTACTATATGCAGGATTGGAATGGAGATGGTGTCATCAATGGGGATGACTATCATCCCATCGCGGCGGTGAACCTGCCCATCATGAACTTTGGGTTTAATTTCAACCTGACTTATAAAGGGTTTGACCTGAGCGCTTATTTTGCCGGCGCCACCGGGTTCTGGACCGAGCTTGCGGAGCAATATGTCGAGCCTTTGATGTATGGCGGGAGCGCCATGCAAAAGTTCCTGGACAGCTGGCATACGGTCAATCCGAGCGACAATGTTTATGATCCGAACACCAAGTGGGTGCCTGGAAAATATCCTTCCATGGGATATAAGTATGACCAGATCAATAATACCACAAAGGGTGTGATGGATGCCACCTATGTCAGGCTGAAGACCCTGGAGCTGGGATATTCCATCCCCCGCATCATCCTCAGCAAAGCAGGCATCAAGAACTGCCGGGTATATGTCAATGCTTACAACCTGTTCACCATTACGGGTCTGGATGGCGTCGATCCGGAACATCCGGGACAGATACCCAGCGGAGACTTCAACTTTGGTCTGGGCGGTTACAAATACCCGTTGAACAGAACCTTTAATGTCGGCGCCAATATTTCACTCTAAAACCTGTGAACATAAAAAATATGAAAAAGTTACTTGCTGTATTTATTATAGGATTGGCGGCGCTTTCGTCCTGTCAAAAGCTGGATATCCTGCCACCCAACATCCTTAGCGATGATCAGATCTTTTCCAGTCAGGCGGGTATCGAGACCTACCTGGCGCAAGTGTATCGCAAACTCCCCATCGAGGATTTTACCTACCGGCCGGCGGGAAGGAACGCGGGTGAAGGAGGGTTCAATCTTCACCATGAATGGGAACATTTTTATCATGCGGGTGGCGCCTGTGGTGAAATGGTAGGTCCTTACGGAGGTATGGACATCGGCAATGGATTTGGTTACTGGCCTTATGATGACATCCGCGCGGTGAACTATTTACTGGAGACCCTGCCGAAATATGCCAAAAATTATCCGGCGGCCACTGTGGCAAATCTGATCGGCGAGGCGCACTTTCTCCGGGCCTACTATTATTTTGCGCTGGCCAAACGTTACGGAGGCATACCAATCATCAAGAATGTACAGAATTATCCTCAGCAGTCGATAAAGGATCTGCAGGTACCGAGGGATAAAGAGGAGGACGTATGGAATTTTATCGGGGACGATCTGGATTCGGCCTGGAATACCATGCCGGCCACCAATGAGACGGGCAGGGCGGACAAATATGGGGCGGCGGCCTTGAAATCAAGGGCCATGTTGTATGCGGGCTCTATTGCCAAGTACGGTTCTCAGAACTTTGTCGGTGGCGCCGCCCGTGACCAGGGCTTTGTCGGTATCAGTGCGGACAAAGCGGCCGGGTTTTATCAGAAGGCCATCGATGCGGCCAAACTGCTGGAAGGACACTATTCCCTCTATAGAAAGGTGGCGGATAAGCTGACCAACTACACCGACCTTTTCCTGGACGTCCAAAGTCCTGAAAATATTCTTACAAGGGACTATTTTAGTGGTGAGTCGGAGCGTATGCACAGCTGGGATGCCACCATGTCGCCCAACAGCGGTATGAACTATATGACGGGCGATGGTCTGTCCCGGGCTTATCCGACTTTGGAGCTTGTAGAGCGTTTTGGCATACTGGATGTCACCAATGCCGACGGAACGCCCAAACGGTATAATCAATTGGCCGACCTCTGGCAAGGCCAGAACCTTGAGCCCCGTCTGCTGGCCACGGTCTACTTTCCCGGTGAGACGCTGCGGGGGAAGCTATTCGATCAGCGGAGGGGTATTTACCCGACATTTAATTACAAATCTGCTGATGAGGTGGCCAAGCCTGGCGGGGACCGGAAATTTGCATCTTCCGGGGATCATAATACATTATACGCGGGCAGCAACATGACAGTGATCGGGAATGCCGGCATGTTCCCTTCATCCGGCGCCGACAACAATACCCGGACAGGTTTTTATGTCCGGAAATATATCAATTACAAACAGACGGACCTTACCAAGATCACGCTGTTCTCCAGCACCACCCACTGGATCGAGTTCCGTTATGCGGAAGTCCTGCTGAACAGGGCCGAGGCGGATATCGAAACAGGCCAGACGGACGACGCGCTGATATGTCTGAACGATATCCGGGACAGGGCAGGCGCCAGCCCGCTGACCCTGGCGAATATGGTGGTTGACACGGTACGGAACGAGCGCTGTAAGGAACTGGCCTTTGAGAACCATTACTGGTGGGATATCAAAAGATGGAGGATCGCGGATGTCGTTCTGAACAACGCCCGATTCCACGGTCTGATGCCTTATTATGTATACGATGAAGGCAAGTACATTTTCCTGAAAGAACCCGAAACATTTCAGCGGAATTACAATTTCGACAAGAGGTTCTACTATGAGCCCCTGCCGGGCGGTCAGTTGAACAGCAACCCCAATCTCTATCCTCAAAATCCCAATTACTAGTACAAAAAAAATTGATATATGAAGCTACGAATCAGTACAATCATGTTGGGGGTGTCCATGTTGATGGCGGGTACATCCTGTATCAAGAAGGACAACTTTCCGGGGCCGAATGCTTCCCTCACCGGAAGTCTCTTCCTGGACGGGTCATCCTCCAAAACCACCGTGCAGACCAGCACGGGCAATTTCAATATCCGTCTTGAGGAGCTGAGTTATAGCGCTACTCCCGCACCCCAGGATATACCCATCAAAAATGACGGCACGTACGAGAACGACAAACTATTTGCCGGGCACTATCGCGTCTCCATAAAGGGTGGCGCCTTCTGGCCTGTGGCGCCTGTCGAGACGGACATCCGTCAGGGGTCCAAGCTTGACTTTCAAATGACGCCCTATCTGTTGTTGAACAACTTCAAGGCGACGCTGACGGATACCGTACTGGCGTTGACCGCGGACCTGTCGGCGCCTATCGATGGGGGTATTCCTCAGATAATAGAGATAGACCCTTATGTCAATACGACCAAGTTTGTCGGGCCGGGGGCTGCTATTTATCAATTTTCGGAATCTCAAAAACTGCCGGTGCCCTCTGCGTCGAGTCCCTGGGATTGGTCGACCCTGACGCCGGCTCAAAAGTCCATCGGTGTGACAGTCACCGGCCTGATCAGGGGACGTACGTTCTTTGTCCGGCTGGGTGTGAAATTTAATAACGACGACAAGAGCTCGAATTTGTCGGAAGTGATCCAGGTGGATGTACCGAAACAATAACCTGATCCCTATTTGTAAAAAATTTAAATGCTAACGAAATGCGCTTAATAAAAACAATGCTGGTGGGTTCCGTGATGACGACGGTACTTATCCTGGCAGCCTGTAAAAAAGATAATTATCCTTCCCGGGACACCAGCGGTCTGAAACCGACGCCGCCCCCGCCACCCCCACCGACCGAGCAGTCTGTGGAGATCGACAATTGCGATGCGGCCGACGGCTGGCAAACGGTGGGCGCGCCCGTGATCGCTACCACAGGGCAAAAGGAAGGGAAAGGATATCTGCAGGGCACCATCACTACGGGGAATGATTTTCTTCAGTTTATCAAGACACTGCCTGTCAATGTCGATACCAAGGCGACCATGTTTAGTGGCGTGTTGAAGTTCTGGTTTTTTGTACAGGACGTCTCCCTGTTGAAGCTGGACGGTCAGATACAGTTCAGCAGTGCAAAGGATCCCGATAAGAACCGCATCGGGTGGGGGCTTGACAAGATCATCCCCACGCTGAAGAACGGCTGGAACCAATTGGCGTTAAACTTTTCAGACGCATATGTGTCCGGTGACGGCGGTCCGGACCTGACGGCCATGAACTATTTCAAGATATTCTTCTGGACGGCGAATAAAGCCACGTCGGATCAGAAGTTCGGGCTGGATGATATCAGGGTAGTGGCTGTACCGCCTCCGCCCCCCATCGTCGTGGACAATTGTGATGTAGCCGACGGCTGGCAAACGGTGGGTGCGCCCGTGATAGCTACCACGGGACAAAAGGAAGGGAAAGGATATCTGCAGGGCACCATCACCACGGGGAACGATTTTCTTCAGTTTATCAAGACATTTCCTGTCAATATCGACACCAAGCTTACCATGACCAATGGTCAATTGCAATTCTGGTTCAATGTACCGGACGTCTCTTTGCTGAAGCTGGATGGCCAGATACAATTCAGCAGCTCGAAAGATCCGGATAAATTCCGGGTGGGATGGGGATTAGCCGGCATCATCCCGAAGCTCAAGAACGGATGGAATCAGCTTACCCTCAATTTTTCAGACGGTGGCATAACGGGTGACGGCGGTCCGGACCTGACGGCCATGAACTATTTCAAAATATTTTTCTGGACGGCCAACAAGGCAACGAGCGACCAAACTTTTGGGATTGACGGTATCGTTGTACAGAGACGGCCATAATAAAGCAACAACCTATGCAAACAAAGCGCATTTTTCTGTTAGGACAAGCTGCAATTATTTCCGGCCTTATGGCTATCCATCCCGGATGTCTGGCCCAAAAAAAGGCAGCAGCAGTGACCGGCAACCCCTTTATCAGACATATGTTTACAGCGGACCCGTCAGCCCATGTTTGGGCTGACGGCCGTCTATATGTATATGCATCCCATGACATCGATCCACCTCGGGGGTGCGATCTGATGGACCAGTACCATGTCTTTTCCACGGACGACATGGTGCATTGGAAGGATCATGGTGAAATACTTCGCTCGAGCCAGGTACCCTGGGGCCGTCCGGAAGGCGGATTTATGTGGGCGCCGGATTGTGCTTACAAAAATGGGGTGTATTATTTTTATTTTCCTCATCCCACCGGTAGCGGCAAGGAGTGGAATTCCACCTGGAAAATAGGTGTAGCCACCAGTAAGAAGCCGGCCAGTGATTTCAAGGTACAGGGTTATATCCAGGGGCTGGAGTCCATGATCGACCCTTGTGTATTTGTGGACGACGATGGGCAGGCCTATTTCTATTATGGCGGAGGCGGTACCTGTAAAGGCGGCAAGTTAAAGGACAATATGACGGAGATAGACGGGGAGATGCAGCCGATGAAAGGTCTGGTGGATTTTCATGAAGCTACCTGGGTGCATAAGCGCAATGGGGTCTATTATCTGTCCTATTCCGACAACCATGATTCGGCGGGACAGCATAACCGGATGTGCTATGCGACGAGCACCAGTCCTTTAGGGCCCTGGGAGTATAAAGGGATCTATATAGAGCCGACGGACAGCTATACAAACCACGGCTCTATCATAGAATACAAGGGACAATGGTATGCTTTTTATCACAACAGCGCTCTTTCGCACTTTGACTGGCTGCGGTCCATCTGTGTGGATAAGTTGTATTACAATCCTGATGGGACCATTCAAATGGTGCGGATGACGGCGGATTCTTCGGCCACGAGGCCCAAACCAGCCGGGGACAAACCTGCGGGAGGCGCCGGAAAATAAAGATCTATGTATAAACGATTGCTTATAGTATGTGTATTTGCGGCGCTGGCTGGCTGTTCTTCCAAAAAGGATCAGCCTGTGGCTGTAAAGAAGCCGTCACTTTTTGATACGGCGCATAAAAATCCTTTCATCACCAATATGTACACGGCCGATCCGTCAGCTCACGTTTGGGCTGATGGGCGGCTGTACGTATATCCGTCCCATGATATCGACCCGCCGAGGGGTTGCGACCTGATGGACAAGTACCATGTCTTTTCCACGGACGATATGGTGCACTGGCGTGATGAGGGACAGATACTGGAAGCCAGCCAGGTGTCGTGGGGGACGTCGGATGGCAATTTTATGTGGGCGCCGGACTGCGCTTACAAAAATGGGGTGTATTATTTTTATTTTCCTCATCCCAGCGGCTCGCCCTGGAATTCCACCTGGAAGATAGGGGTCGCTACCAGTTCCAAGCCGGCCAGTGGCTTTACAGTACAAGGATATATACAGGGGTTGGAGTCGATGATCGACCCCTGCGTGTTTGTGGATGACGATGGCAAGGCCTATTTTTATTATGGCGGCGGCGGTACCTGTAAAGGCGGCAAGTTAAAGGACAACATGATGGAGATAGATGGCGACATGCGTTCCATGCAGGGGCTGGTGGATTTTCATGAGGCTGCCTGGGTGCATAAGCGGAACGGTCTTTATTATCTCTCTTATGCGGACAACCATGATGACGGACGGACGCATAATCAAATGCGTTATGCCGTCAGCTCGAACCCTATAGGCCCATGGACCTATAAAGGGATTTATATAGACCCCACGGACAGCTATACCAATCATGGGTCTATTGTGGAATACAAGGGGCAATGGTATGCCTTTTATCACAACAGTTCCATATCACATTTTGACTGGCTGCGCTCCATTTGTGTAGACACGCTGGGCTATAATAGTGATGGTTCAATTAAAAAAATTATTCAGACAAAATAATGTGTTTATGAAAAGTTTTGGTTCTATCGGGTTATCGCTGGCAATTCTTTTTTTGACGGCCAGTTGCGGCAAAAGCAATTCCGGCGCCGGACCGACGCCTCCGCCTTCACAGACCGACACTAATATCAATAAAGTATGGCCCTCTCCGAAGGGAGATGTGGTAGGTACGGTCACCGTGGGCTATCAGGGTTGGTTTGCCTGCAAGGGCGACGGTTCACCGATAGACGCCTGGTGGCATTGGTCCAAGGATTGGGGGCAAGCACCTACGCAGACGTTAAGTGGTATCGTGTCGTGGCCGGATATACGAGATTACCAGAATACGTATGCTACGGGTTTTGCGAACCTGGGCAATGGCAATCCAGCCACATTATTTTCCTCTTTCAACGATCAGACGGTGGATGTGCAGTTTACCTGGATGCAACAATACGGCATTGATGTAGCCGCCCTGCAACGTTTTAACCCCACCGGACAGGAAGGTCCCGTCCGGGACGCCATCACGGCAAAAGTAAAAACGGCCGCGGAAAAACACAATGTCAAGTTCTATATCATGTATGACGTCAGCGGCTGGACCAATATGCAGTCCGAGATAAAAGCGGACTGGACAAACAAAATGAAAGCGTATACTTCTTCCGCGGCATATGCCAGACAGAATGGCAAACCTGTGGTATGTATCTGGGGTTTTGGGTTCAGCGACCCCAACCATGTGTGGGATGCGGCCACGTGTAAAGACGTTATCATGTGGTTTAAGAGCCAGGGCTGTTATGTCATTGGAGGCGTACCTACGCACTGGCGGGAACAGAACAGTGATTCGCGGCCGGGTTTTATCGATACATATAAGGCCTTTAATATGCTGTCACCCTGGATGGTGGGACGTATCGGCAAGATCATGGAGGCTGACGATTACTATGCCAATGTGGCCACGGCGGACCTTGGGTTTTGCAGGGCCTACAAGATCGATTATCAGCCTTGCGTGCTGCCGGGGGACCTGCAGGGGAGACAGCGGGTCCATGGGGATTTTATGTGGCGGCAGTTCTATAACATGACGCGGTTGGGTGTGCAGGGGATCTATATATCCATGTTTGATGAATACAATGAGGGCAACCAGATTGCCAAGACAGCGGAAGATGCTTCGATGGTGCCGGCGGGAGCGGGTTTTCTCACTCTGGACGAGGATGGTACGGCTTGTTCTTCGGACTACTATCTGCGTCTGACGGGGGATGGGGGAAAGATGTTCAAGGGAGTGATATCGCTTACGACTGTAAGACCGACGGCGGTGAAGTGATAATGGTATTTTGCCTTTAAAGGCTGGTATTATAAAGCCCAAATGACGGGAGCCCTCCGTCATTTGGGCATATTTTTTTACAGGACTGTCCTTACTTCTATATTTCCTCCGCCCCTGAGAATGGGGTTTGTTTTTGCCAATTCGATGGCTTCATCAATAGTGGCTGTTCTTACGACCATGTAACCACTGATAAATTCTTCTGTGTCTTTGCAGGGGCCGTCGGTGACTATATTACCCGGTCTTACGGTCTTTGCATTGCCAGTGGCCAGTCTGTTGCCTTTGTCGGCCAGTTTGTTTTGGTCAGTAACTGTATTCATCCAATTCATTCTTGCCTGGATCTGTTCCGGGGATGGATTGGCGTGCGGGTCTTTGCTGGTCCTAAAGATCAGTACGAACTCTTGCATAATTGTGGATTTTATTGGTTCGTATATATGACGAATGGGGATGCGTGCACAGGACAAATAGTGGGTCTTTTGTTTATTTATTGATTTATAATGACTTATGATTTTGTGACAAACCTTTTTGCTAAATAAATTAGTTTTATTTATATGAATTTGATATTTTTGATGTCCGTGCGAATCCCTTTACTACCCCTATAGCATGGATTACCGGAATAAAGAGGTCCGGGAGCGCAGATGGGCAAAATCGGCGTAAAAAAAGTGAAATACCTGCATACAAAAAGTGAAAAACAAGCAGCTTAAATAGGAAAAAATGGCAAACATAATTCTCGGAAAATCTTTAAACCTTTTCTTTGACTATGCGACCACGGGATCCGCGCTACGAAATCATTAAACCGATGTTGAATGAAGGAAAAATCCAATCGTTTCCGGATATTTTCAAGTTTATAAAAAAATCGGTGGTTGCTGCTGACCTGGGGAAGCGTGGGCCCCGGTTTACAGAACTGATCAATAGGGTGGAGGATTTCACTGTAAAAGAATTGTTGATCATTGCCCGTCTTTGTGGTTTGACGGAAGCCGAGATGTTTAAATTAGTGGAGATGGAACTGGTCAAGCGCAAGTCAAAAGGTTAGTATATATTCCGGTTACCATAGCCATTGCCTATTTGGCGCCTTTTCTACTAGTATCAAGCCTTAACAGCCTTCCAACCGGGCCGGCTTCCGACGGAGCCGGTCTTTTTTATATATTTGGTCTTATGAAGCAAGAACCGGAGAAACAGGAATTTTGGGAAGCTGCTTTTGTAGAAAAGCAGGAGATGTGGGGTTTTGAGCCATCAAATTCAGCCTTGTTGACAAAAGATCTTTTTGTTGAAAAAGCTGTAAAAAATATACTCATACCAGGAATAGGCTACGGAAGGAATGCGCAGATCTTCAAAGAGAACGGGATCACTGTCACGGGGATCGAGATCTCAAAAACCGCCATTGAAATGGCGAAAAAGCATTATGGTACGGATATGGTCATTCACCATGGTTCCGTCACCGACATGCCCTTTGACAACCTTCTGTACGACGGCATATTTTGTTATGCTTTAATTCATTTACTGGACGCTGGCGAAAGAGAAAAGCTGATCCGCGACTGTTATAACCAGCTTTCAAGAAATGGTTATATGGTTTTTGCGGTTATTTCAAAAAAGGCTCATACCTATGGGCAGGGTACATTTCTGAGCAAGGACCGCTATGAAATGTTTGGTGGAGTTAAAATGTTCTTTTACGATAGGGAATCGATCCATGCGGAGTTTGACCAGGCCGGATTATTTGAGATCGTAGAAGTATCCGAAAATTATCCACTCTTTTTAATCAAATGCAGAAAAGAATAGAGGGCTATTTATTAAGCATCATAAAGAGGATGATCAATAAAATGATGCCCGCGATGATGGCCAGGGCGATCTTTATCGCGCTGTAGGGTCTTTCCCCCACGACCTCGCCGGTGCAGGCATTGACGGTGAAATGGTATAATTTGTTGTTGTATCGATAGGCGCTGATCCAGGCCGGCAGGAGTATATATTTCAGGGCAAGGTTTCCGTAACTGGTGTCGATGCCATTGATGATCTGTTCGTCCCCGCCGATGTCGGAGAGGATAGCCTGCCTGATCCCGGACTGCATACGGCGTTTTGCTTCTTCGAGGCCTTCTTCAGCATTGATCTGGAACAATTCGGACCGAAAGCCGCTGACATATTGTTCGTTGTAATGGACGAGGGACTCCAGACGCCAGGGTTCGAGACGACCTGCTACTTTTTGCGGCAGGGAGTTGCTGGCGGATATCAGTATATCGTTGAAACTACAGTCGACGGCACCGCTGACGGGGAACCAGGAGGTATGGCGTACTTCTCTGGTGCGGGTGACCTGTTCTCCATCGACTGTCTCTGTATAGTACTCAGTCGTATAATAATAATCCCCCCGGCTGCCGGAATAGTTGGAGACGGTATCCGCGTCATAGCTCCAGTGGGGTATATAGACACCTTTGAACTGGCGGGCGTCGCTGCTAACTATTTTGGAGAGGTCGGAGGGGGCGAACCAGAGCCGTTTGAGCCAGGTGCGGAAGCTTTCCAGGGCCTGCGGCTGCGGGACAAGGAAGGGTAAAATATAGTGTGGGCGGACGATATCCTTGTTCTGTACTTCGCTGAGCACGAGGGGGCTGGCGCAGAATGCGCAGTTGTCTGAGTTGACCTCCGGCGGGAGGGTGGTGGAGGCGCCGCAATTCTTACAGGATACAACACGGGCGGACTGTGTGGCCGCACCGCTGTATTTCATGGCGATGAAGTCTGCGTAATCGAAGGAGACGATCGGACTATCATTAGTGTCTACGATCTCATTGGCAGCGCCGCAATAGCTGCATTGCAGGTGGTGCGTACCTGGTGCAAAATGCAGGGTAGCGCCGCAACTACTGCACTGAAGGGTCGTGTTCAGGGCAACGGGTCGTTCAGCCTGAGGCATGGTGACAGGGTTTTATGCGCCGGGCAAAGGCGGGGGGACATTGTTAAATAAAGGGGCCAGTTCAGGAACGGTACTTGCGGCTGCCCAGCCGGACATACCTTTTTTCCATACCTGGCTTTGTGCATTGATGGTACCGGCGGTAATCAACTGCGATAACTGGTCCATGTTATAGGGACCGGCTTGTTTGCCGTCGATGGCGACAAACACCGGGATAGCTCCCGGAAGGGGAGGAGGGGCGTCGTTACCCTGGACGGAATTATTCTGGAAGATATTGCCTACCTGTCCCCCGATGGCCATTCCCAATCCTGCGCCGATGCCTGCGCCGGCAAGTCCGCCACCGCCGGGATTCTGCGCCGCCTGCTCCATTGCATTGGCGGCCTGGAATTGCGCATAGGCGCCAAGGTTACCTACGATACCCATGCTGCTGCGTTTGTCCAGCGCTGCTTCCACTTCGGGGGGCAAAGAGATATTTTCGATGAGGAATTTGGTGAGTTCGAGCCCCAACTCGTTGAACTCCGACCTGATCTTTTCCGTAATCTTTGCGGATACCTCATCATAGTTGGCTGCAAGATCGAGTACAGGGATCTTTGCTTCCGCGATGGCATCCATACCGCGGGAGACGGCGAGGTTGCGGAGCTGTTCATTGACGCCTTCCACCGAGAATTCGGGGTTGGTAGCGGCTATTTCCTTTATAAATACGCCCGGATCTTTTACACGGAAAGCAAAGCTGCCGAAAGCGCGAATGCGTATAGGGCCGAATTCTGCGTCCCGGAGCATGATGGGGTTACGGGTGCCCCACTTTTGAGCGATAAACTGCCGGGCGCTGACAAAGAACACATCAGCTTTAAAGGGGCTGTTGAAACCATATTTCCAGCCTTTGAGAGTACTGAGCACCGGCATATTCTGGGTGCTGAGGGTGTACATGCCGGGCTTATAGATATCCGCGATGGTACCCTCGTTCAGGAAAATGGCTTCCTGGCTTTCGCGCACTGTGAGCTTGGCGCCCATTTTGATCTCGTTCTGGTAGCGTGGAAATTTCCATACGATGGTGTCGGGGGAGGGGTCCACCCACTCTATAATGTACGATGGTGTCGGGGGAGGGGTCCACCCACTCTATAATGTCTATAAATTCATTACGGATCTTATCAAAAAGTCCCATGGTTGATCTTATTATGGGCTGAAGATAATTGAAAAAGAGTATAAATGAAATACCATACAAATAAAGAAATATCTTGTGTTTGTTTTAACAAAAGTGGCTGATAAGATGAGAAAAAAACAAGCGGTTACGGTTGTCAAAGAGCGGCAGGCATCGAAGGCCCTGCCGGGTGATAAAAAAGGGCAGGCGGAGCAGTCATTTACCGGACGGATATTGGTACAGTTGGATCCGAAGACGAGCGCAGCTACCGTCATACGACAGGCGAAGACAAAAGACCTGCGGCTGGCTGCGATGCAGGATTGGTCGGAGGGGATGCCGGTTCATGCCCTGGGGCAGGCGGACGGAATTATTTTTGAAAAACTGAAGGTTGCCCTTGTTAACGAGGCGGGCGCTGCCAGGCTGCGACAATTACAGGCGATGCGTAACAGCCCCTTTTTGTCCAGCGAGCCGGAGCGTTATCTGCGGGCGTCACAGGCCACTTCGAAAGGGAAAGGAAAAGGAGGCACATGGAAGGATAATACCGCTGCTACCTGGGGGATACAAGCTATCAATGCCGTAGATAGCAGGTATACGGGAAAGGGTGTTAAGATAGCTGTCCTTGACACGGGCTTTGATTTTACGCACCCTGATTTTACCGGCAGGACCCTGCATCGTAAATCCTTTGTAGGTACACGACAGGCGCAGGATAAAGAGGGGCATGGAACGCATTGTGCCGGCATTGCCGGAGGCGGCAGGAAGGGGAAGGACGGCGCCCGTTATGGGGTGGCTTATGGGGCACGGCTGTATATAGGAAAGATATTGGATGATGCCGGCGAAGGAACGGATGGTCTGGCGCTGGCGGGTATCGAATGGGCGCTGGAAAAGGGATGTCAGGTGATCTCCATGTCATTTGGCGCGCCTATGGAGGCGGGACATGCCTATTCAGGTATTTTTGAACATGTGGCTCAGATAGCCATGTCCAATAACTGTCTGCTGATAGCTGCAACGGGTAATGAAAGTGATCATAGTGAAGGAGAAGTGAGCCCGGTCAATCATCCGGCCAACTGTCCCTCCATCATGGCGGTGGGGGCTTTGACACAAACGATGGGATTGGCGGATTATTCCTGTGCGGGCGTAGAAGCTTTCTTTGGCCAGGTGGATATTGCAGCGCCGGGGAATGATATCCTTAGCGCCAAGCTGGGTGGCGGCTATCGCCGGGAGTCCGGTACTTCCATGGCGACCGCTTTTGTAGCGGGGGCCGCAGCGCTCCTATGGGAACAATATCCGCAGGCCAGCGCGGGTGATATATGGGCAAAGCTGGTACAGCAGGCCCGGCGGCTGAGCCTTTCTTCGACAGATGCCGGGAGTGGAATTGTCTATGTACGCTGAAGAAAATTCGTATCTTTGGGAGGATGAATTTTATAGCCAAAGTAGAGGACGGCCAACGGGGTAATATCCAGGAGATTGCCAGGTCCTTTGAGAAGATGGGGATCCAGGTCAGACAGATCCTGAAGATACCGGGTGTGATCACCGGGTCCAGCCGTCGTATGCCTTTGGCCCAGCTAAAGATCAAGGGGATCGCGTCGGTGGAACGGGACAGACAGCTGCGGGCCTCCTAAAGTGAAAGCTTCAGCGTGGAGGATCTCAAAAACTCCAGTTGATGATCGGCAGTTTGCGTTTGCTATTGACATTCCACAATCCCAATTGTATCCCTTTCAGGTGCTTACAAATATTCAACAAACCTATTTGTACGCCTTTCCCATGGATGGCCCTATTGCGGAGTCCGGAGATCTCCAATCCCTTAAATGCATCAGCGCCATTCTGAATACCTGTTATCGTCAGACCTTTTGCTTCCGTGACCAGACAGGTAAGGCCATTGATGCTAACGCCTTTCACCAGTACGTCACCCGCCAATCCGCCGCCGCTGAGACTTAGCCCCGTGACGGTGTCCTGCATATGTGATCTGTCCACTGTATCCGGCATATTGATCAGCGAACTGGTGGAGGGGATGGAAAACAAGGAATAAATAGTAAGGATCATGGAAAGGATGTCGGCGTTTAGGTTTACACCGTTTATGGCAAGCGGTTTACCGTTGATGTGCATGGTTTGCAACCCCACGTTAACCCCTTTTATTTTGTTGGCGCCCGAAGGGGTGAACCAGACCCCTTTTTTTATCACCGGAGGTGTCTTTTTGACCGTGTCTTCGCAAGCGGGAGGATGGATGCCGCGGTAATAGTAGGTGATCCCGCATTGTTGATATAACTGATCGAGGCCCTGGGCTGTCAGATAGGGGACAACCTCATAGATGGTGGAACGGGTACTGTCTGCTGAATAGACGGTGTCTTTTTGTGAGGGGAAAGCTTTCTGTTCGGGGCTGTTCTCAAAAAAGAATGTACACCGGCGCAGGGAATAGCCTTTGTACAACCCCATGAGCCTGTCGCCAATCATCCTTATCTTTTTTAGATCGCCGGGGTGTAAAGAGAGCGTGTCTGTGGGGGCTGTCGGCCGGCTGTTATAAAGGGTATAATAGATAGAGTCGTTCTTTATATCAACGATCCTGACCATGATGAATTTGCCGTTGTTCAGGACCAGGTCGTATATGCAATTACGATAAATATAAAATGCATGTTCTCCCGGCTGGAAATCGGCTTTTTCGAAAACGGCGGCCTCTTCCTTTTTTACGAAATAAAGATTCTGGAAGGTGCTGTCCTGGGCGGCGGCTGTGGTGGTGGTCACGGTGAGCGCCAGGGTATAAACGAGATAGATCAGGTGTCGATGCATTGTCCTGGGTGTAGGTTGCCACAAACTTATTCTGTGATGGAGAGGAATCCATGGCGGAAATCCGTAATTAAATCCTGTTGTTTATGGATTTTCAGTAATTTTCTTATTATGGAGACAAAGCAGCTGCAACAAGAGCTTTTTAATCAGTTGAAAAGGACATTACCGGTGCATATTTCCCTGGTGGACGAATTGTGCAGCCTATTGGACATGAGTGCAGACAGCGCATATCGCCGGATCAGGGGAGAGAAGCCTATAATGTTGAGCGAGCTAAAACGGATATGCGAGCACTATCATCTTTCCCTGGACCAGCTGTTGCAGCTGAAGAATGATTCCGTGCTTTTCCGCGCGCCCGGAATTACCAATGGCTCTCTCTCTTTCAGGAGCTATATGGAAGAGATGCTGGCCCAGTTCAGGTATTTCAACTCGTTTGATCAGGGAGATATCTACTATCTCTGTAAGGATGCGCCTTTCTGGTATTTTTATCTTTTTCCCGAGATGGCGTCCTTTAAGACCTTTTTCTGGTGTAAGACGATCAATAACGAGCCTGCCCTGGCCGACAAATTGTTTTCGTTGCGTGAATTCCCTTTTGAGGAATGTTTTTTGCTTGGTCAGCAGATATTGGCGGAACATGGGCGGCTGAATACGGTGGAGCTATGGAACCTGGAAAGTATCAACAGTACTATCAACCAGATGGCTTATTACAGGGATGCGGGTATTTTCAAAAGCAAGGACGATCTTTTTGCCGTCGCAGACTCCTTTATCCGTATGTTGGATCATCTGCAGGCTCAGGCTGTCCAGGGGAAGAAGCTGGCGCAGCCGGGGGCAGGAACGGGCCGTCCGATGGGGGCCATCCAGTTCTATATCAACGAGCTGATACTTGGCAATAATACGATATTGCTGAACCTGGACGGCAAAATGACGTCGATGATCACCTACAGCGTATTCAACTACCTGATGACACAGGACGAACGCTTTTCCGCGAAGGCATTTGAAACTTTTAATACCCTGTTGAGCCGCAGCACATTGGTGAGCAGGGTGGGGGAAAAGGACAGGAACAGGTTTTTTAACACGCTGAGGGATAAGGTTAATAAACTTAGAGAAGGATAAACGGGGCTAATCGGCCAGCTCGATCCAGACGGGTGCATGATCGCTGGACTTTTCCCATCCGCGGACATCGCGGTCTACGCCGGCGGCGACCAGGCGTTTTTTTAGGGGGGTGTTTAGCAGGAAGTGATCGATCCGCAAGCCGGCATTCCGGCCGTAGGCGTTGCGAAAATAATCCCAGAATGTATAGATCTTCTCATCGGGATGAAGCTGGCGGATGGCGTCGGTCCATCCCTGGTCTGTGAGTTTTTTAAAAGCGGCGCGAACTTCCGGGCGGAACAGGGCGTCGTCTGTCCAATTTTCGGGCTTGTAAACATCCAGGTCGGCGGGTATGACATTATAGTCACCGGTGAGGATCACGGGTTCTTTGGATGAATACAAGGTTGCTGCGTGGGTTATCAGCCTGTCGAACCAGCGCAGTTTGTAGTCAAATTTTGGGCCGGGGGCGGGATTGCCATTTGGCAGGTAAAGACAGGCGATGTGGACGCCATTTACCATTGCCTCGATATAGCGGCTATGAAGATCTTCGGGATCGCCGGGCAATGCCCTGCTGATCTCCCGGGGTGTCCCGGAACGAGCCAGTATCGCGACCCCATTCCAACTTTTTTGACCATGCCAGATGGCGTGATAGCCAGCGTCCTGTATGGCCTTTTCAGGGAATTTCTCCTGGGGGGCCTTTAGCTCCTGGAGACACACGACGTCGGGGGCGGACTGGTCCAGCCAGCGGAGCAGTATAGGGAGATGTCCGTTGACGCCATTGACGTTATAAGTGGCTATTTTCATAAAAAAAGTCCTGTAAATGGGAAAGGTAAGAAGAATAAAATCTAACATTGTTAGATTTTTTTTACCCAAATGTCTAACATCGTTAAATTTACGACCGGATATATTATGAACATTCTAAACTCCTGTAAAATGAAAGCGAAGCTTTACGAATTCCTGAGGGCCGCAGGCTGCTCTCTTGCTGTCATTACTCTCTTATATAGCTGTAAGGACGGAAGTGCGACTGCCGGCGGCGGAGCCATGCCTCCGCCTTCGCTGCCTGTAACTGCAGCTGTGGCGCTGCCAGCCACCACATACCAGGACTTTACGGCATCGGTGCAGGGAAAACGCGATGTTGAAATAAAGCCACAGGTGGATGGTTACCTGGTCGGGATAGAAGTGGATGAGGGCGCCTATGTACATAAAGGCCAACCCCTTTTTCTTATCGACAGAAGGCCATTTGAGGAACAGCTGAATACGGCAAAGGCTGCCCTGATAGCCGCCAAGGCCAGGAGTGAGAGTGCGCAGATAGACGTCGATAAGCTCAAACCCCTGGTGGAGAACAAAGTAGTTTCGGATGTACAACTGAGGTCCGCCCAGGCAACGTACAATAGCGCCCAGGCGGCTGTGGAACAGGCCCAGGCGGAGATGGAAGCCGCCCGTATCAACCTCAACTATACCACTATTACGGCGCCCAGCGATGGGTATGTGGGGACTATTCCTTATAAAACAGGTAGTCTTGTCACCAAGCAACAGGATAAAACCCTTACTGTCCTCTCTGAGACAAAGGATATGCGTGTTTATTTTTCCATGAGCGAACCTGATTTCCTTTTGTTCAAGGAAAAATATGCGGGTAATACTGTCCCCGACAAAATAAAGCAAATGCCGCCCGTTCAGCTGGTGCTGGCGGACAATAGCATTTATCCTCATCCGGGGAAGGTGGAAATCGTGGACGGGCAGTTCGATAAGGCGGTGGGCGCCATTAAATTCCGGGCGAGCTTTCCCAATGTGGAAGGGGTGTTACGGAGCGGCAGCACGGGTAAGGTAAGGATACCCACCACTTACAAGTCCGCCCTGGTAGTGCCGCAGGATGCTACTTTTGAAATGCAGGGCAAGGTGTTTGTCTATACAGTTGCCGATAGCAATAAGATCGTTACAAAGCCGCTGAATATTTCCGGCAGGACCACAAACTATTATTTTGTATCGGACGGCGTTAAGCAAGGGGATAAACTTGTATTGGCTTCTATGTCCACCACACTGATGGGAGGGCTAAGGGATGGGATGGTGATCACACCGCAAATGATCTCCACCGACAGCTTGTTGAAGGTGAAGCCACTTTGATCAAACATTATTCAAAATATCATTTATGTTAAAGAGATTTATCCAGCGGCCGGTGTTGTCTACGGTGGTTTCTATCATCCTGTTACTATTAGGCGGATTGTCTTTGTTCTCCCTGCCGATCACCTTATTCCCGGAGATCGCGCCACCCAGCGTACAGGTGACGGCTGTCTATCCCGGAGCTAATGCCGAAGTGGTAGCGCGTACGGTAGCTGTCCCGATAGAAGAGGCGGTCAATGGTGTGGAGAACATGACCTATATGACCTCCAACTCCAGCAATGACGGTACTATGAACCTGACGGTGTTCTTTAAACAAGGCACCAATCCCGACATCGATGCGGTGAACGTACAGAACCGTGTGTCGAAGGCTAACAGCCAGCTGCCACCGGAAGTGATACAGGCGGGTGTCGCCACTCAAAAGATACAGAACAGCTTTTTGATGTTCGTAGGTCTGTACAGCGATGACAGCGCAAAATATGACGAACTTTTTCTGGAGAACTATCTGCGTATAAATGTCATTCCGCAGCTGCAGCGTATTCCCGGGGTAGCGCAGGCGCAGGTGTTCAGCTCCAAGGATTATTCCATGCGTATCTGGTTGAAACCCGACCGGCTTATCGCCAATAACCTTTCCCCCCAGGATGTGCTGAACGCCATCAAAGACCAGAACCTGGAGGCTGCCCCCGGCCGGCTGGGACAGAGCAGTCCCGAGTCCTTTGAGTATGTCATCAAATACAAGGGCAAGCTGAATAAGAACGAAGAGTACGAGAATATGATCGTAAAGGCCAACAACGATGGGTCTTTGCTGCGGCTGAAAGACCTGGCGCGTATCGAGTTTGGGGCCTATACTTATATCTCTTCCAACAAACTGAATGGCAAGCCTGCTTCGGGATTTGGAGTCCTGCAGACACCGGGGTCCAATGCCAATCAGATCCTTACGGAACTGGAGCGACAGATAAAAGAGTTTGATGATAACCTGCCTGACGGGATGCATTTCAAGATCATGTATAACGCCAAGGAGTTCCTTGATGCTTCGATCAACCAGGTGAAAGAAACTTTGATCATTGCATTTATCCTGGTGGCTTTTGTGGTCTTTATCTTCTTACAGGACTTCCGTTCAACCCTGATCCCTGTCATTGCCGTGCCTGTCGCGATCATCGGTACCTTTTTCTTTTTGAACTTATTTGGCTTTAGCATCAACCTGCTGACCTTATTCGCCCTGGTGCTGGCCATCGGGATCGTGGTGGATGACGCCATTGTGGTGGTGGAGGCTGTCCACTCCAAGATGGAACGGGAACATCTAAAGCCCAGGAAGGCAACGGTCGAGGCGATGAGCGAGATATCGGGCGCCATCGTCTCTATTACCCTTGTAATGGCGGCCGTGTTTGTACCTGTGAGCTTTGTGCAGGGCCCTGCCGGCGTATTCTACAAACAGTTTGCGTTTACGCTTGCCACGGCCATTCTTATTTCCGCCGTGAATGCGTTGACGTTGAGCCCGGCCTTATGCGCTTTGTTTTTAAAGAGCCCGCATGATGAAGAGGGTGGGAAAAGAAAAGGACTGGCCGCCCGATTTTTTGGGGCATTCAATGCGGGTTTTACGGCCATGACGGGGAAGTATATAAAAAGTCTAAAATTCCTTATTCGTCATAAGTGGGTGCCTATTTTTGGATTGGTGCTTGTGGCGGTAGTGGCCGTCATGCTGGTGCAAAGAACGCCCTCGGGGTTTATTCCCGATGAAGACCAGGGTTTTATCATAGCGGTAGCCCAAACGCCTGCGGGCAGCAGCCTTAGCAGGACTACGCACGCCACCGACGCCATCAGCAAGATCGTTTTGCAGGATGGATCAGCGAGTGATGTCTGGAATGTGAATGGAATGAACTTTGTTACCAATTCTTTTGCGTCTCCGAATGCCGTGGTCTTTAACCGCCTGAAGGACCGGAAAGAAAGAGGAGCTGTAAAGGAACCTGAACAGATTGCCGGCAGACTGATAGGTGAAACGAACCAGGTAAAGGACGCCATGTCCATATTTGTCAATTTTCCCACGGTGCAGGGTTTTGGTAACGTCAGCGGTGTGGAAATGATGCTCCAGGACAGGGCAAGCGGACCTTTGGAGAGGCTGGGTGCGACGGCCTGGGGATTTGTGGGCGCCTTATCGCAACGAAAAGAGGTGGCTTCGGCGTTTACGACCTTTAATACAGGCAATCCTCAGTACACCATCGAGGTGGATGATGCCAAGGCCAAACAACTGGGCGTGTCTATCAGCGAGCTGATGAATACGCTGCAGATCTATTATGGCAGCAGCTTTGTTTCGGATTTCAACCGGTTTGGCAAGTACTATCGGGTAATGGCGCAGGCCGATGTTCCTTACAGGATGGATGCGGGGTCCCTGGAAGGCATATATGTAAAGAATGTTTCGGGAGGAATGGTCCCTGCTACTTCGGTGGCGAAGTTTGTCCGGGTGTATGGTCCTGAAACGGTAACCCGTAACAACCTGTACAATGCCGTCACCATCAATGCGACACCCAAGCCCGGCTTTAGCACAGGCGATGTGATCAAGGCCGTACAGGAGACAGCGAAGCAGGCGTTGCCAAGAGGATATGCCTATGAGTTCACCGGTATAACGCGGGAAGAGATCAGGGCGGGTAACCAGACGGCGTTCGTATTTCTGTTGAGCGTGCTGTTTGTGTTCTTCCTGCTGGCGGCGCAATATGAGAGTTATATCCTGCCTCTGGCGGTGATCCTTACGGTACCGACGGGTATCCTGGGTGTATTTGCTTTTGTCGGATTTGCGGGGTTGCAGAACAATATATACGTACAGATCGGGTTGATCATGCTGGTAGGATTGCTGGCCAAAAATGCCATCCTGATCGTGGAGTTCGCGGTACAACGGAGACGGCAGGGCCACGGACTGGTGGAGTCCGCATTGGAAGGCGCTCAGCTCAGGCTTCGACCCATACTCATGACCTCATTTGCCTTTGTCGTGGGCATGCTGCCCCTGATCTTTACGACGGGAGCGTCAGCTCAGGGCAACCATTCCATTGGATGGAGCGCAGTAGGAGGTATGTTAGTGGGTGTGATCCTGGGTGTATTTATCATCCCGGTGTTGTTTGTCATTTTCCAATTCCTGCAGGAAAAGGTCGCTTCGAAGAGAAAGGCTGAGGAAGAGGCGGAATTGAAGCTGGCGGAGCATTGAGTATGAAGAAGGCTTTTTTTTCTCAAAGAAGGAAAAGCTTTTGGAATGATACATTACATCAGGGTGATGATATGCATGCTGGCCGTCGTAGGGTCTGTTTGTACCGGGAGGGCCCAGACGGGGTTGATCTTTCCGCCCCAGGAACAGCATACGCATGGCAGCAGTCTGGTCCGTTTGTCTAATGGCGATCTGCTGGCGGCCTGGTTCCAGGGTACGGGGGAGCGTGGCGCCGACGATGTGAAGATCATGGGGGCACGGCTGACTGGTGGAGCGAAGGAGTGGAGCAAGCCATTCCTCATGGCCGACACCAGGGACATACCGGATTGTAACCCGGTGCTTTTTCTCAACAACCAGGGTAAATTATTTCTGTTCTGGATAGCGGTGGAGGCGAATGCCTGGGAGTATTCCATCATCCGGATGAGGACGTCGGTGGATTATCTGGCTCCGGGGCCTCCCGTATGGAACTGGCAGGATAATATCCTTCTAAAGCCTGATGATCGGTTTGCAAAGGAAGTGGTTTCCAGGTTCAGGGACCTTCCTGCGGATAGGGCGGGTTGGGGAGGATATGCACCCCGTTATGATGATATGATCATCGAAGCGGCCAGGGACCCAAAGAAGAGATCCATTGGATGGATGACCAGGATCAAACCGCTGCAATTGTCTTCGGGCCGGATACTTCTGCCGCTGTACTCCGATGGATTCAACCTTTCTCTTATAGCTATCTCCGATGATAATGGCAGCACCTGGCGGCCCAGTCTCCCCATTGTGGGCAGGGGACCTATACAACCGGCACTGGCCCTAAAGCGCAATGGGCATATTGTGGCCTATATGCGCGACAGCGGGAACGAGCCTACGATGGTACAGACGAGCGAGTCTGCGGACAGCGGCTTTAGCTGGTCCGCCGCCCGCAAGACGGATATACCCAATACTGCCAGTGTCGAGCTTTTGACGTTGCAGGATGGCCGTTGGGCTTTTCTGGGGAATACGGTCAGCGACGGCCGGTACCGTCTTACCCTTCTTCTTTCGGATGATGAAGGAAGGACCTGGAAGTGGAGGACTGACCTGGAAAATGATGAGAATAAGTCCGGCAGTTTTTCGTATCCGTGTCTTATCCAGACAAAGGACGGTATGCTGCGTATGACCTATTCCCATCATCGAAAGGGGGAAGGGGAGTCCATTAAATATGTAGTAGTGGACCCGGCTACGATCAGGCCTTAGCTTTCAAATGCGGACAGGCTCCATCCGTTGCGGCAGTCCCGCCGAACGAACTGGTTTGCCTCTTCGAAATTGGTGATCCGCATGGACCCGGCATCCCAAAGCAGTTTTTTTCTTCCGGGATAGCGCTCCTGTCTGTTTTTCGCGCCCGGGTTTTCCATGTTCCAGCTCCGGATGGCGAGGTTGCCAATGAGGATACTTTCCGTGAAAGGTCCTGCATATTCGAATGGGGAGCTGGTAGTGTTTTTGCCGTAACCTGCTATACATGCGTTTACCCATTGCAGGTAGTGTCCTTCGGGAACGCGCGGTAGTACGGGCTGTGGCATCGTCGCTTCGGTCATGAGTCTGGAAGGCAGCAGCCGGGGGTTCTCACCATAGCAGTTGACCAGCATTTTGGATTTTGAGCCTATGAACAAAGCGCCTCCGTCGGGGCCGCCGAAGGGCTCACCGGGAAGCAACTCATCCGGGGTCATGGGCAGCAATCCTCCATCCATCCAGGTGAGTTTGATATTTCCTTTTCCATCCTTACGCGGATAGTCGAGGTGGATGATGGAGGCGGCCGGGTATCCGTCGGGGTATTTAGCCTGTTTGCCGTCATCCGACCAGGAGGTGGGTACGCTGCATTCCACCGAAGTGGGAAAATCGATGGGCAGGAGACGGAAGACGGGGTCCATCAGATGACAGGCCATGTCACCCAGTGCGCCTGTGCCAAAGGCATTCCAGCCTCTCCAGTTGAAGGGCAGATAGGAAGGATGATAGTCGATGTATTTTGCCGGTCCCAGCCAGAGGTCCCAATCCAGTTCTTTTGGAACATCAAAGCGGCCGGTGGGGGTAGGGAGCGCCTGTGGCCAAACGGGCCTGTTAGTCCAGACATATACCTGACTTACTTCGCCCAGCAGACCGGCGTCGTACATTTCTTTTGCCTTGCGTACTCCGTCGCTGGAGCCGCCCTGGTTGCCCATCTGGGTAACGACCTTATACCGCCGGGCCGCATTAGCGAGTAACCTGGCTTCATAGATATCGTGTGTCAGCGGCTTTTGCGTATAGACATGTTTGCCCAGCTGCATGGCTGACAGCGTGGCGATGGCATGGACATGGTCCGGGGTAGAGATGGAGCAGGCGTCGATGTTCTTTTTTTCCTTGTCCAGCATTTCGCGGAAATCCTTGTAGTATTTCGCTTTTGGGAAGCGTTGTCTGGAGTCGGCCGAGCGGCGGTCGTCTACGTCGCAAAGTGCGACGATATTTACTTTTGGGCTTTCGGCGAATTCTTTCAGGTCGCCGGCTCCTTTCCCGCCTACACCGATGCCGGCGATGTTCAATTTATCGCTGGGGGCGATAAAACCACGACCCAGCACGTGTCTGGGCAGGATGATGAAGCTGCCTGCGGCGAGGGAAGCATCTTTTACAAAAGCCCTCCTGGAAAATTTTTTCTTTCCATTAAGATCGTTTGACATAGCGGTTGTTTTATATTTTAATAATAGTCAGAGGCTGCATTGTCGGGCCGGCGTACCTTTTACCGGGAGTTCGGTTACGAAGACGTCCCCGCTGTGAGGGTATTTCTTCAACTGCTGCGGCGTGAGGTCCTGCCGTGCCGTGGTGATGACGAGGTGATCGAGCGATTCACCGGCGAAGATGCAGGAGGAGACGTTGGGGGCCGGAACATTGATCGTGTCCAGCAGTTGTCCGTTGCGTGGGTCCCAGCGATGAACGCTAAAGCTGCCCCAGTGAGCCACCCACAGCATACCTTCTTCGTCGATGGTCATTCCGTCCGGGTCGCCGATGCCATCGGGTACCTGCACGGCGACTTTTTCGAATTCGATTTGCCCGGTGGTTGTGTCGTACAGGTAGGATTCGATGCATCTGCGGGGGCTGTCGATGTAATACAGTCTTGTGTCGTCATGCGACCAGGCTATGCCGTTGGAGATGGTGACGTCTGCGATCCTTTGTTGGGGGACCAGGTCTTTACCGATGCAGTACAGGGAGGCAACGCCCGGGGTAAAATCCCTGTGCAGGGTGCCTACCCAAAGACGGCCTTCGCGGTCCACGCCGCCGTCATTGCAGCGATGCTTTTCATATTCTTTTTCCAGATCCAGCAGCCAATGGCTGTCGCCTGTGTCAGGGTCGAAACGCATAACCCCGCCTTCCATGCCGAGGATTAGTCTGTCGTCCTTGTCGATCACCACCAGTGTTACCCGTTGAGGGAATGTCCAGTGCCGCATATAAGCGCCATGGGGCCAATTGTATTCGTAGAGACGGCGGTTCTCTATGTCCACCCAGAAAATGCTGTTCCGGCGGGGATGCCAGCAAGGGCCTTCGCCAAGAAAACATTGGGATGCGTGTAATAACCGTGCGTTCATGGCCAATATTCCTTTATTTTTTTTCGGAGGAAGGCGACGCTGCGCTGTAACTGGGGCATTCCTTCCACGCCATCCTCGATGCTGATCCAGCCGTCAAATCCTACTCTTTTTAATTCGGTGAAAATGGCATCGTAATCGTTGAGCCCTTTTCCTATTTCGCCGTGGCGGAGCCGGGCTGCATAACCTGTGACCCCTGTTTCTTCTTTCCGCAGATCGTCGAGGGTTCCCTGTATCAGATAGCGATCGCTTGCATGCATGGTGACGACGCGATGGGACACCAGGCGGAGCAGGTCCATGGGGTCTTCGCCGGCGAGGTAGGTATTGCTGGGGTCGTAATTTACGCCAAAGTTGGGATGGTGGATGCTGTCTACCAGACGGGCAAACAGGTCCATTTTTTGTGCGAATTCGGGATATTCCCAGAAGTCGTCCTTATAATGGTTTTCCAGGATGAGGGTGACGCCTCGTTCCGCTGCATAGGGCAGGCAGGCTTCGATGCAGTCTGCGGCCAATCCTATCCCTTCGTCCGGCGAAAGGGAAGGTCTGCGCTGTCCCGAGAGCACCCGGCAATATGAGCCGCCGAGGGTTTGTGTCATGTCGATCCATTTTTTCTGCCGGGCGATCTCCCTGTCCCTGAACGTTGCGTCGGGGTGGGTGAAATCCGGGGAACAGCAAACCATGGGGATGCATTTACCATGGTCTTCCACCTGCCGGCGGAAAACGGGCCAGTTGGCTTCATCGGCCATTTCGAGGAAGCCTGCATACCATTCCAGACCGTCGATGTCCAGCTGTACGGCAAGTTCGATCCATTCGGACAGGCGCATAGTTCCATCTTTACATAGCGCATGCATAAAGGCTTTTGGAAAGGCGGCGAGACGAGGCATATTCTGAGCGGGCTTTATTTTATCGTTGAAGTATCTTTTGGCGGATTGCGGCCGATGAAGGGATGTTGTTCCAGGTCGACCACCTGACCACTGATGGGGCCGCTCTCATCGGCCAGCCAGTAAACGGCTGCAGCTGCGATCTCCGCGGGACGCAATATCCGGCCTGCGGGTGCATATACGCGTGGGAGGGCTTCATACCAATTCTCCGGCAGTCCATGTTCCTTCTTCCGTTGTATTTCCGTCTCGGTAAGCACCCATCCGGGGTTGATCTGGTTGACCCTTACTCCATATTCACGGTGAAGGCTATCCCCAAGATTTCGCGTCATGGTCATCAGGGCGCCTTTTGAGATACTGTAGGCCAGCAAATTCGGCTCACCGCTCCATGCGTTTACGCTGCCAATGTTCAGTACCGAGCCCCTGGTGTTACTAAGGTGGGGGAGGGCAGACCGGATAAGTTCATATGGCGCGACGGTATTTATTTCCAGCACCTTTCGTAAAAAAACGCTGTCCGTGGTCGTTATATCGGAGGATACCACCCAGGCGGCATTGTTGACCAGGGCGTCCAGTCTGCCAAAGGTTTGCAATGCTGTATCCACCAGGCGCTGCGGAGTTCCTTCGCGGGTGAGGTCCCCGATGTGCAATGCGGCCTGTTGCGGTCCGATGGAGGCAAGCACTTCTTCTCCCCAATCTTTTTCAAGACCGTGGAGCAGGACTTTTGCGCCTTCGGCTGCGCATCGGACGGCGATGGCCTTGCCGATGCCCGTGGTGCTGCCTGTGACGATGATGACTTTACCGGCGAGTCGCATATTATACGGGTTTAAGTACGCTTTTGACGACCTCTCCGCGGTGCATTTTTTCGAATGCTTCCTTCCATTCCGTAATGGGCCAGACCCCTCCGATGATGGGTGTGACGTCCAGTTGTCCGGTGGTTAGGAGGGCGATAACCCTTTCCCACACGGGCCAGTTATGGCTGAAGCTGCCTTGCAGCGTTACGTTCTTTTGCACCAGGGGGTCGAGTGAAAACCCCAGCGGCTGGGGGCCCCATCCTACTTTGACGATGTGCCCTCCGGGGCGGACGAGCTGCAGGGCTGTCTGCAGCGTGATGCTGGCGCCTGCGGCATCGATGATAACGTCGGCGCCCAGTCCATCTCTTTCTCTGGCCCATTCCGTGGCATTACCGATGATGGGGGTGCATCCATAGGCGGCTGCGATGTTCAGGCGATGTTTGTCAGTGCCCAGTCCGACGACGGCCACTTCGGCGCCGCAAAGTCTGGCTACCGCGGCACAGAGAATACCGATGGTGCCGGGGCCCAGGACGATGACCCTATCTCCCGGCTTTAACCTGCTGTTCTCTACGACGGCATTATAAGCAACGCAGCAGGGTTCTGTCAGACATGCCTGTTCGAAACCGAGCCGGTCGGGTACGTGGTGGAGGCAGCGGGCGGGCACCCGTACATATTTTGTCATGGCGCCGTCCACTCCATAACCGAACCCTTTACGGCTGGGGTCGAGGTTGTACAGACCCTGGCGGGACATGGGACTATTGATGTCTATGACTGCGGCCGTCTCGCTGACGACCCGGTCACCTTCTTTCCATCCTGTTACACGGCTGCCTATGCGAACAATGTGTCCGCCGAACTCATGTCCCAATATGACAGGGTAGTTGACGGGCCAAGAGTGGTCGGCTGTCCATTGGTGGAGGTCGCTGCCGCATACGCCTATATTGGCGACTTCCAGCAGCACGTCATCTTCACCTATGTCCGGCATGGCCACTTCACGGATCTCCACGGAACCTTTTTCAGGAGCGTAATTGACGACGGCTGCCGACTTGCGTTGTAAATTTTTATTGGTCATGAGCGTTGGATCTTTTGAGCGCCGTGGATCTTTTCACAGATGAGGCGCAATGAATCTTCCAGGTTGCCGTCCGCGGTCCTGAAGGCATCCGCGTCGATGGTCAGCGGGGCGCCCAGGACTACCAGAGGGGCGCCATATTCGGGGCAGCGGATGGCTTGTTCGAGGCTGAGGCCGCCGACGGCCTGTACGGGGATGTTGACGGACTGTACTACTTCTCTCAGCTGGTGCAGGGGTGAAGGCATACGTTCGCCCCTGGCTGCAATGCCTCTGCGTTCGTCATATCCTATATGATGGATGACATAGTCGCAGCCGAGGTCTTCCAGTCGTCGTGCACCGGCGATCATATCGGGACAGGCGAGGTTATCGCCCATTACTTTTATACCGAAGTCACGGCCGGCCTTTACCACGCATTTGATCGTCTCTTCGTGGGCCCTGGCCATAACGACTACATGGGTGGCTCCTGCCCTGGCCATCATTTCTGCCTCCAGGTATCCGCCATCCATGGTCTTCAGGTCTGCGACGATGGGGACACCGGGAAATGCTTTGCGCAATTCTTTTACACCTGTCAGGCCATGGGCGAGGATCAGCGGGGTACCGGCTTCCAGCCAGTCAACGCCTGCTCTCCTGGCGAGGGCTGCCGTATTCAGCGCTTCGTCGATGTCCGTCAGATCGAGAGAAATTTGAACGATGGGTTGCATGGGTTTTGGGATTAAGTGAAGCTAATGCATTCTTTCAACTCTTTTTCCGTGTAAGCAAGATCGTATTGCTTCAGCACCTCGGGCGGTACGCCATTCCATTGGTTAGGCCTGTTACCTACGTAACCGATGTCCTTAAAACCTATTTCGGTGGTATAAAAGCCCGTGATGGTGAGATTACGCAGGAGTGTAAAGAAATGAACGCCCTGCATGTCCTCAGGCTTTGCCTTTTTTGGATAGGCAATCGTGTCTATGATCTCCAGCTGTTGTGTTTCGCCTAGGTCTTTGAAAGGTTTTTCAAATTTGTTCAGCGCCCGTACGTCGAGCCATCTCAGGCCTCCCCGCAGGGGCGTCTGGTGCTCGGGTTTGTCCTTTACGATGAAGCTGAGAAAGTCCACCACTCCCGCGTCCGAAGCGCTGCCGCTGATCTCGTCTCGGGGGATGATGATATTGGTGAGGATGGCAAGGGTAGCTTTTTCGTCGGGGGTAAAGAATTCTTTGTTTTTTAGCTCCTGCAGGTATTGTTGTTCCTCGGGCATGCGGGTGGGGTCTTCTTCTTTTGCGGATGGAGAAGTAGTTGCCGTATTTGCATGGTTCTTCGACTCGCACGCTTCTACGAGGACGCCGGTGGCGACGGTGGCGGTGATCATCGCCTTAATGGATTTCCTTCTGTCCATAGAATTAGATATTCCGTTGCTTTAATTGTTCGATGATATATTCGCTGGTCCGCATCGAGAGGGCCAGGATCGTCCATGTTATATTCTTATCGCCCTGGGAAACGAAGGGGCTGCCGTCCACGCAGAACAGGTTTTTACAATCATGTCCCTGCGCCCATTTGTTTAGCGCGGAGGTTTTGGGGTTGTTGCCCATTCTCACTGTCCCCGCCTCGTGGATGACGTTGCCGGGATTATTTAATCCCCAGAGGTTCTTTTCGCTGTTGTCCTGTGAAGTGACGATAGCGCCCATCTGATGAAAGAGTTCTTTGAATGTCTCGTTCATATGTTTCGCCTGTTTGATCTCGTAGTCCGAATGCTTCACGTTGAATTGTAATATGGGGATGCCGTATTTATCTACAGTGCCGTCGGGGTCGATACGGCAATAATTGTCCGGTCTGGGTACGGCCTCTCCCCGTCCTGCCATGCCTACGCGGGTCCCATAAAGATAGCGAATGTCTTCTTTCAGGGATTTACCATATCCCCCCGGCTCTTTATGGGCTCCTCTGATCAGTACTTTTTCCTGGAGCTTTTCGATACCCCAGCTGAACCCGTACATAGGCATATTCATACCACCTCCGTACTCGATGTGATATCCTCTGGGGAAGTCGAGTTTTTTATTGTCGAGCCACCAGGGAGTATAGACGTGCATGCCTCCGACCCCGTCCTCGTTATAGCGTTTGCGGTCGAAGAGGGCGGGTACGATACCGCTCATGCTGGCCCCTGTTGAATCGTGCAGGTATTTCCCCACTACGTCGCTGGAGTTGACTAGTCCGTTTGGGTGGCGGGGTGATTTGGAATTCAGCAGCAGCCGGGCTGTTTCGCAGGTGCTGGCTGCCAGGATGACCACTTTGCCTTGCACCTGGTATTCACGGAGGTCCGTCTTGTCCACATAGGAGATGCCCGTAGCCAGTCCTTCTTTATTTGTCAGCACTTCTCTTGCCATGGCGTTGGTGATGAGGTCGAGGTTTCCTGTGGCCAGGGCGGGTCTGACGAGGACGGAAGAAGAGGAAAAGTCTCCGTATACCTTGCAACTGCGGCCACATTGCGCGCAGAAGAAACAAGCGCCTCTTTCCTTGTTGATCTGTTTTGTGAGGATGGACAGCCGGGAGGGGATCACTGGTACGCCGGCGCCCATGGCGGCCTTTTTTATAAAGAGTTCGTGCAGCCGTGGGCGGGGAGGGGGCAGGAAGATGCCATCGGGGTCATTTGGTAATCCTTCATTGGTGCCGAATACGCCGATGAGTTTGTCGATCTTATCGTACCAGGGGGCGACGTCTTCATACCCGATGGGCCAGTCGTCGCCGAGGCCGTCGTGGCTCCTGCGTTTGAAATCTTTGGGGCCAAAGCGGAGGGATATCCTGCCCCAGTGGTTGGTGCGGCCTCCGACCATGCGTGGGCGGAACCAGTCCCAGTGGGTGCCTTCCGCCTTGGTATATGGTTCTCCTTCGATCTCCCAGCCGTGCCAGGCGCCGTCGAAATCTCCAAAGGGCCGAAAGGAAGTGCCGGCGCCTCTGCGAGGTGATTCCCAGGGGTTTTTCAACTGTAGGGAATGAACCTTGGGGTCGAAGGGCGCGCCGGCTTCCACCAGGGCTACCTTCAGACCGGCCATTGCGAGCACATAGGCTGCCATGCCGCCGCCGGCGCCGGACCCGACGATGACGGCATCGTATTGTTTGGGTAGTTTTTTGATCTGTAATTCCCCCATATGGCAATTTTTATTGTAGAGACAAATATCCTTTGTTGATACTGAGTCCCGGGGGAAAAAATTATCAGATTGACAGGTTTTTATCCACGGCCTCGTTCAACTGCTCGCCCGCGGCCTTTTTTATCAGGCGGATATCATGACGCAGCCGCTGGAGGAACAGTGCTATGTCAAAACTGTGGACGACGATGTTGGCGCCTTCCTTCATCCAGCGAACCTGGCGTTCGGGCTCCAGTGAGAAGTGGATACCGATGGAGAGGCCTTTTGAGCGGGTAGTATGGATAATGTATGTTACTGCTTTTTCGAATTCCGGATGGTCGTATTGTTCAGGTATACCCAGGCTTACGGAAAGGTCGTGGGGCCCGATGAACACGCCATCCAGGCCGGGGACTGACAGCAGGCTGTCCAGTCTTTCCAGGGCGGGGACGCTTTCGATGTTGGCGATGCAGAGGGCGTTGTTGTAGCCTTCAACATATTGTTGCAGGGCAGGAGGCATTTTTTTGCTGCCGTCAAGGAAGCTGGCGAGCAGCTCGCCTTTGAGGGGGCGGTATTTGACGGCCCCTACCAATTCTTTTACCTGTGACACCGACTCGAGGTAGGGTGCAACGATACCTTCCGCGCCGCCGTCGATGGCCTGGCAGGCTCTGTACGGGTCGGGGGAGGGGATGCGTACGATGGGCGAAACCCCGTTTGCCCGGAAGGACTGGCAAAGCAGCGCCAGCTCATTCCTGTCCAGGGGTATATGTTCGGTGTCGATGAATACGAAGTCCAGTCCCGCGCCCGCGACGGCTGCCGGCCACATGGGCCCTGTGGATGTAATACAGGTGCCATAGATATTGCGGCCCTGTCCTAATTTTTCAGCCAGTTGATTCTTTTTCATCCGTTGGTTTTTATCAGTTACGGTCTTTTATGTGGTGTCAGCCATACTTCGGCGACCTGTGTTCCTCTTTCACCTTTTGCGCATTGCCATACAAAGGTCACACGTCCGTTGTGGATCTCTTTCCCGGGGAGATCGAATTCAAAGATGGGTTTTTTACCTGTCTCTACATAATCGTGTATCTGGTAGCCGTCGGCCGTCGTTAGTTTGATATGTGAACGGTATCTGCCGGTGTAAGCTACACGGATAAGGTAGTTGCTGGTGGAGTCCAGGTCTTTATAAGAGGCTTTTAATGGTATATCGTATAAGGCCATCGCTTGTTTCATCCAGCTTTTGGGGATCACTTTGCCTTTAAAACCGGGCGCCATGGGGTTGTCCAGCCAGGATATTCCTTCCAGTCCTGTACCAAAGCCTACGTGGGGTGACTGTAGTCCGCCGGGGTCGTTTGCCCATGGCAGGCCGGGCTCTATGCGTTCGAAGCTCAGCGGATCGGCGAGACGGTCATAGAACCCTCCGGGGCCCGGGTCTGTCCGGTGGAGGATAGCGTGGAGTTTTTTTATACGTTGGGAGTCTGTGGGGATGTCTTCTATGCCAGACAACTGATCAAGCAGCCAGGGTACATCTGTCAATGGATAATCGATGAAGTCCATAAAATTACCCCGTTCCTGTCGGCCGCCGTGCCGGGTGATGGTGAGCTGTGCGCCGATGCTTCTGAACAATGAGTCGGCCAGCGCGAGACATTTTGCTTTGTATACCGGGAAGGTTGTGGTTGGGGTGGTGTTTTTCAAAATGGCTTTTGCCTGAAGGATCGTCTCCGGCGTTCCATTTTCCAGCAATTCCCTGGCCTGTTGTACCAGTTCTGTCTCGTGGATGAGTCTCCTTTGGGTATATGCGTCGAAGTAAGCGCGGATCAGGCACATCTGCATTCTTGGGTTTGCGAGGAGGGAGGGGGTGGCCTGTCTTTCCAGACGCTGCCATTGCAGCAGGGTCCTTTCTACGCCAGTGTTGGTGATAGCGGGTCCTTTCAGATTGTCCTCCAGTCCGATGATGCCCTGGGCTGCTGCTTCTGTCATGTCCGGTGACAGGAAGAGCCGGGCATAATCCCTCAGCGTTTGGATGACGGGGGTGGAGGGGTCCCAATCCTGGTCGCTCCATACAAATTTATTGACATCGTCATTCGTACCTTCCGAATAGCTGATGCTGCCCGTACAGTAGGGGGCGAAGGTATTGTGTATTGTCTTTTCGTCATAGGGCCGGGGATTGATGCATTCCCTGCCCAGGGTGAGGGCCCAGGCAAGGTCCCAATGCGGTATGGGATACTGGCAGTTCAGTGAATGTGTGATGTCGGGGTAATGACGGATGGGGATGGAGGGGTCCAACTGTCCGCGTAGTTGTTCGAGGGGTACTTTTACCCAGGGACCGAACACTACTCCTCCAAACCAGGGGTATTTACGGTTGGCCTCCGTAAAGAAAGAGGTGTACCATTCCGGCTGGGGTTTGAATGCCTGTGGCGAGACCCAGATCTTTGCGTTGGGGTGATATTTGCGGAGGACTACAGCCTCTTTTTCCAGCCAGCGGAACAACGGGCCGGGATCCATTTCGCCGGGGTCTCCGGCGGGAACGAATACATTGTCCAATTGAGGCAGAGAGGCGAAGATATCTTCTCTTTCTTTCAGCTCCTGCCGGATGGCGTCCTCGTGTTCATAATCTTTTCCGACATTGGGATACCAGATCCAGACGTCGAGTCCATATGATTTGCAGATGCGGGCTTGTTCGACGATCATTTTGGCTGGAGGCAGGACCATGTGCGGGCTGGTGGGTTCGTCATCTGTCCTTGGCGGCAGGATCTCGATGCTGTTGGCTCCGAAGAGCGCCAGGTCGCGGATGTATTGGTCAAACCGTGCTACGGTGAATGCGTCATAGCTGTTGGTCTTTGGTCGATAGCCCAGCTGATGGCCTCTTATTGGATAGGCGGGAGAGGAGCTCATGGACAGGGGCGCCGGCAGCAGGATATTGCCCGGGCGCATTTCCAATTGGCGGAGCAGGCGGCCCACGCCATAGAGGAGTCCTCGGGCGTCCCTGCCGACGATCAGCAGCCGGCCATCTTTTAATGTAAGCAGCTGATAACCTTCAGTGCGGGGTAACGGTAAGGCTGCCAGCATGCTACGGTCGCCGGGGGCGAGGCGGGCGCTGTCTTCAAGGCGGACGAGGAGGATGGATGGGCCCGTGCCTGTGGGGGTCTTTGCCCGGATGATCACCGGCCATCGCAGACCAGTCCTTTTTTCTACTTCCTCCTGTAATATTTCGGGGGTTCGCAGCAGGAATTGTTTATCTATTGTAAGACAGTGAATGGCGGCCCGGCTAAGATCGACGGGCTGGGCCTGTGTTTTCCCGGACAGGGAGGCAAAACAGGCGGCAATGGTCAGAAAGGCGGCAAATTTTGGAGCAATCATGTAACAAATATCTTCGAATAAAATTCCTCTTTCCTACAGATTTTTGCCAGATCATTATACGATATTGTCACTGCTTTTTAGTAGCTTAGAACGGATAAAGATCCGACAACGACGACATATGAAACCTCATTTTTATAAAGTCAACACCCATCCGCAGGAGTCCTACACAGCCTATCATTTAAAGAGCAGGAATTTTGGCAGCATCTGGCATTATCATCCGGAGCTGGAGCTGCATTACACGATCAAGGGGCAGGGGATGCGGTTCATCGGCGACAATGTAAGCGCCTTTCAATCGGGGGAGGTAATCCTTCTGGGAGAGAACCTTCCTCATTCTTGGCAGTGCCAGAAAGAATATTATGATGATGATCCTCAGGCTTCGGTGGAGGCGGCGGTAGTCCAGTTCCTTCCTGACTGTATGGGAAGGGAGCTTTGTTCGTTGTCTGAGGCGTATCTTCTTCCCCGTCTTTTTGAGAAGGCGAAAATGGGAATGGTGATACATGGCCGGGCGGGGGAGGAGCTGCGGGAGCTGATGTTATCGGCTGTACATGCAACCGGGATGCAGCGGTTGATCGTGCTGCTGCAGATGCTGGAAGTACTGGCTACCACGGAGGAATATGAGCATATCACTTCGGCTTATGCTTTTTACAGGACGGATGAGATCGAGACGATGCAATTGAGGGACATTTATAATTATACGCTCATGCATTTCAGGGAGGATATTTCTCTGGAAGATGTTGCCGCCATCAGGAATCTCACCGTCACTTCTTTCTGCAGGTATTTCAAGATGATGACAAACAAGTCCTATTATGATTTCCTTATAGAGGTCCGGATCAGCCATGCCTGCCGGCTGCTGGTGGAGGACAGGAAGCCTGCGGAGGCGCTGTGTTACGAGTGTGGTTTTCGTAATGTATCCAACTTTTACAGGCATTTTAAAAGGGTGACGGGTATGACGCCATTGGAGTATAAGCGCTGTTTTACCGCCTGCGGGAAAGGATCACTCCCACCAGGAATATCGAAAGGGTCCCGATCACGATGACCATATTTTTATCGAAGGGGTTCTTTAGTGTGCCCAGGCTGGCGGGGAGTCGTGGGGAGAATGTCATCCATGCAATGACGAGGACGCCGATGACAGCTGCGATCATTGCAACATGATTACCTGTCCTCCTGCTGAAGATTCCCAGGAGAAAGATGCCCAGCATACCTGCGGCGAATATACCTGAGAGTTCCCACCACATATCGAGGATGCTGGCAGTGCCCATCATGGCCAGGCCGCATAGCATACCCAGCATGCCGAAGGTGATCGTGCCTGCATACAGGACTTGCATCCTTTGTTTATTGTTGACCTGCCGATGGAAATATCTTGCGTAGATGTCTTCCAGGAATACGGTGGCGGATGCGTTCATACCGCTGCTGATGGTGCTCATGGCGGCCGAGAGAATGGCGGCGATGATGAGGCCGGAGATCCCTGCGGGGACATGTGTCACGATGAAATGGGGCATCACCTTATCTCCGTAATCCCTGGGTTGGAGGGTAGCGGCCAACCGGCTGATCTGTTCCTGCGCGGCATGCAGCGGCAGGCGTTCGCGGGCTGCCTGTTCTTTTATCATGGCCAATGTGCCTGGGTCAGCCTGATAATAAGCAAAGAGGCAGGTGCCGATGAAGAAGAAGAGCAGTGATGCGGGAATATAGAGTCCTACGCAAAGCCATATGGAGCGGGACGCGGCTGCCGGAGAGCTGGCTGCATGGTATCGCTGTACATAGTTCTGGTCCATTCCAAAATTATTCAGGTTGATAAAGAACCCGTAGAGGAGGATCACCCAGAAGCCTGTCTGTGTGAGATCAGGGGAGAAGCTGCCCAGGCTGAATTTTTTGTAGCGGCTTGCTGTCTCCATGATCTTTGGGAAGCCTCCCGGCATTCCTTTTATGATGAGATAGATGATGAGCAGGGCGCCGAGGGTCTTGATCACTGCCTGAACGACCTCTGTCCATATGACGGCCTCGATGCCTCCCATTACGGTATACAGGATGATGCATAGTCCAACTACGATCATGATAAGGGTCATGGAATAGCCGGTGAGCGCCTGTAAGGTCAGGGCGATACCGAAGAAGATGGAACCCATGCGGGCCAGTTGGGTCAGGAGGAAGCAGACGACGGCATAGGTGCGGGCCCAGGCGCCGAACCTGTGTTCCAGGTGTGTATATGCGGATACTTCTCCTGTTCCGCGGTAGAAGGGGACAAAATATTTTGAGGCGACCCAGGCGGCGGGAGGCATGGACAGGCTGAAGACAAAGGCATTCCAGTTGGTGCCGAAGGCTTTGCCGGGGACTCCGAGGAAAGTATTACTGCTTAAGAAAGTTGCATAGATGGAGATACCGATGGCCCAGCCGGGGATGGCGCCGCCGGCCCTTGTGAACCTGTCCGCATCCCGGCCCTTTCCCGCAAAATGCACTCCTACCCAGATCATTCCCAGCAGGTAAAGTAAGATCACAACAAGGTCAAGCAATGGCAGACTGTTCATATGCGGTGGATTCTATGATACGTTGCGGGCAAATATAGGGCTTCGGACGCTGCCGCTATTGCAACTTCTTTGCCTAAGTCTGTACGATGCTGTCATAAAAAAAATGTTTGCGCAGGTACCGATCAGTTGACGTAATTTTCCATTCAAATTCCTTTGTATGTCGCCGGAAAAAAAGTTCATACCTGTCATGTTGACTCCCTTTAATCTCAAGGCGCAGGTGGACCTGGATGTTGTATCGCAGCTGATAGACTTTTACCTGGCTGCTGGTGTAAAAGGGCTTTTCGCCAATTGTCTCAGCAGTGAAATGTACAGTATCAGCGAGGACGAGCGGCTGGCGCTTACCCGTCATATCGTACGATATGTGGACGGCCGTGTGCCGGTGGTAGCAACGGGCTCTTTTGGTCTGACCCTGGAGGATAAAGCGGATTTTACCAAAAGGATATATAATACGGGTGTGAATGCCGTGATCCTGATCACGGGGCATTATGCCAATGTGGATGACCCGGATGAAGTGCTGATACGCAACTTTTCCAGGATGTTCCAACTGACGGACAATATCCCTCTGGGTTTGTACGAATGTCCTGCCCCTTATAAGCGCATCCTTTCTCCCGAGGTATTCAAGACGGTGCTTGAGAGCAAACGCATCATCTATCATAAGGACACTTCCATCGACCCTCAGAAAGTGAAAGCAAAGCTGGAGATTGCACAGTCAGTCAACAGCAGACGTTTTGAGTTTTACGATGCGCATTCGCCCAATGCCGTGACCTCGCTGAGGGCCGGCGCCCGGGGCATGTCTTCCATTGCCGGCAACTTTTATCCGGAGATACTCGTGTGGATGTGCGATCATGCCGCCGACCCTTCTTTCCGGGAGGAAGCGGAGTGGCTGCAATCAGAGCTATCGGCCGTGGACCCTCTTATCCATGTGGCCTATCCTATGAGCGCGAAATATTTTCTGCGTAAGAGAGGGCTTCCTGTAAGGACTATCAGCCGTACTCATCCCCTGGAGCTGACCATCGAGCAAAAGGCGACGCTCGACCAGATATACGAACGTTTTCTGGGCTGGTGTGACCGGCTGGGCATTGATCCTGTACGACCTGATGCTGTGACTAATCTTTCGACGGCCTATCCGGATCCTCCTATATGAGGGGATCAGAGATCATTCTTGTGCGCTGCCTTTAGCAGCTGTTTTCTTCCCTTTTCCATGGTCTTGTTCCAATCATAGCTGAGGGTGAGGCGGTAATTACGCGTATGGACAGAAGACCATGACGACAAATTGAAATCAGGGCCATAGGTACGGGAGGTATTTGTCTGCTGGATGAAGGGGTCTGCAATATTTAGCGTTACGATCAATTTTCGTTGGAAGAATTTATGCTGGACGCCGAAATTCATGTTCACCGTGGCGGTGGATATGCCTTGCGGGTTGCCAAAGCGATTGAATTGACAGGAACTGCTGAAATTCCATACTTTGGAAGGGACGTAGCTCATATTGACATTTGCGGAAAAGGATGCGTTGTCCTGGTATTTATTGACATTGTGGTCATAGGCCCCATAATGGGTATAGATGTAATTCGCGCCTATATTGGCCCGGAGGGTACGGGTAAAAGTATAGCCGGACCAGGTGCCCATGGTGTATTCTGTCCTGTTGCTGATGTTGCGCCAGGTTGTCCAGGTGGCTCCATCCGGCTGGAGGGTGGTGATCTGAGCGTAAATATCCTTGAGCATGTTGCATCCCACACTGTAATTGAAATAGTACCTGGCGTTGCTCCGGCCTGCGTGCAGATCGAATTCGTGCCCGAGGGCCGGGCGCAGCTGGGGATTGCCTGTCCTGATATTATAGGGGTCGGAGTAATCGATGCCGGGGTTCATTTCGTCCAGGCCCGGCTTACGTACCACGCGCCGGTATACGAGGGTGAGGGACCACTGGTTGTCCCAGGTCTTGCTGATGTTGCCGAAGGGCAGCCAGTTCCAGTAGGCATTGGAGGTAGTTTTTGCAGTGTTGTACAGGTCAAAGCGCACAAGGGTCCTCGTAATCACCATACCTGCCGTCAGTACCAGGCCTGTAGCGAGGGTCCGGCGAATGGATGCTCTTGCGTTGGTCCTGGCCTGGATGAAGTTGAGGTCTGTGCTCATGGCGTCGTTGACCAGGTAGGCGCCGGAGGGTTTGTCGAAGGCAGAGATAAGGACCTTTACGCGGTTGGTGCTGTAGATATAGCTTCCACCCAGGGAAAGGAGGGTTTTGCCGCCGGCGTCCAGCGGTCTGTCGTAGCTGCCCCGGAAGTCATATGCTTTTGTTCGGCTGTCATTGTGCTGCAACTGGGTGGAGTCGACGCCGGAGGAGGCGCCGCCGGGAAGGAGGTATTGCTGATAGAAGGTTTGATCTCCACGGCTTGACGGGAGGCTGCCGGAAGCGGTAAGTTCCAGCACTTCTTCGGGCAGACGGCCTTTATGACGCCAGCTAAGGTTAGCGTTGGGGTTGAAATTGCGGCCGTTGCCGGCTGTTGTTCTTTCGCTGATGCCGTAAGGGGCGCCGCTGTCGCTAAGGTTGTAGTAACCGGTGAGGGCGGCATTTGAAAAGTGGTTGATGTTCATCTGCCATACGCTGCTCAGGGAGTTGCGTTTGTCGAGGTCATAGTCGATGCTGATCCTGGCATTGGGACGGGTACTTTTGTTGTCATAGCTGTTTTCCGTATTCAGGAAGTTCGTGGAATCCCGGTATATATTTTCCCTGGTGGAGCGGCCGTTGCCTTTATTGCGGGTGTATCCTTCTGCAAGGCTGACATTGAACGACAGCTTGCGATCCCTATAGGTAAGGTTGGTGTTGGCGCCTGCTTCTCCGCGTGTGCCGCCGTAAACGCTGACCCGCCCTCCGAGGCCAATCTTCCCCTTACGGGTCTGGATATTGATGACGCCACCTTCCTCATTGGCGTATTCAGGTGGAGGGTTGGTGAGCACTTCGATCTTCTCGACGAGATTACCCGGAAGGGCGTCAAGGAAATCCTGCAGCTGACGGGCATCGAGATTGACTGGTTTTTCGTCGATGAGCACTTTGGGAGTTTTCCCTCTCAGCGTGAGGTTACCGTTGGCATCCGTGGCTACGAGGGGCACGTTGCGGAGGAGTTCGGCGGCGCTGGCGCCTGCGCTGAGGGGGGATTCGCCAGCGTTGAAAGTGATATTACCGCCTTTGCTTTGTATGAGGGGTTTCTCTGCGTAAACGACGACGGCGTCCATGTCCTTGCTTTGTCTGAGCATCCGGAAGTCATCCAGGTGAACGACCGGATGGTCTTCTCTGATGTCGATGCTGTCGATGGTCAGGGTATTGTATCCTACTGCACTTATTCGTATCCGGTAGATACCATGGGACAGGCTATTGAAAGAGAAGGCCCCCTCCGGAGTGCTGGCTTGTGACCGGCCATGGGAAGGATCTGTGAGGCAGATGAGGGATATGGTGGCGTCGGGAACGGGCTTGCCGGACTCCTTTTCAACTACGGTCCCTGTCAATGTGCCTGTCACCGGCCTCTGGGCTTTGAGCCGCATCCCGGCCAGCAGGAGGATAAAGGTTACGAGGATGGTGCTGTGATGACGGTTCATCAGGTGTCAGATAAAGATGGTACAGATTAATATGTAAGCGGGATATTCCGATCGTTGTCTGCGGGGGCGCTAATGGCGCCGAAGTAGCGGCCCATCCAGTAGGGCAGCAGATAGACGTCCCCGCCGCCCAGCTCGGAGCTGCCGTTGCCTCCTTTGTCGTCCAGCTCGAACAGGTTGCGATTATGTTTGTTCTGGGGTCTTTCGTCGGGGGGCAGGATGCCCGTGAGATCCCCGCGGTGGCTGTTATGAATGGGCCAGGTGATGAGGTCCATGGGCATGCGCTGTAATTCCCAAATGGTCTTGTCCAGGTCGAAGTTGGCGGGGTTTATGAGGGTGCCGTAGCAAAGATTCCATAGTCCATCCTTTGCGGGTCTTTTATAATTCCAGTGATCATGTATGGCTGACCGGTATTTTTCTTTCAATGTGGTATTGAGTGCATAAGGGTAGAGCCCCCAATAGGCGAGGAAGTACATTTCGTCGTCGGAGTTGTTCCATCCGCCCGAGAGTTCTTTGCTCCATGCGTCGGCCGTGTCGGGTGCGGGGCCTATCTCTTTTACGGGTCTTGTGAGGTTGGTCAAATAATGTTCTTTGTATAAGAGCTCAAGGGCTTTTTTTTTGTATCGTTCCTTGCCTGTGAAATGGTAGGCTGTCTGCAGGAAGCTGATGATATTGGAGGAGTATAGTTTTTTGTCACCGACCATGTCGGGAAACCTGTTGACGTATTCGGGTGTCCATCTTCCCCAGAGGGTGGGTTTGCCGTCGAAGTCTGTCAATGTAAGACCATGATCTACGATGTATCCGGTGAGCTGGTCGATAAGCCGGATGGCGCGTTGCCGCATGTCCTTGTCATCCATGTATTGGGCGACGAGGGTAAGGGCGAAGTACTGGCCTACCGTCTGATCGCTGCTGGCAGAGCCTCTCCAGTCCCATTCGGGGTCGGGCGAATGGCGCCAGCTGCTAGGCGTATGTGCGTAACCGGGATACCAATAGGCTTCTATATTCTTTCTGTATTCGTCTTTGAATGTGACCGTGCCTTTTCTTTCGATGCAGCGGCCAAAAAGACCGGGTATGCCGCTGAGGGTAAACAGCCGTTCCATCGCGTCGAACGATTCGCGACAGTTCTGTGCGGCGTCTTTGTCACCTGTAGCCAGGTACCTGAACATTTCCGCGACAAGGTACATGGAGGTCCAAAGGTTGTCGCTGTCATGCGGTCCCATTTCAGCGGTGGAGAGGTCCCCTTTGACGAGATTGGAATAATCGCTGTAAAAACCGTAACGGATGTGACGCTGCCGGACGATGTCCTCATAGTACGAGGCTTTTTGCGCCAGTGTCATTGGCTGAAAGGAGATGTTTGCGAGGCCCTGGTCGGTTAGAATGAGCGCCGTATTGTTTTTGCCTTTTGCTATACTGATGACATGATCGCCGGGCAGCCATCTTCCGCCGGCGAAATAGTTGAATGTTCCGTTGTTGGAAGGGGTACGTGTTTTGTTGCCGGAGGCTATGAATGCTCCTTTTGTGGAGCCGAACCATATTTGGTTGTCGATGGTTTCGATGGTGGTGAGGTCGGTGGCCGGCAGGCGTCTGTTGCAGGGGCCTGTTGGGAGGCAGGAGGGGAGTGACAACTGCCAGTAGCCGTTGTGGGTGCCTACCAGGATGTATTTGTCGAGGACGGCAAAACAGGTGAGGCTGTCGTTTGTGAAAGCGGGGGTTAGTTTTTTGTTTGTGAGGGAGAAGAGGGTGTGTTCGGCGAGCAACCAGAATTTTTTGGTGGCCGGGTGGTAGCGGATCTGGAGTAATGGTTCGACGGAATTGCCTGACCAGGTGATGCGGCCGTCCTGTATCAGCATGATCTGGTATTTGTTTGAGATCATGTACTCGCCCGGGGCCCCTGCCGCGAGCAGGTGTACATCCGGCATTCCGTGAGGTACATATAGCTTGCCGGCCCAGGCGTTGCTGAAGAGGGCTTTGTCATCGACGTATACCAGCTGACCTTCGGAAAGGCACATATTTTTGATCTTACGATCTGCGAGAGGTCTGTATATGACGTCCTTTACCAGGGCGCCGGGGTACAAGAGGCGGCCTTCCCGGGGTTGGAGGAGGCCTTCGTTTGATAGTATCTGGATGTGATTGTTACGGTCTTTTAGTACGGTGAGGAATTCTGTGATGGGTTGTGTGGGGTAGTCACGGATGCTGTAGGGTTGGAGGTAAGGGATGTCTGTATAGGTGGATCCGGGATGGGCTGAGGGTTTGGAAGGGATGGATATGACGGATGCGGGAGATGTGGCAGGGGCGCTGATGACTTTTTGGTATCTGCCCATCCAGTAGGGCAGCAGCCAGATGTCTCCCGCGCTGTATTCGGACCCTCCGTTGCCGTGGTCGTCCAGGTCAAAACGATTGCTGTTGTGACGGCTGACGGGGAGTTCGTCGGGGGGCAGCACTTCTTTGATCGTTTGTCTGCGGAAGTTGGCGGGTATAAATTCGATGTCTTTCCGGTGGCTGTTGTTTACCGACCAATCTACCAGGTCCATGGGGTATTCCTGCAGGTACCAGATGGCTTCTTTCAGATCGAAATCGGGCGTACCTGTCATCGCAGTAAAGATATTCCATGCCCCTTCCTTTTCAGGTCGTTCGGCCTGCCAGTGGTCCAGGATGGAGGCTTTGAATTTTGATTTGAGGGTGGGGTTGAAAGCGTATCTGTATAGTCCCCAGTAACCGAGGAAATACATCTCGTCGTCGGAGTGGTTCCAGTTCTCCGAGAGACGCCGGCTGAGGTCATCTGCTTCCGGAGGAGCGGATCCTATCTCTTTCATCGGGCGCATGAGGTTGTCCAGGTAGCCGTACTTAGTCATCAATTCGAAGGCCTTGTCGCGGAACATCTTTTTGCCTGTGAAGCGCCAGGCTGTCTGCAGCATGGCGATGATATTGGAGGAGTTGATCTTTCTGTCGCCCACCATTACCGGGCGTGCATTGACATAGGCGGGGTTCCATCTTCCCCAGGTGGTGGGTTGGCCGTTCCAGTCGATGAGGTACATGTCGTGTTCGACGATGTGTGTCATCAGGGCGTCGATGAGCCGTATCGCTTTGCGTTTGCATGCCGTGTCGTCCACCAACTCGGCGATGACGCCGAAGACGAAGATATGTCCGATGGCTTCGTCACTGCTGGTGGTGGATTTCCAGTCCCATTGGGGATCCGGCGCTCTTTTCCAGACCTGTGTATCCGAAGCGGCATAGCCTCTTCTTTCGAATGAGCGGGAGGGGAATCCTTTCAGAGAGTTGACGGTGTATAGGCGTTCCATGGCGTCCAGGGATTCCCGGCAATTCTGCAGGGCTTCCGGCGAACGGGTGACCACATAACGGAAGGCTTCGGCTCCCAGGTACATAGAGGTCCACAGGCCGTCGTTGTCGGAGTCTTCAACGGACCCGGTGCTGATGTCACCGTCTTTTATCCCGGCCAGTGTCGCGTTGAACCCCAGCCGGATATGTCTGTCCCTGACCTGCTGTTCGTAGAACATTGCTTTATCGTACAGGGTCATATTTGAAAAGCGGATATCTCCCAATCCCTTGTCTGTGAGTATAAGCACGGAACCTCCGGGGCCGGGTGCGATGTCAGCTACATTGTCGGAGGGGAGCCAGCGACGGGAGGCATAGTAATCGTATTTACCGTCGTCCCGGAGTTTGAAAGCCCCTTTGCCGGAGCCAAACCAGGTTTTCCCTCTGATGATACGGATGACGGTGAGGTCTGTGCAGGGCAGTTTGCGGCGGATATCACCCTGTGGGGTATATGTTTTTGTGTCCAGGGTGAGATACCCGTCATGAGTGCCTATAAGAACCGTGTGTTTACCGGGTGCGAAGCAGGTGAGGTCGTTGCCGTGGTAGATGGTACGCAGGCTTTTATCTGTGGGGGTGAAGAGGGAGAGTGTGTTTTTGCCGAGTATCCAGAAGCAATGGGTTGTCGTATCGAATTGTATATCGAGGACCTTATCTTCGGAGCGGCGGGTCCATTCTACTTTTGAATCCTTGCAGTATTGCAGGGTGGAGCCGTTGGAAAGCAGGGCGCCGAGGTCGGGCGCCACGGCGAATACGCTTACATCCGGCAGGGTATGGTGACAATACAATTTCCCGGCCCAGGCATTGCTTAGCACCGTGGTGGAGTCGACATAGACCAGTTGTCCTTCACAGAGCCCTATGTCCCTGATCTTTTTATCCTTCATGGGGCGATAGGTCCTGTCCGGGCTCAACTGACCGGGGTAGAGGAATGCGCCGTTGAAAGGGCGCAGGAGGCCTTCGGATGAAAAGACCTGGATAACTCCATTCCTGTCGCAGACCACCCTGGTGAGGAGGGGGGTGGTGGCGGGCGTTTCATATTTGATACTATAGTCCTGTTGGAAGGGGTGGTCTTTGTGGATAGGTTGCGCGGGTTGAGCGAATGTGGTAAAGGTAAGGGTTGTCAAAAGAAAGGGTAAGAATGGATGTCTCATCATAATGAATACGTTTTTATTGTTCGGGTGCTATCAATTGCAGGTACCGTCCCATCCAGTAGGGCAGGAGCCAGAATACGGGCTCTCTTTCCATATCGGGCGTACCGCCTGATGCCGCCCAGGGGTTCTTGTCCCAACGTACCACCTGCCGGATGCTGGCGGGGGGAAGTTTGTCCACCTGCCATTCGTCGAGGACGGGCGTATGTGTCAGTTGTATATCTTCCCGGCGGGTGTGGTCGATATGCCAGTCGATGAGGTCCAGGGGTGTGTCTGTCAGGAAGTCCAGGGAGGGAGACGGGTCCCTCTTTTTGTCCCGGGCGAAGCAATACAGGAAATCGATGAGGGGGTTGTGATCGTTCTGTCTATTCTTTATAAATTCGTCCAGGTGTTGACGATAGAAATCCAGTAAGGCGGGATCTTTTTCACAGTGCAGCAGGATGGGGTAGAGATAGGCCTGCATGGTGGCGTCATAATAGATGAACCACGCCGGGTCCTGCCGGGAGATGCCGGCCATATTGTCCAGATAGTGTTCGTCTTTTATCAAGTGGAGATAATGATGCTGGTAGGTCGTGTCACCCGTCATATACCAGGCCAGTTTCAGGAAGGCCAGCAGTTCCATAGAATTGTGGGTTTTGTCCTGGGCCCATTCGGGATCGCGGTTGAGGGATGCCGGTGACCATACTGCCCAATGCGTATGGGTCCCGTCGATGTCCATCATATTGTAGTCGTGGGCGATGAGATGATCGACGAGGGTGGTCACGTGCCGGCGTACCAGGGCTTTTTCCTTTTCGTCGGCCACGAGCTGATAGTAAAAGAAATAGCCCATCATATGTCCGCACCATTCGTCGCTGCTGGCATCTCCTTTCCAGCGCCATTTGCCGTCTGCCGACAATCTCCAGCGATTTTCCACGGGTTTGTAGCGGGGGTCTTCCACTTCTTTTTCGGCATGTTCCTGTGGTGTGTATTTTATATTGCCGTCGTGTACGCGCTCTCCCCATCCGGCGGGTACGATGGTCCTGGCGAAATAGCCGTCACCGTCTGTGACTTCCCGCAACTGCATAAGGAAGCGGAATGCCTTTCCTGCCTTGATCCTTGCGTCCTCGCTGTGTGTGACTGCATACCGGAAGGATTCCATGGTCAGGTAGTTGCCTGTAAATTCGCCGTCGTTGTCATCGTCCTCGGGTTGCCAGGAGGTGGTATCTCCGGCTATCTTCAGGTGGCATTGTCCTGCTATCCAGGGTGCGCGGATATGTCTTTTCATCAGTACGTCATAAAAGTAATCCTGTTTTGAAGCCAGGGTCATCCATTTACGGCGGATGGCGCTGACGCCTTGTGCCGTGGCGATCCAGGCGTTGCCTGCCGTATCGAAGGCGACGTCATTGACCTGGTCGTCCATCAACCAGCGACGGCTGAAACGCAGTGAGTGGGAGCCATCTGCATAATAGCGGACGACGCCTACGCGGGTGCCGACCCACATCGTTCCATCGGGCGACCTGCGGACGCAGTTGACATAGATCGAGGGGCATCCTTCATGGGGTGTGATCTCTTTTTGTTTTTTCCCATCTTCCAGGATGGAGACGCCTCCCAGTCCTCCTGCCCAGAGGCGGTGATCGTCATCCGTGGCAAGGCCTCTCAGACCGGCGCTCAGGAGAGCGGCGGAGCCCTCGTAGTGTTCCTGGTTTTGTCCGTTGCAATGATAGAGTCCTACATCGCTGGCGATCCAGATGCCGCCTGTTCCGTCGGAGACGGCGCTGCGTATGCTTCGGGGGAGGGAGTAGTTCTTTTTGACCAGGCGTTTTCCGTCGAACAGCCAGGCTCCGCGAGGGCCCAGGGCATAGATGCCTTCGGCGGCGTGGCAAAGCGTGGATATGGGGCCTTCCGTACCGGGGATCTTTTCCATGGTGTTGGCGCCGGTGGTGTGGAACAGGCCGTTCCAAGAGCCGATGAATATAACAGATTGGTGGAGGACAACGGCATAGGCGGGGCCTTTGTCTGCGACGGCCGTAGGGCAAGGCGACCATTTACTATCGCCTTGCTTTTTCAGGAATACACCTGCTGCGGTGGCAATCCATATATTGGATTGCGGGTCTACAGCGATGCTGCGGACCTCGTTTTCATTGGGGGTTGCGCCTACCGGATAGGCTTCATGGTATTCCTGCCAGAAGCCTGTGGCCGGGCCAGCGGGGTTGGGGTTGGGTTGGCCGGCCCGGAGGATCAATTTATAAATGGCTGTTACTACCTGTAGCTCGCATCGCCCGTCTTGTGTTTGGGCTTTGTCTGCTATGACCTTGCACTCTTGCAGCCATTCGGAGGATGGATGTATGTGATCATGTATGCGTTGGATGGCTTCCAGTCCGGCGGATGCCAGCACGGAAAGGTTTTCCGAATGAGAGGCGGCCTCCTGCAGGACGGGTGAATGTGCCAACAGCCGGCGGAAGGCCGTGTCATTATCTTTCCAAAGGGTCAGTTTTTCCCTGATGGCTTTTTCCAGCTGCGGGGTAGGATGTTGTAAAAAATCGTCTATCTGGATATTGAACAGACGGGGCAGGGGTGGATCGGGAATGGCGGCATCGGCCAGTTTTGTCAGTGGCGAGAACACCGTGTACATGGTATCTCCCTGGTTACGCTGGTAGATCTTCAGCGGCTCCAGGACGTCGACCAGTGTTTGCAGGGCTCTGGTGTCATAGCTGTTTGTCAGACGCCGAAGAAGGGCTTGTTGATACAACTGATGTCGTAGTCCCAGGTATTCCAGCTGAAGACTGACGATGTTGAGTCTTCTGTACATGTCGTTTGTGTCAGCGACGGATGCCGGCGACCAGAGTCTTTCGGCGATGGCGGCTGTACGTGGCCATATCCGTGAGTCTACTGTCTCGGGGGATACCAGCTCGCTCCACATTGTAGCCTCACCGCCCAGAATATTCTTTGCTTCTTCGTTTGTGAGTCGTATACTGTCGGGGATGGGGTCATTGAGGTAATGGTAGGAGGCGGGTTGGATGAGGTCGATATAGTATCCGCTGGAGAGGATGGCTTTGTAACCGGCCCTTACTGAGCTAAAAAACGGTGTATTCCCGTGCCAGGATTGGATGACGATATCTTTGGGTACGCCCGGCTGCCAGATCTCGTCCCAGCCCATCATGATCTTTCCGTTCTTGCGGAGGATGGGTTGGATGCGTCTGTTGAAATATGTCTGGAGGTCCATGAAGGTTTTCATATTGTGGGTCTTCATGAATGTCCTGATGCGGGGGGAGGCTTGCCAGTCCTTGCCGGTGTTTTCGTCTCCGCCGATGTGGAAGTATGCGTCCGGGAAGAGGGCTGTCATTTCCGTGAACAGCTTGTCGAGGAAGACGTACACTTTTTCGTTGGTGGGGTCCATGATAGGGTCAAAGACGCCGAAATAACGTTGCAGTGTATAATTGCGTTGAATACTGGCGAGTTCCGGATAGGCGGTGAGGATCGCCGTGGTATGAGCGGGTACAACGAATTCGGGTACTATGCGGATACCCCGCTCACCGGCGTATTGTATAATAGAACGGATGTCTTCTTGCGTGTAGTACATACCGTCGGAGGCTACCTTGTGGAGGCGGGGGAAGACTTTGGATTCCACGCGGAAACCCTGGTCGTTGCACAGGTGCAGATGGAGGACATTCATCTTTACGGCGGCCATGCCGTCCAGCGTCCTTTTTACTTCATCCACGGGCATGAAGTGGAGGGCTACGTCCAGCAGCAGACCGCGCCAGGGGAAGCGGGGCGTATCCCGGATCGTGGCTCCCGGGAAGTAGTAGCCTGTGTTACCGGCGCTCAGCATCTGTAAAAGTGTTTCCAGACCCCGGATGGCACCTATATCGGTGGCGGCGGAAAGGCGTACCCTGGTGGAGGAGATATCGAGGTTGTAGCTTTCGTCGGCGTCGATGGACAGTTTGCCTGGCGCGTGTACTTCGATCAGGAGGGAGGATGTGGGGTCGTTGTCTTTTGGTCCTACAAAACCCTGTTTGTCCAGGAAGATGCCGGTACGTTCACTCAGTCGCCGGATGAAGCGGCTTGCTTCTGCATAGAGCCGTGGGTCGCAGGGGCCGGTGACGGCAACCTTAAAGTTGTCTGTGATAGGAAAACGTGCGTCTGTCGGGTTGTATTCTTTTGGAACGGGCATCAGGCCTCCCGTATGATCAACCTGTCCGGCGGCGGGCAGCGTGCCGGACAGGCAATAGACGACCAGCAGCCTGGTCAGGCGTGTAAAATGTCGCATTGGCTATATAAGTGTTTACCAGGGTTTGTTTGTTCCCTGGAGCAACCAGGTCTTTGACCAGCAGCTGTTGTTGCCGTCTGCTCCTACAAAACCCGTCGTCTGCAGCAGCCCGATGGCGGCATTTGCATTGGCGGAATTATTTTGCAATTCCGAATTGAAGTAAGCAAAGCGGATGGGGGTTTGAGCCCTGTAGGCGGCCCAGCCGATGCCAAGCGTTGGGAATCCAGTCCTTCTCCAGTCCATCCAGGCTTCGTTGCAGGCCTGCCAGGCGGCGATCCATTTCTGCTCGATGATCCTTTGCAGACTGCCGTCGTAAACGACGGAAGGCTGGGCGATATAGTCGTTGTAGTTCTTCACACAACCATAATAGGCATCGACGTCCGACTGGTACGAGCTGAACACCTGCCAGGTGTCGAAGGAAGCCTGGATGCCCTTGTAGTACCAATAGTCTGCTGATTTTATTACATTCCAGCCTTTCTGCGCGGCTTCGGCCAGATCGAAACAAATTTCACTGTAGGAAGCCAGGCGCTGTTTTAGCAGGGCGCCTTTGGGTTGGTCATAAATGCTTCTGCGCAGGTAAGACACGTAATTATTGTTGGACAAGGATTGCGTCCCCGCCCCGTTGATGTTGTATTGAAAATCGTTGTTACTATAGGCGATGGGGATGCCGACATAGACGGAGGCGGTGTCATAGAGATTATAAATGTTGGCCACGACGGCGCCGAAAGGTCTGTCTGCCGCATAGGTAGCGGGGTCGAATTGTTTGAATTTGGAGGCAGTGGCGGCTGCCGGGTTGATATAACGCACTCCGCCCTGCAGGACGGTAAGGGTGGTGTTATCGCCCGGGGCAAACTTACTGGCGTCCACGACGGAAGGGGTAACGACGGGCTCGGCCATGATGATGATGCGGGGATCTTTCAGCGCTTTTAGCTTCATGGTGAAGGTGCCGCACATTTTATTTCTTTCGAAATCCGATTTGCCCTTGTATTTGGATGCCATTTGATAGGAGGAGTTGACATCTATGCCGGGAAAGGGCATGGCAAAGTCATCATCGATACTGGTGAATACTTCGCCGGCGATGGCCTCCACATCGGCACGGACATCCATTTTTGAAGAGACGCGCATGTAATAGCGGAGGAGCAGCGAATAGGCCAGGCGCCGCCATTTTTCAGGGTCGCCGCCATAAAAAACATCGGAGGTCGAGGTGAGGGCCGTGATCTCCGGGTGATCTCCCTTGGCGCCCTGCAAAAAGGGGATGGCGGCTTTCAGGTCGGCGATCACGCGGGCATAGATCTGTTGTTGGGAGTCGAATACGGGAAACTGGCTTGCGGCGGAATTCTCATCTCCTTTCAGCGCCATGGAATCCGGGGCGTCTCCCCAGAGATCGGCAATGTACCCGAAGTTGAAGGCCCGCATGATGAGGCCTACACCCTGGTGGAATTGCCAGCCCAAGGGCTTCGTTTTGGTGAGCAGCAGCTTGTTGTTACGCAGGATATCATAATTAGGGGTCCAGTCTTCAGGCTCCCAGTTGTATTGACTGAAGGCATTGCCCCAGGCGTCCTGGTAGCTCTGTTGCATGGCGCCGGACATATTGCCGGATCCGAAGTTGCCATAATTGGTAGCGGTGAGAGTGAGAACGCCGGCCATCACGTAATCAGGGATTGCACTGGCTGTTGTTGAATTGTTGGGGTCAATGTTAAGATCGGAGATCTTCTTACAGGACCCGGTGGACAATATGATCAAAAGAAAGACACCTGCCGTCTTGCTTATTCTTATTGTGCTGTTCATGATCGTAATTTTTTGGATTGATGAGGTTTGGATTAAAAACGGACGTTGAGCTTTACACCCAGGGGTATGGTCCAGGGAGAGACATTATATCTTTCTATCCCCTGTCTGAACTGAGAACCATTGCCCTGCGGCAAGGTCTGGAACTGGTAGGCCAGTTCAGGGTCAATGCCGGCCTTGGCCTTTGTCCAGAGGATAATATTCCTGCTGTAGATGCCCAGGGAAATACCCTGGAGTTTTAGGGCCGTGGACCAGGATCTGGGCAGTTCTGCATTGAGGGTGATCTCCCGGAGCTTGATATAAGAGGCGTCGAACATGCTCATACGGGCAAAGTTCCAGCCGGCTGTCACGGCATCCTCGTAATAATCCAGGATCGTATTCGCATCACCCAGGTTCTCAATATAGCCTCCGTTGTGGTCGTCGCGTACACCAGGGAAGAAGGCGCCGTCGTTGATGGTGATATTACCATTGTTGGTATAGGGGAAGCCGCCTGTTTCGGTAGTTGGTCCTCCTACCAGTTTGAACATCTGCAAACCGCGGAACTTGATAAATTTATCGGGATTGGATTTCAGATAACCAGGGATATCGCCTTTGTTGGCAGCGGGTATGGGGATGCCCATGTTCGTCTGCCGGGCCATGGCGGCGTCGGACTGGAGATAGCGATAAGTCTGGGAGAAGAAAGTGCCGCCCAGACGCATATCCACGCTGGCCGTCAGGGTCAGCATCTTCCAGGATACGGAGGTCTGGAAACCCATCAGCAACTTGGGGTTGAAGTTGCCCACCACCTCTTTATGAGCAAAGTCGCCGTTGCTGAGCTTCTGGTATTGTCCGTCGTCACCCAACAGGGGCCAGCCATAATAAGGAGAGGCTTTATCCGTGACAGTGGCCACCTGGTTGTCCCAAAGCTGACCGATCTTGCCGTCGCTGATGACGGGAGAGCCGTCCGCATGGAAGGTATTGGGGATCGGCTGCCCTTTAGCATAAGTCCAGGAACCACTTCTACCATCTTCCCAAAAAGAGTAATAGGGTACTCCCGGCGCCAGGGAAAGGACATAAGAGTTGTTCTTGGTATAATTGACATTGAGGTTCCAGTTCCAGTCCTTTGTAGAGATGATGGTCCCACCTATTTGCAGCTCGATCCCTTCACTGCGGACGAGGCCGGCATTGATCTTGCGGCTGGAATAGCCCGAAGAAGAAGGTGTATTGATGCCCAATACCTGGTTTTTGTTGTCGCTGCGATAGACCGTCCCTTCAAAATGCAGACGGTTTTTAAATGCGGAAACTTCCAGGCCGAGCTCGGTAGAGGTGGCCTCTTCGGGTTTGATGTTGGGATTTTTTAGTGCACGTGGTATGGTTTGGATAGGAATGCTGCCAAAACTGCCGTTGTCGAGCGTCCCATAGAGATTATAGGGGTCTGTGTCCTTACCGACCCTTGCCCAGCCGCCCCGCAGCTTTACCAGGTCAAATGCCTCAGGGAAGTGGATGAATTTATTCAGCAGTACGCTCAGCGAGGCGGAAGGATAGAAGTAGGTATTCTCACTTTCCGGGAGCGTGCTGGATTGGTCTCTTCTGGCCGTAAGGTCCAGGTACACCATGTCCTTGTAGCCCAGGGAGGTGGTGGCATAGAAACTGTTGACCCCTCTTTTGCTGTACCAGGAACCGGCCCGCAGGTTGGCCGGGGAGATATTCGAGATATTGAACAGCTCGGGTGTGTTGATCCCTCCGCCGGAATTTGAGTAGGCTTCCAACTGAGAGAAGTATGCATACATGTAGTTGGCCCCGGCAGAAGCAGTGAGGTCAAAGCCGTTGTTGAAGGTATTGTGCCAGGTAGCAAGGATGTCGGTGTTGCTTTCCGTGTTGTAGATATCCTCGCGATGGTAATACCCCTGCTTTTCCTGCATGTAGCTCTTTGAGATCTTTGTCTCCCTTTCTTCTGTGTACAGGTCCTGGGAATAGCGGAGGAAAACATTGAAATGAGGCGAGAACTGGTAGGTGGCTTTTACGTTGCCGAAGAGCCTGTTACGAACGAAGGCATTTTTCACCTGGTTCAGCGTGAACCAAGGATTGTTGTCTCCGTCGGTGGCAGGATCTTTGACATCGGGGGCCTGGTCAACGCCGACAGGCGGGAGCGCCTTCCGTTGCTGGATACCAGGGGTGAGCCAGTAATTCTTCATGTCCCGGATATCCACGCTGGGAGAAAGATAGACTACGTCCTGCAGGACGCCGCCCTGGTTGCCAGCCACGACATTGTCGGACCCTGATCGGGTGTAATTGATGGAGGAGGTTATTTTGAAAGCCTGATCTACTTTGTGCTCGATATTCAGGGCCAGGTTATGGCGGAGAAGACCGGAAGTCGGGATGATGCCTTTATTGGATGTATTGGTATAGGCCAGACGGTAGTTATCCCGGTCGGTGGAATTTTCTATCGACAGGCTATTGACCGTGGTGATGCCCGTCTGTACGAAGTTCTTCAGGTTGTTGTGGCTGACCATGTCCTGGGGGATATAGTTGCCCTGGGCGTCCTGTTTGCTGTTCCACTGGATGGCCTTGATCCCTTTGTTCAGGGGTGTACCGAAGCGATAGGTGTCCGTGCCGGCCAGGTCGACGATGACGCCATTCCAACTGTTGAATCCGTTGGGGGTGGTGTAAGGGTCGGAACCCACCGTATAGCTCTGATTGGTCGGCAGGTATTTATAAGGCATGTCAAACTCGGTGCTGGAACTAAAGGTCATGCCCAATCCTTTGGACTTTTTACCCGTCTTGGTAGTGATGAGCACTACACCATTGCCGGCCCGGGAACCATAGAGGGCTGCTGCGCTGGGACCTTTCAGGATAGAAACGCTTTCGATATCGTTGGGGTTGAGGTCGGAAATGGCATTTCCATAGTCCACGTCGTTATTATTGCCATTATTAGTGCCTACGTTGCTGAGAGAATTTTTTACGGGTACGCCGTCGATAACAAAGAGGGGTTGGTTATCGCTATTGAGCGAGCGGATGCCGCGTATTACCATGCTCACCGAGGAAGTGGGGCCGGAGCCGGTGGCGCTGATGGTGACGCCGGAAACCTTACCGGCCATACCGTTGAGGACATTTGTCTGGGAAACCTTGTTTACATCATCGCCTTTGACCTCTCCCACGGCATAGCCCAGAGATTTTTTCTGACGGGTGATGCCGAGGGCGGTTACTACGACGCCTGTGAGGTCCTGGCTTTTACCCGACTCCATCACGATATTGATATAAGTCTTGCTGTTGAGGGGTATTTCCACCGTCTTGTACCCGATGTAGGAGAATACCAGGATCGATTTTGATTCCGACACTGTCAACTGAAAGGCGCCTTCCGCATCTGTGGTCGTCACATGCGAGGTCCCTTTTTCCATTACGGTGACGCCGGCCAGGGGGCCGTTGTTATCGGAAACTTTCCCTTTTATGATCAGATCGACCGTCTCCGTCTCCACCGCTTTTTTTTTCGCGACTTTTTTCTTTTCGGCAGTCTGTGAGATGACATACACGTTGTTTACGATCTTATAGGTAAGACCGGCCGGTGTCAGGACGCTTTGTAAAAGCCGTTGGGGATCAGGCTCTTTTTTACTTTCCGGGTCAGTACAGAGCACCATTGTCTCTTTCAGGGAGTCTGTCTGATAACTAAAGAAGATGCCGTAGTCCTTTTGTACTTGCCGCATGAATGTCTCCAGCGGCATTGTACGTTGGCTGTACACGACGGTGGTAGGAGATGTGTCATCGGGCAATGTCAGAGAATTAGATGCCAGGTCCTGGGTCTTTGCGATCCCCGACAGGCAAAGTAAAAGCGACAGCGCTGACAGCAGACGACTGCAGCGGGCAGCAGAATGAGTTCGGTAGGTCATCATGTTAAAGTGATTGGCAGTTAATTAAATATAGGTTCTTCGCCTTAGGTACGCCAGTCCGGTCAATCGATGGTCAGAGTGTTATTGGATAAGGTCATTTTCCTATGGATGGTCTGTTCCAGCACGGGCACCAGCTTTTGAAGAGATCCTATGGGGATCACCGCGTCGATGCGCAGGCGCTTGCTCTTTTCATTTTTGAATATTATCTCGATGCCATAATATTTTGTGATCAGTCCGGTGATATCTTCCAGTGTGTTGTGCCGGAAGTTCCACTGGCCTTCCATCCATGCCGAGTACAATGAGAGATCTGCGACTGATCTGACGAATGTGTGCCGGGCGGTGTCCAGGCTGACCTTATCACCCGGCACCAGGTATACCGGCGAGGGTTGATCTGCCGCAGTCATTTTTACTTTCCCGCTGGTGAGGACGACCTCTGCCGCAGCGGATCTTGCGTCTACATTAAATGTCGTGCCCAGCACGGTGACGGCTACTGAGCGGGTGTGGACGATAAAGCTCCTGTAGGCGTTGTCCTTTTTTACATTAAAAAAAGCATTTCCTTCCAGGCGTACTTCCCTGTCATGGGTGGAGGAGATGTTAGGGTTATATTCGAGCAATGAATTGGCATTGAGTATGACCTCCGTGCTGTCGGCCAGCAGGATTTTCTTTACCTGGTTGGGACCTGTACGTTCTGCCAGGTAGACGGGTGTGCTATCGTTTGTCTTCTTCCATATATAAAGGAGGAAGACGGAAAGGGCTGCCGTGATAAATACGGCGGCAGCGGCGCGCAGTAAGGGTAACCTTCTCAGGGGCGTCCGGCGGCCTGCTGCAGGCTGCTGCAGGTCCAACCGGCTGAAGATGTTATCCTTCAGCTCTTGTTTTTCCTTGCCCGTAAGGGGTGTCATACGTTTGCGCATCTCTTACATTAGAGAGCGGGGAGAAGGGGTGGATACTCACAGAAGGGAAAATATTTTTTGTCTACAGGAAGAATATCATCATAATGTCGCGGAGGTGGCGGATCGTGCGAAATGCGAGATTATTGACGGACTGATATTTCATATTCAGCCGCTGGGCGATCTGTTCGTAGGTGAGGCCTTCGTAAAAGTGGAATTTGAGGATAAGCTTCTGGCGGACGGAAAGCTTGGCCAGGGCGTTGCTGAGCCGTGCTTTTAATTCTTTGTCGGTATCGGAGGAGATAATGGTGTCTTCGCGGTTGCCTTCGAGTCCGGCCAATGTTTCTTCCAGAGGAAACCAGGTGCTTATGTCCTTCTTTTTCAACTTTTTGATAAGGATGCTGCGAAGCACTTTTGTAAGATAGGCCTGGGGGTATTGGATATGGCCGATGGTTTCGCGGTAGTGCCAGATCTCGATAAATACTTCCTGTAGAGAGTCTTTGACCAGCTCACGGTCACTGGTCATAGCTGAGGCAGCCAAGAACAGCTTGTCGACGTAGCAGTCATACAATTCTCCCAGTGCGGCGGGATCGCCTTCTTTCAGGCGAGTCCAGCATTCGGGGGCAACGTTAGAAAAGTCAGCCTTAGCCATCAGGGCATAAATTTAGCGAAGGCAAAATCTGGTTAGTCCTGGTTTCGGTGTATTAACAGAAACTTAATTTGATCCCGGGTCAATATACAATTTTTTTTGATTCAGAGTATTTTCTTTCAAAAGCTTTCTCTTATCTATTATGACAAACCAACCCAAACCCCACCGTCTGATGTCGCTGGATGCCCTGAGGGGCTTTACTATCGCGGCCATGATCGTCGTCAATTATCCCGGCAGCGAAGACCATGTGTTCTTTACCTTGCGTCACACCGTCTGGAATGGATTGTCGTTCACTGATCAGGTGGCGCCTTTTTTTCTTTTTATGGTAGGTATATCCATCGCCTTTGCGTATTCCAGGCGGCTGGGGGATGGGACGCCGAAGGCGGAGTTGTACAGGAAGATCGTCATACGGAGCTTAAAGATATTTGCCGTGGGGATGATACTGAACCTCATGCCGTATTTCGACTTCAGCACCGTGCGGTGGACGGGGACGTTGCAACGGATAGCTGTGGTCTTTCTATTTTGCTCTCTGCTGTATCTCCACACCGGCTGGAAGCAACAGGCGTGGATAGCTGTGGTGTTATTGACCGGCTATTGGCTGGCGCTGACGCTAATACCTACGCCGGGAGCGGGAAAGGTGATGTTAGAGCCTGGTGTGAACATCGTTGCCTGGGTGGATAGCAAGTATCTGCCGGGTAGGATGTGGAGAGGTAATTGGGACCCGGAAAGTATCCTTACAACGGTGACTTCTGTGGTGTCGGGTATCACCGGCATGCTGACAGGCGCGTTGCTGCTGGGGAGCCGCTCGTCCCAGGAAAAGGTCAATATATTGATGACGGCGGGTGTTCTTTCGGCGATCGCGGGGTATTTTTGGGGGTTGATATTCCCTGTGAATGAGAATCTCTGGACCAGCTCTTTTGTATTGGTGACCTCGGGTTTTGCCGCCCTGCTTTTGGGCGCCATTTATTTTATAGTGGATGTGAAGGGTTTTTCCCGGGGCACTTTTCCCGGCGTTGTATTTGGCGCCAATGCCATTACTACTTACTTTCTGGCAGATGTCTGGGCGTTGTTGTTCTATGAATGGAAGCCTGGCGGCGCCGGTTTGAATGACCGGTGGATGCAGGGGCTGACAGGAGTGGGGTGCAGCGCGGAATTGGCCAGTCTTTTATATGCGTTGTTGTTTACTGTCTTCAATTTTTTTCCTGCCTGGTGGTTGTACCGGAAGAAGGTGTTTATAAAGCTATAATACCATTCTGTTAAAAAAGTATACGTTTTAAATAGATTTTAGAATTTTTGGTTGCATTCTACTTTTTAGTTTTGGTATAGATGTTCGAGCGGTTGGCTGATACGGACCATTAATTTATCCTAAGGAATTTTATCCTCATCATTTACCTGGGTTTTAAAACGATTGCGGGCGGCCGCCTGGGAAAGCTTTGCCTATATGATAAAAATTGCTTTTAAACAACCAAAACTTAACAACTTATGCGTGTAAGATTATTCTGCATGTTCTTGCTATTGGGGTTCGTCGGATGTCTGATGGCAGCTCCAACAGAGACCATCCGTGGGCGGGTAGTGGATCAACAGACAGGAAAGCCTCTTGCGGGTGTGTCCGTGACCATAAAAGGTAAAAGAGGCGGTGTTTCTACCAACGACGACGGCTGGTTCACTTTAAATATCTCTTCTGACAGGGTCGTTCTTATTGTTTCTTCCATAGGGTATATTACCGCGGAGCAGGCGGTGGATGCGGGTTCAACCAGTATCGTCATATCGCTGGCGCAGGATCAGAAGGGTATGGGAGAGGTGGTTGTGACGGCGTTGGGTATACAGCGTACGGCGAAGTCCCTTACTTATGGTGTGCAGCGGATCGGGGGGGATCAGATCAACGAGGTAAGGGATGCGAGTTTTGCCAATACGTTGTCCGGCAAAGTAGCGGGTCTTACCATTACGCCTTCGGCCAACGGGCCCGGGGGCGCCACGCGTGTGCTTTTACGGGGTAACCGCAGCATACAGGGCAATAATAATGCTTTGATCGTGGTGGACGGGGTGGCAGTGGATAATCAGTCTATTAATGGACAAGTGAGGGATGATGCCGGTTCGGGCAATATGGGACAAAGCGGCAGCGATGGTCTTTCCAATATCAACCCGGACGATATCGAGTCGATGTCGATCTTAAAAGGCGCCTCGGGTGCTGCCTTGTATGGCAGCCGGGCGGCCAATGGGGTCATCATGATTACGACAAAGAGGGGCAGACCGGGCAAGATGAGCGTAAATGTCAACTCTGGTGTTTCCGCGGACCGGGCTTTTAGTATCCCCAAGATGCAGGATCAGTACAGCCAGGGGACCGATGGGACGTATACTACCGCGACGGGGAATAGCTGGGGCGCGAAGATCACGGGTCAGTCAGTGACTGATTGGAGGGGCAAGACGGTGAATCTGCGCGCTTATCCCGACAATGTAAAGGATTTCTATCGTACGGCGGTGTCTACGAATAATGCCGTCAGTGTGACGTCCGGATCGGACAAACTGCAGACCTATCTTTCTTATGCCAATAACAATGCTACGGGTATCGTGCCGGGCAACCGGCTGATGAGAAATACCTTTAACGCCCGATTTGGCGTCAATATCACCGACAGGCTTTCCGCTGACGCCAAGGTTACTTATATCGTACAGGATATTTATAACAAGCCCGGTGTGGGTGGGGATGGACTTGTCGCCGCCAATGTTTATCGTATTCCCGTAACGGTGAACCAGGCAGATCTCAAGACCTATAAAACGGTGGATCTATCGGGTGTGGAAACGCCTACTTTCTGGACGAGCACCGACCCCGTGATCATGAACCCTTACTGGACGGTGAACAATACGCACAGGGATGAGAACAGGAGTCGTATCATCGGATTGTTGTCGTTGAAATACAAGCTCACCGACTGGCTGAATATCCAGGGCAGGGTGAGCTCCGACAGCTACAATGATTTCAATACCTCCAGATATGCCAACAACACCGTGAACTATGCGCGGCAGCCGGGCGGTTATTATGCGGAGGACAACAATTTTGTATCGGAGCGGAACTTCGATGTGTTGTTGAACGGGAACAACAATATCACCAGGGATCTGAAAGTGACGTATAATATCGGAAGCTCCTTGCTGGACAGGGGGAGCAGAAGGCGCAGCACGATCGCCAATGGGTTGACCTACAACAACAAGTTCGATCTTACTTATGCCAGCACGCTGCAGGAGACAGTCAATACGGTGAAACGGCAGCTGCAGTCCGTCTATGGAACGGCCCAGTTCTCTTTTAAGGATTATCTCTACCTGGATGTCACTGCCAGGGAGGACTGGTCCAGCACGATCCCCGAGCCTTACAATTATTTCTATCCTTCTGTGGGGTTGTCGGCCATCTTATCTGACATGGTGAAGTTGCCGTCCTGGGTAAGCCTGGCCAAGGTAAGAGGTTCGTTGACCCGGGTGGGTAATGATGCTGACCCATATCTGCTGGCGCAGACCTATCAATTTATTCCCGGCGGATTTGGCGGATATGTCGCGAGTCAGAGCTCCAAACTTTTGTCGACCCTCAAGCCGGAGATCACCACGGCATTTGAAGCGGGGACGGAATGGCGTTTTTGGAACGACCGATTTGGCGTCGATCTGACCTATTATAAGACCAACTCGAAGAACCAGCTGTTAAGAGTGACCACTCCTGCGTCCTCCGGCTATGCCAGCCAATATATCAATGCGGGTAATATACAGAATTCAGGTGTCGAGGTCGTGCTGACGGCGCAGCCTGTCAGGACCCGCGATCTCACCTGGAATGTGAGTCTGAACTATGCGTTGAATACTAACAAGGTGATCTCACTGGCGGACGGGGTTCCCTTCGTGTTCCTGGGGTCCAATGACAATGTGCGCACGGCGACTCCTCGCGTTGCAACCGGCGGCTCTTATGGGGACCTGTATGGATATAAGTGGCTGCGTTCCGACAAGGGGCAGTATGTGATGGATACCACCGGTCTGCCTTCTTATACTTCCAGCATAGCGAGTGTAGGCAACTTCAATCCCAATTATACCATCGGTTTTAGCAACACCCTCAACTATAAGGGGTGGAGTCTGGGCGTCCTGGTGGACGGCAAGTTTGGCGGAGTCATCGTTTCCGGGACGGAATCACAGCTGGCCTACATGGGTATGTCGGCGTATACTACTCAATACCGGGAAAACACATTCGTATTGCCGGGCGTAGATGTTAATGGCGCCGCCAATGCAAAAGCTATCAATGCGCAGCGGTTCTGGCAGAATGTTACGCAGGGGAACTATGCGAAAGCCGAGTTCTTTACCTACGATGCCACCAATGTCCGTATCCGGGAGCTGACGCTGGGGTATGATATTCGCCGGCTGCCGTCTTTTATCAAGGCCGCCAAGCTAAGTTTTGTCGCCAGGAACCTGTTTTTCCTTTACAGGGGTAAGTCGATGCTGGATATACCCGGCATCGGCAAGCGGAAGCTGGGCATCGACCCTGAGGCCAGCTTTGGCAACAGCAATTACCAGGGGGCTGAATATTACAACCTGCCTACCACGAGGAGCCTGGGTCTGAACCTGAAACTTTCATTCTAAAAATCGCCTACAATGTGTAAGAAAATCACCTTTCAATATATGCGGAACGGTTTGTTATTTCTCTTCCTGACAGCGGGGCTGGGGAGCTGTACAAAGAAGTTTGCGGAGATGAATGCAAACCCGTCGACCATCGCTAATGTCACGCCGACGCAATATCCGCAAATGTTTGCTTATGCGCAGATGTCCCCTACGCTTAGCCCTGACAATTTCGAGATCGGGGAAGGTACAATTGCCAGTGTTTATTCGCAATTCTTTGGGCAGGCGGCGCAGTCCTTTCCCACGGACCGTTATGTCGTCGTACAGGCCTGGATGCCTGCCTGCTGGAATCCTGCGTATACTGCTGCAGCCCCTCAGCTGAAGACGATACTCGCGGGAACGGACGTGAATTCCGCGGAGCATGCGCTTGCAAATATCTGGTGGGTTTGGGTGTTCCACCGCATCACGGACTATTTTGGACCGGTGCCATACAGCCAGGCTGCCAATGGTCAGCGCGTCGTGGAGTATGACCGTCAGGATTCCATCTATTATGACTTTTTCAAGCGATTGGATGCAGCGGTCACTGCGTTGAAGAGTCATGCGGGTGAAAAGCCTTTTGGCGCTTTTGACCTTGTGTATGGCAAGCAGTCCGACCCGGTGTCTGCCTGGATCAAGTTCGCCAATACATTGCGTTTACGGCTGGCTCTTCGTATATCCGGGGTAGATGCGCCCACTGCCAAAACGCAGGCGGAAGCTGCCGTGGCCGGCGGGGTCATGACGGATATTTCCACGGATGCCTATATGCCGAAGTCCACGAAGACATATGGTGAATACAATGGTCTGGCCGTCATTGCGGGTTGGGAAGATATCCGTGCCAGCGCCACCATGCTCTCCATGCAAAAAGGGTACAATGATCCCCGTATGCCTATTTTCTGGCAGCCGTCCACGGCCGACGGGAAATACAATGGTCTTCGCAACGGGATGTATGTGAGCGAGAAGGTATTGACGGGCAATACCCGCCCCTATACCTCGAATATGGGCACCCGCTGGTGTTCTTATTCCAACGGCGTCTGGAAGACGGTGTATGACGTGAAGCAAGACATCATGCATGCCGCCGAAGCTTATTTCCTCCGTGCGGAAGGCGTATTGAACGGATGGAATATGGGTGACAACGCGCAGAACCTCTATGAGGCCGGTATCCGCGCTTCCATGGCGCAGTGGGGTATCACCGACCAGACGGCGATCAATGCTTATGTGAGCAACGTTGCTACTCCTGCGCCTCCGGGCGATCTGATGGGGTCTCCTGCTGTAAATGACTACCCTGTATTGTGGAGCAGCGATCCTACTATGCAACGGAAGCAGGTGGCTCAGCAGAAGTACCTGGCTTTGTGGCCGGACGGTATGGAAGGATGGGCGGAGGTGCGCAGGACCAATTTACCGGCGCTCTATCCTGTCCTGCATAGCGACAACCCGGATGTGCCGGTGGGTACCACGATCAAGCGGATGCCGTACCTGGATACGGAGAAGCAGACCAATGCGGATGCGGTGAACAGGGCCATACAGAAACTTGGCGGCCCGGATAATTGTGCGACCAGGCTCTGGTGGGATATCAATTAGGTATATTTAAAGAAAAATGCGCATGCTGAGGAAAGTATATGCCGTATTGTTCTCTCTTTTTATTATTGGGGCCGCGGGGGCCCAGGATAACAGGACTGTTGTGTCGCGTGCGGTATTGTTGCCGGCGCCACGGCACGTTGTGTATAAGGAAGGACAGCTGGCGTTGAGGAGACTGACGGTGAGCGGGGCGGCCGATGCGCCGGAGGGTGTGCGGTTTGCATTGAATGAGCTGAGGGGAATTATTCGTGAACGGACAGGCGGGGTGATGGAGAAGACGGGCAAGGTGAGTTTTGGCTGGAGGGTAGATAATAGCGCCGGGAACAAAGAGTATTATAAGCTGGTGATCGACCCGTCCGGCGTGCGTGTGGATGCGCGTACGACGGCGGGTCTTTATTATGCCATGCAAACCATCCGGCAACTGATAACGGGAGCGGGACGGGAGGCCATGTTGCCCATGGTGGAGATCGAGGACCAGCCGGCATTGGTTTACAGGGGTGTCATGATGGACTTTGCGCATGGCGGATTACCCACTGTCGATGAGATCAAGCGGCAGATGGCATTTCTGTCGGGCTGGAAGGTAAATCAGTATTATTTCTACAATGAGGTAAGCGTTGTCATGAAGGGATACGAGGGAATGAATTATGGGGCGGCATATACGCAGGAGCAGGTGAAGGAGATCGTGGCTTATGGTCGGGAAAGACACATGGATGTCATTCCATTTGTGGCTTTTTATGGTCATTTGCATGATCTGCTGAAGCAGGAGCGGTACGCTTCATTGGCGATCGGGACCTATGGGGAGGAGCTGGACCCGAGGAAACCGGAGGTAAAGGTCATCCTGCGGGATTGGATAAAGCAGTATACGCAGCTGTTCAGCAGTCCATTTGTACATGTTGGGTTTGACGAAACCTGGGAAACGAATCGAATATCGCAGGATGTGGACAGCAGCATCCATTCGGAGCAATTGTGGCTGGAGCATCTGGATTTTGTCCGGCAGGAATGGCAGAAGTATGGGAAGACCGTACTGGCCTGGACGGATATGAACAATTATTATCCCGACATCATGTCCAGGTTTCCCAGGGAGGTGATCCCGGTCATCTGGGAATATTCTCCTGATACGGCGGCGATCCATCATTATCTGGACCCGGTGTTAAAAGAGAAGAGAGCGTTCTTTATCCAGCCAGCCGTATCCGGCTGGGGGCATATCTATCCGTCGGCCGACTACACCTATGACAATATCGATCTTACTTTGAAGGCCGGCATGGAGCATCAGACGATGGGGTTCATCACCTCCGTGTGGACGGATGCTGTAGAGCCGTATGTACGTCCTTCCTGGATGTTCATGGCTTATGGATGTATCGGGGCCTGGCAGGGGGTCGCTCCTGATAAAAGCACCTTTACGGCCCGGTACAGCGACGTAATGTACCCGGCTATAAGCAACGAAATGCGGGAGGCATTGTCGGGGATGGCTTTGACGATCGACCATTTGTCCAAATGTCTGGGCAGAAATACTTCCAATCTACCCGGCGGAACGATCGTGGAAAGCTGGTCGAACCCTTTTTTACCGTATTACCTGGAGAATACCCGGACGCATATCGACGATCTGCGGCGCGCCAGGAAGGAGAGCGAAGAAGCGCAAGCCTGGCTGATCAGGGCAATGGCAAAGGCGGGCAGGAAGGACAGCGTCTTTATCAACTCTTTATTGGTGTCGGCGCGGCTGCTGCATTATACCGCGACGCGCTTTATATGGGCGAAGGTTATCTGCGACCGTTGGAATGAGGCCATGCTGGGGAAGAAAAAGAATGATTTTGTCTATTATGACATTGCCTATATCTGTCATGGGTTTATCCAGGATGTGATGGACGAGGGAGGAGGACTAAAGGATGCTTATAAAGAGGGATGGCTGTCGGAGAATATGCCTTACCGGCTGAATACCATTGCCGGACGATTTGACGTGGAATATGGGCTTTGGCAGAAATTGCTTTTAAAGGTGCTGGATTACCGGATAACGCATGATCGGAGTCATGTGGCTACTCAATCATTTGAAGAATTATTCAAGCCGGATTTTTAGCTTTGAAGAGGATCGGTTTTTTTTATTAAATCTTTAGCGTTATGGAAATAAGGAATTTCGCCGGCGGGTACCGGTTGTCCATCGATGATAATATCTGGTTCCTCCGGGATATTCACGAAAATGAAGATAAGTATACGTCCATATTCGAAAACCCCTATTTAGGTTTTTTAAAGGAAGTGCATGAGCAGTATGGCACGAAGGTGCATTTAAACCTTTTTTACCAGACGGAGGGATTCAACCTTTCCATGTTGAGTGATAAGTTCAAGGATGAATGGAAGGCGCAGACGGGATGGCTGCGACTTAGCTTTCATGCATTGCAGGAGTTCCCGGATATGCCTTACCGGACGGCGGGTTATGAGGAAGTAAAAAGAGATTGCAGTCTTGTGATGCAGGAGATCAGGCGGTTTGCGGGTGAGGAACTGATGGGTCCTGTGACGACGGTGCATTGGGGAGAGGCGACTGTGGAAGGCTGCAGGGCGTTGCGGGACCTGGGGTACAAGGGTCTTCTGGGATATTTCAACGTAGACGATGATCTGCCTGCTGTGAGCTATTATCTCAGTGTAGAGCAGCGGAGGTATATAAAGCAACGGTTTGTCTGGAAAGATCAGCAGGAGGACATAGTATTTTTCCGAACCAGCATTGTCCTTGACAAAACGGACCTGGACCGGGTCAGGCCTCATCTGGATGGATATGCGACGAGCGGCGGGTTGCCGCCGTATGCTGACCTGTTGGTGCATGAGCAGTATTTTTATCCTTTTTATTTTAATTATCAGCCCGACTACCGGCAGCGGATACTTACGGCGGTGCAGTGGGCGCAGGAGAAGGGTTATCAGCCAAGATTCCTGGAAGAAACTATTTTATAAATATGAGTAATAATCGAAGAGATTTTTTAAAGATGACGGGTCTTACCGGGTTGGGACTGGCGGCGCAGTTCCTGCCGGCTTATGCGGGTAGCCCCGAAGATCTGGACGCAATCCGGGAGCAGGCGGAGCGGACCCCGCCGAAGCAGCGGTTTAACATGAGCGGGTATGCCGCACCAAAACTGGAGACGGTGAGGATCGGGTTCGTAGGCATCGGCAACAGGGGCTATGGGGCCGTAGAGCGTATGACCAGGATCGAAGGCGTTCAGATAAAGGCTTTGTGTGATCTTCGTCCTGAGCGGGTGCGGCTGGCGCAACAGCTGGTGGAAGCCGCGGGGCATCATCCGGCTCTTTATTCAGGGGACCCGGAGGCCTGGAAAAAGCTATGCGAACGGGATGATCTTGATCTTATCTATATCCTTACTCCATGGGCCTTGCATACGCCTATCGCCGTCTTTTCCATGAACCATGGCAAGCATGTTTGTGTAGAAGTCCCTGCCGCAAAGACCATCGAGGAGGCCTGGCAACTGGTGGAGGCGTCAGAGCGGACGAAGAAGCATTGTATGATGGTGGAGAACTGTTGTTATGACTATTCGGAGATGTTGACCCTTAACATGGCCAGGCAGGGATTTTTTGGAGAGATCGTGCATTGTGAAGGGGCCTATATCCACAATTTACAGGAGCTGATGTTCTCCAAAGAGCATTTTTACCAGATGTGGGAATTGGAGGAAGCCTATAAGCGGACCGGGAATCTTTATCCAACGCATGGATTGGGGCCTTTGTGTCAGCTGATGAATATCAACCGGGGTGACAGGATGGACTATATGGTGTCGATGTCTTCCAAGGATTTTGTTCTGGGGGGGATGGCTGAGCGGTTGGCGGCTACAGATGATTTTTATAAAAAGTATGTAGGTAAGCATTTTAATGGAACGATGAGTATTTCCACCATCCGCACGGTGCGGGGACGTACGATCGTCGTGCAATTTGATGTCTCATCGCCCCGGCCTTATTCGAGGATACAACTGGTGAGCGGCACCAAGGGTATCGGGCTCAAATATCCCGAGCCTGCCAGATATGCCGTGGGGCATGAGTGGTTGAGTGCGGAGGAGTATAAGGCGCTGGAGGAAAAATATATGCCGCCGATCATACGGAAGATCGGCGGGGCGGCCAAAGGCATTGGGGATCATGGCGGCATGGATTTTATCATGGATTGGCGGACCATCGATTGTCTGCGGAACGGCCTGCCTCTTGACCAGAACGTTTATGATGCTGCGCTTTGGAGTTCTATCGCTCCTTTGAGCGTATGGTCCGTGGCGAACCGGAGCAATTCCATCAACGTGCCGGACTATACCGCGGGCGCCTGGAAGACCAATGCGCCTGTGGATATTTCTATGGAGAAGGGGGGAAGTACGCGGGTATTGAGTTTGGGTGCTGGGGGCCTGGGTTTGGTAAAAGCCGGGAAGCGGGTGGGGATTATCGGATTGGATACTTCCCACAGTACGGCATTTGTGGAGGCGCTGAACGATGATGTACCTGATCCGGATTACGGCGGGTATAAAATAGTGGCTGCGTATCCCTGGGGCAGTAAGGATATCCAGAGTAGTACGGAGCGGATACCGGCGTATACAGAGACTGTAAAAAAGAAAGGTGTGGAGATCGTGGATTCGATCGCCACGTTGCTGGATAAAGTGGATGTCATATTGCTGGAGACGAATGACGGCCGTCCACACTTTGAACAGGCGATGGCTGTCATAAAGGCGGGTAAGACATTGTTTATAGACAAGCCTGTGGCGGGAACGCTGAAAGAGGCGGTGGCGATCTTTGAGGCCGCCCGTAAATATAAGGTCCCTGTATTTACCGCATCCTCTCTCCGGTACATGAACGGTATGCAGGATGCCGCCGCGGGTAAGACCGTGGGCAAGGTGCTGGGGGCGGATGCTTTTAGCCCGGCGCCGCTGGAGCCGCATCACCCGGATTTTTTCTGGTATGGCATTCATGGCGTCGAGACGCTGATAACGGTGATGGGTAGGGGGTGTAAGGAGGTGAGTCGTGTTTATACCGAAGGTACGGATGTGGTGACGGGTGTCTGGGGTGACGGCAGGGTCGGTACTTTCCGGGGGACGCGCACGGGGCAGCATGAGTATGGGGGTACGGTCTTTGGTGAGAAGGGGGTGGCAAGGGTCGGTCCTTATTCGGGCTATGAGGCGTTGTTACGGCGGATCGTCCAGTTCTTCGGGACGGGGATATCGCCGGTGAGTGAGGAGGAGACGCTGGAGGTTTATACTTTTATGGAAGCTGCCGATGAGAGTCGTCGCAAGGGAGGGGCTGTGGTAAGTCTGGCGGCGGTGTTGGATAAGGCGCGGGAGGGGGCGAAGAAGATTGGTAATGTTTAAAACAATTAGCATGAGTAATAAGAATTTTGGCCGGAGGGCTTTTATTAAATCTACGGGTATTGTTGCGGCGGGAGCGTTGCTGAGCCCTTCTTTGTCAAGTGCCGGGGGCAGGGCCGTACCCGGGGGCGGTCAGCGTGCGGCCGTATTGGGGGGAAGCCCTGTCCGGACGAAGGCGTGGCCAGGCTGGCCTATCTGGAACAAGGATACGGACGAGAAGCTGGTGGTTGACGATCTACGCAGCGGGGTGTGGTCCAGGGCTTCGCTGGTCACCCAGTTTGAGCAGGAGTGGGGGGCGTTCGTGGGGACGAAGCGATGTCTAACGGTGGTGAATGGGACCAATGCCCTTATCGCCTCGTTGCTGCAGATGGGCATCGGGGGCGGAGATGAGGTGATCGTACCGCCGTATACTTTTATCGCCACGGTAGCGGCGGTGCTTGCAACGGGCGCCATGCCTGTATTCGTGGACACGGATGTGGCCACCTGGCAGATAGACCCGGGCAAGATAGAAGCAAAGATCACGTCCAAGACGAGGGCTATTATCCCTGTGCATATTTTAGGGCTGCCGGCGGATATGCATCGTATCATGGCTATTGCAAAGAAGCATGACCTTTTTGTGATCGAGGATGCCTGTCAGGCGCATGGGGCGGAGATTGGTCACCAGCGTGTCGGCAGCTTTGGTCATGCGGGTTGTTTTAGTTTCCAGAACTCGAAGAACCTGGCCATCGGAGAAGGGGGAGCCATTACGAGCAATGATGAAAAGTTTATGGACAGATGTTATTCCTATCACAACTATGGAAACCCATATGGGTCTGTAGTGGGGCAGGTGAATGCCGGTACGCTTATCGCGGGGAACAAGCTCCGGCTGACGGAATACCAGGCGGCTATCGGGCTGGGGCAGCTAAAACGGCTGTCGGCGGAGACGGACAAAAGAAATGAGAATGCGGCGTACCTGCGATCGAAGATCGGCAAGATCCAGGGTATTATCCCTTATACACTGACTGATAATGTCACGAAGGCGGCCTTTCATCTCTTTCCTTTCAGGTATAATAAAGAAGGCTTTAAGGGATTGTCCAGGGCTGCGTTCCTAAAGGCGTTGAATGCGGAAGGTATTCCCTGCAGCGAGGGGTATGCTCCTCTGAACAAGATGCCTTATTTGCAAAACGCATTCGAGTCGAAGAATTACAGGAAGATGTATGCTGCGGCGGACCTGGACCTCCGTGCTTTTAACGAAAGGAACGATTGCCCGTTGAACGACAAGCTTTGTAATGAGGAGGCCGTATGGTTTTATCAATCCATGCTGCTGGCAGAGCGGCGGGATATGGATGATATTGTCAACGCTATTGAAAAGATACACGCGAATGCAGAAAAAATAAAAACGTCCGGAAAATGAAAATATTAACAGGATTATTTTTGATGTTAACGGTGTTGGTCCGGCAGGACGGATTTGCGCAGGGGGACCTGAAAAAGCTGACGGCCAGAACCTATAATTCAGGGTTTGCCATTGGGCATGATACCTACAATGCTATTTCTGCCGCCAGTGACGGCAAGATCTATTATGTGCTTAGTTCTCAGTCCATCGATACGGGAGGCCAGATGTATTCCTTTGACCCCGGAACGGGACGGATCCACCATTGCGGCGATCTGACGGAGGCCTGCGGGGAGAAGGGGCTCAAGACCATTGCGCAGGGAAAAAGCCATGTACGTTTCGTAGAATCTAACGGTAAATTGTATTTTGCTACGCATGTGGGTTATTACAGCATGGTGGATGGCATGGAAAAAATGGGTATCCCTCCCCCGGGATATAAGGCTTATCCGGGCGGGCACATCCTGGCTTATGACATGAAGACAGGGAAGTTCGACGATCTGGCCATTGCCCCTCACCAGGAAGGGATCCTTACCATGAATATGGATACGAAGAGGGGGTTGATCTATTGTATCACCTGGCCTACGGGTTATGTGTTCAGATATGACGTAGGAAAGAAGGAGTTGAAGGAGATTGGTCTTTTGTCGGGAGAGGGGGAGAATGGGTCGGGCAAGGATTTCCGGGTCCTTTGCCGGAGCCTGGCCATCAACCCTACGGATGGGGCGGTGTATGCCACGACATCGGAGGGGACTATCTTTTGTCTGAAATCGGGCAGCAATGTGCTGGAGCCATTGGAAGAAGATATGAGAAAGGATTATTTTGGGATCTATGATCCTGCTTCGGCGGGCAGTATGGGGTATAACTGGCGGCAAACCGTGTGGTACCCGGGGAATAAGACGATCTATGGCGTGCATGGTAATTCCGGCTATCTTTTTCAATTCGACCCACGGGCTGAACGGGTGATGGTGTTGGACCGTATTACTTCCGAGCCTTCAAAACGCAGCGGGATGTTCGACCAGTTCAGCTATGGATATCTTGGTTTTATATTGGGACCTGATCAACATACCTTGTATTATCTCACAGGCGGACCTGTCTATAAAGAAGGCCACCGGGTGAAGGGGAAGAACAGCACGGCCATGGGAGAAGCGAAGGGACTGGAAGATCTGCATCTTGTGACCTATGATCTTCTCACCGGCAAATACCGGGATCGCGGGGCTGTCTTTTATCCGGACGGGCAGCGGCCGGTGTATGTCAATTCCATTGCTGTGGGGAAGGATGGGACGGTGTATACGCTGGCAAGGATCACGGAGAATGGAAAGACGAGGACGGACCTGGTCAGTATTGGCGGGGTTAAATAAATTTTTGTTATGAGATGGATGTTTTTTGTTTTTGTAATGTGCGGGCAGATGGCCTTTGCGGGTGAGGGTGCGATCCGTGCGGGTGTCGCGAAGGTGTCTATTACGCCGGAGGGGTCGATGTGGCTGAATGGGTATGCCGCGCGGAATGAGCCGTCCAGGGGTGTGTTGCATGATATATGGGCTAAGGCGCTGGCGTTGGAGGATGGAAAGGGGGGCAGGGTAGTCATTGTGACCATGGATTTGCTGGGGTTGTCGTATGAGATCGTGGAGCAGGTGGCGCGGCAGGCGGATAGTCTGTATGGGATCAGACGGGAGCAACTGGTGCTGAACTCGTCGCATACGCATGCGGCTCCGATGGTCTGGCCTTGTCTGGATGTGATCTATGACCTTGGTCCGGAGGATCAGCGGAAGGTGTCATTGTATGGTCAGGAGCTGGCGGCGAAGCTGGTGAAATTGATAGGTTCGGCGTTGCAGGCGCTGGCGCCCGCAACGCTCTATACGGGGCGTGGTTCCGCGGAGTTTGCTATCAACCGGCGTGAGAAGCTGTTCGGGCCGGGTCCTATCGACCATGATGTGCCGGTGCTGAAGGTTGCGGGGGCGGACGGTAAGATAGCCGCCATCCTGTTTGGCTATGCCTGTCATAATACCACGCTGGTGGAGACTAATTTTCTTGTCAGCGGCGACTATGCGGGGTTTGCACAGCTGGCGCTTGAGCAGATCTATCCAGGCGCCCAGGCCATGTTCCTCATGGGCTGCGCAGGCGATCAGAACCCTTCTCCCCGGGGGACGGAGGAGCTGGCGCGTACGCACGGGCAAGCGTTGGCGGATGCCGTACAGAAAGTTTTATCGGGAGAGATGCGGGCTGTGAGGGGGGCTGTCCATACCGCGTATACAAAGGCGGAGCTGTCATTCAAGCCTTTTGACGTAAATATTTATCAGCGGGAGATCGTAAGCGATAACAAGTTCCTCCAGCGCAGGGCAAAGCTGATGCTGGACGCCTATAACAGGGGATGGCAGCCTGGTCGTCTGGGGTATCCCGTACAGGCTGTTCGGTTTGGCAGGGACCTCACCATCCTTGCCCTGAGCGATGAGGTGACGGTGGAATATGCTTTAAGGGCCAAGCGGGAATTTGCGGGGGAAAACCTTTTTGTAGCGGGATACAGCAACGAAGTGATGTGTTATATCCCTTCGGAGCGGATATTGAAAGAGGGTGGATATGAGGGGGAGGAGAGCATGATCTATTATGGATTTCCCGGGCCTTTTGCGGCGGGGGKAGAGGATAGGGTTTTTGATGCAATAAGATCAGTAATGAAAAAAGTTCGTGCACATTGATAAAGAACCTGTCCATAATAGGGATGCTCTTTTTTGTATTTGGGTTTGTCACCTGGGTGAATGCCATATTGATACCCTATTTCAAGATAGCCTGCGAGCTGAATAATTTTCAATCATACCTGGTGGCCTTTGCTTTTTATATCTCTTACCTGGTGATCTCGGTACCTGCGGGATATTTGTTGCGGGTGACAGGATTCAAAAAAGGGATGATGATAGGGTTCTGGATAATGGCTTTTGGCGCGTTTGTTTTTATAGCGGCGGCGTTGGGACGGACTTATGGCGGATTTTTATTGGGGTTGTTTGCCATCGGTACGGGGTTGGCCATCCTTCAAACGGCGGCGAACCCCTATATCACTGTCATCGGCCCCAGGGAGCGGGCGGCGCAGCGTATCAGCATTATGGGTGTTTGCAATAAAACTGCCGGGATACTGGCGCCGTTGCTGTTTGCCGCAGTCATCCTTCGGCCTACGGACAGCGAGCTATTCAGGAGTCTGCCGGCGATGGGTGTTGCGGAGAGAGAGGCCGCATTGGATGGTCTTATAAGAAGGGTGATCGCGCCTTATGCATGCGTGGGTGTCATCCTGTTTATCCTTGGGTGGCTGGTGAGTCATTCGTCCCTGCCGGAGATCGATATGGAGGATGGGGAAGCCGTGCCGTCCTCAGGCGGGCGGCAGGGTGGGAATATCTTTCAATTCCCTCATCTTATCCTGGGGGCGCTGGCCATTTTTCTGCATGTGGGTACGCAGGTGCTTGCGATCGATACGATCATCGGATATGCGGGAACCATGGACATACATTTACCTGAAGCAAAGGTTTTCCCTTCGTATACATTGCTGGCGACCATCGCGGGGTATATTGCCGGTATTATCAGTATCCCGCGCTGGATCAGCCAGGCGAGGGCTTTTCTTGTCTGTACGGTGCTGGGCATCCTGTTGTCGCTGCTGATCGTGTCGTGTGGCGGGAGGGTGGTATTTGGCGGTCATACGGCGGATGTGTCACTGTGGTTCCTTGTGATGCTGGGGTTTGCCAATTCGCTTATCTGGGCGGGTATCTGGCCGTTGGCGCTGGCGGATCTCGGGAGGTTTACAAAGTTGGGCGCCTCCGTGCTGGTGATGGGGTTGTGCGGGAATGCGATCCTTCCCCTGCTGTATGGCTGGCTGGCGGACAAGTGGGGTGTACGGCAGGCTTATTGGATCCTTTTGCCGTGCTATTGTTACCTGTTCTTTTATGCCGCGTATGGGCACCGGATAAGAAACTGGGGTATATTTAAATTAAAGAATGTTTAATGAGTACGGTATCGATAATCAATGGACAGGTGATCACGCCCGCTGGTGTCGTGGAGGGGGCTACGGTGGTTGTAAGAGATGGCATCGTCCTGCAAGTGGGGAAGGGGGACCTTCCGGCTCCCGGCGCGCGGGTCATTGACGCTATGGGTATGTATGTATCGCCGGGCTTTATCGATATACACGTGCATGGCGGCGGCGGCTTTGATTTTATGGATGGTCATGAATCCGCCTTTCTCGCTATTGCGGAGATGCATGCCCGTTATGGGACCACGAGCATGCTGCCCACGACGCTTACGGGGGCGAAAGAAGAGATATTGGATATTTTGTCTGTTTACGAACGGGTGTTGCCGAAGAATACGCAAGGCGCTCAATTCCTGGGCATGCACCTGGAAGGACCTTATTTTGCCATGAACCAGCGTGGTGCGCAGGATCCCCGTTATATACGAAACCCCGATCCGCAGGAATATAAGGAGATCCTTGAAAGGGCGCATCTTATCAGACGATGGAGCGCCGCGCCGGAGCTTCCGGGGGCAATGGATTTTGCGCGGTATGCCCGTTCGAAGGATGTGCTGGTATCCATGGCGCATACGGATGCCGTCTATGAAGATGCGGTGGAAGGGTTTAGGAACGGTTATACATTGGCGACCCATCTTTATTCGGCGATGTCGAGCGTAACGAGGAGGAATGCTTTTCGTTATGCGGGGGTCGTAGAGGCTGCGTTCCTCATCGATGACATGGATGTGGAGATCATCGCGGACGGCGTCCATCTTCCCGCGCCGCTGCTACAATTGGCATATAAGATCAAAGGCGCTGCCCGTACGGCCCTTATTACAGACGCCATGCGGGGCGCCGGCATGCCGGATGGAGACAGCGTGCTGGGCAATCTGCATCATGGGCTGAAAGTGGTGGTGGAAGACGGAGTGGCAAAGTTGCCTGATCGCAGCTCTTTTGCCGGCTCTGTGGCTACTACGGACAGGCTGGTGCGTACCATGATCCGGGAAGGGGGTGTCTCTCTGCCGGAGGCCGTACAGATGATGACGGCTACCCCGGCCGCTATACTTGGCCTGTCAGACAGCAAGGGGGCATTGACACCGGGGAAAGACGCGGATATCGTCATCTTCGACAAAGATATCAGGGTACAGGCTACCATCATAAAAGGACAATTGGTATATGAGAATAAATAAACTGACTGTGGGAGCATATGCCACCCGTGCAGAAATGGGGGCGGAAGCTGCGCGTAAGGTGACGGAGAAGATTCACTCGCTATTGCGGCAGCAGCCTGGGGTGAATATAATATTTGCCGCTGCGCCTTCTCAGAATGAATTCCTCGAAGCTCTTCGACAGTCATCCATCGAATGGGGGCGTATCCGGGCCTTTCATATGGATGAATATATTGGTCTGTCTTCTGATGCGGTGCAAGGTTTTGGGAATTTTCTCCGGGAGCGGCTTTTTGACAGACTACCCTTTCTTGCCGTGCATTACATCGACGGGGATGCGGTAGACCAGAAGAAGGAATGTCTGCGATATGCGTCATTACTGGAAAAATATCCTCCGGATATTGTGTGTATGGGTATCGGGGAGAACGGGCATATTGCTTTTAACGACCCTCCTGTCGCGGATTTTTCCGACCCTTATTTGGTGAAGGTAGTGGAGCTGGATCCCGCCTGCCGGCAGCAGCAGGTCAACGACGGCTGTTTTCCCGGGCTATGGTCCGTACCCACGCATGCCATCACATTGACCATCCCTATGCTTATGTCGGCCAGGTACATCTACTGTATCGTCCCGGGAAGATCGAAAGCGCAGGCGGTGTTCAATACCTTACACATGGAGATCACCGAGGCTTACCCGGCCTCTATCCTTCGCAACCATGCGCATGCGGAGCTTTTCCTGGATACATCCAGCGCAGAAAGAGTAGACCTGTTAAAATAATTGTAATGAAATATTTATTTGTTATGGCTGTTCTGTTGGCAGGATGCGGACAAGGGCCGGAGAAGGGTACTGAGAGAAGCGCTTTCCCCATACGACTGATGACGCTGGACCCGGGTCATTTTCATGCGGCGCTGGTACAGAAATCAATGTATCCTGATGTAGACACGGTGGTTCATGTATATGCGCCGGCCGGACAGGAAGTGGACGGACATCTGGCCTTGATCGACAAATACAATACGAGGAGCGATCAGCCTACAAAATGGAAGGAGGAGGTGTATAGAGGGCCTGACTATCTTTCCCGTATGTTCAGTGAGCGGGCGGGCAATGTGGTGGTGATAGCGGGCAATAACAAAAGAAAGATAGATTACATCAAGACTTCGGTGGATTCGGGTTTTAATGTTTTCTCGGACAAGCCGATGATCATCGAGCCCGGGGATCTGTCAAAGCTGGAAGCTGCATTTGCTTCGGCAAAAAAGAATAAGGTGGTGCTGTACGATATCATGACCGAGCGATACCAGATCACTACCATTCTGCAGCGGCAGCTTTCGTTGATACCGGAATTGTTCGGGCGGCTGCAGGAAGGGAGCAAGGATGATCCTGCCGTCACAAAAGAAAGCGTTCATCATTTTTTTAAGACTGTTTCGGGGAAGCCTTTGATCAGACCTGTCTGGTATTTTGATGTTACCCAGGAAGGGGAAGGTATTGTGGATGTGGCCACGCATTTGGTGGACCTGATCCAATGGGAGTGTTTCCCTGACAGTATACTGGATTACAGGAAGGATATAGAGATGTTGTCGGCGCGGAGGTGGCCTACGGTACTAACGCCCGGAGAGTTTGAAAAGGTGACGGGGGTTAAGAGGGACTCGGCGCTCAGCGTCTATGCAAATGGGGAGATGGATTATACACTGAAAGGGGTACACGCGCGGGTGTCTGTCAAATGGAATTTCGAGGCGCCGGAAGGGGCGGGGGATACCCATTATTCTGTGCTAAGGGGGACGCTGGCGAACCTTATCATCCGTCAGGGGAAGGAGCAACACTACAAGCCTGTGTTGTCCATCGAGCCTGTGAAGGAGGTGAAAGAGTATGAGCAGGTGGTGCGGCGGACGGTGGAAGGGCTGCAGGGTAAGTACCCGGGGGTGAGCGTCACCAGGACAGCGAAGGGCTGGGATGTGACGGTGCCGGAACAGTTCAACCTGGATCATGAGGCGACCTTTGCGGAAGTGACAAAAAAATACCTTGGTTTTGTCAGGTCGGGTACGATGCCGGACTGGGAAGTACCCAATATGCTGGCCAAGTATTACACCACGATGAAGGCCCTGGAAATGGCCCGGTCGGGGGCCCGGTGAGTGTGTTGAAAAAGTATACATAACTGACGGATAAATACAGGTATCGTCTGGTGTTTACGGCTAATTTTATAAAATGACAATGGAGGAGGGAAATATGTTATATGCTTCGCAGGATTATGTTACGATCGGCAAAGAGGCGGCTGACAGGGTTGTCATAGTGCCGCTGGGGGCTATCGAGCAGCATGGTCCTCACCTCGCTGTCTCGACGGATACGGATATCGTCACGTTGGTGGCGATGGGGGCTGAACAGAAGATGGGGGACCGTATAGTGCTTTGTCCGACGCTGCCCTTTGGTTCCAGCCATCACCATTTGTCTTTTGGAGGGACGATGAGTCTTTCTCCGGCCCTGTATACACAGGTGATCGTTGACCTGGTGAGCTCTTTGTTGCAAAACGGTTTCCGGAGGATCGTCCTGTTGAATGGTCATGGCGGTAATATCACGCCGGTGAAGCAGGCGCTGGCCCTGCTGGGTAATACTTATGACGCCTCTCTTCAACCGAATATCGTCCTGGCAACTTACTGGGAGTTGGCGGGGGATGTTTTTGCCGGAGCGGTCCCTATGGAAAGCCCTGCTCTCAGCCATGCCTGTGAATATGAAACGAGCCTGATGCTGCACCTCTTCCCGGAGAAGGTGCATATGGAGAGGGCTGTGCGGGCAAAAAGGCCCGGCAGCAACGGATATACGGGCTGGGAAGACGATGAGCCGTACCGGGGCGTCGCGATATTTAAACAAACGGCCTTTATCTCCGGGAATGGCAGCAGCGGAGAGCCACAGCTGGCAACAGCGGAAAAAGGGCAACATCTATACAAACATGCGGTGGAGTCGCTGGTGACCTTTCTGGCGTCATTCTCGACCTGGCCGTTCCTACAAAATCTAAGGGATAAAAATGGGAAAGAAAGAGATCAGGCATCCTGATAAATCCGTGGTGACGGGCGCCTATTCCTCGGGTGTCCTGGTGAATGGGATGTTATTTGTCAGCGGGCAGGGTCCGCTGGACCTCGCTACAGGGGAAGTAAAACGCGGCACTATTGAAGAAGAGACACTGCTGACATTGGCGCACGTACGCAAGATCGTGGAAGCCGCGGGGGGAACGGTGGATGACATCGTAAAATGCACGGTACATCTGAGCAATATCAATGACTTTGAGAGATATGATGCGGCCTATGCTTCTTTTTTCACGGGTATCCGTCCGGCAAGGACTACAGTGCAGTCGGTGCTGACCGATGGGATCAAGGTGGAGATAGATGCGATCGCCGTTATCGCTAAGTAGAGATAAATTCCAAAACTAATTCATGAGAAAGAAGATACCTATCGGTACCGTTGGGCTGGGATTAATGGGCAGCAGCATTGCTACCTGCATCCTGGCCGCAGGACACACCGTCACAGCCCTGGTAAAGACAATGGAACATGCAAAAGGAGCCCGGATACGGATCCTGGGTTACCTGGAAGAGCTGTATGAAGAGGGCATGTTAAAAGAGAATCCCGCTTTGGCGCTGGCAAGGCTTACTATCACGGACGATGTCGGTCAACTGGAAGGTTTCGAGATCGTCATTGAATCCATTATCGAGAGTGTAGAAGAGAAGAGGACTGTTTACAGGCAATTGGAAACCGTATTGCCTCCCACCGCCATTATAGGCAGCAATACTTCTGCTATTCCGGTGACTATTTTACAGGAGGGGTTGCAACATCCGGAGCGGCTGTTGGGCATCCATTGGGCGGAACCTGCGCACATCACCCGATTTATGGAAGTGATCTGCGGCAATCAGTCCGATATCACTTTTGCCCATATCATCATCGATCTGGCAGAGTCCTGGGGGAAGGAGCCTTCCCTGTTGAAGAAGGATATCCGCGGATTTATTACCAATCGTATCATGTATGCCATGCTTCGGGAGGCTTTTCATCTGGTGGAGAAGGGGTATGCATCTGTAGAGGACGTGGACAGGAGTCTGCGTAACGATCTCGGTTATTGGATCACTTTTGCGGGGCCATTCCGATTTATGGACCTGACGGGTATCCCGGCTTATTTCACCGTGATGAAGGACCTGTTCCCCGACCTGGATAATTCTGCTGCTACGCCGGCGCTCATGGAACAGGTGGTAAAAGAAGGCGCGCTGGGTGTAGGGAATGCCAAAGGTTTTTATCCTTATACGGAGAAGAGCGCCGCGCAGTGGGAGAAAAAGTTTATTGAATTCAGCTACGACATAAGAAAGCTGGCTGAAAAATACTCTCAGGATATATGAGCGAGACAATCATACGATCGATCAGGGCGACGGAAGTGATCGTGCCTGCGAAGCCGGGCAGTCTTAATTCGGAGAATGTCCTGGACAAGGATACCGCGTTTGCCAAAAGGCATCTTACCGGCGGCAGCTGGACAGAATTTGCCAATCAACCCAAATGGATCATAGAGATCACGTTACGGAATGGTCTTACGGGGATCGGGGAGACTTATAGAAGCGCTTCCAGAGAGCTGATCCATCAGGCGATGGTGGAGCTGGTGGGAATGGATGTACTAAAAATGAACTGGCGGATGCTGCCTGTTTCAGATCAGCGGATCTATGAAGCATTTGAGACGGCTGTCCTCGACCTTGCGGGCAGGCTGCTGGGGGCGCCCATCTATCAGATACTTGGAGGGGCTTTCCGCGCTACGGTGGATTGTAATGGCTGGACGGGCCGCCGGACGCCGGAAGATGCTGCCCAAAAGGCGTTCGAGGCGATGGAAAAGGGACACAAAGTCTTTAAGTTTAAATGTTCGGATGAGGACCCCGTGCGGCTGTGGACGGAGGCCATCAGGAAGCGGTGCGGAGATGGCATCAGGATCATCCTGGACCCCAACCAGCGGTGGAATGATGTAGACACGACCCTGCGGCTGATGGAAGGTGTGGATAAGGGGATCATGCTGGGATTGGAAGATCCAATACTGCATGGGAATGTGGAGGGTTACCGTTTTTTAAAGGAAAAGCTGGGTATCCCGTTGTACCGGCATATTTCCCTTCCGTATACACAGGACATCAGGGACATCATACGATTTGTACGGGCCGATGCGGTGGACGGGTATAATTTCAACGGGGGGGCTTACAATTGTCTGCTGCTGGCGGAGATCGCTCACCTGGAAGGGAAATCCTGCTGGCGGGGATCCGAAGTAGATCTTGGTATCTCGGAAACGATGGGGCTGCATATCGCCGCGGCCAGCGTCAGCTGTACCATTCCTTCCGATGTTTTTGGGGAGCTGGTAAGGGAGGACGACCTGATCGTACGGCCTATTCAATTCGAAAGAGGGGCGGCTCTTGTACCACAAGAGGATGGTTTGGGTGTGGAGCTGGACAAAGAGCAATTGAGCAAATATAAGACAGGGGGACACCTGTACATCACCGTTTAAATAGAACTATGAAGAAAGGATTTATCGCCTGGGTCACCTTATTGTTCTGTAACCTGATATGGTCATTCCATTTCACCAGCATCAAGCTGACGCAGGAGCAGGTAGGGCCTTATTTTACGGTGTGGGCGCCGATGCTGCTGGCGACAATATTCCTGGCGCCTTTTGTCGTAAAGGACTTTAAAAAGGGGCATAAGAAAATAAAGGACGTATTGATCTTTGTTCAACTGGGCGCCCTGGGAGCATTCCCTTCACAGGTCTTTATGACCTATGGCACGCAGTATTCACTGGCCAGCAACGCGGCCATCCTTGTGCTGGCATTGCCTGTGATCACGGCGGTATTTGCCTTTCTGATATTAAGGGAGAAGATGAACAGGCTGCGTTGGATCAGCTTTGCCATCGCCATCATCGGTGTGGTACTTTGCAGCACGGACGATATCCGGCAGATGGACCTCGGCTCGAAATATGCATTGGGCAACCTGCTCATTTTTCTGGCCATCGTCGGTAATGCCTATTACAATGTAGGCTGCAAGAAGGTGGCTGACAGGTTTACGGAGATGGAGATGGTGTTCTATACCTACCTGGTGCTGGTGGTCATGCTGACGCCAATGGTATTGTATTATGAGCCGTACATGTTTGCGCGGGTGCCTCATTTTACGACAAAGACATGGCTGGGGATGGGGTCCCTTACCCTTTTCCACAATTTCCTTTCCATGCTTCTATTTTTTAAGGTGCTGAAATTCCTCGATGCGACGCAGGTGGCGTTGTCGAATTATATGATCACCTTTTTGGGGCTTCCTATTGCCGCCCTATTCCTGGGGGAGACATTGAACTTACAGTCGGTGGCCGGCGGAGTGCTGGTGCTGATAGCGACACTTATACTCACCATTGTGGATCACCGTACATATAAAAACAATGCGCTAAAACTGAATACTTAAATATATGGTCATGGATAAAAAAGAAAATGAATTGTTTGGGGTGGTGCCGATCGTTCCGACTCCTTTTACGGAGAATGAGGAGATCGATGAAGATGCGTTGAAAAGGCTGATCGATTTTGCTATTGCAGGTGGGATCAAGGCTGTCTGTCTGCCGGCTTATGCCAGTGAATTTTACAAACTGTCCGACGAAGAAAAGCTGCGTGTGGTGAAGGTGGCTGTGGAGCATGCCGCGGGGCGGATCAAGATCGTTGCGCAGTCCAACCATCCATCTCTGAAAATAGCCATCCGGCTTGCCCAGGCCAATGTGCAAGCGGGGGCGGACGTTATCTCGCTGGCTGTGCCCCGGATCTTCGGGTTGCCGGAGAGTTCGCTAAAGGAATACCTGTCGGGTTTTTTGCGGTCGGTACCGAATACGCCCGTGCTGATACAGGATTTCAACCCCGGCGGTTCATCCATCAGCGTACCCTTTATCAAGGCATTGATGGACGAGCACCCGAACTTTAAATACCTGAAACTGGAAGAGCCCTTGTGTGCTCCGAAGTTCGAGGACATCATCCATACGACGGGGGGTAAGGTAGGTTTGTTTGAAGGTTGGGGCGGTTTGTACATGCTGGAACTGGTGCCGCTGGGTATTGCGGGTGTAATGCCAGGACTGGCGGTGGCGGATATACTACAGAAAGTTTTTGTGCTGAGAAGGGAAGGGCAGCATGATAAAGCTTTCGACCTCTTCGAAAAAGTGATGCCGCAGATCTTCTTTTCTCTGCAGAATATGGAACTTTTCCATTATGCCGAAAAAGAGCTGTTGATAGCGAGAGGGGTATTGAACAACAGTGTCGCCCGTAAGGCTGCCTATATCCCGGACCCTTCCAGCGTCAAATATATCAAAGAGTTGAACAGACGGGTGCTGGCATTGGTGAATGATAAAAGTTCTTTTCGATAAATTTTTTAACATGGAGGATTTTAACGGACAGGTGGCGATCGTCACGGGCGCTGCCTCTGGTATCGGGTTGGCCATTGCGCACAAACTGCTGGCGAAGGGGGTGCGGGCAGCGTTGTTAGACCTTAACGGAAAGGGTTTGCACGAAGAGTTTGATCGATATGGGGAGCAGGTTTTGGTCCTTCCTATCGATGTTACGGATTTGCAGCTGGTGGAACGGACGGTGAAGGATGTGGCAAATCGATGGGAAAAGATCGATATCCTTGTCAACTGCGCCGGGATTACGGGGGTGACAAATGTCCTTAGTCATGAAGTGGATAGTGCGAATCTGCACAGAGTGTTTGAGATCAATTTTATGAGCAGCTTTTACACCTCCAGAGCTGTGCTGCCGTATATGATCTCGAAGGGGTATGGGCGTATCCTGCATATCGCCTCGATCTCGGGGAAGGAGGGGAATGTAGGGATGCTGGCCTATTCTGCGTCAAAGGCTGCCGTGATCTGTATGGCGAAGGTCCAGGGAAAAGAATATGCGGAGCGGGGTATCACCGTCAACGCGCTGGCTCCCGCGGTCATCAGGACCCCATTGGTAGACAATATGCCGGAGGCCCAGGTGAAATATATGACGGATAAGATACCCATGAAACGTTGCGGAACTTTAGACGAAGCCGCCAATATCGCCGCCTTTATCGTATCTCCTTACAACAGTTTTTCCACGGGCTTTACATTTGACCTTTCCGGCGGAAGGGCTACTTATTAAATCGATCGTGCATGAAAATAGTTTACTTTGGTCGTCAGGGTAGGTTATGTCCTGGCATCCTTACGGACAGGGGTGTTGTCGATGTGGAGGCGAGTCTTATATCGCACGGGCAAGAGCCTATCCGGCGCAATCTTACCAATGACGACATACCTTTTTTGCAGGAGATGGAAGAGGAGGGCGCGTTCCTGCTGAAAGAAGAGGGTTTGCATATCGGGCCTTGCGTGTCGGCGCCTTCGAAGATCATCTGTATCGGGTTGAATTACCGGCGGCATGCGTTGGAGAGCGGGATGACCATTCCGGCCCTGCCTGTGGTTTTTACAAAATATAATAATACCCTGGTGGACTATGGTGGTGACGTATCTTTGGGAAAGGTGGGCTACCAGTTCGATTACGAGGTAGAGTTAGGTGTGGTGATGGGCCGGCGGTGTAAAGGAGCATCTGCGGCGACGGCATTGGATCATGTGATGGGCTATTGTGTCGCCAACGACCTTTCCTGCAGGGACCTGCAGTTCAGGACCAGTCAATGGCTGATGGGGAAGAGCCTGGACCATTTTTTACCCCTGGGCAAGTATATGGTGACGAAGGATGAGGTGGGGGACCCGCAGCGTTTGCGGCTTACCTGCAGTCTGAATGAGAAGGTCCGGCAGGATTCCAATACGTCGGACATGATCTTTAGCGTGGCGGAGATCATTTCGGATTTATCGGCGCATATGACGCTGGAGCCGGGAGATCTCATCCTGACGGGAACCCCGGAGGGGGTGATCATGGGTATGCAGGAAAAGAACTGGCTCAGGCCGGGGGATGTGGTTTCTGTGGAGATCGAACGGTTGGGTAGCAGCCGTAATAAGATGATATGATCAAGACTGATTTATTTAGTGAGCTTCGGCAGTGTTTCCCGGAGGAAAGACTGAAGATGAGGCTCATCGATCTGCATGCTTATTCTTCGGATGCCAGTTTTTATACGTTGGTGCCGAAGGCAGTGGTGTTCCCTGTTTCTGTCGATGAGGTCCGGCTGCTTTTTCAGGTAGCCAGGAGGCATGGTACTTCTGTCACTTTCCGCACCGGGGGGACGAGCCTGTCGGGGCAATCCGTAACGGACGGTATACTGGCGGATGTGTCCAGGTACTGGCCGTTGGTGAAGGTGGAGAATGAAGGGGCTACGGTCAGGGTCCAGCCGGGTGTCACGGGCGCCGTCGTCAATCATTTTTTACAATCCTATGGCCGTAAGATCGGTCCGGATCCCGCCAGCATCCAATCTGCCATGATGGGGGGCATCCTTAGCAATAATTCCAGCGGCATGTGCTGTGGAGTCGTGCATAATTCTTATCATACCCTGGCTCATATAAAATTTGTCCTTGCCGATGGCGCGGTGTTTGACACGGGTAATCCGGCTGATTATGCTCGATTTGAAATCGAGGCTGCTGGTTTGTTCGAGGGTTTGCTGGGTTTGAAGCGGCAGGTGTTGGGGGATTTGGAATTGGTGGACAGGATCCGCCGGAAATACAGGCAGAAGAATACCGTGGGGTATAGTCTGAATGCTTTTATCGACTTCGAACATCCCCTGGATATACTGGCACATTTACTTATTGGTGCGGAAGGGACGCTGGGTTTTATTGCCGAGGCTGTTCTGCATACATTGCCGGACAAACCTTTTAAGAGTGCGGCGCTTTTATTCTTTGACTCTCCCAGGAGCGCCTGTGATGCAATACCCGTTCTGAAGGATTCGGGTGCGGAGGCGTTGGAGTTTATGGATAGGGCTGCGTTGCGTAGCATCGAGCATTTGTCTATTGCGCCGGCGTTTTTGACTTCGCTGCCTTCTACGGCCTCTTGCATCCTTTGTGAGTATCAGGCGGATAGTTTGGATGGTTTGGAAGAGAAATTGTCTTCTGCCCGTGCTGTATTGTCCCGTCTTCCCCTGATCCAATCCGCGGATTTTACGGCAGATGAGAAGCAACGTGCTATTTACTGGAAGCTCCGCAAGGGGATGTATCCTTCCGTAGCAGCGGTGAGGGCGAAAGGGACTTCGGTGATGCTGGAGGATATAGCTGTGCCGGTAGAACGGCTGGGCGAAGCGATAGAATCCTTACAAGCGTTGTTTGTGCGGTTTGACTATCAGCATGCCATTGTGTTTGGGCATGCTAAGGATGGGAACCTGCATTTTGTCGTATCGCAGTCGGTGGCGACACCGGAGGATATAGCTGTTTTTGGCGCTTTTAATGATGCCCTGGCGGACCTGGTGATCCGTCAGTACCAGGGAGCATTGAAAGCGGAGCATGGAACAGGGCGTCAGATCGCACCTTATGTGGAGATGGAATGGGGTTCCTTTGCTTACGGGGTTATGAAGGAACTGAAGCGTTTGGTCGACCCGGATAATATCGTCAATCCGGGGGTTATTCTGAGTGAGAGTGCGCTTTCTCACCTGCAGCATCTCAAGTCGTTGCCTGTTGTAGAGGAGGAAGTGGATAAATGCGTGGAATGCGGTTATTGCGAGCAGAGCTGTCCCAGCAGGAATTTTACCCTGACGCCCAGACAGCGTATTGTGCTGCGGCGCAGTTTATCCCGGCTGAAGTCGGCAGGGGATTTGGCGACGTATAATACTATTTTAAAAGATTATGCATATGATGGGATGGCCACCTGCGCGGTAGACGGCATGTGCGCCACCAACTGTCCCGTGGATATCAACACCGGTGAGCTGATCAAGCGATTGCGCAGGGAGAACCATTCTTCTTCGGCGGGTGCGATGGCTATGGGGATTGCCAGGCGATTTGCTTTGGTGGAATGGCTGGTGTGTATGGGGTTGCGGGCTGGTAATGTTTTGAATGCTGTGTTTGGACCTCGGGCGATGACGCGGATGACGATGGGGGTACGAAGGCTGTTCCCTTCTTTCCCGTTGTGGACATCGCAGTTGACGGGGCCGGTGCGGGTTCGGGCCCATCGGCCTTTGCGGGTAGAGGCCGTCTATTTCCCTACCTGTATTACCCGGATGATGGGTAGAGATAGGGAGTCGACTGTGTCGATTGCTGATGTGCTGTTGCGTTTATCAGCCAGGGCGCAGGTGGGGCTGGAGATCCCTTCCGGTCTTAGCGGCAACTGCTGTGGGCAGGCTTTTTCCTCGAAGGGTTTTGCGCCTGCTTACCGGATGACGGTGAACCGTACCATTGAAAAGCTTTGGGAATGGACCCGGGAAGGCAGTATCCCTGTGGTCATCGACATCAGCTCATGTTGTCATTCCCTGCATACCTGCAGGGCTTATCTGACGGCTGACAACCAGGCCCGGTTCGACCGGATGAAGATCCTCGACAGCCTGGAGTTTGCTGTGGATGTATTGCTGCCCAGATTGGATGTCCGTAAGTTGGCTGGCAAGGCCGTTTTTCATCCTGTGTGTTCGCTGCATAAGATGGGGGTGTATAAGAAGTTGGTGGATTTCGGCGCATTGACTGTGGAGGAACCGGTGATACCGTTGGCGGCGGGATGCTGTGGAATGGCCGGTGACAGGGGCTTTTATTATCCGGGTCTTACTGCGTCGGCCTGTAAGGCGGAGGGTGCTGAAGCGGCCGGGCATGGGGCTGCGGGGTATTATTCCACCGGTAAAACCTGTGAAATGGCTTTGTCGGAAGCGGCCGGGGTTTCTTACAGGAGTATATTGTATCTGTTAGATGAAGTGTCGGGTGGTTCGGACGGCGCAGTCAGTTCAGCCGACCTGTGAGCCGGATAGGAAGCGGCCCTTGTATTCCTTGGGGATGAGGCCTGTGTGTTTTTTAAAATGGCGGTAGAAATTGGAGAGATTCTCAAAGCCACTTTGATAACAAATTTCGGAGATACTGTAATTACCTTCCATCAGGAGTCTGCATGCGTGGCTGATCCGTATCTCGGTGACATAGTTTGAGAATGTTTTCCGGGTATGATGCTTGAAGTAACGCGAGAAGGATGCAATGCTCATGTTCAATTTATCCGCGATCTCTTCGATGTAAATTTCATTTTTATAATTATTCAGGATAAACTGGAACACGGTGTCTATTTTATCCGTGTCATTGGAGCTATTGGCAGTGAATGTCTTGGATAGTACGGGCTCCAACTCCTTGCTGGTGGACAGGTACACGAGGACTTCAATTAGTTTGATCAGACGGATAGCGGGAGGAACGGATTCCATCTCTTTTAACTTGCCTTTGACATATTTGTTGGCCTTACCCAGGATCTCCAGGCCCAGCGCGGACCTGTCCAGCAGGCGGCGGACGAGTTTCATTTCAGGCAGACGGAAGAAATCGTAGCCCAGGAAGTCGTCCGTAAAATGAATAAAGCTGGATTTGGCGACCAGCCCTTTGTTCTGATAGTATTCTTCCGTATTTCTGTACAGATGCGGGATGTTGGGGCCGATGAGCATCAGGTCGCTGTCCTTTATGTAGCTGACCTTATCACCTATAAAACGGGTACCTTCCGTCTTATCGATGAGCACCAGCTCGTATTCCTTGTGAAAGTGCCATGCTTTGTCAAAATAATTACATTCCCAATTGATATAAATAAAGGAAGAGTCCGGAGATAAAGGAAGCTTATGTAACTGGGGCCTCATGCTTACGGATATATTGGTTAGAGCCTATTGTACATCAATTTATCAGAAAAAAACTACATATGGAAATTTATTATTCCTGCTTCATATTAGACATTAGATTTGTGGGATCGATCTGATCATATGCATAGAAGCGCAGCTACAGCCATGAAAATTTTATTTATCGTCCTTGGGATTAATTTCCTGTTGGACTGGTATGTATTCAACGGATTGAAGACGCTTGTCGCGGGATGGAAGTCGTCGCGTTTGCGCCGGATTGTCTTATGGGGGTATCTGGTCGTGTCGGTGGGGGTGGCGATCTTGTTTGCGACGGGTGTGGGCAGCTACAGGACCGCCAGAGGGATGACGCCTTATCACGAATGGGTGCTGAGTCTTTTCCTGGTATTTTTTATCACGAAGGTTTTTTTTGTGGTGGTGTTGTTTTTAGGGGATGTTGGGAGGTTGGTGTATGGGATTGGTCGTCGGATCAGCGGGGGGCGGGCGGAGTCGTTTGTACCTGGCCGCCGACGGTTTATCAGCCAGGCGGCAACGCTGGTGGCTGCCGTTCCATTTACGGGGTTTTTATATGCGATGTTGAAAGGCAAGTATGATTACAGGGTGCATAGAGAAACTCTTTATTTTGATGATCTTCCGGAGGCTTTTGACGGATTTACCATTACGCAGCTGTCGGACATTCACTCCGGCAGCTTTGACAATACCGCGGCAGTGCAACGGGGGATCGACCTGGCTAAGGAGCAGAACAGCGATCTGTTTGTCTTCACCGGCGACCTTGTAAACAATGCAGCGTGGGAGATAGAACCATATCTAAGCAGGTTTGGATCGCTGAAAGCACCTTATGGTCAATTTTCTATCCTGGGTAATCACGATTATGGGGATTATATAGAATGGGAGAGCGAACAGGAAAAGGCGGATAACCTGGAGCGTTTAAAAGTGCATCATAAGACGATGGGCTACCGGCTTTTGCTGGATGAAAATGTGGTCCTTGAAAAAGGGGGACAGAAAATAGCGCTGATCGGGGTGCAAAACTGGGGAAAGGGTTTTATACAGATCGGGGACCTGGACAAGGCGCTGCAAGGAGTGGATAAAGATACTTTTAAGATATGTCTTTCTCATGATCCTACCCATTGGGAAGAAAAGATAAGATGGCATCCTTCAAATATTCATTTGACGCTGGCAGGGCATACGCATGGTGCACAGTTTGGGGTGGAGACAGATAAGGTGAGATGGAGCCCTGTAGAATATCGTTATCTTGACTGGGCGGGTCTTGCAAATGAAAAGAACCGTTTCCTTTATGTGAACCGTGGGTTCGGCTTCCTGGCGTTTTCGGGACGTCTGGGTATTTGGCCGGAGGTTACGGTGATCACTCTAAAGAAAATGTCCGGAAAACGGGTTTCTGAAAAATATAACCCGTTTTCCGGAAACATCTAATGATGGGCCTTTGGCCAACGAACCTTTGGTTCGTTCTGCGGTCTGACCTGTACTGCTCAGTTTATAGTTTCGAGTATGTTACCGGATGTTTTTAAAGATTGAGCAGATTCTTTCATGAGCCTGCTGAATTTTTCGTTTGTCGACTCCTGTGTTTCCTTTGGCCTGGTTTGAGCTGCGGCATAGTTAGCCAATGGCGTTGGTGCAGCGGCTATACTGCCGGCGCCTTCGAAATAATAGGCGGTGGCGATGAATTTTTTTACGTGCATCCTGGATTCTCTCGGCAAATAACGCTGGAGCACCCAGAAGTTCCTGCTATGCGCCTTGTGAATGGCCCTGTAGACGGGAACCGGGCCACCATTGTAAGCAGCAAGCACCAGGAGCCAGTCCTTGAACTCTCTGTGGAGATCTTTTAAATATTTGGCTGCGGCGCGTGTGCTTTTATAATAGTTTACACGTTCGTCTGCACGGCGGTTGACTTTCAGCCCCAGTTCATGGGCCGTCTGTGGCATCAATTGCCAGGGGCCTTTGGCGCCTACACGGGAACGGGCTGTGGATTTTAATTCCGACTCTATCACGGCCAGGTACTTTAATTCCAGCGGCAGACCGTAATGGTTGAGGACGGAATCGATAATGGCGAAGGGCCCTTCACTCCTGTGTTTGACAGTAAGCAAGCAATCGTCATTGTTCTTAATGTATGCATGTACGAATTTCATCTGCTGCTTGTCGGGGGCAGGTAATGAAAACTTACTTGTTTTAGATGTAGTTGACTTGATGGACGAATTTGACCGGAAATTGGCGAGGGAAGCGACTATGGCTTTTCCTGGCGCCACCACGGGCAGGCCGGAGTTAGCGGCTTGTGGTAATGCTACTACAAACACTACACTACAAATACGAAAGGGTACTGATCTCAACATCGTTTTAGTTTTTGAGTAAAACAATGCCGGACCCCAGGTTTGGATTACTTCAGAGAAGGGTTATGCATAGAATATTGGCGGGATTATCAGTCTTCCGTGGGTACGGTGTAAGGGTTTTTCATGAAACAGAAGACTGTAACGATGCGTCAAAGATAATAGCCGCAAGCGGGATATCATAAGGGGTATTACGTAGGAAAAATACGATGGGTTTGAAAGTGTAATTGATTGATTATGAATAGTTTGCTAGGATTTTTAAAATGCCTGATCCTCCGGGGGTTTTATATAAGAGAAGCCCTTTATCTGTATAGGTCGGTCTACCATTCATGAAGGTTAAAATAATAAAATTAGCGTGGCGGCAAATGGGTTTTAAAAAAGTTTATAGCGAGACTATCTATCTGCAGGTGCACTTCATGTCTGTTGACGGAAGGAGCATCCTGGAAGTAGATAGGGTCTTTCTTTTTTACTTCGTCTATGACTTCTCCCAACATCACGTAATGTCCTGTTTTGCCAGGGAATTCGTAATAGCCTGAATGGTCGATCAACTGATGATAGTGCCATGCATTGGACTTTATGGGGGCGATGCTGTCGCTTTGTGAACCCGTGATGTAAACGGGGGCGGAGATGTTCTTAAATTGTTGTTTGGTGGTAAAGCCGGGTCCCAGGGCGGGGGAGATGGAGAAAAAAGCTTTTATCCGGCTGTCTTTTAGCGGGGGAACCCGTTTGACTCCGGCTGTAATGGCCGTGTCGTCCAGGTATTTTATAAGACCCGGGAATTCGGGTATGTCCAGTTGTTTGCGCCCTACTGTTTTGTTAAAATTAATCAGCGTCGTATAATTTACTTCACCACCTGCCAGGGCTATGACGGTGTAGCCACCTAAAGAAAAGCCGATGGCGCCTATCTTCTGTTGATCGATGTGTGATTGAAGATCGTTGTCTTTTAGTAGTTGTGTCAAGGCAAAACTGATGTCCTGCGGGCGTTCCCACACTTTGAGAAATTCCAGGGCTATCGGATTATCGTAGGTATTACCATAATGATCGACGGCGGCGACGATGTAGCCTTTTTCTGCCAGTGCCTGTGACAGCCATTCGAGTGTGAGACGGCCTCCGCCGGTGCCGTGCGAGAGCATGATCAGAGGCCATTTGCCTGCCGGCAGACTGCCGTTGCGAACGGTGGTTTTGCGTGTAAATGCGGAGAAGGTTTTATCTGTTTGTGGCAAGGTGTCTTCTGTGGGATACCAGACTTCGGTGATGATGGGACGATGGCGGGCGGAGTCCCTGAAGTGCAAAGTACGTTGACCTATGTTGATCTGCGTGAAACTGTGCTGGTGAGTCAGCAGCAGCAGTAAAGCGAGCACTATTTGTCTGCGCATGTTTGCTTTGTTTTACAGTACAAAGCAATATGTTTTGCATCTTAAAAGTGTTGACAATAGTCAAAAAATTACCTTTTTGATTTCAGGCGGCTGAGGGTTTCCTGGGAGATGCCCAGGTAATCGGCTACGATCCTGGCGGGAAGCCGTTGAATGAGCTGTGGCTGGTCGCGTAATAAAGTCTTATATCTGGATTTGGCGTCCATGGTGATGAGGCTTTCGATCCTTTGAATAGAGGTGATATACTCTTGTTCCAGTTGCAGACGGTAGACAGATTCCCAGCCCGGTATCTTATTGAACAGTGTCTGTCTGTCGGCGTAACTGAGAGTAAGCAGTTCTGAAGACCCAAGGCTTTGAATAGCTGCCGAGGATGGTTTCTTTAATATAAAACTTGGGAAGGCGGTGCCCAGATGGCCGTCAAATATCAGGAACCGTGTGGATTCCTTTCCGTCTTCATTCGTGAGGAATACTCTCAAGCAGCCTTTTACCACGAAGTATAGATGTCTGGCGATGCTGCCCTTGCGTACCAGTATCTCGTTACGTCTGGCAATCTTTGGTTTAAAACAGCTGTTGACCAACTCTTCCTGTTCAGGAGTGAGCGAGATACTTTCTACAAGGTGTTTTTTTAAAGCGGGATGCATTATTTCTTTGTAAAATCGGTTTGTTTCGAGGACGTCTTTGATGAAATTAAGAAAAATGCCCGGAAGGGGTACGATTGATGATATATTGTGAATTCATTCACAGTCCGATGTACGATATTGCTGATTTTACCGTTACATTACATACATCATTTTTTTAAGTATTCATGCCCATTATCAACCCATCCACCTCCGCACATACAGAGAGAGTAAATAATCTTATGGACCATGTCCTAAGGCCTCCTTCTTATGGCTGGAAATGCCCGGAGAATCAGTTGATCATTCCCTCTTCCCGACAGCTATTGAAAGAATTCACTTCCCGGCTGAATGTATTCAGGACGCGAAAGAACTGGCTGGCCTTTATGGGCTGGTCCAAGGTCATACTGCTGACCCCCTGTCTTTTTATATTTTTATTCCAGTACTTTAATTTTTATCTGCTGGGTATTGCTTTTATTTATAGCATGATCGTCATGGGTACGCATGGCACTATCTGGTACCATCGATATTGTACGCACAACGCATATACATTCAGGAACAAGTTCTGGCGATTTGTCACGCGAAACCTTACGATCCGCATCATTCCGGAAGAGATCTATGTGATCTCACATCACGTCCATCATGCCAAATCGGATGAACCGGGAGACCCCTACAATGCTACGGCCGGCTTTTTATATTGTTTTCTTGCCGACGTGAATCACCAACCCATAGCTCATGACCTTACGGAAGCTGAATACGGCCGCGTTTGTAAGCTGATGGACCATACGGGGGTGAGCTCCAATACGTATCAACAATATCAACGTTGGGGTTCGATTGCCAACCCGGTGCGGACCATCGCCGGGTCGCTGCTTAACTGGGCTTTCTGGGCAGTGGTATTTTACCTGATCGGAGGACCTGGCCTGGTTTTTACTCTATTTGGCGCGGCTGGTTTTTGGGCGATAGGTGTCAGGACATTCAATTATGAGGGGCATGGAAAAGGTAAGGACAAGCATCGCGAAGGGTCCGATTTTAACCGGAAGGACCTTTCCATCAACCAGATCTGGCCGGGATATGTGGCCGGTGAGTGGCACAATAACCATCATCTTTTTCCTTCCAGCGCAAGAAGCGGATTTTTAAGCTATCAGATCGATCTTGCCTGGTGTTATATCAGGTTTATGAATATCATCGGCGCTGTGAGCGCTTATCAGGATTCCAAGAAGCTATTTCTGCTGAAGTACCGACAGCCCTATCTTGAAAGTAAGAAGGGGCAATAGGCTGGCGGGTTATTACCTTAACGGGTTATGCAATCTGCTTTTTTATGCATCTTAAGGGGAAATTCCCCCTTATGCCAAAACCTATACAACTTCATATCCCAACACCCTGTCACGAGAAATGGGAAAAAATGCTGCCGACGGAGGATGGCAGGCATTGTGCTGTTTGTGAAAAGACTGTCGTAGATCTCACTGGAATGAGCGACATGGAGATCATCCGGTATATGACCCGGGCAGGTTCAAATGTTTGCGGACGGCTTTTGCCGAGCCAGATTAACAGGAGATTAGTGCCTATGTCTCCTGTTCAAAGGAATGGAGGAAAGAGATGGCAACTGCTGTTGGCGGGATTGATGCTAACGGCTGACGGGAGCATGCCTCATCATACGGACTTAAAGGGTGCTATACATTTACAGTTGTCTACACCGCCAAAAACGGATAGAACAGAGGGTGTTTTGCTGGGGGCAGTAATGCCACAGATTGAATTGGATACGACGGTGAAGGTAGTTGAAGTGGAAACCCCTGGTACGCTGATGGGGGATATAAGCGTACAGATAGAGGATACTATTCCCGGGGTGGAAGCTCCTCCTGTGGATACCATGGACCTGCAGAAAAAGAATATTTCCTGTATGCCTGCAGACAGTCCTGAAAATGTATTTACGGGTGAGATCACGATAAGACAAAGCTCCCCGGTGGATACGATAAAACAATTTGTGAAAGATACATTGACGGCGCTGCGCATCCTTCCAAAGCAGGAACTGCATATCTATCCCAACCCGGTGAGGAGGGAAAGCGCTTTGCATCTTGCCTGGCAGTCGGAGCCGGGGACCTACAAGGTGAACCTGCTTAGCGTCACCGGTGCATTGATCCTGGCGCGAGTGGTGGAGGTGGGTAGTTCATCTCAGGTGGATACCTGGGAGATGCCAGGAGGATTGGCGGCTGGGGTCTATATTATTCAGGTGACCCGACCGGGACAGCCCGGTGGATTGGCACAGAAAGTAATTGTGGAGTAAGGCCTCTATCTGGCCGTCATTGCGATGTATTCCTTCATCGTGATCCTACCATTGATCAGCTGAGTATAGAGTATTTCCCTGTTGGCTTTGGCGACTTTTGCGGCTTCTACCACTTCCCTGTCGAAGAATAATTGTTTGATAAGCGACTTCATAGTTATGTGTTTTATGTACACAAATGTACGGCGAGGTATCTTCGTTGCATAGACAACTTATGATGGGTTTTATGATCTTTAATGTGTTAAAAATGTGTATAGAGTATTGATTATAAATGGTTTGATAGGTTGGGTGATATGAGCTCCAAGGAGTATATTGTACTATGAAACTATTGACTGAAAAAGAATTGATCTGGTCTACTGTTGTTGCGAATAACAGGATGAACAGGGAGCGAAGGGCAAGTGGGATCAACAGTTATGAACACGAAATATATTTTAAGCCGGAGCAATTTCTACGGACGTGTATAGGTCGCACCGGTCAGGGAAAGTGGCTGGACCTGTGCTGCGGAAAAGGGAACGCCTTAATGCAATGCGCTGTCGATCTGGCGGAGCATGAATTACAGAACAAAGCTGTATTGAAGGGTATTGATCTTATAGATGAATTTCAACTTATTCCTCCTTCTATAACTTGTTTGAAATGGGAGGCTGCGTCTGTGGTTGACTGGATCGCTGATGACAGATATGATCTTATTACATGTATCCATGGATTGCATTATGTGGGAGATAAATTGCGCGTACTGGAAATGGCATGTGGGGCCTTAACTGAACATGGAAGGTTTGTGGCTAACATCGATCTGCAGAATATTAAAGTTTCCGGTTCGTATTTAAAAGATATTTTAGTTAAACATGGCATCATGTATGATCGCAAGAAGAAACTATTGACATGCGAAGGACCAAGGATAATTAAATTTGGATTGTCGTTTGAAGGCGCCAGCGATCAGGCCGGACCCAACTATACTGGGCAGGAAGCAGTGGATGCTTACTATGTTAACTCCTCGTACGGAAAACAAGGATGTGGATAACTCGGAGGCCCCAGCGCTTGCAAATTTCGGGAACGCCCAGTATCTTGTGCGTTCAGTTGATCCTCTTACAGAGTCTATGCCCTTGAAATACCATGTATTAATCCATTGTATTTCATTGTATAAAATAGACTCTATGATACAAGCAAAAGAACTCCGCTACGGGAACAAGGTACAGACACAACACGGTGAGATCATCACAGTTCAGCAAATCCTCAGCAATACACTCGTTTACGACACCCAGATAAAGGTGACGCAGGAAATGGCCGCTGTAGGCAAATCTTATAAGACGGCCTATATGACCCAGGTTATCGAGGTGGTAAAGGAATCCGAATTCCAGGAAATAGACCCCATTTCATTAACACCGAAAGTTTTGGAAAAGTGTGGGTTCCGCAACTATGTGCGCGATGAATGGATCCTGAAAGTGGGTAATAGCCACATGGACTTTGAATTCGGCGATGAAGGGTTACGTCTGAGACAGCCGATACCTTCGCAGGTAAGCCTGCGTTATCTTCACCAACTGCAAAACTTCCTTTTCTCCCTTGCCGGGTACGAATTGGAGATGGAACTGGCTTAGTAACCGACCTCTACAGTCGTCTGGTAAATCTCTTTGTTGGATGTATTGTTTATCATAAAATGCGCTACATCCGCCCGGGAAATGCTAAGACAGTTCTTTAGAAAGCTGTTGATGGAAAAACGATAGCTGCCTGTTAAGGGCTTATTTGTTAATCTGGGAGGGCGGACGATCGTCCATTCGAGGCTGCTGGCCTTTACCAATTTCTCCATTTCGCGCAGATCGTCATACATGTGCCGTAAAAGCCGCTGCAAAATATATTTTGCTGCAAACCTGACGAAGATGGGCATTACAGGGCTGATATCAAGGGCGGAAGCGGAGATAAAATATCCTCTCCTTATGTCATGTTGCTGCATGAGCCCGATAAGGTTTGCATTGCCTTGCGAGTAGAGTGTGGTCGGTTTATCACTCAGTAGTCCGCCTTTTACACCCAGTGCGGAGATGACCACATCCTGGTCGTTCATGTATCTTTCAAAAGACTGCGGGTGCATTACGTCGCCCTGTACTTTTTCCAGGTGTGGATGGGTAAGGGGCAGATTTGCCGGCTGACGCAATACTGCCGTAACATGATACCCTGCTTTCAAAGCCAATTCTACTGTCTGTCTGCCAATACCTCCATTGGCACCTATGATCATTATATGTTGTTGTGCCATGGTTAAAAACGGAAGACGCTTAAAATAAAGATAGCGAGGAATAATATCATCTGGATGCTGTGGGCGACGGTCATCCTGCCTTTGAGCGCAAGAATGCGGCCATTATTGTTACCTGTGCTCTCGGATAACAGCAGCTTCAGGTTTGCAACGTTCCTTCTCATGGGGCCGCCTCCATTGACTATTATGAGCAATACGAGGATCATTTTTACCTTAAACCACAGCATACTGGTGACGGCGCCTTTCAGGATGACGACCATACTGATGCCAGTGATAAGCAGGAGTCCTACCCCTATGCCGATCAAGGCCGGGAAAAAGGCGGTGCCCTCCAATATGGATAGCGCTTTTAGTTTATCGGACGTAAGATATCTGTTCGATCTTCTATTGATGGTGAAGTCGGCCAATACTGTACCTGCCATGGTTGTAAACCCAACGACATGCAGAACGAGAAGAAAATTCAGGAGTGTCAGTGATGTCATAACGATGTGTTTTGTTGTTTCTTTAAATGTTTCAATTTATCTGGATTCGTCTGTACGTATATATTCCGTATGCCTTCGTCATCGATCTCCAATGAGACGACGCTTAGGGGAGTATCGCCTGAGTAAGAAACAATAGTTGGCATACCATTGGCGAAGATCACTTCCCGATTGAAACCGGGGACAGAATCTCTGAATTTGGGAGTTACACTCAACAAGAGCCTGCCGACATTCTCCCGGCCCTGGATGGGTTTGGGGAAGGCCGAAAGACGCTGGCTCTGAACGACGATGGACTTTCCTCCGCCATCGGCAAAGAGGTGGATGTCTTCCTTTAGCAAATGTATGAGCTCTTCCATGTTGCCTTCCGAGATAGCTTGCAGGAAGTTGTTGAGTATCCTTTCATGTACCCTCATGTCCACTTCAAAGCGCCGGGTGTCTTTGCCAAGATTATCTTTTGCTCTTTTTAGTATCTGTCTGCAGTTGTCGGCCGTCTTATCAAATATTTCCGCCAGTTCGTAATAGTCGTATGAAAAGATCTCTTTTAACAGAAAGATGGCCCTCTCCTGCGCCGTCAGTTTTTCCAGCAGCACCATCAGACCGATGGACAGGGCATGATAGGATTCTATCCTGTTTTGGGCGTTGTCCCGGCTATAATCCTGTAAAGGTTCAGGTAGCCATATCCCGATGTATTTTTCCCTTTGCACTTTGGCGCTACCCAGGTGATTGATGCATTTGTTGGTAATGATCTTTACCAGGAATGCTTTTGTATGTTTTACATTGCCCGACGGTATATCCATCCATTTCAGATAGGTGTCCTGTACCATATCCTCTGCCTGGTCAATATTACCGAGCATATTATAGGCTATAGAGAATAGCAATGCCTTATATTCCAGGAATGTTTCTGTCTTGGTATCCATGATCTACTATTAGACAATTTAGGGACCTTATTTGTGACATGATTTGTAATATGCAATTTAAGTATTTGATTACCAATCAATGCGCAGGCCAAAAGTGGGGAAGATGGCCAGCCCCAGGTAAAAGACGTTCCCGGTGAGGGGTTGGAATATAGCGGAGCTTTGGTTGAACCGGTTGTTTATATCCACTATATCCATAAAAGCCGTCCAGAATGCCTTTTTCATCCGCCATTTGTAATCAGCGCGGAGATCCAGGCTTATAAAGTCTTTTTGCCGGGCGCCATTTTTCCCCAGGATCTGTTGTGAATATCTGGGTACATTCGAGGTATTAAAAATATTGGAATGCGTGATATAGCTATCGGTCGGTCGTCCGGAGGAGTACCTGAACTTGCCGGAGAATATCCATTTATTATTGGGTGTATAGCTTCCCAGCAGACTGAAGGAGTGAGGGATGCTGAATATGTAATCGTATTTCCCTACGCCGTCGCCGATGTGATCGTCTCTTTTTGACACCATATAAGAATAGCTTATCTGCCCGTAATAGTTCCTGGAAAGCCGTCGGACAAGACTGATATCACCACCATAAGCATATCCGACACCGTTGTTATTCATATAGGGTTTGCTGGAAGAGGGTTGTACCACCTGTTCATCAAAGTTCTTGTACCAGCCTTCGGCCGTGAGTTTGAGGTCTGGCGAGAAGTAATATTTATATCCAAGGATATATTGGATGGTCCGCTGGCTTTTGAGGACATGCCCCGGCGCCTGACCGGCGATGTCGGAATAGGAAGGATCGCCGTAATAAACGCCCGCTGCGAAATTTATACTCTGACGGGTGTCAATGGCGATACTGCCACTGACCCTGGGTGAAAAGGTATTTTGTCTGGAGAAGCCGGTGTGGTCGAATCTTACACCGGGATTCAGGGTAAGCCAATCGAATAGGGTGAAGGAAAGGTCAAGATATCCCGAGGCATTATAGGTATGGTCTTTAAAACGGGAGTTGAAATCCGAAGGTTGCAGGATGAGATAATAATGATCGATGGCGGGCAGCTGGTCGTCAGGTCCAAATGTATAAATGGTGTCCGTATGTTTTAATGTCCGTGTGTAGTCCAGGTCAATCCTAGCCAGGTCGGCGCCAACGGTGGCGGTGACGTTCTTTCCATGCAGGGTGAAAATAGAGCGATAGCCGAGCTCCTGCTGATCGTCCTTTATATGACGCTGATCGTCCTCATAAGGAATATTTTCTTTTTTTATGATATTCCCTTCTGCATCGACGGTGGGCCATGCTACCCCAAGGTTGTTGTCGACATGTTTGTTCCTGTAATACAGTATATTCTTTAGATAACTGTTCCTGCCTGTCAATGTCCGCAGGCTGAGCCCAAGCACAGCCTTGCTTGTTTTTGACCTGCCGATGAAGTTGGAGCTATTGTCTTTGTTGAGGCTGGGGCTTTTTGAAAAATCGTCGATATCCCTGGTGAAGGATTCTGGGTTAAACATTGCGATGAAAGAAAGCTTATTTGCTTTATTAAGCCCGGTGGTTGTCTTTATCATGTAATCGCCGTATGCGGGTGTACCCACGCTGTTAAGGCCAATCACTTTTTCCAGCAGGGAGAAGTTCTGGTATCTGCCAGTGGCAAACAGGGTGGTGTTTTTGAGAAGGCCGGCGGGGCCGTCATAGATCAGGGTAGCGCCCAGCAGATCGAACTGACCGCCGAGGAACGGCGTTTCCTTATTGCCTTCCTTTATTCCCAGTCCAAGATAAGAGGAGGTCCGCCGGCCGTACTGCGCTGAAAAGCCGCCTCCTTCGAACAGGGCATTGTCGATGACCCGGGGTGCAAAAATGCTGAAACGTCCGCCATTCGGGTCGTTGAAGCCGGCGTTAAAGCCTTCTATCTCCAGGTGGGATACTTCGAACATCGGGATATCGTCTGCCATGTAAACATTGTCTGAAGTCCCTTCACCTCTGACGGCGATGGCGGAATACTGCCCCCCACTACTCACCACTCCCGGGAGGATACCAATAGCCCGGAATATATCTCCCTGCGCGCCCGGACTGCGAAAGATCTCCTCCCTGGAGAAGGAGTAAGAAGAGACGGGTACCCGGAGGTTGTTTTCGCCGCGAAAAGCCCTTACCGTGACTTCTTTCATTTTTCTGTCATCGTTGAGCAATTCCGTCTCTACATAAAAGGTTTTGGATTGTACGACGGTGACATCGTTGATCCGGCGTTCCTGGAAACCAATGTGTGTAAGGATAAGCGAGTAAGTACCGACGGGGACATTGGGGATACTGTATGCTCCTGTGCTATCCGTGAGGACGGTGAGCTCCCGTTCTTTTACCGTGACGGTAACTTCTGGTATGGGTTGTTTTGTATCCTGTTCGATGATCCTGCCTTTTATAGCGCCTGTCGGTTGAGCCGTTGTAAGGATGGGCAGGAGTATCACGGTAATTGCGATCAGTCTGTTTAGCATTTCCCAGCTTTTTACTGATCATTAGACAGGGACGCCTTATTTTTTGTGACAGGCTGATCGGCCAGTCCTACAAAAGGTCATTCTGTCTTCAGGCTCCTTACCGGGTTCATCAAAGCAGCCCGTACAGACCGGGCGCTTACTGTCAGCAGCGTGATCACCAGGGCAAGGATACCTGCCGTTGCGAAGATCCACCAGGATATGGGGGCGCGGTATTCGTATTTCTGCAGCCACTGGTCCAGGTAATACCAGGCGATCGGAGCGGCGATGAGGAATGAAAGCATCACCAGCGCCACAAATTCCCGTGACAGCAGCCTCCAAAGGCTGAACACGGAGGCTCCCAATACTTTTCGTATGCCTATTTCTTTTGTACGTTGTTCCGCCACGAAGGAGGCGAGGCCGAAGAGCCCCAGACAGGAGATGAGGATGGCAAAGATGGTGAAAAAGGTGGCCAGACGGCTTATACGGTTCTCTACGACGAACTTGAACTCATAGTCCTCGTCCACGAACCTATAATCCAGCGGCCGCTGGGGTGAATACTTTTTAAACAATGGCGTTATCCTATTGAGGGCGGTCTGCATCGACATATTTGGGTTTACCCGCAGATGTATATAGGTGCCGCCGGTGAGCCAGTAGACCGTGGGTACGGACGACGAGAAAGGCGATTCCGTGAGAAGATCGTTGACCACACCGACGATCCTGCTGCGACCCGGACCGTTGGCGAGGACTTTTCCCAGCGGATCTTTCATACCCATGAGCGCAACGGCTGCCTGGTTGACAAGAAGGGTTGCCGTGTCGGTGCGGTAGTCCTTGTAAAAGTCTCTTCCTTCTTTTATCTTCCATCCTATAGTCTCTCCAAAGCCGGGAGATATTGACATGATCCGGAACAATTGATGGGAATTAGGGTCTTTGCCGTCCCAAGAGAAATTTGTTTCCCCGATATATACATCTGTGACGGGCTGATCGGACGTCGCGACCTTTTCAACGGCGCCTGTCTTTATAAGCTCGTTCTTCAGCGCATCCAGATGTCGCATGATCTCCGGGGAGTATTCCGCATTTACGGTGATCAGTCCTTCCCGTACATAACCCACGGGGCGATCTTTTGCGAATTGTATCTGCCGGTAGACGATGATGGTGCCGATGATCAGGGCAATGGATATGGTGAACTGTACGGTGACCAGGACCTTTCGTGTGAGGGACCCGCGGGCGCCGGCCCTGAACGTCCCTTTTAATACTTTCAATGGCGGGAAGCCGGAGAGATAGAAGGCGGGGTAGCTGCCGGCAATGACACCGGTGAATAAAGTAAAACAGGTGGTTAGTATCCAGAATAGAGGGCTGTCCAGGGGAAGCTTTAATTCTTTATTAGCGAGCATGGCGTTGAACAGCGGCAGGGATATATATACCAGGAAAATTGCCAGGATAAAAGCGGAAAGGGCCAGCAGGAGGGATTCGCAGAGGAACTGTGCGATCAACTGTCCCCGTAATGACCCAACGGTCTTGCGGATGCCTACTTCTTTTACCCTTTGTTCGCTGCGGGCAGTGCTTAGGTTCATAAAATTGATACAGGCCAGCAATAACACGAAGACGCCGATGATGCCGAAGAACCAGACGTACCGTATCAGGCCTCCCGCGATCTTACCATCTTTGAATTCGTTGTACAGACGTACTTTATCCATGGGATGGAGGAATATATCTTCCTTACCTTCTTTCTCATATCTTTTTGGCAGGTCTTTTATTTTTTTGTTGACCCTATCGATATCGACACCGGGGTTGAGCTGGACGATCATGCGTCCGAAATGAAAGCCCCAGCGGTTGGCCGCATGCTGTACCCAGGGATGGGCGCTTTCGTATGTATCCCATGGCAGGATGAGTTTTACAAAATGCAGGTCCGTATTGCGCGGGAGGTCTTCATACACACCAGCGATCTTTGCCTGTCTGTTGCTGTCGATGCGGATCTGACGACCGACAGCATCGGAGCTGCCGAATAAGGCCCTGGCGACAGAGGCCGTGATCAGGACGGAGGAGGGGTCTTTTAGACCGTCGCGGGCGCCGCTTAGCATGTGCAGCGTAAGCATTTCCGGCAGTTGGGGCTGCATGTAGATGCCGGTGGTTGTAATATTTTTATCTCCTGCGATCAACAGATGGCCGGGTTCGGAAGGGGAGATCAGGGCCACCTGTTTGAATTCGTTGGGATATTCGGTCTTTAATATTTCTGCCAGCGGTATGTCGACTTCCTTGTCCGTGCTAGTCTTGCCATTCCATGTCTGGTTGTCAAACATCAGGGCGAGGCTGGCGTGGTTGCGGTAATAGTGATTAAAGGAGAGTTCATCCCAGACCCAAAGACCAATGAGGAGGGTTACGGCCATGCCTAAGGAGAGGCCAAGGATATTGATAGATGAATAGAGTTTGCTTTTTAGGAGGTGACGCCAGGCGATCTTACAGTAGTTCTTTAGCATAAAAAATGTACAGCTAAGATAATGCCGGAAATAAAAATAAACTACATTTAACCGCCATTCTTCAGCTATGGATAAACTGTTACACGTCCTGCTATCGTTGCCGGATGAGATGATCTGGGGCATTTTCCTGGTGGAGAATGTATTATTGACGTTCGTTGTATTATATGCCGGCGCTCTTGTATTGCGCGGGTTGAATCGGGGGGCTTATGTATATACACGGAGGGAATGGCTGATCTGCGGGATCACGAATGTGTTGAACACTGTTGTTACCTATGGAGGTTTTTGGCTTTGGAAACATGGGTTTATCGGAATACGGACCACTTTTTCCTGGAACCTACTGCCTGACTTCCTGATCCTTTTTTTATCCATGGACCTGCTGATGTACCTGTTTCATTTTCTTATTCATAAGACGTTCCTCTATGGGATGATCCATCGGCTGCATCACGAGGCCATAGACCCGAAGCCAATGGACCTTTTTATCCTGCATCCTGTCGAGACGATGTCATTTGGAGGTATGTGGCTGGCGCTGCTGATGTTGTATCCATTTAATATCTATGCTATCCTTCTTTATCTTACGGTGAACCTGGTGTTCGGCCTGGCAGGGCATTTAGGGATAGAGCCTTTGCCGGAGCGATGGCGGCATTCCGCATTTGTACGTTGGCTGGGGTCCTCGACCTTCCATCACGATCACCACAGGGACGTGGAGCACAATTTTGGATTTTATACAACTGTGTGGGATAGGATATTTGGGACGTTGAAGTGATTATTTCTTGCCTTTTAGGATGGCAGGGATCGTTACTTTTTTCAGCCGATTTTTTGCCTCGTCCAATTTTTTTGTAAAAAACGGGTCGCTGCTATGATCTCCCATCTTTTTATTAACCTTCGCAGGCTTTAACTGCAGGGCTGTTTTGCGTAGGTTTATTGTGGATGTGCTCATGAGTGTAAGTTACGAATTAAATGGTATTTTTTTATGAAAGTTTTCTGCGAACAAGGAAGCCCATTATTGGAAGCAGTTTCATCGTCAATAGTTTGAGTTTGTTCATTCCAATCACCGAATGCAAGGTTTAGAAGGTGCAAAGGAATAAAAATATCAGTTACAATTTTTTTCTTTTTCATCACTACCTTTCCATTCCTGATCAATACACTATTATATTATAAATAACCTGACGATGCGGTGTTCTATATTCCTTTTTTTGAGTCTTTTATGCTCCGCCCTGTGGGTCGGGGCCCAGGACACGGTGTATCTCACGAAGGCTTTGAAAACCGACAGTACACACCATTACGGACGAGAGGCCATCTACACTGACCTGGTGGCCATGCGCCTGTATGAAGGGGGGGCTGCTCCCACGTCTTTGGGCAGTTGGAGAGAGGTGCAGGCGGATTCGCTGCATCAGTTCCGTACCCGGGGTTTTTCCAACAACGGCTATCTTTATCTTACTTACACTTCTCCCCGGGCTACCACGGCTTTGTTGAATGTAAAGGGTTGCGGAAGTCTTTTTTTCAATGCCATTCCCCATGCAGGCGATGCCTATGGCAGCGGCTGGCTTTATATTCCTGTGCTGTTGAAGAAAGGACTGAATGAATTGTATCTCCGTCCTGCGGGACTTACTACTGTGCGGCTGATATTCCCGGGACCGGAAGTGTCTCTTAATATTGAAGACCCTACTTTACCTATGGTGAATGTAGGTGCTGTAGATACCTCCCTGTATGGAGCGGTGGTTGTCATCAATCGCAGCGCCCGGGCGTTGAAGGCTGCGCGGATAAGGGCTGTCTTCGAGGGTAAAATGGTTGTCTCGGATGTGCCGGAGATACCGGCTATGACCATTCGTAAAGTACCATTTCGTATCGATGCACGTGGTGTCGTGGGAAAGGGAAAGTATGTTTGCAAGTTGGAATTATTGAATGGAAACCGGCGGGCGGATGAGAAAAGCGTTTTAATAGAGGTTGTCGAAGACGGTCAGCAATATACTGTTACTTTTTTTAGCGGGATAGATGGCAGTCTGCAATACTATGCAGTGACGCCGCAGGCAAAGAGCAGTGACCGTACGCAAATGGCGGGCTCGCCTGATGGACCGCCTCCACCGGGGACGGTGTTTGCACCGAATACTTCGTATACCGCCTCGCAGATGGCTGCTGAAAAGGTCCCGGGGCCTGCTTTATTTCTTTCGGTGCATGGTGCAGGGGTTGAAGCCATCGGTCAGGCCAGGGCGTATCAATCCAAGACCTGGGGGACGTTGGTTGCCGCCACGAACAGACGGCCGAGAGGTTTCAACTGGGAGGATTGGGGAAGGAAGGATGCGATGGAGGTACTTGAGTTGGCGAAAGCGCGGTTTCATCCGGATGAAAGATACATTTATCTTACCGGGCACTCGATGGGAGGTCATGGCACCTGGTACCTGGGCGCTACTTATCCGGACCATTGGGCGGCTATCGGGGCCTGTTCGGGCTATCCTACCTTGCGTGAATACGGATCACATGACGGCGTGATACCGGACAGCGGCCGTACCGCGACGGAAAGATTGTTGTTGCGTGCCAGCAATCAAAGCGATGTCATACGGCTTTCCACGAATTATGCGCCCCTGGGTGTATACATCTTGCATGGCGACTCGGATAAGGTGGTACCGGTGAGGTATGCAAGACAGATGCGGAAGGTATTGGGTGAATTCCATTCCGATGTGAGCTATCATGAGGTGCCGGGTGCAGAGCATTGGTTTGGCAACCAGAGCGTGGACTGGAGGCCCCTTTTTGACTTCTTCCAATGGCATCAGCTGGCGCCAAACATCGCTGTGAACGATATCGATTTTATCACCGCCAACCCGGGTATTTCGGCTACTTACCGATGGGCGACTATCGAGCAACAGACGACTCCCCTGGACTATAGCCACATCCGGCTGCATCGTGACATACGGGCAGCCTCTATCACCGGCAGCACGGAGAATGTACAGGTGCTGGCCATGGCGCTTGGAGGTTTTGGGAAAGGGGTAGGTGTGAGCGTACGGATCGATAATTCAGACGGGTTGAACTATACCACAAAGACGGCATCGGATACGGTGTATCTGTATAAGCAGGAAGGTGCCTGGAAGCTGGGACAAAAACCGGGGCTGGAAGAAAAGAACCCGTTGCGCAGCGGAACTTTTAAGGAGGCCTTTGATCATCATATGGTCTTTGTCTATGCTACTTCGGGGAGCAGGGAGGAACAGGAGTGGAGCTTTAACAAGGCGCGATATGATGCAGAAACCTGGTATTACCGGGGTAATGGGGCAGTGGACATCGTCTCGGATGTAACGTATGTATCCGGGCGTTACCAGGACAGGAATGTCATCCTGTATGGCAATGCCGTCACCAATTCCGCCTGGGGCCTTTTATTAAAAGACTGTCCCATTCAGGTGAAACAGGGTGAGCTAAGCGTCGGAGGCAAGGTCTTCCGTGGGGATGACCTGGCAGCCTATTTTATCAGACCGTTGCCGGACGGTGTTACTTCTATCGGGGTTGTTGCCGGCACAGGGCTGAAGGGTATGCAGGCCGCCAATGCCAATCAATATTTTGCGGGGGGGAGCGGTTTCCCTGACTATATGATCTTCAGGCTGCAGATGTTACAGACGGGAGTGGCGGGTATACTGGAAGCAGGCTTTTTTGGGAATAATTGGAAACTTGCTGGTCATGAATAAGTTATCGATGGCGGCAGGTAACTACAGGATGGTTTCATGGGTAGGGTATTCGTACATTTGGTCCGGCTAAAAATCTCTTACATAAGATGACAAAACTTCTAAGGCTCTTTTTTATTATTCTACCCGTAATTTCTTTTGCACAAGGCGGCCAGCCGGCTACACCCCTCGTATGGCAGGCGGAATGGGTGACGGACAGCAAGACGTCTCTCATCGAGGACAGCCTGTTGTTTGGCGATAACCCGGCGCCGTTGTTCCGTAAGGAGTTGGAGGTGGCGATAGGGGTCAGGAAGGCTGTATTGTATATCAGCGGTCTTGGGTATTACAGGGCGACGTTTAATGGTAAAAAAGTGGGGGATCATTTTTTGGATCCCGGATGGACGGATTATAAAAAAACGGTGCCCTACAATACATTTGATGTAACGACCATGTTAATAAAAGGCCGCAACTGTCTGGGGGTCGAACTGGGTAATGGCTGGTATAATCCGCTGCCATTGCGGATGTGGGGATCGCTGGCTATGCGGAAGTTCCTGCCGACCGGCGCCCCGCGGTTTATTGCCCGGCTGGAGATAGAGTATGTGGGCGGCAAACGCCAGGTAGAAGTATCGGACGGGTCATGGAATGTGACGGATGGCCCCTTGAGGAGGAATAACAACTACATCGGGTCGACCTATGATGACCGCTATGCATTACCGGGATGGGATCGTCCGGGCTATGATGATAAAGCGTGGAGGAAGGCCCTGGTGACCTCGGCGCCGGGCGGGGAGATGGTGCCACAGATGCATCCTCCCATTCGTGCTCGTGGATTGGTGCGTCCGGTGGATGTGCGCCGGCTGGGTCCGGACAAATACCTGGTGGATATGGGACGGAATTTTGGCGGTATTGTACGGTTGACGGCAATGGGCAGAAAAGGCACGCGGATACAGCTGCGATATGGGGAGCTATTGAATACCGACGGGTCCCTGAACGTGATGACGAGCGTAGCAGGACAGATAAAGCGCAAGGGAGCGGGTGGTCCCGGCGCGCCTCCTGTAGCCTGGCAGCAGGACGACCTGATCCTGGGTGAGAGAAAGGTGGTGTTCGAGCCTGTCTTTACTTTTCACGGGTTTCGTTACGTAGAGATAGAAGGGTATCCGGGAGTGCTGACGCGTGACATGATACAAGGCATCCCGTTATCGTCGGATGTACGGCAGGCGGGAAGCTTTCGATGCAGTGATACGTTGTTCAACCGGATACAGGAGGTAAGTCTTAATACCTTTCTCAGCAACCTGTTCAGCGTGCAATCGGACTGTCCTCACCGTGAGAAGCTGGGTTATGGAGGCGATATCGTAGCCACCAGCGAAGCCTTTATGGCCAATTTCGACATGCATAGTTTTTATGCCAAGACGGTGAGGGATTTTGTGGATGAAGCCCAGCCGGATGGAGCATTGACCGAGACGGCGCCGTATGTCGGTATCGCCGACAAAGGGCTTACGCGTACAGCGGGCCCCATTGGATGGGGAACAGTGCTGCCTTTGCTGCTGGAGCAGCTATACCAGTATTATGGCGACTCGGACCTGATAGTAAAATATTATCCTGCTGCCCGCGCCTGGGTGGATTTTCTCCATGCGCATGCGGAGGGTTATATCATAGATAAAGGGATCGGAGATCATGAATCGCTGGACCCCAAACAGGTGGAAGTCACGAGCACCGCCTTTCTTTTTTATAATACCCTGACGGTAAGCAAGCTGGCAAGGCTGCTCGGCAGACAGGAGGAGGCGGACCGTTATGAGAAGCTGGCGGGATCCGTAAAGGAAGCCTTTGTAAAAAAGTTCTATGACCCGGTCACGGGCGCTGTGGGCATCCATACGGAGGCTACGCAGGCATTTGCCCTGTACTTCCATCTTTTGCCTGAAGAAGAGGAAAAGAAAGCTTTGAAGGTATTGCTGGATCAAATAGGAGAGAGGAAAGAACATGTCAGCACGGGGATCTTTGGGACGAAATATCTGTTGGAGGTGCTTTCAGAACATGGGCTGAGCGATCTGGCCTGTAAGCTGGCGGGGCAACGGGATTTTCCAGGGTGGGGAAATATGCTTGCACAGGGCGCTACGACATTGTGGGAGCATTGGGATTACAGCGACAATATTTATTCGCATAATCACCCTATGTTTGGCAGCATCAGCGGATGGTTCTATAAATATATAGCGGGTATACGGCCGGCGAAGGACGCGGTGGGTTATAATAAGATCATCCTGCAACCGGCGGGGTTTGAACGGCTGAGTTTTGCCCGGGCGGAATATCAGGGTCCACGGGGGGGGATCGGGTCGTCATGGAGAAAGAAGGGGGATTCAATCTATTATGAAGCAGTTGTACCGGAGAAGACTTCGGCAACGGTGTTATTGCCGGATGGGGTCGTCCGTCATGTGGGACCAGGTAAATATTTGTTTAGGACGACCTTTCATACAGCATCGGGCCAGGAGGCGCTGATCCCGTATCCCTTGTCTGTCGTACCGGGGGAAGGAAGGTTTGTAATCACCAGGCATACGGGTATTTGCAGGGTGGCGCATGAGGGTCAGTTCTTACAGGAGGCAACTTATCTGCGGCAGATGCTGGCTGACTATTTAGGTCCATTGGAGCCGAAGGCTGAAACTTGCGGAGAGAATACCGTTACCTTACGTCTGGATACTACGGATGTGAAAGAGCCCGAAGGTTATGCTATAAAGGTGCTGAAAGACCGGGTCATATTGTCGGCAAGAGAGGGTGCGGGTATGTTCTATGCCATTCAAACGCTGCGGCAACTGATGCCTGCGGAAGTAGAGAAAGGGCATGGAAATAAACTGACGATCGACGTCACCCAGGTCAGGGACTATCCGCGTTATTTATGGAGAGGCATGCACCTGGATGTTTCCCGGCATTTCTTTTCCACGGATTATCTGAAGAAGTACATCGATATGATGGCCTTGTATAAGATGAACAAGCTGCATCTTCATCTGACGGATGATCAGGGCTGGCGGATCGAGATCAAAAAATATCCTCGTCTTACCAGCGAGGGAGGCTGGCGAACTTTTAACGACCAGGACTCCGCCTGTATGCGAATGGCCAGGGAAACGGACAACCCTGATATGAACATCGATCAGAAACATATCCGTCGTACCGGCGGGCGGGTAGAATACGGAGGATACTATACGCAGGAGGAGATGAAAGATATCATCCGTTATGCCGCCTTGCATTATGTGGAGATCATACCAGAGATCGATATGCCCGGTCATATGATGGCGGCCATCGCTTTGTACCCGGAACTTACCTGTGATGGAAAGAAGGGGGATGACTGGACAAAGGGGTTTTCCACCCCCATCTGTCCCTGCAGGGAGAGCACGCTATCCTTTGCCAGGGATATCTATTCGGAGATCGCGGACCTTTTTCCATCGAAATATATACACATCGGCGGGGATGAGGTGGAACGCAGTCATTGGAAGGCTTCTCCTGTCTGTCAGTCTTTTATGCAGGAGCATCATATCGGATCGGTGGAGCAACTGCAGAGCTATTTTAATGATTATATCCAGGCTTTTTTCCGGACGAAAGGCAAGACCCTCATAGGGTGGGATGAGATCGTGGAAGGCGGTATCAATGCCGACGCCGTGGTCATGTTCTGGCGGCCATGGGCACGGACGATGCCGGCAAAGGCAACAGCGGGTGGGAACAAGGTGATCATGACCCCGGATGGACCTTTATATTTCGACGCTATTCCCGACAGAAAGACGCTGGCAGAGGTGTATCATTATGATCCCACCGGCGCCCAGTATGGAATGAGTGTAGAACAGCAGAAGAACATATTGGGTGTGCAGGCCAATTTATGGAGTGAGATGGTGCCCAGCGAGGAGCGGGCGGACTATTTGATCATGCCCCGTATGACAGCATTGGCTGAATTGGGCTGGACGAACCGGGACCTTTATGACTCGTATTTACAGCGACTGTCCGGGCAGTATGACCGACTGGATAGGCTGCACGTACATTACAGGCTGCCTGACCTGGCGGAGACGGCTGACAGCCGGGTGTTTGTGGACCCGGTGTCCTTTATGATACAACCTCCGGCGAAGGACATGCAGGTGCGTTATACAGTGGATGGAAGCTGGCCTTCGCTGCGATCTCCATTGCTGGATCGTCCCCTGCGTATCGATCATCCGCTGACCTTACGTGTGGCGGCTTTTACAGCAGGAGGACGCAGGGGGGATGTGAGTACGACGTTGTTCAGCCGGCAGGACTATGCTCCGCCGGCTGTGGTGAAGACGGACCTGGCGAATGGCCTTCGCTGCGGGTTTTACCAGGGAGGGTTTAATCGTACGACAGATATGAAAGGTGCGGCAGAACGGGTGATGATAATGACGGAACCCGGGTTATTAAAAGAGATCCCTGCTACAGGCTGGGGGTTGAAATTCACCGGCTATATCGAAGTGCCGGAAACGGGTATCTACAGCTTTTATCTCAATTCGGATGATGGCAGCATGCTGCATATTGCGGGAAGGCTGGTGGTAGACAATGACGGCATGCATTCTCCCCGGGAGAGGGTCGGGCAGGTGGCATTACAAAAGGGTTTGCATGTTTTTGCCCTGGACTATATCGATGGCGGCGGTGGCGGCGCTTTGGAGCTGCGTTACAGCAAGGATGGAGGTAATGCGCAGGTTGTACCGGCGGAGTGGTTAAAACACGACGGGAGTGCCGGCATGTGATGAATCGGCGAGATGAGGCATTTTGTAATAGAACAGCCGGGGATAGCGGCCTTCACTGATGGTGTAATATCCTTTTCCGTCCCGGGTGAAGCAAATGGCTTCTCCCTGTCCTTCGATGATATACGGCAGGCTCAATGGCTGGCGTTGCATAGTCTGCCAGACGTGTTCGCCGGGCCGGCGTTGCCAGTAGAACACTTTTCTGTAGCTTTTTACCAGTATCTGGTCCCCTTTGGGAGAGATATCGCCCGCCGTGATCCATTTACCTTTATCAGATCCCAACCAGATCGTGGCTTTTTTTGTCAGGGTCACTGTGTCATGGTCTTTAAAGTACAGCGGTGTGCTATAGATGTGTACCGAGTCCTCCCGTTTGGAAACGATGTACAATAATTTTTCGATGGGGTCGACCATCAGCGTTTCCGCATCCCGGGGACCGTCCGGATATTGGAGGTAGAGCGGGCTGGCATCTACATTGACGGAAAGAGCCGGCGGCGGCAGTGTGGGCTCTTTTATCCTATAGATGTTGATATACTTCCTTCGCGCAAAGTTGTCCCCTATATCTCCCATGTATACGTAGCTGACGCCGCTGTCAGGGCCGCTGCCCAGGGTGATGTCTTCACAATCTTTTACACCAAGGGGTGGAGTTTCTCCCGGGAAATTGAATATCCCCCTTAGCTGCCCATCGGGTGTAATTGCAAAAAAACGGCTGGAATCGCCGCTGTCATTATGTACATATAGATAACCGGGATGGTCTGCCGAGGCCACGATGCCGGAGATCTCGTCCATTCTTTCGTCATCCAGGAAAACATCAGAAGCGTTGCGCGGCCGTCTGAAGTGACAGGACACAATAAGCAAGGATATACAGATCGCTGATAGACGGACAAGAGGAGGATAGTTCACGATATTAAAAATTTTATCCGGATGACCTTGCCTGGTAAAATTAATGAAAATTCACATGCATTGTTTCGCATTGCGAAAATGCTTTTCCGGATGATGAAAGCCGAAATGTTGGGGGAGGGGCAATTTTGTGACCTCAAAGCCAACTATTATGAACTATATACGACTGTATGTAAGAAATGTCATTTTGTTATGTCTTATGCCTGTCTGTTTGCTGGCGGGCGTTCCCAATTTTAATGATGAGGACAACCTGGGGAATATAAAGGGTACGCTGACTACCAATGACGGGCGGCCGGCGGCCTATGTTACCGTAACGCTGGGCGTTGGGGGGAAAAAGGCGATCACGGATGAAGCAGGTACGTTTATATTGCGCAATGTCCGACCTGGCAACTATATGTTAGAAGTATCGTTGATCGGACATGAGACGGTGAGACGCGAGGTGTTGGTAGAAAGCGGGAAGACGGTGGTGTTGTCCATCGTATTGTCTGTATCGGGGACCGAACTGTCTACTGTGGTGGTTTCCGGTGGTCGCGCCAAATACGCAAACACCGGTAGTGACTATGTGGCAAAGATGCCGTTGAAGAACATGGAGAACCCCCAGGCCTACTCGGCAGTGTCTTCGGAACTGATCAGGGAGCAGGTGATCACGAACTATGATGATGCCTTGAAAAATGCTCCCGGTATCAGCAAATTATGGTCGTCCACCGGTAGGGACGGGGATGGCGCAGGCTATTATTCCCTCAGGGGATTTGCCGTGCAGCCTACCCTGGTCAATGGGTTGGCGGGTCTTACCAATGGAGGGCTGGATGTCGCGAATGTAGAAAGGATCGAGGTTATCAAGGGGCCTTCCGGAACTTTGTTTGGCGGTACATTGATCTCATACGGCGGATTGATCAACACTGTTACGAAAAAACCTTACGAAACATTTGGGGGAGAGGTGAGCTATACGGCCGGCACTTATGGGCTCAACAGGTTTACCGCGGATGTCAATACCCCATTGGACAAGGAAAAGAAATTCCTGTTGCGGGTGAATGGCGCTTATCATGACGAGAGCAGCTTTCAGGATGCCGGGTTCAGAAAGGTACGTTTTATTGCGCCGTCGCTGTCTTATAAAGCAACGGACAGGCTTAGTTTTCTGCTGAACGCCGAGTTCATGAGTACGGAAAGTACCAACCCGACCATGATCTTTTTTGACAGAGGAGCGCCATTGCTCGCAAAAAACCTTACGGAGCTGGGGTATGACTATCGCCGCAGCTATACGAGTAATAACCTTAGCATCAAGACCCCTACGTCTACGCTGCAGGCACAGATGGTCTATCGTCTCTCCGACCAATGGACTTCCCAGACAGTGTTGTCCAGGAGCTCGGCGAAATCCCAGGGGTATTATTCCTATCTTTATGAAGTATCGCAATATATGCCGGGCTATCCCAATATCCCGGGCGTGTTTGGCCGATATATCAGCAACCAGAACGGTACGACCAGTACAACGGATATCCAACAGAATTTTATCGGGGATCTCAGAATCGGCGGACTTCGTAACCGGATCATCGCCGGACTGGATTATTTTTCCAGGAATTCCATCAGCAACAGCACAGGCTATGCTGCTAACGGGACGATCACGATGGCGGGGGATGACACGGGTATCCTTACGAAAGAGCATGTCGACTCCACGCTGCAAAGCCTTCCGGCGGACAAGAGCAACCTGCTGCAGGAAGTATACAGCGCCTATGCGTCCGATGTGCTGAACCTTACCCCGCAACTATCGGTCATGGCCAGTCTCCGGGTGGACCATTTTAAGAATGGGGGTCTTACTTCTACGGCGGACAGCAGGTATGAACAAACGGCTTTGTCACCCAAGTTTGGGCTCGTGTATCAACCTGTGCTGAACAGGGTTTCCCTTTTCGCCAACTACATGAATGGGTTTACCAATTCGGCTCCCCGCAGACAGAACGATGGCAGCATGAAAACCCTGAAGCCGGAGCAGGCAAATCAATGGGAGGCCGGGGTCAAAGTCAATACGGTGGGCGGCAGGGTAACTGCGACCTTCAGCTATTATGATATCCGGGTTTCGAATATTGTCATGGAGGTCCCGGGTCAGATGGGATTTTATATGCAGGGAGGCAAACAATACAGCAAGGGGCTCGAAGCGGATATCAGCGCCAATCCTGTCGCAGGGCTTAACCTGGTAGCCGGATATAGTTACAATGACAGCAAGGTGACAACGACGGATGCCAAGGATTATCTGGACAGACGGCCAGAAGGGGCAGGCCCCAGGCACCAGGCGAATGTCTGGGCCAGCTATAAGTTGGTGGCGGGTTCTCTGAAGGGTTTTGGCATCGGGTTTGGCGGAAATTATGGCGGAGAGAATATGATATTGAACAGGGCAACCACGGGGGTATTTACATTGCCTGCCTATACGGTGCTGAATGGGTCTTTGTTCTATCAGTCGGATCTTGTAGGTGTCTCTCTGAAGCTGGATAATGTGACTAATAAAATATATTACAAAGGATGGTCGACTATCGAGCCACAGATGCCGAGACGGTTTTCGGCGAGCTTTACTTTTAAGTTCTAAGGGGGGATTGATGGATTTAAGACGGGTCAAGTTTGCCCGAAAGCGAACAATAACTGTGCATTTTCGAACAAATTCGTGTTAGAAATGGTCGTAACTATCTGTAATTCATTTGTTAATGAAAGTGGCATGCTTTTCCCATTTGGCTAAGGACAAGAAGTCTTATGCTAAAAAACCATTTCAAAATCGCCTGGCGTAACATTACAAGGAACAAAACTTTTGCTTCTCTTAATATTTTCGGGCTTACAATTGGGATAATTGTCTGTCTTGTTATTGGCGTCTGGCTGGAGGGGGAACTTAGCTTTGACGATTTTCATCCTGATGGCAAAAAAATTTTCCGCATCGCCAATACTTTTAAAAGTGAAAGTGAATCTTTTTCCCAGGCAGGGTCCGGCACTGCATTAGGCGCACAGCTTCCTAAGCAACTGCCTTCTATTCAATCGGCCTGCAGAGTTTTTACAGGTGAAACATTTAAAGTAAAATCAGGCAATGATCGGTTTATAGAACCTAATTGCATAATAGCTGACAGTAATTTTTTTAGATTTTTTGGATTTCGCCTGAAAAGAGGCCAGGTAGAAAAAGTTTTGATCAGACCAGACCAGGTAGTGCTTTCAGAAAAACTTGCAATCAAATATTTTGGTAATGCTGATAATGCGATGGGGCGAAGCCTTATCGTTGATGATAATCCTGTGATCGTCGCAGGCGTTTGTGAAAACACTCCTCTCAACTCTCATATTCAGTTTGATTTAGTAGGCGCTTATGCCCGGCTTAGAAAAAAAGCAAATGAGCAATGGAAATTTGATATTGATAATGCATGGACAGGAGGCTGGCCTTATACTTATGTGCAGGTGGCTGATCCTGTAAAATGGAAACAAGTAGAAAAAAAAGTAAATGAGGTCGTTGCCCATTTTTCGGAAAAGGAATGGAACGAAAATAAAATGTCGTACACCTATTTCTTTCAATCAATAAGGGATATCCATCTGAAATCGCATTTGCGGTATGACGCTGCCAATAACGGAAGCCTTTCAAGAGTGAATATTTTTTCTATTGTAGGAGTTGTCGTTTTATTGCTGGCTTGCATCAATTATATCAATCTTACCACGGCGGGCGCCATCCGGCGGGCTAAAGAGACATCCGTAAAAAAAGTGGTCGGCGCCACAAAGGTTCAGTTGGTAAGACAATTTTTTATTGAAACTTTTTTGATCAGTGCTATTGCGGTTCTGCTAGGTATTATGTTGACAAAATCATTATTGCCAGTATTGTCACAGTGGTTAGGCCGATCGTATGACCTTGATCTTTCCGTGAGAAATGTCTTCGTCTTATGCTGTTTCATTATGTGCATTTCTTTTATCGCAGGAGTTTACCCGGCTTTTATTTTATCATCCTTCAAACCTTCCGTCATATTAAAAGGAAATTTTTCAGTCAGTAGCCACGGCAATTTTATCCGGAAAGGCCTGGTAGTGTTCCAATTCACTGTTAGCATTGCGCTGATTGCATCGCTGATCGTCATAAGTCAACAAATGAGGTTCATAAAAAACAGATCACTCGGCTATGATGGTAATGCAATAGTGCAAATAAATGTCGGATATGCACCTGATGTAGCGAAAAATTACCAGGTCCTTAGGGATCAATTACTGCAGAACCCCTATATTATCAATGTATGCAGACACAATGGAAATGTCGTAGGCGGTCTGGGTAATGGCTGGACAACGACAGAAGACCTAAAAGGCGGCGAAATTTCAACAAGCCTATACCAATTTTCCGTTGATACGAATTATTTCAACACTTATTCGATGAAATTGGCCGCGGGAAGGTTTTTCTCGAAAGATTTTCCGACAGATACATCGAAATCAGTTCTTGTAAACGAAGCTGCTGTAAGAACGTTTGGCTGGAAAAAACCGGAAAATGCAATTGGAAAGCGATTTGGAAAAGGAGAAGACAGTAAATATGTTGTTGGAGTTGTCAAGGATTTTAATTTCGAAAGCCTTCACAAACCGGTGGAAGCATTGATGATCAGTTATGCCAAATGGGGCAGCAATTTATCACTGAAAATAAATACATTCCATAGCGCTGAAGCTATTGATCATCTTAAAAAGGTATGGCAAAAAGTTGTTCCTGATGTAATTCTTCAATTCTCTTTTGTAGATGAAAGCGTAGAAAAACAATACGGTAGCGAAAATAAAATGCAACAGATGTTTTATGCTTTCGGCGGATTATCGTTATTAATTGCATGTTTAGGGTTGTTTGGCCTGTCCATTTATGTGGTTGAAAGAAAGGTGAAAGAGATCGGCATTCGCAAGGTATTTGGTGCAAGCATACCAGGGCTGGTGAATTTATTGTCAAAAGACTTTCTGAGGTTGGTATTGATAGCAATGATAATTGCTACTCCTTTGTCGTGGGCATTCATGAATGAATGGCTAAAGGATTTTGCTTATAGGATTGACATTAATTGGTCTGTGTTTGTTGTTGCAGGCGTAGTTGCAATTTTGATCGCATTATTAACAGTATGTTCCCGTACGATTAAGGCAGCAATGGAAAATCCGGTGAAGTCGCTCCGAACGGAGTGAAGGAATACCGATGTGGGTATAAAAAAATTCTATTTATTTTTATGGAATGACCGATATTTTTAAAGACGGGAGGCCCGTGCTTGCCTTTGGCGAGGACATCCAGATGATCTATTTTCGTCAGGACGAGGATACGAATAAGGCTAACCTCCTGCTGGATGAACATCTGCTTTGTTTTGTCCTGCATGGCCACAAAACCTTATGGCACCCGCAGGGGAAGTTGCAGGTACGGTCAGGGGAAGGTTTTTTTCTTGCCAAGTTGTTTTGCTGATAGGTTTGTAAAAAAAACATATGAAGCAAACATGGATCATTTTGTCAGTAATGGCAGGGGCTATGGCACAGGCGCAACCGCCTGTAAAGGAAACCAGTGGTTTTCATCATCCGGAAAGCGTCATTCGGTGGAGGAACGATCTGTTCGTATCGGATATCGGGCAGGAGATGGAGCCCGCTGCAAAGGATGGGGATGGGTACATCGGTAAAATAGACCTGTCTACCGGCAAATTGGTGGATGCACATTTCCTGCCGGCGGAGGGAACGCTGAATGCTCCCAAAGGGATGGCTATCGATGGGAATACTTTATATGTAGCGGACGTAGACCGTATCGTGGTCTTTGATGTGATCTCCAGGCGACGGGTGGCGGAGATAGTCATTACAGGAACTGGTTTTTTAAATGACCTGGCGCTGGGGCAAGGGGTGCTATATGCTTCCGCTACGGACAATGGTAAGATATACGCCGTCGATCTAAAGACTTTGGGGTATGCTCCTTTACCCGTGGATAGCATTGCAGGCGCTAATGGGTTGTACTTCGATGCGCTGTCGCAACGTCTTTATTGTGTGTCCATTGGAAACTGGGCGCATCCGGATGGAAGGGTATATGTCATCGATGTACGTACGGGCACGATGGAAAAATCAGGGGATTATCAGGGTTTATTGGATGGGGTCGTATTAGTGGGAAATACGCTATATTTCTCGGACTGGGGGAAAGACCAGAAGAATGGAGTGCTGCTGGCGATGGATCTTTCTACGCATCGCGCGCGGGTGTTGCAGGAAGGGATTGCGGGGCCGGCGGATTTTTCGGTTAGCAAGGATGGAAAGTGGTTTATTATCCCCGAAATGCTGAAGGGAAAAATTTTATATAGGAAATAGGCGGTGCAAACGTTTGTGCAACGCATGATACTGGGTTTAGTGTTATTTTCACGGATGCAAAAGAATCAAGGTTTTTGGCTTTTTGTACTTTTCTTTTTGTGTTCGGGAGCTCTTACTGCTCAGACCATTAGTATCGAGTCGTTCGGGGCCGTAAAGGGTGGCGGACAGGACGCCACACCCGTTGTGAGAAAAGCCCTGGCGTATATCAAACATCATCCTGTCAGCCGGCTGATATTCCCCAGGGGGCGGTATGACTTTTATCCTGACCTGGCTTCTGAGAAGTATATCTTTACGAGTAATAATGACGAAGGGCTGAAGCGGATAGCTTTTCTATTGGAAGGGTTTGCCGGTCTGGAGATCGACGGACAGGGTTCGGAGTTCTTTTTTCATGGATATATCTGTCCTTTTGTAATTGATGGATCAAAGAATATTTCCTTACGGAATTTTTCGGTGGATTGGGAAAGGACTTTTCATAGCGAGGGAAAGGTCCTGTCGGTGGATAAGGACGGTATGGAGCTTCAGTTTTCCGACCAATACCCTTATAAGATCGACAACGGCATGCTGGTCTTCCAGGATAAGAAGGGGGTGGAATATCCTTATGGTAATTTGCTGGAATTTGATCCCGCCAAGCGGGAGACTGCTTTTATGGCACGGGATCAGTATTTTGGCAGAAACCTGCCGGCACGGGAGATCACCCCGGGGCGGGTGCGTTTATTGGTGCCGGGTCTGGAAGGAATTCCCGGCAATGTCATCGTTCTTAATGCGCTGCACAGGCCTTGTTCTGCCATTGCCGTATCCGACAGCCGGGGGTTAAGTTTTGATTCGTTGAATATCTATCATTGTGGCGGCATGGGGATCGTTGCGCAGCGAAGCCGGGACATCGACATCGATCATTTATCCGTAACGGCCCGTCCCGGTTCTGACCGGGTGTTGAGTCTGACGGCGGATGCCACTCACTTCTCCAACTGTGCGGGGAGACTACGTATCCTTCATTCTCTGATGGAGAACCAGATGGATGATGCCACCAACATACATGGCATCTATGTGCAGGTGGCCAGGCAGTTGTCAGCAACGGGCATCCTGGTACAACTGAAGCATGAACAGCAGGTGGGGTTTGATTTTATAAAACCCGGCAGCCGGCTGGAACTGGTGCGGAGTACCACGCTGGAAGCATATGATACGCTGCTGGTAAAAAGTGTGGAGAGGATCAATAAGGAGTATACGTCAGTGGAGTTTGTCCGGCCGCTGCCGTCGGGACTAATGGCGGGCAAGGATGTGATGGCGGCCATCGACGATCGTCCGGATGTGATCATCCGGTATTGCACCATACAGAAGAACAGGGCCAGGGGATTGTTGATAGGCTCCCGGGGGAAGGTGATCATCGATAGTAATTATTTTCATACGCCCGGGGCGGCGATCCTTTTTGAAGGGGATGGGCGTTATTGGTTTGAGCGGACGGGGGTGCGGGATGTCATGGTGAAGGATAATGTGTTTGACAATTGTAACTATGGGGTGTGGGGGAATGCGGCGATACAGGTGGGGTCGGGGATTGAGAAGGCATACCAGGCCGACAGCAGGTACAACAGGAATATCAGGATCGTGCATAATACTTTTCACGTTTTTGATCCAAGGGTGATACATGCGTACTCGGTGCAGGGGTTGCGTTTTTCGGGGAATACGATCACGGATTCGAAGGATTATCCGAATAGGTTTCCGGAGGGGAAAAGGTTTGAGGTTATGGATTGTTCGGGGGTGGAGATTGAAGATAAGTAGATGTTGTTCACCCCAATATTTTCGACACAAAATCCGAGTGCAGGCTGATCTTTAAAAAGGCGGCCAGACCGAAGATGATGCCGAGCAAGCTCATGCAGCCGGCAAAATACAGCAGCCATTTCCGTTGTGTGAGGGCGCTTATACCGAACATGGCGATGGAGATGGTCAGCAGGGCTTCGGTCATATCGAACTGGTCGTCGAAGAGATTTAGATCGTCATAGCTCTGCTGATAACCTTCCGCCTGGGTCTTGATCTCCTTTTTTTCTTTTTCGTATTTGGCTATCTGCGCTTCGTATTTTTTTATAAGGGTATCGTTGCCGGGGTTGTGCTGCCCTTTCAGGATTTCGAGGGTGTTTTCGGCCAGGGCTTGTTTGGTGCTCTTGGCCTGGAAGTAGGACCATGCGTCGATGCTATGGGCTTGCGCCTGGTCCATGGCCTGGACGATGTTGCCGTCCTTTACGTTGCAAATGGCCATGAATGTCGCTGTAATGGCTACAAAGAGAGCGACCAAGGCATTGATCCTGCTTTTTCCCGCGTCTTCAAGGGGTTCTTGTATGGTTTCCGTTATCTCTGTCATATGGATATGTTAACGATGAGTGGGGGGCGGTTATTTTATTTGTCACTAGTTGGCGGCAGGAGCACCAGCTGGCTGTGCAGCCGCTGAAGAGCGGCGGCGGGATCGCCGCAGAAGCCGGGGTGCACTTTGGAAGTTTGCAATACGGTGCTGCGGGTGGCGGTGAGCCAGCGGAAGCGGGAGGCTGTGTCCAGTGCGCCGATGGGGCCTCCTTCCGGGTTGCCCAGGGCGATATGCCGGAAGGCTTCGAGGTGTTGTTGTATCTCCGGGATGTCTATGCCGGGAAAAAGGGCATGGAGCCTGGTTTCGTCAAGTGTGAAGAGGGTTTGGAGGAACTTTTGTTTGGGGCAATAGAGGATGATCCCCACGTTCAGGAATTCTTCGCGCTCCACCCGGGGCACTACACGAAGAACGGCATATTCAAACAAGTGTTTTTCGTGCATGTTGTGCTGTGTTTAGGAAGATATGAGATTGATCCAGCCGGAGCTGCAGAAATTGAGAATAGATATACCGGATGTCACCGGGTGAGATGTCCAGGGACCATTTGGTCAGCCATTCATCCGGGATAAGGTTGACGATATCGCTGATGTGTTCGTGGGTCAGCTGGCTTCGAAATGCCGTATCGACCTCTTCCAGCTGGCTGGCGAATGGCAACAGGACGTGGTCTTTCACCTGTGTGAAGGGGCGGGTGGCTTGCTCCTGCCAGTTATCCCATGCGTGATGAAAATACAGGGAGGCGCCGTGATCGATGAGCCAGAGCTCTTTATTGAACATCAGCATATTAGTATTGCGGGCTGTGCGGTCGACATTGGTCAGCAGACAGTCCAGCCAGACGATGCGGGAGGCCAGCAAGGGGGCTACTTTATTAACCACGGGGTCGAAGGTAATGGAACCTGAAAGATAATGCAGCCCCATATTCAGACCTACGCTGGCTTTGAGAAGGTCCTGGATCTCTTCGTCGGGCTCGCTGCGGCCAAAGGCGGTGTCCAACTGGGCAAAGACGATCTCTGGTACTTTCAGACCCAGGGTGCGTGCCAGTTCCCCACCGATGAGCTCGGCGATAAGCGCTTTTATACCCTGACCTGCCCCCCGGAATTTGAGGACATAGAGAAAGCCGTCGTCCGCCTCGGCGATGGCGGGCAGGGAGCCTCCTTCGCGAAGGGGGGTGACATAGCGGGTCACGTTGACCGTACGCAGTTGTGTCGGATGATGAATTTGCATGTCCGGGCAAAGATATTCGTAACGGGTGGAAATGCATTATATTTAAGCGGGGAATCTATATGGCTATCAATCCGCTGATAAAATATAAACATGCTATCCTATATGGAATAGCCCTGGCTGGGCTGCTGTTCCTGCTGAAGTGGCTGGAATGGCGCCTGGTGATATTCGATCATGCTTTTGAGGTATATATTGGGGCTATCGCCGTGGTTTTTACCGCTCTCGGTATCTGGCTGGCGCTAAAGCTGACCAAGCCGAAGGTGGAGCGGGTCATCGTGGAGGTGGAGAAGACGGTGTATGTCGAGCGGCGGGAGGAAGAATACGGGACGGTGGGGCGTCCGGAGGCGGAAGGTGGGGGGATGAATGTAGAACAGAGGGTGAACGTGGAGCAGGCGGCGAGACTGGACCTGAGTAAACGGGAGCTGGAAGTGCTGGGATTGATGGCGCAGGGGTTTAGCAACCAGGAGATCGCCGAAAAGCTGTTTGTCTCTTTGAATACGATCAAGACGCATACTTCCCGCATTTTCGAAAAAATGGACGTAAAGCGGAGGACTCAGGCCATTGACATGGCCAAAAGACTGAATATCATATAATACTTAAGGGTGAAAATGGGTCCGGATGTTAAAATCACCCGAAAGTATGAACGAGATCTGCTATTTACTTTTCAGTTTTAGGGTATGAAAAAAATTGTACTTGTCTGCGGGTTAATAGCGGGGTTAATCAGCACCAGCTGGTGGCTGGGGTATTCATTAGTCACCCGTGGTAAGACCATTCTTGAGAATGGGGAGATCTATGGCTATGCGTCCATGATCCTTGCCTTTTCCCTTATTTATGTTGGGGTCAGGACTTACAGGAATAAATACAACGGCGGCGTGGTCAGCTTTGGGAAGGCTTTTCTGATGGGGTTGTATATTACGCTGATCGCCTCTACCATATATGTAGGGGTCTGGCTGATATCTTATTACACGTATGCGGGGAATTTTGGGCAGCTGTGGGCGGACCATGTTATCAAAAAGGCGCAGGAGTCCGGCGCCAGCGCAGCCGTGATCGCTCAAAAAAAGGCGGAAATGGCCGACTTTATCGTCATGTACAAGAACCCTATTTTCAATATTCTCTTCACCTATATGGAGATATTACCAGTGGGTTTGATCGTATCCCTGATCACAGCTTTTGTACTGAAGAGAAAGAAAATTTAGCGGTAACTTTGCCGCCCTATGGATTTTTTACAAGTATTGCTGGGGGGAGTGAATTTTTCCCAGGTAAAGGGAAGGAAGATTGCGGTAGCGGGTGAGACTGGATCGGGAAAGACCACCCTGTTGAAGACAATCGCGGGTCTGGCGCAGCCGGACAAGGGGAAAATTGTATTTGAGGGGCAGCGGGTCCTGGGACCCGCTGAAAAATTAATACCGGGGCATCCGGGCATTGCCTATCTTTCACAACAATTCGAATTACCACAAAATTTACGGATAGAGCAGGTGTTAGAGTACGCCAATGAGCTGTCGGAGGAGGATGCAAAAGCCTTGTTCAGGGTTTGCAGGATCGATCATTTGATGAAGCGGCGGACCAACCAGCTTTCGGGTGGGGAAAGGCAGCGGATCGCGCTGGCCAAGTTATTGATCGGGGTCCCCCGGCTGTTGTTGCTGGATGAGCCGTACAGCAATCTGGACATGATACATAAGGGGCTATTTAAAACCGTGATACGGGATATCGGGCAAAAGCTGGACATCACCTGTATATTGGTGTCGCATGACCCCCTGGATGCTTTGTCCTGGGCGGATGAGATATTGGTGATAAAGGAGGGGCGAACCGTTCAGCAGGCGCCGCCACAACAAATCTATCGTCAACCCTCGAACGAATATGTCGCGGGATTGTTTGGGAAATACAATCTGCTGGAAGCGGGAAATGGCAAGCGTCTGTTTGTTCGTCCCGAGCAATTTAAGGTTGGGAAAAAGGCCTTCCCCGCGGCCATGAAGGGCAAGATAACGGCTGTCTCCTTTTGGGGAGGTTTTTACGAAGCGGAGATCTTGTCCGAATCAGGGGCCCGGCTCATCACACATACGACGGATAACGGGCTGGCAGCCGGCGATGCGGTGTTTTTACTACCTCCCTGGGACGATGTATGGTATTTATAAATTAATGGTATATTTATTCTTTGTTTAGGATATTAGCAATATGAAAGCAACTTCTCCCAAAAAAGTCCAATGCGCCAATATCACCATCTTCGGAGCAAAAGGTGACCTGACGTATCGTAAGCTTATCCCAGCGTTGTATAATTTATATATAGAGAGCCATCTGCCGCCGCAATTCGCTATTTACTGCGTGGATGCCATTGGGGTAGACGAGGCCGCGTTCAAGGATCATTTACTTGAGGGCGTGAACGCCTTTAGCCGCAACGGAGCGGCGGACAAAGGCAAATGGGACAGTTTTGCCACGCATATATTTTATATCCAGGGCGATTTTCTAAAGGAAGAAACCTATACGGGACTGAAGTCCATGATGGAGAGCTTTGACAAAGAGCATGATATCAGGGCCACCCGTATGTTTTATTTCGCTACGGCTCCACGGTTTATCGAGATCATTGGGGAAGGGCTGAGCAAACACAAGTTAGCAACCAATCAATCGGCGGACCGTATCGTAGTGGAGAAGCCGTTTGGCACAGACCTGGATACTGCCCGGAAGCTCAACAAATTTTTGACAAAACGTTTTGCTGAAAAGCAGATCTACCGGATAGATCATTACCTGGGTAAGGAAACGGTACAGAACATCATGGCCTTCCGATTTGCAAACTACGTATTCGAGCCATTGTGGAACAGGCAGTATATCGACCATATCCAGATCAGTCTGGCAGAACAGGTAGGGGTTGGCAAAAGGGGCGGATATTATGACAGCAGCGGGGCGTTGAGGGATATGATCCAGAACCATCTTTTGCAATTGGTATGTATCATCGCGATGGAATGCCCCAAGGCCTATGATGCTGAATTTATCCGGGATGCCAAGACAAAGGTCATGAAGAGCGTAAAGATGTACTCACCGGAGCAGATATTCAAGAATGTCGTGCGTGGTCAATATACGGATGGGGACATCGATGGTATTGCCCGTACAGGCTATCGTGAGGAAGAGCAGGTGGCTTCGGGCAGCAATACAGAGACATTTACCGCGATGAGGCTTTTTATCGATAATGAAAGATGGAAGGGCGTGCCTTTTTTTCTCCGTACGGGCAAGTCAATGCCAAAGCAATCCTCTGTCATCGTGATCCAGTTCAAGGATACTCCCCATAAGATATTCAAGGATGATATCGTGCCCAACCGGCTTATTATCAGCATACAACCGGAGCTGGAGATCAGCCTGGTGTTTGAGAGCAAGATACCCGGTCTGGAAATGAAGCTGTTCCCTGTGGAAATGGACTTCATGTACCAGGATGCCTATACGGCCAACCTGCCGGAAGCCTATGAGGCGTTGCTCCTGGATGTGCTCGAAGGCGATGCAACCTTATTTATGCGGGCTGACCAGGTAGAGGCCGCCTGGAAGGTGGTGATGCCTATATTGGATGCATGGAAGAAGCATCCATCCAAACAGTTACACTTCTACAAGTCCGGCACATGGGGGCCTGTCGCAGGGGATTCATTGTTGAAGCCCTATGCTAAAGAGTGGTTTCGGCTGCCGGAAAAGAGTGTGCATGCCTAGCGGGCGGTGACCACTTCTTCAATGACCTGCCCGACACATCCATTCGGCATTTGTATGTGTAATAGCGCAGCCACGGTAGGCGCAATGTCCGTCATATGGACCGTACGGTTCAAAGCGCCATGATGGATCCCCCATCCCATAAACACCAACGGGATATGCGTGTCCTGCGGGTTCCAGGTGCCATGAGTGGTGCCTTTTCTGGAACCGTCGAACCAGCCTGGCTCCGGTACGAAGGTGACATCGCCGCAGCGGCGGTAGTTATAGCCATTGATGATCATGGTCTTTAATGGCTCGGGTACTGTGGATGAAGCGACTGTACTAACATCTATAGCGTACTGGATACCGGGTTGTCTGCGGAGGAAGTCGATGGAGGCTTTTTTCACCTGGTCGAAGTCGAGGCCGGCATTACGAATTTTTACCTGGTTGTAGCTGAGATAATAATTCATTGTAGAGATCACCAGGTCCTTTACCCCAAAACGGGCAGCCAGGGTATCATTTAATACTTTCATGAAATTCCTGCTTTCCACCAGGTTACCCGGGATCCCGTGCGCTGCCATAAAGTCGACGGAGTGAGAACCTCCGTGGTCAGCGGTAAGAAATACAAGATAATTGCCCTTCCCTACTTTGTTATCCAGATAATTAAAGAAGGAGGAGAGGTCTTTATCGAGACGCAGGTAGACATCCTCTACTTCTATGGAATTGGGGCCGTATTTATGGCTGACATAATCGGTGGAGGCGCAATTGATGGTAAGGAAGTCCGTCGTTCCTCCCTGTCCCAGTGAATATCCTTCTATGGCGGCCCTGGCAAAGTCGAGGGTCAATGTATTTCCGAATGGGGAGCTCCGGATATTGTCGTGGTCCAGCTTGTAATATCCGGCGATGTCGTGTGGGAAAACGGGAGCGGTTTCTCCGGGAAAAGTCCCTTCCCAGGGTTGGTTGTCGGATGTGCTTTCGGTGTAGGTCGTAATGGGATATAAGGTGTTCCAGCCGCCGGCTACCAGCTTTTCAGGCTCGTTCTCCGCGTTGAAACGTTTGACCCATTCGGGTAATTCGTGCATATACCAGGTGCTGGTGCTAAACACCCCATTGCGATCATCGAACCAGAAGGCTGCGGTGGGAGTATGTCCTGCAGGAAGAATGGAAGCGCGATCTTTCAGGCTTACACCTACTACTTTGGACCTGAAGTTAGTGGCCAGGCGTAATTCATCGGTGATCGTGGATGCCAGCAGATGGCGAGGCGACATATTGCCGGCGGGAGAGGCGCCTCCAACGGGCGTTACAGTGGTGTCTCCTGTACAGTATTGTGATTTCCCCGATGCCTGATCTATCCAGTCGTTGCCGGTGATGCCATGGATGGCCGGGATCGAGCCGGTGAAGATGGTGCTATGACCTACGGCCGTATAGGAAGGAAGATGACTGATAAGCGTGTTCTCACAGGAGAAACCTTCGTTCAATAGTCTTTTAAAACCACCGGTGGTATACCTTGGAGAATACCTATACAAATAATCCCAACGCATTTGATCTACGACGATGCCTACTACTAGTTTTGGACGGGACACTCCCTGTCCGGAAGCATGGGAGAAAACAATGGATGACAGAACGGACAAAAAAACACAAGCGGATACATAGCGCTTTATCAGCATAAGTTGAATTTTACATGCAGAAAATAATGATTAAGGAAACCGGTATGATCAGCAAAGAGATGGCGGACCCCGCAGTGTGTTGGAGCGGTGTGTAATATTTACAGGATGATCGCAGACAGCGTGGGCTGTGGGTTTGTGATCTTCAGGGTTTGTTGGAGGAGCAACCCGGATCGGTACGGCAGGCAGTATGTGGCCCGGATCTTCATAGTAGGTCTTATGGAGACGATGCGTGTCCTTTAGAGAATTTGTAATCCCCCGTTCTTTTTTATTGACCAGCAGGTGGATGTAATTTACCTGGGTAAAGGGCAGCTCGATGGTGAAAGTTGCTGCCAGCACCGCCAGAAAGGCGACCAATATGAACCTGAACCTATGCATTGACGGGTACTAAGATAAGGTAAAATTTTTTCTGTATTTCCCTGAAAAAGAGGAAATTTGGACAAATACAAGGGGGTTTTTTTAGCCAAAATGAAGATCACTGCTCGCCTTATATCGCTGGTATCTTACGCGTTATTCATTTTTCCCAATCTCCAGGCACAATCATATGGATTATTGTTTCAGAGCCGGGAAGTAGTTGCTGAAAAACGGACGGCGTTTGATCTGACCCCTGACGACAGTCTTTGTTACGCCAGGCATCTTTCGCTGTCTTTTGATATTTCCTTTAATCCTGTATATCCTACTTATTTCGGCTATATTTTCAGGATCATCAACGACAAAAGCCAGAATGTTGACCTTCTGTACGACCAAAAGAACAATCAATTCAGGATCATCTTTCTTGATTCTTATACATCTGTAAGTCTACCGGTGACGGTGAGCGAACTGGTGAACAGATGGCACCGGCTCAGGCTGGATATCGATGAGCAGGGCATTACTTTTTATCATGACGGCAGACAGGCCGGAAAGGCGTCCCTGAAGCTGGGTGGCAACTGTCTGCGTATATGTTTTGGCGCCAACAGCTATGCGGGTTTTAAATCCATCGATGTGCCTGCGATCCTGCTGAAGGACGTTGGGCTGAAGGTGGATGACAACAAGGAGTATTTCTGGAGCCTGGACGAGTCGACAGGCACGAACATTGCGGACAGTCTGTCTTCCCGGAAGGCGGTGGCGCTCAACCCTGCCTGGATCAAACCCCGGCACAGCAACTGGGAGCTGGTGTCGAGCATGCTGATCAAGGGATATCCCAGTACGGCCTTTGACGGCGGTGAAGACCGGCTATTTATCGTCGCCCGTGACAGTCTTTATACTTTATCGATGAAGACGGGTGTGCTCAGCGCGACCATGCTCAGTGTCCGGCAGGACAACCTGTTGTTGGGCAACCAGTCTGTCTTCAACCCCTATAACCGGGAGTTGTATAATTTTTATATCGACGAGCACATAGTGACGGCGTTCAATTTTTCTGAAGCCCGATGGGATCAGCACTTTGCGCCTGCACCTGTTACAGAATACTGGCATGTCAATAAATTTTTTTCAAAGAGCGACAGCGCGCTGTATGTGCTGGACGGTTATGGACAATTACGGTATAAGAATAAGGTGCAGCGATATGGGCTGGGCAGCAGGAAGTGGGCAGAGGTTGCGACGGGCGGGGATTATTATACGCCTCGCTATCTGGCAGGATTGGGTACGACAGGCAGTGGAGATACCGCCTATATCTTGGGCGGCTATGGGAGCAAGGATGGCGATCAACTCCTTAACCCCAAGTATCTTTACGAACTATCGCTCTTCGATGTCCGGACCCGGAGCTTTAAAAAACTGTATTCGCTGAAGGAACCGGCCGAACCTTTTGTCTTTGCCAATTCCCTGGTAATTGATGAAACGGGAAAGTCTTATTATACTTTGGTGTTCTCAAAGGACAAGTTCAACACCCAACTACAGTTGATGAAGGGATCGCTGGAGAAACCGGTCTTTACATTCATGGCAAGCCCATTCCCCTATTCCTTTGCCGACAACAGGAGCTTTGCCGATCTCTACTACTCTCCCGCCACACAATCTTTGCTGGCTGTGACACTGTATGCGAATTCGGATAATTATAATACGGAGGTAAAGATCTACCGGATCAGTTGTCCTCCCAACCAGCAGTATATCCAGACTGCATCCGTGAAAGGGGCCGGAAGGGGCTGGTATTGGTATGTGGCGGCAGGTTTATTGGGGATAGGCGTGGGGGTGTTTTTTTTGAGGAAGAGGGTGAAGGTGCGGTCGTCTATAGTGGAGCCGATAGAAGAAAAGACGAAGGATGTGACATCGGAGGTGAAGGTGGTCGAGGCCATTGTGGAAGATGGACCCAAGGCGCGGATCTGTTTTTTTGGGAATTTTGAAGTAACGGGCAGCAATGGGGAGGATCTTACAAAATTATTTACTCCTTTATTAAAGGAGCTGTTCCTTTTGCTGGCGATGGACTCTATCCGGTGGGGCAAGGGCGTCTCGGCTGAAAAGATCAATGAAACCTTATGGAATGACCGGAATGTCAAAGACGCCATTAACAATCGAAGCGTCAATATCGCCAAGCTAAAGAACATATTGGAGAGGGTGGGCGGCTGTACGATCTCCAAGGCGTCGGGGTATTGGAAACTGGACCTTGACGATGCGCTCGTCCGGGTGGATTTTGCCCGTTATGTGCATATATTCTCCGAACCTGTCCGGCAGAAGGCATCCATGGATGAGCTGATCTCCATTGTCCACCGGGGTCCTTTTCTTCCCCAGGCGGACTATCCCTGGCTGGACAATATCAAGTCGGAGGTATCCAATTTTATTATCGATGCGCTATTGAAATACTGTGCATCCCTGTCTTTGCAGGAGAATGCCGAAAATATAATAACTATTTGTGATTCAATATTCTTCTTTGACGAGTCCAATGAGATTGCCCTGCGCTTTAAATGTAAGGGGCTCATCGCCCTTGGGAGACATGCACTCGCCAAGAACACCTTTGAAAAGTTCAATGCGAGATACAGGGAGATATATGGAGAGGGTTATCATGAGACATATGCGGCCCTTATAGGCGCCTAATTTTGTTGTTAGTTGATCTTTATGGTGTTATTAAGGTATTATTAAGCCTTAATTAAGTACCTCATCGGTAGATTTATCGCATGTTAATTACGCTAACGATTATGCCAAAAAATCTACCTGTTGTACTTCTTGTCATTTTGACCTATGTATCCGCCACTGCCCAAACGACCCGAACGAATGCAGATGATATCGATCCTACCATCGGGAATGTCGGTCACCTGCTGCAGCCCACGCGTCCCACTGTCCAGCTGCCCAATCAAATGATGCGTGTCTATCCCATGCGGAATGACTATATGGACGACCAGATCACCAGTTTTCCCCTGATCATCGTAAGTCACCGGCTGGGTCAGGCTTTTTCCATCAAGCCTTTTTTAGGGGCATTGAGTCCTGATGCCTGGAAGGCCCGGATGACCTATGATCATGACCTGGAGGTCAACCGGCCGTGGTATTATTCCACCTATCTGATAGATCAGGGTATAAAGGTGGAGTATACGGCCGGCAGGAAGACGGGGAGCTATCGTATAAGCTTTCCGGCGGGGGCCGGGCAAAGATCGTTGTTGATGGATGTGTATAATAATGGCGGGAGTGAATGGAAGTTTGTTTCCGACCGGGAGGTCGTGGCATTCGAGACTTATCATGAGGATATTAAGGTCTTTATGTATGGGACCTTTAGTGTGAAGGCGACCGCTGTCGTGGAAGGCAAACGGGCGGCCGTACAATTCCCGGATGATGCGAGGGTGGTGGAGTTCCGTTATGCCGTCTCATACATCAGCGCCGATCAGGCGCGGAAGAACTTTGCGCATGAACTGGGGCATACCGGGTTTGAATCGTTAAAGACGGCCGGACGGCAGAGCTGGGAGGCTCAGATGGGGCGTATAAGGACGGAAGGGGGGACGGAGGCGCAGCGGCGGAGTTTTTATTCGGCGTTGTACCGCTGTTCCGAGCGGATGGTGGATATTACGGAGGATGGGCAATATTACAGTGGCTATGACAAGCAGGTCCATCGTACCGACCGGCCTTTTTATGTCGATGACTGGACCTGGGATACTTATCTGGCCCTTCATCCCCTGCGGATGATACTACGGCCATCGCAGGAAAATGACATGCTGAATGCTTACGTAAATATGTACCTGCAATCCGGCTGGATGCCCACTTTCCCGGTGCTTTTTGGAGATCATGCCTGTATGAACGGATTCCATTCTTCCATTGTATTTCTGGATGCGTATCGTAAGGGTTTGCGCGGGTGGGATGTGGAGAAAGCCTATGAAGGCATGAAGAAAAATGCGCAGGAGGCGACGATGCTACCCTGGCGTAACGGGCCCAAGTGCGAGCTGGACGATTTTTATCAGGCCAAGGGGTATTACCCCGCGTTAAGACCGGATGAAAAAGAGACGGTGGCGTTGGTGCATCCTTTTGAACGGAGGCAGGCTGTGGCGGTGACGCTGGCATCGGGTTATGATGACTGGGCTGTAGGAGAAATGGCAAAAGAGCTGGGAAAAGAGGATGATTACCGGCTATTTCATGCGCATGCGTCCGACTATAAGAACCTGTGGAATGACAAGGCCCGTATGTTCCTGCCAAGGGACAGTAAGGGCGACTGGATCAACATCGATCCCAAGTATGATGGAGGGAAAGGAGGTAGAGATTATTATGATGAGAACAATGGATGGACCTATCTATGGCAGGTGCAGCAGGATATAAATGGGTTGATCGGGCTGATGGGGGGCAATGATGCCTTTGAAAACAGGCTGGATCAGCTGTTCAGGGAGCCATTGGAGCGGAGCCGGGCTGACTTCTGGTACAAATTCCCCGACGCCACGGGGCTTGTGGGGCAATATTCCATGGGAAATGAACCAAGCTTTCACATTCCTTATCTATACAATTTCACCTCTCCCTGGAAGACGCAAAAACATGTCCGATTTCTGCTGGACGTGTGGTTTAAGGACAATATTTTCGGGATACCAGGCGACGAAGATGGAGGCGGCATGTCGGCTTTTGTCGTATTTTCTTCCATGGGGTTTTATCCCTTGACGCCGGGGCTGCCTGTATATACCATCGGGAGCCCTGTGTTTGAGAAGACTTCCATCCGTCTGGAGAACGGGAAGGAGTTTACCGTGCTGGCAAAGGGGGCTTCGAAGGTGAACAAATATATCCAATCGGCCTTGCTGAATGGACAGCCCCTGAACAGTCCATGGTTTACGCATACGCAGCTGACGGAAGGCGGTGTATTGGAATTAAAGATGGGCCCTTATCCAAATAAAGAGTGGGGAGTCAAAAAATAATAAATTAAACGTATGAAGAGATATATTCTTTTACTGGGTGCGCTGGTTGTCCTTAGGGCGGCATGCGCCCAATCGAAGTACAGTCCTTCCTCGGTCTTTATGTCCTATAAGGGGCTGGTGATGGCGGGGTACCAGGGATGGTTCAACGCGCCTGATGACGGTGCGGGCCGGGGTTGGAACCATTATAACAACCATGGGAAATTTGAGCCGGGCACCTGTAAGATCGATATCTGGCCGGAGGTGAGCGAATATAAGAAGACGTATAAGACTCCTTTTGTGGACAAGGATGGGAAGCCTTGTTATGTATACAGCTCCTATGATGCGTCTTCCACCGACCTGCATTTTAAATGGATGAAGGAATATGGAGTGGATGGAGCGTTCGTGCAGCGGTTTGTCTCCAACGTAAAAAGCCCGGTGAGTCTGCATCATAATAATGTGGTATTACAACATGCGTTGAAGGCGGCCGAAAAGTATCACCGGGCTATTGCCGTCATGTATGATTTTTCGGGGATGAGGGAGGGGGATGATACGACGGTGATCAGGGATTGGAAGAGCCTCGTGGACGACCTGAAGGTGGCGCGCAGGGGCAGGAAGCAAACCTATCTGTATCACCAGGGCAGACCGCTGGTGGTCCTTTGGGGGGTGGGATTCAACGACCATCGTCCCTATGGACTGAAAGAGGTGGAGAAGATCATGGATTTTCTTCAGCATGATCCTGTATATGGAGGCTGCAGCATTATGCTGGGGGTGCCGACCTATTGGAGGGACCTGGGGCGGGATACCGAAAAGGACCCGCGTCTGCTGGACGTGATCCGCAAGGCGGACATTGTTCATCCCTGGTTTGTAGGAAGGTATAACGAGGAGACATATGTGAATTTTAGGGACAGGCTGCCGGCGGACATCGCCTGGTGCAAAGAAAACAAGGTCGACTATGTGCCTACGGTGTTCCCCGGCTTCAGCTGGCACAATATGTACAATAAGAGTCCAATGAACCAGATACCGCGTAACCGGGGGAAATTTTATTGGCAGCAAATAGCGGGCGCCATTGGGGCCGGTGCGGAGATGTTGTATGTAGCTATGTTCGACGAGGTAGATGAGGGGACGGCGATCCTTAAGGCTTCGAAAAACCCGCCGGTGGGGGAGAGCAGCTTTGTCACTTTTGAGGACGATGTACCTTCGGATTATTATCTGACCCTGACGGGTTATGCGGGGAAGATGCTGCGGAAGGAGATACCGTTTTCGGAGGATGTGCCGGGGGGTGGATCGGCGAGCCGTGAGCCGAGGTCTGCCGGGAAGGGTGGTTTGACGTCCTTTGTCGACCCGTATATCGGGTCGGGTGGTCATGGGCATGTGTTTGTGGGGGCCAGCGTGCCTTTTGGCGGGATACAGCCCGGGCCCATGAATATCTTTAAAGGTTGGGACTGGGATTCCGGCTATAATTATGGAGACAGCATCCTCATCGGGTTCTCTCATACGCATCTGAATGGAACGGGGATTGGCGATCTGGGGGATGTTCTTATCATGCCATATACGGGTGCTGTGAGGACGGACAAGGGTACGGAGAAGGATCACCGGTCGGGGTATGCCTCCCTGTATGCTCATCAGCGGGAGAAAGTGCGGCCGGGGTATTATTCGGTGGTCCTGGACGATCACCAGGTGCAGGTGGAGCTGACAGCTACAGAGAGAGTGGCTTTACACCGGTATAGATTTACGGGAGGAGGGAAGGGGCATGTCATTGTGGATCTGAAGGAAGGCGTGCAGGACCAATCGTATGAGACATATATCGAACAAACGGATGACACAACCTTTAAGGGCTACCGGTTCTCTAAAGGATGGGCGAAAGAGCAGCGGGTGTGGTTTGCCATCCGGACCTCCTTGCCTGTAAAGGATTTTCAGGTGTATGAAGGGGACCAACTGCTGACGGGAAGAGGAGGAAAGGGCAAGGCGATCAAGGGGCTGATGAATTTTGAGCAGGCGCCCGGGGTCTTGGAGTTGAAGGTGAGCCTTTCGCCCGTGAGCGCTGACAATGCGTTGGCCAATATCGGGGCGGAGTTGCCGGGCTGGAATTTTGAGCAGGTGGCGCAGACGGCGGATGCATCGTGGGAGAAAGAGTTGTCGAAGGTGCTGGTCGATCCGAAGAATATCGTGGATAAGAAGATATTTTATACGGCTCTGTACCATACGATGATCGACCCCTCCCTCTTTAACGACTACAATGGGGATTTCAGGGGCGCCGATGGTAAGGTGTATGCGGGACAAGGGTTTTCAAACTATACGATATTCTCACTATGGGATACCTACCGGGCCGTCCATCCTTTGTATACGCTGCTGCAGCCTGCGCGGGTGAATGATATGATCAGGACGATGCTGGCTATTTATGATCAGCAGGGCAGATTGCCTATCTGGCATTTGATGGGGTATGAGACGGGCACCATGGTTGGCATCAGCAGCCAGCAGGTGATTGCCGAAGCCTGGCTGAAGGGTATCAGAGGATATGATGGAGAACGGGCTTTTCGCGCCATCAAGGCGACTGCTTTATCGGATTCGCTGGGAATGATGTATGTGAAAAACCTGCAATGGATACCTTCCGACAAGCAGAGCCGGAGTGTTGCAAAAGCATTGGAATATTGTATCAGCGATGCCAGTACGGCCCTGATGGCAAAACAGATGGGCAAGGAGGAGGATTATACTTATTTCTCCCGGCGTGCGCAGAATTATAAGCTGTATTATGATCCGGCCGTGGGATTTTTTAGAGGGAAGGAATCTGACGGCAGCTGGCGGCAGCCTTTTGACCCTTTGCGAAGCACCCGGCCCTGGGCGCATGATTATGCGGAGGGTAATGCCTGGCAATATCTATGGCTGGTGCCGGAGGATGTGAAAGGGTTGATGGACCTGTTGGGCGGGGAGAAAATGTTTGTTACCAGGCTGGATTCATTCTTTATTGTTCAGTCCCCGGCGGATGGGGGTACATTGAGCGATCTGACGGGGCTTATCGGGCAATATGCACACGGGAACGAACCTTCCCATCATATTGCCTATCTGTATGCGTCGGCCGGTCAGCAATGGCGGACGGCGGAGAAGGTGCACTATATCCTAAAAGAGTTCTACCGGGCTCAGCCTGACGGGACCATCGGCAATGAGGATTGCGGGCAGATGTCGGCATGGTATGTCTTTTCTTCCATGGGGTTTTATCCTGTGTTCCCTGCTTCGGGGAAATATGTCATCGGGAGTCCTTTGTTCGATAAGGTGACGCTGGCGTTGGATGGGGGTCGAAGGTTTGAAGTACGTGTGGTGCGAGACAGTCCCGAGGATATATATGTGACAGGGGCTACGCTGAACGGGGAGCGTTATACAAAGAGTTATATCCTGCATGAAGATATCTTAAAGGGGGGCGCGCTGGTGCTTACCATGGGGAGGGGTCCTAATAAAGATTTCGGCAGCGATCCTGCCGACCGGCCGTAAGGTTTAAATCAAATATAATATGAGGATCGTTTTGGTATTGCTGCTGGCAATGGAGGCCCTGTATGCGCAGGCCCAATCCATGTCGGAATTTGAGAAGGTGGGTAAGGGGATTTGTAAGGTGACAGACGGTGTGCTGACCACGAAGGATGCGTATGCCGCGTGGGGCGTCAGGGATCAGCGTAATTACGAGCTGCGTTTTCGCGCGCGTACACCCGAAGGAGGGGAGCAGGTGCAGATATGGGCAGGATTCCGGGCGTATGACCGGAACAACCGATATATCCTTGCCCTACGGGGCGGACGGCAGAACAACCTTTATCTCAGCCGGCTGGGCTATATGGGTACGGATGAATTCCTTGCCTTGCGCGACCTGGACTTTCATCCTGTGGCCGGCGCCTGGTATACGTTGCGGGTACAGGTGTGTGGCAGCCGTATACGGGTATTCCTCAACGATGAACGGCTGCCTCGGATAGATATCACCGACAGGAACAGTCAGCTGGCGCCTTCGGGCAGAGTGACGCTGGGTGGAGGATGGATAAGCACGGAGTATCAGGGTTTGGAGATACGACCACTACGGGAGGATCTTTTTGCGGGAGAGACAATGAAGGAGTATGTATTTCCGGGTGTGGACAAGGAGCGTCGACGTCGTGCAGCGCGCTCCGCCTACCGACCAGTGGTGGTTCCGGAGCTTCGGGGAGCACGGACGACCGTATCGCTGGATGGGGAATGGCTTTTCAAGCCTGTGTATGAATTTTCGGATGATGGGGCGGCTCCGTCACCGAACGGGAAAGACAATGACTGGCATTGTATGCATGTGCCGGATTTTTGGAACCCTATCCGTATCTGGCTGCATGGCGAAACATTTGGCTCTCATGCCAAGGGGGCTTCGGATGCGTATTTCAGAAAAGAGACACAGCGCTGCGAGGCGTATACTTTTGACTATAAAAAGACGGCTGCCGCCTGGTACAGGCAGTGGGTGGAATTACCACGGGAGGCGCAGGGGAAGGACCTGGAGCTGGTGTTTGATGCTATATCCAAGGTGGGTGAGGTTTGGATCAATGGTGTCAAAGCGGGCAGTCATACGGGTATGTTTGGCGAATTCAGGGTAGACGGGAGCAAACTGTTCAAGCCGGGGAAGAACCTGGTGGCTGTGAAAGTCGTTCGGGACTTTGTAAAAGATATAAAAGATGCGGGAAAGGTAGTGGATGTGGCGGTCAGTGTGGAAGTGACCAATAAGATGCTGAAGGACCTGCCGCATGGATTTTACAACGGCGATCCGGCGGGTATCTGGCAGCCCGTGTCGCTGGTGATCACAGATCCGCTGAAGATCACCGATGTGTTTATTAAGCCGGGATTGACGGGGGCGGAGATGGAGGTGAGTGTGCGGAATACCGGTGACCGGGAGAGGAGTTTTTCTCTTGGGACGCGGATCGCGGACAGTGCGGGGGGAGTCATTTATGAAGGGGTGGATGTAGGAACGTCCATCTTACGTGCCGGTGAGGAGAAGGTTTTCCATTATGCGGTGAAGGGTTTGCATCCGTTGTTGTGGACGCCCCGGTGTCCCTATCTATATGATTTTAGGTTTAACGTCCGGGATGGAGCCAGCGTGATCGATGAAATGACGATACGGTCTGGTTTCCGGACTTTTGAAGCAAAGGGAGGATATTTATTATTGAATGGACAACGATACTGGCTGCGGGGCGGCAACCAGACGCCCTTTGCGCTGGCGCCTAATGACAGGAAGCTTGCCGGCAAATTTTATGACGTCATGAAAGAGGGGAATATCGAAGTGACGCGTACGCATACCACACCGTATAATGAGCTATGGATCGATGAGGCTGACAGGAAGGGTGTCGGCATCAGCTTTGAAGGCACCTGGTCCTGGCTGTTCCTTGCTTCGTCCATGCCGGACAGCAGCCTGATCAGGATCTGGACGGATGAGTTTCTCTCCCTGTTGAAAAAATACCGTAATCATCCTTCCATTCTTTTCTGGACGGTGAATAATGAAATGAAATTCTACGATAATGACCCGGACTTGCAACGGGCCAAGGTGAAGATGACCATCATTTCGGATGTTGTGCGGAGGATGCGTGCTATCGATCCGACCCGGCCGATGTGTTTTGACTCCAATTATAAGCGAAAGGGAAAGGACAAGCGGTTTGGCGCCGCATTCATGAGCGGTATTGATGACGGGGATATGGACGATATTCATATGTACCCCAATTGGTATGACTATACCCTATTTAGATTCTATGACGGAGCCTTTGAGCAGGAGAACAGGACGGAAGGCCGGCCATTGATCAGCCAGGAGATGTCCACCGGCTACCCTAATGCAGAGACGGGACACGCCACGCGATTTTATACGCAAGTGCATCAGACGGCGCAGGCATTGGTGGGTAATTGGGCGTACGAGTACAGCGACCCTGCCGTATTTCTGGAGTCGCATGCTTTTATCACGTCGGAGCTGGCGGAAGCGTTGCGCAGGACGGGGGATCACACGTCCGGCATCCTTCATTTTTCGCTGGCTACCTGGTTCCGTAATGTATATGATGCGGACGGGCTTCAACCTTATCCCGTGTACGATGCCATGAAGCGGGCCTTGCAACCTGTACTGGTAAGCGCGGAGCTGTGGGGCCGTCATTTTTATACAGGCAGGCGGCTGCCGGTGCGTGTCTGTGTTGTCAACGATAGAGAGGATGGCGCTGCCCTGCCGGCGTCGGAGCTGGAGTGGAGTCTGGTGGATAAGGGAGGAAAGACGCTGGCTTTTGGGAAAGTTGCCGTACCTGGCGTGACGCATGGGGGTAGACAGTGGGTGGAGCCGGAGATCATGGCGCCGGAGGCGACGGGGGAGAATGGGAGTGAGGTTCCGGTGGGCGGGCGAGTAGAGGCGAAGCTGGTGCTGACGTTGCGTGGCGGTGAAACTGTGCTGTCGGCCAATGAATACAAGGTATTGCTGGCATCCCCAGCCTGGTGCAGGGTAACAGGGGGTGGAAGGGTCGTTCTGGTAGACCGTGGAAATATCCGGCCCGTATTCGACCTGTTGCATATTGGGTATATCCGGGCGACCTCCGTAAAGGAGGCGTTGGGGCAGCCGGCTGATGTGTATGTCTTTAATGGATTGGATAGTCTTGATCCGGCCGCGGTTCAGGGGATACGGATGTTGATGGCCAAGGGAGGGAAGGTATTGCTGCTGGATCATGAAGGGGTGATGTCGCCGGTACTTTTCCCGGAGTATATCAAGGGGAAGGTTGTCGCTACTGAAGGGGATATTTCCAATATGGATATCCCTGAGTCCCCCGTATTTGACGAATTGGCTCCTTTGGACCTTCGGTATTTCAACAATGACAAGCGGGAGATCCCAACTGTATGTCGTGTGGCGTTAAGGGTGCAACAGGATGACCATGTGGCTTTGCTGGCGAAGCATGTCCGGATACATGGTTATCTCAATGGGGATATGGCGGAGCGGGTGCGGAAGATGGAAACCATCCAGGGAGAGACGGTGGTGGAAGTGCATGACCAGGGACAGGGAAGGGTGTTGTTGTCGACCTTATCGTTGGAAAAAGGCGTTACGGACCCGGTGGCGGGAAAATTGCTTGTCAATATGATTGGATCGCTTATGCATTGATCTTTAAATATTTGCATGTTTTTTTAATGTTAATAAAGATGTTAAGGTCTAATTAATGTTCAATTAAGGTAACCCGGATAGTTTTGGTGCAGCTTTTCTTTATTAACATTTATCAAACTAGCGATTTATGAGATTTCACTTGCCATGGTTAATGGTCTTTCTGGCCATTTGCGGCTACTCCTACAGCCAGACAACTCCCCTGAAAGGTAAGGTTACAGATCAACAGAACAAGCCGATGCAAGGCGTAAGCGTCGTTGTAAAAGGCACCCGGACGGGAACGACGACCCGGGAGGACGGAAGTTTTTTATTGAACATATCGCAAAGTGTGAGCAGACTGGTGCTGGTATTCAGCTATGCGGGTTATGCGGTGCGCGAGGTGGAGGCGACGGGCGGCGGCGATGTCAATGTTTCTCTTTCCCCGTCGAGCGCCAACCTGGAAGATGCGATCGTGGTTTCTCCCCTGGGTCTGACCAGGAAGCTGAAGGCCGTACCCTATGCTTCGCAAGCGGTGGATCCCAACAGACTCACGGAAGCCAGGGATGTCAACATCATCAATGGCCTGGCGGGTAAGGTGGCGGGGATACAGGTGACGTCCACGGGTCAGCCGGGCTCATCCAGCCGTCTGATCCTCCGGGGGGATAATTCGATCACCGGTAACAGTCAGCCTTTGTGGGTGGTAGATGGGGTTCCTATCGCCAATAATTCCGGAGAATTGGCCGGGTCGGGCGGCAATCTCGACGTGGGTAATGGCGCAGCGGACCTGAACCCGGACGATATCGAGTCCATAGAGGTATTGAAGGGACCCAATGCTGCAGCTTTGTACGGATCAAAGGCGGCCAACGGGGCCATCCTGGTCACTACCAAGAAGGCGAAGTACGGCACCGATAAAGACCTGGGCGTTACACTGAACCAGAATATGATGATCTACAGGATTACGGAATTCCCTGCTTATCAAAATGTGTATGGGGAGGGTGGCGGTGGTAACCTGGTGACAAATGGAGCGAATATCATACCCGGAACGGGTGCGGTGAATATGGGCACCAGCACACAATCCTGGGGCGCTCCCATGCTGGGGCAGCCCTTCAATTCCTACAGCGGTAAGCCGCTGCCATATGGGTATGTTCCCCATCCTGGGAATATCAATGATCTGTATAAAAACAGTCTTACCAATATCTCCAATATAGCCGTTGCTAAATCCGATGCGGTGAGCTCTTTCCGGGCCTCGTATACTTTTACCAAAAGCAATGATGTCATGGAAAAGCAGAACCAGGGCCTGCGGCATAATTTCAATCTGTATGCCACCCGGAAGCTGGGTAACCTGCTGACCCTGGACTTCAGGTTCCTTTATACCGCCCAGGACTGGAAGAACAGGACTCCGCGCAATCCGGCCAATGATGCCACCAGCCCCATGGCCGCCTATATCTATATGCCCAGGAGCACGGACCCGTCGGCACTGCTGCCATACAAGGACGCCAATGGAAACGCTTACCGTTATGGCGCGCAGCAGGACGGTTATGAGAATATCTTCTGGAGTATCAACGAGAACAGGAACGAGGATACCCGCAACCGGTACATCGGCGGTGTGACGGCGACATTACGGTTGGCAAAATTCCTCCAGTTCCGGGGACAGATAGCGGGTGACGTGCTGAATTTTACCCAGTATACTTTTCGAAATAAAGGCGGCCGGGCAGGCGCGAACCAATTCGGCTCGTACTCCAATGATATGAACAACCAGCAGAACTGGTACTATGAAGGGCTTTTCCTTTTTAACAAGAGCCTGGGTGAAGACTTTTCGCTCAATGCCGTGGCAGGCACCAGCCTGACCACTTTTCACGGTATCGACCGTGCGGCCAGTATAGCCACCATCCTGGTACCGGGGGTTGCGGCCATCACCAACTCCAACGGTGTACAGACGGCCGGCGAGTCCAACCTGAATTCCCGTCAACTGGCCGTATATGGTTCCGCCAATCTCGGGTTCAGAGATTTCCTTTTTCTGGACGTTACGGGACGTAATGAATGGTCTTCTACGCTGCCACCAGGCAGCTGGTCGTTCTTCTATCCTTCGGTGGGTGGTAGTTTTCTCTTTAGCCAGTTCCTGACGAATAAAAGTATACTGAGCTATGGAAAGCTTAGAGCGTCCTGGGCTAAAGTGGGTAATGGAGCAGGTATTTACCAATTGGTGAACACGTATGGTTATGGGGGACTTTTCCTCAACAACGTATCCCTGATCTACCCCACGACCCTGAAAAACCCGAACCTCAAGCCGGAGCAGGTGGTTTCCCGGGAGGTCGGGTTGGATCTCGCCTTTTTGAAGAACAGGATACAGCTGGGTATGACGGCTTACCAGACGACTTCTACGAACCAGATACTTACTGCCGCTACGCCAAATGAAACGGGTTTTAACAGCCGGGTGGTCAATGCGGGTGAGATGAGGAACAAAGGCCTGGAATTATCCCTGAATGCCACGCTGATGCAAACAAAGGATTTCCGCTGGAGCGCTTTTGTCAACTGGAGCACCAATAAGAACGAAGTGGTGTCGCTGACGCCCGGGGTTACGCGGCTGCAGTTGGGGCAAAACCTCGGTATCACCACCAATGCTCTCGTTGGGCAGCCTTTTGGCATACTCATGGGTAGCAGTCCGTTGATGTATGGAGATACCATTATGTTGAACGGTAATAAAAGCGGCAGGGTTTTCCAGGTGGCCAACCAGGTCATCGCCAATCCGAGGCCGAAGTGGATCGGATCGGTTGGTACGAGCGCACAGTATAAAGGATTTGATTTTTCTGTACTGGTCACGGCGAAAGTGGGCGGCAGCATCTACTGTGCATCCATGGGAAGGGCTAATTTTTATGGTAATTCGGTGGCCAGCCTGGAGGGACGGGATGCCTATTTTTTCAGCAGCTTTATCCTGGGCGAGAATGACAATGAGCGTAATGGTATCGGACAGACGGTGGGGGCTGCACCTACCCGTTATTGGGACTCCACCCGGGTGAAGGGCAAGCGATATGCCCATGCTTATTTCCCCAAGCTGGGGCCGAACGGGCAGCCCATCCTGAACAAGGACGGCAACCCCATACCGGGCGATCCGGCCAATGCCTGGCTCAACCCTCAGTCTATCGCGGCCGACAATGTCAGCAATTATGCCAAGCTGGTTACTTTAGACGCCACGCAGATACGTGTCAGCGAGCTGGTGTTCGGATATACTTTCCCAAGGGCCTGGATCGGGGGGCCATCGTCCTTTATCAAGGGCGCCCGTCTGGCCTTTGTCGGCAGGAATCTTTGGACCATCCACAAGAACGTACCACAGGGCATCGACCCGGAAGCGGCCCTTAATTCCACGGCCGGGGCCTTTGGCATCGAGGCCGGCGGCTCCTTCCCGTATGCGCAATTCGGATTTGACCTTAAAGTATCATTCTAATTACAACGAACATGAAAAAGTATTCTTGCCTTATATTATCGGTGTTTATCCTGGGCGCCTGCACCAAAAATTTCCAGCAGATCAATACCGACCCTATTTCTTTTCCGACTGCCAGTCCGGAGGCGATCATGAACAACGTCTTTAAAAGAACGAATGACGTGTTGGCCTATAAAAATCAGGAGATCTGCCATTGGATCTATCTCACCCGTATCGGCGGCGGAAGATATGACGTCAGCGATGCCGGCTTCTGGCAGAACATGTATGTCAATGTGCTTGAAAACATCCAACAGGTGTTCAACCAATACGGGAAGGACACGGGTTTTGTGAACAGGGTGCAGATAGCCAGGATCTGGCAGAGTTATGTATATTCGATGTTGACGGCGAACTATGGCCCGATACCTACGACGCAGGCGAACAATATCAACAACCTCACTACGGTGATGTTTGAATCGGAGGATTCCGTATACTTACGCATTTTGTCGACCCTGAAGGACGCAGCTGCAAGGATCGATCCGGCCAAAGACAAGATGGCCTATGATGTGATCTACAATGGAGATTTGCTGAAATGGAAGAAGTTTGCCAATACGCTGCGGTTGCGGATCGCGTTGCGCTGTATGAAAAATCTTGGCAGCGTGGCGACAGGCGCTGTTCAGGAAGTAATGGCGGATGAAGCCAATACCATCAGCCTGGAAACCGAGACGGCAAAAATGGCTTATGAGAATGTCTCCGGAAACGAACATCCTTTCTGGCGTACGGAGATCAAACCCTATACAAAACGTGACGATCTGCCTAAACTAAGCGACTATCTGCTGAATTTTTTCAGGGCATACAAAGACCCACGGTTGTATACCTGGTATGATTCCGTACCGCTGGCCAACCGGGCGACGATACAGGACACGCTGACCAGCGTGAATGACGATTCGCTGCGTGTAGTGGTTTATCCGCTCCCCTACTATGGCATACCCAAGGCGGTCACACCCAATAATATCTGGACTTTGCCGTCCACTACACCTCCAGGCGTGCCTTCGGGACCCGCCATTACGACCTATTCCACCGTGTCCGGCAATATCTTTGGTACATCCGCTTCTTCCGTGGCGCAGGCGGCACGACCCATATTGATCCTGAACTATGCGGAGTCCAATTTTCTTAAGGCGGAAGCGGCCATGCTGGGATTGGGCGGCAGCAAGTCGGCGGAACAGTATTATACGGCGGGTATCGATGCGACCTTCGCTTATTGGGGTGTCAGCTCTACCGCACGGGATGCTTATAAGGCAGTGCCGGGCATACATTTCGGAACCTCCGGTACCGGATTTGCAAATTACCTGGGCATGGTACGGACCGACATACCCGCGGACGACCTCAGTAAGATCTGGATACAGGAGTGGCTGAATTACTGGCCGGACCAGTCAATGGACTTCTGGTGCCTGCAAAGAAGGACACAGGTGCTGCAGCTACCTCCCCATACCAACCCTACTTTGACCGTAAACACACTTTATGTGGACGTGCCGTTGCGTGGCGCCTATCTGAGTACCACCAACTCCCTGAACCCGGACGGGTATAAGGACGCGTTATCCAAACTGGGCGTAGGCACATTGAACGAGGAGCAATATAACCCTTATATCGCCCTGCATTTTGTAAAACCTTTTACACCTATCAACTGGGCGGCGGTACCGGTGAATTATGACCTAAGCTATCTTGAAAAATGGTACGGCAATACCATCGAAGAACTAAAGGCCGCGGCCCAGGCAAGCGGGTTTACCTATTCAATTTCTAATACTTACAAACCATAGGTTATATGAGAAGTCTTTTTATTTGTGCATTCGTTGTGCTGTCGGCCTTTGTTTATTCATGCCGGAAGAGCAATGCAGGACCATCCGTGGATGATAACATCCTGAACTATAAGATCGACGAGATCCCCGTGACGCAGGATTATGTCGTGGGAAGCTTTTATACGAACTTCACCGCGTTCAACCCGAACGTTCCGCTGACGCCTGTGGTAGGCAAATACGGTATGTCCAACGGCGTGGTGGACCCCACCGTTATGACCCAGCAGATAGCGGATGCGGGCAAGGCAAAACTGGATTTTTTTGTTTTTTCCTTCCGGAGCTTTAACCTGGATTATAATAACTTCAAGTTCGACTCGACGGTGATTCAATCATTTTTGAATGTCAACGGCAGTATGAAATTTGCGTTGTCCTATACCTGGGATGCCGGCAAATACGGTCTTACGACGGCCACGCCTTTGGAAGGCAATCCCACCAAGCTGGCCCAGTTCCTCGACGACGTGCAGCGTTTGTCTGGACTATTCTCCAATAGCAATTATATGAAGGTGGGTGGCAAAATACTACTGCTCATCCGGAATGCGCAGGTGCTGTATTCGAATGACAACCCTTCTATTTATAAGTCCCTCCGGGATCAATTGAGTGCAAAGGGTTTCCAGGCTTACATCGTGGGTATGCAGGATGCGTGGACGCCACCGGCCCGCTATCCTTTCAGATTCAAGGGTTGTGTAGACGCCATCTATCATGACAGCTATTCAAAGGTCAGCAGTTGGGACCGTTATTACCTGCTGCCCCAGACAATGGATCAAGCCTGGATCTATTCAAAAAAATATTTTTCCGACAACTATTCGGTGGATTATATACCGAATATCTCACCGGCCTTTAACCCCAAGATCAACAACCCCACCACCACTAACCCTGTTTTTCCCAGGGGCGATACGGGAGTGGCCTTGTTCAAGACGCTGTGCAATGTGGCGAAAAAGAATGTCAGCACTACGACCCGCCTGGTATTGATAGATTCTTTCAATGACTGGGCCAACGGGACGGAGCTGGAGCCGGCGACGACGTACGGCGATACATACCTTAACATCGTCAAGTCTGAGTTTAAGAAATGAAAAACCACTATATCGTCGCAGGTCTGTTGTTATTGTTTGTTCAGACGCAGGCACAATATTTTAAAGTGGATTATCCCCCTTCCGCAGACAGCAATGAGCTGCGGTTGGGGGTTACTTACACGTTGTGGATACCGCCCGGTGCATCTTTCATACGGGGTATCATCGTGCATCAGCATGGGGCGGGAACAACTGCCGCCCGATCGGGTGAGTCGGGCGCCTACGACCTGCATTGGCAGGCACTGGCGCGAAAATGGGATTGTGCGCTGATGGTACCCTCTTACCATGTATTGAATGACAAGACGGATGCTTCGCCTGGCGGGGCGCAGCTGTGGTTTGATCCCCGCCTGGGATCAGACAAGGTATTTTTAAGGGCGATCGAAGATCTATCTGTGAACACCGGGCATGCAGAACTAAAGCAGGCGCCCTGGGTATTGTGGGGCCATTCGGGCGGCGCGATCTGGTCGGATGTCATGCTGCTGCTGCATCCTGAAAGAGTGGTGGCTGTCTGGCTGCGTTCGGGGACGGAACAGATGTGGCACGATCGTCCCGGGTTTACGGCGATGTCTGTACCGCAGGCCGTCTATGGCATCCCCATTATGTGTAATCCGGGGATACAGGAAAAGGACAACCTGATCGGCAAGGGACAATTGACTAAGTTCAAAATGCTGCGGGGCGCGGGAGCGCCTGCCGGCATTGCGTTCGACCCTCTGACGGGGCATTGGACGGGCAACAGCCGATACCTCGCCATCCCATATCTCGATGCCTGTATGCGGCTGCGGTTGCCCGATCGTGGGGGCTTGCCGTTGCGACCGGCGGGCAGGGGCGTCATGCGGTGGTCGGATGCCGTGGGCGACTCTGTGTGGCTGCCGGATGAGAAAGTGGCTCGTTCGTGGGTGGAATATGTGCGGACAGGTCTTGTCAGTGACAGTACGCCGCCGCCGGCGCCCTTTGACGTGCAGGTAAAGGACATAGGTGAGAAAGGAATGGAGATTACCTGGAAGGCGGAAGCGGATCTGGAAAGCGGCATTGGACATTTTATTATCTTCCGGGATGGTCAGGAGCTGGGTAATTGTCCGGCTGTAAACCTGGTCCGGTTCCAGGTGCTGCCCAATTTTCAAGCGGGGTGGCTCAACTCCTATAACGACGCGCCGGCGAATCCGGTGCCGGAAATGCGTTTTGTCGACCCCTGGCCAAAGGATAACAAACCACATATATACACAGTGGTCAATGTAAATACGGCCGGGTTGCGATCACGTCCGTCCGGGGAGGCGAGCTCCGCCCGTCTTCAGACGGCTGCTCTATTTGATGATGGGATGGTGTTGCAAAGGGGAAGACAATTGTCTGTCTGGGGTTGGGCTTTACCAGGAGATCCAGTGGAGGTAGTGTTTAAGGGGGGACGTTATCATGGCGTGACGGGGGCGGATGGGAAATGGATGATTTTTTTGCCTCCCTGTGCGGCGGGAGGTCCTTTTGATATGAGTATTTCTGCAGGGATGGATACCATTCGTATCCGGAATATCCTTGTCGGGGAAGTGTGGCTTTGTTCGGGACAGTCCAATATGGTATTGGATTTTAACAATGAAGGCGTACGGCGTCTTTACGCAGCCGATGTGGCGGCGTCAGCCAACGACCAGATCCGGCAGCTGCTGGTGGAGAGGGATTACCGGGCTACACCCGCCAGGAGCTTTAAGAGGGGAGGATGGAAGTCTGCCGGTCCGCAAACGCTACCGGCTTTTTCCGCTGCCGCGTATTTTTTTGCCCGTACCCTTTATGAAAAGTATCATGTGCCCATTGGGATCATCAATGCCAGCTACGGGGGGACGGTGGCGCAGGCATGGACGAGCGGGGAAGGGTTAAAAGAGTTACCTGTCGTCGAGGAGAAAGAGCCGAAGAATGCTCCCTGCGTTCTGTTCAATGCGATGATCGCTCCGCTAGTACCCTATGCTATCCGGGGCGTAGCCTGGTACCAGGGTGAATATAACACACACCGGGCTTTTGCGTATCGACAGCTTTTCCCTGCGTTGATCCGGGACTGGCGCAGCAAATGGGGAGATAGCGTCCTCCCTTTTATCTTTCAGCAATTGCCTAATTTCCAACAGCCCGTCACACAGCCATCGGAAAATGAATGGGCCGAGCTGCGAGAGGCGCAGTTGCTGACATTACGTGCAGTGCCTCATACGGGTATGGCAGTGGCTATCGACATCGGCGGAGCGAACGAGCTACATCCGGCCGATAAGAAAGACATAGGGGTACGGCTGGCATTACAGGCGCTGCGGGTGGCTTATGGAGAAAAAAAGATTTTATCGTCGGGTCCGTTATACCGGGGAATGCGTGTGGGTGGGAATAAGATCGTGCTATCTTTTGATAATGTAGGCGGAGGGCTTGTGACAAAGGGCGGGGACAGCCTGACCTATTTTGCCGTTGCAGGAGGCGACCGGAAATTTGTCTGGGCAAAGGCAGTGATCAGAGGAGCGACGGTAGAAGTGTCTGCTCCGGGGGTGGATCATCCGGCGGCAGTGCGGTATGCATGGGCAGGGAATCCGGAAGGGTGTAATCTGTATAATAAAGAAGGGTTGCCGGCTTCTCCTTTCCGGACGGATGACTGGCCGGGGTTGACCGTCGGGAATTAGATGGTTTGAGCGGGATCAGACGATCCTTTCGCTGATGGCTTTGGCGATAGCTTCTTTGCCACAGTTGACGTGCAGTTTACGATAGATATTTTTCAGGTGAGAGCGGACGGTATCAAAGGCGAGGTGCATTTCGGAGGCGATGGATTTGATGCTGTAACCCTTCGTCAGCCATTGCAGCACTTCTATTTCTCTTGCCGACAGATCATATTTATTATTTCCTGTCTCCGGGGCCTGGAAACTAAGCAGGACCTTACGGGCAATGACAGGCGACATGGGGGCGCCTCCTTCCAGGACTTCCTGGATAGCGTCGAATAGACGGGCAGGGGGTGTTTTTTTCAGGAGATAGCCGTTGGCGCCTGCGCAGAGACATTGGAAGAGCTTGTCATCGTCTTCGAAGACGGTGTACATGATGACGGCGGTATCGGGTCTGGCTTCCTTTATGAATCTTACGCCCTGTATACCACTCTCCCCCGGCATATCGATGTCCATCAGCACGACGTCGGGCTGGTATACCCGGACGATGGTGGCTGCCTCGTCACAGCGGCCGTAGTCGCCTACGACCTCATAATCGTTCATTTTTAGGAGGTAGGTAAGCGTCTCTCTCAGGCGTTCATTATCTTCGAAAATGGCGATGCGGGTAGTGGGCATGCCGTAAAATTAGGCAGATTTGGGTAATGGGGGATCATCCTTTTGAGGGATGTATAATTTCATAAGAATTACCCCCGTAGAGGTTGCTAAAAAAATTAGTTTGTGTTTGGATAAGTTTCTTACCTTTGGAGGAAAGGTGTTAAATTTAGGATATGAAATCAGGCGAAATCTATACGAAGAACCAGATCGACAAGCTTGGTAACGCCTTGATCTTTCTCTGCAAAAAGATGCAGGCGGTTGGGGAGCCTGTTTCAAAAACTCATCTACTCAAACTTGTATTTATTATCGAGGAGATTGCAATAAAAAAATATGGGATTCCCGTTTTCGACCTGCGTTTCGACGTATGGAAACTTGGTCCAGTCTCCAAGGATCTGTTTGTTGAACTCTCTGAAGAGCCCGACCTTCTGGCTTCATATATCAGCAGGCAGATTGTCAATGGTAACGTATATATCCAGGCCAAAAAGGAATTTTCAGATGACGAATTCAATGATAGGGAATTGCAACTCCTGGAAGAGATATCCAAGCGATTCATGTATTGCACGGCCAAAGAACTGATCAATTTTACTCATCGCAGTGACTCCATTTGGTATAAGACGGCACTTCGGAATGGTGTTCTTGATCTACTGGAAAAAGGACAAATGACGACTACAGACATCGAAATTCCGTTGCACGAGATTATTGAAAATGAGGAAGAGAAACTTGTACTATTCCGAAATCATAAAGAGTTCATGGCTTTTTCCAAGGGCCTAAAATCCTGATCGTGTACACCCCCGGAAAGCTTATCTATTTCGATCCATTTCATTTTAAGGATGGCAGTCAGCCGAAGCCCAAATATTTTTTGGTCCTCAAGGTCATTGATAGTAACGTTATCCTGGCAAGTCTTCCTTCCAGTAAAAACCACCTTCCCCGGACTCAAACATTGAATCATGGATGTCTTGAAATTCCGGATGCATGCATTAGTTGTTATATTTTCGAACCAGGCAGGCCTATCACAACCTCCGGATGGTCTTTCCCCTTACATACGATGTTATACGGCGACTGGCTCGATGACTTTGAAGTGAGTATCTTAGAAGCGAATTATCAGATTGAAGGGGTAGACTATGAGATCATCGGTGAACTCACTGAAGAGGAATTAAATAACGTTATTCTCTGCTTTGCTGATTCCAGTACTGTTAAGAGAAAATATCGGCGTATATTATCGCAATAACTTCAAACTATTGGAAAGTTTACAATCACGACCGTACCAGTAGTGGAGGACTCAATATAGCTGGTACCCCGCCACTTGTCTACTCTTAGCCGTATGTTCTTAAGACCGTTGCGTTGGGTGACGGCCCGGGTGTCAAAACCTTTGCCGTCGTCGGAAACCTCTATCCGGAAGGAACTGCCCTCCATGGTCAGACGGATACGTACGTTGAGGGCGCGGGCATGTTTGTAAATATTATTCAGGATCTCTTTAAAGGCGAGGAAGCAATCCCTTCTCTGCTCCATATTCAGCCGTCGCTGGGTGGATGGGATGGACATATCGAATTCGTAGCGTATATCGGCGCCATCGAAGATCTCGGCTGCATAGCGGCGCATGCGTGCCACCATTTGTTCCAATGTATCGTTGTTGGTATTGATGCTCCATACAATGTCGTCCAGGGCCTGGCCGGAGCTTTGTACTTCTTCGGAGATCCTATCCAGGAAGGTTCCGGCGTCGTTGCCTTTTGTGAGGCTTTTGCGGCTAAGCTCTGAAAGCAGGCTGATATTGGTGAGCGCCGAACCTATGTCGTCATGAAGATCGGTGGCGATCCGGTGGCGTATCTGCTGTACTTTCATCAATTGGCTGATGCGATAGCGATAGAATGCATACAACAGGCCTGCGAGGGACAGTATGCAAAGGGCGATGAACCACCAGGTCTGCCAGAAGGGGGGGCGAACCCTGATCTCCATGGTTGTGATCCGTGCATCTCCTCTGGAAAAGGGTGAGACGGCCTTTATCTGAAAGGTATAATTTCCGGGATCAAGGTTGGTATAGGCGGCATAATTACGATGACCGGCTTCGATCCACTGAGATTCGTACGGTTGCAGCCGATAGAAATACGCGATCTTATTGCTTGCGACAAAATCCAGTGCGGCAAAGTTGAACGAGAGAGAATTCTGCCAGTAGGAAAGGTCCAGCATCTTTCGATAAGCGGCTACGGTATCTTCCTGTAAAGGAGTGTTGTTTACCATTATGCCCGTGAGGACGATGCCGGGCTGCTGTCCATCGACTGTCAGCCGGGTGGGATGAAACATCGTAAGCCCGTTGACGCCGCCGAAAAACAGCTCTCCATCCCTGCCTTCGTGATAAGCGCCTGTATTGAATTCGTTGCTTTGCAGACCGTCCTCATGGGTGAAAACGGTGAAATGGGTCTTGTCCGTATGATCGAGGCTGGCCGGCGGGTGGAAACAACAGAGTCCTTTATTTGTGCTCATCCAGAAGCTGCCGTAATGATCAGGGAGGATGCCATAGACTGTATTATTTGGTAACCCTTCTTTTTCCGAGATAGAGGTAAGAATATTTGTGTGGAGGTCATATATAAAAATACCGTTGCCCAGCGTGCCTATCCATAGTTTGGGATGTTGATAAAACAGGCATTTGAGGTTGAATGGTCTTTGTAATACAGGGGCAAGGGATGTTTCCGGGAGCAGGGCGCCTGTGTGGTAGTTGAAAAAACGTATGCCTTTATTTTCAAAACCGATGCAGATGATGCTGTCATCTATGCGGACCAGCGAGCGGATGTTGTTCTCCGGCAGGGTTGTATTGTCAAAGATACGCAGAGGGCCGGCATATTTGTCCACGAGGCAGAGTCCGCCATTACGTGTCCCTACCCATACCCGGGAACCTGTGTCTGGCAACATACACCAGATGGTGTGGTCCGGCAGCCGGATAAGACGATTGGCGTCAGGATGAAAATGTTTTTTTACAGCTTTTGTCTTTCCGTCCATAATGAGCAGCCCATTGCCCTGGGTCCCGACCCAACAATCCCCTTCCCTGTCAGTAAAAAGGGAAACAATCCTTTCATAATTGCTGATGCCTTTTCTGTAAGGAGGTAATGAGAGGGCGGTGAATTTGCCTGTAGATCGATCCACATAGCTCAGCCCTTTATTGGAAGTACCTATCCAGATGCCTTTTTGCGGGCCGGTGGTGATGGCTCTTACCTGTTCGATGGGCATATTACCGGGAACGTTCTCCCTAGACAAAAGGGAGAAGTTGGAAAAGCGGGCATTGTACTGCGCCACACCGCCCCCGTCCGTGCCGATCCAGATACCTCCGTAAGGATCTTCACGGATACAGAGGATATCGTTATATGGAAGGGAAAAAGGGTCTGATTTGTCCGCGAGGAAGTGATTGATCCTTTCTTCCTCTATCAGGAAGAGCCCATTGCCGTATGTGCCGACCCATACACGATCATTGCGGTCGACGGTGACTGCCTGTATGATGAGGTCGGAAGGCAGGGATGCGAAGGGGTGAAAGATAGTGTCTTTATTAGAAAGCTTATATATCCCTTTGCCATAGGTCCCCAGCCAGTAGCTCCCTTTATTATCCTGGCTGAGCCAACTGCAGGGTACGCCCGGGAGAAAGGTTTTTTGCGTATGTGTAGCGGGGTTGAATACGACGAGGCCATTATTCGTGAGGATCCAGTATCGCCCTTCTTTGTCTTGCGTGATCTGGGAGACGGAAGGAGAGGGCAGCGTGATAGCCGGAGCCGGTGTGGATGGGTTCGCGGGGCGGAAAATAATGCCTCTGTCTGCGGTACCCAGCCATTGGTCATGACAGGTGTCTTCGTAGACGCAGGTGATGAGGGTGGTTGCCGCGTCTGTAAAACGATGGTCATGGAGTCCCATTTTTTCCAGATGACCTCCGCTGGTGAGCAGCCAGAGTGTGCCGGCCTTGCCCAGGACCAGTTTCCCCAGCCGGCTGCCGGTGTGAGTGGTGATGTCGTCGAAATTTTTTGGGAATACCAGAAAATCCTTTCCATCATACCTGTTGAGGCCATCCTGCGTAGCAAACCAGGCAAAACCGAGGCTGTCGAAAGCGATGTCGATGACACAACTCTGGGACAATCCCTGGTTGATCCCGATGGTCCTGAATGAGAAAGAAGGGGATTGTCCCCATATGGTTATAGGGATGAAATAGAAAAAGATCGATAACAGGCGACGTGTCATGTAGTCGTCAGCATTTTTATTACCAGCCCGATCTGACCGAGATGATATATGTCGTGATGGATCAGGCCTTCGGTGTAATATAGATAGGTATGGTTCTCTTTACTGTCCACCTGCAGGAGGTAGTCATCCTGTTGCCGGCTTAGGAATGCGATGATATCCTGTTGGCTTTTATAAAATTTTTCCTTTAAGACGGGCCACCCTTCTTGTCGGAGGGTGGCATTATTTTTCCAATCGGATGGACTGCCCATGGTGAGGGTACGGGAGCCGCCCTGTAGGATGGAAAGGACGGAAATACGCCATTCAAGGAGATGGGATACTATTTCCGCCACGCTGTGTACAGAGGGGTAGGGGCGGGTAAAGGCCTGTTCTTCGGTGAGGCCGGTGAGTTTTTTTAAAAAGGTTTCATCTATCCAAAGCTCACCGTCTGTGAGTTCGGACAACTGGCGGGTAAGGTTGAGGATGGTGTTGTTCATGCGGAAATTTACAAAAGTTTTCCTTCTTATCTTCGCCGGATATGAGCGACTTGAAACAACAGGCGGCCCTGGCGGCTGTAAAACTGATAAAAGAGAACAGCGTAGTGGGCTTTGGCGCGGGCAGCACCATCGCCTATCTTGTCCAGGGTATCAAGGATGTGCCGGCCCTGGCAGGATCGATCACTACGGTGACGTCTTCTTTTAATACAAAAATGCTCCTGCAGCAGTCGGGGTTTGTCGTCAAAGAAATGGGGGACCTGGGGGAGATCGACCTGTATTTTGACGGTTGCGATCAGTTTGACAGCAGACTAAATGCGTTGAAGAGCGGCGGCGGTATCCATACAAGGGAAAAGATACTGGCGTCCATGGCCCATGAATTTATCCTGATCGGGGATGAGTCAAAATCCGTGGAAAAGCTGGATGGGAAATATCCGCTGGTGGTGGAGGTAATACCCGATGCGCTGGCATTTGTCATGAACCGTCTGCAGCAGCTGCTGCATCCATCTGAGTGCAGGATCAGGCTCAGCGACAGGAAGGATGGGGCGGTTATCACGGAGAATGGTAATTTTCTTCTGGATTGCAGATGGACTGTCTTTCCCGAGCCGGCGTTGGTGAATGAAAAAGTAAACGGAATTCCCGGCGTGCTGGAACATTCCCTTTTTGTCAATATAGTCCGTCTGGCCATTATCGCGGGGCCGGGTGGTATAAAAATCATACGATAGGAATGGGTAAGCGTTCTGCCTTAATTTTTATGCTCAATTTGTTTGCCGGCTATCTGTGGGCGGCGGATTATCCGCCTATAACACATATAGGTATTGAGCAGGGGCTGTCCAACAATTCAGTGCGGTGTATTTTCCAGGACCATTACGGCTTTATGTGGTTTGGCACCTATGATGGGTTGAGCCGTTATGACGGCTACGAGTTTAAGGTATTCCGCAACAAATTAAATGACTCGACCTCCCTGCCGCATAATTATATCTATACTATTAATGAAGACAATCACAATAATATTTGGGTGGGTACGGGTCAGGGGATCGGCATTTATAATAATCTTACGGCCGGATTCCGTCCAGCCTATTATTCCCCTTTTGACGCGAAATGGAGGGCAAGGATCAGGTATAATGTTACTACGATCAAAAAGGATGTGAAGGGCGATATGCTGATCGGCACCAATGGATGGGGGTTGCTGGTGCAGCAGGCGGATAGCGGAGAGGCGGTTCAACTGCCGTATAAACAGGGTTCCACTGTAATGACCGGGTACAATGTCCAGGCGATCTGTGTAGACAAACAACAACGTATATGGCTGTTCATCCAGGGTATCGGGCTATGTCTTTATGATGATGCAGCTAAAGAGATACGTCTGGTGAACAACACTTTGAATACCGCCAGCAGCCTGGAGGCGGGCGATACGGAAACGCTGTGGATAGGGACATCCAAAGGATTGTACCAGTATTCCACCGTCTCTGATGCGATGGTGAGATCTTATAGTGAAGGACCCGGCGGGCTAAGCTCCGTCAATGTGGTCTGTCTGTCTTTGGATAAGCAGGGGCAATTATGGATCGGGACGGAAGGCGGGGGGATCAATATCCTGCATACTTCCATTGGAAAAATGGAGTACCTGTTGCCCGGAGAGCATAAGAACACCTTAACCAGTGAGTCGGTGTTTGCCATTTATGAAGACAAGGAGTCTAGGAAATGGATAGGTACCCTGAAAGGAGGGATCGACGTCATAGACGGACAAAAAAGCCTATTCCAGACGATTGTACATAATCCATCTGTTCCCAATAGCCTGGTCAACAATTTTGCTTCCGCATTTTTTGAGGATAAGGACGAGAACCTATGGATCGGGACGGATGGCGGCGGTATGAGCATCTGGGATCGTAGAAAGGATAGATTTATGAATTTCAGGCATATACCCGGGAATGGGTCTTCCTTAAGCAATAATTCGGTGACGAGTATCCGTCAAGATCATCTGAACAATATCTGGATCGGGACTTATGGCGGCGGCATCAATCGATTTAACAGGGGATCGGGCACTTTTGAGCATTTAAAATGTATCAATGACCATACGGGGGAAGAAAATAAAAATGTATGGCTCCTGTATGAGGACAGGGACAATAATTTATGGGTCACAACCTTTGCCAATGGGAAGTTGTACCGGTTTCGCCCGGACCTCAACCGTTTTGAAGTATTCAGTCAGGAGTTCACTGACCTGATCGCTCTGACGGAGGATAAAAACGGGCGTCTGTGGGCGGGAGATTCCCATCAGTTGATCGGGATCGACAAACAGAACAAGAACCACAGCTTTTACGAGATAGGCAAACCTGTACGGGCAATCCATGAAGACAATAGAGGGAATTTTTGGGTCGGGACGGAGGGCGGGGGGCTGATCCTGTTTGACCGCCAGCATGGAAAGATCCTGGCCCGATGGTCGGATGCAGACGGATTGTGTAATAATGCCGTCCTGAATATTTTAGAGGATGCCGGGGGGTGTCTTTGGCTCAGTACTTTTAACGGGCTCTCCAAATTTAACCCGGACAGCAAAAAATTTAAGAATTTTTATCAGAGCGATGGGCTCCAAAGCAACCAATTTCTCTACAGTGCAGCCTTAAAATTACGATCCGGTGAGCTGGTCTTCGGGGGTATCAATGGGTTTAACCTGTTCTTCCCGGACATTATCCGTCCCCGCAGCTATATGCCTCCTCTTTTGTTGACCGGGATGAGGGTTGGCAATAAGCCAGTGTCGATAGACGACCGGTACATGATCAAGAGCAGCGATGGCCAGGTGCGGTCCTTAAAGATCCCTTATAACGAGGCTATCCTTTCTTTTGACTTTGCCGCCCTGGAATACTCGTCGCCCAGCAATATTTCTTACGCCTATTACCTGGAAGGATGGGACAAGGATTGGAATTATACTAAAAGCGTCAGGACAATAAATTACAGTCACCTCCAGGAAGGGCGCTACCACCTCCGGCTAAGGTCCACCAATGCAGAAGGGGTATGGAACACCCGGGAGACGGTATTGAACATTATTGTGCTTCCGCCCTGGTACCGCAGCTGGTGGGCTTATTTATTATATGTATCCCTGGCCGGAGCGATGATCTATTACTATCGTCGCTATAAGGCCCGTCAGACCAAATTGGAGTATGAGATAAAGATTGCCCATCTCGATGCTGAAAAAGAAAAAGAGATCAACGAAAAAAGGCTATCCTTTTTTACCAGTATCTCTCACGAGTTCAGGACTCCTTTGACGCTTATCATCAATCCTGTTAAAGACATACTACAAAAGAGCGCCGACAGGAGCGGAGAGGACTACGAACAGGTGAACATGGTATACCGTAATGCCCGCCGTCTGCTGAGCCTGGTCGATCAGTTGCTGCTTTTTCGAAAGGCCGAGAGTGAGGGGGACAGGCTAAAAATCGCCCGGCTCAATTTTTACAGTCTGTGCCAGGATGTTTACCTGGCGTTTGTGCAAAAAGCTAAAGCCGACCGGATCGAATACCTGTTCGAATGTGACAACGGCGAATTGGAATTGTATGCAGACCGGGAGAAGATGGAGATAGTGTTTTACAATCTTATTTCCAACGCCTTAAAATTTACGCCACCAGGAGGAAAAGTACTTTTCAGGATCAACGAAACGGTAGGGAAGGTAGAAGTAACCATTGCTGATACGGGTAGGGGCATCCCCCGGGAAGCGGGCCGGAAACTCTTTGAGAAATTTTATCAGGCGGGAGAAAAAGGTGTTCCGGTGAAGACGGGGTTCGGCATCGGTCTTTACCTGGTGAAGCAATTCGTGGAAAGCCATAAAGGTACTGTCTCTTATGACAGCGAGCCGGGTAAAGGAACCTCTTTTTTGGTAAGTCTTCAAAAGGGCAGGGACCATTTCGGGGATCAGCCTGTCCTGGAAGAGGGGGTATCGTCGCCTGTTATCCTGGAAGAGCTTGCGGGAGATGATGCTCCTCAGACCAGGAGCAGGTCCGGAGAGGAGAGCCGGGCGCGGCTGGATTCCCTCGTATCTGAAAACCATGTTATTTTGGTGGTGGATGATAATGAACAGATGCTGGAATATATTGGCCAGATCTTTAAGGACCGGTATACCGTCTATAAGGCATCCGGCGGAGAGGAGGGCTTGCAATTGGCCAAAAAACACCAGCCGGACGTCATCATCAGTGACATTGTAATGCAGGACATGACGGGTATCGATCTTTGCAGGGTCATTAAGGAAGACCCGGCTTTAAGCCATATACCGCTGATCTTACTGACAGGGAGCCCATCCCGGGAAACCCAATTACAGGGAGTGGAAGGCGGGGCCGACGATTATATCACGAAGCCTTTTGAAAAAGAGATATTGCTGGCCCGTGTGGTTAGCTTATTAAAAAGCAGGAACAACCTGCAGAAATATTTCTACAACGAGATCACACTTCAGAAAAACTCTTTGAAGATCTCGGAAGAGGACAAGGCCTTTATAGACAGGTGTATCGCGATAGTGGAAAGCCACCTGGACGACGATGATTTTACCATTAAAACGCTGGCGGCGGCCATCGGCATGAGCCATTCCAATTTATATAAGAAGGTAAAATCCGTTTCCGGAGGGTCTGTCAATAATTTCATCCGGTGGATACGGCTACGACGGGTGGCTGAGTTGCTGATCAATACGGATAAGAATGTCAATGAAGCTGCCCTGGCGGCCGGATTTAATGATCTCAGGTATTTCAGGGAGCAATTCTACAAGCTCTTCGGCATGATGCCGTCGGAATATATAAAGAAATTCAGACCGGCTTTTTCAAAGAGCCTTCATGTAAACCGCGACCTCCCCAAAAAATGACCTTATTGACCGAAATTTGACTGTGCTGCTGATTTTCAGTCGATTGTATTTTTTTCTGTAGAGGGGTATTTTCAATTTTACCAATTTACCCACCTTTTTTGATCGAATAGCTCATCCCGTTTTTTGCAGGCACCCTATAATTTTATCTCTTAATGGTTGCCTAAAAGAAACCGTATGAAAAAAGTTATTTATGTTGTTTTGACATTTATTGTTCCGTCCTATTATCTTCTTCCCGCGCATCCTCCCGACTGAACCTTTACAGCCTGTATGGCGGACGGCCATGTCCGGTGCATAGAACTGCTTATTTGATCATTTATAACAATTGCTTATGTTTAAAAAAATCCCTGTTTATCCTTTTTTAATAGCCTTCTTTGTTTGTCTTGGCGGCCATTTACAGGCCCAGGAGCTGATGGAGGTGCATGGGACGGTGACCGGAAAGAATAATACTGTGTTGCCTAATGCCACTATCAAAGTAGCCGGGACAAAAATAGCCAGGACCAGTGACAGCCTGGGTGGTTTTTCCTTTAAGGTGCCTGTCGGCGCGACCCTTGAATTCTCTTTTGTAGGGTATTTAACCAAATCATTGAAAGTCAATAGCCCGGGCGTATATAAAGTCCTGTTGAGCGAAAACCTGGACAATGGGCGTCTTAGTGATGTGGTGGTGGTGGGTTATGGAAAGCAGAAGCTGCCTACGGTCACTGGTGCGGTGGGTGTTATTTCCGGGAAGGACCTTGTCCAGACCCCGGTGGCCAATATAACGAATATGCTGGTGGGACGTACGTCGGGCATCAGTGCCGTACAGGCCAGCGGCGAGCCAGGGTTGAATACCACCACCATCCGTATTCGTGGGATTGCCACCCTGAATGGCCAGGATCCCCTGATCGTTATCGACGGGGTGCAGCAGCCGGCTGAGCAGCCTTATGTTGTATTAAACGCCATCGATGCCAATGAAGTGGAAAGCATCAGCGTGCTAAAGGACGCATCTGCCACGGCCGTATATGGAATAAGGGGCGCCAATGGGGTCATCATTGTTACCACCAAGCGGGGAAAGTCCAACCGTCCTGTTTTTAGTTTTTCCGCCAACCAGGGTTTTACCAAGGCTGCCTCCTTGTTCCAAACCGTCAACTCATACCAGTTCGGGGTGCTCAGGAATGAAGCGATACGCAATGCACAGGCGGCGGGTGACCATAGCTTTGACAACCTACTGTTCTCCGACGACGAGCTGTGGAAGTTCCAAAATAACAGGGATTATACCCCGGCACAGGTGGATGCCATGTCGAATCTGACTGCCGACCAGAAAACGGCGTTGAAGAACAGTCCTGCCCTTTTTTATACCAGCCATAATTATTACCATGACCAGTTCAGCGGAACAGGCGCCCAGCAGCAGTACAATCTCAATGTATCCGGTGGGACGGGTAAGGTAAAGTATTTTACTTCTTTGGGTTATTTTCAGCAGAACGGGATACTGTCCAATAGCTCCTATGGCGGGAGTAATACCAATCCGACGTTCAAGCGGTATAATTTCCGGAGTAATTTCGATATCGATGTTGCTAAAAACTTCCAGTTAAGCATCAACATCGGCGGTCAGTCCTCTGTGAACAGAGTGCCCGGCGCCGGCTCTACTTCTTCGGACTTTGGCAACCGGTATCAAGCCATTATCCAGAACATCCTGGAGAGCAGTCCATTCACCGGACCGGGGATCGTCAACGGGCGTTTGGTCACCGGCTTTATCGGGGTAGCGGGCGATCCCACTAATCCTTTGGCTTTAAAGGGGGGTACGGGCTATACGCCCCTGACCCAACTGCTGACAGGGGGAACACGCACCATGTACACCACTACTCTTACCAGCGCCGTAACCCTAAGACATACGATGGGCTATCTGACGAAGGGACTGGAGGCGCATGCTACGGTGGCATATGATGACAGCTATCTGAAGGGGTATTCCCAGACCAACAGCATCGCTACCTACAGCGCCATGCGTGATCCTTCCAATCCAGCGAATATACTTTTTATAGGAGGCGTGCTAAACCCCGTATCTACATCGGATAACCAGGGCAATGGGGCGTGGCGTAAGATATACCTGGAAGCAGCCATTAACTATAGCCATAGTTTTGGCGTGCATAATGTGTCAGGGCTGGTACTTGGGAATGCGCAGCGATATACGGATAACACGCAGGGCTATAATACACCTTCCGGCTTGATGGGTCTGGTTGGGCGTGCCACGTATAATTTTAAAGAACGGTACCTGGCGGAGTTCAGCATGGGACTGAACGGTACGGAGAATTTTGCGCCGGGCAGACGATTCGGGTATTTCCCGGCAGTGTCGGCCGGATGGATACTTTCCGAAGAGCCTTTTTTCCCACAGAACAAATGGGTGACCTGGGTGAAATTCCGGGGCTCTTATGGCGAGGTAGGCAATGACCAGATAAACAACCGGCGCTATCTGTATCTTCCCAATACCTGGACCACCAGCGCATCGGGTTATTATTTCGGCAACAGCAACGGCTCCACCAGCAACCCGTACTATACCGGGTCAGCCGAAGCGACGCTTGGGAACCCGCTGGTGACCTGGGAAAGAGCAAAAAAGATCAATATCTCCGCCGATCTTAAATTTATCAATAACAAACTTTCCGTGACCACCTCCGTGTTCCAGGAAAAACGCAATAATATCCTGGTGACCTCAGGGATCATACCTGCCAGCTATGGTGTTTCCCAAAGTCTGACGCCTCCTATTAACCTGGGCAGGGTGAGCAATCGGGGATTTGAGATCGAGGCGGGCTGGGATGACCAGATCGGCGAAGTCTCCTATTTTATCAAGGGCAACTATTCATATGCCAGGAATAAGATCGAGTATCAGTCGGAAGCTCCCTATCCTTATTCGTGGATGAATGCCACGGGGTATGCCATCGGTCAGTATAAAGGGTTGATCACGGATGGGTTCTACAATACGCAAAAAGAGCTGAATGACAGACCCTACAATAAATACGGCAACAACGCCCGGCTGGGGGACCTGAAATACAGGGATGTTACGGGGGATGGCGTTATCGATGAAAAGGATCAGGTGCCTATCGGTTATGCCAATATTCCGCAGGTGGCTTACAACCTGTCTGTAGGATTTTCTTATAAAGGGTTTGATCTTTCAGCGCTTTTCATCGGGACGGCTAAGGGTTCTTTTCCTCAATATGGATATATTCTCAGCTCTCCTTTTGCGAAAAATGTGGGTGAGGTGTTGCAATCTGCTTATGATGGGCATTGGACGGCAGATAAATATGCCAAGGGACAGCCTATCAGCTACCCTTCGATATCCTTCAGCGGCGGCGGACCTAACAATGCGGTGCTCAGTACTTTCTGGTTAAAACCGAATGATTTTAAAAGATTGAAGAACCTGGAAATAGGATATACTTTCCGGCAACAGTCTTCCTTTCTTAAGCGGGCGAACATAAAGGGCATCAGGATTTATGCCAATGGCAACAATCTTTTTACCTGGGATACGAAGATCCTGAAAGGGATCGACCCGGAGCAGTCTGATACGGGTAAGAATAATATGGGATATCTCTACCCGCTGACCAGGACCTACAATATGGGTCTGAACATTCAATTTTAATTTCCTTCAAAATGAAAGCAATGAGATATAAATCAATCTATTTTATTGTACTCAGCCTGACCATCGGTGTGTGTGCCTGCCAGAAGAACTTTCTTCAAATGCCTGTTTCCAATGCCACGACGGTGGATTCCGTTTTTTCCACTACGGTAAAAGCGCAGGGCGCCGTCGCCAATGCATATAAAATTTGTCTTTCCCAGGGATTGCCGTACAACAATGTCTGGAATGCCATGATCCAGGACAACCTGTCGGGCGCCATGAATTATGGCTGGGCCTGGACTATTTCCAAAGACATTGTGTTGAATGGGCTTACGGCCAGTGGCTCCGGTGAGGACATGGACGGGTATGCCTGGAATTTTTCACCTATCCGCCAGGCTTACCTGGTAAAAGAGAACATCGGTAAGGTGAAGGACATGTCGGATGCCGACAAAGCGGTTATCAGAGGGGAAATGCAGGCATTGATTGCCTACCGGTATGAACAGATGTTTATCATATACGGCGGGGTACCGATCATCAGCAAGAGTCTGCTGGCTACTGATTCGCTGGCTATACCCCGGGCGTCTTTAAAGCAGGTGTTGGACACGATCGTTTCCTGGTGTGACCAGGCAGCGGCTGTGCTGCCCTCCCAATGGCCGGATACTTACAAAGGCCGGATGACAAAGGCGGCTGTGTTAGCCATCAAGGCCAAGGCGTTGTTGTATGCGGCGCGTCCCTTGTTCAATACGGGGACACCTTATTTGGATATGGGGGCTAATAACAAGCTGATCTGTCTGGGTAGTGCGGACGCTGCCAGATGGTCGACGGCCGCTGCCGCCAGCGAGGCGGTGATTACGGAGGCTGAAACCAACGGCGGCGCTTCCATCATCAATACGGGCAATCCCCTGGATGACTATGGTACGGCCACGTCCCTGCCCAGCAACCCGGAAGTGCTGCTTGCCTATAAATTCAGGAATACTACGCTGTTTGATGGAGGCAACTGGAATAACCTGCCGATGAATGCCTTTTACAATACGCGTGTATGGGAGGCGCAGGGCAATGTGCTTACGACGAATTATCTCGCGAATTATTATAACGCTGACGGCACCGACCAAACCTGGCCGGCCGTGGGTACGGTGACCCCCTTTTCTGACTATACTACCCGGATGAACCAACTGGAGCCCCGGTTCAGGGTCTGTTTTCAGCCGTGGCAGATGGATGCCTGGAGCAACCCGGGGGATGTCAACTGGACAAATTCAAGCACTTTCGGCGGACAGGGCTTTGGTTGTGCGCGGGTTACCAAGTTCTATTATAAAGCCAGTTCAAGGGCCTGGTTCGAATTTCCCATCTTCCGTCTGGCGGCGGCCTATTTAAGCGCCGCGGAAGCTTATAATGAAATGGGACAGGCGCCACAAGCCCTCAGCAAATTGAATAAGATCCACCTTCGGGCGGGTCTGCCGGCTATTACAGAGACGGATCAGACAAAGCTCCGGGCGATCATACAACGTGAATGGGCGGTGGAATTCTTTGATGAGAATTATCGTTACCACGATGTCAAGCATTGGAAGCTGTCTGATATCGCCAACGGTATTCTTGGCGGCGCCATCCGGACTTTTGCTTTCAATAATGGGGGCAGCGTATTGCTCACGGGCAACACCAACTATAATGACAAAGTATTGTACCAGGCTTTTTGGGCGCCAAAGGAGTACCTGAACCCATTTCCACAAGCGGAGATCAATAAAGGATATCTTATTCAAAACCCTGGCTACTGAGTGAGTGCCGGAACAATAAACTGCGATTATGAAAAAAATTATCATACATGCTATAGCAGGTCTGCTGTGGGCGGCATGCAATCTGTTTTGCACTTCGGTATCAGCCCAGACAAGCATGCTTTTGTCTAAAAATGACACTTCGGGTGTTAATGCCGTCAGTGGTGAAACCTTATATAAAACGCCTGTACCCAATCTTACCAATACTTTGTATGGCCGGCTGCCGGGTTTATTTGTAAAACAGGGTTCGGGCGAGCCGGGTTATGACGGGGCCACTTTATCCATCAGGGGGTGGGGAACTTATGACAACGGGAGCCTGGTGATCTATGTGGATGGATTTCAGACTGCCAGCTCATTCTTCCAGTATTTGTCCCCTGCCGAGATCGAGAGCATTTCCGTGCTGAAGGATCCTGTCACGCTGGCGACATTCGGGATGAAGGGGGCCAATGGGGTCCTATGGGTAGTGACCAAAAGGGGGGCGGTGCGTAAATCCAGGGTACAGGTGCAGGCGGTGACCGGGTTGCAGCAGGCCATCGGTATCAACAAACCGTATCGTTCCTATGATTATGCACGGCTGTATAATGAAGCTGTCAGCAATGACAATTATTCATTGAATGGCTATCAGTTCAATTGGACGCCCGCGTATACCGACGCTCAATTACAGGCGTATAAGAATGGCACCGGCACCGACGTGGACTGGTATGACCGGACGCTTAAGAAGAATGGGTTGTACACGGATGCCAATGTCGTTTTCTCCGGCGGGGATACCACTACCAAATACGGGTTGGTCTTTGATTATATGCAGCAGGGAGGTTTATACGACGTTGCCAATACCAATTCCACTTCCAATGCGCGGATCCAGCGTTACCAGGTCCGGAGTAACCTGGACTTCAATTTCTTTAAGATATTTGAGGCCCGGGTGGATCTGGGGGGCAGGATAGAGGACCGCCGGTATCCTAATTACAATGGCCCGCAGCTCTGGCAGAATATGTCGACCTATCCATCGAACATATACCCCGTGAAGGACCCTGCCACCGGCGGATGGTCGGGCACCACGATCTATTCTAATAACCCTGTTGCTTCGCTGAGGGGTCTGGGGTGGGCTTCCACGCATGACAGGACCTTACAAGCCAATTTCAACTTAAAAGAAAAGCTTGATTTTATTACGCCTGGTCTGTACCTGAATGAGGCGGTGTCTTTTAATACCTGGTCAAGGGTGTCCACCAGCAAGACGGCTACTTATTCCCGTTACTACAATGGTGTGCAAACCACTACCGACAAGACGACGGATATAACGGCGAATGCTTCGGCGCCTACTGACCAATATGACTGGAAGCAGGTGAACCTGTCGGCCGGCTATGACAGGACCATCGGGGTGCATGCGCTTTCCGGCGTCCTGAATTATTATGCCAGTAACTTTATAACGGACTATGGCACCAACAATCCCGGACTGAATACGGGTAACAATATCTTTTATCATTTTGTAAACATGGGCGGGCGGCTGCATTATGCTTATGATGCGCGTTATCTCCTGGACTTTTCATTTGGCTGGAGCGGATCGGACAACTATGCTCCCGGGCATCGCTGGGGTTTTTACCCGGCCGTCGGAGCGGGATGGGTGGTTTCCAACGAGTCTTTTCTTAAGGACAATGCAACGGTGAGCTTTTTAAAGCTGCGGGTATCAGCCGGCAAGTCGGGGAATGATCAATCCAACAACGGTCGTTATTTATACCAGCAATATTATTTTTCCGGCGGGACTTATTTCACCGGTACTTCGCTGACGCCAAATACGGGGGTGATACCCGGCAATGCGGCCAGTCCGGACATTTTTGCCGAGAAGAGCATGAAATACAATGCGGGTCTGGATATCACTATATGGAAGAACCTTTCTTTTACCCTGGATGTATTCGAAGACAAACGCAGCGGTATCATAACGCAGAATAATAACCTGATGCTCGTGTATGGCGCCGCCCTGCCTTACTCCAATATAGGGAAGATGACGAATAAAGGTTTTGAGGTCAGCGCCCGTTATAGCAATCAGCTGGGACCGGTGGGGTATACGGCAGGCATCATGGCTTCATACGCCAGGAACAGGATCGATTTCCAGGCGGAGATACCAACGGTGAATAGTTTTAACAAAACAACGGGTCTGCCGCTGGGCGCGCAAATGGGTCTTGTAGCAAATGGGTTTTATGATATTACGGACTTCAATGCCGACGGAACTTTAAAGGCGGGTATTCCAACGCCGGCTTTTGGCGCCGTACAGCCGGGTGATCTCAAATATGCGGACCTGGATCACAGCGGGAAGGTGGACCAGAATGATATTACGAAGATCGGGGATCCTAATTATGCTTCTCTCAATTATGCTTTCAATGCGGGCCTCAACTTTAAAGGGTTCGATATGACCGCCTTGTTCCAGGGGGCTGCGGGCAGCAGCGTCAACCTGCTGTCGACGGCGTATTACCAGACGGTGGCCTTTGCAGGCAATATCAATGTGTATCCCATTGCAAAGAATGCCTGGGCCTATTACCCGGGCCAGAACATCGACACCAGGGCGATTGCGGACTATCCGCGGCTTAGCACCCAGGCCAATACCAACAATTACAGGGCTTCGAGCTTCTGGATAAAGAAAGGGAGTTTTATCCGGCTGCGTAATATCGAGCTGGGGTATAATCTGCCTGCTGCGGTGTTGAAAAGGATGCGGCTTGAAAAATTAAGAGTCTACGTGAATGCTGTCAACCCGGTGAGCTGGTCTTACCTGAACAAACACTATAACATAGATCCGGAAACAAATGCCGGGTACCCTGGCCTGAAGTCTTATAATGCCGGCATTTCATTAACCTTTTAAAAAAACGTTCATGAACTTACAAAAGATATATACTGTTGTCGCAGCCTGCTCGCTTGCCGGGGTTCTTACCAGCTGCAGCAAGCGTTTCCTGGACACGAAGATCGACACATCCCAGACGGACCAGACGCTTAACTCAAACTATGCCACGCTGGTGTCGCTGGCGAATGCGCCGTATGTCCTTATCCGTAATGAATTTGCCATTATGGACAACAATCTTTTTGCGGCTGTTTCGGATGAGGCGGTGCACACGAGTGTCAACAGCTCTGTAAAGCTTTTTGATAACGGGAGCTGGAATGCCGTGAATAACCCGGACAACTATTATGGCGTCTACTACATGGGTATCAGGGCCGCCAATTACTTTATCGAGCAATCGCCGAATTACAGAAGCTTCCTGGCCCTGAACCGGGACACGGTGTCGTCCACGGGGAAGATCAATTATACCAATGATACGTTGAACATGGGGTGGTACCGGGCCGAGGCGCATATACTGAGGGCCTATTTCTATTTTGAATTGGCCAAGCGTTACGGGGGTGTGCCGCTGGTGACCAAAACGCTGGGTATTTCGGATAATACCAACCTACCCAGGGGTTCCTATGACGACATCATCAATTTCATCGTCAGTGAAGTGGATAGCTACAAGGATACGCTCCAGGCGAACTGGAAGACTTCCTCTTTCACCAGCAATGACGGCCGGCTCACCAGGGGGGCGGCGCTGGCGCTGAAGGCCCGGACCTTGTTATATGCAGCCAGTCCCCTGCACAACAGTGGAGGCGATGTCGCCAAGTGGCAGAAGGCTGCCACGGCCCTCCACGACGTCATCGTGTTTGCACAGGGGGCGGGAGGTTATGGCCTTCACAGCGATTACAGAAATTATTTTCTGCAGAACAATACGCTCACCAGCAATGAAACCATCTGGGCCATCCGGTATATGGCGAACAATGCTTTGGAAATCAATAATTATCCTATCGGTACGCCGGGTGGCAGCAGTGGGCTCACGCCTACACAGGACCTGGTGTCGGATTATGAGTACACTGCAGTGGCGAATCCTGCCAAGCCATATGCGGGCAGGGACCCTAGACTGTATTATACGGTGGTGACGAATGACACTACCTGGAATGCCAGAAAGATAGATCAGTCGCCGGGAGGGACAGACGATATGAGTAAAACGAATGCCTCCAAAACGGGATTTTATCTGAAAAAGTTCCTCAATGACGGGTTGAACCTGGTGCAGGGCGGAACGCAGGTGCATAACTGGCCTGTATTCCGTTATGGCGAGGTATTGCTGGAATATGCGGAAGCCATGAATGAGGCCTATGGCCCGGACGATGATCATGGATATGGGCTGACAGCCCGGCAGGCTTTGAACAATGTCAGGGCCCGGACGGGCGTGGCCATGCCCGCTGTTGCCGTAGCGGACCAGGCAGGATTCCGCGCCGCGGTAAAGCATGAAAGAAGGATCGAGCTGGCGTTTGAAAATTACCGCTATTGGGACCTGCTGCGGTGGAAGGATGCGGCTACCGTGCTTAACCAGCCGGTGCATGGGGTGCTGGTGACGAAAGATGGGTCGGGTCAGTTCGTATATACTCCGGAAGTTGTCGAGAACAGGGTATTCGATGCTTCCAAAATGTATTATTATCCTTTTCCGCAGCCGGAGGTCATCAAATCAAAAGGTGTTCTTACACAGAACACCGGATGGTGAGATCCTTTCTCTGTAAACTTTTAAAACAATGAGTATGCGACTCAATCACATAACTATAGTATTTTCCCTTGTGCTGGCCGCCGGCATGGCGCCGGTATCCTGTAAGAAGGACGATTCCAAACAACTTTATGGCTTTTCCAGGATCTATATGCCCCAGGCTATCAATAAATCGGGGGGCGTCAATAACAATTATCCTGTGCCTTCGGGCAGTGATTCGTCCACCTATAACTATTATCTGGATACAAAAAGTAACAGGCTGAACGTTATTTTAGGTGCGACCCTGTCCGGCCCCGTTAGTGATGCGTATTCGGTAGGCATTAAGGTAGACAACGATACCATCCAGCAGCTGTTTGACAGTAAGGTGTTGGATACGGCGCTCTACAAGCTGATGCCTGCCGCCATGTACACTATTCCCACGACTCTGGATGTATCACAGGGCGCCCGTTCGGGTAGTTTTGACCTGGGGGTGGATATCGGCCAGCTAAAATCGGATGCCTATGTGGGAAAATATCTGGTCCTGGCGGTAAGATTGGCCGATCCTACCAAATATGTGTTGAATAATGCCTTAAGCGTCACCATTGTTATATTAGACGTAAATGCCCTGGTCATCGGGCCTGCAGTGGATATCACTGCTCAGTACGTCCTTAATCCGGGCAATCCTTTTATCGCCAGCGTCATGAATGGGAGCAGGTGGGGGACATTGCAGAGCTGGAAAGCGAATGCCGCCGCGCTGAGTCATGGAGGGTATGGCGGTTATTCCAAGGATGGCGATGGTCAGACGATGGATCTTGAATCCGGCTGGGGATCGCCACAGATCCTGAATGGGAAGCTTTACCAGAACATTTCCTTACCCGCGGGGACTTATTCCTTTGATCCTTCCGGCGGTAGTTGGAAATGGCAGGGTACAAAGGACCCTTGCTATGTGGTGGTGAGCACTATCGCTGATACTTTACCCGATTACAGTAATATCCTGAATAATAGCGCCATCCTGTATCAGCAGATTGCCGCGCCGCAGAAAGCGATCACCTTTCAATTGAACGGTACGACCAGTGTGACGATCGGGGTGGTTGTTAATTATGTCCAGGACCAGCAGGGGATTAAATCGACAAAAGTCAGTTTGTATAATTATCCAAAACATTTATAGCTTGATGCAACGGAAAGGATTATTGGTTGTACTATGTTTTTTTCAGATAGTCGTGATAGCGCAGAGGGTACCCGGAAAAACGTTCTATATTGATGCAATAAACGGCGATGATCATCATACAGGGTTATCGCCTGCCGGGGCCTGGCGTACGCTTGAACAGGTGAACAAGCATGTTTTTCAGCCGGGTGAGCGGCTGCTTTTTAAGGCTGGGACAACCTATGAAGGACAATTGAGCATAAAGGATGGTGGGCGGGGTGTGCCGGTGGGTCGCCCCGTCATCATCGATTCTTTCGGATCGGGGTATAAGCCGCGGATAGCGGCGGGTGGTATTTTCGATGCCGCCATCGATGTATCCAATACGGAGTTCCTGGAAGTTCGAAACCTGGATGTCTCTAATTATGGTGCGGAAAGGAAGCCGCACAGGACGGGTATTCTTGTCCATATAAAGGATTTCGGGACTGCGCGCTCCATCCACCTGAAAAACATCGATGTGCATCATGTCAATGGCAGCCTGGTCAAAAAGGAAGGCGGAGGAGCGGGGATCGTTTTCCAGAATGAGGGACAGGCTGTTCCTTCGCGGTTTGATGATATCTCTGTTGAAAACTGCACGGTAAAAGATTGTGAACGCAATGGGATCCTTATAAATGGATATTGGAAAAGAGCGAGCTGGTTTCCCAACCTGCGTGTAGTTATCCGGAAAAATTTGCTGGATGGTGTGCCTGGTGATGGGATCGTCCCCACCGGCTGTGATAGCGCCTTAATTGAAGGCAATGTCATGCGCAACTGTCCGCGAATGCTGCCTGAAGGAGAGGCGGCCGCCGGTATCTGGCCATGGAGCTGTGATAATACGCTGGTGCAATACAACGAAGTGAGCGATCATAAAGCTCCGTGGGATGGACAGGGGTTCGATGCCGACTGGAATTGCCGGAATACGGTGATCCGGTATAATTACAGTCATGACAACGAGGGAGGGTTTTTGCTGGTGTGTAATGATGGCAGCGCTGCTCCTCCCAACAGTTGTGGCAATACAGGCGCGATCGTCCATGGTAACATCAGTGTAAATGACGGCGGGCGGAGAAAAGGCAGGCATGCCGGGTTTTCGCCTGTCTTTCATATAGCGGGTCCTGCGGTCAATACGCGTATCTATAATAATATAATTTATACTCCGCGGAAGGTGGAGGGGCAGGACAGCACGCTCATCGAGTTTAGTAACTGGCACGGCTATGCGGACAGTACATTTTTTGATGATAATGTCTTTTACGCGAATGGGGCCGGAGCAGGTGATTATGTATTGTCTAAAAGCAATCATGTATGGTTTAATAATAATCATTATTTCGACCATCATGTGGACAGGCCGCGTGATCCTCAGGCAGAGGTTCGGATGCTTCTTAAGGGGACGGGAGTGCCGGCTGGCCGGCACCGGTTTACTTTAAGTGACGCGGCATTTTTACTGGATGGCAGGCCTTTCCAGATGGTGTCGGGGGAGATGCATTATACGAGGGTGCCGCGGGAGGCATGGCGGGCCCGCATGAAGATGGCGAAGGCGATGGGGTTGAATACCATCGGTACCTACGTATTCTGGAATGTGCATGAGCCGCAGAAGGGGGTGTTTGATTTTTCCGGAAATTATGACGTGCGGGCGTTTGTGCAGATGGCGCAGGAAGAAGGATTATGGGTTATCCTTCGTCCAAGTCCCTATGTATGCGCCGAGTGGGAGTTCGGCGGTTATCCTTATTGGCTGCAGAATGAGGAAGGGCTTGTTGTACGCAGTAAGGAGCCGAGATATCTTTATGAGTATGAGCAATATATTAAGGAGGTGGGGCGTCAGCTGGCTCCTTTGCAGGTGAATCATGGAGGTAATATCCTCATGGTGCAGATAGAGAATGAGTATGGGTCGTATGGCGATGACAAGGAGTATCTGGATATTAACCGGAAAATGTTTATAGAAGCAGGCTTTGATGGATTGTTGTATACCTGTGACCCGGAGCCGGCGATCGGGGGCGGTCATTTGCAGGGTCTGCTACCGGCTATCAATGGGGTGGATGACCCGTCAAAAGTGAAGCGACTGATACGGGAAAATCATGGAGGCAAGGGCCCCTTTTATATTGCCGAGTGGTATCCCGCGTGGTTTGACTGGTGGGGTGCGCCGCATCATACGGTGCCTGCGGAGCGGTATACAGGACGACTGGACTCGGTATTGTCGGCGGGCATATCGATCAATATGTATATGTTCCATGGGGGTACCACCCGTGGTTTTATGAATGGTGCGAATTATAATGACAAGAGCCCCTATGAACCTCAGATCAGCAGCTATGATTATGATGCCCCCCTGGATGAGGCGGGTAATCCTACGGATAAGTTCCGTTTGTTCCGCGAGGTGATCGGGAGACATCTGCCCGCGGGGGTGAAGCTGCCGTCAGTGCCCGCTGCGAAGCCTGCCATTGCTATACCTTCTATTATTTTGTCTGAGGCGGTGAGTTTGCCGGATGTGTTACCTGTTCCTGTACGTCATATATCCCCGTTGACTTTTGAGGACCTGAAGCAGGATTATGGTTTTGTGTTGTACCGGTCTTTTGTCGAGGGGGGCCGGTCCGGCGTTTTGCGGGTGAAGGAGGTGAGGGATTATGCGCTGGTGATGGTGAATGGCAAGACGGCAGGGACCCTGGATCGGCGGCTTGGCCAGGATAGTTTGCGTTTGCAATTGCCTGCCGGAAGAGTGCGGCTGGAGATCCTGGTGGAGAACCTTGGAAGGATCAATTTTGGCCCTTATCTGGAAAAGAATAAGAAAGGCATTACGGAGAAGGTGGAGTTTGACGGAGATGAGATAAAAGGGTGGGAGATGTATGGATTACCTTTTCATGGGCTGGAGGACCTGAAGTTTGGGGTTCCCGGATCTGTGGAGAAGGATGCTGCGCCGGTGTTGCGCCGGGGATGGTTCGATCTGCCTGCGGTGGGGGATACGTACCTGGATATGCGGCCGTGGGGGAAGGGAGTGGTCTGGGTCAATGGACATAACCTGGGAAGGTATTGGTCGGTGGGGCCGCAGCAGACCTTGTATGTGCCCGGAGAGTGGCTGAAGAAGGCCCGGAATGAAGTAGTGGTGCTGGAATTGATCAAGCCGGAGGTGAAAGAGCTGCACGCAGTTAATAAGCCTGTTTTAAACCGTCTTTAAAAATGTAAGTATGTATAAATTCTTTTTATTAGTATTTGTAATGGCTGTCGCCACTGCCGGTCTTGGACAGACCAATCGATTCACACCGGGACAGGTATGGACGGATGACAAGGGGGAAGTGATCAATGCGCATGGAGGGGGTATCTTATGGGACAAGGGCAGATATTACTGGTTTGGCGAAAAGCGTGACAGGCAGTTATCGCGAGGCGTAAATGTTTATTCTTCAAAAGATCTGTATCATTGGAAGTATGAGGGTGAAGCGTTGTCTCTTTCCCGGGACTCCACCAGTGAGATCGCAGAAGGATGTGTGATGGAGCGCCCCAAGGTTATTTATAACAGGAAGACGGGCAAATATGTGTTATGGTTTCATCTGGAATTGAGAGGACAGGGTTATAAGGCAGCCAGGGCCGCGGTGGCTGTGAGCGATAGGGTAACGGGGCCGTACCGGTATATCCGCAGTTTCCGACCCAACGAAAATATGTCAAGGGATATGACCTTGTTTGTGGATGATGACGGATCAGCCTATCATATCTATTCTTCCCGGGAGAACTATGACTTGCGTATCGCCCGTCTGTCGGACGATTATCTCTCGGTCACTTCTGCGGACAGCCTCATTGCCAGGGACCACCAGGAAGCGCCTGCCGTCTTTAAATACCAGGGGGGATATTACCTGATCACGAGTGGTTGCACCGGATGGGCTCCCAATAAAGCAAGTCTTTATACATCGGCGTCTATATTTGGCCCATGGCAACGGAGGGGTAACCCTATGCGGGGCAAGAATGCGGACCTGACCTTTGGCGGGCAATCGGCCTATGTGCTGCCCTTGCCCGGGAAAAAAAGTGATTTTATTTTTATTGCAGACCAATGGAACCCAAAAGATCTGAAAGACAGCCGCTATCTCTGGCTACCCGTCCGGTGGAAAGATGGTCTTCCATATGTGGAATGGAAAGACCAATGGAGCCTGGCATATACAAATGCTGACTAATTTGAATACCTTTACTGCCTTCTATGTATCCAAATTCAGAAAAGGTAGTATTACTGCTGGGCGCTAATTCGGACGTGGCGAAAGCGGCAATTACGCAGTATGTTTTGAAGGGCTACCGGGTGCTGGCTGCATCCCGGAACCTGGTGGAATTGCGGGAGTATGTCGAGAGGTCGGTGTCCGATCCGGCGCGGGTGACGGTGCTGCATTTTGATGCAACGGACTTTGGAGGTCATCGGGCCTTTTATGAGGCGTTGCCGGAAAAGCCGCATATCGTCGTGTATGCGGCGGGGTTTCTCCGGGACAACCTGGAGGCGATGGGGGACTGGGAGGGGGCATTCCAGATGATGAAGGTCCATTATGCCGGGGCTGTCTCCATCCTGAATATCGTTGTTACGGATCAGGATAACCCGGGACTGGAAAGGATCATCGGTTTGTCTTCCCTTTCGGGTGTTCGGGGGAGGAAAAGTAATTTTATTTATGGCAGTACAAAGTCGGCTTTTACGCAATATCTGGCGGGGATGCGTCAATATCTTTTTCAACGGGGCGTCAAGGTGAATGTGATCGTGGCGGGCTATATCCGAAGCAAGATGACGGCGGGTTTGGGATTGCCGGAATCATTGATGCTGGAGCCTGCTTTTATTGCAAAGGCGGTGGTGGATGCGGGCAGTCGATTTACTATCGTGCCGGGGTTTAAATGGAAGATCATTTATTGGGTGCTGCGGTTGTCGCCGGAAAGGTTGGTAGCCAGGCTGCCGTAAGATATATTAGAGCAGGGGTTTGTCTAATTCTTTATTTTTTAAACTATCTCTACTTTTTACCCATTTTTGTTTGTGAAAATCATACAGACTCGCCAGATCAAAATAATTTAGCTTTAGAGAGCTCAAACTATCCATGCCGTTAAACTCTATGACATATTTACAGCCTGCAACACTATCGGTTACGGGTATAAAGTTTTCGGGATAATTTACTATTTCAGAGGTGATCAACATCCTATTTGCATAAAAAGTATCTATTGTTCTCATGTATTTTTTTATATAGTACGGCGAAATATTTGTTTCCCAGCCGTAATTGATATCCGGACCCCTGTTCCCGGCTTTGTAAATACAGGAATGGAACAAAAATATGAGTAAGATTATAGATGCTAATTTGATCATTGACAATTTCAGGCGTCGTCCCTCAGGTACTTATATACATTCTTTTTATATGCTTCCAGGTCCTCCAGGGTGGTGAACTCTTCGAATTTGTAACGTTGTCCGGAAGGCTGGACTCTTTCCAGCACAACTTTTCCTCCGCCGACGAGTACGCTTTGGGCCCTTCGGAACACACGTCCCAGGCTATCCGTGTCGTTAAGTGTTTGCCATTCTTCGATATTATTGACTGCGATGACCAGGTCTTCCATGATGTAAAGTTACTCGTATTTGCTGAGATCGATGGTTATGGGAGGCAGGGCTTTTTCGATGGACGCGCGATCTTTTTCGAATTGCGCAGGCAGTTTGAGGGATTGTCCCAACTGATCCTCTGGTTCGTCCACCTGAAAGCCGGGGCCTGCGGTGGCGATCTCGAACAGGACGCCTCCCGGCTCTCTGAAATAGATGGATGTAAAGTAGTTCCTGTCGAGCACGGGCGTTGGGTTGAGCTGTCGTTGTATCAGCCGCGAGCGAGCCTGATCCTGTGTTTCGCGGGTGGGAGTGGCAAAAGCAATATGATGTACGGTACCGCTGCCGGATAATCCCCTGAGGCTGTCAGGCATACAGACGATGTCGACGTAGTTACCCGGAGCATCGGCGGCGGCAAAGCGAAAGCGATTGCCTTTTTCTGCAATAAGCGTATGATCCAGCTGTTCAGTCAGCAGGCCGGCGGTGCGCTCGTACCCTTCCTGTCCTATCTCCACGTTGAAGAATCCTTTGATAGCATGCTCAGGAGGGATAGGTCCGTGAATATACCCCAGTCTTTTATCCTTGTCGGTGAAGACAAGTTCCAGACCCAGGCCGTCGAAATCCTCAAAATAGATGACCACTTCATTGCCGAATCGTTCTTGCGGAGCTTTATAATTGACATCAAATTTGCTGAGACGGTCTGTCCAATAATCGAGAGAATCGATGGACAACGAAAATGCCGAGGTATTGAGCATGCCTTTTCCATGCCGTCCGCCTACCAGCCCCTGGTAGGGGAAGAAAGTAAGGATGCCGCCCGGCTGTCCTGTTTCGTCGCCGTAATAAAAATGATATACTTCTTTTGCGTCGAAGTTGACGGTCTTTTTCACCAGCCGCATGCCTAATATGCCCGCGTAGAAGCCAATGTTTTTCTGCGCGTCGCTGGTCAGGGCCGTAACATGGTGGATACCGGTGATCAATTGCTGCATATTGTCGTAAATTAGCCAAAAAAATCAGACTATGGGTATCGCAGACAGGTTGTTTAATATGAAAAATGAAAAAGCCTCCGCAAACCTGAAGGCGGGCGAGGAATTTCTGGCGGCCAATAAGAATAAGCCTGGTATCGTTGCCCTGCCCAGCGGTTTACAATACGAGGTCATCAGCGAGGGCACGGGGATCAAGCCACTGGCTACGAATAAGGTCACCTGTCATTATCACGGTACGCTTATTGACGGAACGGTGTTCGACAGCTCGGTAAAGCGTGGACAACCGGCCACTTTCCCTTTGAATGCAGTGATCAAGGGGTGGACGGAAGGTTTGCAACTTATGCCCACAGGCAGCAAGTGGCGTTTTTTTATACCCCCGCATTTAGGATATGGCGACAGACAAGTCAGCGCACAGATAGGTCCCAACAGTACGCTGATATTTGAAGTAGAGCTGCTGGATGTGCGATAGCCTGTTCAGGACGCTACAGGATGCCGGATCGGATGTTTATGGGTAATTTCCTCCCATGAAAGTCTTCTCCCTTATGCTTGTCATGGCTGCGGGCATCTCCTGTCTGCAAGCGCAATCCATCGTAAAACCTGTTGGTATTGATAGTATCCGGACCGGATTTTTACACCCGCCTGCCGCGGCGCGTCCGGGCGTTTACTGGTACTTTATGGATGGCAACCGTACCAAGGCCGCTATGACGGCCGACCTGGAATCGATGAAAAGGGTTGGCATCGGTAATGTAGTATTCCTGGAGGTCAATGTAGGCGTACCCCGGGGGCCGGTGGATTTTCTTAGTGACGAATGGAAGGAGCTGTTCAAACATGCCGTCAGGGAGGGTGAGCGGCTTGGGATAGAGATCACGCTGGGTACGGGGCCGGGTTGGGCCGGCAGCGGCGGACCCTGGATAAAGCCGGCTCAGTCCATGCAGCATCTTGTTGCCAGCAAGGTTCGTGTTGTGGCAGGGAGCAGTGGAGATTTGGGTGGGAAGAAGATCGTGCTGCCTGTACCTGCTCCGAAGAAACCATTCTTTGGCTATGGCACGTTGACCCCTACGTTAAGAAAGGAGTGGGATGATTTTTATGAAGACGTGGCGGTGCTGGCATTTCCCACCCGTGATACCAGCGTAAAGATAAAAGACATCGATGAGAAGGCTTTGTTTTACCGGGCGCCGTATACTTCCCAGCAAGGCGTCAGGCCTTATTTTCCTGCCGTGACGGAGTATGATGAGGCGCCGGCCAGTGCGATCATTCCCAAGGATCAAGTGATCGATGTCACCGGTAAACTTGCTCCTGACGGTACATTGAATTGGGCCCCGCCGCCGGGGGATTGGACCATTCTGCGGTTTGTGAGCCGGAACAATGGGGCCGTGACGCGTCCTGCGCCCGTGCCCGGATTAGGATTCGAGGTGGACAAGATGGATACGGTGTCGCTGGAAGCGCACCTGGATAAGTATGTGGGCGAATTATTGGAGAAAACGGGCGAGCCAGATATGCAGATGGCCGGCGGGTTCAAACGGCTGCATATAGACAGCTGGGAGATGGGCGCCCAAAACTGGACTCCGCATTTCCGGGAGGAGTTTATAAAGAGACGGGGATATGATCCGCTGCCTTTTTATCCTGTGTATATGGGTAATATCGTGGAGAGCGTTACCGTCAGCGAGCGATTTCTCTGGGATCTCCGGCAGACCTGCCAGGAGATGGTGCTGGCATATCATGCCGGACAGGTGAAGAAGTATAGTCACCGGCATGGGCTGGCATTGTCCATCGAGCCCTATGATATGAACCCTGCGGCGGACCTGGAACTGGGTGCTGTGGCGGATATACCCATGTGTGAATTCTGGAGTAAAGGGTTTGGGTTCAACTCTTCCTTCAGCTGTATAGAGGCGACCTCGATCGCACATGTGAATGGCTCGTCCCTTGTGCCTGCTGAAGCATTTACGGCCGACGACAATGAAGGCTGGAAACAATTTCCCGGGTCGATGAAGAACCAGGGCGACTGGGCCTTTGCTACAGGGATCAACCGGCTGGTGATCCATACTTTTCAACATCAATCCCTGGATGATAAATACCGTCCGGGTGTGACAATGGGACCTTATGGCGTACATTGGAACAGGGCTCAGAGCTGGTGGTCCATGGCTGACGGATACCACCGGTACCTTACAAGATGTCAATATATCCTGCAGCAGGGCCGGACGGTGGCCGACATCCTATACCTGACCCTGGAGGGAGCGCCCCATGTGTTCCGTGCGCCGGCTTCGGCCATGGACGGGGATGAGGTGTTACCGGACCGGAGAGGTTTTAATTTTGATGGATGCGCGCCGGGGCAGCTGTATAAAGCGTCGGTGAGGGATGGAAAGATCGTTTTTCCCGGCGGAGCGAGGTACAGCGTGCTGGTGTTACCGGCATCGGCTACCATGACGCCTGCGTTGCTGAAGAAGATCGTTGCTTTGATGAAGGACGGCGCGAAAGTGATCGGCGCGCCGCCTGTGCGGAGCCCCGGTCTGTCGGGATACCCGGGATGTGACGAGCAGGTACGGGCGATGGTCGCGGGAGGATGGAAGGCAATGACACTCCCTGTGACGGCGGGTGAGTTATATCCTGCGTATGAGGCGACCGCGGAGGTGCTGCATTCCATGGGTATAGTAGAGGATTTCTCGTCGAATGGCCCTTTGCGTTATACACATCGAACGGAACAGGATTGGGATATTTATTTTGTTGCCAATAAGTGGGACAGTGTGGTGAGGACCGAAGTGTCTTTTAGGGGGCATGACGGTGTGCCCGAGCTGTGGGACCCGGTGACGGCCGTGTCGAGGTCTTTGCCAGAGTTTTCTGTCAAGAATGGGCGTATGACCGTGCCGATGGAATTCCAGCCTTATCAAAGTTTTTTTGTCGTGTTCAGGAAGGGGGATGTGGCAGGGCGTGGGAAGAATTTTCCTGCGCGTCAGGTGATATCGGTGTTGAAGGGGGCCTGGTCGGTGTCGTTTGATACGGCCTGGGGCGGACCGGCGCGTGTAAGGTTTGACTCGTTGTATGACTGGACGTACAGCAAGGTGGATGGTATCCGGTATTATTCCGGTGAGGCGCATTATAAGAAGACGTTTGATCTTGCGGGGGTGCGTAAAGGTCAGCGGTTGTATCTCGATCTGGGGGCGGTGAAGGATATGGCGCGGGTTCGGCTGAATGGGAAGGACCTGGGGGTCGTGTGGACGGCGCCCTGGCGGGTGGATATTACGGATGTTGTCAAGACGCGGGGTAACCAGCTGGATATTACTGTTGCAAACAGATGGCCTAACCGGCTGATCGGGGATGAGCGGTTACCCGATGACGGTATAAAGGACGGGAAGTGGCCGGAGTGGCTATTGAAGGGGTTACCGAGGACGAGCGGACGACGTACGTTCACTACTTTCAGGCATTATACAAAGGATTCGCCGTTGTTGGCTTCGGGGTTGCTGGGGCCGGTACGTGTAGTACGAGAAGATTGATTGAAAAACTCTTCTAAATAAAAAGAAAAAAATAAAATAAGGGAATTTTCTAACTTTATTCCGAATCTGATTCTTTCCAGATATTCATTCAACCAAGCTATTTAAATTTGGGGGAAAAGGTTTCCCAATTATTTTAATTAATTCTATTGGGTAGGAAAACTGCCTGGCAGAAGCAAATACTTTTGCCAGGTAATAAAATTACTCAGACATGGAGGTGACAAGACCTGCGAAGTACATTTCGGTATTAAATACCTTAAAAGAGAAAATCAGACAAGCGAGAATTCGTGCGGCGTTATCTGTAAATACTGCGCTTGTAACTACTTATTGGGAAATAGGTTCTGCCATCATTCAACAACAAAGAGAAGAAGGGTGGGGAAGCAAAATTATCGACAGACTGGCCACTGATCTTAAACTTGAGTTCCCGGAAATGCAGGGACTTTCTGTCCGTAATTTTAAGTACATGAAGGCATTCGCCGAAGCGTATCCATATTTCCCAAAAGTGCAAGCCACACTTGCACAAGAAATTGAAAGCCAATCTGGTATTAACGAGACTTTAATTGTGCAAGAGGGACTTGCACAATTAAGCTGGTATACACATATTACATTGCTGGCCAAAGTGAAGGATCCGGAGGCCCGGTTGTTTTATATCAATAAATGCATAGAAAATGGATGGAGCAGAGACGTTCTGGTTCATCAAATTGAAAGTAATTTATATGCCAGGCAAGGATCTCTGATCAATAACTTTAAGGCTACTGTTCCGGCACATCAGTCCGAGGCAATGCAGCAAGTTTTTAAAGATCCATATTATTTTGATTTTTTACAGTTAGGAGAAGAAGTAAGAGAAAGGGATTTGGAAAATGCTCTTACCCAACACATTGTCAGATTGTTACTAGAGTTAGGAGATGGATTCGCTTTTAAAGGACGGCAATTTCGCCTTGAAGTTGATGGACAAGAATACTTTATTGACTTGCTTTTCTATCATACAAAGCTACGTAGGCACATTGTCATCGAATTAAAGATTGGCGATTTTCAATCTGAGTTTGCGGGTAAAATGAATTTGTATTTAGGAATAGTTGATGACTTTTTGAAAGGCGAGTATGATGAATCTTCCATTGGGCTGATCTTATGTAAAACAAAAAGTAAAATTGTTGCCGAATATGCTTTGCGCGATACCAGTAAACCGATAGGTATTGCAGAATATAGGCTTGCAGAGAAACTCCCGGACGATATTAAAGGAGAATTGCCAAGTATCGAGGAAATAGAACAAAAATTAGATCAGGAATTAAAAGAAAGTTCAAGCAATTTAGAAAACAGGTTTAAAGCAATAAAGGAGAAATTGAAGGCTATTCGTAATGACGAAATTCAAACCTCCGTTACTTCCAAGATATTAATTGACTTATATAAAACGGGGGTGCGAATTTTATATGAGCAGTTAATCGCAAAAATGGGCAACTTCGAGGAATTATTTCATTCTCAAAATTACTCATGGAGTTATCAAAATGTTTCCGTCGTTAATTTAGAACAATTAGATAGTTTATGGAGCAGCGAAGAACGTTTACGTGAAGTTCATGAGATCAATTTTCATTATAGCCTTTTGGGGTTTAAAAAAGCCGGAATTCAAGACTTTAATGATTTTTTTCAATTGCGCTTGACAATCAATACATATTGGTATGGCTTTTCTTTAATAAACTATAATCATGGCCAACCTTTCCTCAAAAAATTATATCATCAGTCGTTGACATCTCAGGATCGGCAATTGATTTTAGATACTGTTGTTGATAAAGTCATGGACAGAATTGATTGGTTCATCGAGAGCCTTGGGTAATAAGTAAAGATTTATTATTATCAAAAACCAGCAGTGATCTTTAGTAGTTTTCTCAGCCCTTCCTTATTATAAGACTGTATCATATCCTGTTCAAACGTATTCCGCATCCTTTCGAGGGAAGGGGCCGAGATCTGCCAGCCCAGGGGCAGGACGGGTGAGTAAAATCTCCCTTTCCCGTCTTTGACACAGGTGGCCGTTATCCATACGGCGGAATAGTCTGATCTGATACCGGGGAACTGTGTGGAATCTGAATTATAACGGACCTGAAGGGTATTGTCGGCTGCCTGGGCATTGCCGTTGATACCGCTGTTGATGATACCTACCAAAGGGCTGATGGGTTCAAAGCGATTGGACACCATCTGGCGGGTGTCGGGGTTATAGTAAGGGCTATTGGTGATGGATACAAAATAAAAGCGAACCTTTTTCATTAATGTCGTGAACAAAGTGTCCTTATCGGACCTGCGGCATCCTTGCCGGGCCAGGCTGATGAAGATGGCTTCGGAGGTTGATGCCCCGGAATTGTCCTTGGCTCCTCCATCCATAAAATGATAGCCGGGACCTATTTTTCCGCTGGGGCTGATGAAGGGGAAACGGGCGCTAAGGAAGGCGCCGGTCATCAACGTCATACACATGGGGGGATCTTTTTCCTTTTTTCGTTGTGTATTCAGTGCAGCGATCCTTTCCTGTATGAAGATAGTTCCCGGGAAGTCTGTATGTGAGAGCCCCACGGGCGCCATGATCCCTTTTAATCCATCGTCTACATTCAGTGTATTGGAGAAGAGCAGGGGGACTTCGAAACCGGCACGGCCGGTGGCGGAGGTGTCTTGCCAGATGGCGTTGAAATCCTGGTCGAGACTGATGTCCAGCGAGCTATGTCCAAATCCTTCCCAGAGTCCTTCCTGTATCGCGGACCTGTCTCTCCATAGGGGGTAACCTGCCGCGGAGGCCCAGATGTCCCTGCCGAGCATATTGCCTAAAACGGGCGTGAGAAAATCATGTCCATAAAATGTCCGGAAATGATCGAGGCTGTAAGCTCCGGGGCTGTCCAGGTACCGGGCCCTGTAGGCGCATTGTACGGCCGCACCGACGGTGCCGCCCGAAGCGCCGCTGATGGAAAAGACGTAATGTTCAAAGCTTTTATGGTTTTTGCTATTTCGTATCAGGGTGCTGTCCAGATAAGAAAGGGTCATATTTGTAAAGGCCGCTGCTTTGATACCACCGCCATAGGTATTGACGAGAAATATGGGGTATTCGCCAGGAGCGTTGAGTATCTCATCCTTGCGATGGAGGAGCCAGCTATGAAAATAATCGTTTAAAGAGAGGGAGGGAGAGGGTTGGGGCTGAGGTTTCAGCCGTACAGAGTGATAGTCATTGGGGACACTGATGGCCAGGATCAGACCAGTGACGACGATGAACAGTACGAGGTTGATCTTTAACCAGAGGCTAACCCTTATCAGCAGCGTGGCGAGGAGGATATAAAAAATGATGCCGGACAGCAGGACAGGGAGCGTGAGATAGTTGATGTTTAATTTCAGGACTGTCAGGGGGAAGATATTGAAAAGTATGAAAAGTACGGCCAGGGCTCCGCTGCACAGTATGATCGGCCATCCTATCTTTCTACACCACCAACTGTCTGCTGAAAAAACATAGCTGCGTGTGCTGACAAAGATCCAAAATGCCGTTGCCAGGAGCAGGAGATGAAAGAAGAGCCAGAATAATGAGCCGGGGGCATTGCTTTGCCGGCCGAGGAAAAGATATCTGATGAGGCAGGGCAGGACGAGGCCCAGTAGTATACAGGTGGAGATGGTGACGATCCGTGCTGCGGTCTTGCCCAGACGGGTCGTTAATTGCCGATAGATGCCGGCAGCAATGTCAAACCGGATGAGCACGAAGAATATGCCGAGGATGGCTGCCAGCCATATTGTTGGCGGAAAGATGTCCAGGGGAAAGGGTATCCGCAATACCTGCAGCGCATTCAAAATAGCTGTTGCGGGGATAAGAATGGTGATCACGCCCAGATATCGGGAGACTTTTTTTTCCGAAGCTTCCTGTGCGGAGTCGGGGATTATGGGTTCTGTCATGCGGCATACCGGTCCTTTATATTCTTTTTCGAAGAACAGTTTAGCCAGCCACCAGTTGAGGAAGGCTGTCATCAATACGATGCCTACGAAGAGCAGTATGCCGGTGTCGCTGGAATTGCTGTTTACAAGGAGGTCCTGTCCCTGGTCCATGACCCAGATGGGCAGCGAAAAGATCAGCACGCCGAGGATGATGACCCTGTAACGGAAGAGCTGCAGCGTTTTGGTGCGGATGTAGGCTGAGAGCCATTGTAATCCTCCATCCTTCATGATAAGGGTATAAGGAAGATAGATGAAAAGTATAAAGCCCAGGATGCTGAATTTTGTCAGGGCCATGGCGCGTATGACACCGGCAGGGATGGGGTTGACAGCGTCGTCGAGCCAGGTCAGCATACCCAGATCTTCGATGACATCACAAATGCCGGCCAGGATCATGAGGGCCAGGAGGATATTGCTGATGGGGCGGGCTGCTTTTCCGATGCGTGTCTGGAGGGCCGTGATGATGATCACCCCCAACGTCGTATAGAGGAGTATAAAAATAAAATCCATGTACACGTCGGTGTGAGCCCTGTGGAGCCTGTTGATAACAGGAGGTTTTTCCCGGCAGGGATCTGCCGCCAGGCGATTGACGGTGTCTTGTTTCCAGGATGCAATGATGGCGCTGTCGACTGCGCGGGTATGGCCCAACTCGAGTGAAACGATCCCTTTTGGGGCGAGATCATTCCGCAGATAGGTCTGATCCTTCAACTGGAGGAAGGCGACGATAAAAGTGGCGGCCAGGACAGGCCAGAACAGTACGGAAAAATGATGATAGATATAGTAATAAAAATTACTTAATTTAACGGGCATAGGAGGAGTTTATGCGCCTGAAGATACACAATAAATGCCGGCTATTGCTGCTGGTCATGACCGTATGCTGCCAGTCCGGGATACTTTTTTCCCAATCTATTGTAACGATCGCACCCCCGCGAAAGGACGTCGATTATGGCCGGCTTGCCCGCATTGATACCCTTGTAAATACGTATGTGGACAAGGGATGGATACATGGTGGGGTCGTCCTGGTGATAAAGAACGGGCAGGTGATCCATCATAAGGGTTATGGATATGCGGATGTAGAAAGCGGTAAGCCGATGCGCCCGGACAATCTTTTTCGTCTTGCCTCCCAGACCAAGGCGGTGGTGAGCACTGCGATCATGCTTCTTTATGAAGAGGGAAAGTTGTACCTGGATGAGCCTATCTCCGACTTTATCCCCGAGTTCAGACATCCGCAAGTGCTGGATAGTTATCACGCGGACGACACTACTTATACCACGGTGCCCGCTAAGCGGGAGATCACGTTCCGCGACCTGCTGACGCATACTTCGGGTCTTGATTATACCATGATCGGCACTGACAGGCTGAAGGCTATATATGCCAAGGCGGGTATCCCCGCGGGATTAGGGCTAATCGATGCCAATCTGTTGGAGCGTGTAAAGACGCTGGCCGGATTGCCTCTGGGAAGCCAGCCTGGCGAGAAATGGACTTATAGTCTTAGTACGGATGTGCTGGGTTGTCTGGTGGAGGTCATCAGCGGTCATAACCTGGAAGATTTTCTGTCACAGCGGCTCTTTGGTCCCCTGGGCATGAAGGATACTTATTTTAATGTTCCCATGTCCAAGGCGGGCAGACTGACGACTGTATATACAGAGGATAGTCTTCATCATGTCATTCGCTGGACAAAGGAAAAGACGGGTATAGATCCGGAATACCCTATAAAAGCAAAGCATTATTTTTCCGGTGGCGCGGGCCTTACGGCTACAGCCTATGACTATGCGATATTCCTGCAAATGATGCTTAATCACGGCCGCTGGAATGGCAAACAGATCCTTTCTCCCCGTACCGTGGAAATGATGACCAGTGGTCAACTGTCATTTCTTTATAACGGGATCGATAACTTTGGGCTGGGGTTTGGCATCACCAGCGAACGGTCTGGCGCAAGGGGCCCCAGGAATGAAGGCTCTTTTTCCTGGGGTGGGTTTTTCGGCACCACGTATTGGGCGGACCCGAAGGCAGGGCTGGTCTGCGAGATCATGACCCAGCAGAACCCCAACAGCCATGGCGATCTTGCCATCAAGGTAGAGCAATTGATCTACCAGAGTCTTCGATAAGTTATTTGATAACCTTCACTTCGAAGATGTCCTGTATACAATTGAATTTGTCTTTTACTGTGTAGGTCCTGGATGATCCGGGTCTGACGGTGATGCTCCTTGTCGTCGCTTTGCCGGCGCTCCATTGGTAGCTGCCGACGAAGGAGGCGGTGAGTGTGAGTGTGTCGCCTTTTTTAACGGTGAGGGGCCTCCTTCCGGACTTGTGCTTCATCATGGTGAATTGGTCGCGGATCTCACCATCGGCGCAGATCCATTTCCAGTCAAGACGAGAGCCCTGTATTTCCAGCATGCCTGCGCCGCCATGTGTTGCGTCGGAGTAGGGTAGGGCTTCATGGGGGAAGGAAGTTTGCTTACCACCCAACTGACCTGCCGAGCCGCTGACAAGGTAGACGGTTCCCTGGGCGTCTTCTTCCTTGATATAAGGGCAGGAATTGGGCGTACCGTCATAGCGGCCTGAAGAGGTGCTGACCAGGTGTTGAGTGGAGTCGAAGGAGGCTTCCATGCCGAAATGTCCTTTCATCAACCTGGATCGTTCGTAATCATGGCTATGGCCGCAAAGGACGAGGTCTACGCCATAACGCTCCAGGATACGTATGAAATTTTCACGGATGTGCACCAGTTCCATTTCCTTATCGGAGTTGTGCGATCCCATCGTATAGGGGGGGTGGTGCCAATAGGCGATGATCCAGCCTTTATTATGGTTAGCCTCCAGGTCTTTTTTTATCCATTGTACCTGGGGCCCAAGGGTGTCATAGATGCGATATTGGCCTTCTTCGATGCCATACGCATCCAGGGAAAGGAAGTGGATATTGCCCAAGTCGAAGGAATAAAAGGCAGGGTTATGTGAAGCGGCGCCCCCGGCCTCGCCCTCCACCGGCATGGAGAAATTCTGGTAGTAGGCGACCTGGTGGGTTTGCTGTACTTCATCCCTCTCGGCGTCGCCGTCATAATAGTCATGGTTGCCGGGAGATGGAAATAAGGGATATTTTGGAAGCAGATCGTCCTTATAGATATTGAAAAAATTGGATTGAAATTCGGCGTCTCTGCCGGTGCTGTAAGAATTATCGCCCAGCAGGACCCAGGCGTCCATATAATGATCTCCCAGATAGCGGACCAATTGATCCCGGACATTTCGCTGATTGACAGAATTATTTCCGCAGTCCCCTACGACACCGATGCGATAGGAACCTTCCGTACCGGGGGCGGGCAGGGTTGAAAAGTAATTGTCGGGTCCTATCTGGAGGGTGTCTTTCCAGGCGCCGATGGAATAATAATATTTTGTCCCAGGCTGCAGACCCTCCAGCTTTATTTTATGTTCAGAGACGAGGAGAGAATCCTGGGCTGTCTTATCCAGTTGTCCCTGGGTAGCGCCGTAATGGACGACGCCTCTTACCAGGACGTCGGTCCTCCAGCGGATGACGATGCTATTGGGGGTAGCCACCTGCAGGTAAGGTCCTCGCAGGAGGTTGGCACGGGGACGGGGCTGGGCAAAAGAGAGGAAGGGAAGGAGGACTAAGAGTGTGGCAGTGATCTTGTTCATAATCGGCGAAATTAGCTGGGATATATTAAATTAAGGTTAAGGAGCGTCTGTTAATGCATTTATAAATTGGATAATATCTTGTTTTTCTTTTTGGGTCAACCCTAGTGGGTGTGAGGATAGGGTCTGTGAAGGTACGTTCAGCCCCAGTCCCTGTCCCCCGCCCCTGTTGTAAAACTCCATTACATTATCTAATGTGCGAAAGGCGCCATTGTGCATGTAAGGGGCGGTAACTGCTGCGTTCCTCACGGTAGGGGTTTTGAAAGCCCCTTTATAGAACGGAAAAGGGTATACGTTGAATCTACCCGGGTCCTTGCTTAATTGTGGTTTGTCCAGCCTGTCGGTGCGGGTCGTGCCCAGGACCTCGAACTCTGTTACTGCATAGTCGGGGGGGATGAGCCCATTGAATAATGGGATAAAATGACAGGTGGCGCATTGTGCTTTTCCCATAAAGAGGTTGGCGCCCTTTCTTTGTCTTGTGGTGAGGAGGCTGTCGGGACCTCCTTGCATATAGCGGTCGAAGGCAGAACTCATGGGATGGAGGGTCCTGATATAGGCGGCGATGGACCTGGCGATCGAGGCGATGCCGGATTGTGTAGAGCGCATCTCTCTTGGATCCTGTAGCACCGTTGCTATCTGGTCTTCAAGAGCAGCTGCCCGTCCGTCCCAGAATTGCGTATGTTGAAAGCCGCTGTATAAAAGCGTGGGGGCGTTGCGATCCAATGTGCTATGGCCGTCGAAAGCGATGGGGGCGGTAAGGCCGTCCGTAAATTTTTTTTCAGGGTTATGACACGTGGCGCAGCTGCGCTGCCCGTTGCCGGAGAGGGACTTGTCGTAGAATAATTTTTTGCCTGCGGCTATGAGGGATGTGTCGGTCGGGACAGGGGTATTCAGCGCGTCGGGGCTGAAGATGTCTTTGGCGGTATAATTGAGTATACCGTTGGTATTGAGTTCGAGGTGTTTTTTTGTGATAAGACAGCTGAGCTGGTGTTGTAATGGGAGGGCAATGTGTTTTAGAAATGTCAGTCTGTCGAAATTGTCAAAATTGAGGTGTGTTTTACAGTACGCGATGGAGCTGTCGAGGTAGTATTGGAGGGAATCGTCCGGATTGTATGGTTCGAGCTGGTGTTTGATGGCCAGGAGGGATTGGCAGGATTCGGATATGCCTGTCTTTAAATAAGGCGCATCATAGCCAGTGATCCCCAGGGCAATGACCCTTATCAATTCTATGCGCAGGCTTTCCAATATCTGTTTATCGTCGGCATGGAAGTCGTACAAGAGTGCGAGAAGATCGGCGGCGGAGCTGGCCACGGCGGTGGATTGTTCCAGCAGCTGGCGTTTCCGGCCGGGAGTATTGGGCTCATACAGCAGGGTTTCGATGACCTGAAGACCCAGCGGCGACTGGTATTCCATACCCGGCTCTTCCACCTCGAATTTGGGCGCCCTGTTATAGATGCGGGAAGACGAGCGGAAGAAATATTCCATAAAGGACTCTATCCTTTTCCAGGACGCGCGGCATTCGGCCAGTTTTTGCCGGACAGCTGCGATGCTACGGCCGTCGTGGAGGTCCATCGTGCGGATGGCTGTCTGCAGGCTGGTGCAATGAGTGGAGAAGACGGGGGCTTCCGTTCTAAAGAATTCTATGGTGGTATCTATGCCCCGGGAGGGGGCGGGTGGACGGATCAGCCCGGGGATCAACATCGTAGTGAGTGTAAGTAAATAAATGACCGGCCTCATGGGGAGGCAAGGTAAAAAAAATCCCTGACCCGCCGCATCGCGGCGGGTCGGGATGTATGTTATTTCCCTACGGCCTTGACGATGGGGGCCCTGTCAATATATTGAATATATCGATCGATCTTATCATTATTGGAAAAGTGCTGGTCACTGTGGACCCAAAAGGACAATTTTTTCCCATTCTTATATTTGACGTCAACCATATACCAGCCCAACAGCCATATGCCGGGAATGTCCGGTCCCTGCTGGGGTCTGTTGACCTTGAGGGGCAGCCAGATGTCTTTCGAAAAGCGGATGCTGTCGATGACATTGGTGCGGCGATCCGTCCACCATTTGGAGATGGCAGGTTTGCCGGCCAGGCTATCTCCCGACGACCAATAGAAGATGGCATCATCAGTAAAAGCGTCCACCCAACCTTTGATATCTCCGGAGGACATTTGCATCAATCCTTTCCGGCCCATGTCTGCGTAGCGAGGGTCTGCAAATTCCGATTGTGGCGGGTTTGCGGCGGTTTTGGCGGTGGCAGTGTCTTTTGGCTCAGTCGTCATTGGTTCGGACGGTTTGTTGTTGCAGGACAGAAGAAAATAACATCCCGCGGCGAAGAAGAGGATCTTTTTCATGATGGCGGCATTTTAATGATGATAAATGGAGATCTGAAGGCCGGAGATAGGTCTAAGGCGCGGGTAGGCTAGAAAGGATTATATTATAAAAGTATGCTATATATTTCTGAACAACAAATGTATTTTTGGGGAGGACGGTTAAAGCGTGGCGGTTTTTTCCATATTAACGTACATGTCTACTCGCTTTTGTCTGAGGCTTCCGGGCTTATAGGCTTTTGTCCATCCGTCCGTATCGTCCAGGTAGTATGATTTTTTGTCGTCCTTTACTTTTTTATCTTTTAGTTGAGAGAGGACGGCCCTGAAATAATAGTGGTTGAAAAGCCGATTGAATTCCGTGAAATAGATATCGGCTACCCTCAGATTGCCCTGGATGATGATCATATTCTCATCGTTGCCTGTCGTGGAGTTTGCGCTGAAGTTAGCGGAACCGCTGATTACCACCGGGTTGGCGCCCAAAGGGTCCTGCAGCAGGAATTTAGAGTGGATATACGTTACAAACTTGGTAATGCCCAACTGCTGCATATTGGTTTCCTTTGTCCATTCGTACAAGGGGTCTTTTATAAATGAGCCAAAAGCCTGGTAAACGTTGTTGGTTGCCGTCAGCGGGATAAAGGTGTCTTTTGTTTTTGCGGTGGCTTTATCCTCTTTTTCCAGCAGCAGGAAACTGATGGGACTGCCGCCATTGTGTTTCTCCAGCAGGTCTTTCAGGCCGGCATTTATCCCAAATGCCAGGGTTATCGAGCCTACGTGTTGTGATTTATCGATGAGGTCGAAGTATTTTGTCAGCATGTCCAGGCTTTTGCGGGGGCTGAAGATGGGGGTGACGCCGGTGGGGATGCTGCCGTTGAGGTCATGCTGGATATTCATTACATCCGTGATATAGGCGGTTTTTTCCTTTTTTTTATTGGCTGCCGTATCGTTGTCTTTTGGGCCGGGGTCTTTGCTCAGCAGGTCCCAGTATTTTTTATATAGTGTGGCGAGTGTGGTATCCCGTACCCAATGTCCGACATTGGTCTGACCGAATATGCCGCTTTCCGTAATGTTGGTGGAGCCTGTCCAGACGGCAGAGGGTTTTGTTTTTCCCGCCTGCAGGAAGACCATGAATTTATTGTGCTGGAGCACGTTCTTGTTAGCTTTCCTGTAGATGATGTTTGCCGCGGGTATTTTGGCCTTTGTCAATGCGGCTTTTGTTTGTGTAATGGGCGTTTTATCTTTATTATTTTTTGCGTCTACGATCAATTTGACGTGTACGCCTCTGTCGATGGCTTTTTTAAACTCTTGCAATACGGGGAGATAGTTGAATTCGTAGAAACAGCCGAACAGGCTGTCGCCTTTTTTTGCCTGGTCGATAAAACGGAAGATGGCGACCGGCAGATCTCTCCCCAGCCAGTTGAAGGCATCCTGCTGTTTTTTACCGACCAGTTTGTCGGGTGACGTGTTGTTGAATTCCCGTCCATATGCCTGGCTGCTGGCGACTCCCCGATTGAAGAATATATCGTGTGATTGTTTGCTGAAGGAGGGTTCTGTCCTTATTTTGATCACGATTGGCTTTTGCTGCTGCAGGTCATCGGGTTTACCTTTTACGGGGATGAAGGTGTAAGTATATTCTTCATCCGGCTTTAGGGTGAAGTCATCCCACACGAAGCTCTGGATGGGGTCCGTCTCAGTGGTGGTCAGGTTGCCGGGGGTTACCTTGTCCTTATGGGTTAGAAAGACCTTAAAGCCGGGCATAAAGTGCTCGGTATTATCGGGATATGTTCTTTTGACGGAGAATCCCAACAGTCCTTTTGTATTGGCTGTCCGGTAGTCGATGCCAAAGGAGACTGTATTGGTGCCGGTGACCGCATAAATGCGGTAGTTGTCGACGATCTTGGATTTAAATCGCATACAGCAAGGGTTTATTAAATAAATAAAATAAGGGGTCGAGATGTACAGGTAGGGTAATGGAAAGTTGGGGATTTTTTTTTATGTGTACAACCGTAAAAACACCCTATTTTACCTCAAAGCTGATCAGGCTGCTGCCTGCTGATCCGTCTGTTGCGAGTCCTTCCACCACGGCGATGTATTTACCGGGGATGTCGGAAGTGTAGAAGGTGAGCTCTCCCTTGCCTTGTGGGTTCACCGGAACCTCCGGGGACCAGTATAGGACATTCCTAAAGTCGGGCAGGTGGCTTTCCGGCGCCTGGCCTTCCCCATAGGAGGGGGAATAAAATTCCCTTTCCAGCTGCAGTCCCTCATAATCGACAACGGTGGCATGAGGATCAAGGGTGTAACCACCCAGATCCCCTTTATAGGTGATCCAGTTCATTATGCCTTCAAAGGATGCCGTCCCTAAAAAATATCTCCGGTGCACCATATCCAATCGTCTGATCTTCAATGGATCTAATGTCATCAGCTTATCGATGTCAAATATGGGTACTCCGTCCAGCAGGATGAGCGGGTCGCTATCAAAAGAAATCGTGTTGGAGATATCGTACAGCGGGAGATGGAAGTGGGACTTTCTTTTTTCCACCAGCATCAGGATGACGTATTCCCGCAGTACTTCTTCCATAGTGGTGAACCTGGTATAATCGTCCAGTAGATAAGTGTAGTCGGCCTTATAATAAAATGTGTTGGTATCAGCGGCTGGGAAATGCAACTGTTTTAGCCGGGGGCCATTGTATTTATTCACTACCTGGGCAGTCAGGTTCTTGTCGGTGAGAAGGGCTGTGTAGTTGGGGGACAATGTAAAGGGAGACAGGAGCCCATCGGTATATCTTTCCAGGAAAGGGTTATCGATGTCCACCCTGTACATGCTGTCTTCGGTGGGATTGGTCTGTACGATGATCTCCTGAGAACCATAGAAATCCTTCAATTCAAATTTTACCTGTCCGTTGCCGCCGGAATAGGTGGTGGCGAACTGTGTCCTTGTTCCCGGTACGGATAAATATGCCTGTATATTGTCCGCAGGTTTACCTGTACGGGAGTCTACCACGGACCCTGTGATGATGGCGCCGTTGTATTCCAGCGGGTATCTGAAGCCAGGTGAGGTATGATGGAATACCTCTTCCCAGCGAAACCTTCTCCAGCCATGGGATATCATCAGGTTGTCGATGGCGGCCTTATCTTCCGGGTGGTGCAAATAATAGCCCGGAGATTCAATCCGGCCTTTCAGGTCGGACATTAGATACAGGTAGCCGGCGATGTCTGCTGCCGGAGCCGTCTGCAGGGAATCTACGCGGAATACGGATAGGGAGCAGTCAGTCTGCAGAGGTTGTTTATTCGATCCTGATGTATTTATCTGCAAGCTTATTTTCTGGCGTGTGGCATAGCTGTCTTTGTCCGTGTGGAGGTTCATGTGCAACTGTCCGGACGGATGTTTGAAGACCAGTCGTTCGCAAATGGGGTGTTTTTCCCCGTCGAAGATGGTCAGATGAGAAATGCCGTCGCCCAGGGTATTCTTATCAATCAAGAAGCCGGCCTTTCCTTCTTTGAGAATGGCGCTTTGAGAAGATCTTACTGTCCGGCGGGTATGTGCGATAAGATAGATCAAAGACCCGGGAGTGGTAGACTGTACGTTTACGCGGAAGTGGTCATTACCGTCTTCCGACACGGTCATTACCATACCTTCCTTATAGGCGGAGGGTAAGAGGTTGCTAATAGCCGTACCGTCTGCCAGTCTGATCGTCGAGCGGTAGCGATGGCCGGGACGGGGTGTCAGTGTAAAATTACCGATGCCAAATCTCAAAGGACGGAAGCGGACCACGGTGTCCTGGTCATCCTCTGTCACTATACCTGTGCATTCGATACCCCTTCCGTACTGGTCGGAGATCCTGAAGGCGACTTTACTGCTGATGTTTTCCACCAGGTTGCCTCCTTCGGGGAAAAAGGTTACATCATATTTAATGGGCGTTGCCACAACGGGTGTTTCTGCGGATTTATGGGTATTTACCACGGTGATGGCTTTTTCAAAGAACCAATCTTCACCGTAGTTCTTCATCCAGGATGTGTATGCCCGTAGTTTATAATTCCCTGAGCGGATGGTCAGGGGGAGAAAGAGAGAGCCATGGCCATGTCCACCCGTCAGACTAATTTTTGTCTGCATGACGGGCTTGTTATTTTTATCCAGCCATTCGAGGTAGGCGATCTTACTTAGGTCCAGCGGGTGGTGGGAACCTGCATCCACCACATACAGCTTGAACCAGCAGATCTCTCCCGCCAGGTAGAATTCTTTATCGGTGTGTACATACAGCTTCTCCTGGAGGCGTTGCGATGCGTATTGGTCCAGGTCTTTTTTTAAGGCAGCCGGCGCCCCATCCTGAGCAAGGGAGGATAAGGTCTGTGTGGCCAGCAGCAGAAAAAGGGGAGCATATTTTGTCATCTGTTGATGATTGTTTGTCGTTATTGTTTTTAATTCTGCCAGAAGGAGGGTTGTGTATTAGCTCCTCCCTGGGTACGGCAGTCGACACAATAGGCGCCATTGGCGGACCATCCGTCGAAGAGGCCGTTGGTAAAATGCATATTCACGGGAACAAATGGGGCGCCGGGGCCAAAAAAGGCCCAGAGTTTTGCGCTATCCAGGGGCACCACGGTATCCGGCAACGCGCAGCTGAAACTATAGCGCCAGTCTCTCGGGAGTTGACTCCGGTCGATAAAAATCCTTTGCCGCTGTACTGTCCCTGCGGAGATGAATCCGATGACCTGTTCAGCCGGGTTGCTAAGGCCATGGACATTACCTTTTATATTGGAAGGTTGAGCATCGAAGATGGACCCCAGGGTTTCAGTGTTTCTCTGCATCAACGTCAGATAATTATAAGCATCTTCCGACAGTGCGTATTGCGTGACCAGGATGCTGTATTTGATACTCAGCTGGGAGCCGTCGTTGGATACGTGGGTAAGCAGCTGCCGGCTGATGACATCCTGTGCTAACTTGATCGAGCTGCCAAGGATAATGGATGTCGAAATATTATTCTTCCAGCAGTAGTAGATCTGGTCCACCGGATTTCTGTCTACGACAAAGGGTTTATCTTTCTGGAATATACCGTTGGAATATTCGCCGGAGGTATATTTCCATGTTTCCACGTACTGCCATTGATAATAGCGGGTATTATTGGATGGGTCGTGTGTGTTGGCGAATATGTTGACGCCGCTGTTATCCACTGTCCAGTTGATGCTATCGATGGCCGGCGTGCTCCTGAAAGGTACATAGTCGGAGAGATAGTCCTTATTGCCGGCGGTATGGATGCGCAGGCGGTATTTTACAGTGGGGTTGAGCGGCAGGGTATCCACGCCATAAACGCCATTGCCCAGCTCATCAAGCGTATAGGCGGAATTATCATCTCCTTCCACCTGCAGCCGGGCTTTTGTTTCCGTGGGTGGTTTTACATTACCCGAAACAGGTATGGTACGGCTCAAAGTAACCCGCGTAGGGCCGTTGCCTGTAATAAAGGCTTCCACGACCAGGTAGCCTGTAGGCGGTGACACGTAGGGGCTGACAAATGGGTCTTTACAGCGTGTCAGGACCAGCGCCAGGAGAAGTGTAGAAGTTATATTTTTTAGTGACAGTGACATACGATCGTAGTTTTTAATTCGGCCAAAAGGATGGTTTTGTTGTAACTCCACCCATCGCACGGCAGTCTGCGCAGATGGTGAGGTTCCCCATCCATCCGTCGAACATTCCTGATCTATTGATATGTTCGCTGATCGGGGTATATCCTTTGCCGGGAGCGAAGTAAAAGTCAAGTGAATCGAGGGTGACGAGGTGATCGTCTATGGGGCAGAGGTAGTGATAACGCAGGTCATTGGGGATCTGGGTGTAATCGATGAAAATCCTTTTCTGTTGTAACGTACCTGTGGAGATATAGCCGATCACCTGCTCCGCGGGAACGCTGAGGCAATGAATATTTCCTTTTAGTTGTACGGGCTGGGCGTCGAAGATGGAGCCCAGGGACTGGCTGTTCTTTTGCATCAGGGCTAAATAATTATAAGCGTCTTCCGTCAGTGCATATTGCCGGACCAGTGTGCTGTACTTATAGCTTAGCCGATGCGATCCACCCGGGATACTGTTGAGAAGGGCGCGATAGACGACGTCCTGTGCCAGTTTGGCTGTGCTGCCCAGGAGCAAGGAGGTGGATATAGCGCTTTTCCAGCAGATGTACACCTGATCATTGATATCTCTGCTTACGACGCTGGGTGGGGGCGCCTGGTATTTGCCTTGAGAAACCTCACTTGAAAAGTATTGCCAGGTTTCGTCATAATCCCATTGATAGTAGCGGGTGGCGTTGGATGGGTCATGTGTATTGGCATAGATATCGATGCCCCCGCCGACGATGGCCCAGTTGATACTGTCGATGGCGGGTGTGGTCTTAAAAGGCGCATAGTCTGAGAGATAGTCTTTATTCCCGGCGGTGTGGATACGGAGACGGTATTTTACGGCGGGGTTCAGCGGTAAAGTATCAATGCTATAGACCCCGTTGCCTTGTCCGACGAGCGTCCAGGCGGAGTTGTCGTCGCCTTCTACCCGCAATTGCGCATTTATCTCCGGCTTGAGCGTATCTCTGTCCGTCAACGGGATGGTGTGGCTCAGCATAATGCGGGTGGGGCCATTGCCAGTAATATAACCTTCCACGACCAGGTAGCCTGTGGCGGTGGGCGCATAGGGACTGACATAGGGATCCTTACATTGCAACAGCAAGAGGATAAGTAATGCCGGCGCCGTATTTTTTAATGACCTGGTCATGTTGCTGGCTTTAAAATCTGATATTAAAGTTGACATAGGGAATGGCGCTGCCGAAGATCGAAAGCTTGTAACCATTGACGGCGCCGTTCTCAGATGTATAATATACTGAATAAGCATTTCTTCTTCCCGTGAGATTGTATACCCCGATGGTCCATGAATTATGTGTCTTTTGATGGACCTTATGGTTGCCTTCGATATTCATCGAGAAGTCGGTGCGGAAATAATCCGGGATACGGTAAGCATTCCTGTCCGCGTACAAGGTCCTCCAGGAGTTGGCATAATAAAAGATGCCGATGGGCAGGGTGATGGGGCGGCCCGTGCTGTAGGTGGCATTCAGGGAGATGCTGAAGCGATGGGAGAACCTGTAGTTGCTGACTACGGTGACGTCATGTGGTTTATCGTAATTGGCCGGGTAGAAGCTGCCGTTATTGATCAGTTCCCCTGCGTTGGGGTCGTCCTGGCGGAGAAGGGTGCGCGACCAGGTGTAGCTGAGCCAGCCGTTGAACTTGCCGGTGAGCTTTTTTACCATCAGCTCAACACCATAAGCTTTTCCTTTTGTCTGCAGCACATCTGTTTCGATGTGATGGTTCATGATCAGTTTGGCGCCACTCTTATAATCCAGGAAATTCTTTATCCTTTTGTAATATACTTCGATCGAGGTTTCGATGGTATTGGATTTGAAGTTCCTGTACAAGCCCAGTGAAACCTGGTCCCCTGACTGAGGCCGGATATTTGGATCGCTGAGTTTCCAGATGTCTGTGGGCGCCATGGCGGTGGTATTGGATAGGGCATGGATGTACTGGCGCTGCGTGTTGTAGCCGGCTTTGACGGAAAAGTTCTCCGTAATGATGTACCGGGCGGACAGGCGGTATTCGGGATTGCTATAGGTCTTTATAAAGGCGCCTGAACCATAGTTCTTTGTGTTGATGAGGTTGTCATTGGTGATGGGTTGTCCGGGGGCGTAATTATTTACCTGGTTCGGGCCGAGATAGCTGTATATAGAATAGCGCAGACCGGCCTCCAGGGACAGGGCGCTGCTGATCGCATAGCGATCGCTGATGTAGGCAGCGCTTTCCAAAGCCTGCTCGGTCTGCAGGACATCCGGGACAACGAGAGACGGCTTGCCCTCCGGCGTATAAGAACCCGGGTGGAGTTTGTACCGCAGTGTATTTACGCCGAATTCGAGGGTATGGGAGGAACTGAGGAACCAGGAAAAGTGTGCTCTGAGATACAGTTGGTTAATATCAAAACCGAGTTTGTATGCATTGACAGGGTTCTGCTTGCTGGAAATATTGTACTGATACCGGTCGTACCCGGCTGCAACCAGGCTGTATATCTTATTGCTGAACACGTGCTTCCATTTCAGACCGATGTTGCGGTTGCCATAGCCGTAGGTGGTGTCGTTGTTCAGATTGAAACGGTCCTGGCTCAGATACCCCATGAAATAGAGGCTATTGCTCTTATTTATCTCGTGGCTGATGTTGAGGTTGACGTCATAAAAAGAGGCCCGGCTGTTCTTATACTGGTCCGGCAGATGGGCCAGCAGCCAATTGGCATAAGTGGTCCTTCCGCCAAGGATGAACGAAGTTTTTTCCTTTACCAGCGGTCCTTCGATGTTAAAACGGCTTGTCAGCAGGCCGATGCCCGCGGAGCCGGTGATCTCTTTTTTATTTCCTTCCCTGCTGTTGATATCCAGTACGGAGGACAGGCGGCCTCCATATTTTGCGGGTATGCTGCTTTTATAGAGTTCCACGTCTTTTACCACTTCGGGGTTGAAGGCGGAGAACATACCAAAGAAGTGGGCGGTGTTATAGATGGTGCCGTCATTGAATAAAACCAGGTTTTGATCGGCCGAGCCGCCCCTGACGTTGAGGCCTGTGCTGGCTTCGCCTACCGTCTTGACGCCGGGCAGGGTCATGACCACCCGCAGGACGTCGGCTTCCCCGAATACCACGGGCACCTGTTTGATGGTCTTTATATCAATCTTCTGTACGCCCATTTCCGTCCTTCTGACATTGCTGGCTTTTTCGGCGGAGACGATGACCTTTTTTAGTGTCATGACCTGGGTCCGCAGGTCTATGTTCATCTTGCCATCGCCGTACACCATCAGTAACCTTCTTGTATCCCGCATACCGATGCTCTGGATATTGAGGATATGGCGGCCCCGGGGCAGGGAGATGGAATAATAACCAAATTGATCGGAGAAGACGCCTATCCTTGGGTTTTCGATGTAGATAGAGGCTCCGACAACGGGCTCTCCGGTCTTTGCATCGCGGGTATAGCCGGCCAGGTTGACGATGCCATGGAGGGGGCCGTCCGTCTTTTCCCCAACGGTGTAGAGTTTGTTCTCCAGGGCGGCGACCTGGAGGGAACTGTTCTGTTCCTGACGGTTACGGGCGGTGTCTTCTCTTTCGGACGCAACCTTTCCGCTGTCTTTTTTGTCAAAAAAATCCAAGGGCAGATCTGTGCGTATGGCCTCTCCCCGGGCTATAAAAACGCGGTGGTACTGGTCGATGGAGTAGGTGATGTCCCTGTCTGTAAAGATCGCGTCCAAGACCTTTGTAAATGACTGTTGCCGGACGGAGACATCGACCCTGGTACTATCGAAGTCCGTCGTATCGTAATAAAAGCGACGGCCTGTCTGTTTTTCAAGCTCTTCCAGGACATCCGCGATACGGGCCTGTTTCATATCCATCGTGACAAGGGAATCCTTTTGGGCAAGGGCCGTGCGGGCTGTCAGCATTAACAGGATCAAGGTCAGCAGTCTGAAAGGAGTAGTTGCGAACATCGTGGCTTTATTATTGGTGCAGGCTGTCATACCAGGCCGCTGTTTTTAGGAGAGTGTTGTCTTTATCATCCTGGAACTTAATGTCGCCGGCACGTAGGAATTTTCTTAGCTCCGGGCTTTTATTCCTGAAGGCGCGCATCAGTCCCTTTTTATTATTGATGGTATACCAGGTATTTTCTTTTTTTAGATAGTAGGTGACGGAGTAGTCGATGGACCTGACAATGGCGCCTGTGGAAACCTCTTCCCGGATGGTCTTTTTTTCTTTTTTCAGAATGGTGCTCCGGCCGTCGTAAAGCAGCTGGTAAAAACCGGGCCGGGGGACTGTAGGGGTGAGACTATCTTTTAGTTTTATGAAAATATGGTTTTGGATAGTAAAGCTGTCGATCTCCTGGTTGATGAGGGCGATCTTATAGATCTTACCCGCGTCATTGGTTACCAGAGCGTCCTTTACCAGGTCATAGATCAGGGGAACATCTTTATAGAGAATGCCATTGTATAGTACCGATCCTGTTTGCATATGGTCCTCGTCGAAGTAGGGGTGTCCTTCTTTGAGCTGAAAGGAATATATAACGTACTGGCTGCCTCTGTATAGACCGGGTTCGGGGGTGAGGTAGGTATGATATTGCCGGATCGCGTTATTTAGTGCAAGATGATCGGGCAGGCTGTCGGATTGCGCCCGGGTTGCCGGCGGCAACAGGCAGCAGAGCAGTAGGAAAAGGCAGTAGAGTTGATTAGCCAGTGGCATAATAGAAGTTTATAATGTGACTGATCCCGTATGAAATTATGGAATTTTTCCAGGCCATCAAGTAGGAATGAAGACCTATCAAAAACTACAAATCAAATCTCAAATCATCCATTTGGTTTTTTAAGAATAAGGATAGCTTTGGCAGTGAATTGCTAAAGTATGAAAAAAAAGGAAAATTTTATCGTTGTATGTCTGCTGTTAGTATCGTGGATCGCCAGAGGACAGGAAGATGGCTGGGGGTATCTGAAAACGAATTTTGCGGCGCCATCCAATCACTATGGCAGCGCCCCGTTGTGGGTATGGAATACGAAGGTGACAAAGGGGGATATCGACTCCATGCTGTATGGGTTTAAGAAAAACGCTTTTGGGGGTGTATTTGTCCATCCCCGTCCGGGATTGATCACGGAATACCTGTCACAGGAGTGGTTTGACGACTATGCCTATACTGTCCGTAAGGGGAAGGAACTGGGATTGGATGTCTGGATCTATGACGAGAATTCTTATCCTTCGGGTTTTGCCGGAGGACATGTACCGGAAGAGATGCCAGCATCTTATAATCAGGGTCAGATGCTACATCTGACCAGGGTGGCTGTGTTGCCGGAGGCTATGGACAAATATGTGTACTGTCTAAAGGAAGAGGATGGGCGTTTTACGGATATTACGGACCGTTGGAAGGATTATACGGGCAGAACGGGCAGCTATTATTTGTTCAATAAGGAGTATTATTACAGATCACCATGGTTTGGCGGATATTCTTATGTAGACCTGCTGGTGAAAGGGGTTACGGAGAAATTTATCGATGTCACCATGAGCGGGTATGCAAAAAGCATCGGCGCCGAATTTGGCAAGACGGTCAGGGGTGTCTTTAGCGATGAGGCGAATATAGAAACGCAGGGGAAAGGGAATATCCGGTGGACCCCGGACCTTTTTACCACTTTCCAGCAAAAGTGGGGGTACGATCTGCTGCTTCATCTGCCTTCGTTGTTTGAGGAGACGGGAGACTGGAGGAAGGTCAGACACGATTATTTTTATACGCTTTTGGAAATGTTTGTCGACAGGTGGTCCAAGCCTTTTGCTACTTATGCAGCGGGCAAGAACCTGGAGTGGACGGGGCATTATTGGGAGCATGCCTGGCCAGACCCCAGTAACGGTCCGGATAACATGGCCATGTACGTATGGCCGCAACGACCGGGCATTGACATGTTGTTCAACCAGTTTAATGAAGTAAGTCCCGGGGCGCAGTTTGGCAATGTCAGGAGCGTAAAAGAGCTGGCCAGCGTATGCAATCAAATGGGAAAGCGGAGGAACCTCAGTGAAACGTATGGCGGGGGCGGATGGGACCTTAGTTTTAAGGACATGAAGAGACTAGGGGACTGGGAATTTGTGTTGGGCGTGAACACCCTGAACCAGCATCTTGCGGATATGACCATTGCCGGGGCGCGTAAATACGACTATCCCCAGAGTTTTTCCTACCATACCCCCTGGTGGCCTTATTATAAGTCGCTGAATGAACATTTTACACGGCTAACTTTTGTATTGACAAGAGGGGAAGAAAAGAATTCGATCCTGGTGCTGGAACCCACGACATCCGCCTGGATGTATTATGCTCATGAAAAGTCTAATGAAAGGTTCAGGGAGATAGGAAAAGAATTCCAGGCTTTTGTGACGCGGCTACAGAAGGCGCAGGTGGAATATGATCTGGGGTCGGAATATATCATCAAAGAGAAGGGGCGTGCGGAGAACGGAAAATTTATTGTAGGCAAGAGGGCCTATAGTGAGGTCGTGATCCCGCCGGACATGGTGAATGTGGATGGGCGTACACTGGAGCTGTTGAAGCAGTTTGCGGCGCAGGGCGGGAAGATCATTCAGCTTGAAAAACTGCAATATGTGGATGGGGCAGCGGGGCAGGGTTTGGAAGGATTTAACGCAAATATGAGAGGTATTGAGGGGGTGGAGGAAAGCCTGGCTAAAGGAGATGTTTCCATAACAGGGATGGGAGGCGATCTGTTCCATCAACGCCAGCGATTGAAGGACGGGCAGGTACTTTTTCTGGTGAATTCGGATATGACGACGGCGGCAAAGGCGCAGGTGAGCATTGCCGGAAAGAAAGTATTGTTGTTAAATACATTTACGGGGGAGATCAGCACATATCCTTCGAAAGTGAATGGGGAAAGGGTATCTTTTACATGTGATCTGCCGCCGGCGGGCAGCATGTTGTTGTTTGTGCCGGAAGGGGAAACCGGTGAATTTCCGGCGTTTGCGGCCGGGGGTGAAGAAAAGGGGCTTCAAGGGACCGTGACAAAGGTTGTCAGGCCTGCCGAGAATACCCTGATGATCGACTTTTGCGACGTACACATCGGGGATACCGTCTTAAAGGACAAGCATGTGTATTATGCGGCGGATACCGTATTCAAGCATTTTGGTTTTGGGGATGGCAATCCGTGGAATACCTCTGTGCAATTCAAACGTAACATTGTCGACAGGGATACTTTTTCCAGGGGCAGCGGTTTTAGCGTCACCTATCATTTTACCGTCGATGGAAAGCTGGATACAAAGGCCGTCAGGGCTATCGTCGAGCGGGCTGCCAGCTGGCGGATCGCTATCAACGGGCAGACGGTTAAGCCGGAGGAAGGTAAATGGTGGCTGGATAAATCCTTTGGCGTAGTGAAGATAGGCGGTTATGTGCGGCCGGGGGAGAATACCCTTACGCTTTCCACCGACAGGATGAGCATATACGACGAAGTGGAGCCTGTCTATATACTAGGAGATTTCAACCTGGTGTCTGCGGATAAGGGCTGGACGCTTTCCCCGTCCGCACCATTGGAGATAGGGAGTTGGAAGACGCAGGGGCTGCCGATGTACGGACAAGGGGTGCGCTATGTAAAAGAGGTGCGGTTGGATAGCCGGCCTGGAAAGGTAAAGGTGAGGCTTGGCAAATGGAATGGGACGGTGGCTGCTGTCTCGGTGAATGGCCGGCCGGCCGGTGTCATAGCTTATGATCCTTTTGAGCTGGATATTTCAAAATATGTAATAGCAGGGGAAAATAAAATAGAGGTAACAGTGATAGGTAGTTTGAAGAACCTGCTGGGACCGCACCATAATTCACCTAAGCCGGGTATTGCCTCTCCCTGGCACTGGAGGGGGATCAGGGGCTATCCGTCAGGTAAGGACTATGACGTATATGATTATGGGTTGATGGAGGATTTCCAATTGATAACAGTGAAATAATACCTATTGATGATCAGCGCGATGGCTGGTCCGAAAAAGAGGACCATCGGCGCTATGCTTTTTAGAAAGGGTATTGTGCTGAAATGCCAGGCGCGTCCTGTCACCAGCGGCACTATTACCAGTGTCATCGCGGCCCATACGAATACCCCATACAATACCCCGCTGGTCCATTTATTCCTGGCCAGGAATGGCAGATGGGGGAAGATAAAGAAATAGAGCAGGGTCCAGGCCAGGCTGATGCAATAATGCATGGCCAGTCCCAGGAGGGCTGTGGCCGTGCCTTCCTCGAAAGCGCTTTTGCCTGTCAGGGTGGCCGCGATGCCTTGCAGCAGTTGGGTGGCTGTAATCTTTCCAAAGACGGGTCCCCAGGTGATGATGGCATAGGTAATGTCTAAGGTGCCGGCCACCAGGAATGCTATGAGGAGCACCCTAATGGCCGGCCGCAGAAGACGGCGCCCAGTGGTCGACAGTGAAGGTGTATTTTGCATGATCGATCTGATAAGCGTTGATGTTGATATAGACAATGGAAGATAGGGTATCTGCCGGATATATTTAAGGTGTGTGCGGGCAACCTGGAATTTTTCCGGATAAAGTTGGATTCAGCTATGGAGAAATGATACCTGTTGATGCAGCGGGGGTCGGGAGATGCAACCCATTGAAGGGGGGCGTCAACCTATTGAATTTATTTCGGGAGAAGGGCGGGACTGTGTAATTTATGATAAAACCGAAGCTATGTTGATCAATAAGGAATTGATGGTTCTGAGCGAGGAGCCCCTGGTCAGGGAGGCGCCGGATGCCGGCAAGCGGATACTGGTGAGGAAAGGAAGGGAATACGTGGTCATACGGTGTGAGGATGTGGCCTATTTCTATATAGACAACGGGATATCTTACCTGATCGAGGCAAAGACCCACTACAAGTATATGATGGCCCGCCCGCTACGGAATATCGAGCTGGCTGTCGACCCTAAATGTTTTTTCCGGGCTACAAAAAAATACCTGGTGAATATCAATGCAGTGGTGAAATTTAGGCCTGTAAAGAAGGGAAAGATCGCTGTACAGTTGCATCCTGATCCGAAAGACCCGATCGTTATCAGCCAGTTGAAGGCGGGGGAGTTCAAACGATGGCTGGTGGAGAATTGAGAGATGTTCTCATAGCGCCCGTTGCTGGATGAATTCAGCAAAAGCATCCCTGTACGATATCCCGATGGGGAGATTTTTGTCCCCCATTAGTACGTAGTTGCCTTCCACGCGGGTGATATGGTCGCCGTTGATGATATAAGAATTGTGGATGCGTGTGAACTGTGCGGGCAATTTTTCCAATAATTCCTTCATTCTTTTATAGGTGATGATCTTCCGGTCCTTCGTATGGATGCAAACGTATTCCTTTAGCGCTTCAAAATAGACGATATCCCGGATGTTGACGCGGATCATTTTTTTATCCGACTTGGCAAAAAGGTATTCTTCGGTCTGGGAGGCAGCGGCTGTTTTGGGCTGCTCGTTCATCAACTGTGCTGCTTTTTGTACAGCCATGAGGAATCTTTTGAAAGTAATGGGTTTTAGTAAATAGTCGACCGCATTGTATTCGTAGCTCTGGATGGCGTAGTCGGAATAGGCGGTGGTAAAGATGATCTTTTGGTCTTTTGGCAGCATATGGATCAGTTCGATACCTGTAATGTCGGGCATATTGATATCCAGGAAGAGGAGGTCGGCCTGTGTGTGACCAAGGAATTCCAGGGCTTCCAGGGCATCGAAGCAAGTGCCTTTCAAAGCGAGGTATGGCACTTTGGCGATGTAGTCCTGCAGCAACTGTCCTGCGTTGGGTTCGTCTTCGACGATCAGGCAACTTATCTTTGTCATAGCGGTATCGTTAAATCACTGGTATAAACATCTGCGGAATGATCGCTGACCAGTTGGAAATTGCCGTCGTAGAGTATCTGCAATCGTTTTGAAAGGTTATTGAGCCCGATACCCCAGCCAGCGCCGTTGTGACGGGCGTCATTGCGAAAGCGGTTGCAAACCCTGAAATGGAGGCGATCTGAAACCTGCAGCTTTATAGAAATATAGTTATTTTTTCCTCTTTTGTCAATCCCGTGTTTGAAAACATTTTCTACCAGGGGGATCAGCAGCATTGGCGGGATCTTTATATCCGAGATGTTATCTGCGATCTCGATGGTAGTCTTTACGGGATGGCGTATCCTCATTTTTTCCAGCTCGATGTAGTTCCGGATGAAGTCCATTTCCACCGGCAGGGGTATTTCCCGATGGGGGCCTTGTTCCAGGAAATAGCGCATGATGGAGCTGAGTTTTTCGATGAGGTCGGCTGTCAGCGGGGATTCGCGTTGTGCGACGAAATAGATATTGTTGAGCGTGTTGAACAGGAAATGGGGTTGTACCTGGGCTTTTAACAGATCGAGCTGGGCTTCGGCATGTTGTTTCAGGAGTATCTGCTGTTGTTGTTTTATCTCGAAATAGTCCAGGGTAAAGCGGAAGGCGATGCTAAAGATAAAAAAGAGGCAATGAGTAACGAAGGGCAGGGCGTAGTTTGCAAAGGACAGATGCACCATCGGCTTGTCCAGGATAAAATGATAATAGATATAGTATTGCGTTCTTGCGCGCAGCCAGGTGATCGTCAGCAGGGACAATACAGCGATGAGCACGTACAAAAGGTATCTCTTTTTCCTGTAGAGCCGTGGTATCAGCCATAAGGCGTTGCCATAAAGGATTATGCTATAGGACAGCGTGCCGAGGAATGCGTAGTTTAGTGCATCGGATGCGGGATAATCTTCAAGGACAGAAAAAAATAAGATCGAGAAGATCACTGCCCATATCAGCCATTGTAGTCTTGTCAGCGGGTGATATTTGTGTTTAGGGCTCAATGTATGTCAAGCGTACGGACCCCGCCGATGTGCAAGTTTTCTTTATCCCGGAGGAAGACGACCACTTTACAGTCTGTCGCGGCCAGTCCGGGGGGAATGTTGAGTGTCAGTGTGCCTTTGTTTTTCCCGGAAGATTTCAGGTCCCGTACGATGTCGGCGTGATGCAGCTGTTTGCCGGCATTCTCTCCTTTTCCGACGGCTGTGGCGGCGTGTAATTGTACGAGGGCTGCCTGGAAGTCGCCGTGTCCTTTTGACAGGGTAAAATCGACGGTGACGGTGTTGTTACCGTTGTTATGTGCGGAGGCATCGATCATGGGATTGACGGTATGGGCCAGCTCGCTGTCGATGGCGGCCCGGATACGGGGTTCGTCGGAGCCTACCAGCTCCATTTTCCCGTTGATGATCACCTGTGGGGTGAATATATCGGGCATGGGGCTGAGTGCTGTATTGTATTCCTTTTGCCGGAGTGTGTAGTCGGCCTTGCTGAAGGGGTCTTTCCAGCCCAGGCGGTCCCAATAATCGACATGGAAGCTCAACAGGTAGACGCCGGATGGGTAGGTTTTTGGAAGGGATGCCGCCAGTTCGTCGGCGGGGGGGCAGCTGGAGCAGCCTTCCGAGGTGAACAATTCAATTAATGCAAAACCCTCGACGGATTTTGGCCGGCCGGCACCGGTGAGGAGGAGCAAGGATAACAGCCCCAGGGAAAGGAGTATTTTGGATGGCATGGCTCGGTATTTACCGGTAATATACCAATTAATGATAGTCCAAGTTAACAGGCGGTATGGATTTTCAATATATTGGGGGTTTTTATCAATGCATTATGCTAAAGCAGGGTAGGAAATATTTTACCAAAATTTCTCTTTTTATAAGCTCTTAATATAATCATCAACGTCTTGTCTAAGAATATTTAATGCTACGGCTTTAGAAACCGGATACTTTGTTTCCTTATCATCGAATTGAAACCAATAGCATGTTTCTTTTAACAGAAGGATATTCTGAGGAAGAAGGTTGATTTTCATAAATTTGACATTGCCTTTTGTGTCGTATTCAGCTTGCGTATAGCTGTGTATTTTTTCGTTTAAAAAACTCCTTTCGTTGGCGTCCAATGGGATTCCGTGGCCAGATTCATATAAAAAACCATATTTTTTACCAGCTTTTTCGAATGTTATTGTCACGACCAAGGCTGTTGAATCGTTGATCCTTATTAGATCACCGACACTGATAGTATGATAGGGAATTCCATTCTTAATTATTTCGTCAATAATGGCAGGCACAGCATCGTTGACTCTTAACCAATTGACACTTCCTCTATTGGTAAAATAGGAATAGTAATTTTTATTGTTGATTTCTTTGTTCGTTTGCGACCACCCTATACATGAACAGATGGTCAGCAATAGTAAAATGAAAGTTTGTTTTATCCTCATAGTTATAAATTATTTAGGTCATCGACAGGCCAAAGCTAAACAAATGGAAGAAATGTGGGATTCTTTTCTGCTTTCATTCCTAACAATGGCTCCACGCGTTCCTGAATCTTATTCATCATAAGAGAAGTAATTGGGATTTGTGTTTGGTCCTTAAAAGTGATTTTATAATACCGGTAATTTTCAAAAGAATACACTCCCGTTCCTCTTCCGAATGAAGTATAATATTCTAATGCAGATATATCATCAAAAGAAAAAACTCTTTTTTTGTTATGCCATGTGTAAGAAATTGTTTTCAGCTCTTCATCTATTTCTATGACAAGTCCCCAGGTCTTAATCGAGTATTCAATGTTTAAAGCAAGCGCAGGTCCAAAATCCAATACAAACGTGAAAGCAAGGCCACCTAAAAAAGGTGCGGTATTAAAATTCCATCCTAAGTAATGAACATATACCCCAATTAGGAATGAATACCTAAGCAGCATTGGCCAAAGTAATAAAAACTGTTGCTTTATTGAAGGTTTAATTATGTATTTCTTTGAATTCACATGAATGATCAATTTAAGCTGGATGGAAGAATGGAGTTCATTAAACCATCATTCAATATATATGTGGTTTTTCATTGAATCCTATCATAACATGTTGCTCTTCTCAATTAAACAAATGGAAGAAGTCGAAGGTACTTTTCTGCTTTCATTGCTAACAGAGGCTCCACCCTTTTCTGAATCTTATTCATCATAAGAGAGGTAATTGGGATTTGTGTTTGATCCTTAAAAGTGATTTTATAATACCGGTAATTTTCAAAAGAATACCAACCACTTCCTCTGCCATAAGAAGAGTAATACTCCAAAGAAATTATATCTTCAAAGGAAAATGTTCTTTTTGTCTTATGCCATGAGTAAGAAATTGTTTTCAACTCTTCATCTATTTCTATGATAAGTCCCCTGGTTTTAATTGAGTATTCAATATTTAGCGCAATCGCAGGACCGAAATCTATTACAAAGGCAGTCAAAAGAGGCGCGCCAAATACCATGGTATTAAAATTCCACCCCATATAATGAACATACAACCCTATTAAGAATGCGTACCTCAGGAGCATAGGCCATAGTAATAAAAACTGTTGCTTTATCGAAGGTTTAATTATGTATTTTGTTGTATCCATGTAACACTTTTTTTACTGTCGGGGAATCCATCCTGATCCTAAAGCGCTTTCATAATTTGACAGTCCTTTAATTAAGACATTTGTGGCAGGTTTCGCTACATTATCGTAAAAGGTTTCTGCTACTTGGAAAGAAGCACCTACCATTACGCCTAAAAGAGTCCCTAACGGCCCTCCTTCAGACCCTACTATCATGCTGTATATGACGGGGGTAGCAGCTGAAGCAACTGAGCCAGTAACTCTATAAGCCAACCTAGCGCCACCAATTTCCCCTTGAAAATAATCATAAACATTTAATGAGATATCAATTAATGTCGCACCTGTACCTGCATACCCTGCAGCCTTGACAAATTTTTCATAAGCACCGGCAGTCGTTAAAACCTTAATTACCCCGTTTGCTGTCTTGATGGTTAAAGTACCTTTCGAAAGTAAATTATGTACATATGGGACGCCTTTTGCATAATCAAAGGCAATTTCCACATAATCCCCTTTTTCCAATACATTTTTTACTTTTTCTACTTGCTCCTTTGATATACCGCCTTCACCCTGTTTTTCTGATTTTGACTTCTTCCCTTTATCTCCGCCTTTCCCTTCATTTCCACTCCCGCTGTCGTCTCCCTCAGTATCATCAGTGGGGCTGTCAACCGATTGACCTATTTTTTGAAGTTCATCCATCGCGGCCTCGTTGCTTATTTCGTTGCCGTTTTCATCGACATACTTTCCTGTCTCCCAATTGTAGGTCAGCATTCCATCCGGATCAATAAATCGCATGGGATTATTGTAGGCGTAATTATACGTACTCCATCTTCTTGATGCCTCACAGAGTGGGTCAATATGATCCCATCTCCCAATCTGTACATCATACATCCTGGCCCCATAATCATACCATTCTAATCCCGAGCCATCCCCAAACTCCTTATGTTGTAACTCCTTGCCGTTGTAGCGATATTTGTTTTCGGGTTTGCCGGCTTCCTGAGAGCTGATGCCGGCCATCGTCAGACCGAACGGATAGTAGTGGGTTTCCTCCACAATCCGTCCGCGGATATGGGTCAGCTGCAAGTTATCGAAAAAAACATTAATATTCGGWGTCTCGTTACTCACGTAGACGAATAACCAGCCGCTTTTGGTCATGATCTGGCCCGTGACGGTATGGGTCGTAAAGGTGGTATCCGCCCCCACCTGCTGGAAGCCGCTGTTGGTGTTGCCGCTGCCTGCTACATAGTGAAACTGTTCGTCAAACAATATCCAGTTGAGATAGGCCTTTGGTTTGGTATTATGTGAGGCATAGTCGGAGCCTACGGTGGTGAGGAAGCTGCTGATCCCGGGATCCAGCACGCCCGTCTGTTGTAACGGGTTTAGAAAATAGTGACCCGGATCGGTACCGGCCACGCCTCCGGCGAGTCCCAGGATCAGGGATGATAAAGGACTGACAGGAGTTCCTGGTGAAGTCCCGTTCTGGCGGTACCAGCTATTGGCCCGGATGTTAATGGTGTCGCCTGCCATGACCTTGATGGTTATATTGGCGCCGACCTTATACCCACTGGCGCTTAATTGCTGGATATAGTTGTTCGGGTTGGTATAGTTATCCGTCGGGTAGCCCGGGGCCGAGATTTTGTTAACCCGCCCGCTGTCCAGGTTCGCGTAATATAGTCTTTCATTGGCAAGGGTGGTGTCCTCCAGGCTGGCATCGGGATAGGCATCCGTCTGTTTTTCTTCGGTCAAGACCATCCGGGTATTGCCCAGGTGGTCTTTCATAAAATAATCGAAGACGATCCGGGGATTGCTCATGGGACCTGTATACCGCAGCCGCCCTTCTTCATGTGTGCTGAATTGGATGGAATCATTTTGATATACGGTATTGCCGAGGTAGAGGATATTCGTAGTCCTGGGAGAGGCAAAAGTGCTGTCGGCCGTCACTTTCCGCAGCCTGTTTCCCTGCGCGTCATAGGTGTAGGTGATCGTTCCCTTACCCGACACACGAATGACCGCCGGGAGGTTGAGGTAGTTATAGCTGATATTGCTGATCTTTTTATTGCTGTCTGCCACCAGATTTCCATTGATATCATAGCTGTAGTCGTCGCCAGTGTTGGCGCCGTCCCTGAAATCCCCCAGCCGGACCGTCGTGTCGGTGATACCGTCGGTGACCCGCGCCAGTTTATTGCTGCCGGACTGATAAAGATAAGTGAGACTGTCAATCGTAGGTGAGCTGTTCAACTTCCAACCCTTCTCCTGCAACGTAAGGATATTTCCATTGACGTCGTAACTAATCCCACTGACGCTGTAATCGATGCCGGCGGACCTATCAAAGACAGCGGAACTGCCGCTGCCGGAGACATATTGGGTAAAGTTGGCCGCCGTCAGACGGTTTGTCGCATCATAGGAAAAGTCGTATTTACGTTTGGCCTGGTCGCCTTCCGCCTTCCAGAGCATGCCCGCAATGTTGCCATTGTATTGAGGGACGAAAGTCCCCAGGCTGGCATTCTTGTCGTAACCTAGTTCCATTCCAAAGTACTGGTCACTGTTGGTAGACGCGTCCACATAGGCTTTGTTGATGGACAGCAGCCATCCCCGGATATTATAAGCGTACACCTGGTTGGCCAGTGGCGTACCAGAAGTCCCATTGGGTTTGTTACCCAGGTTCTTTTGCGCAACCCTGCCCAGAGCGTCATATTGATATCGAACGGTCGTCACATTCGGATTGAGTACGGGAACATGGTTATACGAATAAATATCCTGCTTTTGAATCGTGAGCAGCCGGCTCAAAGAGTCATAGTTATATTGGGTCAGCTCCATAATATCATTTGCGTTCGTCCCATTCTTGTAGGTGTGACGGATAGCTCTGACCGGCTGACCTGCGAAAGCATACTGTGTTGTGAGGACATCTGTCCCCCCGGTGATATTGGTGTTTTGTACCTGTAGCAGCCGGGAGCGATCATCATAGTAATTCGTGGTGTAAAGATAGGTGCTCCCTCCCAGGACATTGGTCCGGGAGCCAGTGACCAATCCCTTGGTGGCGCTGCTCTGCGTGACAGATTGTGGATAGGGGAAGGCCGTATTGCTGGCGGTCTGGAGATAGCTGTCATCCACAGTGTTCCGTGTGCTGCTGAGTGGATTTCCATAAGAAGCCAGCCAGCTATAATCATCATAAAATGTATGCGTCAGCTCGGTGTAGGCGTAGCTCACCAGATTCGGATAGCTGGTGCTGGCGGCTGCCTGCGCACGATGATAATTGGGGTTACTGTAATTGGTAGTGTCGGTGATGAGCCCGGTGGCAACGATCCGGTTAAGTGTATCATATTGAGTATAAAGATATTGATGGTTTGCCTGAAGGTTGCCATCCTGGGTGAGCACCAGCCTGTCCTTCGTATCATACACCATATCGACCTGTGCGGCGCCCGGCACTTTTTTCACGATCAGCCGGCGGCGACCATCGTATTCATAGCGGAAACAACCTTCTGCCAGCATCGTCGTCGACAAAGTCCATGAAGTGCCTGGCAGTTGGGCCACCACGGCCGGCTGGATGACACATCGTAAATTGTTATTCAGGGTATCATATATATAATAGGTGCAAAGCCAACCGGAGTGGCCACTCCCTGCACCCGTGTCGCTTGACGCTGTCAACTGGACCTTTTTAAGGATCAGCTTTCCCTCTTTGTCTTTGAACTCGACAACCTGCCTGCTATTTTCGTCGCTGGTGACGTTCTTGACGAGATCCCCGGCCTGATAGGCTGAAGAAGTAGTGTAAGTTCCAAAACTCCCGGGACTGCCGTTGGTAACTTTCCAGACCCGGACGCTGTCTGTCACTGTATTGACCCAATAGCTATAGCTGATACCCCGGCCCGAGCCTGCCACCCAATTGTTGCCGGCTGCATACACGCGTAATGGCCGGTGCAGAAAGGACCGTTCATATTCTGTCTTACCGTAATAGTAATTTTCACCCTGTCCGTAGACGGGACTGTTGGTATTCGTATCGCTGTAGAAATAGCGTTGTTCGTCAAAACCAGTGACCTTAAATCCTCCATCGTTGATCGAGGTATTGCCTGCGTCGCTGTTAGCGGCAAAAGGAAGGTAGATACGCGGCTGTCTTTCCACGCTATCATAGGAATAGGCCGTCAGCAGGTCGACAGGACTGGTCCCGGAGATAAGAGAGCCTTGTTTGATCACCGTTTCCACGGGCCTGCCGAGCCCATCTATATATTGTGCTGTCCGGCGGTGCAGGGAGAGTGTCGAACTGGTGGTAATGTCGGCTGTGTTGGTGTCTGGGATTATGACGTCCCAGGAGTAGATGTAGTTCACCGTCGCACTATTAAAGATGGGCGGTTTGAAAGGGCTGCTATCCTGGGCCTGGGCGATGACGGGCAGCAGGCCGGCGATGGGCGGCAACAGGAGATGACGCAAAGAGAAATGTAATATACGCATAAGAATCAGGCTTAATTATTCAATACCAGTACCGTCTTCTTCTGACCATAGGTACGGTACTGCGTTTCTGTGAGGACGCCGGCATAACACGAATCCCGTGACCGCTCTACCTGGAGGAGTAAGTACCCCAGGGAGTCAGGTTGGCTGTCGTATTGTTGCAAGACCGATAGCTTGCAGCTGTCGATCCAATAACTGAGGGCGCCGATCTGTTGCTGCTGGTCGGAGGTTAGCCCTAGCGTATCGGTCATTTTCTGTAGCAGGCGCGTGACCACGACGGAATCACCTGATGGCAGCGTATCTATAAGCGATATCTTATAAAAGTGGTGGTGGGCGTCGGCAGAAGACCCTGATAAACTCCATAGGAAGCCCGGCATCACCAGCAAGAGAGTAAAAAAACGTCTCATACTATTGAGGGTTTATGATGTTATAAGTATATTTTTTAAGAATATTTCTGTGCTGGTCGCGGACAAGCGTGAGCCTTCCGTGATTGTCGTATTCATAGAAAGTAACATTGCCTGCGGGATCTACCTGTGAAGTCATGCCTACCAGGGGGGTATAGGTAAATGTCGTCACCTGTGCTTTGGATCCGACCAAACCCGTCCGGACCTTATTGATCTCATCGCGCAAGGCCTGGTCACTGGAAGGGGTCTGTAATACCGAGGTATTTACATAGGATATACAGGTCGTATAGTCGCTGCCCACGATCTTAGCTACCGGCAGGGAATTATGATACCCCCATAGGTATACCGTCCGGACATCGGCCGTCTTGTATTGCTCACAGAGATTGCCATTCATATCGTATGCGGTATAGTTCTGTACAATGGAATCCGCCAACGTATTAAAATGCTTGGCTGCCGCCACATGGATCCGGGTGGTGTTAAAGTAGGCGGCACTGAACTTATTGCCTTCTACAAAGGAGGAAGATCCTCCGGAAGGCGTCAGTGTAACCGTCGTTTCCAGCGGCAACATATAATTTTTTGACAGCAGCGTGCTTTTCATCATGTGTTCCGCCGAAGAAAGACCGAAGGTGAACAGGGTGTCATTGTTAAAAGCATATTTATAATTGATCTCTTTGGTTTGGTTATTATTGATATAGGTCTTCTGCTGGCGGAGGAAAGGCTGGCTCAGATTGGTATAGTAGTAATATTCTGTTCGTATCTCCTGTCTGTCATTTGGCGAGCAGGTCGAATCAATGACCAGTGCGGGTGCAAAAAAATGCCCGTTGATCGAATAGCTCGTCCAACAGCCGGCGCCGACGACTGGCGGGGAACCAGCATAATAGCCGCGCAGCTTCCATCCCATTTGCTCTTTTTGTAAGATATCGGTAAGTGTAGGATTCGCGGGGTAATATCCGTATTCCGAGCTGTACATATAGGGATAAGAAATGATGGTCTTTTTTAGGAGCACATTATTTTGGTCATAGTATTTTTCCAGCAGCAGTTTGCCGCGTCTCCAGCCATTGCTCTCCGGAGGGGCTAAGGGGTACTGAGTGATATCTACTGTACCTGTGCCGTCATAAGCAAAGCTAAATTCCCGCCGGACGTATCCGTTGCCATCCTGGATCGTCGTCACCTGGGGATAATATACATATGACCCGCCTTCACTGGTCATCGGGTAGCAGCTTTTGGGATAAAGCTGAATAGTCTGACAATCCCGCCCGGAGCAATTCCCGTAGTGGGCCACGGTGAGGGGATAGACCTGTATGCCGGAGCTAATAGTAGAGTCTGTAAAAAGGGTATATTTATATTTAGTAGAATAGGTCTTGCCAGTGACATGGTCATAGTCATCTACCTCCTTGATCCGGATGCCTCCCAGGTTCATATTGTATTTCAGCAGGTTTTGACCATAGCGATAGATCGTGGCTGTGCCTACCGTTGATTCAGGCCAGCTGCTGGTGAGTCGCGAGAAGGTGCTGGCAAAATTATCATAGGAGAAGTCCAGACGGTAGTTGCCATTGGACAATTGCCACGTGCCGGTGAATTGGTTGTTAAACGTCTGTACGACATATCCCAACCCGTCCGTATTGGTGAGCGTGATAGTGAAACTACCATAGTTGGTACCTGTGAGTGTATAGCTGAATGTCGTTCCACCATCACTGCTGTTTACGGTGAAATTGTGTGAATAGGCGGGGTAAGAAAGCGAACCCGTGAAAGAAAAATCACTGCTGGTGGCTGTAAACGACGGATAGCGCATATACGCTTCATCCGGACGCAGCTGGTTGCCTTGTTCCAACAGTCCGACATTGCCTTCATACTGAAATTGCCGGTACCCTCCCGTAGGAAAATGGATCTTTTTTAGGGAGTTGGCATAACTATAAGCTGGGTTGGCCCGCCGGTCGCCGTTGTTGGTCTGCCGCATGGAAAAGATCCCATAGTTCCAGGCGAAATTGGGCAGGAAGGTCCAGTTATAATTTTGCCCGTTGTAATACCCCCAATAGTCCACACCATAGGAGATCCGGGAGGGGAGATTCACATTCTCATAATAATCGAAGGTATGGGCCAGGCTGTCGGTACCTGTGCTGCCGAATTCCGAAACCCCTGTCAATTTCAGGCGTTTATTATAAATGTCCGCTCCGGAGCCGCTGCTGAAATAACTATAAGTAAGATTGAATTTCTTCTTAAAAACGCCTGCAGAATCATAAAGGCTGATGGTGTTTACTTTTGACCCWCCGGGGTAGTCCGTTCTATCCGTGGTGCAGTTGAATGTCACATACTGATTGCGTGTACTGATCTTTGTCGGGTAATTTTCCTGTACGTCGGTGGTTACCATGATCCCGTCAGTATAGCTGTCCTGGGTTGTGCAATCCGACGTGCCGCCCAGTACCATGAGTCTTGTATAGGCGCCACAGATAGTTTCATACTCGGCCATAGTGTTATTGTACTCGAACCTGACTATATTTTCTTCATTCATATCCCTGATTTCGGCCAGGTGCCAGGTGGAGTTATAGCCAGGGGCGGTGGGCGGGTTGGGCAAACTGCCGATGCTGGAATAGCTGGTGTTGATATAATCGATGTATTGCACCGACTGATCCTTTGGCATCCCAAAATAGTAACTGGTGCCGTCCAGGTCGGTGATGATCCAACCCAGGATGGCAAAGCTGACGAATACCGGGGTGATCTTGAGCCCGTTCTGATTGTCCATCACCACATTACGACTCTCGTCAAAAAAGAATTTTCCGCTGTTGCCATTAAAGTGGTAGTAATAAATGTCGGGCTCGATATCCCAATAATTGCGCATAATATTATCGACATTCGGCAGCCAGGGACTCCCGGGAAAACCGGAGGGCTTTAGCGACATGTATAGATAGCCTGTGCCGGGACCATTTTCATCATCCGGGATCCCGTTCATTACCCGGGTAATGCTGCCGCCAGCCGACAGGGACCATCCGAGCCCGACATTGCTAGCGACCTCTTCTACCTTAATGCCTCCCATAGCATAATCCAGGGTGATCGGTACTTTGATGTTACCGATCGCTATAGTGTAGAGTGGTATGTCCACGGGTACTGTTCCGGAAAAATTGCCCAGGGGTCGTTCGGTAGGTTTAAATAAGGCGGCTGCGTTGGGTGTGACCGGGCTTACCGGGGTAACAAAGCCATCATTTTGCCCCTGGCAGAGGGCTGCGTAAAACGTCGCCAATAAGAGCAAAAGATCTTTTTTACGGGGAAGGGGTAAATATCGTTGCATGGTAAAAAGGTCCATTTAGTTAAAAGAATAGCCTACCCTGAACAGCACAGGCTGACTTTGCGGTACATGCTGGCGATAGAGCGCGTCAAATAAGAGCTGTATATTACCGCTGCGCCTGCCGGCTTTGTAAGTTTTCATGAGCCCTATCAGTGCGCTGGACTGCCAGGCAGACACAGAAGAGAGTTGAGACAGCCCGCTGAAAGCGTTGTAGTAATTCGCTTCATAAGCACCAGCGATCCACAGACTGCCTTTCAGCCGCCAGTCCAAAAAGCTGCGAAGGACTGCACCCTGGCTGCTAAAGGCGATATGATCAAAAGGTCTTCCCCAGCCTAATTTATATCCCACTCCAGCACCGAAAATGCTGCGGGCGTTTAGTAAGTACCCGGCGGAGAGCACCAAATTGCTGACAGCAGGGATAAAATGATTACTATATTGGGATTGCAGGTCAAACCCCAATTGTATGCGTTGAAAAAAGCTTTTATTATGATAGGGGTTGGGTTTAAAATCCGGCATATTGGCATCGCTGCCACCGCCCCATGCAACGACTTTGTCTTTTAACTTATTCATTTCATCATAGGCTTGCTGCATGCCTTCCGCCAATGGATTGCCCCCAGCCACCTGTCTGCTCATCGTCGAAGCAAAAGATGCTCCCGGTCCCAGCCGCTCTTCTACCATGGCCCCCACTTGGGAACGGGTTTGCAGGCCGGGTAAGGGTTGGCCCTGTATCTCTATACTATTGCCCGGAAGATGGAATAGCGTGGATAAATAACTGTTGTGAGAAAAGAACTCCCGAAATGCGGGGTGATCCCGGACAATACTTAAAAGTTTGCCCGTTAATCTGTCCGGATCATGCAGCAAGTTCTTGTACTGCTGCACCTGCATTTTATAATAATACAGTTGCTTCTGAAAACTTCGCGGAATAGCTTGCCATTGCTGCAGCCTGCTCTGAACAAATGATTGGACCTCATTTGCCTGTTGTAGCCGGTACTGCAATATGATCACGCGGCTGCTCAATTGTTGCAGTGATTGAAGGGTGGAAACAGGGAGTTTGTATCTGCTTAGGAATTTTAATGCTGTCTGTACACTATCAAGACCTGGTAAATATTCTTTTAGTGGATGGATAGCTGAAGGATCGGTGAAGTATAGTAGTTTATCCCGCAACACTACTACCGAACTGTCATTTACCCGCAGTCGGTCTAAGAGATGTAAGGATCGCTGCTGCAGATCGGCACTGATATGCTGATATTTTTTTTCAAGTTCGCCCAGGCTCCCTTTGGAAAGAGTTGCAAACTGCAAGTATGCTGTTGTTGGAGTAACGCTTTGTGCATACGCACAGGCAGATAACAGGGCAAAAATTGCCCCTACCACAAATTTCATAATAGTTTGAGGTTTAATGGTTGTCATTCCATCGGGTAAAAGATTGGATAGTAAGGATCAGAGATCAGGAAAAGTCTTACGGATAAGAAAAATTAATCGGCCGGAATAACAAAGTTTGTAGCGACGAGACAATCCCAGGCTCTATATAAGTAGAATTAACCCTTATGGTAGAAGACGCATTTAGTCAGTGAGAGGATACCTCTTAAGTATTTTTTTTGTTTTATTTTTCTACTGAAGTTGTCCTCCAGAGTCAGGGATTATCCGTTTGGTTGCCAAAGGCCAGAATGACACAGTGTGTCGATCATGTCCGAACAAAGTAAGTAACTTTCTTCGTTTAAAAAAAAGGTGTTTCCACGGATTTTTTAATACCTTTTTTGAACATATCTTCAAACGGGAGAAATTTTACACAAACGTTTGTGCAAGCTGTGTTTAGGGAAAATTTTTACTTTTAAACATGCCTGCCGCCCAAGATACTGCTCTGATCAGACGCCTGAAAGAAGGCGACCTGTCTGCTTTTGACGAGCTGTATCTCAAGTACTATACGCTGCTGTGCACCAGCGCTTATTTTTTTCTGAAGAACGCGGCGGAGGCCAAGGACCTGGTGCAAAACCTCTTTCTCGACGTATGGGACAAGCGGCTGTATATGCATTTCCATGAGGATATCAAGGGATATCTTTTCCTTGCCGTAAAACACCGGTGTATCAACCATTTAAAGAAGCAAAAAGTACAGGAGAAGCATGAGAAGGGGTATAGTGTGCTGCAGGAAGGGGTTGAAGAGGGGTTGTTGTCAGGGGAGGAGCATTATCAGCACCTGCAGTCCCTCCTGGAAGGGATGCCGGATCAGAAAAAGACTGCTATTCAAATGGTGTATATTCATGGAAAAAGGTACCAGGATGCCGCGGATGCCATGCGTATCAGCATCAATTCCCTTAAAACGCATTTAAAGACAGGTCTAAAGTTCCTGAGGGGGGAAATTAATAGCAAGATCAATTAACCCGTTGGGGTCTGACTACTGTAGCATTATCAGATGAATCATACGAAAGAACAAATATTTCAATTATTCGTAGAAAAGCTGTCAGGGAGTATCAACCCTGAGGAGGAGCATGTTTTGGAGGAAAGGTTACGATCGGATGCCGCTTTTGAAAGGGATTGGCGTTTGCTGGAGAAGAAGGCGACGGAGCTGGGTGTGGAAGGGTTCCTTTCGGGTCTGGATGCGGATGCGGGTTTACAGGAGTTGAAGGCGAGGCGGGGGAGAGTGAACCAGATAAGATATAAGAGGGTATTGGCGATTGCGGCTGTCTTTCTGTTGATGTTCGTGGGGATATGGATGTTTTTTTTACGAAAAGAGAAGGTGGAGGACAGGGGTAGAATAGCGGAGCTGGTAAAAGAACGTCAGCAGTCTGTAAGCCTGGTGTTCAACAGCGGTACAAAGGTGGATCTGGGGCGGGAAAGCGCGGGCAAGTCCATTGCACTGGGTAATACGACCTTGAATACGGCTCAGGATGCGCTGCGATATACTTCGGGTGATACTACTACGAGTACCTTATCGGTGCCACCTGGCGCCACTTACAGGATCGTTCTATCGGACGGGACCGAAGTGTGGCTGAATGCGGATACGCGGCTGCGTTTCCCGCTGAAATTTCCCCGGGCTTCCAGAGAGGTGGAGGTGGAAGGGGAAGCGTATTTTAAGGTGGCGGGGAATGCCGGTGCGCCTTTTATCGTCCATACTCCACTGACGGATGTGAAGGTGCTGGGCACCTCTTTTAATGTCAATACATATGAGAAGGGGCATGTCCGGACGGCGTTGGTAGAAGGGAAGGTGGTGACACAATGCCCGGATGGCCAGCACATGGCGTTGACCCCGGGTTATGTTGCGGAGTACCATCTGTCGGGTGGTTTTTCTTCCACGACGTTTGAGCAGGAAGATGAGCTTTCCTGGATCAACGGCGTATATAATTTTCATGACATGCCTATTGAAAACCTGGTCAGGCTGGCGGCCCGGTGTTATGGGATCAATATTATACTGGATAAGGAGAAGTTTGCCGGTAAGAGTCTTACGGGGGTGCTGGAAAGGGGCAAGCTTCCGGAATTTCTGAATGATCTTGCGGCCACGGCGCATATAAAGTATTATTATTTAAATAAGGATCTGTACCTGGAGTGATACACTAAAAATTTTTTCTCTTTCATTCACCCGGATCAGTAGTTTGTATGTAGCTGATTAAAACTGCTGATATGAGAGAGTTCCTCCAACAAGGCCGGCTATTCCAGCGAAGGCTATTATTTATCCTTTTTCTTTGTATCGTTCTACCGGGATTAGTGGCGAGGCCGCAGCCGGAGGCACCTTCCCTTCATTCTGTAGTGAGTATTTCCGGGCAGCGTATCCCTGTCTCCCAGGTGCTGCGATCTATCCGGAAGCAGACGGGACTTAGTTTTTTCTATAGCAATCAATTATTCAACGACAAGGAGAAGATAGATCTCAATTTCCGGAATGCTCATCTGGATGAGGTGTTGGATTTTTTGTTCAAGGGCCGGAACATCGGATATGAGCTGAGGGGCACCAGGGTGTTGCTGAATGAAAAGCAGGCGCCGGCGAAGGTGGTGGCTGATCCTCCGCAGGCTATGCCGGAAAAGAAAGTGCAGGATACGCTGACGGTGAAAGGGCAGGTGATGGACCCTGACGGCAAACCGTTGATGGGTGTTACGGTGATGGTAAAGGGGCGTGCTACGGGTGGTGTCATGACGGATGAGTTTGGTATTTTTTCCATCCGGGCGAGTGCGGGTGAGGTGCTCAGCGTATCGATGGTGGGTATGCAGCCGGAGGAGATCGCGGCGCCTGTAAAGGGTACGTTGAAAGTGACGTTGAAGACGAAGACAGATAAGATGAATGAGGCCGTAGTGGTGGGTTATGGTCAGCAGCGTAAGATATCGGTGACGGGCTCGGTGGCAAGCGTGGATATGAATGATATGCGGATGCCGGTGCGTAATCTGACGAATGCGCTGGCGGGCAAGGTGGCAGGTGTCATTTCCGTGCAGACCAGCGGGGAGCCGGGATATGATAATTCTAATTTTACCATCAGGGGGATCGGGACTTTTATGGGCAGCACGGCGCCATTGATCATTGTGGACGGCGTACAGCGGGAGGATGTTAACAGCACCTATGCAGGGGCCTATAATAATATCGATCCGGAGGACATTGCCAGCATTTCGTTGTTGAAGGATGCTTCGGCGACTGCTGTGTATGGAGCAAAGGCTGCGAATGGAGTGTTGATCATTACCACCAAGCGAGGTGTCGCCGGCAAGCCAAAGATATCGGCCAAGCTGGAATCAGGTGTATCGGGACTTACGAAGGTGCCCAAGATGCTGGATGGAGTGAATTATATGAAATTATTTAATGAGGCCAGGATAAACGATGGCTATGATGCGAGGTACAGCGATGAAACCATTCAAAAGACGGCCAGTGGCCTGGACCCCTATCTGTACCCCAATGTCAACTGGCTGAAGTCCATGTATAAGGATTGGGCGCCGTATTATAATGCCAATGTAAATGTCACGGGTGGCGGGGAGGCCATGCGGTATTTTCTTTCCGCCAGCTTTTATGACCAGGATGGGAGCTATAAGGTAGCCCGGCTTAATGGGTATGATCCTAACCTGAATTTTAAGCGATATGATTTCCGGAGCAATGTGGATGTAAATATCAGCAAGACCACCTTGTTGTCGCTGAACCTGGATGCCATGCTGGTAAATAGCCGTTATCCGGGTATATCGGCTGCCAACATCTGGTATTCGGCGTATGCTACCAACCCGATTGCCTTTCCCATCCGCTACCCGGATGGCAAATGGGCGGGACCGCAAAACAATGGCGGTGTCAATCCTTTCAATGCGCTGCAGAATTCCGGATATTCCACCGAGTTCCGCCCTTCCATGCAGTCCGTCATCACGCTGACGCAGAAATTAGATGTGCTTACCAAGGGGCTTAGCGCCATGGGACGATTTTCCTTTGACAGCTATAACGAGACGGATATCAACCGGAAAGGAACCAATGAGCTTTGGTATACAAATACCAGGGATGGAAATGGCAACCTTGTATTTACCACCCCCTCACGTAATGGGAGTACTTATCTTGACTATAGCACGTCCACCTCTGCGGAAAGGACCATGTACCTGGAAGCCAACCTCAGCTATAACCGGAGCTTTGGCGATCACAATGTCGGAGGGCTGGTGGTGTATAACCAACGCAACAGGGTGAAGGCTTCCGAGAGCGACGTGATCAAGGCTCTGCCTTATCGCAATATGGCTGTGGCGGGAAGAGCTACCTATGCATATAAAGATAAGTATCTTGCCGAATTCAATGCGGGCTATACGGGGTCCGAGAATTTTGCTCCCGGTCATCGCTGGGGCTTTTTCCCTTCCGTGTCGGCGGGATGGGTGATCTCGAAGGAAGATTTTTTTGATCCGCTGGCGAAGACGTTTAGTTTGTTAAAGATCCGTGCGTCCCGTGGGAGGGTGGGCAACGATAATATCGGCACGAACAACCGATTTGGCTATCTCACCCAATTCGGACAGGGCGGGACCACCGCTTTTGGACCGACCCCTAATGAATATACAGGCGTAACAGAATATGTCATCGGTACGGAGAACCTCACCTGGGAGCTGTCCACCAAGACGAACATCGGTCTGGAGATCGGGCTGCTGAACAAGATCAATATCGTGCTGGATGCTTTCCAGGACAGGAGGAAGAACATCCTGATCCCCCGGCAGGCCATCTCTTCCATTGTAGGATATGACGGATATAATTATACAGCCGGTATCAATGTCAATACCAAGGTCTTTGCCAATATGGGTGAAATGGACAACAAGGGCATCGACGGCAGCGTGGAGTACAATGACAAATTTGGGAAGTATGTGAGCCTGCGTCTTTTTGGCAATTTTACGTATGCCCGGAATAAGATCCTCTTTGCCGATGATCCCAAACGAAAATATCCCTGGCTGCAGCAGACTGGTCACCGGTTTGGAGAACTCCAGGGTTATGTGTCGGAGGGTCTTTTTAAAGACAAGGATGATGTCAACAGCAGTCCTTCCCAATTTTTTAGCGCTTCTGTAAACCCGGGTGATATCAAGTACAAGGATCTGGACAAGGATGGCACCGTCAATGCCTATGATTATACCTATCTCGGGAAATCTTCTTTTCCTTCCTGGTCTTATGGGGCGGGTTTTACGGTGGGGTATAAAAAGATCGATCTCTCCCTGTTCTTTCAAGGAGTGGCGGATGTGGGTATCATGGCCAATGGCTCAGGTATCAGTGGGGATAATGGTACGTCGCCGGGCGTCGGTGTGATACCTTTTGCAGGCATTGGGCAACTGCAGGCCAATGTGATGAGCAATGTGCTGAACCGCTGGACCCCGGGCAATCCCCGACAGGATGTGGATTATCCCCGGCTGAATTTTGGTACGCCTGCTTCCAACAACTATGTCAACAGTACCTGGTGGCTGAAGAACGGCAGCTATATCCGGCTGAAACAGGCATCCATCGGATATACTATTTACAATCCCACAACGAAGAAGACAGGACTGGCCAGTCTCTATGTATATGGCGCCGGCACCAACCTGCTAACCTTTTCGAAATTCAAATTATGGGATGTGGAGCTGGGTTCTGCCGGGGCGACCTATCCCCCTGTGAGAACCCTTGTCATCGGCCTGCGCGCTCAATTCTAACCAAAAAAAAGTGATGATCATGAAGTGTCTTAACTATATATGTGTTGCTGTAATTTTTCTTTTGGGGTTGTCCTCGTGTAAAAAGTACCTGGACCAGAAACCCGACAACCTGCTGACGGAGGATCAGCTGTGGCAAACCCGCGCCAATGCGGAATCTTATCTGAACAATATCTATAGTCTGCTGCATAACACGGACGGCGGGGATTACGCCAATATGGGCGCCAGCGATGAGTCATCTTTATGTATTGCCACGACGGATACGCGGCAAATGGTGGCGGGTAACTGGAATGCCACCAGCTTTATTGCATATAACTGGGGTAGCTATTATGCGGGTATCCGGCAATCTTTTGTCTTTGAGAACAACATCGATAAAGTACCCTCTATCCAGCTGAGCGATAGTCTGAAGCAGCAGTATAAGGCGGAGTGTATCTTTCTCAGAGGCTGGTTCTTCTGGAAGCTGCTGCAGCAGTATGGGCCTTTTGTCAAGCTGACGGCAAAAGTGGGTCAGACGGAGGATGCCACGAAATATCCACGGGCTCCTTTCGACACCTGTGTGGCGTATATCAACCAACTGATGGATGAGGCGGCGGCGCATTTACCGGCAGCCTGGACCGTCAGTGGTAATTATGGCCGTGTTTCCAAAGGTGCGGCACTGGCGGTAAAAGCACAGATGGCATTGCTGGCTGCCAGTCCCTTATGGAATGGGAATCCCTATTTTAACAATTTTAAGAATCATGACGGGACTGCCCTTGCGCCTGCCAGCTATGATGGCTCGAAATGGGCGAAGGCAGCGGCGGCGGCCAAGGCGGTGATCGACCTGGGTGTTTTTAAGCTGTTTACCAACCAGGAGGAAGGAGGCGGAAGCTTCAATCCGTATCTATCGGTGAGGGATGTATTTATTACTACCTGGAATAAGGAGATCATCATGGCCAATAACAAATGGAGTGTCTGGGGGTGGACGAAATGTGTGTCACCGGGGCCGGGAGGCTATAACCTGTACAATGCCACGCAGAATGCGGTGGATGCGTTTTATATGTCCAATGGCCGGACGACAGATGATCCCCTGTCGGGCTACGTGGAGACAGGATTCGCTGCCGGCAACGACACCAGTTCCTGGGGTGGTCATCTGCAAGGCGAGTGGAATATGTATGCCAACCGTGAAGCCCGATTTTACGCCTATGTCCAGTACAACATGCATCCTGTGCTGCCTGCCGTCACGGTGGATGACAAGAACTATTATTCGTCCAGCGCCAACCAGGATGGCAGAGGCCGGGTGGAGTTCTACTATTCAGGGAAATCAGGCCAGCAGGCTGCCGGCAGTAACAATATCACGGGCTACGACGTGCTGAAGTGCGTTAGCCCTTCTGATAATATCCGCAATGACGTCAAGAACTACCGGCCCCAGATATTGATCCGTTATTCGGAAATACTCCTGGACTATGTGGAGGCATTGAATGAGTCCGATCCTTCTCATCCTGATATCATCACCTACCTCGACATGGTGCGGGCCAGGGCCGGCCTGCCCGGTATAGAAGTTGTCTACCCGGCGGCAGTGGGCAACCAGGACCTGATGCGGAAATATATCCTTCGGGAAAGGCAGGTAGAGCTTTGCTTTGAGAATGGCGACCGGTACAATACCCTGGTGAGAAGGAAACTGCTGGGCAGCGCTGCCAACCAGGCTATTTATGGAATGAACACCGGAGCTCCTGACGGGGGATTGGGCTTTTCTTTTACGGGGTTCTATACCCGCACCTTGTACCAGAACAGGGTATGGGATGACAAGATGTACCTGTTCCCCATTTTTCAAAGCGATATAGATAAGGACAATGCGATAGTACAAAACCCGGGATGGTGATGTGCATTTAATAAAATTAAAAATGGTTTGTATGAAGGAAATAAAAATCATTGTGCTGGCATGTACTGTAGCGTTTATTTGGAGTATTGCCGGCTGTAAGAAAAGTGCGGGCACGGGTTATAACCCTGCCGCTCCCATCGTCATCGACAGTTTTATAGCCACTTCCGGAGGTGTAGGCACTGAGGTTCTTATCTCGGGTAGTAATTTTTCAGCGGACACTTCCCTTATGAAGGTCTTTATTAATGGACGCCAGCTTGCGGTGGTAGGGGCCAACAACCGGCAGCTGATGGCGGTGGTGCCGGCCAGGTGCGGGTCAGGTAATATCGTCGTGAAGATCGGCAAGGACAGCGGCGTCAGCAAAGGAATTTTCAATTATACTTTTTCCAGGATCGTCAGTACGCTGGCGGGCGATGGGAAGGCGGGTTTTGCCAATGGGGATGGGGCCAGCGCCGAATTTAATTTCAGCGGACAGAGCTGGTACCGCAGCATGGGTATTGTCGTTGACGACGACCTGAACGTATATGTTGCCGACCCGGGTAATCATTGTATCCGTAAGATAGACAGCCTGGGCAATGTCACTACGTTGGCGGGTGATCCGGCCGTTTCGGGGTATGCGGATGGGCAGGGGGGCGCTGCGCATTTCAGCCTTCCGTATGATGTAGCATTGGATGGGAGTGGGAATATCTGGTCCGCGGACGCGGGTAATTGGGACGTCCGGAAGATCTCGCCGGATGGGACGGCTGTTACCTGGGTCTGGGGCAGTCAGGCTCCCTGGAGCGTGGCTGTGGACAAGACCACGGGCTCTGTTTATTACTCCAGTTGCGACAACCCTGGAAATATTTATCAGATCAGCGCTCAGTGGACCTCCAATCTGGTGATACCGGGGCTGAAATATCCGGCGGGTATCAAGTTCGACAAGACCGGAAATCTCTATGTTTCCGGCAGTGGAGATGATGTGATTTACAAGTTCGATGTGGGTACCTGGCATCAGACCGTCCTTGCAGGGATGATGGGGTCAGCGGGATATGTCAATGGCGCGGGCACTGCGGCCAAGTTCGCCAATCCCTGGGGGATAGCCCTGGATGGCGGCGGTAATATCCTGGTGGCGGGCAATGGCACCTGGGACGGAGGTACTTACAACCCTGATCAGGCTGTGCGGCTGGTGCAGGCGGGTACCTGGGAAGTAAGCACTTTTGCCGGCAGCGGAACGGCGGGATATATGAACGCCATTGGGGAAGCCGCGGCTTTTAGCGCACCTACGGGTGTGGCGGTGGATAAGAATGGGACGGTGTATGTGTTGGATAAAAATAATAATAGGATCAGGAAAATTATATCCTTATGAGAATGAGTTTTTTGTTATTAATGGGTTCATTGTTTTTTTTGAATTGTTCCAAGGGGGCGGGTGATCCGTCGGGTGGACCGGTGTCCGTGCATGTTTATTATGTGTCTGGGTCGGGTGATGATGGCGGCTCCGGGGCGATCGATAGACCGTTCAGAAGTATCGGTAAGGCCCTTGGGCTTGTGATCCCCGGGGATACGGTGGTGGTCCGGGGCGGGGTGTATTATGAGCAGATCAATTTCAACAAGAGTGGTCTGCTTGGGAAGAGTGTCACCCTTAAAGCTTATCCGGGGGAACGGCCGGTGCTTGACGGCAGCAATGTATCGGTGTCCGGGTGGCAGGCGTTGATCTCCATCAGAAATATGCGCTATATTGTGTTGGATGGGCTGGATATATGCAATTTATCCACTACCAGCGGCAGTGCTGATCCGGAAGGCATTTTTATCGATGGAGGTTCGCATGATATAACGATCCGGAATTGTAATATATACAATATAAGAAACAGCAGCCCCCTGAATAGCGGTCGTAGCGGTCATGCCATCCTGGTCACCGGTACAAATGCCACTACGCCTGTGAGTAACCTGGTCATCGAATATTGCACGGTGCATGATACCAAGACAGGCACCAGCGAGAATATTACGCTGGCGGGGAATGTGGATGGGTTCGCAATCCGGCACAATAAGATATACAACACGGAGAATATAGGGATCATTATTGCCGGAGGGGATAACCTAAACCCTTCAGGAAATGTGGCTGTCAATTATGCCCGGAATGGCGTTATCAGCGATAATGAGCTGACCAACGTCTCCATGGCCAATAGCGCCGACATATGGGGCGCGGGCAACTATGGGGCCATCGCTATTTATATCTGTGGCGGAGCAGGTGCCGTGGTTGAGAACAATAAGATATCAAAATGCGACCGGGGCATCGGATTGGTGAGCGAAAGCAAGATCTATGCGACGACGACCAGCATCGTACGGAACAATATCGTGGACAGCTGCTGGCGTACGGGTATTTATATGGGGGACTATCTGAATTATGTCGGTATGGGTACGAAGAACTGTTCGATCACGGGCAATACGCTTCATCAGAATAACAGGGCATTGGGCGCCTTTGGCGAGATAGAAGGGGAGATCAGACTCACGGAGAATTGCTACAACGACACGATCGCGAATAATATCATTTATTCCGGGGATGTGGATGTCCTGGTGCATAAGTATACAGGGACAGGATCTGCGAATATTTTTACAAACAATACTTATTACACGAAGGGTACGCCGCAGTGGATATGGGGGTTTACGAGCGGCCCCATGGTTGTGAATCTTGCTGATTGGCAGGCCGCATGCGGAGGCGATGTGGGTGCGGTAGTTAAAAGCTATTAAATTATGAGAAAGGTTTTATTACTAGTCATGCTGGCGCCATTCAGCCTGCTGGCGGGTGAGTTCGATGGGGTCGGGGCGTTGGTAAAAAGAAGAGCGCCATGGTTGGATGGGCGTATTGTGTTTGAAAAGGTGAAGGGTGATGGAGAGTTTTTTTCTTTGTCGTCTGCCGGGGGGAAGGTTGTCATCGGTGCTTCCGGGGCTAATGCGGCGGCGGAAGGGCTTGGATGGTACCTAAAATATTATTGTCACAGGAGCATGTCCCATATGGGGGATAACCTGGGTGTGGTAACTTCTTTGCCGGGAGTGAAGACGCCGGTGACCATACGGGCTTCTGCGCAGTACCGGCATACCTTGAACTATTGTACCTATAACTATACCATGAGCTTTTATACCTGGAAGGATTGGGAGCATGAGCTGGACTGGATGGCATTGAATGGGGTCAACCTGATGCTGGTGGCGAATGGTGAAGAGGCTGTATGGCAAAATGTGTTGAGGAGGATGGGGTATACGGAGAAGGAGATCGTGGATTTTATTACGGGACCTGCATATAATGCCTGGTGGCTTATGGGTAATATACAAGGGTGGGGAGGACCTATGCCTTCCACACAGGTGGCCGGCAGGGTTGCAATGGTACAGAAGATGCTGGCCCGTATGCGTGTGTTAGGTATTGAGCCTATAATGCCTGCTTTTTTTGGAATGGTCCCTTCTACCTTAAAAGATAAGATCAAAGCGCACATTATCACACAGGGCACGTGGGGCGCGTTTACCCGCCCCGATATCCTGGACCCTTCCGACAGCGCTTTTTCCCGGATCGCCGGCCTCTTTTATGAAGAGACGCGCCGGTTATATGGAAAGGATATCCATTTTTTTTCGGGAGATCCTTTTCATGAGGGAGGGATAACGGAGGGGGTGGACCTGGGTGCCGCTGGATCGCGTATCCAGCAGGCGATGCAGACATATTTTCCCGGGTCAGTGTGGGTATTACAGGGATGGCAGGTCAATCCCCGGACGGAAATGCTGGCGGGTCTGGACAGGCGGAAAGTGCTGGTGCAGGAATTATTTGGGGAGACCACCAACAACTGGGAGAAAAGAAAGGCCTATGAGGGAACACCGTTCATCTGGTGCATGATCACAAATTATGGAGAGCGACCGGGGTTATTCGGGAAGCTGCAGCGTTATGCCGACGAGCCGTACAGGGCCAGGCATGGGGAGTATGGCGATCTTATAAAAGGGGTGGGTATCATGCCGGAGGGTATCGACAATAATCCTGTGGCGTATGATCTTATGCTGGAAGTGGGGTGGCATCAGGAGAGGATGGATGTGTCATCCTGGATCAGGGAATATACACAGTACCGATATGGAAAAATGGATACGGATGTGGTAAGTGCCTGGCGGCTGTTGCTACAGACGGTCTATAGCAGTCCGGAGGGTTACCAGGAGGGGCCGCCGGAGAATGTGCTTTGCGCCCGTCCGGCTTTGCAGATAAAGTCGGTGTCCACCTGGGGGACGTTGAGGAAGAATTATGATACGGCGCTGTTTGCAAAGGCGGTGAAACTATTTGTAAGTGCGGCTGGGCGGTGCAGGGGCAGTGATACTTATCAGATCGACCGGATCAATTTTGAACGACAGGTGCTGGCCAACAGGGCGGATGCTGTGTTTGCGGAGGTAGTGACGGCTTTTAACAATAAGGATAGTCTGGCTTTTGAGGAGGCGGCGGGGCGGTTTTTGCGACTCCATGATGAGAGCGAGACGCTGCTGAACGGTCATCCTTTTTACCGGCTGGCAACTTACAAACAGCAAGCGCTACGTGCGGGTAATACTCCGGAGGAGAAACGGATCAATTTGTCGAACGCGCTTATGCTGATCACTTACTGGGGGGAGAACAACCGGAAAGAGGATAATCTTCATGAGTATGCGTATAAGGAGTGGGCGGGTATGATGGTGTCTTTTTACAAACGCCGGTGGGAGATGTATTTTGCGTATCTCCGGGGGCAGCTGAGGGGTGTGCAGGGTGAGGCGCCTGACTTTTTTGGGTGGGAGCGGGAGTGGGTGAGGAAAAGGTGTGCTTTATAATTTGAGGTCCCGGTACGGGTTTATTAATGAACGGTGACGTGTATATCATCCGGTTCTTTTAAATTGACGGATACAGTGAATCTCTTATTCAATATGTCAGAGTTTCCATTGAAAAGCATTTTTTTATGCCGTTTTTTCCAATACGAAATATTCGTACCTCCAATGAAAAAGGTGCTCCATTGCAAATAGGGAATAAAGCTTTCGGGTTTTTTGAGATTAATATTGAACTCTTCAGCAATCGCACTGAGAAAAAACTGTCCACTAATAAATTTAATTTCTCCATTTTTTGGATTTAATCCTACAAGAAAATTTTGTAGTGTGTGTTTTCCCAGATATCTCGTCGTAGCCGTTTCGACTACATTTGTATAGTCAAAGTCTCCAATAAATATTTTATAAACACAAAAGCTGCTATCCGGCAAAAAAGAATTTAACTTTTCAATCTTCATATCCAGCCTATACCCTGGGTCGGCAATAAATGCCTCATAAAAAAATCTGAATTATCTCTGAAAATATCTTTTTTTAGTGCGCCATTTAATTGAAAATTACAATACTGTATGTTATAGGCGGCAATGTTTTTGTAAACATGATTATACAAATAATCGTCAATGTTAGCAATTCTTCCCTGTGCACAGATTCCTATTGTAACTAATTCCATGATCGTTAAAACACTCCATTTTAGCATAAATTCACTTTGTATTTTTGCTCTCGATGAGATTTCATAAATGCCTATTTTTTATAATTTTAATCGTAGTATAATCTAAGTTCTTTTTGTCTACTTCAATTAAAAAAGGGCAATGGTATAGATTCGAAAACCCTTCGTAAATTAATTTGCTATGCTTCCTTTTTTTGAATTTTATATCCTGCCCCCCCACAACAAAGCTTCTAAACCGAAGATATTGAATGAGTGTCTCAGGATTTTTACGGTCAATTGTAAAATCTTCAGAAATCATAGAGTGAAAGAACTGACCACTGATAAATTTCAAACTACCAGTAGCTTCGTTGAGCGCTACGAGAAAATCATCACTTGTTATGGGACCAAGAGAGCCATAACCTGTTACAGGGCCAAGAGAGTCATTATCTGTTACAAGGCCATGAGAAGCATAACCTGGTTGCTTTGTATCTAGTGCAAAAGAAAATCCATTCACCAGGTGTATCTTATAGAGACGAAACGCTGTTGAAAGATACGATGAGTCTAAATTGACGATATTCAATTCTAATTTATACCCATAGTTCGGCAAGAAAAAACCATAAAAAAAATCAGCATTGTCTCTAAATGTATTTTTGAAAATGACCCCATTAAACGAATGGGACGCATATCGAATATTATAGGCAGCAATATTTTTATATACTTCGTTGTAAAGATATTCATCAACATTGATTACTCGTTCCTGGCCGTATATACATCCAAAAAAGCATGTAAAAATTATGCACTGTGAATATTTTCTCATTGTAGCATTTTTTTCTTTCTCTCTTCTTCTATTGCACGTAAGGCATCTTTATAATTTTGTAGAAACTGTTTCTCAGCGTCAATTGCTGCCGCACCATTCGGGTTGCCTTTATCATGCCCCTTTGCCTCTTTGGGGCCAGGTCTAAAATTAGCTATCGCGCCATTATTTAAGCTAAATTCAGCATGCCCTAGTTCATGAGCTAATACTTTCCCAAATTCTTTGCCTGTCAGGGTGCGGTCTACACCAATCTCGGAATTTAAAAGTTTCACGAAGCTATTCGCTTCCTCAGTAGATATAGGGACTCTTTTAACACCATCGTCCGTAGTTATTTCTCTTGAAAAACTTACTTTTGTTGGAGAAGGATCATCGTCTTGCACCCCCGAAAATATTTTAAATTTTGTGTCGAAATATCCTGATTGCTCTGTACGATCTTCTGTCTCTCCCATTGGCACCTTAGTGGAGTTTCCTGTGGAAACATCTATTTCCTTTTTGGGTAATAAATCTCCTAGTCCGATTTTGATAACTGCTTTTGCGGATGAGAGTGAATTATACATGTTGGGGTTTGTTTTCTCAATAATGGCCAATGCACCATTGACTCGCGATACGTCTTCTGCTGTACCCACAGGTAATAAGGTATCTCCTCCTGGATCAATAAACTTTAAGGGATTGTTCCCGCCATAAACATAGGGAGCAAATGGATAATATTTCTCCGCCTTTCCGTCAATCACATGCCATCTTCCTAATTGCGGATCAAACATCCTTGCTCCATAGTCGTACCATTCGAGTCCAGAGGCGTCATTAAACTCCTTGTGCTGTAATTCCTTCCCGTTGTAGCGATATTTGTTTTCGGGTTTTCCGGCTTCCTGATAGCTGATGCCGGACATTGACAGGCCGAAGGGGTAGTAATGAGATTCCTCGACGATGCGGCCACGGACGTGGGTCAGCTGCAAGTTATCGAAATATACGTTAATATTCGGTGTTTCGTTGGATACATACACAAAAAGCCAACCGCTGCGCGTCATGACCTGGCCAGTCACCGTATGGGTAGTAAACGTTGTATCGGCGCCCACCTGCCGGAAACCGCTGTTCGTGTTGCCGGTGCCTGCTACAAAATGGAATTGTTCGTCGAGAAGGACCCAATT